>Ga0208193_1000036_pt1 | contig 97096 bp, 95 predicted proteins | sample June2015DPH_17_2_FD_184716 | JGI IMG/M metagenome (GOLD analysis project Ga0208193, IMG submission 184716) | Peatland microbial communities from SPRUCE experiment site at the Marcell Experimental Forest, Minnesota, USA - June2015DPH_17_10... | ecosystem: Environmental > Terrestrial > Soil >...
AGAGAGCACATCGATGCATTCATTAATGACTACAACGCCGACGCCAAACCGTTCGTCTGGACCAAGTCCCAAGTCCACCAAAAACGTCTCAAAGCACGTTTCGCGGATCAATGATTCCGGGTACTAGAATGGATCAACCCGAGCGCGTGGGGAAGGGGCTGATGGGACGGCGCCACTCGCAACCCAGCCATCGTCAGGTGCGGGCTTGTCCCGGCCATTCCCCTCTTGCTAGGCATGCTTGCGAAACGCGGATGCCGGTATGACGCCGGACATGACGAAGGACACAAATCCCATGATCTCGCTCGCCGACCAGCTGCGCCGCATCGAAGCGGGCACACTCACTCCCGACGCCGCATTGGCGGAGTCGCTGGCCGCCATCGAGGCGCAGGAAGAGACCATCAAGGCCTTTGTCGTCAGGGCGAAAAATCCGAAGGCGCAGACGAAAGGCCCGCTGCGCGGCATTGCCGTCGGCATCAAGGACATCATCGATACCGCCGACATGCCGACCGAAATGGGCGCGGCCATCTACAAGGGCAACCAGCCGCGCGCGGACGCACCGGTCGTGATGCAGCTCAAGCAGGCCGGCGCTACTGTCGTCGGCAAGACCACGACCACGGCCTTTGCCGCCAACGATCCGACCCCGACGCTCAATCCGCGCAATCTCGGACATACGCCGGGCGGCTCGTCGTCCGGCTCGGCCGCGGCCGTAGGCGCCGGTATGCTTCCGCTCGCGGTCGGCACCCAGACCGGCGGTTCGGTGATCCGTCCGGCCTCGTTCTGCGGTGTTGCCGCGATCAAGCCGTCGTACCGGCTGCTGCCGCCGGTCGGCGTCAAATGCTTTTCCTGGACGCTCGATACGGTCGGTCTGTTCGCGGCTGGCGTCGAGGACGTTGCGATTGCCTTGTCGGCGATCACCGGCCGCAGCGAATTGAACGCGCCCGAGATGAAATCGCCGCGCATCGGCATCGTGACGCAGGATTTTGCCGGCGCCACCGAGCCTGGCGGCGCGGAAGCATTGCAACACGCGGCACGGGCCGCCGCAAAGGCGGGCGCCTCGGTGCGCGAGTTGAAAATGCCCGGGATCGTCGCGGAAGCCTGGCGCATTCACAACGTCGTGCAGCAGTTCGAGGCGCATCAGGCGTTCGCCTGGGAGTATGGCCAGAACTACGACGCGATGCCGCCGCTGTTGCGCAAGCGGCTGGACGACACCCGTCATTACACGCCGGCCGATTACGAGGCGGCGCGTATCGTAGCCGCAAAGGCGCGCGCGGCGTTAAGCGAAATACTGAAAGATGTCGACGTACTGCTCGCGCTGTCGGCGCCGGGCGTCCCTCCGAAGGGTCTGGATTCGACCGGCGATCCCCGTTTTAACCAGCTATGGACGCTGCTCGGCACGCCTTGCGTCAACGTGCCAGCTTATATGGCCGACGGGAATTTGCCGGTCGGTGTGCAGGCTATCGCCGATTATGGTGACGACGCCAAGGCGATCGCGGCGGCGCGCTTCATCGAGCGGGCCGTCAAATCATAGTGGTCGTTACTTCTGCCCAATCTTGCCTTCGGTGCCCGCCAGCAACCGGCTGATATTGGCGCGGTGCATGTAGAACAAGAGCACGGTGAGCAGCGCAAACAGCGCGGCCAGCGCCAGGTGGCCGAGCCACCACAGCAGGATCGGCGTGACGAAACTCGCGACCAGCGCCGAGAGCGAGGAGGTGCGCGTGATCACGGCGGTGATGAGCCACAGTGCGCAAAACACGATCGCCGCTGGCCAGAACAGGCCGATCAGGATGCCGATATAGACTGCGACGCCCTTGCCGCCTTTGAACTTCAGCCACACCGGAAAGAGATGGCCGAGAAATGCGCCAAGGCCGGCCAGCATCGCGGCTTCGGAGCCTGCGACATAGCCCGCGATGATCACGGCAACCGTGCCCTTGAGCGCATCGAGCAAGAGCGTCGCGGCGGCGAGACCTTTTCTTCCCGTACGCAGCACATTGGTGGCGCCGATATTGCCGGAGCCGATCGAGCGCAAATCTTCGGTGCCGGCGAGCCGGGTCAAAACCAGGCCGAAAGGAATAGAGCCGAGGAGGTAGCCAAGCACAAAAGCCAGCGGCAGCCACGCATTTGCGGACATCACAGCCTCCCCATTGTCACTTGCGTCAAGTCTATCTCTTTTTGGCGCATTTTATTAGCGCGTCGAAAACGCTACTGTACGTGCTCATAGACCGTCCGCCCGCCGACGATGGTGCGGACGACGCGGCCGGAGAAGCGAGCCTCGTCGAACGGCGTGTTCTTGCATGGCGATTTGAGATCGTCGGGATCGAGCACCCAGGGCGTATCGGTGTCGATCACGATCACATCCGCCGGTGAGCCCGGACGTAACGAGCCGCCGGGCAGGCCCAGCAGTTCGGCAGGCCGCGTCGACATCGCGCGAATGAGCGTCTTGAAGTCCATCTCACCCTGATGGATCAGCCGCAGCGCCGCCGGCAGCATGGTCTCAAGCCCGATCGCACCGGGCGCGGCTTCTGCAAACGGCAGCCGCTTGACCTCGACGTCCTGCGGATTGTGGTCGGACATGATCACGTCGATCAGTCCCGAGGCGACGGCGTCAACCAGTGCGCGGCGATCTTCTTCGGTGCGCAGCGGCGGCGACAGTTTCAGGAAGGTCCGGTAGGGGCCGATGTCGTTTTCGTTCAGCGCCACGTGATTGATCGAAACCGAGGCCGAGACGGCGAGGCCGGCTTCGCGGGCTCGTTTGAGGATGTCGAGCGATTCCGCGCAGGAGAGCGAGCCCGCATGATAACGGCCGCCGGTGAGCGCGACGAGGCGCATGTCGCGCTCCAGCATCACCGCTTCGGCCGCATTGGGAATGCCGATCAGTCCGAGCCGCGTGGCAAACTCGCTTTCGTTCATCACGCCTTCGCCGACCAGATGCGGGTCTTCGGTGTGATGGACGATCAGCGCGTCGAAATCCCGCGCGTAAGTCAGCGCCCGCCGCATCACCTGTGCATTGGTCACGCTCCTGTCGCCGTCGGTGAAGGCCACCGCACCGGCCGCTTTCAGCAAGCCGATTTCGGTCATCTCCTGGCCGAGCAAACCCTTGGTCAGTGCCGCCATCGGATGGATGTTGACGATCGCGGTGTCGCGGGCGCGGCGCAGGACGAAGTCGACGGTGGCTGAATTGTCGATCACGGGCGAGGTCGAGGGCTGGCAGACGATGGTGGTGATGCCGCCGGTTGCGGCCGCCTGGCTCGCCGAGGCAAACGTTTCGCGATGGCTGGCGCCGGGTTCGCCGACAAAGGCGCGCATATCGACGAGGCCGGGCGCGACGATCTTGCCGGCGCAATTGACGATGTCGGTGCCCTCGGGCACGCCGGCAGCCCCAATGCCGCGCTTTGAATCTCTGATCACGCCGTCGGCGATCAGGACATCGCCGGGGCCGTCGAAATCGCGCGAGGGATCGATCACACGGGCATTGGCCAGGAGGATGGGGCGGCGATCGGTTAACATTTATGCGTTCGGCAGGTTGCGGGCGAGTGCCTCGAGCACCGCCATGCGCACCGCCACTCCCATTTCGACCTGTTCGCGGATCAGCGATTGCGCGCCGTCGGCGACGATGGAGTCAATCTCGACGCCCCGGTTCATCGGGCCCGGATGCATCACCAGCGCGTCGGGCTTGGCGTAAGCGAGCTTCTTCTGGTCGAGCCCGAAGTAGTGGAAATACTCGCCGGTCGAGGGCACGAACGAGCCGTTCATGCGCTCGCGTTGCAACCGCAGCATCATGACGATGTCGGCGCCTTGAAGCCCTTCGCGCATGTCACGGGCGACCTCGACCCCCATCCGCTCGATGCCGTGCGGCAGCAGTGTGGAGGGCGCCACGACCCGGACGCGCGCGCCCATGGTGTTGAGCAGGATGATGTTGGAGCGGGCGACGCGCGAATGCATGACGTCGCCGCAAATCGCGACCGTAAGTCCCTCGAGCTGCCCCTTGTTGCGGCGGATGGTGAGGGCATCGAGCAGCGCCTGTGTGGGATGTTCATGAGCGCCGTCGCCGGCATTGATCACGGAACCGTCAACCTTGCGCGCCAACAGTTCCACCGCGCCGGACGCGTGATGCCGGACCACGAGAATATCCGGGTGCATGGCGTTCAGCGTGACGGCGGTATCCATCAGCGTCTCGCCCTTGCGGATCGAGGAGGAGGACACCGACATGTTCATGACGTCGGCGCCCAGTCGCTTGCCGGCGAGTTCGAACGAGGACTGGGTGCGGGTCGAGGCTTCGAAGAAGAGGTTGACCTGGGTGCGGCCGCGCAAAGAGGTGCGCTTCTTGTCGACCTGCCGGTTCAATTCGACATATTCCTCGGAGAGATCGAGGAGGCCGGTGATATCGGCGGCGGAAAGGCCCTCTATGCCCAGCAAGTGCCGGTGACCGAGGACGAAGGTCGATTTCGATGCTGATGTCATTAAAGCGAGAGCTATAGGCGCGAGGGCGGCACCGGGCAAGGGCGAAGAGGGAACTTAAAAGTTATCCCCCGCTCTGTCCGTCTCGCTAACGTTAATCCGGGCAAGGTTTTGTCCACCATGCAGGTCGAGGGGCCATATATTTAACGCGGCTCCCGCGTATGATTGCGCGAAGAACTCTTTCAAAGAGGGGAGTTTCGATGAGCCTGACGCGCGAAGTCCTCAACCAGTCGCCGCCATTCGTCGATGTCGATCTGTTTGCGCTGGATACGGCGCTGGTGGAGGCCGTGGCCGCCAACGGCGGGACGGCGGCAGCCACGGAACTGTCCGAATTCGGCTGTCATTGGGGTTCCGCGGCCATGGCCGAACGCGGGCGGCTTGCGAACGAAAATACGCCCAAGCTTCGCACCTTCGATTCCAGGGGCAACCGGCGGGACGAGGTCGAGTTTCACCCGGCCTATCACGAATTGATGGCGCACAGCACGCACGCCGGATTGCACAATTCGACATGGGGCCCCGACGGCCGCCCCGCTGGCGCGCCGGCTGAGGTGGTGCGCGCCGCCAAATTCTACATGGTTGCCGGCGTCGAGACCGGGCATCTGTGCCCGATCACCATGACACGGGCTTCGGTGGCTGCGCTCGCCGTGCAGCCGGATCTGCTCGCCAAGACCATGCCGGTCATCGGGACACGCGCTTACGACCCGACCTTTGCGCCGTGGCCAGCCAAGCGCGGCATGACGCTCGGCATGGGCATGACCGAAAAACAGGGCGGCACGGATGTCCGCAGCAACATGACGCGCGCCGAGCGTGACAGTGACGGCTGGCGCATCGCCGGTCACAAATGGTTCATGTCGGCGCCGATGTGCGACGCTTTCCTCGTGCTGGCGCAGGCCGAGCAGGGATTGAGCTGTTTCTTCATGCCGCGCTTCCGCCCCGATGGATCGGTCAATGCGATCGAGTTCCAGCGGCTGAAAGACAAGCTCGGCAACCGCTCCAATGCCTCATCCGAAGTCGAATTCCTGGGCGCTTATGGCGAGCTTGTCGGCGAGGAGGGCAAGGGAATCCGCACCATCATCCAGATGGTGCAACTCACGCGGCAGGATTGCGCGATAGCGTCAACAGGCCTGATGCGCTCGGGCCTCGCGCATGCGTTGCATCATACGCGGCATCGCAGCGTCTTCCAGAAGCATCTCTCCGATCAGCCCCTGATGCGCGCGGTGTTGTCCGACATGGCGCTGCATGTGGAAGCATCGATTGCGCTTGTGATGCGGCTGTGTCGGGCTTTCGACCGCGCGCCTGTAGATCCGAACGAAGCCGCCTATCTGCGGCTGTTGACGCCCGCCATCAAATACTGGACCTGCAAGAGCGCGCCGGGATTTCTCTACGAGGCGATGGAGTGCCTCGGCGGCAACGGCTACGTCGAGGAAGGCATTCTGGCGCGGCATTACCGGGAATCGCCGGTGAACGCGATCTGGGAAGGTTCGGGCAATGTGATGTGCCTCGATGTGCTCCGCGCGCTGTCGCGCGAAGCCGAAGCAGCGGCTGGGATCCTGAAAACGCTCGCGCAGGAAACCAAAGGTCTCCCGGGAGCGGGCGAGGCGGCGGCCTCGGTCGGCACGTCCTTCCGCCGGCCGGACGCCGAAGGCAAAGCGCGGTTGGCGGTTGAAAAGCTTGCCCTGCTGGCGGCAACGGCCGCGCTGAACGCAATATCGCCGCGTCACGCCGAATTATTCGCCACCACCCGTCTTGCCGAAAATCACGGCAGCATGTACGGCGCTGTGGACCTTGCGCCCGAGGACATCGTCCGGTTACTCGATCGGGCGCTCCCTGCATGAAAGCTAGTTGATGGATTCTCTCACCCCTGAATCTTCCGCCATCGCCGTACCGGCCCTGACGTCCAGCTCACGCGTCTGGAAGTTCTGGGGCACGACGTTGTGGGGCATTGCTGTTTTCGCCGGGATGTTCGCCGGCCAGCTTGCAGTCGTGGGCTGGTTTCTGCTCCGGCAAAGCGAACCGATCGATCACGAAAGTTTCGGCGAAGCGGTTCGTATCGTCGTCAGCAGCGGCCTGACGATCTCGCTGTCGGTGATCACGGGTCTGCCGGCCGTCGCTGCTGTGCTTTGGATCGCGATCCGGTTCAAGCGCGCCGGGTTTGCCGACTACCTCGGGCTTCGCGCCTTCTCATGGGCTAACCTGGGACTTGGCGTCGTCGCGCTCTGCGTGCTGGTGATGGGGTGGGACGCGATCTCGCGCGCGACGGGGCGCGAAGTCGAACCCGGTTTCATGGGCGACGTGCTGAAAACGGCCCAGCAGGACGGTGCGGTGGGGCTTCTGGTGTTTGCCTTTTGCGTGGCCGCGCCGATCACGGAGGAGTTTTTCGCGCGCGGTTTTCTATACCGCGGCTGGTCGGAGTCGTTTCTGCGGGTGCCCGGCGCGATCGTCCTGTCGTCGCTGGTCTGGACCAGCCTGCATCTGCAATACAACTGGTATTTCCTCGGCGAGGTCTTCTCGATCGGCCTATTGCTCGGCTACGTGCGCTACCGCAGCAACTCCACCTGGCTGACCATTATCCTGCATGGTCTCAATAATCTTGCCGCCGTGGTGCAGACCATGCTGCTCACGAGTTCATAGATTGTTCGCGAGCCGGTCGAGCGCACCCTGAAGAATGAAGATCGCCGCGTGCTCGTCGATCACCTCGGCGCGGCGGGCGCGGCTCATGTCCATCCCGATCAATTCGCGTTCGACCGCGACTGTCGAAAGCCGTTCATCCCACAGCGCGATTGCGAGCTCCGTCATTTTCGCGAAATTACGGGCAAAGGCTCGCGTCGACTGCGCGCGGGGCCCCTCGCTGCCGTCCATGTTGATCGGCAGCCCGAGCACAAAGCCTGCGGCGGTGCGCATCGTGGCGATTTCGAGCAGGCGGGCGGCGTCGGCCTTGAAGGCCTTGCGCTGGATGGTCGTCACCCCCGTTGCCAACCGCCGGTCGGGGTCGGAGACGGCAACCCCGATGGTCTTGGTGCCGAGATCGAGCCCGATCAACGCGCCGCGCGCGGGCCAGTGTGTGGCGGCTTCGATCAGGGGTAAAATGAGCGCAGGCATGGGTTCGCATAACAAAATTCCTGCGGTATTTCCAACAAGTAGGCGATAGTCCCAATTGGGGAGGTGCATACACCCGGTTGCGGTGCAAAACCGGCCTCTGCTATACGAGGCTGAAATCCCCGTTTTGAGGCCATATATAATGTCGGTCGATGCTGCCACTGTTCGCCGTATCGCGCATCTGGCGCGGATCGGGGTCAAGGAATCGGAGGTTTCGCATCTTCAGGGCGAACTCAATGCCATGCTGGCTTTTGTCGAGCAGCTCAAGGAGGTCGATGTCGAGGGCGTCGAACCCATGACCTCGGTGACCCCGATGGAGATGAAGAAACGGGCCGACGTGGTCAATGACGGCGAGATTGCCGACGACATCGTCAAGAACGCGCCGGAGACCCAGGATCATTTCTTCCTGGTGCCGAAGGTCGTCGAGTAAACCCTGAAGCGAGATGTCCGATGTGCATGCTCTGCGACGATGAAAAGGCCTATCGTGCCTACATGGAATATCTCGATGCCGAGGCGCGTCAGGGCAAGGTCGCCGATCCCGACAAGGCGATGGATGCGGTGCTCGATGCGCTAGAGACCGCAAGCCAGGCGCGTGGCGAGGTGAAACGCGACGATCCCGCCAACGACAAGACGCTTTCTCCGTTCTTTTGTAGCCCCGTGAATAAATGACCGATTTGACATCGCTGACGCTTAGCCAGGCCCGAGATGGCCTCGCAAGCAAGTCTTTCACTTCGCTTGAACTGACGAACGCGCATCTTTCGGCGATCGAGGCCGCGCGCGCGCTCAATGCATTCATCCTGGAGACGCCGGATCAGGCCCGCGCCATGGCGCAAAACGCTGACGCCAGCATCGCCAAAGGCGAGGGTGGTCCGCTCGCCGGCATTCCATTGGGCATCAAGGATCTCTTTGCGACCAAGGATATCAGAACCACCGCGTGCTCAAAAATCCTCGGCAATTTCGTGCCGACTTATGAGTCGACGGTGACTTCGCAGCTCTGGCGCGACGGCGCGGTGCTGCTCGGCAAGCTCAACAACGACGAATTCGCGATGGGCTCCTCCAACGAGACCTCGTGCTTCGGCCCGGTCGTCAATCCCTGGCGGCGCGAAGGCGCCAACACCACGCTGGTGCCCGGCGGCTCGTCGGGCGGTTCGGCGTCGGCGGTCGCAGCGCTGCTCTGCATGGGCGCGACCGCAACCGACACCGGCGGATCGATCCGCCAGCCGGCCGCGTTCACCGCCACCGTCGGCATCAAGCCGACCTATGGGCGCTGCTCGCGCTGGGGCATCGTTGCCTTTGCGTCTTCGCTCGATCAGGCCGGTCCGATCGGCCGCACAGTGCGTGATACCGCGATCCTGATGCGCTCGATGGCAGGCCATGACCCAAAGGACACCACCTCGGTCGATCGCGAAGTGCCGCATTACGAGGCCTCGGTCGGCAAATCGGTAAAGGGAATGAAGATCGGTATCCCCAAAGAATACCGCCTCGACGGCATGCCGGCTGAAATCGAAAAGCTCTGGAGCGAAGGCGCAGCGTGGCTAAAGGCGGCGGGCGCGGAACTCGTCGAGGTGTCGCTGCCGCACACCAAATATGCGCTGCCCGCTTACTATATCGTGGCGCCGGCGGAGGCTTCCTCGAACCTCGCCCGTTACGATGGTGTCCGCTACGGCCTGCGCGTGCCGGGCCGCGCGATCGGCGACATGTATGAGAACACCCGCGCCGAAGGTTTTGGTAGCGAGGTGCGCCGCCGCGTCATGATCGGCACCTATGTGCTCTCGGCCGGCTACTACGATGCTTATTATCTCCGTGCACAGAAAGTGCGCACGCTGATCAAGAAGGATTTTGAGGATTGCTTCGCCAAGGGCGTGACTGCGATCCTCACCCCGGCGACGCCCTCGGCCGCCTTTGGCATCGGCGAGAAGGGCGGCGCCGATCCGGTCGAAATGTACCTGAACGACATCTTCACGGTGACGGTGAACATGGCGGGCCTGCCGGGTATCGCGGTGCCCGCGGGTAAAGATTCACAGGGCTTGCCGCTCGGCCTGCAACTGATCGGTCGACCGTTTGACGAAGAGACGCTGTTCTCGCTCGGCGAGGTGGTCGAACAGGCGGCGGGACGCTTTACGCCTCCGAAATGGTGGTGACCATGCCGGACCTTAAAATGGCCGACCTCAAGTCCACGCTGGCAAACGTAGCTCCGGAAAACGGCCTCGCGCCGCCGCTCGCGGCATTGTGGTGGGCCGCGAAAGGAAACTGGGACGCCGCGCACGAGATCGTGCAGGACGAGAGCGACGCCCATTCTGCCTGGGTGCACGCCTATCTGCACCGCGTCGAGGGTGATCTCTCCAACGCCGGTTACTGGTATCGCCAGGCGGGCCAGCCCTTGGCGAAGGATGGGCTTGAAGCGGAGTGGGAGCGCATCGCCTCAGCGCTTGGAGGCGGCAAGGCATGACGGCAACCAGCGGCAAACTGATCAAGGGCGCAACCGGCGACTGGGAAGTCGTGATCGGCATGGAGGTCCATGCCCAGGTTACCTCGAACGCCAAATTGTTTTCCGGCGCCTCGACCGAATTCGGCGGCGCGCCCAATTCCCATGTGTCGCTGGTCGATGCAGCGATGCCGGGCATGTTGCCGGTCATCAACGAGCAATGCGTCAAGCAGGCCGTGCGCACGGGGCTCGGGCTGAACGCGAAGATCAACCTGCGCTCGGTGTTCGACCGCAAGAACTATTTCTATGCGGATTCGCCGCAGGGCTATCAGATCAGCCAGTACAAGTCGCCGATCGTGGGTGAGGGCGAGGTGACGGTCGAGCTCGAAGGCGGCAAGACCGCCACCATCGGCATCGAGCGGCTGCATCTGGAGCAGGACGCCGGCAAATTGCTGCACGACCAGTCGCCGACCATGTCGTTCGTCGATCTAAACCGCTGCGGTGTCGCGCTGATGGAGATCGTCTCCAAGCCCGATATCCGCGATGCCGAACAGGCCAAGGCCTATGTCACCAAGATGCGCTCGATCCTGCGCTACCTCGGCACCTGCGACGGCGACATGGAGAAGGGGAATTTGCGCGCCGACGTCAACGTGTCTGTCCGCAAGCCCGGCGGGCCGCTCGGCACCCGCTGCGAGATCAAGAACATGAACTCGATCACCTTCATCGGGCAGGCGATTGAGTACGAGGCGCGCCGCCAGATCGAAATCATCGAGGAGGGTGGCTCGATCGACCAGGAAACTCGCCTGTTCGACCCCAACAAGGGCGAAACCCGCTCGTTGCGCTCCAAGGAAGAAGCACACGACTACCGTTATTTCCCGGACCCCGACCTGCTACCGCTGGAGTTCACGGACGCCTACGTCGCCGAACTCAAGGCGGATCTGCCGGAACTGCCGGACCAGAAGAAGGGGCGCTTCATCGCGGAGTTTGCGCTCTCGCCCTATGATGCTGGCGTGCTGGTGGCCGAGCGCGAGAGCGCGGACTTCTTCGAGACGGTGCTGGCAAAGCTCGCGGACAAGGCGAGGGACGGCAAGCTTGCCGCCAACTGGGTGATCAACGAGCTGTTCGGACGGCTGAACAAGGAAGGTTTGGCCATCGGCGCCTCGCCAGTGTCTGCCGTACAGCTCGCAGGGATCGTCGACCTGATCGGCGAGGGCACGATCTCCGGCAAGATTGCCAAGGATTTGTTCGAGATTGTCTGGCAGGAGGGTGGCGACCCCCGCGTCATCGTCGAATCCCGCGGCATGAAGCAGGTCACCGACCTTTCGGCGATCGAAAAGGTGGTGGACGACATCATCGCCGCCAATCCCGACAAAGTCGCACAGGCCAAAGCCAAGCCGGCTTTGATGGGTTGGTTCGTCGGCCAGGTGATGAAGTCCTCCGGCGGCAAAGCCAACCCGCAGGCCGTCAACGATCTCCTGAAATCAAAACTCGGCATCTGAGTTCGGCTAAACTTCCCAACCCTCATCCTGAAGAGCCGCGCAAGCGGCGTCTCGAAGGATGAGGTCGATGCCAGGGCCTCATGGTTCGAGATGGCGCTGCGCGCCTCCTCACCATGAGGGGCGATGTTGCGCGCAACGCGTGCGACGGCCGCACGGCCTCACGCGTAGTCACCGATCGTTCACGATGTTTGGCGATGCACGGCATGCGCCGCGTCAAGCTGCCCCGAATCAGCCGCAATCGATTCGACCGAAAATCCGCGTTTGGCGAGCGTCGATGAGACGCGCAGGCATTGATCGCGAAAATTTTTTTATTGCCAAAAATCGCGACTCAGAGTCCGCGAAGCGCCTGTTGGGACACATTTGCGGGCGTCTCGCGACTGTCAGCATGCAGCGGTCATCGATATCGCGCATAACGAAAACCACTATATTGAAAGCGTTTCCTGCAATCTTGTGAAGACGGCGTCGATACCTTCAGCAGATTTTCCGCATCAACGTGCAAGCGATTTCGCGTCGTTGCAATTGCCTTGCGTCGCGCGAGCTCGGCTTGAGGCGTCAATACTTCCTTAAGCGGGAAGATGTTTTTTTCAGTGTGTTGGTGTATTCGGGATGCAGTGCATTTCGATTCTCGAATGCACGCAGCGATTAAGCCATCTCACATTGGAGGGCAACATGGCGAAGAAAGCTAAGAAGGCAAAGAAGGCGAAGAGCGCAGTGAAGAAGACTGCGAAGAAGACCCGCAAGGTCGCGAAGAAGAAGAAGTAAGCTCGCCTTACGAAGATGCCGGCGATCTATGCCGGCACGTCACGCGAGCCTTTCGACGGTTTGCTTCCCGAACGGAAGCAAGTTTGAAGACAGGCTCTTGTCGACGAAAGAGGGTGTCGGCGAGACATCAGGTCAAACGGCTGGATCGTCATTTTGAGGGAGCTTGCTCCGCCAAAGGCCGGTCCGGCAGAAGAAACTGGTTTTCTTCGTTCGGTGCGGATCGCAAGTGGTTCGCAATTTCACCGGTCCGACGGCCTGGTTGCCTGAGGGTCCATTGTGAAATCTGGTCCTGACGTGTTCGCCGACGCCCTCGTTCCAAGCCGGTGCGCTTAAAAGCCCGGCGTCCTTTTTTCCCGAAAATCTATTTGCTCTCTCGCTGTTGCATCCGTTTGTCGATGCGCGCGCAGCATTTGTCGCCCTCGTGGCTTGGCCCGTTGCGGCAATGGTTATCGGTTGGCGAAATGCCACGGTAAACCAATTTCTTAAATGACCGGAAAACCCCGATAAAATCGGCACATCTCGCATTTTGCCGATGGCTTGCGGAAACCCGCGTTTACGGCCGATTCATCCCGATATTTAAACTGTCCTTCAAATTTTACCGGCCATGATCGCTTCAACAGCCGGTCAACGGCAAGCGCATCTCCACTTCACGAGTGCGCATGGGGAAACGGGGCGTTTTGCAAACTGGACAGGGGCCGCGCGCGGGCAACAGCGCGGGCCGACAATAAACGGGGAGACTAATATGTTTCAGGGTTCTTTTGATCTGGATACGGCAACACCGGTGCAGGCGTCAGCCATTCCGGACGTGCTGTTCGAGCGCGGGCTCTATTGGGCGAGCGGCCGTTCCGGCGTCGTCAATCTGGTCGCCGCGCATAAATGGTTCAATCTTGCCGCCGTGAAAGGCCGCAGCGATGCCATTCAGATGCGCCGCGAGGTGGCCGAACTGATGACGGACGTGGAAATTGCAACCGCTCAGCGCGAAGCCCGCGACTGGATAAAGACGCACTGATCGTTTGACGGCAGAAGCCTGGTCTTCTTGCCTGTTGTGCCGCAGTTGGTCACCTCGGTGTGGCCGTCGGCTTGTCGATGAGGATGCGGATCCTGTCGGTGTCGGCCGGCGTGGTGGGATTGTAAACCACCATGCTGAGATCCGGCCGGCCGTCGACGGCGAAGGCTGAATATTCGAACGAGATCGGGCCAAGGACGGGGTGTCGTATCTGTTTGACGCCCTCGTTACGGGTGCGGACGTCGTTGTCGCGCCACATCGCAGCGAATTCGGGGCTCAACCGGCACAGTTCATCGACAAGAGGTTCGACCTCCGCTGCCGCTCCCGCGCGTGCGGCGTCGATCCGGAACGCGCCCAAAACGAACCTCGCCACGCTTTCCCAATTATACTGCAAGGCGCGGGCGCGCGGATCGAGAAAGATGGCGCGCAGGATATTGCGTTGCTCCGGCGGCAGCGCGCCGTAGTCGGTCAGCATTACCGCGACGGCGCGATTCCAGGCGACGACATCCCATATGGCGGTCCTGATCAGGGCTGGGCTCGGCTCCAGCGCATCGAGCACGCGCTGTAGCCGGGGTGTGACGCCGTCATCTTTTTTGTAATGCGCCTCGGGAGGGTGGCCGAGGCCGAGCAGGAAGAGATGCTCACGTTCGAGATCGGTCAACATCAGCGCACGCGCAATGCGGTCGAGCACATCGGCCGATGGCGATCCGCCGCGTCCCTGTTCGAGCCACGTGTACCAGGTCGGGCTGATATTGGCCCGTTGCGCCACTTCCTCGCGACGAAGCCCGGCCGTGCGGCGGCGTTCCGGCGAAAAGCCGAAGGCCTCGGGATCGAGCTTGGCCCTGCGATTCCTGAGATAGGTCCCGAGCTGGGCGTCGTTTGCGAGGCGCTCGTTCATCCTGTTAGCCATTATACCACGATAAGCTCACTACTTTACTAGGATATATGAAAGGCCATCATCAGTCTCCAGTAAACTCAAGGAGACTTGCTCATGCGTGTGTTTGTCACCGGCGCGACCGGATTCATCGGCTCTGCCGTCGTCAGGGAATTGACCTCGGCCGGCCATCAGGTGTCGGGCCTCGTGCGCTCAAAGGAGAAAGCGGCAGCTTTGGCTGCGACAGGGGCGCAAGCCGTCTTTGGATCGCTGGATGACCTGGACGGCGTGAAGCGCGCGGCCGCGGAATCGGACGGCGTCATCCACCTGGCGTTCAATCACGACTTCTCCAAATTCGCAGCGAATTGCGAAGACGATCGCCGCGTCGTCATGGCTCTCGGCTCGGCGCTTGACGGCTCCGACCGGCCGTTGATCGTGACGTCCGGCACTGGATTGGTGAGCAACGGGAAAGGCCTTCCCGGGACGGAAGAGGATGCAACCGAAAGCTCCGCCGTATCGCCGCGCGCGGCGTCGGAAGAAGCGGCGGCTTCGGTTGCCGCAAAGGGAGTTAACGTGTCCGTGGTGCGGCTTCCGCAGGTGCACGACACCACCCGGCAAGGCCTCATCACTTATGCGATCGTGGTGGCGCGTGAAAAAGGTGTGTCTGCCTATCTGGGCGATGGCCGCAATCGCTGGCCTGCGGCGCACGTGATCGACACCGCTCGTCTTTACCGGTTGGCGCTTGAGAGAGGGGAACGCGGCGCCAGATACCACGCAGTGGCGGAAGAGGGCGTGCCGCTCCGCGATATCGCCGAAGCCCTCGGCAAACGCCTGAAGCTGCCGGTTGTGTCGATTGCGCCGCAGGAGGCTGCGGCTCATTTCGGCTGGCTCGCGGCCTTTGCCGGCCGCGATGTCCCGGCCTCCAGTGAACTGACGCGCAAACGCTTGCAATGGCAGCCCAGGGAACGCGGATTGCTTGCCGATCTCGGAGAATTGCAGGGCTTCGAGAGCTGAAAGGACTTCGAGAGTTGAAGGCTTTACGGATCGCCGCGGCAGCAAACGTAACCAGCCGCGGCGAACCCGGCGGTCAGAGGCGTGAACGCCGCGCTTGCGGCAATCAAAGCGCTTGACCTTGATGCCGCGTCAAGGCCGCAAACCGTTCGGACGCGGCGGCGCAAGGCTGGCAAATCCGGTCTCAACCCTGTTGGGAGTCTTGAAAATGAAGCGGCTTCACATTCAAACGATCGAGTCGGCATCGGAAAAATCCAGGCCGTGCCCACAAGGCCTTGAGAACAAGTTCGGGTTCATTCCGGACCTGACGGCGACGATGGCCGAAAGTCCCGTGCCGATAAATGCCTTTGTCGGCGGGTTTTCGAGCTTTGATGGCGGCAGTTTCAGTGAAGGCGAAAAGCAGGTTCTGCTCCTGACGGGCGCCGTCATGCTCAGGTCGCCCTGGACCGTGGCGCTCCATTCCACCATGGCGCTGCAGGAGGGTGTTTCTGGCAACGATGTCGACGCCATTCATCGTGGCCGCTTGCCGAAAGATCCGAAATACGCGGCACTTGCCGCCCTCGCCAGGGCATTGATCGAAAAACGTGGTCACGTGACGGATGCGGAGGTCGAGACTTTTACCTCGGCCGGATATTCCGAGATTCAAGTTCTTGAGGTGATTTACGGCATCGGTATTTCGACCATGGCCGCTACTCTCGGAAATTTGGCGGGAACGTCTATCGACGACCGCCTCAAGGCGCAGGCCTGCGCTGCTGCCCGAAAATGACAGGCTGACGTCAACACCCGGTCGCCGGTGCCTTTGCGTCATCGGCGCCGGCGGAAAGCCCGTGATTTCCGGCTTGACCTTGACGCTGCGTCAAACCTCATACCTTCAAAGTGCCGGGTCAAACCTTAACGCGAGACCGGCGTAGCTTAGATACTTCAAGGATCGCAGCGGAGTTCTTTCAATGTTCCGAATTGGTGAATTCGCCCAGATTGCGCAGGTCTCGACCCGGCAGCTGCGGTTCTATGATCAGTTGGGGCTGTTGCAGCCGGTGCGCGCCGACGCGCAGACCGGCTATCGCTATTACAGCATCCGGCAGTTGCCGCGACTGAACAGCATTCTGGCGCTTAAAGAACTCGGCCTGTCGCTGGAGCAGATCGCCCCGCTCCTGAAGGATGCGATCTCGACCGCCGAGCTGCGCGGCATGCTGACCATGAAGCGAGCCCAGGTCGAGCAGGCGCTGCACGAGGAGGCGGCGCGGTTGCGTCATATCGAATCGCGCATCGCCCAGATCGATAATGAGGGCGGCATCGACGGCTATGACGTGGTGACCAAATCGGTCGAGCCGATGCCGTTCGTCTCGCTGCGCTGCTCTTGCCAGAACATGGACGAAGCGCTGCGCATGGTGGCCCTGGTGGCTGAAGATGGAGCCAGGCAGATCCGTCCAGCTCTGCGGGACAAGTTGATTGTGGTCTCGCGTGCGGCTTCCGAAACCGACACACTCGACCTTGAGATCGGGTTTTCGCTGACGCGGCCGTCGAATGCGACCTTTCAGATCGACGGCGACCTCGTGCTTCGCGCCGGCGAGCTGCCGGCCGTGGAAACCATGGCGACGATCGTTCGCCAGGGCGCGAACGCCGAAAGCCACGCGCCTTTCACGGCGATCGGAACCTGGATCGAAGCCAACGCTTACGAAATCGCCGGACCCTGCCGCGAAGTGTTTTTGGAGCCGGTGACCAGCGCGGCGAGCCTCGCTGGTGCTCTGCTGGAGATTCAGTTCCCGGTTCGGCGCGGGGCGTGAGCCTTCCTCTTGGAAGACAAGGCCAACGCCGCGGCGGCTCGCATCGCGAATCATGATCTACGTTGATATGGCGGAGCCGGAGGGATTCGAACCCTCGATAGGCCTTTACAAGCCTATAACGGTTTAGCAAACCGCCGCCTTCAGCCACTCGGCCACAGCTCCGTTGAGGGCGGATATGCCCGAGCGCGCGGCGAGCCGCAAGCTGCAGATTGCAAACCGCAGGGTTCACCGGCGAATTGCGGACCCGGTTTTGCAGTTCGAGTGCGGTTTGCGTGCTTTTTGTGCAACATCTTCAGGAAACATCGATCCGAGAGCTGTCCGCGCGCCGTCTTTTCATTGCGTGTGCAGAAGCCTTCGGTAATTCTCCGCCCGCGACGGAGGGGGGCACCCGAGGTCGTCTCGGCGGTTCGCAGGAATTCCCGCTCACGCGGGAGAGGCGAGGGCGCTAAGAAGCTGAGCAGCGTTCCCGGGGGACATATCTTGGGGGGTATGGGGAACCTGCTCAGCTTTTTTGGCGCTTAGGCGCCAAGCTGAACATCCACTCATCATTTAGCAGACAGATGCAGCGCCGCGGCAAATGCGGCGGCGCCGTTTGCTGTTTCATTTGAGCGTAATGTACTCGGCCAGCGCTGCCGTCGATTCGATGAAGCTTGGCGGACAAGTGTCGGCGGCCACCTTGAGCAGCCGTTGCGCCTCCTTCTTGTTCTTCTTCAGAAGAGCCAGCTCGCCGCTGTAGAAATTGGCCTCGCAGGTTTGCGACGCCTTTGTCTGCGGATCGGCATCGAAGGCGGCGCCAAAGGTTTGTTCGGCGGTGAACTCGCCGAGCGACTCGCGGATCAAGGGCGCGGGCCAAGCCGTCATGTCGAGCTTTTTGGCAGCCTCCGCGAGGTGGCTTGGTGCATTGATGCGGCGCTCGGCGAGGTCGCGCCACAGCGCGGCATAGGCGTCCTTCGGGTTGAGTTCGGAAACTTTCTTGAAATCTGCGATCGCGTCCGGAATGCGGCCGCCGATGACGTAATAGGCGACGCCCCGGCTGAAATAGGCGGTGGGATCGTCAGGGTCGAACTTGATGGCCTTGCCGAAGTCCTCGAGCGCCGCCGGACCGTTGCCGAGCATGTAGGAGAGCCGGCCGCGGATGAAGTAGGCGAGCGCATAGTTGGGATCGAGCCGGATCGTATCGTTCATGTCGGCCATGGCATGCGCGATATCGCCCCTGCTCCTGTACAACTCGCCTCGCGAGAAATGCGCGAGCGCGTAAGCGGGATCGAGTTTGATCGACTCGTCGAGGTCTGCAAGCGCGCGGTCGATGTCGCCCTTGTTCTTGTAGAGATTGCCACGCTCGGCATAAGCCCAGGCATTTTTCGGATCAAGTCGAAGCGCTTCGTTGAAATCCGAGAGGGCGTGTTCAAAATCGGATTTGCTCAAGTAGACGTTGCCGCGGTTGAGATAGGCGGCTGCATCATTGCGGTTGGCGCGAATCGATTCGTTGCAGTCCGCCAAAGCCCGATCGGAATCTTTTTTGGCCCACCACCATCCGCAGCGGCTGCTCAGCGCACTGGCGCGGTCTTGCGCGGATGTTTTTGATTCCTTGATGATGCGATCACAGGCGGCGATGCCGTCATCGGCCTTGTCGATTTGTCCGACGAACTTGCATTGATCAAGGTCGCCTTGAGCGTCGGCTGCATTCATGCCGACGAACATCAACGACGCTGCTGACGCAGCCAGAAGCATTCGAAATCGCATTTTTCCTCCGTCGTTTTTCGCGCGCAACCACCGCTTGATGCCGCGGGATTACCTACGTTGGCGGATGGCCATCCTGCAAGGATTCTTGAGCGTGAATCACGCTGCTGCGCGCTTCGTGGGCTCGTGCTGCCGTCAAGAAGTGCGCGCAAAATTCGACATTCGGACGTCACCCCACGCTCAACGTTACGTCACGAATTTCGTCTCAAGGAATTTTGAGGCTAGCGGGCCCGACCGTCAAACAGACGAAAATTTCATGCAAAAACAGAAGCTTGTTGGTTTTGATGTCGAGGGCCTGTGTGTGCATATTTTGCAACACCCTGCAGAAAAAGGCCTGTGACAAAGAGTCATAAGCCAAGTTTAAATTGCCTTTTTGCCCGTGAGCAGCAACTCTTCGGAACAAGAAATAGGCATGTCGGATTCGTCGCGTTCGGAAAGTTCCGATGACGAAACGAGAAGTAAAAACCGGCGGCCTGGGGTGGTTTAGAGTTTAACACGACGAGGGGACACATGAAATCGAACACCAAAGCACTCTTGGCGGCAGCGGGTCTGGCCGCTTTCGCGTTTACGCCAGCCAATGCCTATGAAGCGGGGTATCCGGGTTGGGCCAGCAAGCCAGGCGTGCTGATCGGGGCCAGCGCCGGCGTTCCGCCGCCGGGCATCTACATGTTCAACCAGGTCTTCACCTACCAGACCAACCTCACTGGGCCTTTGACGAACGCTATCGGCAATCATGTGGGCGTGGCAGCGGCAGTCGATGTGCAGGGCTTCCTGTTCGTGCCCGGCTGGACCTTCTTGGGTGCGACCTATGACGCGGTCGTCGTGCAGCCGTTCATTATGTTCGATATTTCCTCGCCGCTCGCTGCTGCTGCTGCTGGCGCACACAACACCTACATCGCGCCGGTCGAATTGAGCTGGAAGCTTGGAACCAGCGGCTTTGTGGTCAAGACCGGCCTCGGTATCTATACGCCGGATGGCACCATTCAGGGACCGACTGGTCTCGGAAACGTTGGCAATCCCTGGTGGACCTTCCAGCCTGAGTTGATCGTCTCCTATCTGAAGGATGGTTGGAACCTGACTGCCGCCATGTACGCAGAGTTCAATACGAAGAACTCGGTCGATGGGTACACGACGGGTGACATCTTCCACGCGGACTTCACGTTCACCAAGACGATCGGCAAGTGGACGTTTGGTCCTGTCGCCTACTACGCTGGACAGGTTAGCAACGACTCGTGCCCGGCTTTTACCTGTACGGTCGCAGGTGGCACGTTGGGCAATGCCCAAAGGTTCAACATCTTCGCAGTTGGTGGTCTCGTCGAGTATAACTTCGGCCCGGCGAGCTTGTCGGTCTGGGCGACGCAGGAAGTCCTTGCGAACGCCAAGAACGCAGCGGTTCCGCCAGCAGCTGACGTGTCGACGATCACCCAGGGCGCGACGGTCTTCGCGACCCTCAGCTACCGCCTCTGGGCTCCTGAGGCGCCTGCGACCCCGATGATCCACAAGTAAGGATCACTGGTTTAACCACCCAATCTAAAAAGTCCCCCTTCCGAGAGATCGGAAGGGGGACTTTTCTTGTGCTTTGGCATGAGGGGGCACGGGCCGTCGTGAAAGCCGGCCTTTGTGAAAAGGAGAAGCCGCGGGCGCAGTGCTATTCGACGCTGCCGCGATGCAGGTCCGCCTCGATTTGCAGCCGCGTGCCGCCCCCGAAGCGCGCGCGATAGACCTGCAAGTTCTCCATGATCCGCTGCACGTAGTTCCGGGTTTCGGCGAACGGGATGAGTTCGACCCAGTCGACGGCATCGACCTTGGGATCGCGGGGGTCGCCGTAGCGATCGATCCATTTTTTGACGCTGCCGCGGCCGGCATTGTAGGCCGCAAACGTCATGATGTAGGAGCCGCGATAGTCATCGATCAGGCCGCCGAGCTCAGCCGCGCCGAGTGCTGCGTTGTAGACGGGATCGGTCTTGAGCCGGGCGAGATCGAAATTCGCACCGTATTTCTTGCAGACATATTTGCCGGCTTCCGGCGTTACCTGCATCAACCCGTAGGCCTGGGCGGGCGAGACAACGGCCGGATTGAAGGCGCTCTCCTGCCGTGCGATGGCGTAGATGATGCTTGGCTCGACGTCGGGGCCGATCGATTTGAACGGCGGAATTCCCATCACCGGATAGGCGTAGAAATCGAACGGCAGCCCGCGATTGAGCGCAGATTTGCCCATCAGCAGCATGCCGCGGGCATCGCCCTGGTGGGCCGCCAGTTCGCCGAGCCCGACCAGCGCGTCAGTGTCGCCGTTTTCACCCGCGTCGGCAAAAATCGGCACGGCGATTTCGCCTTCACCGAGTTCGTACAGCAACTGTACCGCGCGCACGATCTCCAGCCGCTCGACGCCGCGGCCGCGCGCGGCCGGCGCCCCGTTCAGCTCGATCTGGGGCAGACCGAGCTTGGCGCGTGCCAGCTGGCCATAATAACTGGTCGATTGTTCCGCGGCTGCGGCAAAGGCGGTGTGCGCCTCCTGCGAATGCCCGGCGGCCTCCGCCGCGCGACCCTGCCAATAGCCGGCGCGCGCGAGTGTCGTGGGGTTGGCGCTGCCGGCGCCGATGCGGGCAAAATGCTGCGTTGCCGTCGCAGGGTCGTCTAGGAATCGCAGCGCGATCCAGCCCGCGGTAAATTCCTGCTCGGTCTTGTAGATGTCGCGCGAAGGCAGCGCCGCGTCGCGCGCGATCAGGTAGGCGGTACGGTGTTCGCCGACGTCGATCATCTTGCGCGCCAGCAATCGCCGCTCGACCCACCACTCATCCAGATTGTAGAGGCGGTTGGGATCCTTGGGCGCGCTCATCATCAACTGGGCGGCCTCGGCGAATTTCTCTTCCCGGCGCAGGAGCTGAATCCGGCTGAAGAGATAGCCGGGATCGTTGTGCAATTCGGACGGTACGGCTTCCAGGAGCGCGCGGGTATTGGGCGCCTTGTGGTAGGACGCGATACGGGCTTTCGCCAGCGCCACTTCGCCACTGCCGAGTCTCTTCGCCGCGCGCAGCGCCATCTCGTGCTCACTGCCATACAGGAAGAGGTCCATCCGCGCTTTTTGATCGCCGGGCGTGATCAGTGCCCCGAACAGATCGAGCGAGGCGTTTTCAGTGTCTTCCGACATGGTGTCGTTGCGCCAGGCATCCCGCACCAGCCGCTCGGCATTCGCCTTGTCGCCGCGTCCGATCATGGCGCGCGCCAGCGAGAATTTGCCTTTGGCCGAAATCGGCGATTCGGTTTCGAACCAGGACCAGACGGTCGCGTCGTCGCGGTGATCGTCCCACAGCGCCGCTTCGAGCCTTCGCCGCAGGAAGGTCTGCGACGGCCAGCTTGGGTTGGCGGTGATAAAGGCGCGGTAGCGTTCGACCGAAGCGCCGTTGTCATCGCTGCGCAGGACGATCCATTCGGCAAGCTTCCTTGCCAGCGGATCGGAGATCGCGGCCTCGGCCTGGGTCGCATCGGCTGGTTTGTGCTTGCGCACGAGCTCAATGACGCTCTCCAGCGCTTCCTTGTCATCGCTGGAGGTCGAGGATGTGGTCGCTATCGCCGCCGGCGTGGGCGGCTTACGGGCGATTGCAGGCGGCAACGCCGCATGCTGGCGCGTGGCTGGAGCGATTGCGGGCGCTGCCGGCGTTACCGTGGCGGCCGGCTTGGTTGCCGTCTTCTCCGCTGGCTTGTCCGCGGTTTTGGGCACGGCATTACGGGCGATCGGACGCGGCCTCGGCAATGGAATCTTCGGTTTGGCCGCGGTTTCGTTCGCGAAGGCATGCGATCCAAGAATCAGCGCAAGCGTGGTCACTATCGCCGTGGAACGCAAAGCTTTGGTGCGAGCGGAGCAAGTCACGGCATTCCTCTTTCGGCGAATCACGAAAGACCAACATCCCTAGACTTAACGGAAAAACACCCGATACGCGGGGAAGGGGCTGTTTGCGTCATCACCGAGGCAAAATCGCGGCCAGCCATGCCTCGCCATGAGCCGGGTTTTACTTTCGCCGAACCGTCATACCCGGTATGAATGGCTGAATTCATCGGTACTTAAGGAGCGGCCAGCCTGGTCCGTGTAGGGAGAAGTCCATGGCAGCGAAGACAAAATTCCGAGGATCCTTCACCGCCCTGGTCACACCCTTCAAGAACGGCTCGCTGGACGAGGCGGCCTTCCGCGGGCTCGTGGACTGGCAAATATCGGAGGGAACCCATGGTCTCGTGCCGGTGGGAACCACGGGAGAAAGTCCGACCGTCAGCCATGACGAGCACAAGCGCATCGTCGAATGGTGCATCGATGAGGCGGACGGCCGCGTTCCCGTGATCGCGGGCGCCGGCTCGAATTCGACCCGGGAGGCGATTGAGCTCGCTGAGCATGCAGAAAAGGCCGGCGCCGATGCGGTTCTGGTGGTGACGCCCTACTACAACAAGCCCACCCAGGAGGGCATGTACCAGCATTTCAAGGCGATCAACGATGCGATCGGAATTCCGATCATCATCTACAATATTCCGCCGCGTTCGGTGGTCGACATGAGCGTGGACACCATGGCGCGTCTGTTCGAGCTCAAGAACATCGCGGGCGTCAAGGACGCCACCGCCAGCATGGTGCGCGTATCCCAGCAGCGCGCGCAGCTCGGCGAGGATTTCAACCAGCTCTCGGGCGAAGACGCCACCGTCATCGGTTATATGGCCCATGGCGGTCACGGCTGTATTTCCGTCACCTCCAACGTGGCGCCACGCCTGTGTTCGGAGTTTCATCAGGCCTGGCAGAAGGGCGACCACGCCACGGCACTCAAACTGCACGACAAGCTGATGCCGTTGCATACCAACCTTTTCATCGAGTCCAACCCAGCGCCGATCAAGTATGCACTGTCATTGCTCGGCAAGATGGAAGAGAGGCTTCGATTGCCGATGGTGCCGGTGTCCGAACCGACGCGTGTCGCGGTTCGCAACGCGATGGTGCATGCGGGGTTGATCAACTGATTTTAGCGCGGCTAAAAAGTCTTCCTGTTCACGAAATTGAAGAGGGGCCTGCACCATGCTTAAGGAATTTCGCGACTTTGCAATGAAGGGCAACGTCGTCGACCTTGCGGTCGGCGTGATCATCGGTGCGGCTTTCGGCAGCATCGTCTCTTCGCTTGTTGGCGACATCATCATGCCGATCATCGGCGCGATCACGGGATTGATCACGGGCGGCGGCGGCCTGGATTTTTCCAACTATTTTATTGGGCTTTCGCATAAGATCACCGAAAGCAACCTGGTCGACGCCAAGAAGCAGGGCGCGGTCCTGGCCTATGGCAGTTTCCTGACATTGACGCTGAACTTCCTCATCGTCGCCTTCGTGCTCTTCATCGTCATCCGTCTGATGAACAAGCTCAAGCGCAATGAAGAAGCCGCGCCATCTGCGCCGCCGAAGCCAACGCGCGAAGAAGAACTCCTTACGGAAATCCGCGACCTCCTGAAAAAGGCTTGAGCGGTAGAGCCGTCAATTTGAGATCGAGATAACAGACGTGGCCGAGAAGAAAGAACGCCCCATCAAGGTGATTGCGGAAAACCGCAAGGCCCGTTTCAACTACGCCGTCGATGACACCGTCGAAGCCGGGATTGCGCTGACAGGCACCGAGGTCAAGTCGCTGCGCGGCGGCAAGTCGACGATCGCTGAATCCTACGCCGATTCCAAGAACGGCGAGATCTGGCTGATCAACGCCAATATTCCCGAATATTTGCAGGCCAACCGTTTCAACCACGAGCCAAAGCGGCCGCGCAAACTGCTGCTGCACCGAAAGCAGATCAACCGCCTGTTGGGTGCGGTCGATCGCGACGGCATGACGCTCATTCCGCTCAAGCTCTACTTCAACGAACGCGGCCGTGCCAAGGTGTTGCTGGCAGTAGCCAAGGGCAAGAAGCTGCACGACAAGCGCGAGAGCGAGAAGAAGCGCGATTGGGGCAGGGAAAAGGGCCGCCTGATGCGCGCGCGGGGATAACGCGGCGAATGGGGAATAGCGAATAGGGAAATTCTCCACTATCTTCGCCTCTATTCGCTACTCGCCTCTTTGAGGAACGCGGCAATGAATCAGAAGAACCTGCTTGAAGTCGACTGGAGCCAGATTCCGGCGCCCGCGGATGATGGAGCTGCCGATCACCTCAAGGGCCAAACGATCCCGCCGATCAGCCTCGTGGCCACCGACGACACGACGATCACCCTGTCTGCGCTGTCGGGTCGCAGCGTGGTGTTCGCCTATCCCCGAACCGGCGAACCCGGCAGGATCTCGCTGGTCGATGATTGGGACATGATTCCGGGCGCACGCGGCTGCACACCGCAAACCTGCTCGTTTCGCGACCTCTTCGCAGAGCTGAAGGCGGCCGGCGCGCAGCATGTGTTCGGCCTGTCCACGCAGAGCAATGCCTATCAGACCGAGATGGCCTCCCGGTTGCACTTGCCATTTCCGGTCCTCTCGGACGAGAAGCTTGCTCTGACGAAGGCGTTGAACCTGCCGACGATGGAGGTCGCAGATCTGGTCCTGATCAAGCGGCTGGCGCTGATCATTGACGATGCGCGCATTACCCACGTCTTCTACCCGGTCTTTCCGCCCGATCGGAATGCCGGCGACGTGCTGGAATGGTTGAAGGAAAATCGCGTTTAGACGAGATCAGCTCGCACTCTCGCGAATACGCTGTGAAACATTTCAGGCGTCAGGACGCCTGTGTTCGTGTTGTAACGCGAGCAGTGATAGCTGTCATAAAGCTTCAGCCGACCGGCTTGGTGAACGGCGCCATGCCCAAAGGGGGCGGACACAGCGCGAAGTCCCAGTGCTTTGACGGTCGATTCGTGGGCGATGCGTCCGAGCGCGACGATGGCGCTGAGACGTGGCATGCCCTCGATGGCGGCCAGGAGAAAGGGCCGGCAGTTGGCGATTTCCGCCGGCAGAGGCTTGTTCTGGGGCGGCACGCAACTCACCGCGTTGACAATGCGGCAATCCACCAGCGTCAGGCCGTCGTCGGGGCGGGCCTGATAGACGCCTTTGGCGAAACCGAATTTGATCAAGGTGGCGTAAAGCAGGTCGCCCGCGTAGTCGCCGGTGAACGGGCGCCCGGTGCGATTGGCGCCCTGCAAGCCCGGTGCAAGCCCGACGATCGCGAGCTTTGCGTTTCGATCTCCGAAGGCGGGGACCGGTGCGTTGAACCACTGCGGTTTTTGAGCACGGTTGGTCGCGCGGAAAGCAGCAAGCCTCGGGCAAAAGGCGCAATCGTGATCAGGCGCGGTTCCGGGCGGCAGAGAGACCTGTTTTACCGCTTTGCTTTCAGTCGTCGAAATCGTCGCCATCGCCCCTCGACGCCAGCGTGGTCGCCCGTTGCAAGAACTGCGGAGCGTGGTGGCGCGGCTCGCGGGGAGCTGGGCGTTCCGAAGGGTCGCGCCCGAGCTTGGATTGCAGCTCGACCAGATCGGTAAAAACGTCGGCCTGGCGGCGCAATTCGTCGGCGATCATCGGCGGCTGACTCGAAATCGTCGAGATCACGGTCACGCGTACGCCACGGCGCTGCACAGCTTCAACCAGCGAGCGGAAGTCGCCGTCGCCCGAGAACAACACGATCTGATCGACGTGCTCGGCCAACTCCATCGCGTCGACCGCGAGTTCGATGTCCATATTGCCCTTCACCTTGCGCCGCCCGCTCGCATCGATGAATTCCTTCGTCGCCTTGGTAACGACGGTGTAGCCGTTGTAATCGAGCCAATCGATCAATGGGCGGATCGAGGAGTATTCCTGATCCTCGATGATGGCGGTGTAGTAGAAGGCGCGAACCAATGTTCCCCGGCTCTGGAACTCCTTCAGAAGGCGCTTGTAGTCGATGTCGAAGCCTAGTGTCTTGGCGGTGGCATAGAGGTTGGCGCCATCGATAAAGAGCGCGATCTTATTGGAAGCGGGTGACATTCAGAATTCTCACAGAGTTCTTAAGGATATTTCCGGTATACTTCTTGGCACGGCCGCAGCTCCCCGCGTATTTGGAGACCGTGCTGCCGAAGCCCTGCGGATGTCTAGAGGCTACCGGAAAAAGGGTAGGCCGAAACAACCGGAAATGGATTTTGACAACGCAATGAAGCGTTTTCTTGTCCGCGCCAAAGTTGTGACAGCTCGAAACGCCGCACTGCCAGCCTCCGGTTTGGGTTATCAGAGCAAATTAGGTAGGCCAAATCACAAATTAGTCTTGCGAAACGACCTTTGCCCCTATAACTACCCCAACATAATCAACATATTCCGTCCCCATTAGCGGAGCGACATTCGATGGCTCGCGTCACCGTAGAAGATTGCATTGATAAGGTCGACAACCGGTTCGATCTGGTTCTTTTGGCCGCGCATCGCGCCCGAATGATCTCGTCCGGGTCGCAACTCACGGTCGACCGCGACAACGACAAGAATCCGGTTGTATCGCTGCGTGAAATCGCCGATTCGGCGATTTCACCTGAGGATTTGCGCGAAGAACTCGTCCATTCCCTCCAGAAATTCGTCGAAGTGGACGAGCCCGAGCCCGATACGGTTCCATTGATCGGATCGGCTGGCGCGAGCGTTGATGCGGATGACACCGAAGTCGCTATTGAGCGCATGACTGAGGAAGAACTCCTGAAGGGTCTCGAGGGGCTTGCGCCGCCTGAAGAGCAGCCCGAAGAAGACGAGTAAGTATTTACGTTACGTATCGCGGGCTAAAGCCCCTATTCGCCAAGGCCCGGACAAAGCTCCGGGCCTTTGCTTTTGGTACGCCCACTTTATGGTTACCGGCCGCGGCCGTCCGGCGAATCCATTGGAAACTGTCTCCTATTTAAGCTGACGGGCGCTGGTTTCTCGTTACACTACCTCGGTGTTCCCCAGGGCCTGGCGCGCCTTCTACATCAGGAGGGTGACGCCCGGCCGGGGAACCCACTACATTGCCAGATCATGTACGAAGCGAATCCGGTTCGGGTTCACTTGCGGAGGTGTTGACCCGATGGCGTATCGGCGCCAGAGCCCGGAGCAGATGCAAGCCGCGAGTTCGATCTCGGTGGCGCAGCCGCCGGCTGCACCGGTATCCTCCTCGGCTGCACCGGTATCCTCCTCGGCTGCACCGGTATCCTCCTCGGCAGCGCCGGTCTCTTCCTCGGCTGCGCCGGGCCTGGAGCCGAAGCCGGCCAAGTCCCGCGCCCGCATGATGCGGCAATATGATCTGGTCGAGCGCGTCCGTTCCTACAATCCCGACACCAACGAAGACCTTCTGAACCGCGCCTACGTTTACGCGATGAAGGCGCATGGTTCGCAGACCCGTGCTTCCGGCGATCCGTATTTCTCTCATCCGCTCGAGGTCGCGGCCATCCTCACCGATCTCAAGCTCGACGATGCCACCATCGTCGCAGCGCTGCTGCACGACACCATCGAGGATACAGAAGCCACCCGCGGCGAAATCGATTCCGTGTTCGGACAGGAGATCGGGGCGCTGGTGGAGGGTCTCACCAAACTGAAGCGGCTCGAACTGGTATCGCGGGAAGCCAAACAGGCGGAGAACCTGCGCAAGCTCTTGTTGGCGATTTCCGATGACGTGCGTGTGCTGCTGATCAAGCTCGCCGACCGTCTGCACAACATGCGCACGCTCGAATTCGTTCCGCCGGCGGCACGCCATCGCATCGCCGAGGAGACGCTCGATATCTATGGGCCGCTCGCCGGGCGCATGGGCATGCAGGAGATGCGGGAGGAGCTTGAAGACCTGTCGTTCCGCACCCTCGATCCGGATGCCTATTCGGTGGTCCGGCAGCGGCTCGATTCGCTGGCCGAGCAAAACCGCAATTTGATCGGCGAGATCGAAAGCCAGTTGTCCAAGAATCTCCAGAAGAACGGCTTGAAGGCGCATGTCTACGGCCGCCGCAAGCAGCCGTTTTCGATCTGGACCAAAATGCAGCGCAAGTCGGTCGGCTTCGAACAATTGTCCGACATTTTCGGTTTCCGCGTCGTGCTTGGGGATGTCGAGTGCTGCTACCGCGCGCTCGGCGTCGTGCACACCACCTGGCCCGTGGTGCCGGGCCGCTTCAAGGATTACATCTCGACGCCGAAGCAGAACGACTACCGCTCGATCCACACCACCGTGATCGGTCCGGGAAAGCAGCGCGTCGAACTGCAAATCCGCACCGAGGATATGGACCAGATCGCCGAGTTCGGCATCGCGGCGCACGCCTTCTACAAGGATGGCGTGGGATCACCGACCGAACGCCTGAAACGCGAATCCTCAGCTTTCGCCTGGCTCCGGCACACCATCGCGATTCTGTCGGATAGCGCCAATCCGGAAGAGTTTCTCGAACACACCAAGCTCGAACTGTTCCACGACCAGGTGTTCTGCTTCACACCCAAGGGCAAGCTGATCGCGCTGCCGCGGCAGGCCAATGTGATCGACTTTGCCTATGCCGTGCATACCGACGTCGGCAACAGCGCGGTCGGCTGCAAGATCAACGGCAAGTTCGCGCCGCTGTCGTCGGAATTGCAGAATGGCGACGAAGTCGAGGTCTTGACCTCGGACGCCCAGTCCTCGCCGCCAACGGCCTGGGAATCGCTCGCGCGCACCGGCAAGGCGCGCGCGGCGATCCGAAGGGCCACACGCACCGCCGTGCGTGATCAATATGCCGGCCTTGGCCGCCGTCTCGTCGAGCGGCTGTTTGCCCGCGCCAAGATCGAATATGCCGACGACAAGTTGAAGGGGGCGCTGCCGCGGCTGGCGCGGGCCTCGATCGACGATGTGATGGCGGCTGTGGGGCGTGGCGAAATGAAGGCCTCCAACGTCGCTCGCGCGATGTATCCCGACTACAAGGAGGAGAGGGTTGCGCGGTATGGCGGCAAGAAGGGCCTCGCCGACAAGCTGAAGCTGAAATCGCCGGATGGGGCAGGGCGGAGCCTGTCGGCTATTCCGATTCGCGGCATCAATTCGGATTTGCCGGTCAAGTTCGCGCCCAATGGCGGCGCCGTGCCGGGGGACCGCATCGTCGGGATCATCTCTCCGGGCGAGGGCATCACGATCTATCCGATCCAGTCGCCGGCCTTGAAGGATTTCGAGGAACAGCCCGAGCGCTGGCTCGACGTGCGCTGGGATGTGGATGAGACGACGCCGCAGCGTTTCCCGGCGCGAATCATGATCGACAACGTCAATGAGCCGGGAAGCCTGGCCCAGGTCGCTACCGTCATCGCCGAGCACGACGGCAATATCGACAACATCAGCATGTCCCGCCGCTCGCCCGATTTTACCGAATTGACCATCGATCTTGAGGTCTATGACCTCAAGCATCTCAGCGCTATTATCGCCCAGTTGCGCGCCAAGGCCGTGGTCGCACGGGTCGAGCGCGTCAACGGGTAAGTCCGCAATCCTCATGGTGAGGAGACGCACTTGCGTCGTCTCGAACCATGGGGCCACAATGAGGCTTCATCCTTCGAGACGCGGCGAAGACGCCGCTCCTCAGGATGAGGATAATCAGCTTGTTCCTTGAGAATATTCTCAATGTCAAAGACTTCCTCCCTACGCCTCGGAGTAAACGTCGACCACGTCGCCACACTCCGCAACGCGCGGGGCGGCGCGCGGCCCGATCCGGTGCGCGCGGCGCTGGCGGCGATTGCGGCTGGCGCCGACGGCATTACCGCGCATTTGCGGGAGGATCGCCGCCATATCCGCGACGAAGACATGGCGCGGCTCAAGGCCGAAATTTCGAAACCGCTGAATTTCGAGATGGCGGCCACCGCCGACATGCTCAAGATCGCGCTGGCGACCAAACCTCATGCGGTGTGTCTGGTGCCGGAGCGGCGGGAAGAACTGACGACCGAGGGCGGTCTGGATGTGGTTGGCCAGCACAATGCGCTCGCGCCCTATATCGCCCGGTTGAACGATTCGGGGGTGCGGGTGTCGCTGTTCATCGCAGCCGACCCGGCGCAGATCGAAATGGCCGCCACATTGCGCGCACCCGTGATCGAAATTCATACGGGCGCCTGGTGCGATGCGGTGGTCGACGGCCATCTCGACAAGGCCGAATCGGAATGGAAGCGCATCGTTGCCGGTGCTGCGTTGGCCCGCTCGGTCGGCCTGGAAGTGCATGCCGGCCACGGTCTCGACTACGCGACCGCGGAAAAAATCGCCTCCTTGGGCGAAATCGCCGAGCTCAATATCGGCTACTTCATGATGGGCGAGGCCCTGTTTGTCGGCCTTGCGGAAACGGTTCGCGCGATGCGTGCCGCGATGGATCGCGGCCGGAAGGCAGGCGGGTAAGGCATGATCATCGGCATCGGCTCCGACCTGATCGATATCCGCCGGGTCGCCAAGGTGATCGAGCGTCATGGCGATCGTTTTCTTGATCGGATCTTCACCGGCGCCGAGCGCGCCAGGGCTGAACGCCGCGCCAAGAACCCGAACATGGTCGTGGCAACCTACGCCAAGCGATTTGCAGCCAAGGAAGCCTGTTCCAAGGCGCTCGGAACCGGTATCCGGCAGGGTGTCTGGTGGCGTGACATGGGGGTCGTCAACCTGCCCGGTGGCCGGCCAACCATGCATCTGACCGGTGGGGCGCTGGCCCGGCTGGAAGCACTCACCCCGGTGGGCTTTGAGGCCAAAATCGACCTCAGCATTACCGACGATTGGCCCTTGGCCCAGGCCTTCGTCATCATTTCGGCCGATGACATCCGTAACGCATGAAGCGGGCGATCGCAGGCCGTAACAAAACTAAAATGTTATATTTATCAGTGGCTTATGAAATATTGAATAAGCCGTTGATTGCGCGCTCCACAACAACCGTCTAAAACGCGGAGGGCGTTCGGACCGAGTCCCGCTTGGGATTTGGCATTCGCTTTACGGGCGGGGAGCGAATGCCAAATCCACTCCACTAGTGCGGCGAATTTGACGTTCCCATCAGTTTTGCCGCGCGTTCGTTTCGGGAACTTCAGATTCAAAGGCCGCACTAGAAATCATTTTTTGCTAGAGCTCCTATGATTCCGAAGTTCGCATCAGAGGCCCCCCAACGACATGCGAACATCGGAATCGGAGCTCTAGTCCATTTCCTTGACGCGAAGCGAATGCTGGTCGCGTGGGGACCGTTCTCTGCCGCCAGGGGCGGCGGGCAACAAGAAGCAGGAAGTTAAGGAAGCCATGAGCGTGACATCCAGTACCAAATCCGAAGGCGGCATGGGCGAGACCGTCCGCGTCATCGTTCATGCTCTCCTGATCGCGCTCGTCATCCGCACCTTCCTGTTCCAGCCCTTCAACATTCCGTCGGGATCAATGAAGGCGACGCTTCTCGTCGGCGATTATCTTTTCGTCTCGAAATATTCCTACGGTTACAGCCACTATTCGTTTCCGTTTTCGCCACCGCTGTTTTCGGGCCGTATCCTGGGCGCCGAGCCTACGCGCGGCGACGTCATCGTGTTCCGCCCGCCTCACGATCCTTCGACCGATTTCATCAAGCGCTTGATCGGGCTGCCCGGCGACCGCATCCAGATGAAGGACGGCCTGCTCTATATCAACGACACCCCGGTCAAGCGCGAACGCTTGAGCGATTTCGTCGGCGAGGATCCTTGCAGGCTGGGGCCAGCCAGGCCGGTGAAACGCTGGAAGGAAACTCTGCCAAACGGCGTCAGTTACGAATCTCTCGATTGCTTTGAGAACGCTCGCTACGACAACACCGAAGTCTACGAGGTGCCGCAGGGTACCTTCTTCATGATGGGTGACAACCGCGATGACTCCGAGGATAGCCGCGCGTGGCGCTATGTGCCGTTCGAAAATCTGGTCGGCCGGGCTCAGATAATTTTCTTCTCCGTCTATGAGGGAGAAAACGGCTGGATGTTCTGGCGCTGGCCATGGTCGGTTCGCTGGAATCGCATATTCAAACTTGTGCGATGAGCGACGACGCATCAGAAATCATTACCCCGGCAACCGGCAAAGCAAGTCCGCAGATTGAAGCCGGTAGCGAGCCTGCGGCAAAGAAAAAGAAACGGCCGAGAGCAAAATCAGGCTCGAAGGCTGCTACCGCCGCGCTTGAGGCGCGGATCGGGCATCAATTCGCCGATAGCGCCTTGCTCGCAATGGCCCTGACCCACGTCTCCGCGCTAAAGCCTTCGCGCAAGCGAGGCGACAGCTATCAGCGGCTGGAATTCCTCGGCGATCACGTGCTCGGATTGATCGTCTCGGATATGCTCTACCGGGCATTTCCGAACGCCGATGAGGGCGAGTTGTCCAAGAGGCTGGCCGATCTTGTGCGCAAGGAGAGCTGTGCCGACGTCGCCAAATCGTTGGGGCTCGTCGACGACATCAAGTTGGGGGCGGTCGGCGCGGGGGCCGGCGCGCGCCTGCGTAAATCCGTGCTCGGCGACATCTGCGAGGCGGTGATCGGCGCGGTATTTCTCGACGGCGGCTACCAGGCGGCTTCGCAATTCGTCGAGCGAAACTGGACCGAGCGGATGCACAAGCTGCGGCGGCCACTGCGCGATCCCAAGACCACGTTGCAGGAGTGGGCGCAAGGAAAGGGGCTGCCGACGCCGGTCTATCGCGAAATTGAACGCACCGGGCCGCATCACGATCCGCAATTCCGGATTGCGGTCGAGTTGCCTGGTCTGGCCTCAGCCGAAGGCGTCGGTGGAAGCAAGCGCGCCGCTGAGAAGGCTGCGGCCTCCGCCATGATCGCGCGCGAGGGCGTCGGCGGCGGCAGCAATGACTGACGAATTGCCAGAGGAAACCTCGCCACCCGCACCGCGTTGCGGCTTTGTCGCGCTGATTGGTGCGCCGAACGTCGGCAAATCGACGCTGGTCAATGCGCTCGTCGGTTCCAAGGTCACGATCGTCTCGCGCAAGGTGCAGACGACGCGGGCGCTGATCCGCGGCATCGTGGTCGAGAACAACGCGCAAATCATTCTGGTTGATACCCCCGGCATCTTCGCCCCCAAGCGGCGGCTGGACCGGGCGATGGTCTCCACCGCCTGGAGCGGGGCGCATGACGCCGATCTCGTCTGCGTGCTGCTCGATGCCCGCGAAGGGCTGGATGAGGAAGCCGAAGCGATCTTCGCCAGACTGGCGGATGTCGCGCACGAGAAGATTCTGGTCATCAACAAGATCGATCTGATCCTGCGCGAAAAATTGCTCGCGTTGGCCATGGCCGCCAACGATCGCCTCGCATTCACGCACACCTTCATGGTCTCTGCGCTCTCGGGCAATGGCGTTGACGATTTGCGCCGTACGCTCGCCGCGATGGTGCCGCCTGGGCCGTTTCACTATCCGGAAGACCAGATGTCGGACGCGCCGATCCGGCAACTGGCGGCCGAAATCACGCGGGAGAAAATCTTTCAAAAGCTTCATCAGGAGTTGCCGTATCGCTCCACGGTCGAGACCGACAGCTGGACCGAACGCAAGGACAAATCGGTTCGCATCGAGCAAACGATCTTTGTCGAGCGCGAAAGCCAGCGCAAGATCGTGCTCGGCAAGGGAGGCGCCACCATCAAGTCGATCGGGGCAGATGCGCGCAAGGAAATCGCCGAGATCATCGAGCAGCCGGTGCATCTGTTCCTGTTTGTGAAGGTGCGCGAGAACTGGGGCGAAGATCCCGACCGCTATCGCGAGATGGGGCTTGAGTTCCCGACCGAATGATCGGCGGAATAATCCGGATCAAATGAGAGATTGTTGGCGCCGTCGATGAAAGTTCCAAACAACGTGGTCTGGTTTGAAGTGCTCTTGTACCTGTCGCTGACGTTCGATGCACTGTCAGTTGCGTTTGCCGACCGGTCGACCCTCGAGGGCGACCCGCTCGGCCCGATGATCCTGGAAGCGGGCTTGATCCTGCTGCTGGTCTATTTCGTTCACCTCGCAGCCCGGAAACGCAAGAATTGGCCGCGCTGGGTGCTGACGGCGCTGCTGGTGCTTTCAATATTTTCCCTGCTGCCGGTATTGGCCGAAGACGGCCTTGAGATCGACAGCGGCATCAAGGTCGTATCCTGCATCCTGACGGCGATCGGCCTGTATTGCTCGTATACCGGCGATGCCCATGGTTGGTTTAACGCGTGAGAATTTCCCGGCGTCATTCCGGGATGGTGCGCTAGCCAGACCCGGAATCTCGAGATTCTCCGATGTGCAATTGCACATCGTAGTTCGCTCGCCATGCTCGCGCCCCGGAATGACATTTAGCATAGCTGCACCTTCCGCCAGAATCCGGTAAGCTTGTCGCATGGAATGGACTGACGAAGGCATCGTGCTCGGGGTGCGGCGGCATGGCGAATCTTCCGCCATTGTCGAACTCCTGACGCGCAGCCATGGCAGGCATCTTGGCTTGGTGCGCGGCGGCGCAGGAAAACGGATGCGTCCTTTGTTACAGCCCGGCAACAGTGTCTCGGCGGTGTGGCGGGCGCGGCTGGACGAGCACCTCGGATATTATTTGATTGAAGGCACGCGGCTGCGTGCGGCGAATCTGTTTGCCTTCTCGCACGCGGTCTATGGTGTGACGCATCTCGCATCATTGGCGCGGCTGCTGCCTGAGCGCGACCCGCATGAGGACATCTACGAGATGCTCGATCACATGCTGGATGATTTCGACGATGCGAGCGGGGCGGCCGCGCATCTGATCCGGTTTGAACTCGCGATGCTCGCCGAACTCGGCTTCGGGCTCGATCTCGAAACTTGTGCGGCAACGGGTGCGACCGCTGATCTGGTCTACGTGTCGCCCAAATCCGGCGGCGCGGTATCGCGCAGCGCCGGCGCGCCGTTCCACGACCGGCTGCTGCGGCTGCCGGCCTTTTTGCGTCAAAGCGAAAGGGGCGCAACCGGCTGGTCGGAAGAGGATTTACGCGATGGATTTGCGCTGACCGGGCTTTTTTTGATGCGCCACGTGCTGGAGCCTCGCGGGCAGGGGCATTCCGACGCCCGCGACGGTTTTATCAACGCGGTCACAAGGCCTCGCGCGAAGCTTGCGGTTTCGTAGCGCCACGCCACAGCCTAAATTGGACTGCTGATTCGCAAAAAGCCCATTTCTTACCGACTAGAATCCGGATAACGCCTTCCCATGGGAAAACGAACACCTCCGCCTGAGCCAGCCGAAATTCACGAGGTCATGCTGCGCGACGCGCTCGAAGAGCGCTATCTCGCTTATGCGCTTTCGACCATCACGGGCCGCGCGCTGCCGGATGCCCGCGACGGGCTGAAGCCGGTGCATCGGCGCATCCTGTACGGCATGCGGTCGCTCAGCCTTAACCCCGGTTCAGTTCCGAAGAAGTCGGCCAAGATCGTCGGCGAAGTGATGGGCTCGTACCATCCCCATGGCGACCAGGCGATCTACGACGCCATGGTGCGGCTGGCGCAGGATTTCGCCTCGCGTTACCCGCTGGTCGACGGCCAAGGCAATTTCGGCAATATCGACGGCGATAATCCGGCCGCGATGCGCTACACCGAGGCGCGGCTCACCGATGTCGCTCGCCTCCTGCTTGAAGGCATCGACGAAGACGCGGTCGAGCTCAAGCCGACCTATGACAACAGCGGCAAGGAACCCTCGGTTCTCCCGGGCGGCTTTCCGAACCTGCTCGCCAACGGCTCGCAGGGTATTGCGGTCGGCATGGCGACCTCGATCCCGCCGCACAACGCAGCGGAACTCTGCGAAGCCGCGCTGCACCTGATCGACAAGCCGGACGCGAAATCCAAGTCGCTTCTGAAATGGGTCAAGGGCCCGGACTTTCCGACCGGCGGTATTGTCGTCGATTCGAAAGAATCCATAACCGAAGCCTATGTCACCGGGCGGGGCTCGTTCCGCGTGCGCTCGAAATGGAGTCAGGAAGAGGGTGCGCGGGGCACCTGGGTGATCGTGATCACCGAGATTCCGTGGCTGGTGCAGAAATCGCGCCTGGTCGAGAAGATCGCCGAACTCCTGAACGAGAAGAAACTGCCGCTGGTCGGCGACGTTCGCGACGAGTCCGCCGAAGACATTCGCCTCGTCATCGAGCCAAAGTCGCGCGCGGTCGATCCTGAACTGCTGATGGAGTCGCTGTTCCGGTTGACCGAGCTGGAAAGCCGGATTCCGCTGAACCTCAACGTGCTGATCAAGGGCCGCATTCCGAAGGTCGTCGGATTAGCCGAAACCTTACGGGAATGGCTGGACCATCTGCGCGATGTGCTGATCCGTCGCTCCAACTACCGCAAGGGCCAGATCGAGCACCGGCTGGAAATCCTTGGCGGGTACCTGATCGCCTATCTCAACATCGACAAGGTGATCAAGATCATCCGCACCGAGGACGAGCCGAAGCCGGTGTTGATCAAGGCGTTCAAGCTTACCGAAATCCAGGCCGAGGCTATCCTCAACATGCGCCTGCGAAACTTGCGCAAGCTCGAGGAAATGGAAATCCGGGGTGAAGACAAGGACCTTCGCGCCGAATTGAAGGGCATCAAGGGGCTGCTCGGCTCGGAGGCCGAGCAATGGACGAAGATCGGCGAACAGGTGCGGAAAGTCCGCGACATGTTCGGGCCGAAAACGCCGCTCGGCAAACGCCGCACGCAATTTGCCGATGCGCCCGAGCACGATCTCGCCGCGATCGAAGAAGCCTTTGTCGAACGCGAGCCGGTCACGATCGTGATTTCCGAGAAGGGCTGGGTGCGTACGCTCAAGGGTCACAGCGCCGATCTCGCAGGCCTCACCTTCAAGACCGACGACAAGCTAGACCATGCGTTCTTCGCCGAGACCACCTCGAAACTGCTGCTATTCGGCACCAACGGCAAATTCTACTCGCTCGACGTAGCGAAACTGCCGGGCGGCCGCGGCCACGGCGAACCGATCCGCATGTTCATCGATCTCGATCAGGATGCTGCGATCGTGTCGCTGTTCGTCAACAAAGGCGGCCGCAAATTCCTGATCGCAAGCGGGGAAGGCCAAGGCTTCATCGTCAACGAGGAGGATTGCGTCGGCAACACCCGAAAGGGCAAGCAGGTGCTTAATGTCGAGATGCCGAACGAGGCGTGCGCGATCGCTACCGTCGTAGGCGACAGGGTCGCGGTCATCGGCACCAACCACAAGATGGTGATCTTCCCGATCGATCAGGTGCCGGAGATGGCGCGCGGCCGCGGCGTGCGCCTGCAGAAATACACCAGCGCCACGTTGTCGGATGTCACTGTCTTCGATTCCAAGGTCGGTTTGACCTGGAAGGATTCCGCCGGCCGCGAACAAAGCATGACGTCAAAAGAGTTGACCGACTGGAACGGCAACCGCGCCGATGCCGGCCGTCTCGCGCACGGCCTGCCGAAGTCGAACAAGTTCGGCAAGGCGGTGGACTAACCCTGATTTCCCGATACCGCGTGATGGCGAAAATCACCATTGTTTACGCGGCGCCTGTCACGCTAGGGTGGTGTGGAGGGGTTATAAGGTCCAAAGCCCAGCAACCAAAAAATCGGGGAGAGACAGCGTGAAGCGAACAGTTGGTTTTGTGGCAGCGGCCCTGTGCTTCGTGGCGGCCGATCTCACCTCGGCCCAGTCCGCCCAGGCGGGCGTCGAGAGGCTCTACGTTCTCAATTGCGGCGAGGGCGTTGCCGGCGACATCTCGCGCTGGTCGCCCGGCGTCAATGAAGGCAAGTCGATGGACTTCGTCGACAACTGCTATCTGATCAAGCACAGCCAGGGCTGGTTCCTGTGGGACACCGGCATTACCGACGCGGTCGCAGCGATGCCGAACGGGCTTGCTCCCGCTGATCCGAAAGCGGTCACCTGGCATCGGCCGAAGACGCTGGCTTCCCAATTGGAGCAGTTGGGCGTCAAGCCGTCCGACATCAAGGCGATGGCAATCTCGCATACCCATCCCGACCATATCGGCAATGTCGAGATGTTCCCGGACACGATGCTGTATGTGCAGAAGGTCGAATATGAGTGGCCGGGCGCTAACAACGCGCCGCGCTTCAAGCCGGAGCACCCTGTCACCAAGCTGGAAGGCGATCGCGACATTTTTGGCGACGGCAGCCTCGTCATTCTCTCAACGCCCGGCCATACGCCGGGACATCAGTCGCTGCTTGTGAAGCTGCCGAAGACCGGCGAGGTCGTTCTTTCCGGAGATGCGGTGCATTTCACGAGCAATTGGGAAAACCGGGGCGTGCCCGTCAACAATTTCAGCAAGGAACAGACGCTGGCGTCGATGCAGAAGATCGCGGACCGGCTTGCCCAGGACAAGGCGCAGCTCTGGATCAATCACGACAAGGCCCAGCGCGACACGTTGAAGATGTCGCCGGAGTTTTATGAGTAAGGTAATTTCACCTCTCGACCAACAGCGCCGTCGGGGGCGCCATATTGCGGCAGCGCTCGTTGCCGCATCGATGATGATTGTCACCGCTTCTGCGCGAGCCGAACCTGAGTGGAAAATCGCCTTTTATGACGACATCCGCATTGAAGTCGCCGTGGAGGGCCGCGGGCCGCTCATCGTCATGTTGCCTTCGCGCGGTCGCGGCGCGGGGGATTTCGATGAAGTTGCGGGAGAACTGGTCAAAGCCGGTTTTCGCGTGTTGAGGCCGCAGCCACGGGGCGCTGCATTAAGCCTCGGGCCGATGCAAAATCTAACGCTTCACGATTTGGCCCGCGATGTCGCCGCCGTCATCCGCAACGCGGGCGATGGCGGTCCCGCAATTATCGTGGGCCATGCTTTTGGCAGCTGGGTCGCGCGCATGACAGCCATCGATCATCCCGACCTTGTGCGTGGCGTGGTGATGGCCGCCGCAGCAGCCAAGACCTATCCGGCCGGGTTCGACGGCGCGAAGGAATTGTCGGAAGCGGTGCGAAAATCCGGCGATTTCACGCTGACGGATAGCGAGCGGCTGGAATATCTGCGACGGGCTTTCTTCGCCCCGAACAGCGACGCAAAGGTTTGGCTTCAGGGTTGGCATCCGGCCGCGGACGAAGTGCAGTCGGTCGCCGGCCGTGCCACCAAACAATCCGAATGGTGGTCGGGCGGCACTGTACCGTTGCTCGATCTTCAAGGTGAACTTGATCCTTTCAAGCCTCGCGCCACGGCAAACGAGATGCGTGAGGAGTTCGGCGAGCGCGTCTCGGTCGTGGTGATACCAAACGCCAGCCATGCCCTGCTGCCGGAGCAGCCGGATGCGGTCGTCAATGCGATCCGTGCCTGGATCGGCAAGCTTCCGCAATAAGGCCTCATGGATTTGTGGGGTCAGGCACTGGTTGTCCCGAGGCCGGCCTTAACAGGAAAAGCGCCGCCAACGCCGAAAGACTGAGTGCGGCGGAGACGATCAGGACCTTGATTCCGATCAGGTCGATCAACAAGCCGAATGCCAGCGGTGCGGCGGCTTGCGCCATTCGCGCCGGCGCGCCGATCAGGCCGAGGCGATAACCGTAATCCTTGGGGCCGAAGATCGCCAAGGGGAGGGTGCCGCGTGCGATCGTCAGGATGCCGTTGCCCATTCCAAAAAAGACCGCAAACGCGCTGGCGGCTGTTCCGCCAAATACCGCGAGGGTTGCCGCGCCAATCGGATGGGTGAGGCAGGCGAGCCGCGTCGAGACCAGCGGATGGTAGCGTTTGAGAAACGTCGCTTCGAGGATGCGCGCGAGTACCTGCGCCGGACCGAACAAAGCGCCGGCCGCCACCGCCTGCACGGCGGTCGCGCCCCCGGCCTCGAGAATGCGCGGCATGTGCGCGGCCATCGCGCCGGTCACGGTCCACCCCGCCGCAAAAGTAAACGCCAGCAGGATCATGGTGCGATCGATGGGAATATGAGGCTTGATCGCGTTGGCGGCGGCTACCTTCGCGCCCGCAACCTTCGGCAACATGAAAAAATTGATCGGCAGGCCGATCAGGATATGCGCCGCCGCCCAGGCAAAACAGGTGTTGCGCCAGCCGATGTGATCGAGGCCGAACGCGGTCAGCGGCCATCCGACGGTGGAAGCAAAGCCGGCCATCAGCGTGATGCCGGTGATGGGCCCGCGCGCGGCGTCGCCATAGATGCGTCCCAGTGCCGCGAAGGCCGCATCATACAGGCCATAGCCCATGCCGACGCCGAGCAGAATCCAGGCCACGACAAGCAAGGGAATCGAGCCCGAGACGCCGAGCAACACCAGACCCGCCGCGATCGAAAGGTTGGAGGTGCACAACACCGGCCGTCCGCCAAACAGGTCGATCTGCCGGCCGATGCGGGGGCCAAGCAGGGCCGAGATCACCAGCGCCGCCGAGAAGGCGGCGAAGATCCAGTTGGCGGACATGCCGAGGTCGCGCCCGATCGGATCGGCGAGGATCGCAGGCAGGTAGTAGCTCGAAGCCCATGCCAGCGTCTGCGTGGTGCCGAGCCCCAGAATGATCGGGAATCGGCGGGTGGCTTGATCAGACGCCATCAAATTTCCTGAAAGGCGTTAGCCCCCTGTTATTTTCAGAAACGCATTTTTGGCGTTGGTCGCGCAGGCGTCAACACCTGTCCATGGCGGACGCATGCGCTGAGCGAACATGGGCCGTTGCGCGCCTCAATCGCCTTTAGCGCGTTCCTTGATGATCAAGCCAATCGTCATCATCGCGATCGCGCCGATCACCGCGCCCGTCAGCGCTTCGGACGCGAATACCTGGACATGAGTGGGTGCGTTCAGGGTTCCGCTTCCGGTGACCATGGTTGCGGCGTAGGTCTGCAAAGCGAGCCCGCCAACGGCGCCGCTTACCAGTCCAACAAGGCTATGTCCCCAGAACCCGAACCGGTGCTCATGGGCTGCAGCGGCAGCGATATGCGATCCAATCAGCCCAGCCACGGTCTGGATGATCAGGTTGGCAAAAGTCCACTCCATCTGACGGCTTCCCCCTTTTAAGTTCAGAATCGAATCGCACGGACATTGATTCCAGGCAATTGACTTCGCCGTTATATATCGATAGTTCCGGATATATGGAAATAGAGAAAACAGTTATGGCGCTGGCCGCCCTGGCGCAGCCGACCCGGCTCGAAGCCTTTCGTCTTCTTGTCCGTCATGAGCCGAAGGGGCTCGCCGCCGGCGAGATCGCCCGCGAATTGGCCGTGCCGCAAAACACGATGTCGTCGCATCTGGCCGTGCTGTCGCGAGCCGGCTTGATTTCGGCGCGGCGTTTCAGCCGTTCGATCATTTACCGGGCCGAACTTTCGCAGTTCCGTGCCGTGATCCTGTTCATGCTGAGGGATTGCTGTGACGGCCGGCCCGAAATCTGCGCGCCCTTGATCGAAGAGCTGATGCCCTGTTGTCCACCGGCCCCCAAGAAGCGCGCTCATGCAAAACTTTGACCTGACCCGCCGTCTGGCCGCGGAGGCGCTCGGCACTGCATTTCTGGTAGCGACCGTCGTTGGTTCCGGCATCATGGCCGAAAGCTTGACGAAGGATGTCGCGTTGGCGCTGCTCGGCAACACGCTTCCGACCGGCGCGATTCTGGTCGTGTTGATCACCATTCTGGGGCCGATATCGGGCGCGCATTTCAACCCGGCGGTCACCATGGTCTTCGCACTCAAGCGCGAACTCTTGCCAGCCGAGGCACTGGGTTATGTTCTGGCGCAGATCGCAGGTGGCATCGCCGGGACGCTGATGGCGCATGCGATGTTTGCATTGCCGCTGTGGGACGCTTCGCTGAAGGCGCGGACCGGCGGGCCGCAGTGGCTGGCAGAAGGCGTCGCCGCCTTTGGCCTTGTCGTGACCATTCTGGCGGGGCTGAAGTTCAACCGGCCGGCCATCGCCTGGCTGGTCGGTCTCTACATCACCGCGGCCTACTGGTTCACATCCTCCACGTCGTTCGCAAATCCCGCTGTTGCCATCGCAAGGTCGTTGACGAACACGTTCTCCGGCATTCGGCCGGCCGATCTTCCCGGATTCATTGCCGCCGAACTTGCTGGCGCGCTCGCAGCGCTCTGGCTGATGAATTGGTTGCTGCGGCCCGGCGGCGAGAAAATTGAGCTGCCCAAGGAGTTTCGCGCATGAGCGTCACGATCTATCACAACCCCTCCTGCGGTATCTCGCGAAATACGTTGGCGATGATCCGCCAGAGCGGGGAGGAGCCGGAAGTCATCGAATATCTGAAAACGCCGCCGGACCGCGCGCGGCTGACCGCGTTGATCCAGGCGATGGGCATTTCCGTCCGTGCGTTGCTGCGCGAGAAAGGCACGCCCTATGCCGAGCTTGGGCTGGCCGATTCCAAATGGAGCGACGACGAACTGATCGATTTCATGCTGGCGCATCCGATCCTGATCAACCGGCCGATCGTGGTGACCGCGAAAGGCACAAAACTATGCCGGCCCTCGGAAGCGGTGCTGGATCTTCTGGACCGGCCCGTGACGTCTTTCTTCAAGGAAGACGGCGACAAGGTTACCCGGACATAGGGCGAGCCGCAGGTCTTTCCGCCGTCGCGATCGCGCGGCATAATCCCCTCATGGAACTTACCACCCGCCTGGAGATGACGAACTGGCTGGCAAGCCAGGGCCTCACCGGCCTGTCCGAAAACGATCTGGTCCGCGGCTTTTGCGAGCGCTGCTGCGCCGCAGGCCTCGATCTGTCGTGCAGCCTGATCTTTATCGACACGCTGCACCCGATCTTCGAGGGACGCGGATTTCGCTGGAACGATTCCGAGACCAACGAGGCCGATTCCTTCGAATATGGGCCGACCGGCGACAATGATGACACCTGGCGCCGTTCGGTTTTCTTCCACATGCTTGAGCATGGACATGACGAGCTACGGCTCGAGCTGACCGATCAAGCCGCGGTCAAATTTTCAAGGGTCTCCGAACTCATGGAAAAAGGCCACCGGCATATGCTGGGCTTTGTCCATCGTTTCGGCGAGAGTGGCGCGCTCGGGCAGATGGACTGTTTCTATTCCTATTGGCTGACCCGGCGCGCCGAAGGATTCAATGACAACGAACTCGCGGCCTTGCGCGATCTGGTCCCGGTGCTGGGGCTGGTCATCAAGTCGGCCCAGCAGGTCGATATCGTGCGAACCCTGGGGCGGGTTTATCTCGGGCGCGATGCTTCCGAGCGGGTCTTGCACGGGAAGATTTCGCGCGGCGTCACCGAGCAGATCAACGCTGTCTTGTGGTTTTCCGATCTGCGCGGGTCGACCTCCATCACCGAAAGCATTTCTCCCGACGAGATCATCCCGTTCCTCAACGACTACGCGCAAGCCGCCATCGACGCCATCCACGATTCCGGCGGCGACGTACTCAAACTGATCGGCGACGGCGTGCTCGCGATGTTCACGGGTGAAAACCTGGCTCATTCCAAGCGGGCGGCACTGCGGGCCGAGCATCGCTTTCGCCTCAACATGATTGCGCTCAACGCAAAACGGGGCGCTGAGGGAAGGGCGGTCACCTCGGCCTATGTCGGCCTGCATGTCGGTGAGGTGTTTTATGGCAATATAGGCCATGACGACCGACTGGATTTCACCGTGGTGGGACCGGCGGTGAACGAGGTCAGCCGCATCTCCTCGATGTGCCGTTCGGTCGATCGCGAATTATTGGTTTCGGCGGCCTTTCGCGACGGTCTCGATGCCGCCGGGCAACGTTATCTCGTCTCCACCGGCCGCTTTGCGCTGCGCGGTATCGGGCGCGCGCAGGATCTCTACACGCTCGAACCGGCGATTTCGACCGATGAAGCCCTGGCCGGGCGCTACGAACTTTATCTCAGGGGTTAAGCACACTCTCCAACCATGTCCGGCTGTCGCGTCAGCCCGACTGCCGGCGACATCAGGATGACCACTGCCTGCGTGGCAAAGATCAGCGCTGCGAGGTACAGGCATGCTTCCGCGCCATAGAGCCCGCCGATCACGGCGCCCAACGCCGAGCCGAGCGGACGCGCGCCATAGCTCAGGATGTTGATGGCCGATACCCGGCCCAGCAGGCTTGGCGGCGTCACCGATTGCCGCAAGGTGGTGGTGGAGATGACCCAGAGGATCGGACCAACGCCCAGAAGAAAGAAACCCAAGCCCGCAAGCGGAGCCGATGGAATGAAGGTGGTCAGCGCCATGATGGCGGAAGCGATGAAGCCGGTCACGGGGCCAAGTCCAATCACGGTGCCGAACGGTATACGGCGCATCACTCGCGTTGCCAGCAGCGCGCCGACCACCATGCCGACGCCATACATCGCCAGCGTGAAGCCGACGCCGGTCGCCGACAGTGCGAGATGACGCACCGCGTAAGGGACGAAGACGGCGAGCAGCAGAAACGAGCCGGTGTTGAAAATGAACTGCGTGATGAAGACCGGCCGCAGCAGCGGATGCCGCATCACAAAAGCCGCACCCTCCCTGATGTCACGCAGCGGACGACGCGGGCGAGCGGCCGGGCGCTGCGGTTCGTAAATGCCGGACAACAACGCCACCGCGACCACGGATAGTGCGGCGGCAAACGCAAAGGCGGGCGCGGCCCCAAGCCATCCGACGAGGACGCCGCCGAGTGCCGGTCCGCTGGCGAAGGCAATGGTACGCGCCAATTCGATCCGCGCATTGGCCGCGGGCAATGCTTGCGCCGGCACCAGCGAGGGGACAAGGGCAGGGGCCGCCACGCTGTACACGACCGTGCCGCAAACCGCGATGAAGCCGGAGAGCGCAAGCAGCGGCAGCGTCAGCCAGTTGAGTCCGATCAGAAGCAGGATCGCGAGCAGCGCCACCGCACGCACGGCTTCGGCGCCTGCCATCAGCCGCCGCCGTGAGATGCGGTCGGCGAGAAGGCCTGCCGGAATCGCGATCACCACAAACGGTAACGTCAGCGCCGTCTGTAGCAGGCCGGTCTCGCCTTCGCCGACACCAAGCATGAGCACGGCGACAATCGGGGCTGCGGCCAGCGCAATTTGTTCAGCCGATTGTGCGGCGAGGTTGGACCAGGCGAGCCGGTTGAAAGTGGCTGGCAGGCGGGGCGTGTGTTCGGTCGGCATGATTGATCCTTCGATCTCGATTGATCGACAATGTCGGTCGCCGACGGCGCCAAACCCACCCGTTTCCCGATAAGGCCCAAGAAGACAAGGCACATGAAAAAGCCTGCCGCGAGAAGCGCGGCAGGCTTTATGTTGGTTCAAGTGTTGGTTTAAACGGCAATCAGATTTTTGTCTGATCCGGCTTAGCCATTACGATTTAGGACCAAGCGTCGCATGGCCCGTTCCTGACAGGCTCGAAGGCGGCGCCGCGGGCGCGTCGGCAGTTGTCGCCGCCGCTTCAGCGGGAGTTGCCAGTTGTTGAGCGGCGAGCGCCGCGGTCAGGCTGGTCAGTGCGTCGGGACCAGCAGCAAAACCAGCCTCGGTCAGGATCTTGTCGATGATCGGCCTGAATGCCGATACCGACAGCAATTGCGCGGCGAGGCCATCGCCAAGCCCAAGCCCGGATCCAAGGCCGTGGCCGTTCATCCCGCCGTTGGCGGCGCCGCCCCGGCCGAGCAGGCTCCCGGTATCGAAGATCCGGATGTCGGAAATCTTCTCGATCGGCTTGACGGCTTCCGCAAGCGCGTTCGGGATGATGTTGATACGGGCGAGGTTGAGATCGTAGTCGATCATCGCCGAGCTGAGTTTGTTGCGGGCCTCCGCCTTCATCGTGGCGACCTCGGCTTCGGCTTGTCCCAGCGCCTTGACGCCGGCCGCTCTTGTCGTGGCCGCATTCGCATCCGCCTTTGCCAGCACATTGGTGGCTTCCGCCTTGTTGGCGGCGGCTTGCCTTTCGGCTTCCGCCGTCACGGTAATCGGCATCGCATTGGTTTCGGCGGCCTTGCGCGCGGCGATCACGTTGATGATCTTGTCGCGCTCGGCGATTTCGGTTGCGCGTGCGGTCGTGACCTTTTCTTCGGCGGCGATTGCGAGCGCGCGGGCGGTCTCGGCGATGGTTTGCGCTTCGGATTGTTCCTTGCTCTTTGTCGCCACCGTAATCGCGCTCTCCTGGGCGACGATCTGGAGGTCACGTTCCATTTCGGTGTTCTTGCGCTTGACCGCGAGATCGGCCTCGATCTTTCGGCTGTCGCGCAACTGATTGGCCTCGGTCTGTTTGTTGGCGACGGCCAGTTCCTGCTGGATGCGATATTCGGCTTCGTTCTGCAACGCGGTCTGTTCGACCTGGGCGGTCTGCGCCCGCATGGCCGCCGTCTTGTTGGCGATGTCGCGCTGCTGGGCGAGCTCGGCCTCGCGCTTGGTACTCTCGATCGTAAGCGTCGTCTGGCGCGCGACCAAATCCTGTTGCGCGATGTTCACCTCGGTGGTGCGGACGATCTGGTTACGCTCCTGTTCGCGTTCCTTGGTGATCTTGGTCAGGGTCGTGAGGCCGTGCGCGTCGAAGAAGTTGCTCGGGTTGAAATGCTTGATGTCGCTCTGGTCGAGACGCGTCAGCGATACCGATTCGAGTTCGAGGCCGTTATTCTGGATGTCGGCGCCGACGGCATCCTGCACCGCCTTGACGAAGGTGGCGCGCTGCTCCTGCAACTCCTCGAGGTTCATGGTGGCGGCGACCGAACGCAGGCCGTCGACGAATTTCGCTTCGACCAGTTCGCGCAGTTCGGCCGCGTCGTTGGTGCGGCTGCCGAGCGTCTGCGCGGCGAGCGCGATCGATGACGTATCGGGTTTGACGCGCAGGTAGAATTCCGCGCCGATATCGACGCGCATGCGGTCCTTGGTGATCAGCGAATCCGGGCCGCCGCGGGCGACCTCGAGCCGCAGGGTTTTCAGGTTGACCGCGGCCGTGGAATGGAAAACCGGAAGAACGAGGGAGCCGCCGTCGAGCACGACTTTCTGGCCGCCAAGGCCGGTGCGGACATAGGCTTCGTCACGGGTCGAGCGCCGGTAGAGTTTCGCAAGCAACAGGCCGATAACGAGAACGACAAGAACGCCTATCGCAACGGGTACTGCAAGTTCCCACATGTTTATGCCCTGCGTGATGGTTGTTGTTGTGGTGCGAGGTCTTCGGGTGCGGAAATGGCAATGAAGCTTTTGCTGTCACGGTCGACCAACAGAACGCTGGCGCCAACGGGAAGCGGGGTCGAATCGGAGCTGGCGCGCGCCGGCACACTGTGCCAGTTGCCGAAGACATCCTTGAGACGGACACGGCCGGGCAATCCCTGATCCAGCGGTCCGATCGATACTTCGGCGACCTTGCCGACGAAATCGGCATCGTTCACGGCATAGGTCTCATCGCGCGGGATGATCCGCGCGATGCCGCGGCTGGTGACCCTGATCACCGGCAGGCTCAGCGCCGCAACCACGACCGCGGCAAGGCCGACCGGAATGGCTGTGCCGGCGATGTGCGCGAACCCTTGCAGGAAAAACCCTTCGATCGAAAACACGCCCAGCGCCAGGATGATCAGGACGAGAAGGGGAAGGCGGCCTGCATTGATCCAGAGAAACAGGCCGCCGATGGCGCTGTCGTGGTGTTCGACCTCAAGTGCGAAATCCGAGCCGATGAGTTCGCTGATCGAGAAACCGACGATCATGGTCAGCAGTTCAATGCCGCCGAGCGTGGTCATGATCGCGGCCGCAATCGCGAAGGGACGTACATCAGGCGCCAGCAAGATGTCGGTGACGGCACTCATTGCTGCGATTTGATCCTTTCAAGCCGCGCCGCGATTTCCCTTTCGCGGTGCAGCCGGTCGAGTTCATCAAGTGCCTTGTCGCCGAGCACGTGTGCTGCGGGAACGCCGGTAACGCGTGCGATCGCTGCCATGGCTCGGTCGGCACTCATGGTTTTAGTCGTGGGGAGCATCTCGCCGGGTTCAAGCGGCATCTGCTGCATCAGGCTTGTTTCGAGATCGGCAAGGCGAGCCTCGGCTTCACGCCGCGCACCAAGCATTGCCTGTAAGGCCTTGGTCTGCTCATCGATTTCCAGTTCGATGAAATCGGTCGCGCGCTCGAGAGCCAGCCCCTGCGATTCCAGATCAATTTGCCGTGCGACACCGGCACGCGCGAGGTCTTCGCGATTTTCCGCAATTGCGAGACGGATCTTTTCCGTTAACCCGTTAACCTCCGCATCGAGTTGCTCGCGCCGCCGCTTGAGACGGAATTCTTCGGCCCGCGACTTGCCGAGCGCATAACGCGCTTCATCCGCGCCGGCGTCGATTTCGCGGATCGCCTGTTTGACCAGGGCGACCTTGTTGTGGTTCTCGGCGTTGTCGATGGTTTGGCTGGCGATGGCGGCAAGAAGCCGGCCCATACGCGCAAGGATGCCCTCGTGAAGCATGGTCTTCTCCTCCGGTGGAGTTGTTTTGGATTTGACGGCGATGTGGATTTCGTAAGCTCGTCCGTCCGAGACCAGGTGGGCGGGGAAAGGGCTATCCCAGCCGGCAACATAACCCGGCACGTTGAACGGCACCAAGACGCGTCCCTTGACAGTGCTAATGGTGAGTGAAGTGGGTCCCTTGATTGCGAACAATTTGTCGTCGAGCGGAATTCGGCGCGCCGGATTGCCGGCGATATAGCCGGCGCGGTCGCGTAGGCCGAGCGTGACCAGCCGCGCGGGCAGCCCGGTCTCCACGCGAATCTTCTCGTAGGCTTGCGCGTGGAGCGAGACGAGGTTTGCGCCGACGGGCGCTACTTCAGCGAGTATCGCCATCATGCGGTCGTAGGCGGCGAAGGTCGCCTCGATCGCGGCGATGGCCGCCTCGTCAGGGACCAGCGCGTAACGGAGCGTAGCGGTCGGCGTTTCCACAGGTAGTTTGATCATGACTAATACCAAAGCACTTCTCCGGTACTTTACAATGGGGTCTCTATATTATTTCCGTGATCATCAGATGCAGTTGCAAATTAGTTGCAATAAGATTGGATTTGCTCCATTTTGGCTGGATGGATGCGAAAAGCCCCGATTTGCCCTCGGCTTCCCCGGCAAAATCCGCCCCAGGCGTGATGGCCGGGACAGGATGGCGTGGCGAACGCGGTCCACCCTCGCTCGCGGAAGTCTTTGCCTCTGTTCGAACTGCCCCAAAAGGTCCGTTCTGGCGCAAGCTTTTGGCGTTCCTTGGCCCCGGCTATCTCGTCGCCGTGGGCTACATGGACCCCGGCAACTGGGCGACTTCGCTCGCGGGCGGCTCCAAATTCGGCTACGCGCTGCTGAGCGTTGCGCTGTTGTCCAATGCCATGGCGATCGTCCTGCAATCGCTGTGTACGCGGCTCGGGGTGGGCGCCGGCCGCGACCTCGCGCAGGCCTGCCGCGATTCATTTCCGCGCTGGGTATCGTGGCCGCTGTGGTTGTCGGCGGAACTCGCAATCACGGCCACTGATCTGGCCGAAGTCATTGGGACTGCGATCGGCCTCAATCTGCTGTTTCACATTCCGCTCGGAATCGGCGTCATCCTCACCGCGGCGGATGTGTTGTTGATCCTGGCGCTGCAGGCTTTCGGCTTTCGCTGGATCGAAGCCTTTGTGGTGGCGATGCTGGGCGTGATCGCGGCCTGCTTTGCGGTGCAGATCGCGCTGGCCGATCCCGATTGGGGCGCGGTCATGCGGGGCTTTGTGCCGACGGGCGAAATCATTGCCAACCACGAGATGCTGTATCTCGCGCTCGGCATTTTGGGCGCGACCGTCATGCCGCATAATCTCTACTTGCATTCGGGGCTGGTGCAGACCCGCTTCATCGGCGAAGGCAGACAAGAGAAACGCCAGGCCATCAGGCTTGCTAACATCGATACTTCGATCGCGTTGTGCCTGGCATTGATCATCAACGCCTCGATTCTGATTCTGGCGGCCGCGACATTTAATCGGGCAGGGCGGATCGACGTCGCCGAACTCGATCAGGCGCACGCCTTTCTCGCGCCCCTGCTCGGCTCGACACTGGCGCCGACGCTGTTTGCGATTGCGCTCTTGTGCTGCGGATTGAACTCGACCATCACCGCGACCTTGTCGGGTCAGATCGTGATGGAGGGCTTTCTGAACCTCCGCATCGCACCATGGCTGCGGCGTCTGGTGACGCGGTTGATCGCCATTGTGCCGGCGGTTTTGGTGACGCTTCTCGCCGGTGAAAAGGCGACCGGCCGCCTTTTGATCCTGAGCCAGGTGGTGCTCAGCCTGCAATTGCCCTTTGCCGTGGTGCCGCTGGTGATGTTTACCTCGAGCCGCCGCAAGATGGGTCCGTTCGTCGCGCCGCGCTGGCTGAGCGGATTGGCGATGATGACAACGGCGCTCATCATCGCGCTCAATGCCAAACTGGTCTGGGATTTTTGGGCCGGAGGTTTTTAAGCACGCCTCCTCACTCCACTAGGCCCATGCAAAGCCACCGATGAGCGCAGGCGCGTCATCATCGTTTTGCCGCCCGCGCACCAGCCGTTTGCGGCTCTTCGTGTTGCGCTGGCGCCGATGCCGGAAATCCACCCCACGTATCGCCGTCAGGAGGCCGCTGGCTGTTCTTGCGACCCGGGCGGTTACATGGCCGATGATGAACAGGACCGTTGCGGCGCGGCTTAGAACTCCAACCAGGAACACCACCGCGAAGATGTCGATATAGGCGAGAAAATCGCCCACGAGCATCAATTCAGGCGGAATCGGAATTCGGTGATAGTAAGCCAGGACGAGAATGACGACGGGGATGAACGCGATAATCCGCCGCAACGTCAGCCGGTCCAGAAGAACTGCCAATTGCACGACAAAGACGTCCCATAGCCAGTCGCCGAGAAGCGCCGGCTTGTCGATCGTCCATGTCTTCCAGAGCGCCTTCCACATCGTTTCCGCCCGCACTTGCCTGGACGCCGTTCCAGCATATCATGCTTCTGTAAAACCACGGAGACCCGCCTTGAAGAAGATCATGCTGTTGATGATTTCGCTGTCGTGGGTTCACCTCGTCGCCGCCGAGCCGCTTCCGCTGTCGCCGTCGGGCGTGAAGACGCTGGCGCCGGAGGGTGCGATCAAGCCAACGGGCCCGTGGAGTCTGGGCACGCACGCGGGCGATTTCGTCTACATCGCCGGCATGCGCGGCATCGACCCGAAAACCGATCTGCAAGTGGCGGGCGACGAGCCGCGCATACGTCAGGCTTTTGCTAATATGAAGTTGATCGCCGAATCCGAAGGCGCGACGTTGCGCGATGCCACGCGCCTCGTGGTCTACGTGACGGACATGTACCGCTTCCGGCCGATCGTGAACAAGATCCAGGAAGAGTTTTGGGGGAAGGGGCCCTATCCGCCGCGCACCATCATCGAGGTGCATCGGCTCAACGGCGACGATATCTGTGAAGTCGAAGGGACCTTCTACGCGCCGGTGAAGAAATAAGCGTATGCCGCCCGGCCAGGCGTGGCAAAGCTGCATCCGGAGCGTCGCCCGGTACAAATGACGTTAGATTGGCAGGGGCCTCGCTGCCCGAAGCGCCGCACGATCTTCGCGAGGGGACACTCCAAAGGCTTCCTTGTAACGCCGGCTGAAATGGCCGAAGTCGGCGAATCCGCAAGAGAGTGCGATCTGCGCGATGCTGTCACCTGCGTGCAATGGATCGGCCAGGTATCGCCTGCTCTTTTCCAGCCGCCGCTTCCAGATCCACTCGCTGACCGTGCTTTGCTCCGCGTGGAACAGATCCTGAAGGTAGCGGGAGGAAATGCCGACAAGGCCCGCAATCTTGTCGGTGTTAATCGTGTGGTCGTGCAAGAGGCTCTCGATGAGCGCCTTCGCACGGAAAGTCAAAGCAGCGCGCGCCGCCGTACCGCTATTCAACTCGCCGCCCTGATGCTCGGCCAGGGCCGCCGTCACCAGCGAGAGACAAGTTTCCGATAGCTGATTTGCCGTGGCAGGCGTGATGTTCGACACGATGGATGCGGTCTGCCGTACGAACGGCAGTACCAGCGAAGCGACCGGGCTGGTCGCCTCGATACGGCGCGCCGTCCAGGTTTCAGTTCGGCCGATCCTCCGGACCATGGCTTCGCGCGGCATGTGGAGAACGATCTGTTCGAAATCGGCAGCGAACGTCAGGGTGTAAGGGCGGGTGCTGTCGTAACAGGCAAAATCGCCAGGCTCGAGCCGCGCCTCGCGTCCGTCCTGTGCGATCGAGCCGGCGCCACGTACCTGCAAGCTGATGAGCACGACCTCTTCGCGCGCGTGCCGGATGCGCGCCGGCGTGCGCTTGACGATCTGGCCATCGGCGCGAACGGAGGAAAAGTGAAGGTCGTTGCAGCGAGCGGTCGCCAATTCGCCGAAGAAGGGCCGATCCGCGTAGGCCTTGCAATCGAGATCGACGAACGTGTCGCAGACCGCGTCCTGCCAGAACAGAAAGCGCTTTCGCTCGGCGACGTCGCTGGTTGACACCACGGTTTTCATAACACGCACCCTTTTCGGGCCGTCTCGACGAGATCGATACTAGCACGGCCTCGCCAGCGGGCAACGGTGCTTAGTGGGGCTCTGCGCCGGTAGCCCATTTTTTCTGCGGATGCAGCCAAGAACGCGGCGGCTCGGTCCGCTAGGTTGGTTGCTGACAGTGCGCGTTCCCTCCGGTGGTGCGCGCCCTCGTAGTCCCGTTTCGGAAAAGCCAAACCTTTCAGGAGCCGATGATGAGTCAGGTCCATCCAAAATTGAAGGTCGCTGCTGTGCAGGCCGCTCCAGCGTTTCTCGATCTCGATGCGTCGATCGAAAAGACGATACACTACATCGATGAGGCAGGTAGCGCGGGAGCGAAGCTCATCGCGTTTCCGGAAACCTGGCTTCCCGGCTATCCGTGGTGGATTTGGCTTGGCGCTCCGGCCTGGGCAATCATGCGCGGCTTCGTCTCGCGGTATTTCGACAACTCGCTGCAATATGGGAGTCCGGAAGCCGAGCGGCTGCGAGACGCCGCCAGGCGCAACAAGATTTATGTCGCGCTTGGCCTGTCGGAGCGGGACGGCGGCAGCCTGTATATCGCGCAATGGATCATAGGGCCGGACGGCGAAACGGTCGCGCAGCGCCGCAAGCTCAAGCCGACGCACGCCGAGCGCACAGTGTTCGGCGAGGGCGACGGTTCACATCTCGCCGTGCATGATCTCGATATCGGACGGTTGGGCGCGCTTTGCTGCTGGGAACATCTGCAACCGCTATCGAAGTATGCGATGTACGCCCAGAACGAGCAAATTCACGTCGCCGCGTGGCCGAGCTTCTCGTTGTACGACCCGTTTGCGCACGCACTCGGCGCAGAGGTCAACAATGCCGCGAGCAAGATCTATGCGGTCGAGGGATCGTGCTTTGTCGTCGCGCCGTGCGCGACGGTTTCGCAGGCGATGATCGATGAGCTTTGCGACAGTCCCGAAAAGCATCAATTCCTTCATGTCGGCGGCGGCTTCGCCGTGATTTACGGTCCCGACGGCTCACCGTTGGCCAAACCTTTGCCGCCGGACCAGGAGGGGATTCTCTATGCCGACATCGATCTCGGCATGATTTCAGTCGCCAAGGCTGCCGCCGATCCCGCTGGGCATTATGCGCGTCCGGATGTGACCCGCTTGCTGTTCAACAATCGTCCGGCAAATCGCGTCGAGAAGCTGGCTCTGCCGGTCGATCAGGAAGCCGAAGCCGATAGCGCGCCGAAGGCTCCCGGTGCATCTCCCAAAGTGGTGGCACTTCAGACGCCGCAGGCTGCGGAGTAGCGTCATGGAATCTGCCATTCCTTCCCATCTTCAAGTCTCGCGCAGCCGCCACCGCCGGGTGCCTGACGACTACCAGCCGCCGTATCCATCCTTTGTCGCGCGGCACCGTCCCGAAGTCGGCAGCGTGGTGATGGCCTATTTCGGTGTTCAGTATTCTGGTGGCGCCCCCAAGGGTTTGCCCGCGGTGCTGAAGTCGCTCGAGGCCGCATTCGCGTCAGCCAACGGGCCGCGTCATTGGGACCGCGCTGGGTATGTCGATGAAGCCGGTTACAGCAACACGGTCTCGGTCGCCTATTGGGATGATCGCGCCGCATTCGACGTCTGGTTTCCGGGGGCGCGCGCGGCCTGGACCGGTGTCGAGGCCGCTGGCTTCGGCAAGTTCATCGAAGTTCTGAGCCCTTCGGTGAATGATTACGAGACGCTGTTCTCGTCGCTCGGCCGTCCCGAAGGCGTCGCGGTCATCGCCGACGACATGAGCGGCGAGGTTTTGGAGCATGCCTATTGGGGTGGCATGCGCGATCGCATTCCGCTTTCCCAAACCAATGAGATGGCCCCAGTGGGCGTACCTGCTGTCGTGCGCGAAGGCCGGCGTCTGCGGGTGAAGCCGCATGACAACATTTGTTTGATTCGATCCGGCCAGGACTGGAGCGATACGGATTCCTCCGAGCGCAAGATGTATCTGGAGGATGTCGAACCGGTGTTACGCGAGGGAATGGAGTTCCTGCGCGACGAGGGGCTTGCTATCGGCTGCTTCGCCAACCGCTACATGACGGTTCTCGACGGCGACGGCCGGCCAACCGAGAAGAGCTACGGCATGAGCTGGTGGAAGAGCCTCGCCACCCTCGAACGTTGGGCCGAGTCACACCCCACTCACGTGCGCATTTTCGGTGCGGCAATGAAATACCTGTCGACGCTCGGTCCGGCTGCAAAGCTCCGGCTCTATCACGAGGTCACGGTAGCTCGCGCAGCCGATCAGTTCTTTGAATACCTGGACTGTCATCCGGGTACGGGAATGCTGAAGGCGGTGACGGTCGAAGCTTGATGGTAACGGGGGAATGGCGAATAGGGAGTAGCAAATAGGAAGAACAACTCTATTCGCTATTCGCCACTCACCATTCGCCTATTCCTGCGGCTCGGTCAGCGTCTCGCCGGAGGCCTCAATGCGTATCCAGCCTGAGGGCGCGAGCCGCTGCTGCGGCAGGAAGCGGCCCTTGTAGTCCATCTTCTTCGAGCCTTCGATCCAGTAGCCGAGATAGACGTAAGGCAGGCCCTGCCGGCGCGCGCGGTTGATGTGGTCGAGGATCATGAAGGTGCCGAGCGAGCGGCTCTCTTCAGAGGGCTCGAAAAAGGAATAGACCATCGACAGCCCGTCCGAGAGCACGTCGGTTAGGGCGACTGCGACCAGATCGTTGCCGCGCCCGTTGACGGCGGTGTCAACGCTGCGGCGGCGGTATTCGATGATGCGGGTTTCGACGTGGCTGTCTTCCACCATCATGGCGTAGTCCAGCACCGTCATGTCGGCCATACCGCCATGGCGGTGCCGCTGGTCCAGATAGGCGCGGAAGATCGAATATTGCTCTGAGGTCGGCACCGCGCTGCGCTGCTCCCCGACAATGTCGGCGTTGCGGGCCATGATTTTGCGGAAATTGCGCGAAGGGCGGAATTCGTTGGCGACCACGCGGACGGAGACGCAGGCCCGGCACTGGTCGCAGGCGGGCCGGTAGGCAATCGACTGGCTGCGCCGGAAGCCGCCATGGGTCAGGAGGTCGTTGAGGTCGCCGGCCTTGTCGCCCACCAGATGGGTGAACACCTTGCGCTCGTGCCGTCCCGGCAAATAGGGGCAGGGCGAGGGCGCCGTCAGATAGAATTGCGGGGTGTCACGCGAATGCTGGGTCACGGGATGTCGTCGGTCCTAAAGGCGAGGCATACGAGAGCCGAACGCAGCATCGCGCTGCCAAGCCTAACGGTCAATTGGTTTGCAAACCGTTTGCCCGTGCCGTCTGTGTCCGCGGATTTCCGGGTGGATGATCAAAAAGTCCGCGCCGGCTGGCCTACGGGGGCCCTAACCGAGGTGTTGATGACCACGGTTCCCAGCACAATATCGTGCAACAGGCGCCGCCGGCCATTGAAAAGCCCGACCAGAACCACGAACGGCGTCAGAAACGAGACCGAAACCCAGAACAACACGGCGTGCATGGCACCCAGAACGAAATAACCGGGGGCGCCATAAAAGGTTCGCAACTCCAGATCCATCACCCGCATGCCGACTGTGGCCGAGTGCGGACCGCCGAGCGAGGCGCCGTAGTAGACGATGGCCCAGACCACCGAGGCCGGCCATGCCAGCCAGAACAGCACCCAGCCAAGCCCGAGCGTGATCAGCCCGAACACCGCGATGAAGATGTAGCCGAGGATAACGGGCACCGACAGCACGATAAGGTCGATCAGAAACGCGAACACCCGCCGCGTCAGCACGCCGCGAAACAGTTCAGGCTCCAGGTCGGGATCGAAGGCATGGGGTGGAGCGCCGCCGTCGTTACGCCAGGCGCCGCCAGCATTGTCAGCGCCGCCAGTACCATAACCGCCGCCGGTATTTCCAGAACCGCTATACGACATGATCCGTCCTTTCGGGAAACTGGCAAGGACATGGGAACCGGCAAGGCGGTTGCAAGCCCTCACCGAGGACGGAACCCCAATATTGTGGCTTGCGAATGATTATCGTTCGCCGCCCCGCCGATGAACACCAAGTCTGGCCGCACCCGTTCTTCAAACGTGACGTTAGCGCCACGATCTATCCGTTTGACGTGCTCGCGCGCGAGGAGCGCGATGCGCTCCGGCCGCTGTGCGGGTCGCATCCGACGGCAAAAACCTGATGCGGCGAGCTTGATCAGTCCATCGCCAGGATAACTTTGCCCTTGGCGCGACCGGTTTCCAGATAGGCCATCGCCTCCTTGGCTTCGTTGAATGGAAAGACGCGGTCGATGATGACGTCGAGCTTCTTGTTGTCGATGAGTGACGCCAGAAAAGCGAGGTCCGCGCCGCTCGGATGCATGAACAGATAGCGATAGCTGATGCCGTGACGGGCGGCGCGCCAGCGCGTGGTGAGGCTCGCGATCCAGAACAAGGCGGCGAGGCCGTTGCCGGCTTTGAGATCCTTCAGCGCCGTCATGGGCTCGGGCATGCCGGCGATCGAGACGACGTGGCCGCCGCGCTTTAGCACCGGCCACAGGCGCGCCAGGGTGTCGCCGCCGACGAGATCGAAGGCGCAGTCGTAGCCCGACAATTTCTCTTCGAAACGCTCGCTCTGATAGTCGATGATCACATCGGCGCCGAGCCGCTTGACGAGGGTCTCGCCGCGCGGCGACGCTGTCGTCGCGACGTCAGCACCGAAGTGCTTGGCAAGCTGGATCGCGAATGTGCCGACGCCACCCGCGCCGCCCGGGATGAAGATGCGATCGCCGGCACCCAAGTGCAATTCATCCCGCAGCGCCTGCAACGCCGTGAGCGCCGCGAGCGGCACAGCCGCCGCCGACGTGAAGTCGAGCGAGGCCGGCATCAGCGCAGCGTGATCTTCGTGAACCGCGGCGTAGTCGGCGAAAGCGCCCATGTTCTTCTTGTCCACGCGCGCAAACACGCGGTCGCCTTTGACAAAGCGCGTCACCCCGCCGCCTGCGGCTTCGACGACGCCGGCAAATTCGTTGCCCATCACGATCGGCAGCGGATATTTGTGGATGATCTTCAGTGCGCCGTCGCGCGTCTTGTAGTCGACAGGATTGAGACCGGCGGCATGGACGCGGACCAGCAGTTCATTGGCCCGTGGCGCCGGTTGCGGCATCTGGGTGAGTGCCGTGCATTCAGGTCCGCCATAGCCTGAGAGGACGAGAGCCCGCATGGGATGAGCCCTGACATTGCCTGTTAAGTCGCGTTAGCCGCACCCGTCGGCGCTGCTGGTGGAGTGAATTTGATATTCGCTACGCCACCTGGCCCTTCTTTAACTTCTCGGCCACGCGCGGGGCGAAATAGGTGAGAACGCCGTCGGCGCCGGCGCGCTTGAACGCGGTGAGGCTTTCCATCATCGCCCGTTCGCCGTCGATCCAGCCGTTGTTGTGCGCCGCCATGATCATCGCGTATTCGCCGGAGACCTGATAGGCGAAGGTCGGCATGCCGAAGGCGTCTTTGACCCGCCTGAGAATATCGAGATAGGGCATGCCGGGCTTGACCATCACCATGTCGGCGCCCTCGGCGATATCGAGTTCGACCTCGCGCAGCGCTTCGTTCGAATTACCGCTGTCCATCTGGTAGGTGCGCTTGTCGCCGGAGAGCGTCTTGGCTGAACCCACCGCGTCACGGAACGGACCGTAGAAGGCGGAAGCATATTTCGCCGCATAGGCCATGATCTGCACGTCGAGAAATCCTGCGGCATCCAGCCCTTCGCGAATGGCGCCGACGCGGCCGTCCATCATGTCCGACGGTGCGATGATGTCGCAGCCGGCTTCCGCCTGCACCAGCGCCTGCCGCACCAGCACCGCCACGGTGGCGTCGTTGAGGATCTTGCCGTCCTCCAGCAACCCGTCGTGACCATGGCTGGTAAAGGGATCGAGCGCGACGTCGCAGAGCACGCCGAGCTCGGGAAATTCCTTCTTGATCGCGCGAACCGACTGGCACACGAGATTGTCGGGGTTGACGGCCTCCGAGCCCTGGTCGTCACGCAGGTGCGGGTCGGTATAGGGAAACAGCGCGATACAGGGGATATCGAGTTTCATCGCGCGTTCGGCTTCACGCACCGCCTGATCGACGGACAGCCGGTCGACGCCGGGCATCGAGGCCACAGCGGTGCGCTGGTTGTTGCCGCCAGAGACAAACAGTGGCCAGATCAGATCGTCTGACGTCAGGACATTCTCACGCACCATGCGGCGCGCCCATTCCGCCTTGCGGTTGCGGCGGGGCCGGATCGCGAGATCAAGGGTCGGGGCGGCCAGCGTGGCCTCGCGGCGCGGCGTGTCGCGCATTTCGATCGGACGCCCGAATTTGATCGCCATTTGATGTTCTTTCCCTAGTGTCCCAATCCCGAAATTCGTACGGTTGGTGCGGAATATAGCATTCCACGCCGGCCGCGTCACCGAGGTGAGGTGGGTGGCTGCTTTTCGCAAGATGCCAACCTTAGCCGGCCCAATTGATTTTATTCCCCCAAGAGGCCATGAGTGACCTCAAATCTTCGCCAATGGTGATAAGCCACGCATCTGATGTCAGATACCTCCACCACACGCGATACCTCCCGGGACCACGCGATATCGGTCGATGCGATATCGTCGGAACGAATCGATTCCGCCGATAATGTGTGGACGCGCCGGCTGGTGCTTTTCCTGCGTGTCATGGCCGTCGTCTCCGTTGCCAAGGGTCTCTTTCACTGGGCGCAGGTCACGGGTTTTGTCGGCGGCGAAGAGGAGGCTTTTGAAAACCAGTCGCTCGCATGGCAGGCCTCGACCGTCTATTTCGCCGTGATCGAACTCGTCGCCGCCGTCGGGCTTTGGCTGGCGACGCCGTGGGGTGCGGTGGTGTGGCTGATCACCGTCGTCTCGATGACGGTGATCGAACTGATGTTTCCGGCCATCTATGGCGGCAGCCTCGCGATTGTCGTCGCGGAGGCGTTGATGCTGACGGCCTATCTCGCGCTGGCGTGGATGGCGGCTCGCGAGCGGCCGCCATAGTCCGAAATCGGCTTAACCATTCGCTCACCGTGACGCCTCCCGTCACACCTGTTACGCAACCGTTTCCGTTTTCATCCGCGCTGTTTCCATATGTGACAGGGCGTGCAGACGAAGCGTGAACAGCGCACTTTCACCGTCAATGAAAGGTTGCGAAAAGCCCTTGTATTGCGGGCTTAATCCGCGATTCACTGTCTTAAATTCATGATCTCTTTATTCTCTTATTTAAGCTGATCTTCAAACGCACCCCTTAAGTTGCAGCTATCAGGCGGGACAAAAGTTTCGTCGAATAAGTCGATAAAACGACAACAGGGGAAGTGTCATGATGAAAGCCGTTGCAACGGCGGAAGCCGTCGAGCGTGCTCCGGGGCAAGCTCCGGTTCAGCCGCTCTATCTCGAAGCCTTGACCTTGGTGGAGCGGCTGCATCGCCGCCTGCTCGATGTCATCAAGGATGAATTCGATCGTCGCGGCCGCGCCGATATCAATTCGGTGCAGGCGCTATTGCTCTATAACATCGGCGACAAGGAGCTGACCGCGGGCGAGCTGCGCACACGCGGCTACTATCTCGGCTCCAACGTTTCCTACAATCTGAAGAAGCTGGTTGAACTCGGCTTCCTCGATCACCAGCGTTCGCGCGTCGATCGCCGTTCGGTTCGTATTCGCCTGACCCCGCAGGGCCAGGAAATCCGCCGTATCGTCGATGCGCTCTATCAGAAGCACGTCAAGACCGTGGAACAGGTCGGCGGCATCTCGAACGAGGAATTCGCGACGCTCAACAAGTCGCTGCATCGCCTCGAGCGCTTCTGGACCGACCAGATCCTCTATCGGCTCTGAGTTTACGTTTCGGCCAAGCCGGCACCTTAAAAGACCGGCAGCCGTAACGATCTAAAAGACACTTCCCCATCAGCGCACTGGTTCGGATTTTTCCGAAGCCGGTGCGCTTTGTCTTTTCGCTGCTCCAAAATGACCGGCAGAAAGAAAATGGAACTTTTCCGCTCGACCGGACTTATCGGTTGGTATCGGAGAGCGGCGATGCTGGTCGAGCGCGGATTACAGGTGATAAATGTCGGGGTGATCAGCGACGCTTACGCGATCGCCGCCGACTACCTGTACCGGACCGGCGCCACCGCCGACAATTTTGCGACCAACGAGCAACTGCTCTCGATCATCGTGCAGCTGTTCGAGCGCGGCGAGTTCAACAGGATCAGGCTCGCCAACAAGGCGATCGCCAGGTTCGAAGCGCTAGTAGAGTGGGTTTGACGTGTCGCTACCGGCCAGGCCGCAAGTTCGCTTGGCGAATGTCGAATCTTGACGGATCAAGCCCATCAGAACGCGAGGAAAGCCATGGAAGCCGCCATCGACCGTATCATGATGACCTACGATCTGCTGTTGAACCGCTCGGCGGCCGCCAGCGCCGAAGCGCGCACCAAGGTGACCGAATATGTCACGACCCTGTTCGAGGCCGGCGAAAAGGACATGCACCGGCTGACCGTGTGCGGGCTCACGTACCTGCGCGAGCTCGATGGCTCGAGCAATCCGGTCAAGGCCGGCTATACCGGGCTGTAGGATCGGCTTGGCGGAGGCGGTCAATCCATTGATCGCACGAGGCCTTTGCGAATGAGCCCTGGGCGAAATTGTCGCCATAGCTGACTGCCTTTTTTCCAACACCTCTGATAAGCACCTCTGGTAAAGCTCTGCGGCTGGTGCAGACGCTTCAGAGGGCCAAACCCATGCTCACCCTTCATCATCTCAACGACTCCCGGTCGCAGCGGATTGCGTGGCTGCTGGAGGAGCTTGGCGCGCCTTATGAGATGAAGCACTACCAGCGCGACGCCAAGACGCGGCTGGCGCCGCCGGAGCTGTTGGCCATCCACCCGCTCGGCAAATCGCCTGTGATATCAGATGGCGATCTTAAAATCGCCGAATCCGGCGCTATCGTCGATTATCTCGTTCGAACCTATGGCAAGGGCAAGATGATGCCTGCGATGGGTAGCCCGGACTTTGAGGCCTACAGTGAATGGCTGCATTATGCCGAAGGCTCCGCCATGTTGCCGCTGATGCTCAACCTGTATGTGTCCAGGTTGAAGGAAGCAGGCAGCCCGTTGCATCCGCGTATCGACAGCGAGATCGCCAATCATCTCGGCTATGTCGACGGCGCGTTGAAGGGCAGGGAGTTCTTCGTCGGCCAATCGCTGACGGGCGCTGACATCCAGATGAGCTTCGTCGGCGAGATGGCCGACGTGTACGACCGGCTCGGGCCGTTCCCAAATCTTGCCGCCTGGCTCAAGCGAATGCATGCGCGGCCGGCCTTTCGGCGCTCGGTCGAGAAGGGCGGCGCCTACCGTTTTGCGAAGTAATGCCGAAGCCGGAAACGATGAGTAGCTTTCGTCTGTTGGGCCTGTTGCCTCTGCTTGCCGTTGCCGCCTGCTCACAGCCGAGCTTCCTGACCTCGTTTGCCGAGCGAAATACGGCCGCGCCCGTCGAGCGGCTAAATCCCGGAACGGCGCCGCCTGACAGGTGGTCGCCGGCGGCCGATCCGGTCGAGGATACCGATTTCCCGAACACCGAGCGCATCTCGCAGTTGCCGGGTAAAGTAGGCGATTGTGCCGAGACGACCATCACCTCGATTACCGACCGCTACGGCGAGGACTTGCCGCCTCGCGTCAGGAAGGGGACCGATCCCGGCACGATCGTCCGCTTCTCCAATTCCGGCGTTCAGGTTTCGATGCGCCGTGAGAACTCCGTTGCCCACTCCCAGGTGTTCGACAAGGTCAGCATGTGCCTGGTCGAGGTCCCCGAAGACTGCCCCACCGACATCCACGGCCGCGTCTACCGGACCACTAATCTGAGGACCAAGGAAAGCTGGAGCCTGGCGAACGACGTTCGCAGTTGCGGTGGGCAGGCCGGTTAAGGCCGTGCTGTGCCAAACCCTCATGGTGAGGAGGCGTTTACGCCGTCTCCGGACGACGCATTGCGTCGCCGGGAGAACCATGAGGTCCGGATATCGGCTTCATCCTTCGAGACGCCGCTTGCGCGGCGCCTCGGGATGAGGGGAAACGTTTGGGCGTCCCTTCACGTATTTGCGACTGGCAGGATTTGCGGCCTTATGCGCCGCGCGAAGCTTTGCTATGAAATGCCGTTTGGTTAGAGCTGGATAGCGATCCCCCCACCGATGAGTGCCACCACCCGCCGATCGTTCCTCGCTTCAGCCGCCGGCCTTGCCGCCAGTGCGGCGGCGCAGCGCGTCGTCGCTGCCGATGGTGAGCAGACTCCCGATCAGATGCTCGACGAGCTGATGCGGGAAAATCAGGAAAACGGCGTCGGAAGCGGTTTCGATAACGCCTCGCGCAATGTCCGCCTGCCAAAGAAGTCGTTGCCGACGTTATCGCCCTCGACCGCGGAAACCACACAGACTTCAATCGGCCAGTACGAGACCATCGTCGCCAAAGGCGGTTGGCCGAACGTACCGGCTTCCGCCAATGGCTTGAGCGTCGGTGCCAGGACCCCTGCGGTGTCGTCCTTGCGCCAGCGGCTGTCGAGCGTCGGTGATCTCGAATTGAATTCCGGTGACCCGCAGGTCTTCGATTCCTATGTCGATGCGGCGGTGCGGCGTTTTCAAGTGCGCCACGGCTTGCATGCCGACGGCATCTTGCATGAGCCGACCCTGCACGCGCTCAACGTTCCGGCGGAGCAGCGGCTCGCGCAACTCAAGACCAACGCCGTGCGGTTGAAAACGCTCTCCGGCAATCTCGGCAACCGTATCGTGGTTGCGAATATTCCGGCTGCCCAGATCGAGGCAATCGAGAACGGCGTAGCGATCACGCGTCACACGGCGGTTGCCGGCAAGCCGGACCGGCCGTCGCCGGATCTTAAAACCAAGATCACCCAGATCAACTTCAACCCGTTCTGGACCGTGCCGGTATCGATCATCCGCAAGGATTTGATTCCAAAGATGCAGGCGGAGCCGGACTATCTCTCCAGGAACCACATCCGCATCTTCGATCCGAAGAACAACGAGCTACAGCCGTCGCAGATCGACTGGTATTCGACCGAAGCGGTCAATTACAAATTCAAACAGGACGCCGGCAATTTCAATTCGCTCGGGTCGATGAAGATCAACTTCCCAAGTCCGGATGGCGTCTACATGCACGACACGCCGTCGAAGAACCTGTTCGGCGAGGATTTTCGTTTTGCCTCTTCGGGGTGCATGCGCGTGCAGAATGTGCGCGAGCTTGTCTACTGGATTTTGATGGAAACGCCGGGCTGGTCGAAGGCCGAGATCGACGATGTGATCCAGTCCGGCGAACGCAAGGACGCCAAGGTTGCCAAGCCGGTGCCGCTCTATTGGGTCTACATCACAGCCTGGGCCACGCCCGATGGTGTCGTGCAGTTCCGCGACGACATCTACAACCGCGACGGCGTGAGTTAAGCCGGCGTCAAAAAGCCGCTGACCCCGCAACCCTCATCCGCCGGCGTCAACGCCGGAAAAACCGACCAACCGGCATAAAGCCGCATTGCCGAAAGCAGGAACGGCGGGGCGGTCGTTTCGCGGAATCAGTCGAAGAACAACTGATCGGTCGCAGCCACGTTCGAGGGCGAGTTCTCCAACGTCACATCGAGCTACGCCGGGAAAGGTGTCGTGCGCTATCAGTGGTGAGGCGTCCTGTGCCCCGGACGCAGCGCAGCGCTTCAGCGGTGCGCTGCTGATCCGGGGTCCATATCGCTCATCGTCTCTCAAATAGGTCCCGGCTCAGCGGCGCAGCACTGCGTGCTGCACCGCGTCCGGGACACGAAAGCATTTGCTCTTCACTTGACATCAATTTGCGAAAGCCACGCGATTTGCCCGTCGTGGCCAACGTGTCGCAGGCGTTTTCGCTTGTGCCGACGGGCAAATCAAATCCACTTCTTCTCGCCGTCCCGTGCTCTTCCAAGAGGGCGCTTCGCGGTCGTCACGAACGTTGGGTGCGGGATGCGATGGACGCGGCGGTATCGCAAGACGAGCGATGCCTGTCGCGTACGGTGAAGCCATGCGGTCCTGACGCCCCGATGCTGGCGCCAAGTTCTTAAGAAGCTAACGCTTCTCAGGGATGACGGAGACAACCAAGCCGGTCTCCGGGGAGAACATGGAATAAGCCGTAAAGCCATCGCGCAGGGAAGGCCGGATTGATCCGGTGAACCTGTAGTGACTTACTCGTATGCTTTTTACTTTCGCATACGAGGCTGCGGGTGCATTGGGCGCCCGGCTTTCCCTGCGCCCTCGGTTCTCGGGGGGCGACCCATCCCAACGATCCGGGCCCTGATTGGGGTCGCGGAGAGGCAGCGCCGTGGCTTTGGCGAGTTCCATGGAAATTCGCTAACCCCACCATATCTTGCATAAATATCAGGCCTGTACCGCAAGCCCTTGGCCATGGCCGGGCAATGTGGTATCCCGCGAGACCCTTTCGACCGCCATAACGGACCGACCGCGATACCCGTAATTGGTTGCGGCGGTGGAGATATTTGCCCATGAGCTCTTCGGCCAAGACCACTTTCGCGCCCGACTCGTTCTTCACCGCTACCTTAAGCGAGGCCGATCCCGACATTGCCGCCGCCATCCGCGGCGAGCTCGGCCGCCAGCGCCACGAGATCGAGCTGATCGCGTCTGAAAACATCGTTAGCCGTGCGGTACTGGAAGCGCAGGGCTCGGTGCTGACCAACAAATACGCCGAAGGCTATCCCGGTAATCGCTACTACGGCGGCTGCGAATGGGTGGACGTGGTGGAAACGCTCGCGATCGAGCGCGCCAAGAAACTGTTCGGCGCCAGCTTCGCCAACGTGCAGCCCAATTCCGGCAGCCAGATGAATCAGGCGGTGTTTTTGGCGCTGCTTCAGCCCGGCGACACCTTCATGGGGCTCGATCTCGCCGCCGGCGGACACCTCACGCATGGATCGCCGGTCAACATGTCCGGCAAGTGGTTCAAGGCCTCGCATTACACCGTGCGCCGCGAAGACCAGATCATCGACATGGACGAGGTCGCCAAGCAGGCCGAGCAAGTGCGGCCCAAGCTGATCATCGCCGGCGGCTCGGCCTATTCGCGTCCGTGGGATTTCAAACGCTTCCGCGAGATTGCCGACCACGTCGGCGCTTATCTCCTGGTCGATATGGCGCATTTCGCCGGCCTCGTGGCGGGCGGCGTTCATGCGTCGCCCGTTCCGCATGCGCATGTCACGACCACCACGACGCACAAGTCGCTGCGTGGCCCGCGCGGTGGCCTGATCCTCTGCAACGATGAGGCGCTGGCCAAAAAACTCAATTCGGCGATTTTCCCGGGGCTGCAAGGCGGTCCCTTGATGCATGTGATTGCGGCCAAGGCGGTGGCTTTTGCCGAAGCCTTGCGGCCGGACTTCAAGATCTACGCCAAGAACGTCGTCGAAAACGCCAAGGCGCTGGCCGAGAGCCTGCGCGCCGAAGGCCTCGATATTGTTTCCGGCGGCACCGACAACCACCTGATGCTGGTCGATCTCCGCCCGAAGGGATTGAAGGGCAACGTCTCGGAAAAGGCGCTGGTGCGCGCGGCCATCACCTGCAACAAGAACGGCATTCCCTACGATCCGGAAAAACCATTCGTCACCTCGGGCCTGCGTCTGGGCACGCCGGCCGCGACCACGCGCGGGTTCGGGGTTGCCGAATTCAAGCAGGTCGGCGGCATGATCGCCGAGGTGCTGAACGCGGTGGCGCAGTCAAAGGATGGCGCCGCGCCCTTGGTGGAATCGGCCATGAAGGAACGGGTCAAGGCGCTCACCGACCGCTTTCCCATTTATCAGTAAGGTCTGATCCGCATGCGTTGCCCAAGCTGCAACAGTCTCGATACGCAGGTGAAGGACTCCCGTCCGACGGAAGAGTCCGCCGTGATCCGGCGCAGGCGCGTATGCGTGGCCTGCAACTTCCGTTTCACCACGTTCGAACGCGTGCAGCTTCGCGAATTGACGGTCATCAAGCGCAACGGCCGCAGGGTGCCGTTCGACCGCGACAAGCTGGTGCGCTCGGTGGCGATCTCCTTGCGCAAGCGTCCGGTGGATTCGGAGCGGGTCGAGAAGATGGTCTCCGCCATCGTGCGCGAACTCGAGAGCGGTGGCGAGGCGGAAATATCCTCCGAGGCGATCGGCGAGATCGTGATGGAGCATCTGCGCCAGCTCGACGACGTCGCCTATGTGCGCTTTGCGTCGGTCTACCGCAATTTCCGTGAGGCCAAGGACTTTGAGGCTGTGCTCGGCGAGCTCTCCGGCGACGACGACGCCCGGATCGCCTTGTTGCGAAAATGATCTTCCCCGGCGCGGAAGAGCAAGTCACAGAGAATACGAGCCTGGCTGATGTGTCCGATCAGCGCTTCATGGCGCTGGCGCTGGCTCTTGGCCGGCGCGGCCTGGGACGCACGCATCCCAATCCCGCCGTGGGCGCCTTGGTCGTCAAAAACGGTGTCATTGTCGGCCGGGGCTGGACCCAACCTGGCGGCCGGCCACATGCCGAACCCGTTGCGCTAGCGCAAGCGGGTGAGGCGGCGCGCGGCGCCACGCTCTATGTGACACTCGAGCCCTGTTCGCATACCGGCAAGTCGCCGCCTTGTGCCGATGTGGTGATCGCTGCCGGCATCAAACGTGTGGTGTCGGCGATCGAGGACCCCAATCCGGAAGTGGCAGGGCAGGGCCATGCGAGGTTGCGGGCGGCCGGAATCGCGGTCGATGTCGGGCTTGGCGCCGCGGAAGCAGCGTACGCCCATGCCGGACATTTCCGGCGCATCCGCGATAGGCGCCCGCACGTGATCCTGAAACTCGCTGTTACCACCGACGACAAGATCGGAACCGCGGGTCACAAGCCTGTCGCGATCTCGGGGGAGGTGGCCCGCGCGCGCACGCATCTCCTGAGGGCCCAGTGCGACGCCATTCTGGTCGGGATCGGCACGGCGCTGTCGGACGATCCGCTATTGACCTGCCGGTTGCCGGGCATGGAGGCGCGCTCGCCGGTGCGCGTCGTGCTCGATCGCGCGTTGCGGATACCGGCCACAAGCCGCCTGGTTCATTCGGCACGCAGCACGCCTCTCTGGGTGGTGAGCTCTAACCTCGCCGAAGCGCCCGCGGCGGCGATGCTGGGCGCCACGGGGGCGCAGGTGATCCGTGTCGCATCGACGCCGACCGGATTGGACCTGCCGGCGGTGCTGCACGCTTTGGCGGAACGCGGTATCACCCGGCTTCTGGTCGAGGGCGGGGCGCGCGTGGCGTCGTCTTTCGTCTCTGCAAATCTTGTCGATGAATTCTGGCTGATCCGCGGTCCGGACGCGATTGGAGCCGATGGCGTGGCGGCGCTGGATGCATTGCCGCTTTCCGCAATCACCCAGTCGCCGGCCTTTCGCGTTCATGCTAGCGAAAGCCTCGGTACCGACACTCTTACCGTCTACGAGCGCGCCTAATGTTCACCGGCATCGTCACCGACATCGGGGAGATCGAAAGCCTCACGGCTGTGGTGAAAGGCCAGTTGCACCGGCTGCGCATCGTCTGCCGCTACGATCGTGCGACGATTGCCGACGGCGCCTCGATTGCCTGCAATGGCGTCTGTCTGACGGTGGTCGCTTCGGGTGTCGATCGGGGCAAGACCTGGTTCGATGTGGACGCCGCCGCTGAAACGCTCGGGATGACGACGGCGAAGCACTGGGCTGTTGGCAGCAAGCTCAACCTCGAACGGGCGCTCAAGATTGGCGACGAACTCGGCGGCCATATCGTCGCGGGGCATGCGGACGGCGTGGCCACCGTCCTCTCGCGCGAGGATCTCCCCGACATGGCGCGGTTCGAACTCAACACCGCGCGGGAACTGGCGCGCTTTATCGCGCCCAAGGGCTCGATCACGCTCGACGGCGTCTCGCTCACTGTCAACACGGTCAAGGACACGGCTTTTTCCGTGCTGATCATTCCCCACACGCTTCAAGTCACGACCTTGTCGTCCTGGCGCGCGGGCAGCGAGGTCAATGTCGAAGTAGACCTGATGGCCCGATACGCGGCGCGACTTTCCGAAATGAAATGATGCGTTGCGATAATTATAAACGGCGACTACAAGGCGCGAAAACGTTGACATTTAACGCTATCGTTAATTGCCAACGAAAACAGATGGATTGAAGAATGGCAGATGCGCGGCGCGCACCTTTGAAAGACCAGACCGATATTTCCGGCGCGCGGGCGCTGATTGTCGAGGCGCGTTTTTATGACGACATTCAGGATGCGCTGCTCGAAGGCGCCGTCACCGAACTCAAGGCGGCCGGCGTCGGCCACGACCTCTTGACTGTTCCCGGCGCGCTGGAAATTCCGGCCGCGATCGCGATTGCGATTGATGCTGCGGAAAAGGCCGGCAAGCCCTACGATGCCGCGATTGCGCTCGGTTGCGTGATCCGCGGCGACACCATCCATTTCGAGATCGTTTCGCAGGAGTCCTCGCGCGCGCTGATGGATTTAGCGGTGGCGAAACGGTTTCCGCTTGGCAACGGCATCATCACCGTCAACACCGAGGCGCAAGCCTGGGCGCGGGCGCGCGCCTCCGAACTCAACAAGGGCGGCGATGCCGCGCGCGCGGCGCTCGCAATGCTGCGGATCAAGCGGCGGCTGACCGGACCGCGATCATGAGCGGCGACAAGAAAAAGCTTGTGAAGGGTGCAGACAAAAAAGCCAACCGGCGCGGGGCGGCAAGGCTGGCCGCGGTTCAGGCGCTCTATCAAATGGACATTGCCGGCGCCGGCATCAACGACATTTTCGCGGAGTTCGAAAGCCACTGGCTTGGCGGCGAAGTCGAGGGTGACAGGTACCTGCCGGCGGAAGCCGCGTTTTTCCGAGACGTGGTCTCGGGTGTGGTACGCGATCAGGCAAAGCTCGATCCCCTGATCGACGATGCGCTGGCGAAAGGCTGGCCGCTGAAGCGGATCGATGCCATCCTGCGCGCGGTGTTGCGCGCCGGCGCCTATGAGCTGGAACATCGCAAGGACGTTCCCGGCCGTGTTGTGGTGTCGGAATATGTCGATGTCGCGCACGCCTTTGTCGAGGCGGAGGAGACCGGCATGGTGAATGCGGTACTCGACCAGATTGCGCGCCAGTTCCGCGCCAGCGAATTCGTGCGGGCCGGTGGCTGAGATGATGGCTCCCGGTGCGCCAGCATCCGGCGAGGATTCCCTGATCGCGCGCTACTTCAAGCCGCTGGCGACCGATCCCGGCGCGTTCGGCCTGACGGACGATGCGGCTGTTCTGAAGGCGCGTGGCGAAGACATCGTCGTCACGACGGACGCCATCGTCGAGGGCGTCCATTTCCTGTCCGACGATCCACCGCACACCATCGCAAAGAAAGCCTTGCGCGTGAATCTGTCCGATCTCGCGGCCAAGGGGGCGACGCCGGCGGGTTTCGTCCTGACCCTGGCGCTCCGCGCGGTGGACGAAACCTGGCTTGCGGCCTTCGCCCGCGGATTGGGAGAGGACACGAGCGCGTTCAATTGCCCACTGCTGGGCGGCGATACGGTTTCCACGCCCGGTCCCCTGATGATCTCGGTGACGGCATTTGGCCGCGTCCCGCACGGCAAAATGGTCCATCGAAGCGGCGCAAAGCCTGGCGACCATGTCGTGGTGACGGGCACGATCGGCGACGCCGCACTTGGTCTCGACATTCTCCGAAAGGGAAGGGCGATGGCTGCGCTTGTCGATGATGCCCCGTCACGTGACATGCTGATTGGTCGTTATCGCGTGCCCGAGCCCCGGAACGCGCTCGCCTCAGTCATCCGAGCGCATGCCGATGCCGCCATGGATGTATCCGATGGGTTGGCAGGCGACCTCGCCAAGCTCTGTGCGGCCTCCGGTGTGTCGGCTGTGATCGACGTTCCGTCCGTCCCGGTGTCGGCCGCCGCCAAAGTTGTGCTTGCCGCCTCAGCTGCCGGCATTGAAAACCTAATTTCCGGTGGCGATGACTACGAGATTCTGTGCACGGTTCGCCCGAGCGCACTCGAAGAGTTCATGCGGGAGGCTCGAACGGCGGGGATCGCGGCAAGCCCGATCGGGACCATTGTTGCTGGCGTAGCTGCTCCCAAGTTTCTGGATGCAATGGGTAAGGAACTGGCGTTAACGCGAACGTCCTACAGCCATTTCTAGGATTTTGGGGGAAATGGCCGGTTTCCTTACAAATACCTATCGAAATCGACCGTTTTTGCGTGCCGCAGCGTTGCGCCGGGGGTGCGATTTTGGCATGGTCCCGGCCGATTTCAGGCCACCCTTTTGGGCAGGGCGGGCCTGCTTTTTGAGCGCCGGCCGCGATCGCGGCCATGGCGTGGGGACATTCCTAGACATCTGAGGCAAGTTCAATGACAGCATTATGGTTGATCGTGCTCTGCGGCGCGCTTTCTATCGTCTACGCTATCTGGGCGACCATGTCGGTTATGAAAGCCGACGCCGGCAATCCGCGCATGCAGGAAATTGCGGCCGCGGTACGTGAAGGCGCGCAAGCCTATCTGCGGCGCCAGTACACGACGATCGGTATCGTCGGGGTCGTGATCTTCGCACTGCTGGCCTATTTCCTGGGCATTCTTGTTGCTGTTGGTTTTGCGATCGGCGCGATCCTTTCGGGCGCCGCCGGCTTCATCGGTATGAACGTGTCGGTTCGCGCCAACGTGCGCACCGCGCAGGCTGCCACCACCTCGCTCGCCGGCGGCCTCGAACTCGCCTTCAAGGCCGGCGCCATCACCGGCATGCTGGTCGCGGGTCTGGCCCTGCTCGGCGTCACCCTTTATTTCGGCTTCCTGACGTTCTCGCTGCATCTTCCTGTCGACGACCGCACCGTCATCGATGCGATGGTGGCGCTCGGCTTCGGCGCGTCGCTGATCTCGATCTTTGCGCGTCTCGGCGGCGGTATCTTCACCAAGGGCGCTGACGTCGGCGGTGACCTCGTCGGCAAGGTCGAGGCCGGCATTCCCGAAGACGATCCACGTAACCCCGCCACCATCGCCGACAACGTCGGTGACAACGTCGGCGACTGCGCCGGCATGGCGGCTGACCTGTTTGAGACCTATGCGGTGACGGCGGTTGCCACCATGGTGCTGGCGGCGATCTTCTTCGCGAAGACGCCGATCCTCGCCAACATGATGACGCTGCCGCTCGCTATCGGCGGTATCTGCATCATCACCTCCATCATCGGTACCTTTTTCGTCAAGCTCGGCGCGAGCCAGTCGATCATGGGTGCTCTGTACAAGGGTCTGATCGCCACGGGCATCCTGTCGCTGGTGGGCGTTGCGGGCGTGATCCACACTCTGATTGGCTTCGACAAACTCGCCGGCGTTGATTTCACCGGCATGGCGTTGTTCGAATGCGGTATCGTCGGTCTTGCTGTCACAGGTCTGATCATCTGGATCACCGAGTACTACACCGGCACCGACTTCCGTCCCGTGAAGTCGATCGCGGCGGCCTCGGTCACGGGCCACGGCACCAACGTGATCCAGGGCCTTGCGATCTCGATGGAGTCGACTGCGCTGCCCGCCCTCGTCATCATCGCCGGCATCCTCATCACCTACAGCCTCGCCGGCCTGTTCGGCATTGCGATTGCTACCACCACAATGCTGTCGCTGGCCGGCATGATCGTCGCGCTCGACGCCTTCGGTCCGGTTACGGACAATGCGGGCGGCATCGCGGAAATGGCCGGCCTTCCGAAGGAAGTGCGCAAGTCGACCGACGCGCTCGACGCGGTCGGCAACACCACCAAGGCCGTCACCAAGGGCTATGCGATCGGCTCGGCCGGCCTCGGCGCGCTGGTGCTGTTCGCGGCCTATAACCAGGACCTGAAGTTCTTCATCGCGGACTCGGCCCATCATCCCTACTTCAAGGACGTCATCCCGGACTTTTCGCTGGTCAACCCCTATGTGGTCGTAGGTCTCCTGTTCGGCGGTCTGTTGCCCTATCTGTTCGGCGCAATGGGCATGACCGCGGTGGGACGTGCGGCCGGCGCGATCGTGGAAGAGGTGCGTCGCCAATTCCGCGAAAAGCCCGGCATCATGCAAGGCACCGACAAGCCGGACTATGGCAAGGCGGTCGACCTCCTGACCAAGGCAGCGATCAAGGAAATGATCATTCCTTCGCTGCTGCCGGTGTTGTCGCCGATCGTAGTCTACTTCGTAATCTACGCGATTGCGGGCGGCGGCGTGGCCGGCAAGTCGGCGGCGTTCTCTGCCGTCGGCGCGATGCTGTTAGGTGTGATCGTCACCGGCCTGTTCGTCGCGATCTCGATGACTTCGGGCGGCGGCGCCTGGGATAACGCCAAGAAGTACATTGAAGACGGCCACTATGGCGGCAAGGGCTCGGACGCCCACAAGGCCGCGGTGACCGGCGATACCGTCGGCGATCCCTACAAGGACACGGCGGGCCCCGCGGTCAACCCGATGATCAAGATCACGAACATCGTGGCGCTGTTGTTGCTGGCGATCCTCGCGCATTAAGACGCGCGACTAAACATAAACCCCCGCGGGTTGCGACCCGCGGGGGTTTTGATTCAGACGACGATGGGGGCCGATCCGGGCGATATGCCCGGCGATAGATTAATTGTTGCTGCCCTGACCGATGTTGAGCGCCTTGAACAGCGGTGCGACGTAATTGATTTCCTGGCCCGAGGTCGGTGTGGTGCGGCTGATGAAGTCGAAGATCATGCCGTCTTTCAGTCCATAGTTGGCAAGGCGCCGCACCTGGCGGTTCTTGTCGAAATAGACCGCGATCACACGCTGGTCGACGATCCGATCGTTCATGAAGGCGATCGGTCGTTCGGCGCGCTGGGAAATATAGTAGAAGACCTCACCGTTGAGCGTGGCGACGGTGGAGGGGGTTCCCATTACGATCAGCACCTGATCCTGACTGGCGCCGATCGGGATTTGTTCGAGCGCGCCGGGGGGCAGGATATAGCCCTTCTGGAACTGCTCGCCGCAGCCGCCGACGGCGCACAGCAACGCGACTGCGGCCACGGTTCGCAGACCGCGCCAACGTAGGCTGCGTGCAAAGCCTGTCAGACTGGGCTTGATCATTCGGAAGGCGTCCCATCCCCTTGCATCGCGTGAGGGCTTGACGTACCCGGCAAGATGCTTGTTTGCAACAAATGCGGGTCCATCGGGCTCGCTAGTGTGGACACTATCGGAACCCTCAATGCTTTGGCCATTCAATCACTTCAGTAAGTCCCGGACGCCCCCGCGCGGCACCATTGAGGCCATCTATGGCATGATCGTGACGCAGGCGCGAGAACCGTCGTTCTACCGACAACTTGGGGTGGCCGATACGGTTAATGGCCGTTTTGACCTACTGGTGCTGCATTTGTGGATCGTTTTGCGGCGATTTCGATCTGGGGAAGGAACTGCCAGTGTCTCGCAGGCTCTTTTTGATCGTTTCTGCGAGGACATGGACGCCAATTTGAGGGAAATGGGTGTGGGCGATCTCACCGTTCCCAAGCGGATGCAGGCATTTGGGGAAGCGTTTTACGGCCGTGCAGCGGCCTACGACGCGGCTTTTGCCACTGGTGAGGAGGCGCTGGCCCAGGCCATTTGCAAGAACGTTCTGAACGGGGAAGGCATGGAAAAAGCACGACGGCTTGCTACCTATGCGAAAATCGTCCTGGCCCGTCTTGATGGCCTCGAAGATTCCGTACTTGTGGCTGCCGCATGGACTTTTCCTGCCCCGGCCGAAGCAGGCGAGTCCGATTCCTGAAGGGTAATGGCCAATGAACCCCGCTGACCCCTGGCGTGTCCCCGTTATCGTGGCGCAAATACCCGATACCGGATTGTATCGCGCGTTCGAAGCCGGTGAGGCAACCCGCGCGGCAATGGCTAATCTTGCCGGTTTGCGTGAAATCATGTCGGCGAGCGCCTCGTTCGATCTGAAGCTTAAAAGCGGCGGGCGCGTTCATGTCACGGGCGAGGTGCGTGGTCGGGTCGGGCAGACCTGTATCGTGACGCTTGATCCTATCGAGAATGAGATCGAGGAGACGGTCGACCTGACGTTTGCGCCCGCGGAGCAAATTCGCAGCCTCTCCGCTTTGGTCGATGAAGCTGCCCAAAGCGAAGATGAAGAAGTCCCCGATCCGCCGGAACCGATCATCGACGGCGTGATCGATCTTGGCCGGCTTGCCACTGATGTCTTGTTCCTGGCGATCGATCCTTATCCGCGCAGGCGCGATGCGGTGTTTGAGCCGCCGCTGGAAATCGTCGACCCCGCGGATCACCCGTTTGCGGCGCTGAAGGCGCTGCAAACAGGTGGCACGTCCACCTCCGCCAAGAAGGATCCCAAGATTCCCGGGGATGGCAAGGGCCGATGAGGTACTGCAAGTGATTCTGGCGTAATGCCAACTTCCAAAGATGGATTTAAGTATTTGAAATAATTTATCTTATGTCTACGGGGCCGTTCTGCCGTTCCGTCGCTTGCGCCGCAAAAGGTGGCGGTCAAGAGGTTGTGTCGGTACAGGGAAACGCTATTGTCGCGGCCCGGCTTGGCAAGGTATCGCGTCTTGCCGATAGCCGTAATCGCGGCGACTTCCGCAACTGGCATTTCAAGTGCGGCGAATTCGGAGTTCCTATCAGTGTTCCCGCAAGTTCGTGGTAGGAACTCCAAATTAGAGGCCGCTACTCAACTCAATAACTTGCTAGAGCTCCTTCGATTCCGAAGTTCGCAAAGAGATTGCCGCGATATCATGCGAACTTCAGAATCGGGACACTAGTCCGAAAGAGATCGGGTTTCCGGGACGTTCATGCCTCAAAAGGTTCGAATAGCGCTTGACGCCATGGGAGGTGACGTCGGCGCCTCAGTCGTTATTCCCGGCGCGGCGATTTCGTTAACTCGACATCCCGGCACTGAATTTCTCCTGTTCGGCGATCGAGGCGCCATCGACGCGCAACTCGCAAAACATCCGGCTTTGAAGGCGGTCTCTTCCGTCATCCATACGGACGTTGCCGTCAGCATGCACGACAAACCGAGTCAGGCTTTGCGCCGCGGCCGCAAGAACTCCTCGATGTGGCTGGCGATCGAAGCCGTCAAAAAGGGCGAGGCCGATGTCGCGGTATCCGCCGGCAATACCGGGGCGCTGGCGGCGATGGCGCGGTTTTGCCTTCGTATGCTGCCAGGGATCGACCGACCGGCGCTGGCGGCGATATGGCCGACGGCACGCGGCGATTCCGTCGTGCTTGACCTCGGCGCCACGATCGGTGGCGATGCGCATCATCTGGTAGCGCTGGCGGTGATGGGTAGCGCCATGGCGAGCGTGTTGTTCGATCTGGCGAGGCCGACCGTCGGCCTGCTTAATATCGGCGTCGAAGAGATCAAGGGCCGCGAGGAAATTCGCGAAGCGGCCGAACTGCTGCGCGCGATGAACCTCCCCCAGCTCGAATATGTCGGCTTTGTCGAGGGCGACGGCATCGGGCGCGGTGCGGCTGACGTCATCGTTGCAGAAGGTTTCAGCGGCAATATTGCCCTGAAAGCCGCCGAAGGCACAGCGCGCCAGATCACCGAATTCTTGCGCGCGGCGCTGTCACAGACTTGGCGCTCGAAGATTGGTTATCTATTCGCCAAAAATGCCTTCAAGGCGCTGCGCGACAAGCTTGACCCCTCGAAATCCAATGGCAGTGTGGTGCTCGGACTGAACGGAATCGTCGTCAAGAGCCATGGTGGAACCGACGCCGATGGCTTTGCCTATGCCGTCGATGTTGGCTATGAGATGGCCCACTACGATCTCCTCAACAAGATCAATCAAATGCTTAAACTCGATGGCGGCGCCCTGGCTCCATCGCCGACCACGCAGGAGCCTGTCTCTTGACTGCAATACGCTCGGTCGTGCTCGGCTGCGGCTCGTATCTGCCGGAGCGAGTTTTGACCAACGCCGAACTGGCGGCACGGATCGACACATCGGATGAATGGATCGTCCAGCGCACGGGTATCCGTCAGCGTCATATCGCGGCCGACGGCGAGTTCACGTCACATCTGGCGATCAAGGCCGCGCAGTCGGCCTTGGCCCATGCCGGCGTCGACGCGCAATCAATCGACCTGATCGTGCTCGCAACCTCGACGCCTGACAACACCTTTCCCGCCACGGCGGTTGCGGTCCAGAACGGGCTTGGCATTTACCACGGTGCAGCCTTCGATTTGCAGGCGGTATGCTCGGGCTTCGTGTTCGCGCTCGCGACAGCCGACAATTTTCTGCGCAGCGGGGCGTTCAAGCGTGCGCTTGTGATCGGCGCGGAGACATTCTCGCGGATCCTCGACTGGAACGATCGCGGCACCTGCGTGCTGTTTGGCGACGGCGCCGGAGCGGTGGTGCTGGAAGCCCAGCCGCAGCCCGGGCTCAGCTCCGACCGCGGTATTTTGACGACCCATCTGCGATCGGATGGGCGGCACAAGTCGAAACTATATGTCGATGGCGGCCCGTCCTCGACCCGGACTGTGGGTCACCTCCGAATGGAGGGGAGGGAGGTCTTCAAGCATGCCGTGGGCATGATCACCGACGTGATCGTCGATGCCTTTGAGGCGACCGGTCTGACCGCCGATGACATCAATTGGTTTGTTCCGCACCAGGCCAACAAACGAATCATCGATGCTTCTGCGCACAAATTGCATATTGCGCCGCAGAAGGTCGTGCTCACCGTTGACCGGCACGGCAACACGTCAGCGGCGTCAATTCCGCTGGCGCTGGCGGTGGCTGTTGCCGACGGCCGCATCAAGAAGGGCGATTTGGTGCTGCTGGAGGCCATGGGCGGAGGGTTTACCTGGGGGTCGGTGCTGGTCCGTTGGTAAGCAGCGGGTAAATAAAACCCGATGTTTTGCGCGTTTCTTTCATGCTATGAGGGCAGGACGGCTGTTGACCGTCGGTACTTAAGCTCATAATTTCAGAAGCGAATATTTGTTCGCCGGGAGTGGGGCAGGCGATGACCGGAAGCGGAAAGACCGTCACGCGTGTTGATCTGTGCGAGGCCGTCTACCAGAAGGTGGGGCTATCGCGCACGGAATCATCCGCGTTTGTCGAACTGGTATTGAAAGAGATTACCGATTGCCTTGAGAAGGGCGAGACGGTGAAGTTGTCTTCGTTCGGCTCGTTCATGGTCCGCAAGAAGGGTCAGCGGATCGGCCGTAATCCGAAGACCGGGACCGAGGTGCCGATTTCGCCGCGCCGTGTCATGGTGTTCAAGCCATCGGCGATTCTCAAGCAGCGCATCAACGGCCACGCCGGAAACAACGGCAAGGCCGAATAGACCAGCGGTCTTTCCACCAGGGCGAGGATAGAGGAGCGAGCATTTGGACAAGGCGCCGGATGCCTTCCGAACCATAAGCGAGGTCGCGGACGATCTCGACATCCCGCAACATGTCTTGCGGTTCTGGGAGACACGATTCTCCCAGATCAAGCCGATGAAGCGGAGCGGGGGGCGCCGATACTACCGTCCTGACGATGTCGACTTGCTGAAGGGAATCCGCCGTCTGCTCTACGGCGAAGGCTACACCATCCGTGGCGTGCAGCGCATTTTGAAGGAGCACGGGATCGGATCGGTGCAGCGGCTTGCGGATGCCTCCGCCGTTGCTTCCTTCGGCGCCATCGAGGAGGTGGTCGGCCAAAGCATCTTGGAGGAGGACGACGGCGTCGCTCCGCCGCTTGACCTCGATGACGACGATTTTGACAGTGCCGAGGAAAGCGGAATCCCCCGCTTTGCCGAGCGCGGCCGCCGACGAGAAGTCGAAAGTTTCGACGAGGAGGCGATCCCGGGCGTCGCGGAGCTATCTCCCGTGGTTGATCTGGCGCGCTTGAGGGGGGTGCTGGAGAATCTGGTCGCCTGCCGGCGATTGCTGGATGCCGCGCTCAAGGACGGCTAAAGCCTCCGGTAGGGCCCAGACTCATCGGCTAAAGTAACTGATTGATCGGCCAAGGGCCCGGTCGCCAAGCGAATCCTACCCGTCCGGATCAAAATTCAGGGTAATGATGGTCGGAGCGAGAGGATTTGAACCTCCGACCCCTAGTCTCCCAGACTAGTGCGCTAACCGGGCTGCGCCACGCTCCGATGCCGTTCCCTTAGCTTCGATCAGACTGGCGCGCAAGGCGCGCGATGTACTGCCGGGGCGTGCGCCGGGCTCCAGCCCTGCCCATCCCGGTCAGCATCCGCCCACCGAAAAACCATCGATCTCCGTGATGTTGGCCGACCCGCCGTCCGTCGAGGGAATCGGAGGGGGGCACATGGTCGAGGAGGTGCTCGATGAAGCCGCCGCCGTCGCACTGGCCGACTGCGTTGAGGTGTCCAGCCCTTCTCCGGGCAACTCCAGAGGGGCCTGGGCACTGGGCGATGAGGAGGCACTGATTCCGCTGGTGCTGCCGCCGGCTGGCGTCGGTGATCCGCTGACCGATGAGCCGCTTGTGGTCGTCGTTGCCGAACCGCCTGTCGCGGTGGACGATGTTGCCGACGAAGACGGAGAGGCGGATGGCGACGACGACGTCGACACAGCGAGAGGATCGGATCCAGGGGGGCTGCTCGTCGTTTCGACGTTCGGCTGCATGGTAGTTTGGGCGTGCGCGATCGTGGAACCAAGGATGATGATCACCGTGAGGATCGTGCGCTTCATTCGCGTTCTCCTGCTTCGAGACAATCGCGGGCTGTACCGATCGCCCGCGACGCAAGACAACGCTCGATCCATCAAAAATGAAAATGAAGTTTAGGAAAGGTCCGCGAGGGAACCGCGCGCTATGTTGCCAAAGATGTCTTCGGCAACAGGCGTCGCCGGATTTTGCTGCAACGGCGAGACTGGCGGGGACCACGCGATCACCGACGAGGGCGAATGCGTTTTGAATTCGACCCCTTCGATACACTTGGGGCCGGAACCCGTGCCGCTGCTGCTGCATGCAGCGGCAAACCCTGCGCAAGAATCAGACGCCGCCCGGTGCGACGTAGCAATAGACGTAATCACCTCTGCTCAAGAAGATGATGCCGTGACCGGTGGGGTTCGATTGATCGTATTTCAGTTTGTGATTGGGAACTACAATCTTGGTCCCGACATCCACGTGCTTGCGGCGCAATGGCTCATCGGGCCGGGAGTCGGTGATGATGGCAACATACTTGTCGCCGTCGACTTCGAAAGAATCTGCCCAATAGGCATCCGCTTCGCCACAACATGAAACAGCCGGATTATCCGGTTGCATCAACGCCTGGTACCACTGGCGAATGTCCGGGTTTGTTCCTTCCCACTGCCCGAAATCACGGGCGCTCGCTACGCTCATCAGGAAACCGAACGCTGTACAAAGGACGAGGCGTCTCATGCCGCACTCCTGAGTTTTTTCAGCCAGTTCGTTTAAAGCAATGTTCGTGCCGCGAATCAGTTGATGGTGATAGTGTATGTGAAAATTTTACGATACGTCGGTCGTGTCGGTTAGTCCGTTTGTTTACGGGACGTCGAACGGGTCGTTGAAAACGTACCACTGAAAGCGAGATGAGATTTAGTGGTCATCGCGTTTGCTCGCGGCGATGATGAAGTTGCGGTGATTTGATGTCGTTGTTGCGCAGGCGCCACACGATTCTTCGCACCGGCCAAAGGGTTTTTCGCTGATGACCGTTCTAAAGCCGGGCGATCTCGTCGTCCTGAAATCCGGCGGCCCCGTGATGACGGTCGATACGATCAACACCGATATCTTCGACGACGACAAGGTCACGGGCGTATTGTGCGCCTGGTTTGTCGGCAACAAACTTGAACGGGCGCGATTCGATTACAACGCGATTGTATCCGCACCGACGCAAGAAGCCTGCTCCGAAAAAACGGAATTACGACCTGAGGCCGTGGGCGAATACAAAGCTGTTCTCGACGAGATGGTGACTGCCATGAACGACATCGCTGAGGCGTCTAACGATGTGCCAAGAGCGCCTGTCGGCAGACCGAAGCGGGGGTCTGCCAGGAAAGATGCCGCTGACGCGATTGCACCCGCGGCGGGGGTTGTGAACTGATCGCATCCCGCCCGGCGATCTCAAGGGAATTCCGGCGTCCCTTGCATAAGATAGATGGCAAAGAGGCCGATGGTGACGAGCGTCGAGAAAATCGCGATCGAGAGCGTCCAATTGGTACGCCGTTTCGAGCGACGCATGAGGGCCAGCAGCACTCCGATGGCCTTGAACCCGGTATTTCCCATGCGGCCAGCGTTCCGTCCCGCGCCTGATAGAGATCCCGCCCGCCGCTAGTCTAGCATGTTTCCGGCGGACTTGGGTGCTTCTCGCTGGTGCAAACGTCAGGAGACGCGGCCGAGGGGTGTCGGGCCGTCTTGCGCCAATCGGCACGCCTCAATACCCGCGGTTACGGAAGGCTCTCCTCAGGCGGCGCGAACGCTGTCGAGGAACTCTTCAACTGCATCCCTCAAGTGGATGCTCACCTCGGAAAGCGCCTTGGCCGATTGCAGCATTTGGCCTGAGGTCGTCTCCGTTGCTCCGGCGTCGCGGGCTACGCGTTCGATGTTTTCGGCGACCTCAAGTGTGCCTCCAGCAGCCGCCTGCACGCCGTGAGCGATGCTCTGGGTGGCGGCGCCTTGTTCTTCCACCGCAGCGGAGATCGACGTGGTGATTTCGCTGATGCGCTCGATCGTTTGCCCGATGGCCTTGATTGCCTCGACTGACTCCCCGGTCGCGCGCTGCATGTTAACGATGTGCGAGCTGATCTCGTCGGTGGCCTTTGCGGTCTGACCTGCGAGATTCTTCACCTCCTGCGCCACCACCGCAAAGCCGCGGCCTGCATCGCCGGCACGTGCGGCCTCGATCGTTGCGTTGAGCGCGAGCAAATTGGTCTGTTCCGCGATCGACGTGATCAATTTCACGACGTCGCCGATCCGGTCGCCGGCAGCCGACAATTCCGCCATTCGCTCATCGGTGGCGCTGGCTTGTTTGACGGCGTCGGCCGCGACACTGTTGGAATCCTGAACCCTGTGGCTGATCTCGGTGATCGAGTGGGTGAGTTCGTCGGATGCGGTCGCGGCACTGCGAACGTGCTCGGAAGCCTGCCTGGAAGCGTCGGCGGATTGCCCGGACATCTCTGCCGTCGAATGTGCCGTCACCGAAAGCTGCTGGGCGTCCTTCTCGAAACGATGGGAAGAATTCATGACCTGCTCGATGATTCCTCCGATCTTGGTGCGGAAAGCTTCCACGAACTGACTGAGTTCCGCCTTGCGCTGTTCTGTCGCCGCCTTCTCCGCGTTTAGCCGTTCGGCTTCAAGCTGCCGGCGTTCGATACGATTGGTCCTGAAGATGTCGATGGTCCGGGCGATCACGCCGATTTCGTCCGCACGATCGGCATAATGCACCTCGAGGTCCGTCCTGCCTTCGGCAAGAACGGTGAGGGTTTTTGCGACGGCCTTGAGTGGCTTGGTGACCTGACGCACCAGCAATATGGTCGCAAGCAGGATGATCAGCGCGGCGATGCCGGCGGCAACGGCCATGGCCACAACCGCTTGTACCAGCATGGCGTCTAACTCCGCCATTGCAATGCCGACATAAAGAATGCCAATGACTTTGCCGGCGGAATTAAAGACCGGCTGGTAGGCGGTGTAGAACCGGTTTCCGAACAGCATCGCTGGGCCCTTGTAGGCCTGGCCGCGGCGAATCGCGGTTTGTGCGGGATGATCGGCCGCGAGCTGTGTGCCGACCGCCCGCTCGCCATTTTCCTTCTTCACATTGGTCGACCGGCGGACGAATTTGTCCGAGGCTTCATCATAGACAAAGAGCGTGGCGTTGCCGCCGACGTACGACGTGGAGCGATCGACAATGCGATGATCGGTGAACTCCGGCATCCGTGGAACGTCGACGCGGTCGACGATTCCGTCGCGAATGCTGATCTTGGTGTCCGGGAAGACCTCGCCAAATGCCAGCGTCAGGGTACGAAGGCTAAGGTCGATATCGCGCTCGGCACGAGAGTTGAATTCGCGTGTCAGCGACCAGTAGCCGGCGCCGACCAGGAGTACTGCGTTGATCGTGATCAGCAGCGCCGCGCTCAGGGCGGCTTTGGGTCCAAGGTTCAGCCGCAGGAACGAGAAGCGGCCTGACTTCGATTGGAACGTCATGCAAATCCCCCAAAATTCGCACAACAGTACAAGTGTATGCTTAAAATAACATTGTTTCTGGATATTCGACGGCGTCGGCGAAACGTTGTCGCTACTATAATACCAAGGGCCACTAGGCGCTGGAACGAGCGATCGGGCTCGCGACGGCTTTCCGACGGTTTGATCGGGTGCGGCAAATGGCGCTCCGTTTGGCCCAAATTTTCCCGGAAATTGGGACGAGGGTTCAGTTGGCGACGCTTCGGGCGCAGTGATATGAAGGCATCAAAAGGAGCTTAACGGATGAGAGTTCTTCGAGCCGCCGCCTTGTTGACCGTGTTGCTCACCGGTCCGGTTCTTGCGCAACAGGCCAAGCCGCCGCCGCCGCAAGATCCGCCGAAGTCGCCCAGCGAGATTCAGGCCGAAAAGGCGAACGACAGCGCCTATAAGAGGTCATTGGGCAACATTCCCGACAAGCCTCCGGCTGATCCGTGGGGCGGGGCGCGCGCGACTGAGGGGACGACCACGACGACCGTCCCGGCCAAACGCACCAAGACCAGCGGCAGCAGCGCCAACTAACCCGTCTGAATATTCAGGCGACCGAAGCAGAAGCCTTGGTCGCCTGTTCGATTCGTGAAGCCGCTTATAGCGTCTTCAGATATTCGATCAGATCGTAACGCTCGTCTTCCGTCAGCAGACGGCCGATGACGCCGGGTTTGCCGGGTCCCGGCGTGCCTTCGAGTGAATGGCCGAGATTGCTGTTGCCGGGAATCGGCGCTCCCTTCGAGTCGACCGCCGAGAACAGCGTCTCGCCGTGGCGGCACGAGGGTTTTTCCCCCGGTTCGATGTGGAAACCGACCTGCTGCGGATCGAAGTCGCGCGTGCCCATACAGAACTGTGTTGGCCGCTCGGCAGCCGGCTTGAGCATCCAGTAAAGCGAGGGCACCGAACCGTTGTGAAGGTAGGGTGCCGTGGCCCAAACGCCGTTCAAGGGACGCACGCGATAGTGAGCTTCCTGAGCGTTACCGGGATTGGGGCAATTTTTCCGAGAACCCCAGAGCGCCAGACGTTGTTCGTCCGAAAGCTTTTTGTCGTCCATCGATCTTCGGATGGTTTGGTCGACGACGTCCATCAAGGCGAGCGCAAACGACATATCGGCGGTGGACGAAGCGGGGATACCGGCGCATCCCCAGTTTTTCGAAAGATCACGCGCAGGATTGAGGTCCAGAAAGGCCGGTACCTTGACCGTGCGCAACGTCAGGACATGGGCCTGGGCGGGGTCCGTGCCCATTCCGCCCACGCCCTTCTGGACTTCGTCCAGCACCGGTCCATCCTCGTCCTGTTTCCAATGGCTCTCGTTCGACGACCAGAAACTCTTGTCCGGATAATCTTTGTCGAACACGGGATCGTTGACCGGCCCGAGATGACATTCCACGCAAATTTCGGCGTAGATCTTTCGGCCATTCTCGACCCGCGCAGGCTTGATCTTCCAGGCGTCGTCGTCGGGGAACATTTGCCCCGGCCATTGCGGGGACCTTAATCCTGCAAAACCTTTGGGCGTTTGTTCAAAGGGGTTCGGTCCCTTCAGCAACTTCTCGATGGCGGCGAGATTTTCGATGTCCACGGAAGAACGAAAGAGCGTGTCCGGCGAATAGTCGGGCGATAGGTTGAGGAGCGCAGCGACGCCAAGCGCCTCGCCGGCGTTGCGAATCACCGGCTGCGAGATCGAAGCGTCATATTGCGCCCACCAGAACCACGACACGGTCCAGATCGGCGGGAAACTGACCGGCGCATCCCGCACATGCAGGTTCTCTTCGAATCCCGCAACTCCGCTCAGCCCGGGATCGGTCGCAAAAACCTGATTACCGATCCGGTTCAGCGCATCGAGACGGCCGTAACCCTCTTCGGTGTCCTGCTGACCCGTGCGCTTATCCAGATTATCGAGCGCATTCTTCTGCGCCAGCACAAAGGCTCCTGCAGCCGTCAGGCCCTTTTTCAATTCGGCGCGCTGATCGGTGGTCGCGTTGGGACCCAGCACGCGCTCTGCAAAGCGGTCGAACCGACAGGAAAATAGTGGAACGCAGGGCAGCAGCGTATAGGCAATCGAGAGGCCCGTGACCTCTTCAAGCTTCAACAGATTCACCATCGCCGGACCGCCGTCATAGCGGATGCTGGTGCCCTTGTAGCGAATACTGCCGGTGTGACAGGCCGCACAGGTCAATCCGATCAGGTCAGGTTGGGCAACGCCGGTCGCGGGATCGGTCGCACCTGACAGACGCGCAAAGCCGACCGGGAGGCCATCTGTGTTTTGGACGGGCCATTTGCTGTAAAGCGACGGCGTCGATGCCGGTGTAGCGGCGGAATCCGTATAGCCATAGTTGAGCAGGGTCGCCTTGTCGGTCTGGATCGTTTTCGTACCCGGGATGAAGCCGAAACGCTCAAGATAGTCGGTGTCGCTCAGCAGGCCCGGATTGGAAATCAGATGAAGCCGCGGCTGCTCCAGCGCCAGGAACCATGCGTAAGGGACGGGAAACGTCTTGGTGCCTTGGCTGGCGTGGTGAAACCAGTGCCGGTCGTCGGTCGACCAGTTCTGATCGAGCCAGCGCGCCGTCTTCACGGCTGGCATGTCCGGTAGCGGAGGAGGCAGCAGTTGCGCTGCCAGTTGAGGTAACTTCCCAGGCACTTTCGTCAGAGCGATCTGAAGATGCTCCGGAAATTGCCAAACAGCGAGCAAGAGGAACAGAATCAGGGCTGCAAGCGCGCCGAAAACTGCTTTGGCGATCGTGGCACAGCAGGTTGGCACCGGCATGGGCCGCAACAGCCGCGCCACGATCCGGGCGGGAAATTTCCGTTCCACGAACAGCGTCCTGACCTCAGTGACGCTGAGGTAGCGATCATTGCCTTCGCCCTTGCCCAGGATGTTGAGCAGGACCGGCCATTCGCCGTTCATCAGCAGGCGGTCGATGGCGCGCCGATGCCCCTTGGCGCGCGCGAAATTGGCGTTCATGTAGGTCGTGATTTGCTGGGCGTTCAGCCCGCGTTCGGTGCCGCCGCTACCGGGATCCGCGTAATCCGAGCCGAATTCGGCAAGGCGCGCGATTTCGGTTTCGTCCACCTGACCATCGACTTCCAAGATTCGCGAGCCGGCGCCGTGCTTGTCGAGCGGGCCGTTGCGCAATTCGTCAAGGACGGCGCCTGACCACCAGCTCTTGAACAGGCGCAAAGGGCTCAACCCGTTGGCGATCAGCGCGACCCCATAGGTTTCCATTCCGACGAATTTTTCTTTCAGGCCCGTTGTGCCGCTGGCAGATTCGATTTTTCCGGTCAGTTTCGACAACGCAACGACATGACCGCCGACATATCCCCCCGCGACGAGCCCGCGCAAAAAGGGGCAGGGATTGTTGGGCGACACGGAAATTGGCTGCCCGGGGCCTGCGGATGAATCAGCGTGCGGGTCTGACATGGCCTTCAACTCTCAAAATTCGGCGTCGTTAAAAAGGGCTTGTTTTCGAATCGAAGCCCGACCGAGAAATCAAGACCACAACCGGCATTGCTCTACCTCTAGGTGTAGCGGAGCTTTGGCAGAATCCGATGCGGTGTCAACTCTACGCACGCAAATCGCCGTGCGCAATTTCATCTAGGCCGAGCGTTTGGATGCAGGCTTGGCGAGACTGAGTTCACGCAAGGGAACGCCCGCCTTCAAAAGCCCCTCACGATAGTGGGCGATGTCGGCCGGGTTTTTCCATCTGAAATTTCGCAAGTGCCGCTCCACCGTCAGGGTGGGGAAGCCGTTCAACAGAACCTTGGTTGCTTTTGCCGCTTCGTCAGCCTGCCCCATTTCTGCGAGCGTTGCCGCCCGGATTGCGAGCACCTGGAGATGGTTGGGATTGAGATACATGGCTTCGCGCGCCCAGGACAAGGCGGCGTCATATTGTCCCAACATATAATGGGCAAAGGCGAGCAACGCGTCCCACTTGAACCGGGGATCGCTGTTGCCGCGTTGTGCCGCCATCGAAAACAGCTCGATCGCCTGCGGGTGATTGCCGCTGGCGAAGTGGGCCAGTCCAAGGACGCCGCGCATACCCATATCGTAGGGGTTTAGCTCGACCGATTTCTTGGCTGCCTCCATGGCGACGTCATGATTTCCTTCCATCGCGTGCATGTAAGACAGGAGGCCAAACGCAAAGGAGGAGCGGGGATCAAGCTGGACGCTGCTTTCCGCAAGGCTCATCGCCTCGGTCCACAATTCTCTGGTGCTCCTGATCCACCCGTATTGGATGCCCTGCACCATGATCGTGGCCAGATAGGCGCGTGCAATCGAAAGCGCGGGGTCGAGCACAATTGCTTGCCGGAACAAATCGATCGCAGCTTCAAAATCGGTCTTCGTATGCCTGTAATAATGAGAGAGCCCCTTCAGGAAGCGGTCCCAGGCGGTCGGATCGGCCGATGGCCGGGCCGGCGCCGACGCCTCGGCGCGGAAAATTTCCGGTGCGATCGCGGCCGACAGGCTGGTGGTCAGTTCGTCCTGCATCGCAAAGAGGTCGCCGATATCGCTGTCGTATCGGTTGGCCCATAATTGCTCGCCGCTTTCAGGCGCAATCAGTTCGGCGGTAACCCGGATCTTGTTGCCGGCGCGCCGCACCGAGCCCTGGATCAGATAGGTGGCGTCGATTTCCCGCGCGATGAGGCGTGTGGAAAGGTTCTTGCCCTTGAACGAGAACGTAGCGTTCCGGCTGAGAACCCGGAAAAACGACTGTAACGACAAAGCGAGGATAAGGTCTTCGGTCAGGCCGTCGGAAAAATACTCTTCCGCGCGGTCGCTGAGATTGACGAACGGAAGCACGCCCACAATGGCGGTGCGATATTGGGCGGGAAGATTCGATTTGTCGTGAAGGGCGAGGTCGCGGCCTTCCGAGCCGCTGGGATCCCAGGTCCACACGCTGATCGCTTCGTCGATGTTTTTGAAACGGCGGCTTCCGGCATCCATCAGGGGAACGCGGATATGTTTGCTCGCTTCCCGATAGGCCTTGCCGGAAACGGCGACGCCGCCAGGCGTGGCGACCGATTCAAGACGAACGGCAATGTTAACGCCGTCGCCGAAAACCTCGTCCTCGTCGGCGATCACATCGCCCATATGGACGCCGAGACGAAATTGCATGAGCCGGTCGGCGGGCAACTGGCCGTTGCGTTCGACCATCAGCGTCTGGATCTCAATGGAGGACTGGAGCGCGCCGACGACGCTGGGATATTCCAGAAGGAAACCGTCGCCAGTGTTTTTCACCAGGCGGCCGCCGTGGTTGAGGATGATCGGATAGATCGCGCTGCGATGGGCCTTGAAAGTCGCATGCGTGCCTTCTTCGTCGGCCCCCATCATGCGGGAGTAACCGGCGACGTCAGCGCACACGATAGCAGCCAGGCGTCTCTCCATCCTCAGCGCATCTCCTTTGATCGCGATCCGGCAGGCGTCAAAATACGCGCTCAGTGATGTGAATCCAATGGATTAAAGCACGAAGTTGACGCCGCGAGTGTTCACCCGTGAACAATCGTTTTTGCGATCATGCAGTGGATGCCCTTGGAGCCGTTAACCGTCTGCGTCACCCGCAGATCAGCCGCCAGGCTGCACAGCGTATAGGCATCTTCCCGCGACAAGTTCCGCTTTTCGCCAAGCAGGACAATCATGTCACGCAGCGCCCGTACCACGCATTGGTCGAGATCGGGGTCCATGGCCATTGTCATGTAGTGTGTGGGGGTTTCCGCGCGTGGATAGGTAAACTGCAAATCCTTCCGCAGCGTCAATTTGAAGCGCCCCTGTAACGCGGTCTCGATGGCGGTAACGCAGACCTCGCCGTCGCCCTGGACGCCGTGGCCGTCGCCGCACGAAAACAGGGCACCCGGCACGAACACCGGCAAATAGAGCTTGGCACCCGGCGTCAGTTCCTTGTTGTCCAGGTTGCCGCCCATCGCGCGCGGGATCAGGGAGGTGATGCGGCCCCAGGCCGGCGGCGGCGCGACGCCCATGACGCCGAAAAACGGCGCCAGTGGCAGTTCGAGCCCCCACGGCAGACGACCTACCATCCGCGCTCGGTCGAGCGGAATGTTCATCAACCTCGGTTCGTGAAAATCGTCCGGCAAGGTGCCGGCAAGAGGCCGGATGAGATTGTACCCCCAGTCCTGGCGCAGCTGGATATCGAGGATTTCGACTTCGAGCACGTCGCCAGGCTCGGCGTCCGCCACCGCGATCGGCCCGGTCAGAATGTGACCCGGCACCATGCGTGCACTTTTTGCGTGGACCTCGGCCAATTCGGGCGGAACGTGAAAACGGCTCCGGTCCGGCACCACTTCGGGCCCGCCGCTGATGGTGTCGACGGTGACTTCGTCGCCACTTTCAACTGACAGGACGGGTTTCAGCTTGGCTTCGAAGAAGCCCCAATGGCAGGTTTCGGGACTGGAATGCAAGTGGTGATGCTTCATGACGGGGCTTCTGCATTGAGGGAGTGTCGCGTATGACGCTGTATCAGACAATCCGGGGGTCTCTCGTGTTTTTTTTGCTCTCGAAGACGCTTGGCACGATGTTGTTACCGGCTAACTTCCTGATCGTTGCCGGCGTGCTGGGCGCAATCCTCTTGCCGACGCGGTGGGCGGCGCTCGGTCGCAAACTGCTGGTCGCCTCAGCCGTGCTTTTAGCGTTGTGTGGATTTTCGCCGCTCGGAAAGCTGCTGATCCTGCCGCTTGAGCAACGGTTTCCAGCGTGGGACCCTTCGCGCGGCGCGCCGGATGGCATTGTCGTGCTGGGCGGTGCGATCGATCCTGATTTATCGGCGGCGCGTGGCAGACCGGTCCTTGACCGTTCGGGAGATCGCATCATCGCGGCGGTAGAGCTTGCCCGTCAGTATCCGAATGCCCGTATCGTCTATTCCGGCGGAAACGCCAATCTGGTTACGGATGATTCCGCAAAAGAGGCCGACTACGCGTTGTCCATGTTCGAGGACCTTGGTGTCGCCAAAGCGCGACTGGCTGCCGACCGGCTTTCGCGCAATACGGTCGAAAATGCGGAATTCGCTAAAGCGGTCGCCAGCCCTAAGGAAGGCGAGCACTGGCTGTTGGTGACATCAGCCTTTCACATGCCGCGTTCGATGGGGCTGTTCCGCAAGGCGGGATTTAAGGTCGAGGCCTATCCGGTCGATTGGCGCGCCAGCAAATCGCACGCTTTTTCGTTTTCCTCGGTTGCCGTGAATGGCGTGGAACGCACGGATGTCGCGATGCGCGAATGGATTGGCCTCGCGGCTTACTGGCTAACCGGCAAGATCGATCACTTTTTTCCGGGACCGCATCAGAAATAGCGGCAAAAGCAGTGGTCGCAACAACCAGGCGATCGGGTTAGAATTGATACAATCAAGAACGCCGATCCCGGAGCAAACGCCATGCAGCAGCAAACACCACCGGAGCCATTCGATCTGGCCGGTATGGCCGACGATCTGAACAGCCTGCTTCGCCTCAAAACCACGGTGATCGGCCTCAAGATGTTTGCAACCGTCGGAGAAATGACGGCGATTCCCAGGATCAGGCGGCCGACTGCGATCCACACCACCGACCAGATTGTCAGTATGGCGTCGCGGCTCGGCTGGACTGTGGGTATCACGGCGGACGATCTCGTCGGTGCGCAATGTCGCGCGGTGATTGGATTAGGTCCGCAAGACGAGAAATGGCTCGCCGGGGCGAATTATGTCGGGGTGTGGCATGGCACGGCCGAGGATGCGCGCAAGCGGCAGGAAGCGCTCGACGTTGTTCCCTTCGGTCAGTATCAGGCGATGGCGGTTTCACCGCTCGCCAGCGGCCGGCTCAGCCCGCCGGATATCTGCCTCGTCTATGCGACGCCAGGCCAGATGATCATTCTGATCAACGGGCTGCAATATACCGGATACAAGAAGTTCGAATGGGGCGTGGTCGGCGAAACCGCGTGCGCGGACTCCTGGGGCAGGGCGTTGAAGACCGGCGAGCCGTCGCTTTCGTTGCCGTGTTTTGCCGAGCGGCGCTATGGCGGCGTGCCGGATGAGGAGATGCTGATGGCGCTCAAGCCATCCGATCTCGCCAAAGCCATCATCGGCATGAAACAACTCGCCAAGAATGGCTTGCGTTATCCGATCGCGCCTTATGGTATCCAGAGCGACGTGCGGGCCGGCATGGGTGTGTCGTACGCCAAGAAGTAAGTCGCTCCATCATCTCCAGGGAATGCACATGAAATCTTCGTCGAAATTCGACATCGTCGTTTATGGCGCGACCGGATTCACCGGTCAGCTTGTGGCCGAATATCTGGCTGCGCATTACAAGGACGACGCATCGTTGAAATGGGCGATGGCCGGACGCAGCCTGGACAAGCTGAAATCGGTGCGTGATGCGATCGGCGCTGCCGCCGACACGCCGTTGATTGTTGCCGATGCAGGCGATCCGGTGTCGCTCAAGGCGATGCTCGATCAAACCAGGTCGGTGATCTCGACGGTCGGCCCATATCAGCTCTACGGATCGGATCTCATGGCGGCCTGCGCGGCCTCGGGCACCGATTACCTCGATCTCTGCGGTGAGCCGATATGGATGCGGCAGATGATCGAGGCGCATGAGGCATCGGCGAAAGCGTCGGGTGCGCGAATTGTATTTTCCTGCGGATTCGATTCGGTACCCTTCGAACTCGGTGCATTTTTCGTACAGGAAGAAGCCAAACGGGCGTTCGGTGCGCCGGCCACCCGCGTCAAAGGTCGGGTGCGCGACATGCGCGGAACGCTTTCGGGCGGTACAGCCGCGAGCGCCAAGGCGACCTTTGATGCTGTTTCGAAAGATCTGAGCCTTGTCGCCATTCTCAATAACCCCTTCGCTTTGACGCCGGGATTTGAAGGGCCGAAGCAACCGCGGGGCAATAAACCTCTCTACGAGGAAGACCTGCAATCCTGGGCCGCGCCGTTCATGATGGCGTTGATCAACACGCGTAACGTCCATCGCTCCAATATGTTGATGGGCTTTCCCTATGGAAGAGATTTCATTTACGACGAAATGGTGCTCACTGGCGCCGGCGAAAAGGGCGAAGCCAACGCCAAGCGCGTGATGGCCGCCAATTCCGAAAAGACCGGGCCCAGCGCGCCGAAGCCGGGCGAGGGGCCGTCGAAGGAGGAACGCGAGAACGGCCGCTACGACCTCCTTTATGTCGCGACCGCTCCCGATGGCCGTCAGGTCCGCGCATCGGTCAAGGGCGATCGCGATCCAGGCTACGGATCGACGTCAAAGATGATCGCCGAATGCGCGATCTGCCTGCTGCGCGACACACCCGACGTCCCAGCGGGAATCTGGACGCCGGGCGCGGCCATGCAGCACAAGCTCATCAAGCGGCTTGTCGATCATGCCGGCCTGACGTTTCAGGTCGAGGCGTGATCACTCATGGTAGAATTTGACTGCGCCTTGTTGTAAGCCTGCGCCGCGGCAAACATGCCCCACATCGTTCCGAGCATCATCCAGAAGTGACGCCAGTGGTCGGTGTCGATGATGAAGGCCTCACCGACAGTTCCGAGAAACGCCGCGAAGACCGCCAGATAGATGCGTTGCCAGGGAACGGGCGTGAACACGTGCCTGAATCCGGTGATGACCGTCACCGCGATCAGTGTCGGATAGCAAATGCCGGCCAGCCAGCCGCCTGACATGAAGGCATTCAGATAGGAGTTGTGGGTGTCTTCGGGGAAGTAGTTGTGGAATTGCAGCGGACCGATGCCGAACGGGAGATCGAGCGCCATGTCGGCCCCGAGAATGTGACGGCCAAACCGGCCGAAGCGGCCCTCGTCGTAGCTCTGGTCGAAGCTCGCACGCTGCTTGAACATCTCGGCGATGGAATCGACTGACAGCAGGGCCGCAATCAGCAGCACCAGCAGGACTAGAGCCAAGACTGAAATGATCACGATCCGCGTGCGTTGCGTGGGCGTCCGGCTGGTCAACATCATCAGCGCCAGCATGAAGGCCGCGGTGATCGCAAGTCCGCCCCAGGCGGCGCGCGAGAAGGCGAGCAGGATGGCGAGCGCCATGATGCCGAACGCAACGCCATTGCGACACGCTTTTGCAAAATGGTCGGAGACGACGCTTTGCAGGGCAAACAGAGCCGGCAGAATCAGGAAGGCGCCGAGCACGTTCGGATCCTTGAACGTGCCGCGCGCCCGCTCATAAAGCGTGAGCATGTCGTGCCCGCCAGGCACCAGATTGAGATAGCCAGCAATGGCTGACGTTGCCGCAATCAGCGCGCCCACAATCAATCCGCGGCGAAGCATGTCCAGTCGCGCCGCGGCATCCTCCGACATCACCATGGCGAAGAACATCACGGTGAGCGCCATGTACCATGACGTGGCAATCCAGTTGGCGACCTCCGGCTTGTCGTAGAACGGAATGGCGCCGATGCTGTAGCCGATGTTGATCAGGACGAGCAGCAGAAACAGTGGCACCAGCACAAGCCGCATGCGCAAGCCGGTGGCGCAAAAAATCACCGCCGCGCCTGTTATCATGATCTCGTAGGGGCTCGGTTCGATGAACACGATGGCGCCGCTGGCCGCGACCAGCCACACCAGCGCGCGCTGGAATGTCAGAAGGCGCGGCGAAGCCGTTATGGCCGGAGCAGGTCCGGCGATCGCCGTGTACGCCATCGACATATCAAATACTCAAACTCACGCGACATACGCCCGGGCGCGCTCGATGCCCGTTATCAATAGGCGTTCTCGTTCTTCGTCATCAACGCCGCAGGTGTCTTGAGAAGAATGTAGAGGTCGAAAAGCACCGACCAGTTCTCGATGTAATAGAGATCGAACTCCACGCGCTTCTGGATTTTTTCCTCGTTGTCGATTTCGCCGCGCCAGCCATTGATCTGCGCCCAACCGGTGATGCCGGGCTTGACGCGGTGACGTGCGAAATAGCCGTCGACCGCCTCGTCGAACAGCCGGCTTTGCAGCTTGCCCTGCACCGCATGCGGACGGGGGCCGACGAGCGAAAGATTGTTCTTGAACACGACGTTGAACAGTTGCGGTAATTCGTCGAGGCTGGTCTTGCGAATGAAGCGGCCGACGCGGGTGACGCGGCTGTCGTTCTTGGTCACGACCTTGGCGGCCGTGGGGTCCGCCTGATCATGATACAGCGAGCGGAACTTGAAGACGTCGATGCGTTCATTGTTGAAGCCGAAGCGTTTCTGACGAAACAGCACTGGACCCGGGCTGTCGAGTTTGACCGCGAGCGCCACCAGCGCCATCACGGGGGCTGCGAGCAGCAGGACGATAGCGCCGACGAGATGGTCGAACAGCCATTTCATCACCAGATCCCAGTCGGTGATGGGCGCCTCGAAAACATCAAGCGTCGGCACCTTGCCGAGATAGGAATAGGAGCGGGGGCGGAAGCGGAGCTTGTTGGTGTGCGCCGAAAGGCGGATATCCACCGGCAGCACCCACAGCTTTTTCAGCATTTCGAGAATCCGCGTTTCCGCCGAAATGGGCAGGGCGAACAGCACCAGATCGATGCGGGTGCGCCGTGCGAATTCGACGATGTCGTCGACCTTGCCGAGCTTTGATTTGCCGGCGCACGTCTCAAGTGCGCGATTGTCGCCGCGGTCGTCGAACACCCCGAGGATATCGATATCGGAATCTGTCTGCGCCTTCAGGGCCTCGATCAATTGCTCGCCATTCTCGTCGGCGCCGACCACGACGGTGCGGCGGTCAAGCCGGCCCTGACGGGCCCAGTGCCGGACCAGCGTGCGCAGTAACAGCCGTGCGGAAATCAGCGTCACCAGACCGATGAAGAAGAAGGCGGAGAGCCAAAGCCGGGATATTTCATTGCCGAGCTTCGCGAAGAAGGATACGCCGATGAACAACAGAAAAACGAACGCCCATGAGGAAATCATGCGCGTCATCTGGCGAAGCTGGCCGCGGAAGATCTGGACGTCGTAGATATCGGCGGCCTGGAAGCAAACCACGGCCGCCAGCGTCATCATCAGGATGGCGGCGATATATTCCCAGCGGAAGCCGGCAAGCGGTGCCACATAGCCGAGATAAAGCACGATCCCGATGCAGCTCAGCATCGCAAAGTCGGCGATGCGAACGATGCCAGCGATCACGACCGGTGAATAGGCCCGCCCGACCTTCTGGCCGGCGACGACGAGGGCGGCTTGCGAAAGCCTGCGGCGTCGTTCGACCGGCGCGGCTCCCGCGGTCGCGGAGGCCGCGGCGGCATCCAATATCGAGCGTGCATTAAGCGGTTCCACTGTCGTCCGATCCCGTCTTTGCGCAAGGCACACAGGCAGGCGCATGGCGCGCCTAAATCGCTGCCCTTCGGCTTAGATGACAAATCGGAAGAAACAGTTATCGGAGTAAGGAATGGTTAACGCCTGGCAAAGGCCCCGCGATAGCTCGCCAGCACACCTTCGACCATGGCTTTTTGCGAAAAGTGCATGAAGATTCTTTCGCGGAGCTCCCTGGCACGCATCGTCGCTGTCGCCGGATCGTCAAGCACGGCCTCGATAGCGTCGGCCATGGCGCCGGCGGAGTTGGGCGCAAATAGCGCGTCTTGATGCGACCCGAAAATCTCGGGGATACCGCCGACGTTAGCGGCAACCATCGGAATTCCGGCGGCGGCGGCTTCGATCACGACGTAAGGCATCGAATCTCCGCGTGAGGGAACGACGAGCAGCTTGCCTTTCGAGAAGCCGAAGCGCGCCTTGACATGGCCGATGAAACGGATTGCGTCGGTCAAGCTGTGCTTTTCGATTTGGGTTTTCAGGGAGCCGAGTTCTTCGCCGTCACCGGCAAGGGTCAGCGTCACGGGCTTGCCGTCGGCGCGCAGCCGCGCCACCGCGTCGATGAGAATGTCCGCGCCCTTGATGTGGCGGAATTCGCCGACATAGGCGATATCGGTGGCGTCGGACGCCAAAGTCACGGGATCGAACTCGGCGGCGGTGACGCCGTTGAACACGCAACACACCAGGCCTGCGGTCGGCGTACCGATGGTGCGTTGATAGGTGTCGCGGGCGAACGCGCTTTCAAACAAAAAGAGCTCGGTGTTGTTCATCAGCGCACGCTCAAGGCGGCTGTAGAATGCGCCTCTCCACGTATGAAGCGGATAATGCAGCGAGCCGCCATGAGGTGTGTAAACGCGAATGAAACGCTTGGACCGGCCTCTCATGCGAATAAAGGCGCCGGCCTTGGCGCCGTGGCCATGCACCACATCGGGCTTGAGGCGCGCGATCAGATACATAAAGCGCGCCCACACCAGGAGATCGGCAGGATGAGGTTCGCGGTGGATCGCCAGGCGCCGAACGCCGAGCTTCAATCGCGGCGCTATCTCGGCAAGCGCCGCGCTGGCGCGGTCACCACCGGTCAGGCTGTCAGCGATGATGCCGACATCATGGCCTGCGTCGACCTGTCCATTGGCGAGGTCGAGAATGTGGCGGAAGATGCCGCCGACGGGCGCGCGAACCGCGTGGACAATGCGAAGAGGCCGGTCTGGAATCTCGGACATGCGCTAGAACCATCGCTCGCCGACGAGGACGGTGTCGCCGGGGCTAAGCTGGGTGCCGAGCGGGACGATGGCGCGGCTGGCGTTATGGGTCAGCGTGACGCTGTCGCGCTTGGCGCGCGGCGAGAAGCCGCCGGCAATCGCGACCGCGCTTTCGACGCTCATATTGGGCACGTAAGGATATTGGCCGGGGGCGGCGACCTCACCGAGGATGAAAAACGGCCGGTAGGATTCGACTTCCACCGCGACGGAAGGCTCGCGGATATAGCCGTTGCGCAGTCTGGCGGAGATATCGGCAGCCAATCCCGCCGGCGTCTTGCCGCGCGCGGCGACCGCGCCGATCAAGGGCATGGTGATCGAACCGCCGGCATCGATTGCATAGGTGTTGGTGAGGCCTTCCTGGCCAAAGACCACGACGCGCAGCTTGTCGCCGGCATCCAGATGATAGGGCGCATCATGCGTGGCGGCGACGGGAGCCGCGGCGTAAGCATTTTCCACCGGCGCATAGCCGCGCGGCGAAGAGGAGGCGGCAAAGCTCGCGCGCAGCGCGCTGATGGCGCCTCCGGAATCGGCTGATGCCACCTGTGAGGGGGAATAATAAGACGGCTGGCCATAGGCCATGGCGTCGAGGTCGCTGCGCGGCGGCGCATACGCTACCTGCTGGCCTGTCTGCATGCAGCCCGCAAGCGCGAATGCAGCCATG
>Ga0208193_1000038_pt1 | contig 95045 bp, 87 predicted proteins | sample June2015DPH_17_2_FD_184716 | JGI IMG/M metagenome (GOLD analysis project Ga0208193, IMG submission 184716) | Peatland microbial communities from SPRUCE experiment site at the Marcell Experimental Forest, Minnesota, USA - June2015DPH_17_10... | ecosystem: Environmental > Terrestrial > Soil >...
AGCCAAACGCATGACGCTGCGAATTCATCAAGCGAACCGGAACGAGATGGCCGGCTTTCACCGGCCGATCCGTTATCGGAATTTTGCGTATTAATCGAGCCGAATGCGCGGCCCGTTGCAGCGTTCATTTTTTAGGTTTTTCGCTGAGGTAACGAGCGTGAAACGGCTCACGTCGCAAAAAAGAGCGTCTGCCAGCGATCGGCGGCTAGTCGCGTTTCACGAGGCGGGGCACGCTATCGTCGCGTCGTATTTCGGAGTGTATCCGGAGAGTATTCGAATCTGGCCGATGCAGGGCGGCGGTTGGATGGGCACCAATGATTTCCGGCCTGGTGCGCTTGAATCCTTGCCGGAGCATGCACGCCGTGTCATTGCAATTGCGGGCGCCGTGGCCACGACTATCTATCTCGGAATTCCAGTTGAATATTGGCCACTGCATGCGTCAAACAAGGATTGGCTGTGGATTTGTCCGATCGATGGTAACCAAATGCTCGTTGCGCTTAGGGAAACAACGGCGATTCTGCAACGCGAGCGAGACTTTCTTTTAAAATTGAGCCGCAGTTTGATTGTCAAATCGCGCAATGAAAAAGCCGCCCCGTAGGGGCGGCCATCGCGTCATTGTCTTCCGTCGCCATGGCGCTGGCGATTTCATCCGTGATCGTCACCGGCTCACGGCCTGCGCCATAACGCGCTCCGCATAGACGCCAACACCATGCTCGTTGGCGAGCGTTTGAATAAGCGCCTTCGCGTCCGCGTGGTTGTTGTCAACGATGGCGCTCACGAGCGCCATGATCACGCGGCCGGTAAAGCCGTCGTCAACTTTCTTCGTCATTGTAGTGGTTCCTAGTTGTGATGCGGCGATCCCCTCGCCGTAGGAACATTAGTTCCACGATTCGGGGAAGGTTGCAATGTTGACAGTGAGGATAAGTTATTGATATAATTCATTAAAATGGCGACATGCACCATCCGGTGGTGCATGTCAACGAGGGGTTCTAAATGGGCGATCAAGCTGGCTTTGAGGATTTTCTTGAGACTTGGTGCACCGAAAACCTCAGTCATTTTGAATATGACTTCGACGATATCAAACACTTTCACGCTCCTCGGGCCGAGCGATTGAGAGATGACGCTTACAAAGCTGGCTTTGGCACCGAGATCACGCGATTAGGACACGTGTCGGAAGGCGGCTTGGTCGGCTACATCAAGCGTCGTTATGAAGGACTAGAATTTCAAAGAGGGAATGTGCGGTGAGGTGTGCTCAGGGTGTGCTTGTGAAAATTTCGGGCTTCAAAATCAGAGCTTAAAATTACCCGTAACCCTTTGATTTTACTTGGTGAGCGCGCTGGGGATCGAACCCAGGACCCCGTGATTAAAAGTCACGTGCTCTACCATCTGAGCTACGCGCTCGCTGAGGCCGCTGTGTAGGGGGCGGGCGGGTGCGGGTCAATAGCACGCTCCGCGACGCCTCACATGCGAGGCACGCTATCAACTGGCTTCAGAACGGGCCTCGGATACGGCCGGCTGGGTGGGGGCGGCGACGGGCAACGCGACCTGCCGAAAGCCGATCAGCTCGGCAGTGCGGACACCGGCGTCGTGCCAGAACTTGAACGAGTTGATGCGGGAGCTTTCGAGAATGGCGATCGCCACTGCGGCGAGGAAGGGCAGACTTTCAAGCACCAGCACACCGGCGAAGATATAGATCTCGCGGATCTGCTTGGAATTGTTGGTGACGACGAGAACGACAGTGCCGATCAGCAAGAGGACGCCGATGACGGCCTCCCAGAATGCCTGGAACTCGATCGACATCCGCGACAGGCCTCCCTTGGAGGTGCGCGCGAACGGCAGATGCTCGGTAATCAACCCATTGGCGACCGCACGCGCCACCGTCCACTGAACCGACATGGCGGCGACCATCGCCCCAAACATCTGCCCCCACTTCACCGGTACCCGCAGCCGGTAGAGGATGAGGAAATGCGCCAGGGTGACGACAAAGGCCGCGATGATCGGCAACGTCAGGATCCTGTCGGGAATGGCGATATCGGCGAAAGCGACAATCGGCACCCAGATCAGATTCAGGATAGCGACCACCACGCCAAGCGTTTCCGCGCCAAGCCAGTTCAGCCAGCCGAGTGAGTATTCGCGCCTTTGATCAGGTGTCAGCCGGCTCGCGCCCGGCAGGAAACGCCGCCAATGTTTCTTGACGATCTGAAAGCCGCCATAGGCCCAGCGATGGCGCTGTTTCCTGAACGCCTCATAGGTGTCCGGCAACAGGCCGTGACCGTAGCGATAGTTGGTATAGTGGGTGAGCCAGCCGTGCTCCATGGCGGCGAGCCCAAGGTCCGTGTCTTCGCAAATGGTGTCGCTGGACCAGCCGCCCGCCATGTCCATGGCGGCGCGGCGGATCAGGCACATCGTGCCGTGCACGATGATGGCGTTCTCCTCGTTACGCTGAACCATGCCGATATCGAAGAAGCCCGCATATTCGCCGTTCATGATGTAGTGCATCAGCGAACGGTCGCCGTCACGGTGATCCTGCGGCGCCTGCACGAGGCCGACGCGCGGATCGGCAAACACCGGGACCAGGTCCTTCAGCCAGTCCGGGCCCACGACATAATCCGCATCGATGATGCCGATGATCTCGGCATCCACTGCCGTGCGCTCCATGGCGATGCGCAAGGCGCCCGCCTTGAATCCCTGAACTTTCTCGGCGTTGATGAACTTGAAGCGTTCACCGAGCCCGCGGCAATGATCCTGGATCGGTTGCCAGAACGCCGGATCGGGCGTGTTGTTGATGATCACGACGCATTCGAAATTCGGATAATCGAGCTGGGCAACCGCATCGAGCGTTGCTTTCAGCATCTCCACCGGTTCGAAATAAGCGGGAACATGGATCGAGACTTTTGGGAAGCTCACGCTACCGCCGATCGTCGCCGGCACGGTTGGTGCGCCCTTGACGATGAGACGCTGCGGCTTTCGGCCAAAGGCGACGGCCGCGATTTCCTCGACCCGCGCCATCGCAATCAGCACCAGGGGCACCAGCAGGATCAGGCCGAGTGTCAAGGCAAAGGCCGAACCGAATACGAAGTAGTGCCCGGCCCAATAGGCAAAAACGGTGGCAGCCCAGGCGCCGACGCCGTTGGCCGCGGCCGACAGGGTCAGCGCCTGCAAGATGGTCGGTTGCGCCAGCCCCAGGATCGGCAGCGACATCAGGATGCCAACGAGCAGGGCGATGGTGGCGAGCTTCCAGTAGTCCGGGTTCACGATGGGCCCGGTCCAGCTGAACTTCGGCTCGCGCGCGGCGTTCAGGATTCCCCAATAGGGGCCGACGCCGCCTTCAAAGAATTTCCAGGGCTGATCGATCGCCTCGACGATGTTGTAGTCCATGCCGATCGCCTCGGCGCGTGCGACGAAATTGCGCAGGACCGAGGCCTGCTCGAACGGGCCGGGCACGGCGTTGCGAAGGTTGTAGCCGGCGCTCGGCCAACCGAACTCGGCGATCACGATCCGCTTGCCGGGAAACTGGTCGCGCAGGAGCTGGAACATCGCGACCGCCTGATCCACCGCCTGCTTGTCGGTGAAGTTTTCCCAATAGGGCAGGACGTGCGCGGCGATGAAATCGACGGAATAGGCGAGTTCCGGATCGTCGCGCCAGATGTTCCAGATTTCACCCGTTGTGACGGGAACGTTGACCGACTTCTTGACCCGCTTGATGAGTTCGATCAGGTCTTCGACCTTTTGCTCCCCGCGGTAGATCGTCTCGTTGCCGACAACGACGCCGATGACGTTGCTGTTGCGCCGTGCCAGATTGATGGCCGCGTCGATCTCGCGCTCGTTGCGTTCGGTATTCTTGTCGATCCAGGCGCCGACCGTAACCTTGAGGCCGAATTCGGCGGCGATCGGTGGAACGAGTTCGACACCGCCGGTCGACGAATAGAGGCGGATCGCGCGCGTGATCGACGACAGTTTTCTCATGTCGTCGCGAATTCTCTCAACCGACGGGATGTTGTCGACGTCGGGATGGGCGGTGCCTTCGAACGGTGCGTAAGACACGCTCGGCAGGATGCCGCGAAAATCAGGCGCCTGCTGTTTTTCCTGGAATAAGCCCCAAAGCACAGCGTGAGCGGCGGCAACCAACAATAAAACTGCGACGACGGCGCGCATCGCTACTAACCATACGGGGCCTGCAAGAGGAAAACGCGAACCCGTCCCCAAGGTTCGGCCAACACGGGAGCGATTCTGAGGATAATCCTGCCACGCATTTTAACAACTGGTATCAAGTCGGATGAAGCAATGGCGTTTTAAGGGCGCCAGGCTTCAAAACCGTCCTGTGACGGGACTACTTCGCTGCGGGAGCAGGGGTCGGCGTGGCGGGCGCCGGTGCGGCGTTGCCAGCGGTCGTCGGAGCAGGGGCAGGGGCCGGAGCTGCGGCCACCTGCGGCTGGGCATTCGGATTGATCCAGCAGGCGTGGACGTGGTCATCCAGGCTCTTTTGCACCTTGTCGTCGATCTGGGCGCCAAATCGGGTCAGGCAACGGAAGGCCGCCTGCACATGGCCGCCCGGACAGCCGAAACGGTCGTACAGGTCGAGGTGACGAAAAGCGGTATCGAGGTCATCACGCCACATTAACCGGACGACACGCCGCCCGAGCCAGACGCATTCCGGGTTGCCGGCCGGACCGTTGATGGCCTGGGCCGCTTCGGCAAATTCGTCGGTCTTGCGCTGGTTGTCTTTGGCGGCGTCAGCCGGACCCGCCGCCGGTTTGCCGGACTGATCCGGGTTTGCCGGCGCCCCGCTCTGGGCCAGCGCGCTGCCCAAACCGAGCATCAGGGCCAATCCGGGAACAACGAAATAGCGCGAAACCGCAAACCGACCCTGAAGTACCCGTTGACGCATAAATTCCCCGAATTGGTTCCAGCCCAAATCCTGTTTCAAGTCCCGTCGGATACGATCCCGCCCGCAAATGCTTGCCGCCCAAATGGGTCTCCAATGCGGCGGGCGTTCCCGACGGAATCCCATGACGGAGATTTTGGATTTTGTCCAGCAAGCCCACAACTTTATCGCACTTTGGTAAAGCCCACCGGGCGATAGGGGCGGTAATACCCCGTGCCGCTCTTGGCAGACGCCCTGCGACCGGTTAATCGACGATCCCGCCCGACAAGGATGGAACCGATTACTTTTCGAACGCCGCTGGCGCTTCTTCTACTATCTTTGGGATCGATCGCCGCGGTGTGGTGGTGGCTCGCCACGCCCATTTCACCGTCGCGCGCCCCGATCGATCCCAACGCGAAACTCCAGTGCGTTTCCTACGCCCCGTTTCGTGGCGAACAGACGCCGCTGTCGCCGACAACTTACATCTCGGCGGAACAGATTTCCGAGGACCTCGCCCAGCTCGTCAAAATATCCGACTGCGTCCGCACCTATTCGATCGAAAACGGTCTCGAGCAGGTCCCTGCGCTCGCGGCCAAGGTGGGGCTGAAGGTCATTCAGGGAATCTGGCTGAGCAGCAATCGCCAGAAGAACTCGGTTCAGGTGGCGACAGGCATCCGGCTGGCCAAGGAATATCCCTCCACCATCACAGCGCTCGTGGTCGGCAACGAGGTTTTGTTGCGCGGAGAAATGACCCAATCCGACCTGGCCGCCACGATCCGTTTGGTCAAGGCACAGGTTTCCGTCCCCGTGACCTATGCCGACGTCTGGGAATTCTGGCTGCGCTACCGCGAGATTTACGACGCGGTCGATTTCGTCACCATCCACATCCTTCCATATTGGGAGGATTTTCCGATCCGCGCGAAATATGCCGCCGCCCACGTGGAGCAGATCCGGCGTCGGATGGAGGTGGCGTTTCCCGGCAAGGAAATCCTGATCGGCGAAACCGGCTGGCCGAGCGCCGGGCGCATGCGCGATGCAGCCTTGCCCTCACGCACCAACCAGGCGCGGGTGGTTTCGGAAATTCTCGATCTCGCCAAGCACGAAAACTTTCGCGTCAACCTGATCGAAGCCTATGACCAGCCCTGGAAGCGCGAACTGGAAGGCACCATGGGCGGCTATTGGGGCCTGTTTGATTCCATCCACAGGGCGCTGAAATATCCGCCTGATATCGCCATCAGCAACTATCCCCGGTGGAAGCTGCAAATGGTCGGTGGTATGGCGCTGGCGTTCCTGGTGTTCGCCGTGGCCTGGCTGACGCTGCGGCGCAGGCCCTGGAAACCAGGGTTCGCCTCATGGATAGCGATCGGCATCTCGGCGACCTCGGCCGGCGCCTTGCTGGGGGTCGCTACCGATAAGATGTTGTATGAGAGCTACGGCCTCGGCGGCTGGCTGTTCTGGGGCTTTCTGCTGGCGGCCGGCATTGCCTCGCCCCTGTTTGGCGCCCACGCCGTGATGTCGGGCCGCGGTTTGCCGACCTTTTTGGAGCTGCTCGGTCCGTCCGACTATCGCGACCGGTCGTGGACGGCTGTGATCCTGGGTCTGGTTCTGGCCGTCACCACCGTAATCGGCGCCGACACTGCGATCGGCCTGGCGTTCGATCCGCGCTACAAGGATTTTCCGTTTGCGGCGCTGACCATGGCCGTCGTGCCGTTCGCCGGGCTGTCTCTGGTCAATCGTCCGAAAGAGGGTTTTCGCCCGATCGCAGAGACGACATTTGCCGCCTTGCTCGTCATGACCGCCGTCTATACCGGCTTTAACGAAGGCTCGGACAATTGGCAGTCCTTGTGGACCTGCGGAATTTACGTCCTACTGGCTGCTACGCTGTGGCGGGCGCGGGCCGTGCAAATCCTAAAATAAGCAGGCCAATCGCAAGCCCGGACAAGACGACATTGTACAGCACGATGCCGAGACCGGCGGCAATCAGGCCGAGCGTGAGCAATACGATCGATGGCCGGATGACGTGCAACGCGGCGATGACAAGCGCGGTTATTCCAAAAACCGAATTGCGAAACAGCGTGGTCGCCAGCGCTCTCGATTTGCAGAGCAAGGTTTGCAGGCCGGCATCGCATTGTAATGCCGTGGCCGAAAACTCTATCGCCAGATAGCGCACATAGATCGCATAGCCGACCGAGAGGAAACCCACGACCAAGAGCCATTGCACCTGATAGGGAGTGAGGCGGAACGGGGTTTTCTTCATGGATAAATCTCTGGAAAAGCCAAACCGGTCTGCCGCTTTTGTCTTGCCCGCGCAAGGTCAATCTCGGGCGCATCTGACAAGGTTTCTTGAAAACACATCAAGAAGGGGCGCTAACCGGCTCTGATGATAAGATTTTTGGTCTGATCTCAGAGCTCTAATGCTTGCCAAAAATCAAGGATAGGGTCGAGGGCTCGCTTTTCGGGGGATCTTCGTCCTTGGGCGCATGCTTTGCGCCGTAGTGCCGGTGGGAATATCCCTTCGGGCTAGAGTCGGCTTTAGCGTCAGATTCGGATTTGGCCTCGGAAGCCGTTCTTGTGTCTGCTTTGGCCTGCTCGTCGCCGCCCATGGTCAGCCGCTGGCCTTCAAACACCGCGGTGGTGCAGCCCCGATCGTTCACCGTCAGCGAGGCGCAGATTTTCGCGGCCGCCGCCGCGTCGTTGATCGGGCCCGCCACGAGCCGCAACTGCATGCCGAGCCCGTTGGTGTTTTCCCTGATCACGATAATCGGGCGCAGCGTCGTCAGCGCCGCATTCGTCCTCGATTTGAGAAGCCCGCGCCATAACGCCCGCAAACCAGGAACCGAATTCGCGCCGCCGACATCGACGCCGAATTCAGTCCGCCGCGCCACGAGTTCCAAAGCCTCCGGCGTTGAATCCGGCTCAGCTTCCTCGGTAACCTTGGGAGTGATCGCTGCGATTTCGGGCAATGGAGCTGCCGTTACCGTCTTGGGCGGTGCGGCCGGTTCAATCAGCTTTCCGGCTGCCGGATCGGGCGGGCCCATCATCGATTTTGGGGCCATCAGGGAGCCTGATGGCTGCGCCGGCGAGGGTTGCTGTTGCGCGGCGGCAGATTTCACAGCCGGGCTCGGGTCGGATGGAGGGGCCGTAGAAGCTTGCTTGTCCTGCTTCTCCCCGACTTTGTCCTGCTTCTCTGCGACGGCGGGGGCGGTTGCCGCCACCGGCGCCACCACAGGGCCGACCGGCGCGGGTTTGGCGGTTGGGGCTGGCGCATCAACCGATGCGGTGGTTGCCGGTGCCGTCGATGCGGTCGGAACCGGTGCCGCGGAGGGAGACGAGGTTGGCGATGAGGCGGAAGGGTTCGCGGACGAAGCCGGGCTTGCGCTGGCTTGGCTCGGACTGACTTGACCTGGACTGACCTGACCTGGACTGGCTGGACTTGAACCGGCTTGATTTGGACTCGTGGGGCCCGCGCCGGCTTGCGACGGCGGTGCTGCCGGAGCTTGCCGCGCGATGGCCCCGGTCACGGAATCAAGCTCCTGCTCAAGAACGGCCACCCGGGAGTAAAGCCGGTCGCGATCGCTGTTGAGCGTCTCGACGGCGGAGGCGAGCCGCCTGGCTTCGCTTTGGCTGTCTTTCGCCGCGAGTTGAGCCTGTTGCGTTTGCCTCATGAGATCGGCGGCCGCGGTTTGCTCGCGCCGCAGCCCGATCGAGGACTGGTTGGTGACGAGGGCTACAACGACTGCGCCGACCGAGACGGCCGCCCAGGTTCCGAGCCGCCAGAGGGTACGACGGTCGAATTCGTCCTCCTCAGCGATCAAGCCGGATAGCGCGCCGCCTGTTTCGCCAATGTCGAATCCTCGGCGTAGCCTGTCGGAATCCTTCGCCATGAGATGTCTTCGGCCCCCCTCAGGCCCCAAGCGAATCAATCGATAAACATTAACAGGAAATCGGCCGCCATCTTGAGTCCGTGAGGCTTGGTCCCATGGCGAATCGGGTTTCCATCCAATGCGAAAACGCTCTATGAGGGCGTTAGTGCAACAGGGAATTCGGATGAGCGGCAGGACCAGCCTGACCATCGTGCTCGCGGCCGGCGAGGGGACGCGGATGCGCTCGTCTCTGCCGAAAGTCCTGCACCAGGTCGCCGGACAATCCCTGCTGGCGCATGTGCTGTCGGCCGCGCCGGCGGGTGTTGGCACGTCGCTTGCGGTCGTGATCGGGCCGGATCATCAGGCGGTCATCGAGGAAGCCAGACGCTATAGGCCGGACGTCGAGACTTTCGTTCAGCGCGATCGCAAGGGGACGGCGCATGCGGTGCTGGCGGCACGCGAGACTATCGCGCGCGGGGCGGACGATCTGATCATTGCCTTCGGCGACACGCCGTTGATTTCGGCCGCAACATTCGAGCGGTTGCGCGGTGCCTTGAAACAGGGCGCGGCCCTTGCCGTGCTCGGCTTTCGCGCCGGAGACCCGACCGGCTATGGGCGCCTGCTGGTCGAGGGCGGCCGCTTGATGGCGATCCGCGAGCAGGCCGAGGCGAGCGTGGTCGAGCGCGACGTCACGCTCTGCAATGCCGGCGTCATGGCTTTTGACGGTCGGAAGGCGCTTTCGATGATCGAGAAGATCGGTAATGCCAACAGCAAGAGCGAGTACTATCTGACAGATTCGGTCGCAATCGTTCGGGACCTGGGATTGGAGGCTGTCGTGATCGAAACCAGTGAAGATGAAGTGCGCGGCATCAACACCAAGGCGCAGCTCGCAGAAGCGGAAAGCGTCATGCAGGCGCGCTTGCGCAAGGCCGCGCTTGACGCCGGCGTGACCCTGATCGCGCCGGAGACGGTTTATCTCGCCGCCGACACCACCTTCGGCAAGGACGTGACCATCGAGCCATTCGTCGTCATCGGCCCCGGCGTTTCGATTGCCGACGGCGCCGTCATCCATTCGTTTTCCCATATCGTTCAGACCTCGGTCGGCAAGAAAGCTTCGGTCGGGCCGTATGCGCGGCTGCGGCCGGGGACTTCGCTTGGCGAGGGTGTGCGAATTGGCAACTTCGTCGAGACCAAAGCGGCCATGATCGAGGCCGGCGCCAAGGTCAATCATCTGAGCTATGTCGGCGACGCCCATGTCGGCGCCAATGCCAATATCGGCGCGGGCACCATCACCTGCAATTACGACGGCTTCAGCAAGCACAAGACTGAGATCGGCGCGGGCGCTTTCGTCGGCACCAATTCGTCGCTGGTGGCGCCGGTGAAAATCGGCAAAGACGCCTATATCGGCTCGGGTTCGGTGATCACCCGCGACGTGCCCGACGACGCCATGGCGGTGGAGCGCAGCCAGCAAACCAACCGGGAAGGCGGCGCCAAGCGCTACCGCGAGATCAAGACCCGCGCCAAGCTGCCGAAAGCTGATTAATGCGGTCCGTTAAGCCTTCCACTTAACGCTGTCTCAATCCGCAATAATTATTGAGTATCTAGGCGCGGCCGAACTTCGTTAAGAGGAACCGGGCTTCTATCGGGGGACAACAAACCGCATGTGCGGAATCATCGGCATTCTCGGGCGCGGAGCCGTCGCCGAGCAATTGGTAGACTCGCTCAAGCGTCTCGAATATCGCGGCTATGATTCCGCGGGCGTTGCCACGCTGGAAGGCGATCACCTCGAACGCCGCCGCGCCGAGGGCAAGCTTAGAAATCTCGAGGCACGGCTGAAAGACGCTCCGCTTAGGGGTCACACCGGCATCGGGCATACGCGCTGGGCCACCCACGGCAAGCCGACCGAAAACAACGCTCATCCCCACGCCACCGAAAACGTCGCAGTCGTTCATAACGGCATCATCGAGAATTTTCGCGAGTTGCGACTAAGCCTCGAAAAGCAGGGCGTGAAGTTTGCCAGCGAGACCGACACCGAGGTGGTCGCCCATCTCGTGAATGGCTTCCTCGTGAAGGGCGTTTCCCCGCAGGAGGCGGTCAAGGCAACGCTGCCGCAGCTTCGCGGTGCGTTCGCACTGGCCTTTGTATTTCGCGGCCATGGCGATCTGTTGATCGGCGCACGCCGCGGTTCGCCCTTGGCGATCGGCTATGGCAACGGCGAGATGTATCTCGGCTCGGACGCGATTGCGCTGGCGCCCTTTACCGACACGATCAGTTATCTGGAAGACGGCGACTGGGCGGTTCTGACCCGCGAAACCGGCGTGGTCTATGACGAGCACAACGCCGCTGTTAATCGCGAGGTTCTGAAGTCGGGCGCCTCCTCGTTTTTGGTCGACAAGGCCAACTATCGCCACTTCATGGCCAAGGAAATCCACGAACAGCCGGAGGTCGTCGGCCATACGCTCGCACGCTATGTCGACATGGCGAGCGAACAGGTGTCGCTGCCGCTGGCGCTGCCGTTCGACTTCAAGAATATTCAGCGTATCTCGATCACGGCCTGCGGCACGGCGAGCTATGCCGGCTATATCGCCAAATACTGGTTCGAGCGGCTGGCGCGCGTGCCGGTCGAACTCGACGTGGCGTCTGAATTTCGTTATCGCGAGCCGCCCGTGAACAAGGGCGATCTTGCGATCTTCATTTCGCAGTCGGGCGAGACCGCCGACACGCTGGCGGCCTTGCGTTACGCCAAATCGCAAGGCTTGCACACGCTCTCCGTCGTCAACGTGCCGACCTCGACCATCGCGCGCGAAAGCGAAACCGTGCTGCCGACGCTCGCGGGTCCCGAGATCGGCGTGGCCTCGACCAAGGCGTTCACCTGTCAGCTGATGGTGCTGGCCGCACTTGCGGTGGCCGCCGGCAAGGCGCGCGGCGCGCTGTCTGATGCCGACGAAGCCAAGCTCGTGCACGGGCTGGTTGAAATTCCGCGCCTGATGGCAGCGGCGCTGGCGACGGAGTTGCAGATCGAAAGGCTCGCACGCGACATTTCGAAATCAACCGACGTGCTCTATCTCGGCCGCGGCACCAGCTATCCGCTGGCGCTGGAGGGGGCGTTGAAGCTCAAGGAAATCTCCTACATCCACGCGGAGGGGTACGCCGCCGGCGAACTCAAGCATGGCCCGATTGCCTTGATCGACGAGAAAATGCCGGTCGTGGTCATCGCGCCTTACGACCAGGTGTTCGAGAAAACCGTTTCCAACATGCAGGAAGTGGCAGCCCGTGGCGGCCAGATCATCCTGATGACGGACGCCAAGGGGGCGGCGGAGGCGACCATCGAGTCGCTCGTCACGATCGTGCTGCCGGATATGGGGGCGATTTTCGCCCCGATGGTTTATGCCATTCCGGTGCAGTTATTGGCCTACCACACCGCCGTGATCATGGGCACCGACGTCGATCAGCCCCGAAATCTCGCCAAATCGGTAACCGTCGAATAAGGACTTTACGGCCTTGGCGGGCAGGGTCTTCAAAAGTCTGCTAGGATGGCTTAGCTGGCATAGTGTGAATGCCGCTGTCACCCACCCGGAACCCCGATGAACCGCGACGATTTGCCTCCGCCTGCACCGCCGGCCGAAACCGCGCCGGAGGTCCAGAGCGGCTTTGTGGCCCGCTTCCGCAACTATTTCCTCACGGGGCTGATCGTTGCGGGCCCGATCGCGATCACTTTCTACCTGACCTGGTGGTTCGTCACCTGGGTCGATGGGCTGGTGCGGCCTTTCGTGCCGATCGCCTATCGGCCGGAGACCTACTTGCCGTTCGGCCTGCCCGGCTCAGGACTGATCGTCGCAGTCATTGCGCTGACGCTGCTCGGGTTTCTCACCGCCAACCTGATCGGACGGACGCTGGTCGATCTCGGCGAGCGGCTCTTGGGGCGCATGCCGGTGGTGCGCGCGATCTACCGCAGCCTCAAGCAGGTGTTCGAGACGTTGTTTTCAGGCAAGGGATCGAGCTTTCGCCGTGTCGGCCTTGTCGAGTTTCCTTCGCCGGGCATGTGGTCGATCGTATTGATCTCGCAGGCACCCAGCGAAGAGATCGCCGAGAGTATTCCGGGCCGCGAGGAGCATATCTCCGTATTCCTGCCCTGCGCACCGAACCCGACCACGGGATTCTTCTTCTATGTACCCAAAAGCAGGGTCATCGAGGTCGAGATGAGCACGGAAGATGCCGCCACATTGATCATGTCCTGCGGCGTGGTACAGCCGGGCTCCAGCTCCGATCCGCAAAAAAAGATGGCCTCACTCGCCAACATGGCAAACGCCGCGCGGGCCGCGAATGCTTCCACCCTTCTGCCGGAGCCGGCGAAGGTAGATTGAGTTGCTCTTGCCTCATCCTTCGAGACGCGGCCAAGACGCCGCTCCTCAGGATGAGGTAACTGCTATCCCGCGCCCATCAGGGGAATGGCTTCGCCGCGTTCGTACAAATAGAGCAGGCAACGCAAGGCCTCGCCGCGCGGCCCGGTCAGTTTCGGATTGTCTTTCATGATCCGCAGCGCTTCATCACGGGCCTGCGCGATCAGTTGGCCGTGAGCTTCGGGGCGCGCGATTCTATAACCTGGGAGACCGCTTTGCCGCACTCCCAATACGTCGCCTTCGCCGCGCAGCTTCAGATCTTCCTCCGCGATCCGAAAGCCGTCGGTGGTCTCCCGGATCACCTTCAGCCGCGCCTTCGACATTTCGCCAAGCGGCTCCCGGTAGAGCAGGAGACAGGTCGAGGCTTCCGAGCCGCGTCCGATCCGGCCGCGCAACTGATGTAGCTGGGCAAGCCCGAAGCGTTCGGCATTTTCGATCACCATGATGGTGGCGGCCGGCACATCGACGCCGACCTCGACGACGGTAGTCGCGACCAGCAGGCCGATTTCGTGCGCGGCGAACTGCGCCATCACGCGATCCTTCTCCGCGCCCTTCATCTGGCCGTGGACGAGACCTACTTTTTCGCCGAAACGCTTTTGCAGGCTTTCGAAACGCTCCGTAGCATTAGTGAGATGGTCAGTGCCCTCGGCCTCGGATTCCTCCACCAAGGGACAAATCCAGTAGACGAGCTTGCCCGCGCTCAAGGCGCGGCCGACCGCATCCGTCACGTCGTCAAGCCTGCTCATCGGCACCGCACGTGTGTCGATCGGCTGGCGGCCAGCCGGCTTCTCGCGCAATTCCGAAACATCCATGTCGCCGAAATACGTCAGCACCAGCGTGCGCGGGATGGGGGTCGCGCTCAACACCAGCACATCGACGGCTTCGCCCTTGTCGGTGAGCGCCAGCCGCTCCCGCACGCCGAAGCGATGCTGTTCGTCAACCACGGCCAGCGCCAGTGACTTGAAAATCACGTCGTCCTGGATCAAGGCGTGGGTGCCGACCAGAAAATCGATCTCGCCGGCTTCAAGACGCGCCAGAATGTCGTGCCGCTCCTTGCCCTTTTCGCGGCCGGTGAGGATGGCAACCCTCATACCCGAGCGTTCGGCAAGAGGCGTGATGGTCTTGATGTGCTGCCGCGCCAGGATTTCGGTCGGCGCCATCAAGGCGGCCTGTTTGCCGACCTCGGTGACGGCGGCAGCGGCCAATAACGCAACCACCGTCTTGCCCGAACCGACGTCGCCTTGCAGCAATCGCAACATCCGCACCGGTTGCCGCAAATCGTCGGCGATGGCGGCAGCCGCCTCGCGTTGCGAGGAAGTCAGCGCGTAGGGCAGCGCGTCGATGATTTTGTTGCGCAAATGACCGTCGCCGGCGTTGCGGTCGCCGGCCGGACGGCGTAACTGCGAGCGCACGAGCGCGAGCGCCAATTGTCCGGCGAGCAGTTCGTCAAAGGCAAGCCGCGACCAGTAGGAACCATCGGGCAGGATATCGGTCAGTTCGACCGGGACGTGGACACGGTTCAGCGCCTCTTTGATTGGCGGGAAATGGCAGCGTCGGATCACGTCAGCGCTAATCCACTCCGGCAGATCAGGCAGCTTCTGGAGTGCCTGCGCGATCGCCCGCCGCAGCGAGCCGAGCGCCAGTCCTTCTGTGAGGGGGTAAACGGGATCGATCCCGGATGTCTTGGCAAAGCCGGCTTCATCGAGGACGCGATCGGGATGCACGATCTGCGGCACGCCATCGAACATTTGCACGGTGCCGGAGACGTAGCGCTTCGAGCCGACCGGCAGCAGTTTTTCGATATAATCGGCCTTGGCGCGGAAATAGGTCAGAACCACGTCGCCGGTGTCATCGATGGCGTAGACCAGATAGGGCGCGCGGGCGTTGCGAGGCGGCGAGGGCCGATGACGGTCGATCGTCACCTCCAGCGTGACCACGGTTCCCGGCACCGCATCGCGAATTTTCGGCCGGTCGCGCCGATCGATCACGCTCGCGGGCAGATGCAGAAGCAAATCGACCAGCCGCGGCGTATCCTCCCGCCCAAGCAGGTAGCGAAACAGCTTGTCCTGCTTCGGGCCGACGCCTGGAAGGCTCGTGACCGGAGCAAACAGGGGATTGAGCAGGGCAGGACGCATCCATTCTCTTCAAAGGGCGATGGATTGCCGGGTCAAGCCCGGCAATGACTGTCAGTTGATAATTCTCGCTCATCAAAGGGCTGACTTTCAGCCAAGCTATCGCTATATCACCCCCGCCCGGCACGTCCGGGCTTTCGGCGTTGGTTGGGAATCGAAAATGACGGGTACGACACGGTCGAGCGGAGGCCTCGACGACCGCCGCAAGCGGCTGCTATTTCGCTGCTGGCATCGCGGCACCCGCGAAATGGACCTTATCCTCGGCCGATTTGCCGACACCACCATCGCCAGTCTCACTGACGACGAGCTCACCCAGCTCGAACATCTGATCGATATCCCCGATCCGGATTTCTACGCCGCGCTCACCGGCAACGCGCCGCTGGATCAGCAATATGCCAGCCCGCTGTTCGACCGCATCAGATCGTTCCGCCCCGGGGATCAGGGCGAATGAAGCCGTCAAGCCAGTCGCCCGCGCAATCGCTCGTTCCCGGTCGCGCACTGACCTTTGCCAATGTCGCCGAAGGCTCCGAAGGACTCATTCTCTCGGACCTGGCGCGCGCCGTCGCGGCGCGGCCAAAACCACCGGCCGTCAGTCTCGCGGTCGTCTGCCGCGACGGGCCGCGGATGCAGCAACTGGCCCGCGCGCTGTCGTTCTTCGCGCCCGATCTTTCGGTGCTGCATTTTCCGGCCTGGGATTGCCAACCCTACGACCGGGTATCGCCCCATGGCGGCATCCTGTCCCAGCGGATGACAACACTCGCGCAACTATCCCGGCTCGCCGGCAGCGAGAAGCCGCTGATCGTGCTCACGACCGTGAATGCCATTGTGCAGCGGGTGCCAGCGCGCGAAATCGTTGCTGCTCAGGCGCTCTCCGTGGCACCCGGCCATGTGGTGCCGATGGATTCCATCGTCGCCTGGCTGGAGCACAACGGCTACAGCCGCTCCTCCACCGTGCGCGAGCCGGGCGAATATGCGGTGCGCGGCGGCATCCTCGATCTGTTCCCGGCCGGGCTCGACTTGCCCGTAAGATTCGACTTTTTCGGCGACAGCCTGGAATCGATCCGCAGCTTCGATGCGGAGACCCAGCGCACGATGCTCGACATGCGTTCGCTCGATCTGGTGCCGATTTCAGAGTTTCAGCTAACCACAGAGACGATCCGGCGCTTCCGGATGGGTTACGTCGCGGCCTTCGGTGCGCCCGAGCGCGACGATCAGCTCTATGAGGCCGTCAGCGAAGGCCGCCGTCATCCTGGCATGGAACACTGGTTGCCGTTGTTCCAGGAGCGCATGGATACGCTGTTCGATTACCTCGGCGAGGCTCCTTTGGTGATCGAGCCGCAAAGCGAAGACGCAGCAACCGAGCGCTCCAGGCAGATCGCCGACTATTACGAGGCGAGGCGCGAGGCGCTCGATCATCCCGGCGGCGGCGCGATCTACAAGCCGCTGTCGCCCGAGCGGCTCTATTTGACCGAAGACGAATGGAACAAGCGGCTGCAATCAGCGGCGCTGGCACGCCTCACACCATTCGCAGTGCCCGAAGGAAGCGCCGATACGGTCGATGCCGGCGCGCGGCAGGGGCGCAGCTTTGCGCCAGAGCGCAACGACAGCGCCGTCAACGTGTTCGAAGCGCTGGTCGGTCACGTTCAGGCGCTGCAATCGGTGCGCAAGAAGGTCGTGATAGCGCTATGGAGCGAAGGCTCGCGCGACCGCATGGAAAGCATGCTGCGCGATCACAAGCTGCTCAATCTGACCAGCGTCAACGCCTGGCGCACCGTGCAGGCAACGCCGCGCAACGAGACTATGCTGGCGGTGGTCGGCATGGAGACCGGATTCGAAACCGACCAGGTCGCGGTCATCACCGAGCAGGACATTCTCGGCGACCGTCTGGTGCGGCCCCGCAAGGCAAGCCGCAAACTCGATAACTTCATCTCGGAAGTGACCAGTATGGCTGCCGGCGATCTCGTCGTTCACGTCGAGCATGGCATCGGGCGCTTTGTCGGATTGCAGACCCTTGAGGTCGCTGGCGCGCCGCATGATTGCCTCGAACTGCGCTATGCGGCGGAGACAAAATTGTTTCTGCCGGTCGAGAACATCGAACTTTTATCGCGCTACGGCTCCGACAGCGCCAATGTCGAACTGGATCGTTTGGGTGGGAGCGGCTGGCAGGCCCGTAAAGCCAAGCTCAAGAGCCGCATTCGCGAAATCGCGGGTGAACTGATCAAGATCGCGGCCGAACGCCATCTGCACGAGGCGCCGAAATTACCTGTTCAACCTCATGTCTATGACGAATTCTGCGCGCGTTTTCCCTATGAAGAAACCGAAGACCAGCTCACGGCCATCAATGCGACCTTGAAGGACCTCGAGACCGGCCGTCCGATGGACCGGCTGATCTGCGGCGACGTCGGCTTTGGCAAGACCGAAGTCGCCTTGCGCGCGGCATTTGCCACCGCGCTCGACGGCAAGCAGGTAGCCGTCGTCGTGCCGACCACGCTGTTGGCGCGCCAGCACGCCAAAACCTTCACCGAACGGTTTCGTGGTTTCCCGGTACACGTGGCGCAGGCCTCGCGCCTGATCGCGCCCAAGGAACTCACGCAGGTCAAGAAAGGCCTGACTGACGGCTCGATCGACATCGTGGTCGGCACCCACGCGCTGCTCGGCAAATCGATCAAGTTCAGAGACCTCGGCCTTCTGATCGTCGACGAGGAACAGCATTTCGGCGTCAGCCACAAGGAACGGCTGAAACAACTGCGCGCCGAAGTGCATGTGTTGACTTTGAGCGCGACACCGATTCCGCGCACGCTGCAACTGGCGCTCACGGGTGTACGCGAGCTTTCCATCATTGCCTCGCCCCCGGTCGATCGGCTGGCGGTCCGCACCTTCGTCGCGCCGCACGATCCCCTGATGATCCGCGAGGCGCTGTTGCGCGAGCGCTATCGGGGCGGGCAGGCGTTCTATGTGGTGCCGCGGATCGAAGACCTCGCCGGCGTCAAGGATTTCCTTGAAAAGAACGTTCCGGAGATGAAGGTCGCGGTCGCCCACGGCCAGATGGCACCGACCACGATCGAAGACATCATGTCGGCGTTCTATGACGGCAAATACGACATCCTGCTCTCGACGACGATTGTCGAGTCCGGCCTCGATATTCCGAACGCCAATACGCTGATCGTACACCGCGCCGACATGTTTGGCCTGGCGCAGCTCTACCAATTGCGCGGGCGGGTCGGCCGGTCGAAATTGCGCGCCTATGCGCTGTTCACGCTGCCGGCGCAGCAGAAGATCACCGCGCAGGCCGAACGGCGGCTGAAGGTGCTGCAATCGCTGGAGACGCTGGGTGCAGGATTCCAGCTCGCCTCTCACGATCTCGATATCCGCGGCGCAGGCAATCTGCTCGGCGAGGAACAGTCGGGCCACATCAAGGAGGTTGGCTTCGAGCTTTACCAGTCCATGCTGGAAGAGGCGATCATCAACTTGAAGGCCGGCGTGGTCGAGCCCGCAGCCGATCGCTGGTCGCCGCAGATCACAATCGGCATGCCGGTGCTGATTCCGGAAGATTACGTCGCGGACCTCTCGGTGCGCCTCTCGCTATACCGGCGGCTTGCCGACCTCGAGACCGACGAGGAGATCGACAATTTCGCCGCCGAACTGCGCGACCGTTTCGGCGTATTGCCGGACGAGGTCCGCTATCTCTTCAAGGTCGCTGCGATCAAGAACTACTGCCGCAGGGCCAATGTCGAGAAGGTCGATGCCGGGCCGAAGGGCGCGGTGATCACCTTCCGCGACAACAAATTCGCGCAACCGGACCGGCTGGTGTTTTTCATCCGCCAGCACGGCCAGGCTGCGCGTGTGCGCCCGGACATGAAGGTGGTATTCTTCCAGGAATGGAAAACCGCCGAGGAGCGGTTGTTGGGCACGACCGAAATCCTGCGCCAACTCGCCAATCTTGCCGAGGACAGGAAAGCCGCATAAAAGCCGCCGCTGGCATTTGGCTGGCGGCGGCTTTTATTCAATCGTCAGGCACAGAGTTTACTTCGGATATTTGAATTCCGGCGCATCTTTGAGCGCATCCTTGGTGGTGTTCATCGACGCCAGCCATTTGTTGTTCTTGGCGTCGTAACGCACATCGACCGAGGCGGGCGACACCGCGACATAGCGTTCGCCCATGCCGAGGAAACCGCCGACCGAGAGGATTAGCGCGTCGACTTCATGGTTCTTGATAGCGATGTCCGTGATCTCGCCGACCGTCTCGTCCTTTTGATTGGTAACGCTCAGTCCCTTCAGCTTGGAGCTGAACATCTCGTCTTTCGAGACCGTCGAGTATTTGGCTTCCGCCGACGCCTTGCCTGTGGTTCGGTTGTCCTGGGCGAGCACGGGGGTCGCCAGAATTGCGAGCGACGCGGCCATGAGTGCAATTTTCTTCATAGTATGATCCTCCATTGTATACTGATGAACTACAATGCGAGGTGAGAACAAACGTTCCGCGAGATTAATCCGGAACCTTTACGACGCGGCGCGACGGCCTTCATCATCGAGCCGGGCAAGCAGCGATTGCGCCGTATCCTGCGGCAGAAGCGTGGCGACCGATACAGCCGGCTCAGTCCGACGCGTGCCCCTGACGTCGTGAGCGGTATGCTTGATCACGCTGGAGAGACGCCGCGCGATGAAGTGGGCGGTTCGCAAATCGGTCTCGGCGAACATGACCAGCGCCGATCCGTCGTCGCAGAGTGCACCGAAGTCCATCTGGCGCATCAGCCGGCTGAGAAGGCGAGCACCGTCCAATCGCGCGCGTGAATTCGCCGGGTCGAAGGCAAAACGCGCCACCGACAATCCGCCGCCATTGGCGAGCGTCTGTTGGACGGCGGTGGCAAAGTCGCGGTCGAAGGCCTCGACGGTCAACAATCCCGTCCGTGGATCGAGCAAGCCGCCGGCATCGATCGACCGCAGCGTACGGCTTAAATGGGCTTCAAAGGCGTGCTGTCGGATCAAGGGCAGGGCATTCGCTGCGACATAAGCGGGATCGCCTGACATGACCTCCAGATTCGGCAAGTCATAAGCGGGCACGAGGCCCGCAAGCGTTGCCACCACGGGCAAATTGCGAAAGCGCGCATCTTCGCTGAGCACGGTAAGGAAGGCATCGACCACGCGGTCCGTAAAACCTTCGCAGAGCACGATCCCGTCGATATCGCGTGTATTGAGGTGTTTGGCCGCCGCTTCGATGCTGAGCGCCCCCACCACGCCCATGCGCTCGCCGAGCGCAATGGAAAGGGCAGGATAAGCGCCGGCGCGCCCGACCAGAAGCACGGTTGCGTCGCGAACCGGATCGAATTCGGCGACTGCCGTTTTCACTACCTGATCGTTCAGTCGACGCAGAAGCGTAGTGTGCAGGGTTCGAACCCGGAGCGCGGCACGCAGCCGCGGCAGCAAACGATCCCATTTGCCATTTGCTGGCGAAAACGGGATGGCGTTTTCGGGCAGTGTCGATTTCGGATTAATCGCGATCAGCGGAAGATAGGGCTGAATACAATCGATCTGGCTGGCGAGCGCGCCGAGGTTGGCACCGTCGCCTTCCGGCTCGGCTGCAACAACGACAACGGGATGTAACCGCGCAACCGCTCCGGATGCCTGGGCCCAGCTCGTTTCAATGATCGGAAACATCGCCTCGCCAAGCACCGCCGCGAGGGCCGGCGGCTTGTCGTCAGATACGACGATAATCAGGCCTTGCTGCTGGGACATCTGAAACTCGGATCACACGCGCTTGCTTGGTGTCGTGATCCTAAGTTGGCGGTCTTAATGCCATGTCAACAAAGCGATTACATCCGGCGTTAACCGGGGATCGTGCGATCCCGAAAAGCTTCCGCCATCAGCGGGTTAAGACCAAGCTCGTTCAACGCCTCACGGCCGCGCGCATTGTCCTGGGCGCGCCCGGTCAGGCGGTATCCGCAGAGACGGTCGGGCAACGCCGTCAACAGCGCCCCTTGTCCCAGTCGTTTCGCCCATTCCTGAAGGTCCTGAGACAGGAACCGGTAGCCACCGACGGCGACAATGCCGGAAGGCGGCGATGTAATGCAGATGGCCCCGGAGGAACGGTCGAGCCGGGCCGCATAGCCGGTATCGGCATAATCGGCAGGCGAAGGTGCGGTCAACGAATCCGGCGGCGGAGGCGGAGGAGCGTAGGCGGCCACCGTCACCATCGGCCCCCGCAAAGCGAGCGTGCCCTTGGGCGTCAGCACGGTCTCTCCGGCGATCGAGGTTGCGGAAATGTCACGCGGCGCGCCATGCGGTCCCGGCATGATCGGGACCGGCGCGCCGTCGACCGCTCGGCGCGCCCCGAACAGGCCCACTTCACCGAACAGATAGACATCCGTGAATCTCGCCTGTTCGGCCGTCCATTGCGCGCTGGATGCGATCTGTTCAGGCATGCGCCACAGTCCGATCACATGGCGCAACGCCGGTAGCTGCGAAGCCATATCGACATCGGTGAGCCGGAGCGCCATCGGCGCGGGGGCCACCAGCGTATCGCAGCCACAGTCGTTGATTTGCCGCTCCAGCACCTCACCGTCAAAGGGGTGATGCAAAGCGAGTGTCCCGCCCGACAACAGCCAGAGCAGCAGCGATGAGACCAGCCCTGCGAAGGAAGAGGGAGCAAACGCCGACATCAGCCGTGCGCCTTGGGGCACACGGCTTTCGAGAAAAACGGCAAGCCCGCCCGCGATCAGGTTGAGATGGGTTCGCGGCACCGCGCGAAGTCCATCGGCCGTGACATCGAAGGAGATCAGCGCCGCCTTGCGCCCATCCTGGACCACGGTACGTTCGCTCGACGATCCAGTCTTCAAGGCCAGATCGAGCGAAGCCATTCCTTCCGGCAGATCTTCGCCGAAGCCGAAAACGTGGCGAATGGAAAACGCCTCCGCCGCGGCATTCATGGCGAGATCGGCATGACTGACGCCGTCGATCTTGGCCATGGTCACGATCGCTCTTGCGCCGGTGCGATTGAGCGCTGCCGTCAATTCCGCCTGCCGCCAAAGCTGTGGCAGCAGGGCGACGATCAGTCCGGCGCGATGGGCGGCCAGCACCGTGAGCATGAACTCCACGGTATTGGGTAATTGCACCCCGATCACGGAATTGATCGGCAGGCCTGTTTCGACGAAATGGGCCGCCAGCGCCGCAATGGCCCGATCGGCCTGGGCAAAGGTCATTCGCCGCGGCGCCTGCCCGGTGATGCGGGCCTTGTTGATCGGATCAAGCAAGGCGGGCGCATCCGGCTGACGCGCCAAAATCCTCTGAAACAAACCGTCGAGCGTCGGCGATACGTTGGTCTGGATCACGGAGTTTGACTCGGGTGCGAATCGGTCTGTCGAGACTACTTCGGTTGCTGCGGCCGGTACCACCATGTTTCCGGAAGATAACCCGTCAAAGCTGTGGTTTCCGGTCGTCCTATCCGATTCCACCGCGCGATCCATTGCTCCCGGATGTTAAAAACCGGGATGGCGTAAAATCCCGATATCAGGACGCGATCGAGCGAACGTACCGCAGAGACGAAAGCACCGCGATCCCGCGCCGCGAGCATGTTGTCGATCATGGCGTCGATGGCAGGATCCCTGGCACCCATATAATTTCGCGTTCCCGGGTTGCCGGCCGCTTCGCTGCCCCAATAAAAAAATTGTTCGTTGCCGGGCGATAGCGACTGGTCCCAGCGGTTCTGGATCATGTCGAAGTCAAAGGCGTGACGGCGCTGATCGAACTGCACGGCGTCCACCGCGCGAACCTTTACCTCGATGCCTGCGCGCTTCAGGTCGCGGGAAAAGGCCAGCGCGACGCGTTCCTGATCGCGGGTGGTCACGAGAATTTCGAAAGCGAAGGGTGTCTTGCTGTCACGTTGCCGAAGCACCGTGCCATCGAGATCGTAGCCGGCCTGGGACAGCAAATTCAGCGCTTCGCGCAAGGTTTTGCGATCGCGACCGGAGCCGTCAGTCACCGGCAGGCGATAACTGCCGTCGAGGATGTCGGGGGGGATGCGCGAAGCAAATGGCTTCAGGAATTCCCGCTCACGGTCGTCGGAGGCGCGGCCATAGGCCGAAAGCTCGGAGCCGGCGAAGTAGCCGGCCGATCGGCCGTACAACTCGAAGAAATAGTTGCGATTGATCCATTCGAAGTCGAAAAGCAGCGTCAACGCCTGACGCACCCGAATATCGGCGAAGACGGGCCGCCGTGTGTTGAAGACCAGAAATTGCGAGGGCTGGGGCGTCCCGGGCTTGATCGTGTCGCGGATCACCTCGCCCTTGGTCACAGCCGGAAAGTCATATCCGTCGTGCCAGCGCAGCGGTTCGGTCTCAACCCTGAAATCGTAAAGGCCGCGCTTGAAAGCCTCGAAATAGCCATTGGCCTCGCGATAGAAATCGAGTCTGATCTCATCGAAATTCCATAAGCCCCGGTTGCCCGGCAAATCCCGTCCCCAGTAATCAGGGTCGCGCGTCAACGTGACACTCGCGCCCGGATTGACGGCGCTGACCCGGTAGGGCCCCGAGCCAATCGGCGCCGCCATCGAGGTCTCCTCGAAGGTTCCGGCGTCAACCGCGTGGCGGGGCAGGATCGGCATCAAGCCGAGGATCAGCGGCAGTTCGCGATCTGCCGCCCCGCCGAAATCGAACCGTACGGTGAGCGGGTCCAGCGCCTCGGCTTTTGCGACTTTCGAATAATACTGACGATAATTAGGACGTCCCTTGTCGCGCAGCAAAGCCCAGGAGAACAGCACGTCATCTGATGTGACCGGTTGGCGATCGGAAAAACGCGCCCGCGGATCGAGGCGGAAGGTGACATAGCTTCTGGCCTCGTCGGTCTCTACACTGCGAGCAAGGAGCCCATACAACGTGAAGGCCTCGTCATTGCCCCGCGCCATCAGGCTTTCGATCACATAGCCCCGCATCTGCTGAACCGCTAATCCCCGTACGATGAGGGGATTAAGACTGTCGAAGGTGCCGAGAATACCCTGGACCAGCCGTCCGCCCTTTGGTGCATCCGGGTTGGCATAGGGCATATGGGTGAAGGTCGCGGGCAACGCGGGCGCGCCATGCATGGCGATCGCATGGCTTTCGGCGGCGAAGGCACCGTCACAACCGGTTAAAACCGGAAGGCAGAAAACGACGAGGCCGTACAGTACGGCCGCGGCACACCTGCGCGCCGAAACCCAGCATTGGGCGCGTCGATTTGATTCAGTCTGGCTCACAATTAACCTGTACCACGGCCCGCCCGGCCCTCACGGTGACATGCCGCAACATGATCCGTCGGCATTGATCTTTTCGTACGCGCCTGTATGAAGGCGTCCAATTGACCAATGGGGCAGGGGCTTGTCACGCATCCGCCTCAATTGGCAAGGAGACAGCCGCCAAAATGGCCGGTTTTCGACGCCACCAGCGGTTTTGGGCGCTTCTGTTCAGAAAGGGTTTTCCGCAATGAATTTCCGTATGTTGGCCGCGCCAGTATGGCCGCGTAAGCGCGTTTTCGCCGTGGTGGCGGTCGCAGCGCTAGGGGCCACGTTCCTTGCGTCCGATGTCTCGGCCCAGACGGCGGCTCCGGCGCCCGCACCGGCCCCTGCGGCTCCGGCCAAGAAGGCTGCAGCGCCCAAGGCCGCTCCCAAGGCCGCCCCTGCGGCGCCCGCCGCTCCTGCGCCGGCAGCCCAGGCTGCTCCGCCCGCGGCCGCGCCAGTTCAACCACCTGCGGATCAGCAAGTTCAGCTGATTTACGCTCCCTGGACCAAGTTCTGTCTCAAGGGCCAGGACGCCGGCGCCAAGCAGGTTTGCTTCACCGGCAAGGATGGCCGGATCGAGTCCGGTCAGCCGGTGATTGCGGCCGTTGTGATCGAGCCGGAAGGCGAGCCGAAGAAGGTTCTCCGCGTCACCCTGCCGCTCGGCATGCTGCTTGGTCACGGCACCCGCATCATCGTCGACAATAACCCGCCGACGCAAAGCCCCTTTGTGATCTGCTTCCAGAACGGCTGCATGTCCGACTACGACGTGACGCCGGAATTGCTCGCCAGCATGAAGAAGGGGCAGAACCTCGTCGTCCAGGCGATCGCGTCCAACAACCAGCCCGTCACATTGCCGCTGCCGCTTGGCGATTTCGCCAAGGCCTATGACGGCCCGCCGACCGATCCGAAGGAATTCGAGAAAAACCAGCAGAAGCTGCAAGAAGAGTTGCAGAAGCGGGCTGAAGAGCAACGCAAGAAGCTGGAGGCCGGTGGCGGCGCTGCTCCTCCTCCAAATCCGGCTGCCAAATAGAGTTTTTCAAAGACCGACAAAAAAGGCGCTCGAATCGGGCGCCTTTTTCTTTTTGTGTCTTTTCCTCTTGCGTCTTTGGGAACGCAGCGCCGCTAATTGAGCGATGGATTGCGCGGCCGGTAGCCGCCGGACTTGTCCTTTACGAAAATCTCGGCGACCTGCGAGTGACGTATCGGCTGGCCTGAATCGTCGGGCAGAAGATTCTGCTCCGAAACATAGGCCACGTATTCTGATTCAGAGTTTTCGGCGAGCAGGTGATAGAACGGCTGATCCTTATGCGGACGGACCTCTTCGGGGATCGACAGCCACCACTCCTCGGTATTGTTGAATTCCGGATCGATATCGAAAATCACGCCGCGGAAGGAAAAAATCCGGTGGCGAACGATCTGCCCAATCTGGAACTTGGCGGTGCGCGTTTTAATCATAGCTCGTCGAATAGACCATGATTGAGGCCGATGCTAGTGGTCTGATTTCAACATTCGCTTCCCGAGCAGTGAATTAACGTTAGCGGCCGATCCGTCCCAAGCGCCAAATCGGGGCCAACAATGACAAAAAAGACCCCGTTCACATGGCTAATGTTCTCAATCTTGCGCTTCCTTATTTCAGCCTGATCTTCATCGGCTTTGCCTGCGGCAAACTACGGCCGTTACCCGAACAGGGTCTGGCATGGATGAATTTTTTCCTGCTCTACGTTTCGCTGCCGGCCCTGCTGTTCGGCATCACTTCAAAAACCCCCTTTGAGGAGCTCAACAATCCGCCATTTCTGATCGCCACCACTTGCGGGACGGCGCTCGCATTCTTTCTCGCCATGGCTGCCGGACGGCTGGTCGGCGGAATTTCGTTCCGCGACACGACGCTCGCCGGACTTGCCGGTGGCTACGGCAATATCGGCTATATGGGCCCGGGGCTGGCACTGGCGGTCCTTGGCGCAAAGGCTTCCGCACCGACGGCGCTCATCTTCTGCTGCGACAGCATCTTTCTGTTTTCAATAGTTCCGCTGCTGATCGCATTAACGGATCACAGCGATCACCATTGGCTCCATGCGCTGGGTTTGCTGGCAAAGCAGATCATTCTCAATCCACTGATCATGTCGGCCTGCGCGGGTGCGCTCGCAGCTGCCTTTCATTTTCATCCGCCGGTCGCGATCGACAATACGCTTCTGTTTTTGCAAAACGCCGCCGCGCCGATGGCCCTGTTCGTGCTGGGGGTAACGGTTGCGTTGCGTCCATTCGGGCGCGTGCCCTGGGAAGTGCCCGCGGTGGTCGCGGTAAAGCTTCTGATCCATCCGCTGATCGTGTTCGCTTTGATGCTGTGGCTGGGTCCGTTTCCGAATTCCTGGGCAGCCACCGCCGTGCTGATGGCGTCACTGCCGCCGGCACTGAACGTTTTTGTGATCGCCCGTCAGAACGATGCCTGGATCGAGCCGGCCTCAGTTGCGGTCATGATCGGAACCTTCGCCTCGGTCGTGACGCTCACGGCTGCGATGTGGCTTATTCAGAGCGGACGTCTCGCGTTGCCATGACCGCTTGGGTGGAAGGCGAGGGCCGCCACGATGGGGCCAGTCCCTCGCGCATGGCGAGGCGACGCAACGGTCCGAACGAGCCGATCAGATGCAGGCCTGCGGCACGAAGCGACTGGGTCGGCAGAAACGCGCTCAACAATGAGCGGTTTGCAATATCGATGGCGAAGGTGCGGCTCATGACGTCGGCGCGCCGCGCGGAAGCGTACCGGTCCAACACCGAAGAAGAGCCGGGATCCTCGCCCAAGGTCAGCGCTTCCCGCGCGATATCGGCGATATCGGCGGCGTCGCGCAATCCCATATTGAGGCCTTGCGCGCCGATCGGCGGCAGCACATGGGCGGCCTCGCCGACGAGTGCGATACGCGCTTTGGCAAACTTGGCGGGTTGTTCGATCGCCAGCGCGAACCGGTTTCGTCCGGGCTCGACCTGCAACCTGCCCAGGATCGAATGCGAACGCACCTCGGCGGCTTCGGACAACTCTTCGTCACTCAGCGCCATCAATCGTTCGGCTTCTTTCGGCGCCGATACCCAGACCACGCTGGAGCGGTCGCCGGGCAGCGGCACAAAGACGCAAGGCCCGTGAGGTGTGTGAAATTCGGTCGAGATGCTTTGATGAGGGCGGGAATGACTGACGTTGAACGTTAGCGCCGCCTGATGGAGTTCGCGTCGCGTGACGGGAATGCCCGCGGCTTCCCGGCAGAGTGAGTGTCTTCCATCGGCCCCTACCACGAGCCGTGCCGACGGCGCCCCTCGGCTTGCCAGGTTGATCGCGACAACATCTTCCCCCGCATTGATCGCGGCAGCTTCATCGTCAAACCGTGTCAGGTTCGCAAGCGTCGCGGCGCGTTCTTCGAGTGCCGAAACCAAAAGGCGGTTCTCGATATTGTAGCCAAATACGTCGAGACCAATCTCATCGCAGGAAAACCTGACCTCCGGCGCCCGGATCAGGCGGCCGGTGTCGTCGACCAGCCGCATGATGCGAAGCTCGGCAGCCCTGTCCCGACAGTACGGCCAGACCTCCAAAGCCTGCAGGAAATCGATCGATCCGCCGAGCAGCGCCGTCGTCCGGTTATCGGCATAAAGCGATCGCCGGGCGACCAGCGCCGTGTTTGCGCCGGACTGCGCGATGGCAATCGCCGCAGCCAGTCCAGCCGGACCGCCGCCGACCACCGCAACATCATAGATCGAGGAATGATCGTTCATACCGCGACATTTGACCTTCCCTGCGACATTTTCAAGCCCACGGCCGAGATGTGCAAACCGGGGGATTCCTGATAGCAGTTGCCGGCAAGTCGCATTGTAAATCGGTTCATTATTCCGGATGGATCAGCACACCGAAACGCAGGTTCCCAAAACCTCGCCCCTGATCAAGGCTTCGCCTATGATGCGGGCCGGCGCCTTTTCAGTGCATGTCTTCACGGCGCTGGGCGCCGGTGTCGCGCTTCTTGCGATGATGGAAGCCGTTCGTGAGCACTGGACGGCCATGTTCTGGTGGTTAGGCGTGGCGCTGGTGATCGACGGCGTGGACGGTCCGATGGCGAGGCGGCTGGATGTCGTGCGCCTGCAACCGAACTGGTCGGGTGAGGTGCTCGATCTCGTCGTTGATTTCGTGACCTACGTTTTTGTGCCCGCTTATGCCATCACCGCCAGCGGCATGCTGTGGCCGTTGGCAGCGCCTGTGCTTGGCGTGGGTATTGCGGTCTCTGGCGCGCTCTATTTTGCAGATCGCCGCATGAAATCGGATGACAATCATTTCCGCGGCTTTCCCGGATTGTGGAACCTGGCGGCCTTCTATCTGTTCCTGCTGCACTGGCCGCCGGCCGCCTCGAGTTGTTTGGTTGCTATCCTGATTGCTCTCACCTTCATGCCATTTCACGTCGTTCATCCCGTCCGCGTTGCCCGCCTGCGTTGGCTGACCTTGTGCCTGATCGGCGTCGGGACGGCCTTGGCCATCGTGACGCTGATCGACGATTTCGAACCCGGTATAGCCGTGACGGCCGCGCTCTGCGCGATCGGCCTTTATGTGGTCGGCAGCGATAGCGCCATCCGGCTCGTGCGATCGCTCAACGCATGATCGCGCTGCTGACGAGCCCGGAAGCCTGGGCGGCTCTGCTGACCTTGACGGCGCTCGAGATCGTTCTCGGCATCGACAACGTCATCTTTCTTTCCGTCGTCGTTTCCGGCATTCCGCCAGAACAAGCCAAACGCGCGCGCCAGATCGGGCTGGCGCTGGCCTTGGCGTTTCGCATTTTGCTGCTCAGCCTTCTGGTATGGCTGATCGGGTTGACCCGCGCCGTCGTCACGGTTCATGATCTTACGTTTTCATGGCGCGATATCGTCCTGATTGCCGGCGGTTTGTTCCTGATTGCGAAAGCGACCCATGAAATCCATCGCGAGGTCGAAGCACACGGTGATGCGCGTTCGGCCAACCCGGGCAGAGCGGCCTTTCTCAGGGTGATATTCGAGATAACGATCATCGATATCGTGTTTTCGCTGGACTCGATCATCACCGCGATCGGCATGGCGCAGGACCTCGCGATCATGATCGCGGCCGTCGTCATTGCCTGCCTGGTCATGTACATCGCGTCGGGTCCGGTGGCGCGATTCGTCGCGGAGCATCCGACTACCAAAATGCTGGCATTGGCGTTTCTGGTTCTGATCGGCGTGGCGCTGGTCGCCGACGGTTTCAAATTCCACATTCCGCGCGGCTATATCTACTTCGCGATTGCATTCTCGGCGGTGGTGGAATTCTTCAACGTGCTGGCCTCGCATAATCGCCGCAAAGGTTAATGCAGGACAGACGAGGCGCGCTGAGTTGACAACAGGGCTTCGATGTCATTCGCTCACGGCAGCAAAAACACAAAGGGAGAAGGACTATGACCAAAGCTGTGCGGGTGCACAAGGTTGGTGGTCCGGAGGCTCTCGTCTACGAGGATACTGAATTGGCTGCGCCGGGCCCCGGCGAGGTCCGCATTCGGCAGCACGCAGTCGGCCTGAACTTCATCGACACCTACTATCGCACCGGCCTCTACAAGGCGCCCGGCCTGCCGTTCATCGTCGGTAACGAAGCGGCGGGTGAAGTGCTGACGGTCGGCGCCGGCGTGACGAATTTTCATCCCGGCGATCGCGTCGCCTATTATGTGAATCTCGGCGCCTATGCCGGCGAGCGCAACATTCCCTGGGAACGTTTAGTCAAGCTGCCCGACCACATCACCTACGAGCAGGGCGCGGTGCTGATGCTCAAGGGGCTGACGGTCTGGTACCTTCTGCACAAGACCTTCAAGGTCGAGCCGCATCATCGCGTGCTGATTCACGCGGCTGCCGGCGGCATTGGCTTGCTTGCCTGCCAATGGGCGAGGGCGCTCGGCGCCCATGTGATCGGGACCGTCGGCTCCAAGGCCAAGGCGGATCTCGCACTCGCCAATGGCTGCGATCACGTCATTCTCTATAACGAGGAGGATTTCGTCGCACGCGTCAAACAAATCAGCCGCAACGAATTGTGCGATGTGGTCTATGACGGCGTCGGCAAGACGACCTTTCCGGGTTCGTTGTCGTGCCTCAAGCCGCGTGGTCTGTTCGTGAGCTTCGGCAGCGCATCGGGGCCGGTCCCGCCGTTTGCGATTGCCGAACTCAACAATCACGGCTCGCTGTTTGCGACCCGGCCGAAGCTCAACGACTACATCGGCAAGCGTTCCGAATTGCTCGAAGGCGCCGACACCCTGTTTGCCGCCGTGATCAACGGCAAGCTGCATGTGCCGATCAACCATGCCTATGCGTTGAAGGATGCGGCCAAGGCCCATAGCGACCTGGAGAGCCGGGTCACAACGGGCGCCTCGATCCTCAAGCCATAGAGGATACTAGGCGACCCGTCGCGCAATCCCAGCCTTTGTCAGCAATGCATCGAGACAGCCGACCATCAGATCGATCTCCTGGCGCGTGACATTGAGCGCCGGCATGAACCGCAGGGTATCGGGACGGGGTGCGTTGATGAGCACACCATCGTCGAACGCCGCGGCTACGATCAATGGCGCGATCGGAATCCGCAGATCGAGCGCCAATAGCAACCCCCGGCCGCGAACCTCACCGAGCCCATGACGGGCCGAGAGCCGTTGCAGTTCGCTCTCCAGATAAAGCCCGTTCTCGGTCACCGACTTCAGGAGGTCGGGTACGGCAACCTGTTCGAGCACTGCCAGGCCCGCCGCGCACATCAGCGCATTGCCGTTGAACGTGCCACCCTGATCGCCGTGTTCGAAGCAGGATACCGCCTCGGTGGCAAGCAGGGCGGCGAGTGGAACGCCGCCGCCGATGCCTTTGCCGAGCGTCATGATGTCGGGTGTGATGCCGGTATGCTCGTAGTGGAAGAGCTTACCGGTTCGGCCCATCCCGGTCTGGATTTCATCTGATATCAGCAACAGGCCATGCTTTGACGTCAGCGCCCGCAGATCGCGCAGGAACTGGTCGCTCGCCGGCCACACGCCGGCTTCGCCCTGGATCGGCTCCAGCATCACTGCGACAGTCTTGTCGTTGATCAGCGCCTCGACGGAGGCCAGATCATGCCATCGGGCTTTGGGAAATCCGGAAACCTTGGGCTCGAACAGAGGCTCAAAGGCCCTCTTGCCGGAAGCCGACATGGTTGCCAGCGTGCGGCCGTGAAAGCCCCCCTCGAAGGTGATGATCTCGTGCGCGCCGTTCCTGTGCAGGGCGCCGTATTTGCGCGCGAGCTTGATCGCGCCCTCATTGGCTTCGGCACCGGAATTCGCGAAGAACACCCGGTCGAAGGCGCTCAAATCCGTAAGCGCCTTCGCGAGCTTCAAACTCGTATCGTTGTAATAGGCCGGGCTCGGCGTGATCAACCGCTTCGCCTGCGCCGAAATCGCCTCCGCGACCACAGGCGGGGAGTGACCGAGGCAATTCACGGCCCAGCCCTGAATGAAATCGAGATAACGTTTTCCGGTATCATCCCAAAGATAGGAGCCATCGCCGCTCACGAAGACGACCGGCGGGCGGGCTGTGATTTCCATCAGCGCGTCGAACGAATGCGTTGCATGGGTCATGTCGAACTCTCCTGGTCGTTTGCGGATAAGGGGGTGGGCCAAATGCAAAAAAGGCCGCACCTTTTGGGGTGCAGCCTTCTCGAAAACGTTGCTGATCTATCGGTTCAGCTTAGTCGTCGGACATGGCGCGCCCCATCCTCGTCACGGCGGTGACGGCGGCGGGTGGCGCAAGCGAGGGTCCGGTTGAAACTCATGGGGTGCGCTCATACAGCGCGTAGGCACGCGTTGTCAAGATTTAGAAACCCGCGACAGATCCGTGCAGGTCGTATTCGTCGGCCCGTTCGATCTTCGCTGTAACGATCTCGCCGACTTTAAGCGGCCGGCGGCTCGAGAGGTAGACCGCGCCGTCGATCTCCGGCGCATCGGCCTTTGAACGGCCTTTGGCGACGGTCGGACCGACCTCGTCGACAATTACTTGCTGGCGCGTGCCGACCTTGCGCTTCAATCGCCGCGCCGAAATCTTTTGCTGTCGCGCCATCAACGCGTTCCAGCGTTCCTGCTTGATCTCGTCGGGCACGACTGGCCCCAGCGCGTTCGCGGGCGCGCCCCGAACCGGCTCATATTTGAAGCAACCGAGACGGTCGATCTCGGCTTCCTCGAGCCAGTCGAGCAGTTCGGCAAAATCGGCATCGCTCTCGCCGGGAAAACCGACGATGAAGGTGGAGCGTAATGCAAGCTCTGGACATTGCGCGCGCCAGCTCTTGATCCGCGCTAACGTCTTTTCCTGCGCGGCCGGGCGCTTCATCGCTTTGAGGATCGCGGGACTCGCATGCTGAAACGGGATGTCGAGATAGGGCAGCACCTTGCCCTCGGTCATGAGGCCGATGACCTCGTCGACATGCGGGTAGGGGTAGACATATTGCAGCCGCACCCACACGCCGAATTCGCCGAGCGCCTGTGCCAGATCGAAAAACTTCGCGCGGACTTCGCGGTCCTTCCAGGGGCTGGCGGCATATTTGATATCGACGCCGTAGGCCGAGGTGTCCTGCGAAATGACCAGCAACTCCTTGACGCCGGCCGCAACCAGCCTCTCGGCCTCGCGGAGAACGTCATTGGCCGGCCGCGACACGAGATCACCGCGCAATTTCGGGATGATGCAGAAGGAGCAGCGGTTGTTGCAGCCTTCGGAAATCTTCAAATAAGCGTAATGCCGCGGCGTCAGCTTGATGCCTTGCGGCGGCACCAGATCGAGATGCGGGTTGTGCGCCGGCGGCAGCGCGCGATGCACAGCCTCCAGCACGCTTTCATATTGCTGCGGGCCTGTGATCGAGAGCACGCCGGGATAGGCTTTCTCGATCTGCTCGGGCTCGGCGCCCATGCAGCCGGTGACGATCACCTTGCCGTTTTCAGCCATCGCATCGCCAATCGCGGAGAGCGATTCCTGCTTGGCGCTGTCGAGAAAACCGCAGGTATTGACGATGACGAGATCGGCGCCGTCATGCTTGCGCGCCAGCTCATAGCCTTCGGCGCGCAGCCGCGTGATGATGCGCTCGGAATCCACCAACGCCTTGGGGCATCCGAGCGAGACAAAGCTGACTTTAGGCGCTGTGGCCTGCGACATTCTGATCTGTCCGATAATTGGGCAGGAGCTAACCCCAATTGACTATAATTACAAGGCTTTGAGCGACCATGTAGCATGCTATCAATGCGCTTGCCGAAACAGGTGAAAGATGGCCGCCGAGTCGTCTCCTAAAATCGCAATTGTCGATGAAAGCCCGATCCGCGCCGCGATTCTGGAAGAGGGGTTGCGGGAGGCGGGCTTCACCGACGTCGTGCGTATCGACGAGATGCAGAGCCTGCTCTCCCGCATCTATGCGCTTGATCCCGATGTGATCGTCATCGACCTGGAAAATCCCAGCCGCGACATTCTGGAGCAAATGTTCCAGGTCAGCCGCGCCGTGCGGCGGCCGGTTGCGATGTTCGTTGATCAGAGCGATGCGGCCTCGATTCAGGCCTCCGTCGATGCGGGCGTGTCGGCCTATATCGTCGATGGCCTGAAGAAGGAGCGGCTCAAGCCGATCCTCGACCTCTGCATTTCCCGTTTCAATGCTTTCGCCAAGCTCCAGGATGAACTCGACCGCGCCAAATCGGCGCTGGAGGATCGCAAGGTGATTGAGCGGGCCAAGGGCATCTTGATGAAGCTCAAGGGCCTGACCGAAGACGAGGCCTATGTATTGCTGCGGTCGACCGCGATGCGTGAGAAGAAAAAAATCGGCGAGATCGCACAGTCGATCCTGACGGCGTCGGAGCTCTTGAAATGACAACACCGCTCCAGATCGGCTTCATCCCCTTGATCGACGCCGCAGCTCTTATCGTTGCGGTTGAGAAGGGGTTTGTGCAGGCCGAGGGGCTCGATGTGCAACTCGTCCGTGAGGTGTCGTGGTCGAATGTCCGCGACAAGCTCAATATCGGCCTGTTCGACGCCGCGCATATCCTGGCCCCGGTTCCCATCGCCTCTAGTCTCGGGCTTGGCCACATCAAGGTGCCGATCGTCGTGCCGCTGACGCTGAACCTCAACGGCAACGCCATCACGGTGTCGCCAACGCTACATGCGGCGATCACGACCGAGGTCGACGGCGATCCGCTTGATCCCATGGCGACCGCGCAGGCGTTGTCGCGGGTCGTCGCAACGCGACGCCGAAATGGCGGCGAACCACTGACCTTCGGCATGACATTTCCGTTTTCGACCCACAATTACCAACTGCGCTTCTGGATGGCTGCAGGCGGCATCGATCCGGACGAGGACGTCCGCCTTGTCGTGCTGCCGCCACCTTTCATGGTCGACAGCATCGCGGGCGGCCAGATCGATGGCTTTTGTGTCGGCGCGCCCTGGAATTCGATTGCGGTCGATCGCGGGGTTGGCCGAATTCTGCACTTCGGCTCCGACATCATGCAGCGCGCGGCGGAGAAGGTGCTGGCGATGCGCCAGCCCTGGGCGGAAAAAAATCCGCAAGCGCTGGCGGCGCTGGTTCGGGCGATCTTCCATGCGGCAGAGTTCGCTGAAGCGCCCGACAACAGGAACGAGGTCGCGCGAATTCTGGCGAAGTCCGAATATATCGGCGTCGATGCCAGTGTGATCCTGCGGACGTTGGAAGGCCGCCTGAAGATTGCCGCCGACGGCACCATCCGCGAAGGCGGCCAATATATGCTGCTGGCGAGGGAAGATGCCTCCACGCCGGACCCGCTCCAGGCCGCGTGGCTCTATGCGCAGATGGTGCGCTGGCGCCAGACACCGATGAGCCTGGAGGCGCTGCAGGCCGCGCAAGACGTGTTCCGGCCGGACCTCTACGAGGCCGCATTTGGCCGCACCGGGAGGCCGCAAGCGTCCTCCAAGGCTATCGGCGCCTTTGCCGGCCCGGCGTTCGAGCCGGAAAAACTCGACGCCTATTTCGCGGCGTTACGAGCCCGGGCCGAAAAGCCCTGACGTTCCGCACTGGAAGAAAAACAGGCAACCTTGGCGGGCGGCTAGTTTTTAGGCTCAATGCCCAAAATTCGTAGATCGGTCGGGCGAACGGTGCTTCATATCTTACGTATAAGATATTGAAATAACTTATATTCATCTACAGAATCATTGTGGCACACAACTTGAATGTTGCAGTGCAGCCAGCATCGCCGATGCCCGCTGGCTTTTGTCCGAGATGGACTCTCACAGCAACGAAGCTGGTCGGGCTGGATAAAGCAAAGCTCGGTGATTTTCACCGGACCGACGCTTGCTCCGCCGAGTGCCTTTCCGTGAAGGCCGCACGTTTGCGGCAGCAGGAGCTTCGTTACGCGCCATGAAGATCGACACCCTCTCTGTCGAATTTACCGACGAGCAGAAGCGTTACCTCGAAGGTTTCACGACCGGCTTGCAGATCAGCAAGGTCGGTCGCGGCCTGGGTGGCGGAGCCAAGCCGGGTGCGGGATCCAATGCCGAGCCGATTGGCCCGGAGGCCGCGCACATCAAGGCGCAAGATCGGGTTCTGGCCTCGGGCAAAAAACTCGTCGACCAGGAGAAGTTCAAGCGCGAAGAGCATCCCTTCGACGCCTACCCGCGGCTGAAGCAGCAGGCGCTGACCAACGCGCCGCCGTCACCGGCTGACAATTTCCGCTGGCGCTATTACGGCCTGTTTTATGTTGCGCCTGCGCAAGACTCATACATGTGCCGCCTTCGTATTCCCAACGGCATTCTCAAGCATTGGCAGCTTGCAGGCCTTGCCGACCTCGCTGAGCGCCTGTGCGGGCCGTTTTGCCACGTCACGACCCGCGCCAATCTTCAGGTCCGTGAAATTCCGCCCAAGAACGCGGTCGCGCTGATCGAGGGCATTCAGGATCTTGGGCTATGCTCGCGCGGTTCCGGCGCCGACAATATCCGCAACGTCACTGGCACGCCGACGGCTGGCATCGATCCGCAGGAGCTGATCGACACCCGGGACTATGCGCGCGAATGGCATTTTCATATTCTCAACGACCGTTCGCTCTACGGTCTGCCGCGTAAGTTCAACGTCGCCTTCGACGGCGCGGGCAAGATCGCGGTGCTGGAAGACACCAACGACATCGCCTTCGCCGCTGTTGAGGTCAAGGACGGCTTCGGCGCCGAGCCAGGCGTCTGGTTTCGTCTCGGCATCGGCGGCATCACCGGACACAAGGATTTCGCCAGGGAAACCGGCATTATCGTCAAGCCCGCGGACGCCACCAAAGTGGCCGACGCAATCGTGCGGGCTTTCATCGACACCGGCGACCGGACCAACCGGCTCAAGGCACGCCTGAAATATGTCATCGACAACATTGGCATGGAAAAATTCCTCGAGCTCGTGGAAGCAAAGCTCGGCCAAACTTTCACGCGCGTCCCGGCTGAGGCGCTGGCGCCGCGCCCGGCTTTCGACCGGATGGCCCATATCGGCGTGCACCAACAGAAGCAGGAACGCCTGAACTGGATCGGCGTAGCGCTACCGCTCGGCAAGGTAACGTGCGAGCAGATGCGTGGGCTCGCCAGGATCGCGGCTAACCTCGGCGATGGCGATATCCGGTTGACGGTGTGGCAGAACCTTCTGATTTCAGGCGTGAGCGATGCCAATGTCGACCTTGCGGTCAAGGCCATCGAGGCGATCGGATTGGCGGTCAAGACCTCGCAAGTGCGCGCCGGCCTGATCGCCTGCACCGGAAATGCCGGCTGCAAGTTTGCCGCGTCCGACACCAAGGCGCATGCGGCCGCGATCGGCGACTGGTGCGACGGCCGCGTCGAAGTGGATACGCCGTTGAATATTCATCTAACCGGCTGCCACCATTCCTGCGCACAGCACTATATCAGCGATATCGGCCTGATCGCCGCGAAGGTCCCCGTCGGCGACAGCGACGACACGGTCGAGGGCTATCACCTGTTTGCAGGCGGCGGGTTCGGTCCGGACGCCGATATCGGCCAGGAGGTCTATCACGACCTCAAGGCCGAGGACGCGCCGCAGACAGTCGAAAAGCTGCTGAGGGCTTATCTCGCGCATCGCGCCAGCCCATCTGAAACCTTCCTGACATTCGCCCGCCGCTACGACGGCGACAGCTTGCGCAAATTAGCGGAAGCGGAGACCTCCTCATGAACCAGATCACGCCCCCGCCCAAGATCGAGATCATCCCGTCGAGCGCACCGTTCTCCGAGGCGCAGCGCTCCTGGCTCAATGGCTTCTTCGCTGGCCTCTTGAGTGAAGGTCCGACGCCGCTCTCAGCCGAGCAGGGTGCCGCCGTCATGCAAGGCCCCGCGGGAGACGGCGATGATGGCGAAGCGCCCTGGCACGACCAAACGATTCCTATTGCCGATCGCATGAAACTTGCTGACGGACGTCCGCTACGGCGGCGCATGATGGCGGCTATGGCGCAGCAGGATTGCGGCCAGTGCGGCTATAATTGCAACGATTATTCCGAAGCGATTGCGACCAAGGCGGAAGGCCGCCTGAATCTCTGCGTCCCCGGCGGCAAGGAAACCGCACGGATGCTGAAGGCCCTTCATGAAGAACTGGACAAGGCGCCGGCCTCATCGCCGAGCCAAGCAGCGCCGGCTGCAGCTGCGCCAATACCAATCGGAGAGCTCGGCCGTTCCCGCGACAATCCCGCGCCCGCGACATTCCTGTCGCGGCGTCTTCTCAACAAAGACGGGTCGGAAAAAGAGACATGGCACATCGATTTCGATCTTTCCGGATGTGGCCTCGACTACGCCGTCGGCGACTCCTTCGGTATCTTTGCCCGTAATGAACTCGGCCATGTCGACCAGATCATCGCGCTGCTCGGCGCCTCCCACACGACGCAAGTACGAGGGCGAACCCTTCGCGAGGTCCTGACCGATGAAGTCTCGCTCGCGCCCGCGCCGGATTCGCTGTTCGAGCTGATCTCCTTCATCACCGGCGGCGTACAGCGCGAGAAAGCGCGCGCATTGGCGCAAGGCGACGACCCCGATGGCGATGCCGCGACGCTGGATGTAATGGCTGCCTTGCAGAAATTTTCCGGCGTCCGGCCGCATCCGGAAGCCTTTGTCGAGGCGCTTGAGCCGCTGCAACCGCGGCTTTATTCCATCTCGTCATCACATAACGCCACGCCTGGCAAACTGTCGTTGACGGTTGATTGCGTGCGCTACGTGATCGGCAAGCGCAAGCGGCTGGGATTGGCCTCGACCTTCCTCGCCGAGCGCATTCAGCCGGGAGATCAGTTGAAGGTTTATGTGCAGAAGGCACATGGGTTTGGCCTTCCGCAAGATCCGAAGGTGCCGATCATCATGATCGGCCCGGGCACGGGCATCGCGCCATTCCGTGCCTTCCTGCTCGACCGCAGGGCGACCGGCGCAACCGGGCGGAACTGGCTGTTCTTCGGTCACCAGCGCTCAAGCTGCGACTTCTTCTATGCCGACGAGTTGAACGCCATGAAGACCGCAGGACTCCTGACGCGGCTGTCGCTCGCGTGGTCGCGCGACGGTGACAAGAAATTCTACGTGCAGGATCGCATGCGCGAGGTCGGCCGGGAGCTATGGTCATGGCTCGCCGAAGGTGCCCATGTTTACATCTGCGGCGATGCCAAGCGAATGGCGAAGGACGTGGAACGCGCTTTGGTCGATATCATCGCGCAGCATGGTGCGCGCTCGACCGATGAGGCCATCAGCTTTGTCGGCGAACTCAAGAAGAAGGGCCGCTTTCAGCAGGACGTTTACTAAAAGCGTTTTCGAGCGAAGCCGCCTTCACCAAAGCTTCGGCGGCCGAGTGAGTTAGTGGCCCGTCGAAGCCTTGGCGGAGACGGGTGGAAACCGGTTTGCTTAAAGAAAACGCGTCAAAACAAAGCCGCCATTGTATTTGGCATTCCAGCGGAACCGGTTCCCGAACGCGAAAATTCGAACGAATAAAATTCCGATCTGATTTCATCGCAAAGAATTTTCATCTCGCATTTGACTCTTCACAGTAGCGATATCGCTTTTTCGAGTTCCGTCTTGCCTCGCTTCCGGAACGGTACTCTCCTGTGGAGTATGTAAGGGTCCTTCGGTCCTGACCTTCGCAAAGGCTCATGCTGAAACGGAAAGCGAACGTGAGATCAGGGCCGACTGGTTGGAGATTGGCCATGCGCGAACTGTCCGCGGAAGCTCGTTTGCATCTTTATGCGCGTTCGCTGTCCCGCAAAACCGGGACAGGTTTTCATGCAGCGGCGCTTTACGGCGCCTTCGCACTGATCGCGGGCGTCGTGTTCGGAACGCTCTCCGTCCATCCCTTTTGACGGGTGACCGTCATCTGCTTAGCGCTTGAATGGCGCGATCTCAATTCCGGCATCCTTCAGCGCCTGACGAACACCACGTGCGATATCGATCGCGCCGGGCGTGTCGCCGTGAATGCAAATCGTGTCGGTTCGCATCTTGATCACCTTGCCGGTGACCGACACCACCGCGCCGTCTTGCACCATGCGCACGACCCGTTCGGCGATTTGCCTGGGATCGTGCAGGACCGAACCCGGCTTCTTGCGTGAGACAAGATTGCCGTTGTCCTCATAGGCACGGTCGGCAAAGACTTCATGCGCCATGGGCAAGTTCGCGGCTTCACCGGCCTGCACCAGTTTGGAATTGGCAAGCACGACAAAAACCAGATCACGATCGACCGCCTTGATGGCGGAAGCAATCGCGCGCGCGGTACTCTCTTCTTCGCAGGCGACATTCGACAGCGCGCCATGTGCCTTGACGTGGGTGACCTTGTAGCCGACGAGCGCCGCGACCGCCTGCAACGCGCCGATCTGATAAGCGACGAGGTTTTCAATTTCGGAAGCGCTCATGCCGTAGAACGGCCGGCGGCCAAAGCCATGGATATCGCGATAACCGGGATGGGCGCCCACGCTGACGCCGCGGGCCTTTGCCAGTTCCACGGTCTTGCGCATCACATCGTAATCGCCGCCATGAAAGCCGCAGGCAACGTTCACGGAGCTCGCAACATCGATCATCGCGGCGTCATTGCCCATTTGCCATACGCCGAAGGATTCGCCGAGGTCACTGTTAAGGTCGACTGTTTTCATGTTGTTATCCGCTTGCTGGTTGGTCTCTAAGATTATTCCTGCGTCAGCGCATTGGCCGGGACTTGCCACGTTCGGGCGTCGATCGCACTAACGGCGACGCCGGCGACGTTGGCACCTTGCAGCGCTTCGATATTGAGATCAAAGCTCTCGATCGATCCAAGCCGGTCGGGCAGGGTACGCAACAGCTCCGCGAATTTACGCGCCTCCGCTTGCGCTTCTTCCATACTGACGGCTTTGAACCGGAAGGACGTTCCGGCCGGGATTTGCGCAAACCGACCGAAATCGGCAGTGGTCACCGTTGCGATCTTGGGGTAGCCGCCGCTGGTCCCGCGATCAGACATCAACACGATCGGCTGGCCGTTGCCGGGCACCTGGATGCTGCCGTTCACGGTGCCATCGGAAACAATGTTGTGGCCGTGCAGGTGTTTGATGATCGGTCCCTCAAGGCGATACCCCATGCGGTCGCTGGTCGCCGATATCTTCCATTCGCTGTCGAGAAGGAGACTAATCGCATCGTCGCCAAACTCGTCGTTTTGCGGTCCGAGCGCGGCACGGATCGGTCCCGTCACCGCGGCCGGCAAATCGATCCACCGCTCCGGCCCGGCGCTTGCCGCCGCGACACTCAATTCATCGCCAGCCTGCAAGGGGCGAGGGAAGGGGCTGCCGAGACCAACGCGCGCATTCACCGAGAAGCTTCCGAACATCGGCTCGCCCTGGATGCCGCCTTCGATCGCGAGATAGCTGAAGGTGGCGCCCTGCGCGATGCCGAGCTTCAACGTCTCGCCATCGGCGATCGTCACAGACGTGTCCGGGGCCATCATGCGTCCGGCTACCTCGGCGCTGCGCGGCGCGCCCGAAAGCGCCACACGAACCGCGCCGCCGAGCGCCTTGAACGCCGCGCCATACGGACCGAGTTCGATCGCGGGCGCAAACAGCGCATTTCCAGCGGCGCAATTGGCGGCGGCAAGGCCGAGCCGGTCCATCGCGCCACTCGGCGTCAGGCCAAAACGCTGAGCGCCGTAACGCCCGCCATCCTGCACCGAGCTTGCTGGGCTGATCGACGAAATCACGAGCTTGGTCATGCGGCGGCCAATTCGGCGATGATCTCGCCATGCTCGGCGGCCCGTTCCTGCTCCGCATAGGTCTTGGCGTCGATCCGATAGAATTTGACGAGATCGCCCGGCTCAAGCAGGAAGGTCGGATCGCGATGAAGCTGATAGGTTCTCACCGGCGTACAGCCCAATAGGTGCCAGCCGCTTGGGCCGGCCAGGCATTGAATGCCGGCCTGCACGCCGCCCACCGAAATCGTCCCGGCAGGCGTCAGCAGGCGGGGATTCTGCCGCCGTGGCATATGCAACGATTCCTGCAAGCCCGAGAGATAAGACCATCCCGGCGTGAAGCCGAGCATCGCCACGCGATAGTCGCCAGCCACGTGCCGCGCCACGATATCATCGGGTGTGGTGCCAAGCGTCTTGGCGACATCCTCAAGATCGATGCCGTATTCGCCGCCATAGGCCACGGGCACCCGCCACAGCCGCGCCTTCTCCGAAGAGGGCACCGGCCGCAGCGCCAATTCGGCGAGTTTTTGGCCGAGCGTGGTGAAGTCGATTTGCGCCGGATCGTAGTGGACCAAAAGCGATCGATAGGTCGGAACGGTCTCGCTCACGCCCGCAATCGGCTCCCGCGCCAAGGTGCGATCGAGCGCCAGCACGCGCCGGTTGGCTTGATCATCGATCTTGCGGCTGAATTCCACGGTGATGGCGCTGTCGCCGCTGGGCAGAAGGCGGGGAGGAGAAAGTGGCGCAGCCATAGCCTTGAAAACCCGGTCCGGAATTTTCGCGCAGTCTATCACCGGCGCAGCGTCAGCGCGACCCGTCAGCGTAAAAAATGCCTGTTACTTCAATAAACTAATCCAACAACCTCCGATAAGATGTGATGATCGCACCAAGGGCCGACGACCAACGCCGGACAGCAATGCCTTTGAGCACTTGACGCAACTCTTCTGCCTCGCAAGATGCGCCCTCCCATCTGACCGGAGTTAAATTTTTCGATGTCCCTGACCCCCGAAGCCATCGCGACGCTTTCGCACGTTACGACCGCGACCATCACGACCGTCCTCCTCAAAAAGGGCTTGCGAAACGTATGGCTACGCGGCGCAAAGCCGTTGCGGCCGGGGCAGAAGCGTCTGGTCGGCCCGGCCTTCACGCTGCGCTTCGTGCCCGCCCGGGAAGATCTCGCGACGCCGGAATCCTGGTCGTCGCCGATTTCGACCAGAACGGCCATCGAAGCCATGCCGGACGGCTGCATTGCCGTGGTGGATGCCATGGGCGTGACCGACGCCGGCATTTTTGGCGACATTCTCTGCGCGCGCATGGTCAAGCGCGGGGTGACAGCACTGATTACCGACGGCGTGGTCCGCGACCTCGAAGGCGTGCTCGGCACAGGTTTGCCGGTGTGGTGCGATGGCTATGCCGCCCCGCCGTCCGTGGCCGGGCTGACATTCGTCGGCTGGGGCGAACCGATCGGCTGCGGCGGCGTTGCCATTTTCCCGGATGACGTGATCGTCGCGGATCAGGATGGCGCTGTCGTCATTCCCAAGGCATTCCTTGAGCATGTGCTGGCCGAAGGCGCCGAGCAGGAGCGCATGGAGGGTTGGATCGTCGATCAGGTCAACAACGGCGCGGTGCTGCCCGGCCTTTATCCGATGAATGCCGAGACCAAGGCGCGCTACGCCGCCTCGAAAAAGTAAAAAGAAGCAGGGAGGATAATCATGGACTTCCATTTGGCCGGCTCGCGACCAAGCCGCCGCGCGCCGAAAGAGAATTTCACCGGCACGGTCTGGCAGGATCCGATTTTTGCAGCTCCTGCGCCAGCGCGCCTCGTCATGAATCGCGTGTCGTTCGAACCGGGCGCGCGAACCAATTGGCATACGCACCCGCTCGGGCAAACGCTGTACGTCATTTCCGGCGTCGGCCGCATTCAGACCAAGGGTGGTCAGGTGCGGGAAATAAAGCCGGGCGATGTGATCTGGATTCCGCCGGGCGAGAAGCACTGGCATGGCGGATCTCCGGCCAATGCCATGACCCACATCGCCATGCAGGAATCGCTCGATGGCAGTCATGCGACCTGGATGGAGCCGGTCACTGACGAGGAATACAACGTCAAAGTCGGCGGATAACGGCTGCGGATCTACTCAAACCACGCCGAGTACAGCTTCGCGAAGCGGCCGTCGTCGCGCGCCGTGCCGATCCAGTTATCGACAAAAGCCTTCAGCGCTGCATCCCGTTGCAGCCAGTAAGCCTTTTGCGCGTGGTCGAAGGGCTGGTCGGGATGGACCGCACAGAGCACGCCGGGATGCAGTTTTTGCTGATACCGCGTCTCCGACGCATCCGTGATCATGAGGTCGGCGTTACCCCCAGCGATTTCGTCGAAGATGGTGACGTTATCGGCGTAGACTCTGATCTCGGCGTTTTTGATATTGCACGGGCAAATCGTTCATTGGTCCCACCGGGGTTGACGATCACGCGTGTGCCCGGCCTGTCGATATCCGCCAACGTCTCGAATTTGCCGAGGTCCTTGCAACGGGCGATCGGCGTTTTGCCTTCCTGCATGATGGGCGCTGAAAAATTCCCCTTGCTCTCGCGTTCCGGTGTGATCGAAATGCCTCCCATTGCGATGTCGAAACGGTCGGCCTCAAAATCCCGGGACAGCCGCGGCCACGCGGTGCGGACGTATTCGACCCTGACGCCAAGCGCCTTGCCGAGGCTGTCGGCCATATCGACGTCGAAGCCACGAAAGGTCGAGGTCGCCGGATCAAACTTGCTGAACGGCGCATAGTCGCCGGTCATCCCGACGCGCAACGTCCCGCGTTTGACGATTTCCTCAAGCCGCGATGATTGCTGGGCGGATGCCGAATGCAACAGAACCGTAAAGACGACGGCGAAACAGAAGAAAACCCGACGCATCATTCTTCTCTTGATCCGGACACTCTGCCCAGATGCCTGATTGCATGGACATGCCGGCAAATCCCACCTATCAGCGTGTCGTTCAGCGCGAAGGGGATCGTGAACGTGACCATCTCAATGCACCAGGCGTCTGTCGGGGTTTTTACGCATTTTCTGAACAGCCTTTCCGATCTGCTCGACCTCGCAGCCGCTCACGCCGAAAACCGGAAAATCGATCCCGCCATTCTCCTGAACGCACGCCTTTACCCCAATATGTATAACCTCATCCGCCAGGTCGGCGAATCCAAGCGGCATGCGGTAACCGCCTGCGCCCTCCTTGCAGGGATAGACCCGCCGGCCTTTTCGGAAACCGAGCCGGATATCGCAGAACTGAAGGCGCGCATCGCGACGGCGAAGGATTTCATGGCCAACATACCGGCATCGCAAATCGACGGCACCGAGGAAAAGGGCATCGTCTTTACATTCCGCAACGGACGAACGCGACAATTTACCGGGCAGTCTTTGCTGCTGACCTTCAGCGTGCCGCAGTTCTTTTTTCATGTCACGACGGCCTACGACATCCTGCGCCATTGCGGCGTCGAACTCGCCAAAAGGGACTTTCTGGGAAAGCCGGATCAGGCCGTCAGGCGAGCCTGATTGTCTCGATAAGCGGCTGTCTCAGCCTCCGCCGCCGCCTTTACGGAGGATGTCGGCCGCGGCGGCGCGTCCGGCCATTTCGTTCCTCAGCGATTCAAACCGTTGCCGTGCTTCGCTTGCCTGGTCGTCGACGAACCTCACGGCAGCGTCAGCCGACATCGGTCCGCTTGTGATGGAACGGGAATTCTCGCCGACGGTCTCATCCACGAAATACTTGTCGTCACCCTCGCGGCGAACGGTCCATTTGAAACGGATAGCCTCCATCGGTCCGGGACCGGATTTCGAATAGCCATCAAACTCGGTTCGGGGAGCCTCGTGCTCCGGCTTTTCGACGGCAACGGCTTTTGCGGTCTCCGGCGGGGATGCGGTCTGATCGAGGATGCTCGCAATGGTCGCGAGCGCGTGATCGGTGGCGTCACCTTCAGTCAATCGCTTAACTCCAAATGCTCGATACCGCGCGGCCAATTCCGCGTATCTATAATGCTTTTTGTCGTCGGATTGAGGCTGAGTTTTGTCGGCTCGCGCTCAGACGGGAGGTATCACCCTTCCGTCATTACGCTAGCACGTCCTGATTGATCACGTTTGGCCGTATCGGTTCGCCGTCCAGAGCACTGAGGATATTGCGGGCGGTCTGTTCGCTCATCCGGTCCACCGCCTCCCATGTCACGCCGGCGACGTGCGGGGCGATGATCACGTTGGGTAGTTCAAACAGCGGATTCGGAACCGGCGGCGGCTCCTGCGCGAACACGTCAAGACCGGCGCCTGCCAGTTTGCCTGACGTCAGCGCTTCATAAAGCGCGGCCTCATCGACAATACCACCGCGCGCGGTGTTGATGAGGTAGGCCTGCGGTTTCATACGTCTCAACCTGTCGGCGTTGAACAGCCCGACCGTCTCTGCCGTCTTCGGGCAGTGAATGCTGACGAAATGGGCACGCGGCAGCGCCGCATTGAGGTCGGCGACCGCCTCGTAACCGGCACTCCGGATCTCCGCCGCTGGCCGATAGGGGTCGTAAACCAGCACATTCATTTCCATCGCCAGACATCGCTTGGCGGTGCGGGTGCCGATCCGGCCAAAGCCGATGATCAACACCGTCTTGCCGTAGAGGTCGTAGGGCAATTTGCCGAGCCGCGTGCTCCATTGGCCGTCCCTGACCAACGCATGCAATTCATTGGCGCGCTTGGCGAGCGTCAGCATCATGAACAGGGCTTGTTCGGCGACCGAGGGCGAATTGGCTGACCCCGCCACCATCAAGGGGATATTGCGACGGCTGAGGGCAGGGACGTCGACCGCGTCGTAACCGACGCCGATCCGTGTCACGACTTTCATATCCTGCGCGGCCTCAAGCTCGGTTTCGCCGAACCGGGTGGCGCCGAGCGCCACGCCATGGACGGGCGCGTGCGCCTTCAACAGCGCCTCGAAATCGGCGGCCGAAATCAAATTTGGGAATTCAACGAGTTCGATATCGTCCCGCTCCCTGAGGAGGGCGCGGCCGCCCGGCGCCATGGTCTGGGTGATGAAAATTTTCTTCTTGTTGCTCGCCATTGCGGGATCCTCGCCGCTCACGTTTTTTATTCATTCAGGAGAACGACAGACCGTTTAGCAGGCGGAACTCCCTGCGGTCTACTGCCGCGGAAGCGTGCAGTATCAGTGGACTAGCAGGCCCGCCGAACGGATAATCCCCGGATTCGTGACCGCACCTGCCGTCAGAGATTGGCCTAGGGAGAACCGATGATGTTGAACCCGCCACCCGCCACGCGCCTGTCATGGCTGGGACTTGCTGTGATGATGTTTCTCGCGATCGGGGAAGCCGCGCAGGCCCAGGGGCTGGTAAAGGGCATGCAGGACGGCGCCCAGGCTGGCAACAAGGCGGCCGGACCCGTCGGTGGCGTGCTGGGCGGCGCGATCGGCGGCGTGGTCGGGGTCTTCAGCGGTGCGCTGGGTGTCGCCGGCGAAAAGGAGCAGGCGCCACCGGCCGCCAAGCCGGGCTCGCCCCCTGCTGCTGGCAAGTCAGGCAAGGCGACCAAGACGGCGAAAGGGTCGGCCACGGCGTCGGCGAAACCGGTGGAGGTTCTCACCCAGCCGGGCGAACCGCAGCTGACAGCTGAGCAGATCGTGGCAAACAGCGACGCCGATATCGACCGGATCAAGACCGAATTGAACCTGACGCCCGACCAGGAAAGGAGCTGGTCGGCATTCAACAGCGCGATGCACTATCTCGGCCACAATGGCGCCGAGCGGCTCAACCTGAGAATTGCCCGCGCCAAGCGCGATCCGCCCGACGACATTGTCGAGCAGATGCGCAATGAGGCTCAGTTTCTCAATGACCGCGCCGCGGATCAGCGCGCTGTGGCGGACGCGGCCGAACCCTTGTTCACGAGCCTCGACGACAAGCAAAAATCGATCTTCATCGAGGAAATGGTGCGCTTAAGCCACGAACGCGGACTGGACTAAACAGCAACAAGAATCCTCGCGGCCGGAGAGTCCGTCCGTTACTGCGCATTGCCGCCCAGCGGCGAATAGCCGGGTACGCAGGCCCTGGGGTAGGTGGAAGGCAAGGCACCCGGCTATCCTGCCGCAGCGGCGGCGAGGTCCAAATCGTCATGCAAAATTGAGGAAAAGCTGACCGCTTCGCGCCCGAGATATGGCCGCCCCATGACCTTGTCGGGATTTGACGTGAAGCCTGAAAAGTCCGCACCTGAATCCGTCAGCTCTTCGGGAAATTCAGTTCCACGCCGACGCCATCGGGGTCGTAGAGAAAGAACTGCGTGTCTCCCGTACGCGGCACGATACTTTCGCGGAACTTGACGTTTTTGGATTGAAGGCGCTTGCGCATCCCGTCCACATCGGCAGCGGCAAAGGCGATATGATCGAGACGACCGGTGTCCTCGTATTTCTTCTCGGTGCCCCGGACCACAATGCCTTCACGCGGCTTGCGGGTGCCCATCAAATGGACCGTCGCCACGCCGCCTGAGTAGAGCCAGTAGCCCGGAAAATCGAGCGGCGGGCGATCGCCGTTCTCAAGCCCCAGCACATCGCAATAGAAGTCCTTGGTGCGTTCGAGATCCGCGGGTTCGATCGTGTAATGCTGCAGTCCGCCGAGCGGCATGGTTGTTCTCCTTCGATCAAAAACGAGTTTGTGTGGTAGCGAGCTAAGCCTTCACCGTGAGTTCCCTGTCGATCTGCTCGATCGACTTGCCACGGGTTTCGATGCCGAAGAAATAATACACCGCTCCGGCCATCAAAAACCAGCAGCCGAGATAAAGGAAAGCGAGAGGAATCTCCGGTAAAGGCACGTCTGGCTTGAGATAATTTCCGCTCCCTACAATCAAGGCAAGGCCAAGGGGACCAATGATCTTGCCGATCCCGCCAAAGCCATAGGCCGACCCCATGCCTGACGTCCGCAGATGCGAAGGCCAGACCTCGGCGGCATAGGGTCCGACAATCGCAAAGCCTCCGTCGGCAAAGAAAAAGCCGATCGCCAACAGCAGCCACAACGCCGAAACGCCCATTACCGTCGTGTCGTAATAGTAGCCGGCGATGATCGTCAGCACGCCGCCGCCGAAGCCGAGCAGGCCGCCGGCATTGCGCCGGCCGATCCACTCCGAGAAAAACGCAAATGACACCCGGCCGACGAACCCAAAGGCGCTCAGCAGGATCATCATCCTGGATGCTTCCTGAGGCGAGACCTTCAATAGCAGCACGAATAATGAAGGCGCCCAGAGCGTAATGCCGTAGACGCCGGTCTGCGCGCCGGCATTGCCCAGCCAGGACACGATCAGGCTGCGTGGATATTTGAACAGGTCGAGCCAACGGCTTTGCGTGACCGGGCCCGCATCAGCAGCGGTCGGCAAAGGCAGCTCCGCAGGCTCCATTTGCAGCGCCCACGCCAGCGATTGGCGGGCCTCTTCGTAGCGGCCTTGCCGGCAAAGCCAGCGAGGCGATTCCGGCACCCAAATGCGAACCAGAAGCACCAGCAGGGCGGGGAGCACGCCGATGGCGAACAGCAGCCGCCACTCGCCGCTGCCGATGGTCGCGCCGAGAAACCCGCCAAGACCGACGCCGAGCGGAATGACGCAGGTGACGAGACCGCCGACCCAGCCACGTTTCGATGACGGCATGAATTCCTGCACCAGCGGCAGGTCCACGCAATAGAGCCCACCGACGCCAAGGCCGACGAAAAAGCGCATCACAGAGAGGTAAACCCACCCCTGGTCCGGCGTGAAATACAAAAGACCGGTCGCGACTGAGAAGTTCAGCACGGTGCCGATAAAGACCTTGCGGCGGCCGATGCGGTCGGCGAGCCAGCCCCAGCCATAGGCGCCGACAATGGCGCCGATGCCGGAACTCATGAGCACGATTGCCGATTGGCCGAAGGTCAGTTTCCAGGGGCCAACCAGAAAGGCCAGCACGAAGCCAATCAGGAAGTAGTCGAAGAATTCGAGCGCATCGCCAAAAATGGCGGCGACGAGAATCCTGATCTGGTTGCCAGTCAGACTCGTGCGCCGGTCGAGAATCTCGAACATGGCAGTTTCCTCAGGTCGCGTTTCCCTGGCGCTATTTTTTGAGCCGGGGTTTGCGCCTTGAGCACCCGGCCGGTGCGGGCAGGCTATCGTGTCGATCCCCGGAGCGGAAGCGGGGATGAATTCGGCAGCTTTCGATTGTATGGGCCAACAACTTATCGCCCGGCGGCACGGGTAACGGAGGCGGGCAGGGCCATACGGGGTTCGGCCGATGCCGTTGCAGCCAATTTCTTTAAGTTTTGGCGCTAAACATCCCGGCGGAAGGATTCCGGCGCGCATCACCCATGGAAGAAAAGCGGAAGCATCAACGGACTGAGATCAACGAACCGGCCTATGTTTCGGCGGGCGGCTCGGTGATGCGCTGCGTCGTGAAAAATATCTCGCCGGAGGGGGCTGCGATCGATGTCGACAATCCCGCTTTCGTCCCGGCAAAGTTTCGCCTGGTAATGGCAAGCGACTCCTCGACGCGTGACTGCCAGATGATCTGGATTCGAGAGAAGCGGATCGGCGTGGCGTTTGTCGGCCCGACGGGCGTGGATTTGTCTCGCGGCTGACGCAGGCCGCGCCAGCCAACAATATTTCAGATCTCCAAGTAGTCAGACCAAGCCACCATCCGGCGAGATGATGGCTTGCTCTGGACTTTTCGATCTACACGCCAGTCTGGGTAATGAACTTGGTGCTGAGATAGGCGTCGATCCCTTCGGTGCCGCCTTCCGAGCCATAGCCGGAATCCTTCATGCCGCCGAACGGCGTCTCCGGCAACGCCAGAGCAAAGTGGTTGATCGACATCATGCCGGCATCTACCGCGGCGCCGATCGCGGTCGCGGTCTTGGCGGATTTGGTGAAGGCGTAGGAGGCGAGACCAAACGGCAGCCTGTTGGCTTCTGCCGCGGCGTCATCGAATTTCGAGAACGGCGAGATCAGTGCCAGCGGCGAGAATGGCTCCTCGTTCATCGCGCGCGCCGATTTCGGCACGTCGGTGACGACGGTGGGCTCAAAGAAATATCCCTTGTTGCCGACCCGATTGCCGCCGGTCGCAACCTTTGCGCCCTTCCCGACAGCGTCCTGCACCATGGTCTCGATCGCGGCAACGCGGCGGTCGTTGGCGAGCGCGCCCATGGTGGATTCGGCATCGAGACCGTTACCGACCTTGAGCGACCTGGCGCCGTCCACGAACTGCTTGATGAACTTGTCGTAGACGCCTTCCTGCACCAGGAAACGGGTCGGCGAGATGCAAACCTGCCCGGCGTTGCGGTATTTCGCGGCAACCATGATCTTGGCCGCGGATTCCACGTCCGCGTCGTCGAACACAATGACCGGCGCATGACCGCCGAGTTCCATGGTCACACGCTTCATGTGCTGACCCGCCATGGCCGCGAGATGCTTGCCGACAGTGGTCGAACCGGTGAAGGAGATTTTGCGAATGGCAGGATGCGGGATCAGATATTCCGAGATTTCGGAAGGCACACCATAGACCAGGTTAATCACGCCGGCCGGTACGCCCGCGTCGGCGAAAGCGCGGATCAGTTCAGCGGGCGAGGCCGGCGTCTCCTCCGGCGCCTTGACGATGATCGAGCAACCCGCAGCAAGTGCTGCGCTCATCTTCTTCACCACTTGGTTGATCGGGAAATTCCAGGGCGTGAAGGCGGCAACCGGACCGACCGGGTCCTTGATCGCCATCTGGTAGACGCCGGGGAGTCGCGCCGGGATCAGGCGGCCGTAGGTGCGGCGGCCTTCTTCGGCGAACCATTCGATGGTGTCGGCGGCCGACATCGTCTCGATCCTGGCCTCGGCCAGGATCTTGCCTTGCTCAATTGTCATGATGGTCGCGATCTTTTCGGCGCGCTCGCGGATCAGTTCGGCAGCCTTGCGCATCACCTTGGAGCGCTCAAGGGAAGAGACCGCACGCCAGGTCTTGAAGCCTTTTTCGGCAGCCGCCAGCGCTTCGTCGAGATCGGCCTTTTCGGCATGGGCGACGGTTCCGACTACCTCTTCGGTCGCCGGATTAAGAACGGGGATGGTCTTTCCGGAAGCGGCAGGCCGCCATTTGCCGTCAATAAACAACTGCACGTTCGGGTAGCTCATTCTGCTGTCTCCGGTTTTCAAATAAGCGGCACTAGGATGCGCGGGAGAACAACACGTTCACCGGCCACGTTTCAAGGGTCGGAACGTGCAGAGCAGCGTTCTCGGCCGTCAACGGCTCCTACGCCGGCAAAGGGCTTAGGGCGCACCAGGCGATGACAAGAAATGGCGGTGGAGCTACTACCGTGTTTCACTTTTCTCGCCCTTCGTCTGGTATCCCCCAAGATGGATTTGCCCTTCCTTGTCTTCATCGGTGCTTGGTTTCTGCTGTTCAGTTTTGACATCGCCGGCGGCAGTGGCCTGATCTTTCCCGGCGTCGCCGGTTGGGTGTTGCTGATCATTGCCCTCGCGCGGGTGTTGTCGACCATGCTGCGTCGACGCTCCTTCGTCCCGCGGTATGCCAGCTAGCGCGATTATTTCAGGCTGTGGGTATTCTGCGGCGTGGCGTTTTTAACGGTGACGTCGTTTCCCCGTGCCATTGGTCCGGCATCTCGGACGAACCGGCGTCAACGTGCTCATTCGCCTCTCGGCATTCATTCTCATCTACATCGGCATCCAGATCGGATGGGGCGGCGTCAGCGCATTGGTTGCAGGGTTACATGGTTCGATGGCGGCGTCCTGAGCCAATTGCCGGAACGCTGATCGGCGTTCCCCTCGGCCTCATGCGTTTGCCGATTTTGGGCCACGCCGCGGAATGAATGTGAGCTCGCGCTGCACAACGGCAAAAACGGTGTTCGTTCAAGGCGAAAGCCGCTGCGGGACGATGTCAGCGAATTTCACGATCGCCCATAGCGCCCACCGATAGCTGCATAGCGAGACTGTATTTGTTCGTTGCTGTTATCTGCGCGAATATCGCCATCGTTGAATGATCTACCCCTTACGGTCTGCATTTCTTTTTTCTTTCGAGTTTCGCCGCAAGCGGATTGTTGCTATCTTAAATTGCGGAAAGCTTTTCTGGACCAAGATGAACTGGGGCATGGAAATGAAGCCGCTACGTTCGCCAGCATGCGTCCCGCTGAATGACCGCATGAGGCCGGGAGCCGTCGTTGTTTCGCATATGGCTTTCGCCATATTGGCGTTCACCGCCTTGAGCGGTTGCGAACAGAATAATTTTGTGCAGCCGCCGCCGCCGAAGGTAGACGTCGGCTTGCCGGTCCAGCAGAACGTCACGCGTTATCTCGATGCCACGGGCAACACGGCGCCGATCCAGACAGTTGATCTTGTGGCGCGGGTGCAGGGCGTATTGCAATCGATCAACTACAAGGATGGCAGCTTCGTGAAGGCCGGCACGACGCTGTTCACGATCGAGCCCGAACCCTACAAACTGAAATTGGAGCAGGCCCAGGCCGCGGAGGCAGGTGCACAGGCTACGATGAAGCAGGGCGAAATCGACTACAAACGTCAGGTCGACCTCGTCGCCAAACAGGCCGTTTCGCAAGCGGCGCTCGATTCGGCTACGACGACGCGCGATAACGCTCAGGCCAATCTGCAGCAGGCCCAGGCCAGCACCAAGATCGCGGCCATCAATTACGGCTACACCGATGTTACCGCGCCATTCGATGGCATCGTCAGCGCACATCTGGTCTCGGTCGGAGAGCTTGTCGGCGCGTCGTCGCCAACCCAGCTGGCGACCATCGTGCAATTGGACCCGATCTACGTCAATTTCAACGTGAACGAGCAGGATGTGCTGCGGATCAGGGCGGAAGCAAGACGGCGTGGAATGACGGCCAGCGAACTCACGCAGTTGCCGATCGAGATAGGACTGCAAACCGAAACCGGTTATCCGCACAAGGGCAAACTCGATTATGCGGCGCCCACGCTCAGCCAGTCGACCGGAACGCTGGCGGTACGCGGCGTTTTGCCCAATCCTGACCGCATATTGCTGCCGGGCTATTACGTTCGTGTCCGCGTCCCCTACAGTGAGCAGCAGAACGCGCTGCTTGTGCCTGATGTGGCGTTGGGCAGCGATCAGGCTGGACGCTATGTCCTTGTGGTGAACAGTGAGAATGTCGTCGAGCAGCGCAAGGTCCAGACCGGACCGCTCCAGGGCGACCTGCGTATTGTCGAAAGCGGTCTCAAGGCTGATGATCGTGTCGTCATCGCTGGATTGTTGCGTGCGATTCCCGGCCAAAAGGTCGATCCGCAATTGCAAAAAATCGAGCCAAGCCGCTCCACGGCAAATTAGGAGCGGGCATGTTTTCGAAATTCTTCATCGAGCGGCCGGTTCTTTCAAACGTCATCGCGATCCTGATGATCTTGATCGGTGGCGTGGCGTTGTTCAGCCTTGCCGTCGCCCAATATCCCGACGTGGTGCCGCCGACGGTGCAGGTCACCACGCGCTATCCTGGCGCCAGCGCCAAGACCGTCATCGATACCGTCGCGCTCCCGATTGAGCAGCAGGTGAACGGCGTCGAGGATATGCTTTACATGCAGTCCTACAGCGCGACCGATGGCACCTACACGCTGACGGTTACGTTCAAGATTGGCACCGATCTCAACTTCGCGCAGGTGCTGGTGCAGAATCGCGTGGCGAGCGCGCTATCGTCGCTGCCGCTATCGGTTCAGAATCAGGGTGTCACGGTGCAGAAGAAGTCGACGGCAATCCTGCTGTTCGTGACGCTGACATCTCCTAACGCGACTTATGACAGTCTTTTTCTCAGCAACTACGCCACGATCAACATCCGGGATGAATTGTCGCGGTTGCCCGGAGTCGGCAACGTAACGGTATTCGGCGCCGGCCAGTATTCGATGCGGGTCTGGCTCGACCCTAGCAAGCTGCAAGCACGCGCGCTGATGCCGCAGGACGTCATTCAGGCGATCCAGCAGCAGAGCCAGCAGGTCACCGCGGGGCAGGTCGGCATGCCGCCGACGCCTCAGGGACAGGCGTTTCAATACACGCTCAACGTCAACGGCCGGCTCGATGACGCGAGCGAGTTCGAGGATATCATCGTCAAGACCGGCAACAATGGCGAAGGGACCCGGGTGCGCGATGTCGGCCGCGTCGAACTTGGTGCCCAGACTTACAGCCAGGCGTTCTCGCTCAACAAAAAGCCGGCGACGGGTATTGGCGTGTACCAGTCTCCCGGCGCCAACGCGCTTGATGTCGAAAAGGCGGTTCAGAAAAAGATGGCCGCGCTGGCGGCGCAATTTCCGCAGGACGTGAAATACGACACGCCGTTCGACACCACCAAATTCGTCGCTGCTTCGATCAATGAAGTCTACAAAACGCTGATCGAGGCCGGCCTGCTGGTTCTGGTCGTGATCCTGATTTTCCTGCAGGATTGGCGCGCGATGCTGGTCCCGGCGACCACCGTGCCGGTGACGATCATCGGCGCGTTTGCGGCGATGGCGGCGCTCGGCTTCACCATCAACCTGTCGACCTTGTTTGCGATCGTACTTGCGATCGGCATCGTGGTGGACGACGCCATCGTCGTGGTTGAAGGCGCCTCCCACAATATCGAGAAGGGCATGTCGAGCCATGATGCGGCGATCCGCGCGATGGACGAGCTGTTCGCGCCGATCATCGGGATCACGTTGGTATTGATATCGGTATTTTTGCCGGCGGCATTTCTGCCGGGATTGACCGGTCGGATGTATGCCCAATTCGCGCTCGTGATCGCGGCGACCGCCCTGCTCAGCGCCGTCAACGCGGCGACGCTGAAGCCGACCCAGTGCGCGCTGTGGCTGCGCCGGCCGGTGCCGCCAGAACAGCGCAATTGGTTCTATCGAGGCTTCAACTCGGTTTATAACCGTCTGGAGCGGGGTTATGCCGGCTTGATCGGCCGTCTGGTTGCGCACAGTAATCTGTCCGTTATCGCGGCGCTGATCCTGATAGGTATCGGCGGTTACGGCCTGTCGCGGGTGCCAACCGGCTTCATTCCTATCGAGGATCAAGGCTATCTGCTTGTGGCCGTGCAGTTGCCTGACGGGGCGGCGCTCGATCGTACCCAGAGCGTGCTGGATCAGGTCAGTGAACTGGCCGGCAAGACACCCGGCGTCGAGCAGGTGATCAGCATTGCCGGCATATCGGCCCTTGACGGCAGTTCGAGCCTTGCCAATGCCGGCGTCGCCTATCTAATTCTGAAGGAGTGGAGCGAGCGGGGACCCGGCCAGGATCTGCGATCGCTGTTCGTCGGTCTGAACCAGAAGCTGGGAGCGATTGATCAAGCGCGGATATTGGTGATCCCACCGCCGCCAATCCAGGGCATTGGTAACGCCGCCGGCTTTGCCATGCAGGTCCAGTTGCGTGATGGCAATTCCGATTTCGAAAAGCTGCAGGCCGTTACCGGCGCGCTCGTCGCCAATGCTCAGACACAAAGCGCCCTGCAGCGCGTCAGCTCGCCGTTCCGTGCTCTGGTTCCGCAATTCGACGTCGAGGTCGACCGGGTCAAGACCCAGACCCTGCATGTCACGACCGACCAGGTGTTCTCGACGCTGGCCTCCTATTTGGGGTCGTCCTACGTCAACCAGTTCACCAGGTTCGGCCGCACCTTTCAGGTCTACACCCAGGCGGATTCGCAATATCGGCTGTCGCTGCGGGATATCGAAAATCTGATGGTGCGCAATCAGCAGGGCGATATGGTTCCGCTGGGCACGCTGGCGACCATCACGCCGTCGGTCGGTCCTTCACTGATCAGCCTGTATAACCTCTATCCGTCTGCGACCATCATCGGCCTGCCGGCCCAGGGCTTCAGCTCCGGTCAATCGATGGCATTGATGGAGCAGATTGCGGACAAGACGTTGCCGCCAGGCGCCGGCTTCGAGTGGACCGCGATGTCGTATCAGGAGAAAGCCGTCGGCAACCAGATCTACTACGTGTTCGGTCTCGCCATGTTGCTGGTCTATCTGGTGCTGGCCGGACAGTATGAGAGCTGGTACGCGCCGATTTCGGTGATCCTGGCGGTGCCGCTTTCGCTACTCGGGCCTATGGCCGTACTGACAGCACTGCGGATCGAGAATAACCTCTATACGCAGATCGGGCTGATATTGCTGATCGCGTTGTCGGCCAAGAACGCCATTCTCATCGTCGAGGTCGCGCTTGAACTTCATGTTCGCGGCGGTAAGCCGCTGCTGGAATCGGCGATCGAGGCGGCGCGGGCGCGGTTCCGGCCAATCCTGATGACATCATTTGCTTTCATTCTCGGGGTGGTGCCGCTGGTGCTCGCCAGCGGAGCCGGCGCCAGCGCCCGCAAATCGATCGGCATTACGGTATTCTCAGGCATGATTGCCTCGACCTGCCTCGCAGTGCTGTTCGTTCCGACATTCTTTGTCGTGGTGCGGCGGTTCGAGAATTGGCTCGCGGAGCGAAAGAGCAGGAAGGCCGGCCCGCAAACCAGCCCGCAGGCGCCGACCGCATAGACAGCTCATACGGCCAGGCGAACACACCCAGCAGAAAACGGCCGGAGGTTCCCATGCGTGCACATACTGCTATCATCGGGGGGCAGCGAGCACTGTCAGCTTGGCGCACCGGGCCTTTGCACGCCGCGCTCTTCGATTGGCTCTCGTCGAAGTTCGGCGCATTTTGGACCCATTTCAAACATCGGCCCATGGGGTCTCATCACGGGAGGATCGGGTGGCTCGGTTGGTCCAGTTGGTCCGGCTGGAGGCTCATTGTTATCGGCCATGAGGACGCCTCTTCTGTGAGATCCAGTTCAGCATGAACTGCGACGAAGGCGTGAGCAACTTCAGATGGAAGAGTCAGTGACTCCGCTATGTGTTTGCGCGATTGTGCGCACGTTCCCAAGCATGCTAATAACTAATTGATTTTTCTATGGTTATGGCGGAAGGGGTGGGATTCGAACCCACGGTACCCTTGCGGGCACGCCGGTTTTCAAGACCGGTGCCTTAAACCACTCGGCCACCCTTCCGTTGCAGAGGTATCAATCACCTAGCGGTTGAGAATTCAAGAACGGACGCGAACAAAGTTGGGCTGGGCACGCTGATATGGCCCAATCCCGTCAACACGCTGAGTGATTCGGCGCCCGCATACGCGCAAAAAATCGACCACCCGACGCGGCAGTTTCGAGCCGCTTGTTCCTTTGCAAGGTCACAGGCCCGAGTCGTGATTATTGGAAGGTATTGGTCAGCGTTCCAAGATGACTGATCGAGATCGACACAGAGTCCCCAGCACGGAGGAACTTCGGCGGGTTGAACCCCAGTCCGACGCCCGACGGCGTGCCGGTTGCGATGATATCGCCTGGTTTCAGGGTGAGACCGGCTGAGATGGTCGCCACCAATGTCGGAATGCCGAAGATCAGGTCGCGCGTATTGGCGTTCTGGCGCAGTTCACCGTTCACCCAGCATTTGACGTCGAGATTGTCAGGGTCAAGTTCGTCGCTGGTCGCGATCCACGGCCCCATCGGACAAAACGTGTCGAGCGCCTTACCAAGAAACCATTGTTTATGGTTGCGTTGGCGGTCACGGGCGGTGACGTCATTCACAATGGTGTAGCCGAAAATGTGCTCGTAAGCGCGCTCTGGCTTGATGTCTCGACCTTCCTTACCGACGACAAGCGCAAGTTCCGCCTCGTAATCGACGCTGGAAGTAACGTGTGCATGCAGCTGAACGACATCGTTCGGTCCAACCACGGTATTTGCTGGCTTGGTGAATACGGCCGGATGGCTATCGATTTCGGCGCCCTTGACCGCTCCGGCCTCGTAACCGCTATTCGAGAACTCGCGCGCATGGTCGCGATAATTTTTGCCGACGCAGAATATATTGCGTCGCGGAGCCGGAATTGGTGCCAATAACCTGACGTCAGCAAGCGAGTGCGCCTGCGCATTGTCAGACTTTGCCCGGATTTCATCGATGCGTTCAATCGCCTCAACCATATCGTTGACCTGGGCAATTGGAGCAATGGTTTTTCCGGCTTGGTCGATACAACCGATTTTGATGTCACCGTTCACAGCATAGCGAGCAAGTTTCATAGGTCCTCTTGTTCTTAAAGAGCGGGCCGTATCCGCCGGGTGTGCTTGACGGCTACCACGTTCCAGAGCGGGATCGGTGATACGGGCTAGCAGCCTCTCCCATGCATCCGCAGATTCTGGCCGTGCTTTGAACAGGTCTGGCGCTTGCCGGCAAGGCGCCAACATGCCGGCCTCTCCACGATTCTGAGCCAAGCGGGGAAGGCGGTGGCACCATATCGATCGAAAATTCACCCCTTGAAAATTCCACCCCCGTGCGACGGTAAGGGTTGGTTTACCAACCTTTACCACCCCCATCACTCTCCCCATTTCCGCCGTGTTCCCCGTGCGGTATATTGACCTGTTGATGCAGGCCGGGGCCTGCATCGGGGACACGCCGCCAGGCACGCGGAAACTGTGGCCGGCGGAATAGTACTTGGGGCGAATGCGGATTAAACAGTCAGCACCGGATTTGGGCGCCTGGCGAGGAATTGCCATTGTTTCGGCATGCCTCGTGCTCGCCAATTGCTCCTCGTCTGGCCTCTCCAGCCGGGTCGATCCCAAATATGGCGTCTCCTCCAGTCCCCGCGTGGTCGAGCTTGGCGACCCCGTGCCGAAGGGTGGGGGGACCTATCGCGTGGGCAAGCCTTACACGGTCGCAGGCCAAGTCTACGTCCCGGAAGAAAATGTCAATTATCGTCAGGAAGGCTTGGCCTCCTGGTACGGCGACGATTTCCACGGGCGGTTGACCGCCAATGGCGAAATCTACGATATGAGTTCGCTCTCCGCGGCACATCCGACGCTGCCGATGCCGTGCTATGCCCGCGTCACCAACCTTGCCAACGGCAAATCGGTGATCGTTCGCGTCAATGATCGCGGCCCCTATCACGGCAACCGCGTGATGGACGTTTCGAGCAGGGCGGCGGAACTCCTGGAATTCAAGAACAACGGCGTGGCGCGGGTGCGCGTTGAATATGTCGGCCGTGCGCCGCTCGAAGGTTCTGACGACAACCTGCTGATGGCGACCTTGCGCACCGGCGTTCCGGCGCCGGCGCCCTCGCTGGTCCGCGTTGCGTCCGCTCGTCCGTTCGTCCCTGAAATGCCCGGTTCGGCGCGGCCGATCCGCGGCGAGGTGCCACTCCCGGAAGGTAGACCCTACAATCTCGGCAGCACGCAGCCCGAGCAGGCCGCGTATGGCGAGACCCGGGAACGCACGGCTTACGCGCGTTCACGTTCGAACGATCAGTTCCAGGATCAATCACGCACGGTACCCTACGAATCCGGGGATCGTTACGTCACCAGACCCGTCTCCGCCTACGCACCGATGGACCCGCAAATTCCAAGCGAGATCCTGGCCGGGCGCGGGCTTTACTGATCCCAGACGGCCTCTAAGCCATCAGTTTGAACAGCGGCATTCGGGTCGCTGGAAAATGACAGCACGACATCGTGTTCCCGCCTTGTTTACAGCATCTTGTGCCACCGGACGAAGGCAAGACCTCAATCGGCCTGTGAGCTGGAAAGCCGTGTTGTTTGGGCAGTTTCCAACTGTTAGAACGCTGAGCTTCAAAGGCGCTTTCGATGGCACTTCCAACGTTGCGGTTTCACCGGCCCGTGGTCACGCGAGCGCGCCTGATGCGCAGCCTGATCGCTGCGGCAATCCTGGTGACATTGGGATGGGGCGGCGTCCTCTCGGCCGCCAACAACAGTGTGCAAGGCGCCAAGAAGGAGGAGGGCGGATTCGACGGCGATGCCCCGACCGCGATCCTGATCGAAGCCACTAGCGGAAGTGTCCTCTTCGAAAAAAATGCCGACGAGTTGCGCGCGCCCTCCAGCATGATGAAGCTGATGACGGCAGAAGTCGTCTTCCACGCCATCAAGCAGGGCGACATCAAGCTGACCGACGAGTACCGCGTCAGCGAAAACGCCTGGCGCAAGGGAGGCGCGCCGGCCGGCGGCTCGACCATGTTCGCCGCCATCAACAGCAAGATTCCCGTCGACGATCTCCTGCACGGAGCGATCATCCAGAGCGGCAATGATTCCTGCATGGTGCTCGCCGAAGGAATTGCCGGCAATGAGCGCGCCTTCGCCGAAATGATGACAACACGCGCGCGAGAGATTGGCCTTCCGCGGTCGACGTTTGCCAATTCCAACGGCCTGCCGGACCCCGGTAACAAGATGACGGTGCGGGAACTCGCGACGCTGGCGCGTTACATCATCCTGACCTATCCCGAGTTCTACAAACTGTTCGGCGAGAAGGAATTCACCTGGAACAAGATCCGGCAGCAGAACCGCAATCCGTTGCTCAATTCGCTCGAAGGCGCCGACGGCCTGAAGACCGGATTTACCAAGGAGGGCGGCTACGGCATGGTCGGATCGGCCGTGCAAAACGGCGTGCGCCTGATCGTGGCCATCAACGGGCTCGAGGATCCCGACGACCGCGCCACCGAGGCCAAGAAGATGCTGGAATGGGGATTCCGAAACTTCGAGGTGCGGACCGTATTCGCGGAAAATCAGACCATCGGCTATGCGAAGGTGTTCGGCGGCGACAGCCGCTCGGTCGCGTTGGCCAGCCACGAGCCGGTCAAGGTCATGGTGCAGAAGAATGGCAACGACAAGCTGATTGCGCGCATCGTCTATACGGGGCCAGTGCGCGCGCCGTTCGAGGCCGGCCAGAAGGTCGGCACGGTCAAGGTCTGGCGCGGGACCAATATCGCGGTGGAGGCGCCGGTCTATGCGACGGAATCGGTTGGCCGGGGTTCGACGATCCGGCGCGCCGTCGATGGCGTGGCCGAACTGGCGATCGGACTGTTTCGCGCGGGCGCAGAGAAACTGTGACGATGGCCGGGGCAGCAGTCAAAGCCATGGTCGGGCGCGGACGTTTCATCTCCTTTGAGGGCGGCGAAGGGTCCGGCAAATCGACGCAGATCAAGATCCTCGCCGAGCGGTTGGCGAGCGTGAAATTGCATGTCATCGTCACCCGCGAGCCCGGCGGATCGCCCGGCGCCGAAATCATCCGCCATCTGGTGCTTTCCGGAATGGGCAAGCTGCTCGGTCCCGAAGCGGAAACCTTATTGTTTGCTGCCGCGCGCGACGACCATGCGCGCACGGTGATCGAACCGGCGCTCAAGCAGGGCACCTGGGTGCTCAGCGACCGCTTTTCGGATTCGACGCGCGTCTATCAAGGCGCGCTTGGGCATGTGGCGCCGGGAATTCTCAATGCCATGCAGCGGGTCACCATCGGCGACCTGAAGCCGGACCTGACCGCGATCCTCGACGTCCCGGTGGAGATCGGCCTCAAGCGCGCCGCGGCGCGGCGCGGCGCGGCCGCGGCCGACCGGTTCGAGTCGGAAGACATCAGTTTTCACCAACGACTGCGTGAGGCCTACCGGGAAATCGCGAAAAACGAACCGGAGCGTTGTGTGCTGATCGACGCCACAGAGGAACCTGCGAAGGTGGCGGCGAATATCTGGTCGGCGCTGCGCGATCGTTTTTTCACGGCCAGCGCCGGTAACGCTGCGGCTCCCGCATGAGCGGCAAAGCAGAACCACAGGTGCCGGTTCCTCATCCCCGGGAAACCACCGATCTGTTTGGCCACCGCGAGGCCGAGGCAGCGCTGCTTAATGCCTATCGCTCGGGGCGCATTCCGCACGCCTGGCTGATCGGCGGCGCGCAAGGCATCGGCAAGGCCACGCTCGCCTACAGGATGGCCCGCTTTGTCCTTGCCCACCGCGATCCCCTTGCTCCGGGCGTACAGCGCGCCGATAGCCTGAATGTCGATGCCTCCGATCCCGCCGCGCGCCGCATCGCGGCCGGCGCACATGGCGGACTTCTCGTTCTTCAGAGGACGGCCAACGATAAGGGCGTGATGCGGACCGTGATCACGGTCGACGAAACGCGCGAGACCATTGCTTTCTTCGGTTCAACCGCGGCGGCCGAAGGCTGGAGGGTCTGCATCGTCGACACCGTTGACGAACTCAATCCCAATGCGGCCAATGCGTTGCTCAAGATCCTCGAAGAGCCGCCGCGCCAGTCGCTGTTTCTGCTCGTCAGCCATTCGCCGGGAAGGGTCTTGCCGACCATCCTGTCGCGCTGCCGCCGATTGCTGTTGCGCCCGCTCGCCCGGGCCGACGTGATCCAGGCGGTCAGCCGGGCTACCGGGCTTGCGAGCGACGATCGGTCGTTGCTCGAGGCCGCCGAGGCCGCGGAGGGGAGCGTTGCGCGGACGTTGACCTTGCTCGGCGGCGACGCCGTCAAGCTTCACCACAAGACCACAGCGCTGCTGGCGACCCTGCCTCGGGTCGATCCGCGCGAGCTGCATGCGCTCGGCGACGCGCTTGGCGGCAGCGACAAGGTCGCGCTCGCAACCTTCATCGACAGCATCGATCGCTGGCTCGGCGCACGCCTTCACACCGAAGATCCCAATGCAGACCTGCCGCGCCTTGCACGGCTGGCGGAGGTGTGGGAAAAGATCGGCCGCGCCGCGCGCGATACCGCTGAATACAATCTCGAGCGAAAGCCGCTTGTGTTCTCGGTATTTGGGATGCTTGCGGAAGCCACGCGGTAACAGCGGCCCCTCAAATCCCGATCGTTTTATTTGATCTGTAAAGGAATTCGTGTGGCGAAGGCTGCGAAAAAAACCGTCAAGAAGCGAAAGACAAAAAAGGCCCGGAAAGCACCGCGCGCCGGCGCGAAGCGTGCTGCCGCGAAGAAGGCAAAAAAGCCGCTGAAGAAGATCGCCAAAAACAAGAAAAGCCCAGAGAAGGCGGCCAAGAAGACCGCAAAGAAATCGGCTAAAAAAACCGCGAAAAAGACCCCGGCCCGAAAGGCAGGCGCCTCGGCGAAAAAGGCTGAAGCCGCGGCCGCGAAGCCGGTGACGCCGAAAGCCAAGGCAGTAAAAGCCAAAGCAGCCTCCGTTGCGCCCCCCGCCAAAGCGGCATCCAAGAACTCCTTCTACATCACGACCGCCATCGCCTATCCCAACGGCGTGCCGCATATCGGCCATGCCTATGAGGCGATCGCGACCGATGCGCTGGCGCGCTTTCAAAGGCTCGATGGCAAGGACGTGTTTTTCCTGACCGGCACCGACGAGCACGGTTCGAAAATGATCCAGACCGCGGAAGCCGAAGGGCTGACCCCAATGGAGGTCGCGACGCGCAATGCGCAACGTTTCAGGGAGATGGATCAGCGGCTGAACATTTCCTTCGACCGTTTCATCCGCACCACCGAAGAACAACATCATCGCTCCAGCCAGGAAATCTGGAAGCGGATGGCCGCCAATGGCGACATCTATCTCGACAGCTATGCCGGCTGGTATTCCGTGCGCGATGAGGCCTATTACGCCGAGGATGAGACAACCGTCGGCGAGGACAAGGTCCGCCGCGGACCGCAGGGCACGCCGGTGGAATGGGTGGAAGAGAAGAGTTATTTCTTCCGTCTGTCCGCCTATCAGGACAAGTTGCTCGCGCTTTATGAGGCGCAGCCGGATTTCATCGGCCCGGACTCGCGCAAGAACGAGGTGGTGAGCTTCGTCAAAAGCGGATTGCGGGATCTATCGATTTCGCGGACCACCTTCGATTGGGGCGTCAAAGTGCCCGGCGACGGCGAGCATGTGATGTATGTCTGGGTCGACGCGCTCACCAACTACATCACCGGAGTCGGCTTTCCCAATGAGGGCGACGCCAACTGGCATTACTGGCCGGCGGACGTGCATATCATCGGCAAGGACATCATCCGTTTCCACGCCGTGTACTGGCCGGCCTTCCTGATGTCGGCCGGAATCCCCGTGCAGAAGCGCGTCTACGCCCACGGCTTCTTGTTTAATCGCGGTGAGAAAATGTCGAAGTCGGTCGGCAACGTCGTCGATCCCTTCAATCTCGCCGACCAGTATGGCGTCGACCAGGTGCGTTATTTCTTCCTGCGCGAGGTGCCGTTCGGTCAGGATGGCAGCTACAGTCATGAGGCCATCGTCACGCGCACCAATGCCGATCTTGCCAACGGCCTCGGCAACCTCGCGCAGCGTTCGCTGTCGATGATTACAAAGCAGCTCGGTGGTGTGCTGCCCGAGCCCGGTCCGTTCAGCGAGAACGACAAGACGATGCTGGCGGAAGCCGATGCGATGATCGGCGCGGCGCGGAATGCGATGACGACGCAGCAGATCCATCAATGGCTCAATACCGTCTGGAACGTGATCGCCGAAGGCGACCGGTATTTTGCCGGCGAGGCGCCTTGGGCGCTCGCCAAGACCGATCCTGCGCGGCAGAAGACGGTGCTCTACGTGACCGCCGAGGTGGTCCGGCAGATTGCGATTCTGACCCAGGCGGTGATGCCCTCAGCTTCGGCAAAGCTGCTCGACAGCCTTGGTATACCCGAGGGCGAGCGCAGCTTCGCCGCGCTTGGCGGAGCGACGCGGATCAAGCCGGGTGTGGCGCTGCCAGCGCCAGCCGCGGTATTTCCACGTTATATTGAGCCGCCGGCGGCAAAAGTGGCGGAAAGCGATGCTGGTCGATAGCCATTGCCATCTCGACTTCCCGGACTTTGCCGACGATCTCGACGGCATTGTCGCAAGGGCTGAGACGGCTGGCATCGGGCGTATCGTCACGATCTCGACGCGGGTGAGGCGCATCGACGCGTTGCTTGCGATCACCGAGAAATATCCGAAAGTGTATTGCTCGGTCGGCACCCATCCGCACCAGGCCGACGAGGAAGACGGCATTCCTGCTGAAGAACTGATCGCATTGACCAAGCACCCGAAGGTCGTGGCGCTTGGCGAAGCCGGTCTCGACTATTTCTACGAGCACGGCTCCCGCGAGGCACAGGAGCGCGGCTTCCGGGCTCATATCGCGGCTGCGCGCGCGACCGGTCTGCCACTGGTCATCCACACCCGTGAAGCGGATGATGATTGCGAACGCATCCTGGAAGACGAAATCGCCAAGGGTTCGTTTCGCGCCGTGCTGCATTGCTACACCGGCGGGCGAAAACTCGCGATGAAGGCGATCGAGTTGGGGCTTTCGATCTCCTTTACAGGCATCCTGACGTTCAAGAAATCGGACACGCTGCGCGCGCTCGCCGCGGAACTGCCCGCCGACCGCATCATGGTCGAGACCGACGCGCCGTATCTGGCGCCCGGAAAGTTTCGCGGCAAGCGCAATGAGCCTGCCTACGTGGTCGAAGTGGCAAAAGTGCTGGCGGAAACCCGCGGCGTTTCGCTGGAGGAGATTTCGCGGCAAACCACCGAGAATTTTTTCCGCCTGTTCAGCAAGGTGCCGTCCCCGGAAAGCGTCGCATGACGCTGACGCTCACCATTCTTGGCTCTGGATCGTCGGCCGGCGTGCCGCGACCGGCGCTTGGCTGGGGCGCGTGCGACCCGGCCAATCCGAAAAACCGCCGCCGACGCTGTTCGCTTCTGGTCGAACAGACCGGCGAGGGCGGCACAACGCGGGTCGTGATCGACACTTCGCCAGACCTGCGCGAGCAATTGATCGACGCCGAGGTCGACCACATCGATGCGGTGTTCCTCACCCACGAGCATGCCGATCAGACCCACGGGATCGACGACCTGCGCTCGGTCGTGCTGCATCAGCGCCGCCGCATCCCGACCTACTTCAACATGTCGACCGCCAAGGACATCATGGCGCGGTTCTCCTATTGCTTCATCACGCCCGAGGGCAGCGAGTATCCGCCGATCCTGGTGCGTCATGCGATCGAAGGCGGCGAGAGCCGTACGATCGAAGGGAAGGGTGGGCCCGTGACGCTCTCGGCTTTCGACGTCACGCACGGTAATATTCCCGCGCTGGGCTATCGGATTGCCAAAGCCGCCTATACGCCCGATGTCAGCGATATTCCCCAAGCGAGCTTGCCGCACCTCGAAAATCTCGATCTCTGGATCATCGATGGTCTGCGCTATGCGGGCCACCCCAGTCATTTCAGCGTCAGCGACGCGCTGTCCTGGATCGAACGTTTCAAGCCCAAGCGCGCCGTCATCACCAACATGCATTCCGATCTGGACTATGAGGTGTTGCGGCAAAAGCTGCCCGAGGGCGTGGTGCCCGCTTATGATGGCATGCGGTTGCCAATAGCGAGGTTGGGGTCGAGCTGCTTCGATGTGATCAAGCCCCCATAGGCAAGCATACATCGCGAGGACGCGGGTATATTTTCAAACCCGCATTGCAAGGCCCCTGCTAGGCAAAGAGGCTGGGGACGCCCCCAGCCTCCAGTTCGTTGATCCTTTTGCGGATTAGGACTGGATCATGCCTTCTGCCGTGCGATGGCGAGCAAGCCTCGCGGGCAAGCCTGGTTATTTATCGTTCCTGGCTTCGTGGTCGTGGTCGTGGCCGTGGTCGTCGTCTCGGTCATGGATATTGTGTTGAAAGACAGCAACGCATCCGCTGTTGCCGCCGCAGATACCGGCACCTACGGGCGTCGTATCGCCGCCAGTGCCGACCACCGCAACGGGCGCTACTTGGCCGACGAAGATTCGATTGCGCTTGGAGTCGGCCGCCACCGAATGCGAGTTCGATGACTGCGGAACCTTCTCGATCAAGAGGTTCGTGTCGGCGTCGACGACGCCGAGCACGGGTGTCTCCTGGTTCGCTGCCGGGCAGGGCGTGCCCGGTATGGTGCAATCTCGACTGGTGCCGAGATAGTAGCGCCGATCGCCCTTGTTGAACCACACCTCATCGGAGCCGGTGATGTGAATGACGGGGGTCTGCTTCTTGGTCCTGGCATCAATAACCAACGTGATTACGTCGCCGGGGGGCGTTCTGCGGAGTGCACCCCAGCAACAGATTATCCTCCGGTCCGACCGTGGAGCCGTTTGGGTTGCAGGCGTCGAGCAGGACCACTCCGGTGTTGGTGGCCGGATTGAAGGCCCCTTGGACTGCGGTTGGCGCTGTTGGATCCGTCACAAGCAAACCGCCGCTGCAGGTGATCGGTTGCCCAGCCAGTTGTCCAAAATTGCAACCCGGCGGGTTGTTGGCAACGATCGGGACCGACGTATAGAACCGCCTGGTCTGGGGCTCCCAAGACGGTTGTTCCATCGATAGCCCGAAACCTGTGGGCAGGATCGTGGAGTCAATCGAGATCTTGATAATCTTGCTGGTATGGTCGGTATCACGGTCGCCATTCGCAGCAAACAGTGTTGCAAACGGGGGATCCTCCGCATTGTTGGCGGCGAGCAGGAGATCACCATCCGTCGTCAATGCCATTTCATCGACCCGTGTGGTACCGCCGGTGTTGATGGCCTGTTTCAGGGCCGATGCGGGTGACGCATCGAGGTCGAATACCTTCAGCGTGCTGTTGCCGTCGCCGGCATAGAGCCACCTGCCGTGGTTGACGACGCCGTCCGGTCCCGAGTGATTATTGTCAATAGCGCCGGCCGGCGTGCGCGCAACCCCGACGAACCCGCTGAGGAACCGCTTGAATTTCAGCGTTTCGGTATCGATGACATCGATTGACATGTTCGAACGATCGGAAAAATACATTTCGGCTCGATCGGGATTAACGAAGCTGATGTCGAACGACAGCAGCGGGTTTCCGGGAATCGAAACCGCGGTTACACATTTGGTTTGGGTTGTGAGTGGGGGAGTAAAGGTGCAGTCCGCTGCCACGGCACTCGTGGACGCCAGCGACACTGCTCCAAACACCATAGCCGGGATTACACCGGTTAGGGATATCAATAGCGGATTATAGGCCCTCATTGACTTCCTCCTGTTAACTTTCAAGTTTTTTCTTAACGCTCGAAGTGTTGTAGCTGTGGCGAATGACCGTCAATGTGTCTGGCGGTCACAAAAACTTGCTGCGGATGCCACGCAACCAATGGGTGTTTGCCTGAAATGCTAGTTACTCCAATCGTATGCCACCGGAGCGGGAGATTGCCGTAACGCAACTCCGTCTGTATCATTTGAGCAACGGGTAGCAACAATTCATCGTCGTTTTGCGATATAGGCGGCAATGCCGCCCGACGGTTCGAACAGTCGGTAAGGCGTCGAACGGGTGATCCCGAACTTGTCAAGCAAGGCTTGCGGGCCAAGGACGGGATCGGACATGGTCAAGATGGGTGTGAACTACCGGTTCAACGTTGATGGCCTGGTCTCCGCCAAGAACTGACCAGAACTGACCTGACCAATCAGCCTGAACACATTCGATCAAAACCTAAGGCGCGATGATATTTGATTGAATCGTCATCGCGCTTTAGCTCTTTGATCGAGTATGATCTCCGCGCAAACGCCCTTGGCGTTTGTCGCGAGGGAAAACCGCTACACACTTTTCCGGATCATGCTTTAGATCTTATGCAGCTCCAGCGCCGACGGATGAAACAATTCCTCCGGCGCGAGCAGGCGGGACGACAGTCCTTCCGCGTGATGGCGTTCGAGAAAGCGCCGCAGCACCTCGCGGTTCGGCTCCAGCCCGTAGGACCAGAAATCCTCGCCCATCAACCGCCGCGCCGCCCCCAACTGCTCCTCGACGAACGGCAATGTCACCTTGGTGGCGGACGTATCAGAGAGTTTGGTCAGCGCGATCGCCTTGGATCGCTCGAACGCTTTATAAATAGCCACCGGCAACCACGGATGTTTGTCGGCCAGCGTGCGACGGATGCCGAGCGTGTGCATGATCGGAAACAGGCGCGTGCGCCGATACCATTCGGTCGCGGTCGCCTGCGGATCGGGAAAGAGATAGCCGACATTGGGGTGCCCGCGATCGAAACAGGACGGTGCGCGCGGCCCGATCACGGCATCGAGTTCGCCGCTCGCCAACAGATCGGAGATCGTGGCGTCCGCCCTTGCATTCTCCACCTTAACATCATCAGGCAGGTTGAGGCTGATCTTCTCGATCCGTCCGGGGTGCTCATAGCCGCCACGAACCCAGGTGATGTCGGAGGGACGAATGCCGTAATCCTCTTCGAGAAAAAGACGCACCCAGATGTTGGCCGTGAGCTGATATTCGGGCACACCGACGCGGCGTCCTTTGAGATCGGCCGGTGATTTGATCCGGTCGGTGCGGACATAGACCGAGGTATGGCGGAAGGCGCGCGACGGGAACACCGGCACGGCAATATAGGGGCTGGTGCCTGCCGCCGTCTTGACCGAGTAGCTCGAGAGCGACAATTCGCAGACGTCGAAATCGGCGTGCCGGAACGCGCGGAAAAATATCTCCTCCGGATCGAGCAACATAAACTGTGCATCGACGCTGTCGATCTGGACCAGACCGTCCACCAGCGGGCGCATCCGGTCATAGTCGCCGATCGCGACGGAAAGCTGCAATTTGCTCATCAGCGGGCGCTCCCTTAAGATAGTTAGGAACCTTACTATTTCATCCAGGCCCAAGAGCTCAACAGGAAATCCCGCAATGTCCGTATCCGAGGCCGTTACATCTCTCATCCGCGAACTGGTCGATGCCAACCATATCCTGTTCGACCAGGGCGTGGTGGATGGTTTCGGACATGTCAGTGCACGGCACCCGGAGCGGCCCGATCGCTTTCTGCTGGCCCGCAGCATGGCGCCTGCGCTGGTCACGGAAAAGGACGTGCTGGAGTTCGATCTCGACGGCAATCCGGTGGTCTCGGGCGGGCCGGCGCCCTATCTCGAGCGCTTCATTCACGGCGAGGTCTACCGCAAACGGCAGGATGTCATGTCTGTCGTGCACAGCCATTCGCCTTCCGTGGTCCCGTTCAGTGTGGTGCCGGAGACCAAACTCCGGCCGATCTGCCATATGTGCGGATTCCTGAATGCCAAGGGAATGCCGGTCTTCGAAATCCGCGACTTCGCAGGTCCCGGCAGCGATCTCCTGATCACCAGCAGCAAGCTTGGCGCGGCTTTGGCGGACACCTTAAGCGATGAACCGGCCGTCCTGATGCGGGGCCACGGCTCGACCGTGGTTGCCAGCACGCTACGGCAGGCCGTCTTCCGTGCGGTCTATACCGAAGTTGGGGCGCGATTACAGATGGAGGCGATGCGGTTAGGGCCGATTACCTATCTCACTGAAGAAGAAACCGTCGGGACGACCAAGACCATCAGCACACAGTACGACCGCTCCTGGTTCCTCTGGCTAAAGGCAGCGCGCAATAGCCCGATGTCGCAGTGAAGGTGTCTTACGCCGAAATCGCCTTGGCGGAATGAACCTGATCGCGCAGCAGGAACTTCTGGATTTTGCCCGTCGAGGTCTTGGGGATCTGGCCGAATACCACGGCCTTCGGCGTCTTGAAACCGGACATCTGGGACCGGCAGAACGCGATGATGTCGGCCTCGGTCGCTTGCGCGTTTTCCTTCAGCTCGATGAAGGCGCAAGGCACCTCACCCCATTTCGTATCCGGTTTGGCCACCACGGCGGCAAACAGCACGGCAGGGTGCTTGTAGAGGACATCCTCGACCTCGACGGAGGAAATGTTTTCGCCGCCCGAGATGATGATGTCCTTGGAGCGATCCTTGATGACGACGTAGCCGTGTTCATCAAGGACTCCGAGATCGCCTGTATGAAACCAGCCGCCCGCGAAGGCCTCATGCGTGGCCTTTTCGTTCTTGAGATAGCCCTTCATGACGATATTGCCGCGGAACATCACCTCGCCAATGGTCTCGCCATCGCGCGGCACTTCACGCATGGTGTCGGGATCGATGACGGTTACGGCTTCCTGGAGCGGGTAGGGCACACCCTGCCGGCGCTTGAGCTGCGCGCGCTGATCGGCAGGCAAATCGTCCCAACCGGGCTGCTCGGCGCAGACCGCAGCGGGACCATAGACTTCAGTCAGACCATAGACATGCGTCAGCTTGATTCCGATTCGTTCGGCGCCTTCGAGCACCGCCACCGGAGGGGCGGCGCCTGCGATCAAGCCGACGACGGGGCGGGCGTCTGACTTCTTCGGCGCACCCAGCGCATTGATCAGCGTGTTGTAGACAATCGGCGCGCCGCACATATGCGTGACACCGTGTTGTTTGATCAGCTCGAAGATCTTCGCCGGATCGACCTTGCGCAGGCAGACATTGATTCCGGCCGAAGCCGCAATCGTCCACGGAAAGCACCAGCCGTTGCAATGAAACATCGGCAACGTCCAGAGATAGACCGGATGCGGTCCAAGATTGCCGGCCAGGATGTTGCTGACGGCATTAAGATAGGCGCCACGATGGTGGGTCACCACGCCCTTGGGATTGCCCGTAGTGCCCGACGTATAGCTCAGCGCGATCGCGTCCCATTCGTCGGGTGGCGTTCGGGAGATAAAACTGTCGTCGCCTTGCGAGAGCGCGTCCTCATATTCGATTTTGCCGATGCGCTTTCCGCCCACAAAAGCCTTGTCGTCGACGTCGATCACGAACGGTTTTTCGCCCTTCATCAGAGCGAGCGCATCCGCGATCACGCTCGCAAATTCCGGATCGACCAGAATAACCCTGGCGCCGCCATGATCGAGCTGGAATGCGATGGAGGCCGCATCGAGCCGGATGTTGAGCGCGTTCAGCACCGCGCCCGCCATTGGAACTGCGAAATGCGCTTCGTTCATTGCCGGGATATTCGGCAGCATCGCCGCCACCGTATCGCCCGGACCGATGTTGCAGCCAGCGAGATACGAGGCGAAGCGCCGGCAGCGCGCGTAGGTCTCCGACCAGGTGAAACTGCGACCCTCGTAGACTGCGCTCGCATGGTTGGGGTAAACTGCGGCGGTGCGCGCCAGAAAACTGAGGGGCGTCAAGGCCACAAAGTTGGCCTCCGTCTTGCCAAGACCAACATCATATTGGTTCTGCATTCCTGCCATCGGTTGCCCTCAACGCTTAAAGAAAGCCGATCGATATCCAGGGAAAGATAGCAACGATGATCAAGCCTGCCATCAGTGCCAGCAAATAACCCCAGATCGGACGGATGCCCTCGGCAGGATCGACGCGGCCGATGGCGCAGGCGGCATAATAGCCGACGCCAAAGGGCGGTGCGAACAGTCCGATCCCCATCGCGAGGATAATGATCATCGCGTAGTGAACCTCGTGGACGCCGACGGCGCGCGCGATCGGGAACAGCAACGGGCCGAACAGCACGATGGCGGGAATGCCTTCGAGCACGCTGCCGAGGATCGTAAAGGCCACGATCGAGACCGCGATGAAGCTCGCGGAGCCGCCGGGCGGGCCGGTCATTGCGGCCGCCAGCGCCCGCGAAAACCCTGATTGCGTCAGCCCCCAGGCCATGCCGGTCGCGGTCCCAATGATCAAGAGGATCGCGCCGGAAAGGCAGGCGGTCTCAACCAGCATCGGCATCAGCCGCCGCCAGTTGAACTGGCGGTAGATCAAGAGGCCAACCACAAAGCCGTAGACGATGCCGATGGTGGACACTTCCGTGGCGGTCGCAATGCCCTGGACGACCGAGTAGCGGATCACAAACGGCAGCGCGAGCGCGGGCAGGGCGACGACCAAGGTACGGAGGATTTCACTACCGCTGGCCCGTTTGACGTGGCTCAGGTCCTCGCCCCGATATCGCCACCACACCAGCGCCGACAGGGTGACGGCGAGCACCACGCCGGGCAAAAGACCGCCGGTAAACAGCGCCGAAATCGAGACACCAGTCACCGAGCCGATGGTGATCAGAACCAGGCTTGGCGGAATGGTTTCAGTCTGCGCGCCGGTCGCAGCGAGTAGCGCGACGAGATCGCCTGACCGGGCGCCGCGCTGCTTCATCTCGGGAAACAACACCGGCGCCACCGCCGCCATATCGGCGGCCTTGGAGCCGGAAATGCCCGACACGAGATACATCGCGCCGACCAGCACATAATGCAGGCCGCCGCGCACATGGCCGAGCAGGCTTGCCAGAAATGCCACCATGGCGCGTGCCATACCGGCCATTTCGATCAAAAGGCCCAGGAAAATAAACAGCGGCACCGCGAGCAGGATCAGGTGGCTCATGCCCTCGTCCATCCGCCCGACCAGCACCATCAGCGGCGTCCGGGTGGTCAGCGCGAGATATCCGAAAATCGCAAGCCCAAACGCGAACGCGATCGGCACGCCGGCGAACACGCAGAAGCCGACCACACCGACAAAGAAAATCACCAGATTGAGATTGCCGAGCGGCCGCAGCCAAGGCGCTGCCAGCCAGAACAGGGCCACGATAAGCGCCACCGAAAGCGCGGCCTTGACGACGAGCGCGCCATCTCCGACCCGCATCAGCCGCAACAGCGCAAACAGCATCATCAGGCAGATACCGACCGGCAAGGCAGCCGCGCGCCAGCTATTGGAGATTTGCAGCGCCGGCGTCGTAATAAAGCTTTCCTCGTAGGCATACTGGTAGCTTGGGGCGACAATCAGCAGCAGGAAAGCGAGCGCCGCACAGGTCGCCACGACTTCCAGAAACGCGCGTAACGAGGGCCTGACGCCAGCGACAACGGCCGTCATCCGCATGTGCTCGGAACGGCGAAATGCCACCACCGAACCGAACATCGCGAGCCACAGGAACAGGATCGAGGCCAGTTCGTCCGACCAGATCAGCGGCTGCTGAACGACATAACGCGCCACCACGCCGGCAAACAGCGTCACGATCTCGGCGACGACGAGGAGGGCGGCCGGAATTTCGACAAGCCTTCCGACAAACGCCTCAATGGCAATGACAGGCGAACGCCGGCGAGGGGACACCACCTCTCCGGCCGTGACCTGCGCCGCCTCGTTCATCATCTTCGTTAGCTTTCGGTCGCCGGCGATTTAAGACAATTTGCCGACCGCCTTCTCCAGGATTGCCCAGGCTTCCTCGCCGTATTTCCCTTTCCATTCGGAATAGAAGCCGGCGGCCTGCAGTTTTTCGCGGAACGGCACGAGATCGGGCTGGTTGAACACAAGACCCTTGCTCGCGAGTTCTTCCCGCATCGTCAAGTTAAGCTTTTCCGTGTCGACCCGCGCCTTCAGCGCGGCTTCGTTGATATTCCTCTCGACGATCGTACGAACATCCGGCGGCAACGCTTCCAGTGCGCGGCGATTGGCCAGGAACCAGTAGCCGTCCCACATATGGTTGGTCAGCGAGCAGTATTTCTGCACTTCATTGAGTTTCGCGGTGGCAATCAGCGCCAACGGGTTTTCCTGGCCCTCGACGATCTTGGTCTGCAGCGCCGAATAGACCTCGTTGAAATTGATCGAGGCGGGCGAGGCGTCGAACGCCTTGAACATCGAGGTCCACAGCGGCGACACCGGCACGCGGATCTTGAAGCCCTTGTAGTCGGCTGGTCCCGTGATCGGCCTGGTTGAGGACGTGGTCTGGCGGAAACCGTTGTCCCAGATCTTCTCGAACGCGACGATATTGGCTTTGGCGATTTCCTTGCGCACATAACCGCCGAGATCGCCATCCATGGCCTTCCACACAGTCGGATAATCCGGGAAGGCAAAACCCATCCCGTTGATGGACGCTGCCGGCACCAGCGTTGCCAGGATCAGGCCGGAAAGCGTGAAGAACTCGACCCCGCCGGAGCGAAGCTGGCTCAGAACGTCGGTATCCGCGCCAAGCTGGTTGTTCGGAAAGACTTGCAGATCGAACCGGCCGTTGGTTTCGGTCTTGATCGCGGCCGCCATTTCCCGGGAGCGGATGTTGATCGGGTGCGTATCCGGCAGATTGTTGGCGAACTTGTAGGTGAATTCGGCCTGCTGGGCGCGCGCCACGAACGGCGTACCCAGGCCGCTCATGACCACTGTTGCGGCTGTGGTCTTCAATAACGAACGTCGTGAAAAGCCCATCGCGTCGTCTCCCAAATCGCTTTTGTTCGGCTTCCTCATCGGAAGCGCCTTGGTTGGCTTTTTGCCCGCTTTCAGCGGAAATACCAAGCGGTGGTTCGTACGCTATTCGCTTCGCTGTTCGATCGCGTTTGGCCGGACGGCTGAGCGCGGTTGATTGCGCACGATCAATCTTCCAATTCACTAGAAGCTGAGGGTTTATGTACAAGTGTCTGAAATAACATAGATATAAATAGGCGATGTTTCACTTGACACACCCAGCGACTAAATCTAGTCATCTGGAACGCAAGTTCGTCACATTATATGATGGCTCGAATCTGTAGAGGAGAGCGCTTGTGGCGAATGCAGGTGTTAGAGGTCGGCCAATCGAGCCGTTGGTGCTGAGTCCGCAAGAGCGAGCATATTTAGAGAGGCAGGTTCGTCGTTATCGTGTGGCCCGGTCGCTATCTGAGCGGTGCCGCGCGATCCTACGGTGTGCAGATGGCTTGCCAAGCAAATCTGTGGCTGCCGAACTTGGCATCCATGAACACACCGTTGGCAAGTGGCGCCGCCGATTCTTGAAGGATCGCTGTGATGGCCTGCTTGGCCGACGCGACGCACTGGTCGATCCGCTCGATGGCTGCGGAAACTGGCTTTTCTCACACTACTATCCGTCGAATGTGGACGGCGTTCGGCTTGCAGCCGCACCGCAGCCAGACATTTAAACTGTCGAGCGATCCGCTATTCGTCGACAAGGTGCGCGATATTGTCGGGCTTTACCTGTCCCCACCGAACCGAGCCGTTGTCCTCAGCGTTGATGAAAAGAGTCAAATACAAGCACTCGATCGCGAGCAACCGGTCTTGCCGATGATGCCTGGCGTACCCGAACGTCGCACGCACAGCTACGTTCGGCACGGCACGACCACGCTTTTTGCTGCGCTCGATGTCGCTTCCGGGTTTGTCATTGGCAAATGCTACAAGCGCCATCGGGCGGTCGAGTTCTTGAAGTTCCTCAAAGAGATCGACGCTCAAATTCCTGAGGGGCTCGCTGCCCATATCGTCATGGACAACTACGCCACCCACAAGACGCCCAAGATCAAAGCGTGGCTTGCTCGCCGGCCGCACTATCATGTTCACTTCACGCCGACTTCTGCGTCATGGATCAATCAGATCGAGCGCTGGTTCGCCGAGCTCACCAGAAAGCAAATCCAGCGAGGTGTTCACACCTCCGTCAGGCAGCTCGAGGCCGACATCCGTACCTTCATCGAACTGCACAACAACAACCCGAAGCCCTTCACGTTAAATCACGGCTGGCGAGGCAAACCCCAAGGCAGAGCCATTGAGCGCCGCTTTAGCCACGGCCGAGGCGGCCGCAAGTCGCGATTGCCGACTTGGTTGACGTATCGCCACTCAGCCAAAGTCACATCGACCCATTCTCTAAGCTCCTTGTCCGTCATCGACGGTGCAGCTTGGAGCGCATCGTAAGCGCCTTGCTGGTAACCCCGGCGGAAGGATGCCTCGGGGTCGTTCTGCGAAGCAAAATCGTCGTCACTCATGCTTTCGATACTCCGGTTCCCACAAGGCCGCGATCTGGGCGGCAACTTGCGACAATTCCTCATAAAGCGGTCCAATATCAGCGGCATTCCAACGGCGGGCCTGCTGGATCAAAAACCGCTGACGTAGCAATAGGGTTTCCATGCCAGCTCATGTAGGAAGCGCGGCACCAATTGGCTAGGTTTCGTGGTTGGTGTGTCAAGTGAAACATCGCCTATAAATATTCCATAATATACCTTATGCGAATCTTTGGTACGGCAGATCCGCGCGGCCGCTTGGACGAACCGGAAGCCCGAATAGACCATCAGGGACGAACCCACGACCAGCATGGCGTCGGCCTCCTCCAGGTTTTCCATGGCCCGGACGGACCTGATCCCGAGGAACGTTTTCGCCAAAGAACACGACGTTGGGCTTCATGGTGCCACCACAGAACGGGCAATCGGAAACCATGAAATCCGAGAAGTCCTTCGGTCGAGCTCGGCGTCGCCGGCCAAGCAGTGGACCAAATCGAGGCGTCCGTGGAGGTCGATGACCTCCCCTGCTCCCGGCCGCCTGGCCAAGCCCGAGAGCTCTGTTCCTTTGCTGATGTGGCACGGCGGAGGGATGACCGGCGCCAACTGGGAAAATACGCCGGACGGCCGACTTGGTTGGCAAATGTTCTTTCTGCGCGCCGGCTTCGACACCTACGTTTCGGACGCCGTTGAGCGAGGCCGAGCGTCTTGGGCACCCTATCCGCAGGTTTATTCCGAACCCCCTTATTTCCGAACCGCGAAAGAAGCCTGGGAAGAAACGTTTCGCTTCGGTCCAGCCCAATCATGGAATGCCGATCCGGCAAAACGCCATAGCCATCCCGGTTCGAGGTTTCCAGCTGATCATTTCGAGAATTTTCTTTGCCAGAGTGTTCCGCGCTGGGGCTGCAACAACCTTGCGACGCAACGGGCTTACGATGCTCTGCTCCAGCGCTTCCAGGGCGGCAGCATTCTTCTCACCCACAGCCAAGGTGGCAACTTCGGACTAACGGCGGCCTTGCGCGCGCCAGATCGAGTTCGCGCTGTGATTTCGCTGGAACCCTCGGGGGCGCCCGACCCTATCCGGGAGGATGCACACGTTTTGAAGGATGTGCCCCACCTGTTCCTGTGGGGCGACTATCTGGACCAACACTCGTTTTGGGTCGAATCCCGGCCCGCTTCCGAGAGATGGCGCGGGGCGTTGGAGCAGGCTGGCTGCGATGTCACCTGGATCGAACTACCTGCGCTGGGCATTATCGGCAACACTCATGCGCTGATGTCAGACGACAACAGCGACATCATCGCCGGTCTCGTGCTGGATTGGCTTCGGAAGTACGCCTGAAATGCTGCGTCAGGATTTCATCCCTTTCGTCGCCTACCGGCGTCAGGATCGCATTGCGTTCCAGAAGAGGACTGCCGAGGTCGAACGACCGGCCTATCGCCCGGCGCTCGCGGCGGGCGATCAATTGGCGCTGGTCGGGACTATTGAGGCCGGCCGGCAGCCTTCGGTCGGACCGCTGGCCATGAACGAAATCTTTGGCTTGACGCCCATGGAATGCGCGCCGTCACCGAATACCTGAACTTCAAACACGGCAACGCCGCCGCAAAAGATGGAGCGCTGTTCACCTCGGCCTATCGACCGTATAGCCGCCTCACTCCCCAGGTCGGGCAACGCCTTGAAAGCGGGGCATGGTGGAAAAGTCGCCTCAGTCGCCGGCGGTTACCGTTCGGTCCCGCCCTCCCTGCCCGTCACAGTCCCGGCCGCAAAGATGTCCGACCTTATTGATCGGCACCATCCAATGAACCGCCTTGATCTTTCATAAATCGACACCGTAAGTCCAAAGTTAGATAGCGCCCCGAACGGGCGCTGTTTTTTTGTTATTTAGTGGTTTAGGGGGGATTCCGGAGACTCAACGTTCGACTAGAACGAATTACTGCAGCCTAAGAATTCGACTAAACCGGACTCTGAGCCGCCCTTTTGAAAGTATTGGCTTTTGTCGACATCCGACACTCAATTTGGATCTAAAGCCATAAAGCCAGCCCTGCTGTCCGTTACCGCCCCCTGAAACGCGGCTTGCGCCGCTCCAGAAACGCCGCCACGCCCTCCTTGTGATCGTCGGTCATGGTCGCGAGCGCGAACTGATCGATGTCCATGTGACTCGTGAGATCGTCGAGCGCATGCGTCAGGCGGTTGATGGTGAGCTTAGTCATCGCGGCCGAGATCGGCGGCTGGCTTGCGAATTTGGCGGCCAATGCCATCGCTGCATCGAGGGCCTTGCCGGGATCGGCCACCTCCTCCACCAGGCGCCACACATGGGCTTCCTCGGCGGAGATACGTTGATCGGCGAGGATGACGGCCTGCTTGGTTCGCGCCGGACCCATCAAGTGCAGCAGGCGCGGAATGCTCTGCCAGCTCATGTTCATGCCGAGCCCGATTTCGGGAACCCGGATATGAGCGTCGCTGCTCATGACGCGAAAATCAAGCGCGACCGCCAGCGCTATGCCGCCGCCGATACAGAAGCCTTCGATCGCGGCGATGGTGATCTGTTCCATGTCCTGCCAGGCGCGGGCGAGCCGAGGGCCGATCTTCAGATGCCGCCGCAGGGAACCGAGGTCCATCGATTTACGCAAACGGCCCTCCGGGTCTTTGAGATCGAAGCCCGCGCTGAATGCTTTCGGCCCGCCCGTCAGCACCACGACAGAGGTGTCGCCATCGTCCTCGAAGCTGCGCGCCGCTTGCGTCAACTGGCGCATGGCCTCCGGCGAGAGTGCGTTGATGCCGTCGCCGCGATCAAACCGCACCACGGCAATGCGGCCCTCGGGGCCGAGGCCCTTTTCGATGGTCACAGAATTGGTCATGCTCTCGCCCTCCTCGGCTTGCACAAAATACCGCCAAATCTGGCACGAAGCGTGCTTGACGTCTCGTACCTTCGAGCACCGGCCCGCAAAAGCGCGAGAACGACCATGCAAATTGGTGTCTTCATCCCGATTGGAAATAACGGTTGGCTTCTCTCCAGCACGTCGCCGCAATACATGCCGAGCTTCGACCTGAACAAGGAGATCGTTCAGAAGGCCGAGAAGTATGATTTCGACTTCGCGCTTTCGATGATCAAGCTGAGGGGATTCGGCGGCAAGACCGAATTTTGGGATCATAATCTTGAATCGTTTACGCTGATGGCGGGACTCGCGGCCGTGACGTCCAGGATCAAGCTGTTTGCGACGTCGGCGACACTCACCGTACCGCCGGCCATTGCAGCGCGCATGGTTTCCACGATCGATTCCATTTCGCACGGCCGGTTTGGTCTCAATCTCATCACGGGATGGCAGAGGCCGGAATATTCGCAAATGGGTCTCTGGCCGGGCGACGAATTTTTCAAACGTCGTTACGATATGCTGTCCGAGTATGTGCAAATCATGAAAGAGCTCTGGGCTACGGGTGTGTCGAACCGCAAGAGCGAGTTCTTCCAGATGGAGGACTGCCGGGTCAGTCCGAAGCCGCAGGCCGAGATCAAGATTATCTGTGCCGGCCAAAGCGAAGCCGGTATGGCATTCTCCGCAAAATATGCCGACTATAATTTCTGCCTCGGCAAGGGCGTCAACACGCCGACCGCGTTTGCGCCGACGGCGGAAAAGTTGCTCGAAGCCAACAAGAAGTACGGCCGTCACGTCACGTCCTATGCCTTGTTCATGATCATCGCGGATGAAACCGATGAAGCCGCTCGCGCGAAGTGGAATTTGTACAAGGACGGCGCAGACCAGGAGGCGATCGCCTGGCTCCAGGAGCAATCCGGTGTCGACAAGAGCGCCGACACCAATGTTCGCCAGTTGTCGGATTCAGCCTCGGCCGTGAATCTCAACATGGGTACGCTGGTCGGATCCTACGCCAACGTCGCCCGCATGCTGGACGAGGTGGCGACCGTTCCAGGCGCGGAAGGCGTCCTGCTCACTTTCGACGATTTCGTTAGAGGTGTTGAGGCCTTCGGTGAAAGGATCCAGCCTTTGATGACGTCACGCAACCATCTCAAAACGAAGGAAACGGTCTGATGGCCAGCCCCGTTCGCACAGGCTATCAGCCGGCGGCTGATAGCGAGCTTGTTTCGCTCCCCGCAAGCCCGGAGCCGTTGTCGCTGAAGCCTAGCGAAACGGCGGTCATCGTGGTCGATATGCAGAACGCCTACGCCAGCGAGGGCGGCTATGTCGACATCGCCGGCTTCGATGTGAGCGGGGCTGCCGCCGCCGTTGCTCAAACCACGAAAGTGCTCGACGCGGCGCGCGCCGCCGGCATCACGGTCGTCTTCTTCCAGAATGGCTGGGACAAGGACTATCTCGAAGCCGGCACGCCGGGCTCGCCGAACTGGCACAAGTCGAACGCGCTAAAGACCATGCGGGCGCGGCCTGAACTTGCAGGCACGCTGCTCGCCAAAGGCACCTGGGATTATGCCATTGTCGACGAGCTAGTGCCCCAACCCGGCGATCTGGTCGTTCCCAAGACGCGCTACAGCGGCTTCTTCAATACCAACATCGACAGCATCCTGCGCGCCCGCGGCATTCGAACGCTGGTGTTCGTCGGGGTTGCGACCAATGTTTGCGTGGAATCCTCGCTGCGGGATGCGTTTCATCTCGAATATTTCGGCGTCGTACTCAAGGATGCGACGCATCATCTAGGCCCGGCCTTTATCCAGGAGGCCTCTCTCTACAACATCGAGAAATTCTTCGGCTGGGTCTCAACCGTCGCCGACTTCTGCGGCGCGGTCTCGCAAACGCCACCGGCAAACAACTGAGGTCATCATGCCAAAAAAGATCGTTTTACCGCCCGGCACCGGAAAACCGCTTGCCCCCTACTCGCCCGGAACCCTCGCCGACGGCATCGTCTACGTCTCCGGCACGCTTGCGTTCGACAAGGACAACAACGTCGTTCACGTCGGCGACGCCGCGGAACAGACTCGTCACGTGCTGACGACGATCAAGTCAGTCGTCGAAACCGCCGGCGGCACGATGGACGACGTGACGTTCAACTCGATCTTCATCACGGATTGGGCGAACTATGGCGCAGTCAACAAGGTCTACGCGGAGTTCTTTCCGGGCGACAAGCCGGCGCGCTATTGCATTCAGTGCGGCCTCGTGAAGCCCGACGCGCTCGTTGAAATCGCGACCTTCGCGCATATCGGAAAGAAATAGCGGCGGCCGGTTCGAGCCGCCGGGAACAGGTGTTCGCTTGAAGTACGAGAGTTTTGGCCGTTCCGAACCGCAAGCCCCGACCATTGTGCTGTCGGCCGGCCTCGGCGGCATCGGCGGTTTCTGGCGGCCGCAATACGACATGCTCGCGGCCCGCTACCGTGTCATCTCCTATGATCAACGCGGCACAGGCGCCAACAAGGAGCCATTGCCCGACGATTATACGATCGCCCACATGGGCGACGATGTCGTATCCATCCTCGATCAGGCCAACGTGAGCAAATGCCATTTCATGGGCCACGCGCTCGGCGGATTGGTCGGGTTGGACCTTGCGCTCCGTCATCCGGAACGCCTCGACAGCCTGCTTCTCGTTAATGCCTGGCCTGTGGTCGACTCGCACACGCGGCGCTGCTTCGAGGCGCGGCTGGCACTCCTGGAGCACGTCGGGGCCGAAGCCTATGTCCGCGCGCAGCCGATCTTCATCTATCCCTCCTGGTGGCTGTCGCAGCACGCGGACGCGATTGCCAGGGACGATGCCCATGGCATCGCGCATTTCCAGGGCAAGGAGACCCTGCTCAAGCGGATCGGGGCGCTGTTGAAGTTTGACCCGTCGAGCCAACTCGGTCAGATCCGAACGCCGACCTTGGTCGCGACCGCGCGCGACGATGTGCTGGTTCCCTATACGAGTTCGGAAGCGCTCGCCCGCGCCATTCCCGGCTCCCGCCTTTCGGTGACGCCGGAGGGCGGGCACGGTTATTCCGTCACCAACCCGGCGGTCTTCAATGACATCATCTCTCGCTTTCTTGCGGAGATTGTCCACGCGTGACCCCGCAGGTATCGATGCCAGGGTTGGGAGAAATAAAGGAAGAGGCGCGCCGGACAGCTAAATCCTGCTTATTATTCTCTCGGCGTGCTAAAACATTGGGCGCGCCTCCGCTTTCCGCATTTGCCACACTTCGCGGCATGGCGTTACCAAAAGCGAGAATGTCGATCGTAAGTGAACCAGAGCCGGGCCCGCGCCTCGGGAAGGCAACCACTTCTTCGTCCGCTTCGAGCGTGACAGAACAGGCCTCGCGGCGCCTCGTCGTCGATGCGCAGCATATTTCCCTGACGTTCGAAACGGCCGACGGTCGGGTCGATGCGCTCTCCGATGTCAGCCTTCAGATTGCCGAAGGCGAATTTGTTTCCTTCATTGGGCCATCCGGCTGCGGCAAGACCACGATGCTGCGGGTCGTCGCCGATCTTCAACAGCCCACCTCCGGAACACTGCTCGTCAATGGTCTGTCTGCCGAACAAGCCCGCCTCGCCCGCAGCTATGGCTATGTGTTTCAGGCGCCTGCGCTATTCCCCTGGCGCACGATCGAGAAGAACCTCAAGCTGCCGCTTGAGATCATGGGCTATTCCGAGTTCGAACAGCAACAGCGGGCTGAGCGGTATCTGGCTCTTGTCAACTTGACCGGTTTTGAACGCAAATTTCCCTGGCAGTTATCGGGCGGGATGCAGCAGCGCGTGTCGATTGCCCGCGCGTTGTCATTCGATCCGACGGTACTGTTGATGGACGAGCCGTTCGGCGCCCTCGATGAAATCGTGCGCGATCATCTCAACGAGCAACTGCTTCAGTTGTGGAACACGACAGGCAAGACGGTTCTGTTCGTCACCCACTCGATTCCCGAAGCCGTGTTCCTCTCCAGCAAGATCGTGGTGATGTCGCCGCGTCCTGGCCGCATCATCGACGTCATCGATTGCAACTTTCCGGCCGACCGGTCGCTCGAGATTCGGGAAACGCCGGAATTCCTCAAGATCGCGCAGCGGGTTCGCACCGGGTTACGGGCGGGTCACTCCTATGACGAGTAGCGCCCTCGCGTTGCCCCGGCGCCGATCGACCATCTTGTGGAACCATCCGCTCGTCGCGCGATACGCGCCGCTCGCCACGGTCGTTCTGGCGCTGATCGCAATCTGGTATGTCGCCGCGGTCGTCATGAACTGGTCGCTGGTTCGCGACGGTTTCGAGCGCGAGGAAACGCCCTATACGTTTGCTGACGTGCTTTCGGGAACCATGGACGCCGAACGTCCGCTACTTCCGGCACCGCACCAGATCGCATCGACATTCGTTGATCTGGTGTTCGGTTACCCGCCGCTGGCGCCGCGCAGCCTTGTCTTCCATTCGCTGGTCACCCTGTCTGCGACCTTGCTCGGTTTCCTGCTCGGCGCGGTCTTCGGAATCGTGCTGGCCTTGATGATCGTGCATAGCCGGGTGATGGAACGCAGCCTGATGCCCTGGATCATCTGCTCGCAGATGGTGCCGATCCTCGCGCTCGCGCCGATCTTCATCGTGGTGCTCGGCGCGCTCGGTCTGCAGGGTCTGCTGCCGAAAGCCATCATCTCCGCTTATCTCTGCTTTTTTCCGGTTGCCATCGGCATGGTGAAGGGACTGACCTCGCCTGAGGTGCTGCAACTCGAGATGATGCGGACCTGGTCGGCAACCCCACGCCAGGTGCTGTGGAAGCTGCGCTGGCCGGCGGCGATGCCTTATTTGTTCGCCAGCCTGAAAGTCGCCATCGCGATTTCGCTCATCGGCGCCATCGTCGCGGAACTGCCGACCGGCGCAGAAGCCGGTATCGGCGCGCGCCTCCTTGCCGGCTCCTATTACGGCCAGACCATCCAGCTCTGGGCGGCATTGGTTGCCGCCGCCGTGCTCTCCTCAGGGCTGATCGGGATCATCGGGCTGATGGAACGCGGCGTGACGCGCCGCATGGGGGCCCACTGATGGACCCGCGCAAACTTCGGCTTGGCTTCCTGGTGGCGACAGGTGCGATCGCCCTTGCCTTCCTGAGCCCGATCGCCCCGGAATCGCCGCGGCTCCTTTCGCAATCTATCATTTCGTCTCTTTGCATCGGCGCTGGCCTCCTCTTCCTGCTCGCCGCCGCCCTCGCCGGCCAGCGTGCGACGATATCCGGCTTTGCCGGTGCGCTGGCTGTTGCCGCCGCTTCACTGCTGCTGCTCAGAGATCCCGCCGTTGCCGGATCGGCTCGTATCGGTTTCTGGATGCTCGTTCTGGCTTGCTGGCTGGCGGCCGCGTTGTGCGTGGTCAACCTCGCCGCCGTCCGCGACTTGCGGCGCGAGCGGCAGCGGGTATTCGACGTGTTGGTGCCGCTGATGTTCGGCGCCACCGTGTTTTATCTCTGGGAAGTCGGCGTTCGCGGTTTCGGCGTACCGCCTGTGCTCCTGCCCCCACCAAGCGCTGCCGCGGCGCGCTTTGCCGGCTCGCTTTCCATCCTGGCCGGCGACTTCACGCAGACCTTCATCCGCGGCGTCCTGATCGGCTATGTGATCGGCTGCGGCGCAGGTCTGGCCGTGGCCATCCTGGCCCGCCGGTTTTCCTTTCTGGGCCGGGGTCTGTTGCCGCTCGGAGATTTCTTTTCGGCGCTGCCGCTGGTCGGCATCGCGCCGATCATGGTGATGTGGTTTGGCTTCGACTGGCCCTCGAAGGCGGCCGTGGTCGCGCTTGTCACCTTTTTCCCGATGCTGGTGAACGCGATCGCGGGGTTGTCGGCCGCGGGCCACATCGAGCGCGACCTGATGCGTTCCTATGCCGCCAGCCACCGGCAGAGCCTGACCAAGCTCTATTTGCCGGCCGCGCTGCCTTTCATTTTCAACGCGCTCAAGATCAACACCACCCTGGCGCTGATTGGCGCGATCGTTGCAGAGTTTTTCGGCACGCCGACCCAAGGTATCGGGTTCCGCATTTCCACCGAAGCCGGACGCATGTCGATCGACATGGTCTGGGCGGAAATCGCACTCGCCGCCCTCGCCGGCATGGCTTTTTACGGATTCGTCGCGCTAGCCGACCGCGCGGCAACTTTCTGGCACCCATCGTATCGGACCTAGATCGGCAAGGTCCAAATTTTGGAGTTTCTCATGAATCGCAGTTTGGCAATTGCCGCCGCTTTGACGATGGGCTTTCTCTCCAGCGCCCACGCCGCCGATACCGTTACCATTCAACTGAAATGGGTCGCGCAGGCCCAGTTCGCCGGCTACTTCGTCGCCAAGGAAAAGGGCTTCTACAAGGAAGCCGGTCTTGACGTCACGATCAAGCCGGGCGGCCCGGATGTAGCCCCGCCGCAGGTCATTGCCGGCGGAGGTGCTGACGTGGTCGTCGACTGGATGCCTTCTGCGTTGGCTTCGCGCGAAAAGGGCGTGCCGCTGGTCAATATCTCCCAGACCTTCAAACGGTCCGGCCTCGAACTGACTTGCCGCGCGGAAACCGGCATCAAGAAGCCCACGGACTTCAAGGGCAAGACCATTGGCGTCTGGTACGGCGGCAACGAATACCCGTTCCTGTCCTGGATGTCGAAGCTCAACTACAAGACCGACGGCTCGCCCGCCGGCGTCAAGGTCATCAAGCAGGGCTTCAACGTCGATCCGCTGTTGCAGAAGCAGGCCGACTGCGTTTCGACCATGACCTACAACGAATACTGGCAGGTGATCGATGGCGGCTACAAGCCGAGCCAGCTCGTGGTCTTCAAGTACGAAGAAGAAGGTGTAGCGACGCTGGAAGACGGGCTCTACGTGCTTGAGAAGAACCTGAAGGACCCCGCTTTCGTCGCCAAGATGGCCAAGTTCGTCAAGGCGTCGATGAAAGGCTGGGACTACGCCAAGAGTCATCCGGATGAAGCCGTGAAGATCATTCTCGCCGCCGACTCGACCGGCGCGAAGACCGAGAAGGATCAGAAGCGGATGATGGGCGAGGTCGGCAAGCTGCTTGGCGATACGGAGGGCAAGCTCGACGTCAAGGATTACGACCGCACGGTTGCTGAGCTGATGGCGGGCGGCTCGGATCCCGTCATCACCAAGAAGCCCGATGGGGCCTATTCATTCGCCATCTACGATGCGATGAAGAAATAAGACTGGACCAGAAGGACGGGTTTTCACAACCCGTCCTTGCCTTCCAGGACCGGGCGTCATTTTATGGTCCGGGCGGTTCAGCGGCCATGTACCATCAGGCCCTCTGAGACTTGTTGGGCCATGAAACCTGGTGGCCCTGGGCCTCTCGCCTCAGTCCCGACCACGGCACAAAAGGTCACTTCCATGTCGTCCGACGACGTTCACCTCGTCAATCATCCTCTTGTTCAGCACAAGCTGTCGTTGATGCGCGAGCGCAATCTATCGACCAAGGGATTCCGCGAGCTTCTCAACGAAATCGGAATGCTGCTCTGTTACGAAGTCACCAAGGATCTTCCTCTGGAACTGGTCGACATCGAGACTCCGCTTGCGCCCATGAAGGCGCCGAAGATTGCTGGAAAAAAGCTGACATTCGCGCCCATCCTGCGCGCCGGTGTAGGCTTTCTGGACGGCATGCTCGCGCTTATTCCATCGGCCCGGGTTGCGCATATCGGCCTGTATCGAAACCCGGCTACGCTGGAAGCCGTCGAGTACTACTTCAAGGCGCCGCAGGATCTGTCGGACCGCACGGTGATCCTGATGGATCCCATGCTGGCGACGGGAAATTCGGCTTGCGCGGCGGCGGACCTGTTGAAGGCGCGCGGCGCCGGCAATATCAGCTTCGTCTGCCTGCTGGCAGCTCCCGAGGGAATAGCGCACTTCCAGGCGCAACATGGTGAGATTCCGATCTGGACCGCCGCGATCGACGAGCGGCTGAACGATCACGGCTATATCGTGCCGGGCCTCGGCGACGCCGGCGACCGGATGTACGGGACCAAATAGGCCCAGTTGGATTCCCGCTCAGGAGCGGTCCGCCGTCAGCGCCTCGCGCACCGCGCGGGCGACATCGACCGCATTCGGCGTATCCGAATGGACGCAGATGGAATCGGCTCGCACGGCGACATCCTTGCCGTTAACGCTTTCAGCGTTGCCTTCCGCGATCGCACGCCGGCAGCGTGACGCTGCACGGGCAGGGCTCACCGCGTGGTGCTCGCGTGTGATGATCAGGCGGCCGTCATCCTCGTAGTCGAGATCGGCGTAGAATTCCGCGATCAGGACGTGCCCACGTGCGCCATAGACGGTCTCGTGACAGGTGGAGATCATGCCCATGATCGGCGTCTTGAAGACATCGGCCACATCGCAGATCGCGTGCGCGACGGCCTCATCCCGCGCCGCCATGCCATAGAGCGAGCCGTGCGGCTTGATGTGGTTGAGCGGCATTCCCTCGGCCTCGAGGAAACCCTTGAGCGCGCCGACTTGGTAGATGATGCAATTCGCGAGCTCCTCGCGCGGCATCTTCATTTCGCGGCGCCCAAAGCCTTGCAGGTCGGGAAGCGAAGGATGGGCGCCAACCTTGACGCCGTGCTCTTTCGCAAGCTTGACGGTCTTGCGCATGTGGTTGAAGTCGGAAGCGTGAAAGCCGCAAGCGACATTGGCCACGGAAATCAGCGGCATCAACGCTTCGTCATCGCCCATCCGGTAGAGGCCGAAAGCCTCCCCCATATCGCAATTGATCGTTGCCATGCCCTGCTCCGGGCCACGTTTGATATCGGCTTCACTTCTTCCGCAACACATAAGCCCCCGGACCGAAGGCCGCGAGCATTGCAAACAGGCCAATCAGCCCGAGGTTCTTGAGGAAGTTGATGGTCTGGGCGTTCACCGCCGGCGGCGGCGAGGCCCAGAAATTGTGGAACATCAACGTCGCCAGAACCGTAAACACGATCAAAGCAAGCGCCGCGCAACGTGTATAGATGCCCAGAATGAGCGCGAGCGAGCAGCCAAGTTCGATCGCGATCGATCCCGCCGCGAGTAAACTGCCGACGCCGCCTTCTCCGCCCGGCAGGCGCGCCGCTGTGACGCCGAACGCGAGGATCTTCCCAATCCCGCTATAGAGGAAGAGCGGCGTCACCAATAGCCGCGCCGCCAACAGCACCTTGTCTTGCATCGCATTGGTTGCGGGACCTGGATCCGAACTCGCCATCGTTTTCCCCTTTTATCGAATGCCTGGCTATTCTGCCGGCGCAACGCTCGCCTCAATCGTCTTACCCTGCATCGAGAGCGAGCCGATGACCAAAGCGGCCAGGATCGCAGCCCCGCCGATCGCCCAGAACACGGCGTCCGGCCCCCCCGTCGCTTGCTGCAACAGACCGATCACGTAAGGTCCGAGAATGCCACCAACGCGCCCTACCCCAAGCTCCATGCCGACGCCGCTGGCGCGGAAGCCGGTCTCATAGGAATTCGCCGTGAAATTGTTGAGGACGTGCTGGGCCCCGATCACGCAAAAACCGGCAATCGCCACGATCGCAAAATTGAAAGTATGGCTGTTGACAAACACCAGCGTACCCACGGCGATGCCGCCGACGATCCACCAGGCACCGAGCAGCCGGGGGGTCGCGGCAAATCCGCGGTCGGCCAGCATGGCCAGCGTGAGGCCACCCACGAAAGAAGTAGCCTGCATCAGGGCGCCATAGCTGAAGCCCGATGCAAACGTCTCGCCCCGCTGGATCATGACGGTCGGAATCCATCCGACGAGTCCGAAAATCGCAAACAGCGTGAGGAATGCCGTGACCCAGATCGTCAACGAGACGCGGCGGTAGCGTGGCGCCAGCAGAGCCGCGACCGTGTTCTGCGAAACTGTGCGCTCCGTGGTGCGAAACGTGGCGCTTTCATACACGGCGCGACGTTCCGGCCGCAGCCTCGACATCAGCGTGCGCAATTCCTCGATACGTCCACGGGCCGCGAGAAATTTCGGGCTCTCAGGCAGCACCGCATGCACGGCAAGTGTCAGCGGAATGGACATTGTTCCTGCGAAATACAGGATTTGCCAGCCATAGGTCGGCGTCAGGAAAACTCCGACCAGTCCCGCAACGACGCCCCCGAGCGACCAGCCGAACGTCACGCCCCATAACGAGAAGCTGTTGCTGACCCGTTGTGGCGCAAGTTCGTTGATGTAGGTGGTACCGAGCGGCAGCAGCACGCCGAGGCCAAGGCCGGTGAGGAATCTTAAACCGCAAAAGCTTGCATAACTGGTCGCGAAGAGTGCGGTGAGAAGGGTCAGGACGTTGACGATCCACAAACCCGCCAGCAGCGTGTTGCGACGGCCATATCGGTCGGCCACCATGCCGTGGCCCATGGCGCCAAACAGGAAGCCGATCAATCCGGAACTGACCAGAAATCCCGCCTGGCTCGGCGACAGGCCCCACGACTGCCTCACATATTGAATGACATAGGCGGGGTTGAAGGTGTCGTAACCGTCGAACAAGGTGATCAGCGTGATCAGAACGCCCAGCGCCTTGTGCAAGGGAGTGACGGCTGCGCCCGCCAGTTCCTCATGGATATCAACTTCGGTTCCCGAACTCATGGTCGCTCCCCCCTTTTGCCGCTCCCGCTCTTTGGCGGGTTACGCAGCCAATCAATCCAATTTAAACAGCGCTCTCGCATTGTCGCGGCCGATTTTCTGACGATCGATTTCCGCGATCGGCGCTTGATCGAACCAGTCCGACGCATGGTCGATATTCTCGAACGGCCAGTCGGTCGAAAACAGGATCCGGTCCGAACCGATTTCAAGCATGGCATCGATCAGCGTCTGAGTCCGGAAATTTCCTGACGTCGTGATGTAGAAATTCTCGCGGAAATAGTCGCCGATCTTGCGCCTGGCGGGATAGCTGTTTTGCACGCGCATCCACTTGTTGTGGTTGTCGATCCGCCACATCGAATAGGGCAACCCCTCGCCCATGTGACCGATCACGATATTGAGCTTCGGATGCGCATCGAACAATCCCGATCCCATCAGCCGCAACGCATGAACGGCGGTTTCCTGCCCGAAAGCCCAGGACGGCCCGAGCAGCCAGCGGTGGCCCTCGTAAATCGCGGCATCCTTCGGCAGCGGGTTTCGCGGATGCAGATAGAACGGCACGTCGAGCCGCTCGACCTCGGCCCAAAACGGCCAGTAGGCCTTCACGTCGTAATAGATGCCGGAGGGATTATCAGTCACCTGGCTAAAGCCGTTGACCAGCGCTCCGCAAAACCCGAGCTCCTTTACGCAACGCGTCAACTCACGCGTCGCAAGCTCAGGCGTTTGCATCGGCAGCGCCGCAAGACCGGCAAAACGCCTCGGCTGGCGGGCGATTTGCTCGGCCATGAAATCGTTCGACCGGCGCGCAATTTCGTCGGCCTTGTCGAGATCTGGTATCGCCTGCACGGCCGGCGCATTGAGTGAAAGCAGCATCGTCTCGATGCCGTGCGCGTCCATTTCCCGCAGGCGGCGGTCCTGAATGTCCAACAGCCGCCCCTTCAACTCCGGCCAGTCGGCTTCGGGTGCAAAGCCGGCGCTGTCCTGAAGCGTCTCCGGAATCGCAAAATGCTCTTCGAGAGCTACTTTTCCCTGCATCGCAACACGCCTCCAACCCATTTTAGCCGTCTCTTGATGGGCAGTTAGACAGTACACTGTCCATTTGGCAAGTTCAAATCTGCATGCTAAAGGCCGATACTCTCCTGCCCCAGCCTTTAACACGGCAGCTGCGGAGGCCGCCTTCGCGACTTGATCTCGGTGCTGACGACCGTGGGCGCGGATGATGTCGCAGCGCACATATCGCATGATGAATGGGCGCGCGGGCGGCCCGGGATTATGGACGCCGTCTCGCTGTACATGCAGGAGGGCCTCGACAAAATCAGCGCTATTACGGCCATGGCACGGCAATCTTGACCGTCGCAAACGAGAAGCCGACAATAGAGCCGCTGCGACCCGGGCGCGAAAATCCGCCGATCAAACCTCCGCAAGCGTTGGACCCATGAGCGAGCACGATCATCACCACCATGACGACCATTCGGAGCTTTCAGAGACGGAACTGCGCGTCCGCGCGCTGGAGACGATCCTGACCGAGAAGGGATATATCGATCCCGCCGCGCTCGATGCCATCATCCAGGCCTACGAGACCAGGATTGGCCCCCACATTGGTGCGCGCGTCGTCGCCAAGGCCTGGGCCGATCCCGATTTCAAGAAAGCGCTGCTTGAGGATGCGTCGAAGGCGGTTCGGACGCTCGGTCACACCGGCCGGGTTGGCGATCATTTGGTCGCGGTCGAGAACACGCCACAGCGGCACAACATGGTCGTTTGTACGCTGTGCTCCTGTTATCCCTGGGACATGCTCGGGCTGCCTCCCGTCTGGTACAAAGCCGCGCCCTACCGTTCGCGGGCGGTCAAGGACCCCCGCGGCGTGCTCGCCGATTTCGACGTAACGTTGCCGAAAGAAACCGAAATCAGGGTCTGGGACTCAACGGCTGAGACCCGTTTTCTGGTGTTGCCGATGCGCCCCAAGGGCACCGACGGCTGGAGCGAGGAGCAACTCGCCGAACTGGTGACGCGGGATTCGATGATCGGCACCGGATTTCCCCGGATACCCGGATCACCATCATGAACGGCGTGCACGACATGGGCGGCATGGACGGCTTCGGCAAGGTCGAGCCTGAGCCGAACGAGCCGCCATTTCACGCGAAATGGGAGGGCCGCGTGCTCGCCATGGTCCGCGCGATGGGCTCGGCCGGCGCCTTCAATATCGATACCTCGCGCTTCTATCGCGAAACCCTGCCGCCGCATATTTATCTGGCAAGTTCCTACTATCGGAAATGGCTGCTGGGGCTGGAAGATCTCCTGATCGACAAGGGTTTTGTGACGAAGCCGGAAATCGCGGCGGCCCATGCACAAGGCAGCACCAAGCCGGTGAAGAAGGGCAAGTTCCGGCTTGAGGACGTCGAGCACAGCCTCGTGCGCGGCCACTTTGAACGCCCGGCGCCCGCGCCCGCCAAATTCAAACCCGGAGATCGCGTACGGACGAAAAACATCCACCCCGCCACCCATACGCGCCTTCCCCGCTATACCCGCGGCCATGTCGGTGTGGTCGAACGCATCTTGGGCTGCCAGGTTTTTCCGGACTCAGCAGCGATGGAGTTGGGTGAAGATCCGCGATGGCTCTACAGCGTCGTGTTTGACGGAGCGGAATTATGGGGGCCGGAAGCTGATCCCACCGTCAAGATTTCGATCGACGCCTTTGAGCCTTATCTGGAGCCGGCATGACCACCGCCGCCATGGCGCAAGCCATCGATGTTCTGGGGAACGTGCCGCAGGATAACGACGGTCCCGTCTTTCGCGAGCCTTGGGAAGCCCAGGCCTTCGCCATGGCGCTGTCGCTTTACGACCGTGGCCTGTTCAACTGGCAGGAATGGGCCGCGGCGCTCGCTGAAGAAATCAAGATTGCGCAGACCAGCGGAGATCCCGACACTGGAACCACCTACTATCGCCATTGGCTCGCGACTCTGGAAAAACTCGTTGCTGCAAAGGGCCTCGCCACGCTTGAAACCCAACACCGCTACCGCGACGCCTGGGACCACGCCGCCGACCGCACGCCGCATGGCTCGCCGATCGAGTTGAGACCGGAAGATTTCCCGCCCAAAGTTTGAGCGGTTACAAACTTCAGAGTGGGCGGCCAAGCGCCCTATTTTAATTTAACGCCGCCCGCGTCTTTAAGTTGTGTCTGCAAAACATTAGCATGAGCTGACGTGATCCTCCTTTGCGGGATTGTTCTCATGAACATGCTCTTTCGCTGCCCTTCGCACCTGATCGTGGCAATCGCCCTCACCTTCATCGTTCCAGCACTTGTCGTCCCGACATTCGCCTCGGCATCCGACATCGCACCAGGCGACAGTTTCAAGCTGGCGATGGGACCGACGAGCGCCGCACAAAAGAACCAGGGCACGCCGGCGGTTGAAGCCACGCCGGTGGAGCCGCACCTCGTCGCAAGGCACCGTCACTCTCACCATCGGCCGCGGCACCGTCACCCGCATCACATGGGATAGCACGCGCCGCCGCAGAACCAGGCTTTGCGGCACTGCTGATCCGTGGAAATCGCGCGCTCCCGCATTGTTCCGCTGGGACAGAGGCAAGTCTTGCGGCATACAAGCCTCAAGCCTTCCTCATTGCCGGTGCAGCATGACCCCTTCCCGCGACATTACACGCCTGATCGAGATCATGGCGCAGCTTCGAACGCCCGTGACCGGCTGCCCGTGGGACCTCGCGCAGAATTTTGCGACGATTGCGCCCTATACGATCGAGGAGGCCTATGAAGTCGCCGACGCAATTGTCCGCAACGATCTCGAAGACCTCAAGGAAGAACTCGGCGACCTCCTGCTTCAGGTCGTCTATCACGCGCGCATGGCTGAAGAGCAAAACGCGTTCAATTTCGGCGAGGTCGTCGAGACGATCTGCCGGAAAATGATCCGCAGGCATCCGCATGTCTTCGCCGACAAGGACGGCAATATCCAGCCCGCTGGAGTCAAGAGCCAATGGGAACGCATCAAGGCCGAGGAAAAAGCCGAACGTGCCGCGCGTCGTCCTTCCCAAGAAGCTTCGAACTCGCTGCTGTCGAACATCAAGGCCGGTCAGCCGGCGCTGACGCGCGCCATGGAGTTACAACGCAAAGCATCGACGGTCGGCTTTGACTGGAACGACCCACGCGCGGTCTTGCGGAAGATTCGAGAAGAGGCCGACGAGATCGAGGCGGCGCTCGACCATGGCGACAGTGAGGAACTGGCGGAAGAGACCGGCGATTTGATGTTCGCTCTGGTGAATCTCGCGCGTCACGTCGGCGCCAACCCGGAAATGGCGCTGCGCGGCACCAACGCTAAATTCGAACGCCGCTTCGGCTATATCGAGCGCGCGCTGACCTCACAGGGCCGCTCGCTGGAAGCCGCGTCGCTTGAAGAAATGGATGCGCTTTGGAACGAGGCGAAAAGGAAAGAAGCTCAGTCGTCGTCCCGGCCAAGCGAGCAAAGCGAGTGCTGAGCCGAACCCTATAACCACGGACAGAAATAGTGATGTCGCTTGCTGGAGGCAAACCAGACGTTGATCGCCGCGTGCCGTAACGTCCGCTGTTGTGAAGGTTTTCGGATGCCGGCCCCATGACGGAGGCGCGGCGGACACCGGGGGTGGCGTCCGCAAACCTCCAAGG
>Ga0208193_1000039_pt1 | contig 94016 bp, 65 predicted proteins | sample June2015DPH_17_2_FD_184716 | JGI IMG/M metagenome (GOLD analysis project Ga0208193, IMG submission 184716) | Peatland microbial communities from SPRUCE experiment site at the Marcell Experimental Forest, Minnesota, USA - June2015DPH_17_10... | ecosystem: Environmental > Terrestrial > Soil >...
CCACAGTTGCGATTTCTCGCGGCTCTCGGGGCGGGCCGCCTGAACAGCTTGTTCTTCGCCGGCGACTTGGGCCAACGGATTTTTCAGCAGCCGTTCTCTTGGAAGGCGCTTGGTGTCGATGTTCGAGGGCGTTCGTCTACGCTACGCATCAACTACCGGACCTCGCATCAGATCAGAAAGCAAGCAGACCGGTTGCTGGGGCCCGAAGTGTCCGACGTGGACGGCAATACCGAAGATCGCCGGGGTGCCATCTCTACCTTCAATGGCCCACAACCGGACGTCATGGTCCTCGATACTCCCCATGAAGAAATCAAGGCCGTCAGCCAATGGTTGATGAAGAGGATCAGCGAGGGAATCGCGCCGCACGAAATCGGAGTCTTCATCCGCTCTGCGGCCGAATTGGATCGCGCGCGTGCGGCGGTCGAGGCTGCGAAGGTCCCCTATTAAGGTGCTCGACGACCACGTCGAGACCACCAGTGGCCGGGCTTCCATCAGCACCATGCATCTTGCCAAGGGCCTGGAATTCCGAACCGTAGTGGTGATGGCTTGCGATGATGAGGTGATTCCGCAACAGCAGCGAATCGAAACGGTCGCGGACGATTCGGATCTTGAAGAAGTTTACAACACGGAACGGCATTTGCTTTACGTTGCCTGCACGCGGGTACGAGATCATCTGCTGGTGACGGGGGTCGATCCAGCGTCGGAATTCTTGGATGATCTGCGGAAGCGAGATTCCGCAAACGCTAAACCGTGACTTTTAGCGTGAGTCCATCATTCGGCGCGTGAACCAGATCCTGCTTCGTGCCGAGGTACCGTTCGGTGGTCTGGACCGAAGCGTGGCCATCGACGACGGTTCCGTCGCGGCGGGCAACGACGCGGGAATCTCGAATCCGAATTCGTGGATGCTGCTGCACATGCGATCCACCGCGGCGTCGTTCTTGCGCGGGTTGCGAGCGTAGAGGACCAGGCGGTCAATCGGCCAGGTTTGGATTTCTGGTGGCTGCGGTGATGTGACCACGCCGCCCCACTGAATAGCAGTTGCTTGTAACGGGTCGCAATTTTCCCCCGCGTAGCGAAAAGGTTTCTCAGATTGGTTCTAGCCGCGCGGGAACCCATCGAAAGGCGCCGCCGGAACCGAGCATTGTAAATCCGCCTGGATTTCAGATCAACACGAGATTGGTTCCTTTGGCGAGGATGAACGACAGATCGGTGACCAAATCGTTCAGCCGCGGATCGCGCAGGCGAAGCGGTGGTTGTATCTGTCGCGGGGACTGCTGCTGGCGCAGGATGTTGGCGATGTAATCGGCGCCGAAAGCACGGGCGGCTGATGCTTTCTCAATAGCATCGGCATCGGCTACCGGTTCGGGGCCGTACTGACGGATGAGTTTCAGTAACTCACTGAGTTGCCGCGAAAGTGCGCGATCGGTATCGGCGAATTCACGCAGATAGCCTTCCAGCATAGCCTAGGTGCAGCTTCCATCGAGAGCCGCGAAAAGACGTTGCTGCGCCCGCGACCCTCTGGCGGCGGGACGCAGGTCTGCCAGCTCCGTTTCGAACCGGGCGCCCGAGGTTTGACCCCGGCACTAACAGCGGGGATAAGGACGATTTCGTTAACGGAGTCGTAGATGACTGAGCTCGAATCCGCCTTGAGAGTGAAAGCTGAGTTGTTGTTGGAAGATCGTGTCAGACGCTGCTTTTGGTCCCGAACTTGCTCCTGTTGGCGATTCCGCTCGACGGCCTCCGGGTGTTGCTCGCGATACTGCCGTCAGTAATCGGGGTTGCGGGACCGCCATTTCTGAGGACTCTCCAGGCATACCTGGCGGCATTAAGGGTCCGCGGCGATCTTCTGGCGGTGATAATCGGCGCGGCGTCGCCGCTGGCAGGCGGCATCGCCGCACACCGAGTGCCCCGGCTGAAACTTCGATGGCTGGAAGATTCGCTCACAATGCCGCAATGCCGACACCATCGTTGATCCATACCGGCGGTTGTCGCACGCGGGCCGCAGTGTGATTTTCAGGCGGGAGATTAGAAACTGCTATAGAGTCGTGTACCGCGTCCTCGCCGATGACTGGTTTTCTTTGACTACACGACCGGCGGAATTGCTGTCGTTTTATCCCGGCGCTGACAGCCAAATGGACGCCAAACCCCCGAGTCAGGCGGTATGGACTTATGGACTCCCATAGGACTCCACATTCTGGATGGCCGTATCTCCCGAAGCTGTCCAGGATTCTTAGTTAGTTAGGATCGATGGCGCGGGAGCACCGCCGAATCCGCACAACACGCACTCAATCACTTCTTGCGCATCGTACGGTCGAACGTTCTTGAGATCTCAACGAGCCGACTGGCCAAAATCTCAGCCCGCTCAGGATCATCGTCGCTGAAGGGCAAGCCGGTTATGATCGCATGTTCCGGGTACGCCTCCGCATCTTCTTCCGCCTGGCCGACGTTCAGTTCCCGATCAATGTCGCGAATGCTGCCGGTGTGAAGGGTGTCGGCTCCAAATGATCGGCTGAAGCTGGAGAGCCACGATGCCGGTTCCGTCTTCGAACGAATATTGACGGAAAGGCCATCCAAATCTCTCTTTGGGTCGCGGATGAACGCATCCGCTTTAATGCGTTTAGTGTCCTCATGGCACCAGTTTCTTTTGAGCAGTGCCCTGAGGACGATTTCTTCGCAGGAAAGGGGAGTGACCGTCACGGGTTCAGAGTTCCCTGGCTAGGCTTCGCGTAGAGCCCAGCGCAGGTGATGGGCGAGGCGCTTTCCATCGACGACGTATTCGACGCCGTGCTGCGATCCAGATTCGCTGTAAATATAGGACTTGTTGGCGGCGCTCCCGCCACACACGAGCCGCACTTCGCCGTGGCCGCGAGACCATGTAATTCGAAGCCCTCGATTCGGTCCTACGGAAACGGATGCGCGCGGGAAGTCCAGACTCAATTCACGGGCCGTCTCAGCCAGCACCTTCAGCGCACATCCGTGAGCGTGGTCTGAGGGGCGATCCTCCTCGTCCACTTCGCTCTTGAGCTCCGCGATTCTCCCCAAAGTGATCACGTAGTCGCCGCTTGTGACAGCATCAGATGAAACCGCAGAAGCACCCTGGTGGATCTCAGCGCGCTGAACAATCGTGATGGTAGCAGGGGAATCGGGCCTGCGTGCAACGCGCGGCGAGTACAACAGTAACGTTCCGGTCGCCATATCAAAGTTTCTCCCAGATCCCGTGTGCATGGGTGGTCGTCAGTTTCTCGAAGCTGTTCACAATTGCATGATGGGCAACACCAAACCAAGTGTTCATGGCTGTAGGGTCGTCGCTCGCCGAGCCTCGAACAGTAAATTCCAACACGAGCACTTCCTTCTGATCGTTGACTCGATTGCCGTGCTTCACGTCAAGCGACAGAGCCCCCATCTCATCGGCAAGCGGCCAGACGATCTGCATTGCCATCGACGAAGCCTCCTTTGAGGTGGTCGCTTTTGGACTCGTTCCATAGAATCCCAGGTAGTCCCACATGTTCTGGGGGAACAGGGCGTCCTTCTCCACGATGTGATTGATATAGGTCAGTTCCCAGATCTCAGGCTTGGGGCTCGGCAAACCTGCTGACGATAGATACTTGTTGAACTGGTCCCAGGTCCACATGAACTTTTCGAATGCAGCGTCAAACCGAGGATATTCGTCGCCGTCGGCGACTTTTCGCCAGTTGTGGAGAAGGCGATTCGGCTGAAGCTGGATCAAGAAATTTCCCGGAGGGCTGATGAAGAAAACTCTCCGCAGTGGCGGCAGAGATAACCACTGGGGACCGAACGTCGTTGACGCTTCGAGCCGAAGCCGCGCGAGCGGCGGGTGGTCTTCTGTCTCCGGGTACGCGTCTCGAATAGTGGCCCCAAATTGTCCATAGTGTGGAGTCCGCCATTGTTCCAATCCTTCGAACTGCACACCGCACGCGACCTCAACAACAGGTGGCTTGGCGAAGTGAGGACGTCGGATGCTATCGGGCATGCGCGGTTTTGATCTCCATGGAATTGCTAATCATACCGTAACGGGGAAGGGCCGCAGGTGGCTTCTCGCATCTCCATCAGAATGCAATTCGCAGAACCTGGGGGGCGCTTGGCAAAAAACGCGCAAGGGGGTCTCCCCTCCCCGAACCAGATCGAAAAACCTCCGCCCTGCCAAGATTCCTCCTCTATGTTGATTATAATCGACAATTAGACCATTTTCAAGACAGAATGGTATATTATAATATACACCGTGACTTTGCGGCCTAGGGTTACACAAGCTGATCCAGCTTTCGTGGAGGCGGTCGCAAACGCGTTGCGACGGTATCGCGACGAATTGAATCCCGAACGGAAGGTATTAAGCGACGTCGAACTTGCGAAGAGGCTCGGGGTCAGCAAGTCCACTGTTAGCAAATATTTACAAGGTAAGCAGCTCGTCGGCGGCGAGCCGCTTAAGCGCATGCTAACCGATCTCGGGATTGCAATTATCTACAAAGGCAAGGAGATTTCTGCTCACGACGAAGTCAAAGGCGATCAGTTCCAAAGGCCATCGGAGCAATTATCTCAACAGATCGCCTTTGTGTTCGATGGCCCATGTCGATTAAATGAAACCAACGAAACATCGGAAAACGTCACGGTGAGCATTCATCGGAAAGAGCCTCACCAATCGCGAGTAACGGTACAAATCCGAGTAGCTGGCTGAAAAGAAGCATCAGGCCGTGTAATGCGGTCTCGCACCAAGTTCACTGTAACGAGTATTAACGCGGGGAAGGTGCCCGGCACCCCGCGCTCGCGTGGACCTGATTGATCATCATCCGTCGTTCGAATAACCGCCCGCTGTAAGGGAGGTGACAAGATCGGGCGGCACTCGGACGGTCTCGCGATTCCTTCATAGACTGAATCGACTGATCAAGTAAATCGGCATCTGGTGTCCTGGCTCTGTGTGAACTCGACGTACCGCATGCGCGAGTAACTCCGCTCGGCCGCTCCGCGGTCTGGATCGCCAGCGCCAGCGCTAGGCGAAAGCCGCCCGAAAGGGCGCCTTCATTGGCGGCCTTCGGTTTTTTCGGGTCTTTCCGTTGCTGTCAGCCCTTCGGAATCGGAAAGACTTGAAGTTCGTCACCGCGACAGATCTGCCACCAGCCGCTATGCCGCAGTGGTATCGTTCCATCGATGTGTACGTCTGCGCGTCCCGCCTTGAAGGCACGCCGCTGCCCGTATTGGAGGCGATGTCTGCCGAGAGGGTGGTCCTCTCGACGAGCGTCGGAGTGGTGCCTGAAATCACTTCGCCGGGCGTGTGCGTCTTCGACGGCAGCGTGCACGGCCTGCAAGCTACCGTCGCTGATGTAATGCGACGGCCGTGCGGAATGGGCCGAACTCGGAAGGTAAATCGCCTGTATGTCATGTCATGGATTCCCGGACTCCCGCCGTCGCAGCAAAGAGGTTGCGCACGGTGCTGTGCGGCGGATGTCTACGCTCTGCGTGATGTTCAAGTGCCTTGGCTATCCGGCACCGGTACAACTTCATATTCGTCGCCAGCGCTTCCTCCATCCGCTTCGCGTCACTCGCAGCGAAACGCAGGTCACCACGCCGGGTTCTCGTAGCCGTCCACCCTAATCACATAGCCTAGCGGCTTCACCGGTTGCACCAGATCTTTGGGCACTGTGTATTCCAGCAACCGGTTTCGTTTTTTTGGCTCAGCAACGTAAAGATGCCCACGAGGATCGAGGCCGCCTTCCTAATCGGCGGATCCGGAACAGTATAAAATCGGTTGGGAAGGAATGGCGGATCACTGTGGCGAGTTTGCATGTCAAAGCATCCAAAGTCGTCGTTTTCACGCAAATTTTGCAAATCATGCAAATCGAAAAATCAGTAAGTTACGCAGAATCAATGGGTTGAGGAGGAACGAATCCCTCTTCCTCCGCCAGAATATTAGCTGTAGAATCACCAATTTACATATAGACTACATTGGTGGCAGGTCCCATGATCGTCAAAGGCTGGGCACTATGCCCGCAGGCGGCCTTCCGGCGCGGGATCTCACCCGACCTTCGATACCAAAGACATTAGGTGAACATCATTCGGATGCCGTGCTCCGGCCGCAGGATCACCATCGGGCGTGCTTCGATTGTCTGGCCCGGAACCAGCCGGAAGTCGTATTTTCTGAGCAGAACGCTCAGAATCATGAGCATTTGCAGCATCGCGTAGTTGCCGCCGATACAGCCCCGCGGTCCGGCTCCGAAGGGCAAATAGGCGAAGGGCGTGTGAAGCTTGTCATTCGCTTTGGTGAAGCGCTCCGGGTCGAAACTCTCCGGGTTCTCCCAGTGCTGCGGCGAATGGTGCGCGCCGTAAACGAAAACGACCACCGTCGACCCCCGGGGTATGTCGATGTCTCCTGCACGGTCGTCTGAGAGAGCCATGCGGTCGACCATCCAAAAGGGCGGGTAAAGCCGTAGCGCCTCCTGTATCACCTGAGCGGCGAACTCGAACTTCGGAACGTCGGAGTAACTCAGAGGCGCTCCGCCCAGCACAGAGTCGAACTCCTGCCGTAGCCTGTCGAGACAATCCGGACGCGAGCTTAGCAGGTAGAGAAGCCAAGACAAAGCATTCGACGATGTTTCGTGGCCGGCGACCAGGAGTTGCATGCTTTCGCTCAAGACCAGCTCGTCGCTCATGCCTTCGCCGTCGCTGTAACGAGCATCCATCAGGATCTGCAGCAAATCGTGGCCGGGCGCTTCCTGGCGGCGCCTCCTTATGTAGTCGAGCAGAATGCCATCGGCGCGGGTTCGCATCTCCTCGTGTCTGCGCAATTCCCCGGAGACAGCAAACCAGGGATTTAGGTAGGGCTGAATGGTTTGACGAACCATAAATTCCTGGACCGTCGAGATAGTCAGGCTGATGAGACCGATGTCTTCGTCTTTTAACCGGGCGCCAAACAAAGATCTGCCTACCATCCCGAAAGTAATCTTCATCAAGTGGGGATAGATGTCGACAGGGCCGAGACGGGCTTGTCTGTCGAAATCCCGCAGCGAGTCCGCGAGGGAGTCCTGCATGATCGAGGACAGAATGTCCAGTTGCTTTCGATCGAAGCCCTTCTGGATGAGTCGCCGTTGCGTTCGCCAGGCTTCCCCGTGGGTGGTGAGAAGACCCTTGCCCAGGAAATGGCCCATCCGCTTCACTTGAATTTCGGATTTGTGGTAATTTTCCGCGTTGGTCTTTAGCACGTGCTGAATGACGCCGGGATTGGTGGTAACGATGGCCTCCTTGACGCCGCCAAAATGGAACCGGAATGTGTCGCCATGGAGTTCGGTGTACTTCAAGAGGACCTGTACAGGATTCTGCGCCATCGCGCGCGAATCCAAGAGTGATCGGAATCGGAAGACGACGGGTACGGTTTGGGGCAAAGTCACGCCTCTCTGTCCGGGCGCTTCGGGGCACACTGTGGCGCCGCCTGCCATACGTTCCGGTGCGCCTCGCAGGGAGCAGCGTTTTCCGCGACCGTTTGTTTACCTGTTTTCGACACGCCGACACCACGCCATAAGTAACGGATAGGCCACTCGAAGTTAATTTTCGTTTCCCAATTGCTTCAGAAGCATCAAATGATGTTTGATCGCCTGCGTCATTGTGGTATTTTGCCGGTAAGGAACGCCATACTCTTCGGCCGTCTCCTTCACAATCCGGGTCAGCGGAGCATAATGAGTGTGGCACACAAAAGGGCACAGATGATGGATTATATGGTGGTTTAGCCCGCCCGTAAGCCAACCTACGAGCGGGTTACTCGTCGCGTAATCAGCGGTTGTCGCGAAGATGTGATACACGCCGCTGTCAAATTCACCACGGCTTGTGGGAAAGTAAGTGCTCTCGACCGTGTGTGTCGTCTGAAATACCAGCGATACGGTCAAACCGACGATCAGATGGGAAAGCACGAAAGCCAAAGCGACCAGCAGAGGCGATTTCCCCAATAACACCACCGGCAAAATAAGCATGTAGGTGAGGTAGAATCCTTTACCTGCAAAGAGGATGACGTATTCTCGCGCCGGATGCCTGGCGCTTTTCAGATATCCGTGGGATGGGAAGAAAAAACACTCCAGGTCTCTCAGGAAAACATAATCGAGAGAAAATAGCGCGTAAAGGAACAGCGCGTAGATGTGCTGGAACCGGTGCAGGCGCAGGCGGGGTTCGTGCGGCGTAAACCGAAGGATGCCGCGTCCCGTAAGCGCGTCGTCTTCGCCGTGGAGATTGATGCAGGAGTGATGGCCTCGATGATGGAGGATCCGCCACATATATGAGTTGATGCCGCAAACATCGAAAACATAGTTCAGGGCTTTGTTTACAGACCGCACCGACGAGATGGCATTGTGGTTGCTGTCGTGCGCGATGTTCAACAAAAGAAATGTCTGAGCGAGGCCATTTAGGAGGTAGAGGGCGACAAACTTCCAGGAACCCGGATTGAGCGCGTAGAGAGCAATCCAGACGCCCGCCAGTACGGAAAGACCGACGGCGATTTTGACCCACATCGCTCGGTCGGCTTTGGGAGAAATGTTCCCGTCGGAAAAGAAATTGTCGAGGCGGCGGCGTAAGACTTTCGGGAATGAGGACACACTTGCCGCGCCGCCCACGGCGTGCCGTGGCGCGGCCTCCGAGGGTACAAGATCATCAATGTCCGGCTTCAGGCTGATAACCGCCTCTGTCTCGGACGTCACCGGGCGCCCCCCGCAATGATGTCAGTTCGGCCCGATGCATCCCGGCCGGTTGCGACGGGTCGCCTGCGCCAGCAGCGGATTTTGTCGCTCAGAGACCGCCCCTGGCAGGCGCCGAAAGCTCATGTTAGCTCGAAAACCTTCTTATAATCAAGGAAATTCGGATCAGACCGCAGCAGGCCGGCGACGGGTGGCGCTGCTTCCCAGCCTTCCAAATCTCTGCTAACATAGACCGTTCGGTGGTATGAAACGAAGACGCTGTGAATCGGGCGATCAGACGCCCGGCGGGGCCGTGCAGGACTTCGTCGTCTCGCTTTCGGCGGGACTTGCCCTATATGGCTTTTGATGTACTGCAGCCTCTTTCGACGGCGGAAGTCAGCGGCCGGGGCCCGCCCGGCGGTGGCGGACCAAATCCCGAATACAGTCGATTCGTGGCGACGAAGGTTGTCGCGAAATCGGCGGAAGTGTTGTTACAGGCAGCAAGCGCCAACTCCGGTGATTTGGTCCAAGAGCGATTTAGCCCGTACAGGCGCGCGCCCGCTTCCGGGAAAGAGACGAAGGCCTATATATGCCAGTACGCCTGTAGACCATGTTAGGCCGAGGCTCGCGGTCGAAGTCCTGACCGAAGGAGCGACGCATAGGCTTAGAATGGTTGTACCGTGTTCTCAAAGTCGGGCTGCCACCTGTGGGCGGGGGCAGTGAGTTTTTTGCTTTTCTTACACAGAGTTTCTCGTTCAACTCCGGAGGTCAGTGAATGGCGGCGCCACCGCATGAGTACAGAGTCGATCTATGATAGCGTCGATTTTAGACAAGCTGGATAGTCTAGGGGATCAGCGCCCGCACAAACTTCTCTATTCGTACATCGACCTGAACGGCCATCAGATCGAAGGCTACTCATACGAGTCGTTTCTCCACCGGACGAAGGTGATCGCGGGACATCTGCGGAAGGAGCATCGTTTCGCGTCGCAGGACCGGCTTTTACTCGCCTACCCACCGGGGCTCGAAATGATTTGCGCTTTTTTTGGCTGCGTGCGCGCTGGATTGATTCCCGTGCCCGTCTATCCCCCGAGTTCTCATGGCTTCCAGGGCGCCCTTTACAAAATGGTCCATATCGCGAAGGATTGCCAGGCGACCGGCATTTTAACGAGCAAAGACTGCCTCGGATCCCTGAAGACAAATCTCGCCAGAAGCGGAGTCTCGGCATCCGGAGTCGACGTCGACTACATTTCCGGTCTTCGATGGATCGTAACCGAAGACTTCGTCGATACGATTTCGGACGAAACTTTCAACGGCGCCTCGAAGATTCTGTTTCTCCAGTACACATCGGGGTCGACGAGAGATCCCAAAGGCGTGATGGTCACGCACGAAAACATACTGCATAACTGTCCGCTTGTAATCGACCATCCCGCGCCGGTAGTCGTATCCTGGCTCCCCCAGTATCACGATATGGGACTCATTGGGTGCTATCTTTATCCCGCGCTCACAGGCGGTACGACCTACGGCTTCGCTCCCAAGGATTTCATTCAGCGCCCGGCCCTGTGGTTCGACGCGATCAAGACTTACGGAGCCAGCGCCTCGGCGGCGCCCAACTTCGCTTACGACTATTGCCTGCGTGCCGGGCGGCTTTCGAAGGAGAGTCTGGAAACGTGCGATCTCAGTTCGCTCAGGTTGCTGATGGTTGCCGCGGAACCCGTCAAACCCGACACTTACACGCGGTTTCTGGAGGCCTTTCAGCGCCATGGACTTAGGTCGGAGAGCTTTTTTGTCGCGTACGGCCTGGCGGAGAATACGCTTGCGGTTTCGCTCGGTGGCCGCAATATTATTTCAGTCAACAAGAACGGCGTCGCCCTGGGCAAGGCCCGCACCACCACGGAGGTTTCCGAAATCGGCGCGGCCACCCAGATTGTCAGTTGTGGAACTCCCCTGCCGGGCCTCACGGTAAAGATCGTGGATCCAGAGAAGCACGTTGCCCTGGAGCCAGGTCGTATCGGCGAGATTTGGATTGCCGGCGGCAGTAAGTGCCTGGGTTGCTGGAATAATCCGGAACTGACGCTCAAGCTGTTTCACGCCCGGCTGGTGGACGACAGCCCCTATGACGATGGCTACCTTCGGACGGGCGACATGGGTTTCTTCCACGACGGCGAACTCTTCGTTTGCGGCCGCATCAAGGACATGATTATTCTCCGCGGGCAGAACTATTACCCGCAGGATATCGAGGCAGTAGTGGAGAAAGCATCCGGCCTGATCCGGACCAATTGCGTCGCCGCGTTCCAGATTCACGAGGACAGCGAGCCGGCGCTGGCGATCGTAGCCGAGGTGAAAAATCAAAACGCGCTGCCGGAAGCGCTGAAAATCGCCGCCGCGGTCCGGAATTACCTTAACGTGGAAGTGGCGCTGATTTCCTTCATAGCGCCCCGTGCGATACCGAGAACCAGTTCGGGCAAGATCATGCGCCATAAAACCAAGCGCATGTGGCTGGAAGGTCAATTCACAGTTCTGTCGGAATTTTCGCGGGAAAAAGACGCCGGATCTTCACCGTCCGATTCTGAAGGCCAGTCGCCTTTCGACGTATTGAAGGCCCGGTACAACCTGACGGGATCGGAATCGTACAACCTCGTCGAAGCTGGCCTCGATTCACTGGATCTTGTTGTGTTCATGCACGAGATCAAGGAGCTTTTAAAGGATAAAGGCGCGGATATGCTGGCGAGGCAGGTAGATATCGGCCTCATTCAGCGTGTCAGCGTAGCCGAGTTGTTTCGACTGGTCGAACAGTTGGAGCGCGCTCCCGAAGAGGCGCTGGTTCTGCTGAGGCATTCCCTGGCGGCTTTCCGGGAAGAGCAGCGCGCGGCGGAAGAGCTGATGATGTGCAACGACAGGAAGCTCATCTTTGAGCCTCCGGCGCCCGCGTTGTTGCCCGAGATCCCAATCTTGAATCATGTTCTGCTAACGGGTGGCACCGGCTTCATTGGGCCGTTCTTCGTGAAAAGTCTGCTGGAACAGACGCGTGCGAAGATCTATGTTCTCGTCCGGTCTTCCGACGAGCATCAGGGCAGGCAAAGACTTAGGGCGGCGATGGAATCGATGGGACCTTGCGCCCCTGGGCTGATGCAGATGTTCGAGGCTCGCGTGATTCCCGTGTGCGGAGATCTCGGGCAGGCAAAGCTGGGCCTGACGCAAGAAGTCTGGGATTTCCTCGCCAACGAACTCGACACGGTGTTCCATAACGGCGCAACCGTAAACTACCTGCTCAACTACGACAGGATGCGCGACGCGAACGTGTTGGGAACGAACGAGGCCTTAAGACTGGCATTCGCAGGACGTCCCAAGAGCTTCAACTACGTCTCGACTACCTTCGTGTTTGGCTGGGCCGTTAAGAAAGTCCTGTACGAGACCGACCTGAACGCGAATATGGAGCTTCTTGATTTTGGATACAGCCAGTCCAAATGGGTAGCGGAACAAGTGGTTATGGATGCGAGCCGCCAGGGACTTACTACGCGGATTTTCCGGCCCGCGCTCGTGAGCCCCTCCGTTACAGGGGGAGGCAATAACTTCGATATCGCCGTTCGTTTAATTGCGTTCATGGTGAATCACGGTATTGGAGTCGATGCTCTGAACCAGGTTAGTTTCGTTCCCGCAGACATCACTGCCAACAATATCGTTGCGATTTCCACCACTCCCGGCACGGCTAACAAGACTTATCATGTTACCAGGGACGATTACGCGAATATGCTGGATATTACCAGACTGATTACAAAGGCGACCGGGCGGCAATTCGAGGTGTTTAGCCTTCCCGATTTCGTTCCCGAGCTTATCCGGAGATGCAGGAAGGAGGATCTGCTCTTTCCGCTGCTGGATTTTCTGGTGGGCTCGGTAGACAACATCTCGGCGATGGAATTCAAACGCTATGACAGTTCCTGCTATCAGGCGGCTCGGAACGCTTCTGCTTGGGGCAAGGCGGATCCCTCGCTCGAAGATACGGTCAATGGCATCCTAAGATTCATGCAGCGAAAGGGAATCATCTCGGTTGAGCTTCGTGAGTTCAACGCCGTGGCCAACTGCCCGTAGGCAGTTCAGCTGCGCGGATGCATCGGCACGCTACTGTTTCCGAAATACCAGGTTCTCCTTTACCTGCTGACCGGTTTCCAATGTGCCGGTCGTGGTTAGCGTCATCTGTTGTCCGTCGGCGGAAACCACCCACCGATCCTTTTGTACGATTTGATTGTCTCGCCGGTAAATCGAATCAACTGTGTGAGCGTCGACAAGTTCGAGCGTCACGGTATCGTTGCTGGAGTTTTTCAGATCGTATTCCTTGCCGTCAAAGCGGGCGCTGTAGCTGAAGTCGCCCGAGAAACGGACTCCATCCTTTCCATCTGCCTCGATCTTGAGCGCCAACCCTTGCCGCAAACGAGTCTTACTCAGATCCTGCGTCCACTCGCCAACGAACAGGTTATTGGCGATCTTCGCGCCGCCGCTCCGCGTCCAAACGGCGATCCGGTCCGCGCGGCCTTTCTCCGAAGTCGTGCTCGTCAACTCGTTACCATCACTCGAAATTTTGTCGCGAACCGTCGCCACTATATCTCCATCCTTCTTCTCTTTGACTTCGGCCTGATTCTTGTTGATCCGTCGGAGCTCGATTCGATTAAACGCTGGATTGCCTTGTACTGACGCTTCATGTCCGTCCCACTTCGCCGTGAAATCGACGTGGGTCTCGCCCGAGCTCACTACGTGCACTCCATCGTGTAGAGATGCAATGGAGAGTTTGTTGGGGGGAGACAGGGCAGACTCCGCTGAGATAAGCGTCCAGGAGCCAGTGCGGGGGTCTGCGGCGCCAAGTTGCATGGCGGCAACCAGTCCGAGCAACGCGAGTTTGTGCATAAGTCCTCTTAAGAACCGATGGAATCTTCAATCAATTTTCGCAGATTCGGCTGGACGCCAGGCGAGCGCTGTAAGGCGTATCGTAAGCAAACCACCATACAAATTTGACTTGTAACGATTTGGCATGACATCATGAACCTCGTGCATGTGCGTTTCTGGCTGGCCGGGGTAGTGCTTGCCGCCGTCCTTGCGCTTATTCCATTTTCCTTTCACGCCGAGCGCCATCTGGAGACCGCAACCCGCATCGAAGGCAGCGAAGCGGAGACCGTCGCGCAGGAGTTAGCGACGCGTTTTCGTTCGCCTTTTGTCGACCGCGTGGTCCTGGTGATTCAGGGACTCCCGCCTGCGGATTCGGAGGAGGGCGAGCAAGCCTTAGCGACCATTGAGGAGGGATTGAAAGAGGAGCCCGGCGTGTCCGGAGTCGTTTCCCGTCTCGATTTTCGCGATCCGATTTTCCTGGGCAGGGGAGGAGGAACCTTTGTTCTGGTGGGACTCGCCTCGACCGATGGTCCCGTCGAATCGCTTGTCCCTAAGCTTCACGAGCGGGCAAACTCTCTTCAAAAACAATTGCGGGGTCGTTATCCGGCGGTGAAGCTCGAACTGACGGGCGAGACGCCGCTTAATTTCGATATTCGGAAAGCCAGCTCCGATGACGTACAACACGCTGAAACTCTGGTGATTCCTGCAACGCTCGCACTTCTGCTGTTGGCTTTCGGAAGCTTAGTGGCGGCCCTGATTCCAGTAGCCGCTGGCCAGCTTGCCATCGCAACCACTCTGGCGATTGCAGGATTCATTGCCCTGCATTGGCACTTATCCATTCTGGTTCAGAATTTGGCTGCGATGCTTGGGCTAGGCTTGGGAATCGACTACGCGCTCCTGATGGTCAGCCGCTTCCGGGAAGCGGTTTCCGCCGGGCACAAGGGACTCACAGCCTCTGTCATCGCGGCGCGTCAGGCAGGTCATACGCTCTTGATTTCAGCCTCGACGGTAGCCATCGGATTTCTAGTCCTCTTGACGGTTCCCATCAGCGAAGTCCGTTCGATCGGCATCGCGGGATTCCTGGTGGTGGGAATGAGCGTGTTGCTGACAAATACGGTCGTTCCGGCAGTTCTGGCACTTCTCGGTCCGCGCATTAATACGGGCCGGCTGCCCTTTCTTGCGCGGTTGGATGCGAGTCGGGCCGCACACACGGGAAACCGCTGGAGGCATTGGGGGAAGGTGATTGTCGCCCATTCCTGGCTAGCCATCTTTCTGGCAGGCGCGCCCTTGGTTCTGCTCGCCTCGCAGGCCGCGCGGCTCGATACCAGCGTCCCCAAAGGGGATTGGCTTCCGGCGGCGGCGGAATCGGTTCACGCGCTTCACACCCTGGAACACATGGACCGGGCTGGCATTGTTTACTCGCTGCGCGTGATTCTCGAACTGCCCACGGATTCTATCGCGCAAACGGACTCCGGCTGGAATACCCTCGATCGTTTCACCAAGCGGCTCGCGAGCGACCCTCGCGCCGGCCGCGTGATATCGATCACGACGATGGCGGAGGGCAACCGGTCTTCCCTCGACAACCTCTCGCGCGAGACGCGTCGAACGTTCCTGAGCCGCGACGGACGGGCGGCGCTGCTTGAGGTGTTACCCGCGGCTTCCGTTTCCTTGCGCGATCAGGTCAACTGGGTGCGTGAGCTCCGGAAAACCGGCGCGGCAGCTCTCACGGGAATACCCGGCGCCACGCTGCGCGTTGGAGGTATCCCGGCGCTGAATGCCGATTATCAGACGATTGTCGTGGACCGGTTTGCTTCGGTGACGGCTCTAGTGGTAGGCGGGACGCTGCTGGCGCTGCTTGGCGGATTCCGATCGCTGTTCGCCGCCGTGAAGGCCATCGTTCTGAACTTGCTCTCGGTTGCGGCCTCCTTCGGAGCATTGGTATTAGTCTTTCAGGACGGACACGGTAGTAGCTTCCTGGGAGTTCGTGAGGCAACGGGTAGCATATTCCCCATTGTGCCCATAGTCGCCTTTGCCATTGTCTTCGGCCTGAGCATGGACTACGAGGTGTTCCTGGTCGCCCGAGTCCTCGAAGCGAGGAGGAGCGGGCTGAGTGAAATGGATGCAATCCCCGAGGGGCTGGCCAGAACCGCGGGTCTGATTACGAGCGCCGCTGCGATCATGATTGTGGTATTCGCGGCATTTACCTTCGGAAACTTCCTGGTGGTTAAGATGCTCGGATTTACGCTGGCGGTAGCCGTGTTTATTGACGCGACGCTGGTTCGCATTGTGATCGGACCTGCGCTTCTTCGCATTGCAGGCGATTGGAACTGGTGGCCCGGGGGGCTCTCCGCTGCACGTGGCGCACCAGCGATGGCGAGCGGCGAATGAGGCGCCTCGATCGCCGTTGAAGGAATGATTCGCGCCTGCCAGGCGCCGCGGCGCGCGACTCACGGCGAGCCACCACGCGCAAGCATATCGCCCGTCTCCGCTCAGGTCAAAAGCAGCGATACCATCAAGTGAGGCGATAAGGACCATGCTGCAAGACGTACGCTATGGCCTACGGGTGTTGGCCAAGAATCCAGGCTTTACGGCCGTGGCCGTGCTCACGCTGGCGCTGGCAATCGGGGCCAACGCCGCCATTTTCAGCCTGGTCGATGCCGTGCTGCTGCGCCCGCTGCCTTATCCGGAGGCGGAGCAACTGGTGGGGCTTGGGCAGTGGCGGAACCAGGCGGGCGAGGGCTATATTCAAACGGGCGTCTCGGCCCCCACCATCGCGGATATCGCCAAGACCGGGGTCTTCCAGTACGTCGCCTACTATCGCTGGAGGGGTTTCAACGTCACGGAAGGGAATCGGCCGGAAAGCGTCGGCGGTATCCAGGCTTCAGCCGAACTGCTGCCGATGTTCGGCGTGCCCCCGCTAAAGGGGCGCTTTCTGACGCGCGAGGAAATGGAAGCGGGCCACGATCGGGTGGCCGTGATTGGCCATCGTCTTTGGCAGATGCGCTACGGCGCGGATCCCCACATTTTGGGCAAGAGCATCGAGCTCGACCAGAGTCGCTACACCATCGTTGGGGTAATGCCGGCGACCTTCCGCTTCACCTGGGACCAGGAGCGGGATGTCTTCGTTCCGCTGGTGTTGACGCCGGAAGAGCGCAGTGAAGGCGGGCGCGCCACTTCGCGGGATCTGCAAACCCAGGCGCGCCTCCAACCCGGCTTGAGCATTGCGCAGTCGCAGGCCGCGATGAACGCGTTGGCCGACGCCCTGGCAGCGAAATATCCCGAAGCCAACAAAGGCTGGGGGATCAAAGTCGAGCCGCTGCACGCCGCCTATCACCGGCAAATGCAGACGCCGCTGATGATCATGCTGGGCGCGGTGATGCTGGTGCTGCTGATCGCGTGTGTGAACGTGGCCAACCTGCTGCTGGCGCGCGCCGCTGGAAGAAGGCGCGAGATCGCCATTCGCGTCGCCATCGGCGCCACGCGGCGGCGGCTGATCGCGCAGCTACTCACCGAAAGCCTGTTGCTGGCCTTTTGCGGTGGAGCGCTGGGGCTGCTGCTGGCTTACGCGGCAGATCGCCTGCTCACGCTTGCGATGACCCGCTATCACTTGAGTCTTCCGAACGCTAAGGTGATCGATATCGATTGGCGTGTTCTGGCATTCAGCTTGGGGATCGCGCTGGTAACGGGAGTGATCTTCGGCCTGGCGCCATCCTGGGCAGCTTCGAAGACCGGATTGAGCCAGACACTGAGGGAGAGCGGCCTGAGCGCCACTACCGAATCCGGCCGGCGTCGTCTCGGCAACGCGCTGGTGGTTTGCGAGATGGGGCTCGCGCTGGTCTTATTGACTGGCGCCGGCCTGCTGGTGCGGACCTTCGTGGAACTGGTGAATGTCGACCTCGGCATCGACCCCACAAACGTCGTCACGATGTGGCTCACTCTGCCCGATTACAGGTATGGGACGGCGTCGCGACAAGCAGTTTTCTACCGGGACCTGCTACAGAGCATCGAGAACCTGCCCGGCGTGACGGCCGCGGGAGCACAAGGCGGCGGATCCACCGTTTTCTTCCAGCGGCAAGGACAGGCGCCGGCGGCGCCGGGGCAGGAGCCGACGGCGAGCTATAAGATCGTGACGCCGCAGTTTCTGGCGGCCATGGGAACGCGCCTGGTAGCAGGGCGCGGATTCACAGAGCGCGACAACCAGGCGGGAACGCCGGTCGCCCTCATCAGTGAAACGGTGGCGCGGCGCTACTGGCCGCAATCCAATCCGGTGGGGAGCCAGCTCACGCTGCTGGCTCGCGTCTACTCAGGCAAGAATTCCGGCCCGGCCCAGCCGCTCGAGATCGTAGGCGTGGTGAAGGATGTGCGAAGCGATAACCTGTGGCGCCCCGAGCCCGCCATTTATGTGCCTTTCGCGCAAAACCCGATGCCGTCGGTGTTTCTGGTTGTGCGATCTGCCGTGCCGCCGATGAGCGTGATGCCGGCCGTGCGCGACGCCTTGCGGTCGCTCGACAAGGAGCAGCCCGTGAACGACATTGAGACGATGAGCGACGTGGTATCCCAGACTTACGGCGCAATCCGGTTCCCGATGACGCTGCTGTGGATGTTCTCGGCGCTGGCGCTGGCGCTCGCCGCGGTGGGCATCTTCGGTGTGATGTCTTACACGGTCAGCAGGCGCACCAAGGAAATGGCCATCCGCATGGCGCTGGGCGCGAGCCGCCGCGAGATGCTGCGCCTGCTTTTGCGGGAGGGGCTCAGCGTGACGGTGCTCGGCGTGGCGCTGGGATTGGCCGGTGCGCTGCTTTTGAGTCGCGTGATGGCGGGCTACGTCTATGGCATCACGGCGACCGACCCGCTCACCTTCGCCGCGGCGTCGGCGCTGCTGACAGGCGTGGCTTTACTGGCAATCTACATTCCCGCGCGGCGGGCGGCGCGAGTCGATCCGATGGTAGCATTGCGCTACGAATGAGGGCGCGCCCGCATCGGCGCAGAGGGTCGAAATCCGCCGGCGGCGTACAGTCCCGCAATTATTGCTTTGCTTCTTATTGCTCCACGTCTTATTGCTTCACCTCCGCTTCAACCGCCTCCAATTCCTTGCCGGCTTCCGCCCACCGGCCTTGCGCGGCCAACTCATTGTATTTTCGCAAATGGTCGCGAATGCGCTGCAGCCGGGCTTCTGCACCAGGGGTTACAGGAGCCGCCGCCGATGGAGCGCTCAGCGCCGCGACGGCCGCGGTTGGCGTCTGCGGCGGAGGCGGGTTGCCGCCCGCAAGCGCGGCCAGCGCCTCTTCGTAGGTATCCTTGTAGATCAGCCGGTTGCCCACCGCCAGAACCACTTTCTTCAACTGCGGCATGCGCGCCTCGGTGGCTTGGATATAGATGGGGTCCACGTATAGGAACGTGTTGCCCACCGGCAGCACCAACGTCTGGCCGCGCAACACCTGCGAGCCTTGCTGGTTCCAGAGCGTCAGGTCCTTCGAAATGGTTTGATCCTGATTGATGCGGGCGGCGATCTGCATCGGCCCGAAAATCAACTCCTGCTTCGACAGCATCAGCACCACCACTTCGCCCAGATGCGGCCCGTCGCAGCGCGCCGCCATCAGGCCGATCAGGTTATCCTTGCCGCGAGGCGTGAAAGGCGTCATCAGCAGGAACTCGGCCTGTTTCTCGCCGGGCAGCGAGGCGACAACGAATGTGGGCGTCTCCGATTCGGATCCGCCGTTCTGCCCCGCGCCGCGGCGCGCCAGGTCCCACAGGTCCTCCTTGTTATAGAAGGATTGCGGATCGAGCATGTGATAAGTGCGGTAAATCTCGGCCTGTACGCGGAACAGAGTCTCCGGATAGCGCGCGTGCCTCCGCAAGTCGGCGGGCATCTCGGACGCCGGCAGGAAGAGATGCGAGAAAAGCCGCTGGTAAGCGCCGATCAACGGATCGTCGGGCGCGAAAACGTAGAGATGGGTTTCGCCGTCATAGGCGTCCACGGTGGCTTTCACGGCGTTGCGTATATAGTTGACGCGCCCCAGGTCGCCCAGGTCCACCGCGCGCGAGTAAGGGTGCGCATCGGATGTGGTGTAGCCATCCACCATCCAGACCAGGCGGCCGGCGTCGGTGATTACCAGGTAGGGGTCCGGGTCCCACTCAAGGAATCCAGCCAGTTCCTGCAGGCGTTCGCGCACGCGGCGCCGGATCATCATGCGGCTATTGGCGGTGAAGTAATCGGTGAGCAGAATATTCGGTTCGCCCTCGCGGACGGCCGCGGCCATCCGCATGAGGAACGACGAGATGGGAAATCCGCCTTTCCCTTCGTACCTGGAACGCACGTTATCTTCGCCGGAGGGGTAGTTGAACTCCGCCTGCGCGGTATTGACGAACACGGGCTCATGCGTCACCTCGCCATAATAGAGTTCCGGGCGGGTCAGTGAGAGACTCTTGGTTTTCACCACGGCGGGAGCATTGTCAATCAGCAGCACGGGAAGACCATCGGGAGTGATCTTGGCTACCGGCGCGAGCACCAACCCGTATCCGTGCGTGTAAATAAAGGCGGGGTTGATCCAACTGGCGCGCGCGGCGGGCAACTGGCTGATATCGAGCTCGCGGGGAGCGACCAGTACCTGCCGGTATTCCCCATCGATGGTGTAACGGTCTACATCACTGTCATGGAATGTGTAATAGGGCCGTAGCGCCTGAATCTGTGTGACGGTATCGTGAAAAGCCTGAGTGTCCCATAAGCGTACGTTGTCCAGCGTGGATTGATTCTGCGCGATGTCGATGGATGCCTCAGGCTGCGCCTTGAACTCCACCTCGCGCACATTCTGTTCGATGCCGTACGCGCTGCGCGTCGCGTGAATGTGGGTCTGCACGTATGGACGCTCGAGCGAGATCTCATTGGGCTTCACGTAGAGCGCGGAAACGATGCCGGGCACCACAAAACTGACCACCAGAGACAAAGCCAGGAACGACGCCCATAAGAGCCGTCCCATCCAGACCAGCGCGGCCGCGGCGATGCAAGAGAAAATCAGCAGCCACTGCAGCGGCAATCCGACATTCTGATCCACCCAATCGACGCCCACCAGAAACGTGCCGTGCTCGTTATAGACCATTTCGTACCTTTCCAGGTAGAAACGGCACGCCAGCGCCAATAGCAGCACTACCGCGGCCCCGCGCAGGAAGCGCGATTCCAGGCCGCCTTCGAGTTTGAGAAAAGACGCGTCCAGCTCCTGCATGTTGCGCAGCTCCGACATGCGATACCGCAGCTGCCACCCGCGGGCCGCGATCCAATAGACCAGAATCGCGACAATCACAAGCCCCAGCACGTAGCCGCGCAGAAGATTGTAGAAAGGCAGATCGAAGAGGTAAAACGAGAGTGGCTGCTGAAAGACCGAGTCGCGCCATCCGGCCGCCGAGGCAGCCAGCCCGCGCGATCCGGCGAAGCGCACCACAGTCCAGTTGTCGATGGAAGCGGCCGCGATAATGTAGCCGAGAAGCAGCAGACCCAGCGCGGAAGCCTTAGCGTACAGGCCATGCTCGCCCAGCGACGTCCCCGCGAACTTCAGCGCGCGTGCGTGCGCAATCCACAGCGTCGCGAAAGCCAGCAAGGTGGCGGCAGCCAACGGCGCGAAGCTGTAGGTGAGCATGCTGAGCCAGGTATCGAATTGACCCAGCTCCTTCCACCATTCCACGTCGATCACATAGGAAGCTATGGTGCGCGCGGCGAACAACAGCACGATTACGACGACGATGAGCGTGATGATAAGGCGCGGCGGTCCGTCCTGCCGGCGCCCGCGATCGATCCGATACTGCGGCATGCCCCAAGCGTATCACCTGCGAAGACCCCAGATTTTACTTGTTGTCTTAGGGACAGAACATGACATGCTTCGTCTACGCGACTGAGGCATTGAAGTGCATTCCTACCGTTTGTTACTTATCCTATTCGCGTCGCTGTCATTCGCTCATCCGTCACAGGAAGGCCAGGAGGCTATAGCGCTCAATAAACGCGGACTCGAAGCGGCGAACCGGCGCGATTATGTGGAAGCGGAAAAGTATTACCGGCAGTCCGCCGGGATTTATCGCGCGCGTGGTCCGGAATTTGAAGCGCACCTTTCCATCGAATTGTTCAACCTGGCGGAATCCATGTGCGGGCAGGGTAAGTGGCTCGAAGGGAAGGGCATTTTTGAAGAGTCGCTGACGCTCAGCCGGCGCGCGCTTGGCCCTAAACACATTCGAACCGCCGCCGATCTGAACGCCTTGGGCAATGTCTCGATGATGGTTGGCGATATGCCGCGCGCGGAGGCGCTGCTGACGGAAGCGCTGGCCATCGAGCGTGAAAAATATCCGGCCGATCTTCAGCTGGGGAGCACGCTAGCGGCGCTTTCCGCTCTCAGGCGGCGCGCGGGAAAGCCCGATGAGGCCTTGCCGCTCGCCGAGGAAGCGCTCAGAGTAACGCTGAAGGCGGAAGGCGTGGAGGGGCCGGAATCCGCCATGATGTACCGGAATGTGGCGCAGATTCACTATGTCGCAGGCCGGAACGACCGTGCGTTGCCACTCTATCGCAAGGCGCGCGCTATTCTGGAACGCCTGGGCGCAACCTCCGATCCAAGATATGCCTCACTGCTCAGCCAGGAAGGGTTGGCCTTGATGGATGACGGCAAACTTGGGCTCGCAGAGAGCAACATGAAGCATGCCATCGATCTGCTCAGCCTGACTCCTGCGGATGAGTTAGAACTGGCTATCGCGCAGAATAACCTGGGCCTGCTGCGGATGCGCCAGAAGAAATACGCCGAGGCGGACGAATTGCTCACCAGGGCGCTATCGATGGAGCAATTGTATAACTTGCAGGATGCCGCGCAGATCGGCCGGACACGGGATGCGCTGGCGCAAGTACGCATGTCGCTTCGGTGAGCTTTCGCACTAAGTGGGACCGGCCTCCCGGCCGGTCTGCGCGCCGAAGGCGCGCTCCATGGGCTGACCGGCCAGGAGGCCGGTCCCACATGCAGAGTGGCCCTCGCCGTGCTGAATTCTCATTGCTATGACTAAAACAATTGCCGGATTTTTCCGTACCCGAATAGACGGAGAGACAGCATACAATCAGCTTCTCGCCAGCGGACTCGACCGCGACCAGGTAAGCTTTGTAGCGGGAGATACGCGTGGCCATGAAACTCCCGCGATAGGACCTATCGAGGGCACGGGCGCCGAATCGGAGATGCCGCAGGATGTTGCCATGGGCAGCGCCATCGGTCTCGCCGCGGGGCTGGTCCTCCTGGTAATTCCGGGCGTGGGCCCATTTCTCGCCGCCGGACCCCTTGCCGCTGCGATGGGCGGAATCGTTGCCGGGGCCGGGGCCGGAGGCATCATCGGACTTCTGAGAGACAATGGCGTTTCCGAAGAAGAAGCCGCATTTTACGAGGAGGGCGTCAAGCGCGGCGGTTCCCTGGTGACGGTTCGCGGTGTAACCGAAGCGGGTGAAAAGAAGGCGCGCCAGATCATGCAGAAGTGCGGCTCGATTGAGGCTGAGGAATTGAAGGCCCAGCCTCAAATGACAGCCGGATCTATGCGATCCTGAATCTCACAATCGTGAGACACGAACAGACCGGACCCGGCCGTGCGACTCAAGGATTTGTCGACGGTTATTGGTTATCCGGAGACGGGCTCACCGGCTAAGGACGCCGTGCGCGTGGTTTGCGATGGCTGCCCGGAGCTGATTCTAAATCTGCGTGAGCCATTCGTATCGGCGAGTGACGCGCAGTGGATTCCGCAGCCGACATTTCTGCGCCGTGGCTGTTTCCAATACGGAGCGGCGGGATTTTAAGATAAGATCCCCGCCACGACCTTCCGACTCAGTTAGCGGTAGTGTGATGGCGGCGGGGATGCTGCTGGCGCAACGGGCGCAAATGACGCCTGACGCCGACGGCGCGCTGCTGCGCGAAGATCCGCAGACGGGCGGTCTGGAGTTGTTCGTACACTACCCGGCGGGGCACGTCTTCACGCCGCACTGGCACAGCGCCAATGATCGCATCATCCTGCTGGAAGGCGCAATGTCCATCCAGGTCGGCAATGGGCATAAGGAGCTGCAACCCGCCGGATACGCGCGTCTGCCGGCGAAGCAGGTGCAGACCAACCACAAAGCAACGGCAAAGCAAGCGGTGTTTTGGCGCCGTCATGTATGATGGCCATATCATGGCCAAGATAATTGCCGCGCTTTTCCGCACGCAACTCGAAGGTGAAGCGGCCTACAAAAAGCTGCTCTCCAGCGGATTCACGCGCGACCAGGTGAGCTTTGTTGCGGGCCATCCGCGCGAACTGTCCGCTGAAGGGACCGCGTATCTCACCGACGCGATCGGCGTGGCCGTTGAGGCGATGGCGTTGTTAGTGCCGGGCAGCGGTCCGCTGGTCGCGGCCGGCCCGCTTGCCGGAGTCGTCAGTCGAATAGGTTCAGAGCACGGAGGCATAGCCGGAGTTCTCCAGGACCACGGTGTTCCGGAAGAAAAAGCTGGATATTACGCGGAGGGTGTCCGTACCGGCGGCTCGCTGGTGGCGGTTCACGATGTAACGGGCGACGCGGAAAATGAAGCCCTGGCAATTCTGGAACTGAGCGGCGCGATCAAGAGCGAGGAGTTGGCCGCCGAGGAATCCGACTGATCGGTTCTCGGCTTTCAGGGATGCCCGCCTAAACGATTGGTGGCCTGGGACAAGTAAGGGGACCCGCAAAACCGCCGGGTCCCCTTCAGGCTGCTTGCTAGGACCGCTGTAATTCCGCGACCAGATCCTCAAGGCGATCGTAGCTGAGGCCTGCGCCTTTAGCCATTCCGGATGCGAGAACCATGTCCCGTACTTCGAGTGACGGATAGCGCACCGTCACCGTGAGGCGCGTCTTACTGTCCTCTTCACTGAGTTCGGTAGTCACCACCGAGACGCTGTCGGGAAACTGCTCGAAGATCTCGGTGAACACTAACCGTCCTGGCGGCGCGATTTCCAGGTATTCGCCGTGAAAGGCAACCTCCCCCTTGGGGTGGCGATTGACGAAGCGCCAGGCGCCGCCGGGGCGCAAATCGATTTCACAGACGGGACCGAGTAGCCTTCACCCAGGCGGCCCCACCATTGCTTCACATGCTCAGGTTTCGTCATCGCCTCGAACACCAGGCGCCTCGGGGCATCGAAGAGGCGCGTCAACGGATTTCGCCGTGTTTGTCAACAGAAAATAATTGCGCCGTGCGGGTCTATATGGCTACGTCCGGAATCCATATGGAACCGTAGATTTGAATTCTGATCCGAACATGCTCAAGAAGGCGCGGGAACAATCCGCCTCGACTACCCGGTTCTTTTTCCTTGACCGGATCGCGGACTCCACGACGCCGGAGGCCATGAGTTTCCGGCAGGTGCTGGGTTCCATGATCGGTGTGAAGCTGGGATGGGTGTGAAGCTGGCGCCGTAACAATGCCGCGGCGGCACGTTTCGATAGGCTCGCCCCGCGGCTCGTCCCGCCCCCCGACCCACCGTAGGCTAGAATAAGGTTGCACAAACAATGACAATCAGGATACGGTCGACGACGGTGCTTTGTGTGCGCCGCGACGATAAAGTGGTGATGGCCGCCGACGGGCAGGTGACGCTGGGCCATGAAGTGTTGAAGTCCAAGGCGCGAAAGCTGCGGCGTCTCTATAACGACAAGATCCTCGCGGGCTTCGCGGGCTCCACTGCCGACGCGTTCGCGCTGTTTTCGCGGTTCGAATCGAAGCTGGAGCAGTTCAACGGAAACCTGCCGCGCTCAGTGGTGGAACTGGCCAAGGAATGGCGCACCGATCGCGTGCTGCGGCACCTGGAAGCGCTGTTGCTGGTGGCCGATCTGAAGAACATCTACCTGGTGAGCGGAAATGGCGACGTGATCGAGCCCGACGAAGAGATCGCCGCCATCGGGTCGGGCGGCCCGTTCGCCACGGCCGCCGCGCTGGCGCTGGTGCGCAATACCAAGCTTTCGGCCAAGCGCATCACCGAAGAGGCCATGGGTATCGCGGGCAAGATCTGCATTTACACCAATGAGAATGTGATGTATGAGGAGTTGTCGTAGCCATGGTGATCTATCTTCCCGCTCAATCGGTTGATGAGGAGCCCATGCTCGACGAGCTGACGCCCCGCGAGATCGTGCGTGAGTTGGATAAGCATGTGGTGGGGCAAGCCGACGCCAAGCGCGCGGTGGCCATCGCCCTGCGCAACCGCATCCGCCGGCAGAAACTTTCGCCGGAAATGGCCGAGGAAGTGATGCCTAAGAACATCCTCATGATCGGGCCGACGGGCGTGGGCAAGACCGAGCTTGCGCGGCGGCTTGCGCGGCTCTCGAATTCGCCGTTTCTCAAGGTGGAAGCCAGCAAGTTCACCGAAGTGGGCTACGTGGGCCGCGACGTGGAATCGATGATTCGCGACCTGGTGGATATCTCCATCGACATGGTGCGCGAAGAGCGGCTGGACGAAGTAGCCGACCGCGCCGAGCTGAACGCCGAGGACCGGCTGCTCGACTTGCTGATGCCGCCGCAGCCGGAGCCGAGCGAGAGCGTCGAGCGGACCCGCGAAAAGCTGCGCGAACGCCTGCGCGAAGGCAAATTGGACGAGCGCCTGGTGGAGATCGAAGTCAAAGACCGCGCGCCCAGCCTCGAAATCACCACCAACGCCGGCATTGAGGACATGGGCATCAACCTGAAAGATATGCTGCCCAATTTTTTCGGACAGAAGACGCGCCGCCGCAAGATGCGCGTGGCCGAGGCGTTGGATTATCTGGTGCAGGAAGAGGAGCAGAAGCTCATCGACATGGACCAGGTGACGCGGATCGCGCTCGAGCGCGTGGAATCGAACGGAATCATTTTTCTGGACGAGATCGACAAGATCGCGGGGCGCGAATCGGGCCATGGCCCGGACGTGAGCCGCGAGGGCGTGCAGCGCGACATTCTGCCGATTGTGGAAGGCACCACGGTCAACACGCGGTACGGATTTGTGCGCACCGACCACATCCTGTTTATCGCCGCGGGCGCGTTTCACGTCTCCAAGCCGAGCGACATGATTCCGGAGCTGCAAGGGCGCTTTCCGATCCGCGTGGAGCTGAAGTCGCTCACGGTGGAGGATTTCATCCGCATTCTCAAGGAGCCGAAGAATGCCCTGGCCAAACAGTACACGGCGCTGCTTGAAACCGAGGGGATCAAGTTGACGCTCACCGACGATGCGCTGGCGGAGGTTGCGCGCTTCGCCGCGCAAGTCAACGAAAGCTCCGAGAACATCGGCGCCCGGCGGCTGCACACCATCATGGAAAAGCTGCTGGAGGAAGTGTCGTTCGAAGGGCCGGATCTGAAGAAAAAGACGGTTAGAGTGGATGCTCAGTACGTCCGTAAGCAGCTCGCCGATATCGTCAAGGATCAGGATTTGAGCAGATATATTCTCTAGATGTCTTGTTATCGTTGGCGCTGCCTGGTCGCTAAGACATTATGAAATATGTTCTGAGTCGGAGCGGTTGTTCCGGAATGAACAGGGACGGCTGTCGTCCATCACCAGCCGCGCGCATCGGAAAAGCACACCGTGTAAGTACCCGCCAGAACGTTGGTGAAGCTGTAAGCGCCGGTGTCCCCGGTCACCATCTCAGGGGACTGATTGGTTTCGATCTGGGATCGCAGGCCGTTTGCAAGGAGATATATCATAGATCAATTGGCCTTGCGAAGCCGAGAAAGTTCTCCAGAAGTCTAAAATACAGCCCGCAGCTTGGAGCCTTCTGATTAACCAATCATTTATCATCGTTCTTTGGGCTCTCTTTCCGAGCTGAAAAGGAAGTTGACCAGTTGTGAAACACAGAACGTCTTACAGTTCGCCTTAGCAGCCCCATAGCCATCGAAGCCCTCCGGCTCCGGTCCAGCTATCGTTGCGAGATTGTACGCTTCGACGCCCACGCTGGCCAAGTGCTCGAACGTCACTTCACACCCGGCGTGGGCGTCGTTTCTGAGATAGCCGGTTGAGCCCTAGAGGCGCATCCAGGCTAGCGCATCGGCTGCGACCGCCGCGACCTCGCTGGTCGCCCGGCCACAGTCCTTACAGCTTGAAATTGCAGATGTAGCCCACATCGTCGCAATACCACATGTAGCCGTCGTGGATCGTGACGCCGTGAATCAACGGGTCCTTTTCGGTCAATTGAATTTTCTCGACAATCTTCCCGGTCTTAATATCGAACCGGAAGAAGGCCCTGAGGTTAGAATCGGCGTTCCATAGAGTGTCGCCTTCCCAGCCGACGCCGTGCGGACGATTGCCGGGGACAGGCCACCAGTCCTGCACCACCCAAGTCTTCGGCTCCATCACGTAAATGTGCCGCGCCGGCGGGTTGGCGAAATATAGAAGCCCGTCGCGGTTCTCGATTCCGTGGGCGCCTGTACCGCTGAGGCCGCTGGTCGAATCGAGCGGCAGTTGTCCAGGGGGGCCCCCTCGTCCGCCACGCCCGCCGCCGCGCCCTGCGCCGCCAGCAGCTGCTTGTCCGCCGTTAGCGGCCGCTTGTCCACCGCCTTGGCCGCGCCCCTGACCACCGCCGCGGCCTTCGGGAGCCGGAAACGGCGAGGTCAGCGGGCTGCGCGCCGCCGGCGGATCGCCCTTCATGGCGTAGATTCGGCCGGCCCCAGGAGTCCAATACTTGGCAATCGTCTTCCCGTCTTGCGGACTGCAGGTGACGATTAGCGAGTTGTGAGTCGAGGTGAGCCACATCACGCCGTCGGCATCGACCGTGACGCCGCTGGCGCCGACGATATCCGCTGTGAAATCACGTATTATTTTGCCGTCGGCGTAGTTCACCAGGGTTACGTGCTCCGGCGAGGGGCCTTGATCCTGGACCCACAACCCTTCCGGCGTCGCTTGCAGGCCGTTCGGCTTCGAATACGGCGATTTGTATACAATCTCCGGTTTTCGAGCGCCGCGCGACTTAATGCCACCGATGTCTATCCTTTCGGCGCGCAAGGGCATTGCAGCCGCCGCTAAGCCGAAAAAGTCTCTGCGTCTCATTATCGTTTCTCCTTGGATTCTCCCCACGAACAACTTGGTTGCCGGGCCGCCGCGCCCACCACAGAGATCCCAAGCCCGCTCTGTCGCGTTCCAAAACCGACCCGCCGGAGACATCCAAGGAAGGGCCTCTTCCAGCGGGAATGCCATTACGTTAACTCTGTCTGTGGAGATTAACGGCGTTCCTTCGCGAATCCGCCTATTTTATATCATAGATCAACGTGCGAAGCAAGCCAATAAATTGGTCCACCACAGAAGCTGGCGACGCGTGGCGTCAATTCGGTCAGGACTAGCTGCTACACAGCTTCGCCAATGTGCGAACATCCTTGACGTCTTCAAGCGTTCGCACGCTCTCGACGATCGCGGCGATCTTGTCATTGGGCCAAGCGGCGAATCTCGCGCAGTCTTCAAATTTGGCCGCGGCATCGTCGTAGGTCATGGGGTCTGCCGGGTTCCCCTTGGCGAAATCGGCGCGGCCGGAGATGGTTCTGCCGTCCAGGAGCCGGATATCGACGATGCTGGTCATCTTGTTGTACCCGGCTTTTTCAGCTTCGGGATGAACGCCAAAACGGACGCGCTCGATCATGGCTTGCACCTCTGGCCGCCTGACGACCTCGTCCGTAAATTCGCGCAATCCCGCCCTGCCATAAAGCAGGATTGCCGCCATACAGAATTCCATGCTGAACTTGGCTTGAAGCGCGTTCGTAGGGTGGTGGTGTATGAGCGCGCTCGGCATATTCCGATTGGCGCCGACATCCACGCGTTCGATCTGTTGCGCAGTGATATTGTTCGCTTGAATGAGACGCAGCAAGGCTGTCATGGCTGGATGCGTCAGGGAACCGGATGGGAACGGTTTGATGGATACTCCTGGCGAAAGGAACGTCCAGGGTTGCGCCAGCTTCATCGCAGCGGCATTGTAGCCGCCGCCGGCGGCATGAAAGAATCCGTTTGGCGCTTCGAGAATCTGATCGCTGGCCGTCCAGCCCAGCATGGCCAAGTCTGCTGCGACGATGCCGGACTCGGCGGCGCGACCAGCGTGAAAGGGTTTGGTCATGGTCCCGAAGTTTTCCCGCAGGCCGGCCGACTCACTTCCAGCGATACTCAGCGCCCGGGCGCACGTTGGCGCGTCGGCGCCAAGCAGCTTAACGGCAGCGGCTGCGGCTGCGAAAGTACCACATGTCCCGGTGGAGTGAAAACCATCTTCGTAATGGCGAGGCGCGATGGCCTCGGCGATCTTGCACTCGACTTCCACCCCGAGGTGGTAGGCGAGCATCAGTTCGCGCCCGGACATCCCTCTTGCTTCAGCCACCGCCCACGCCGCCGAAAGACAAGGCGCGGTGGGATGTGTGAGCAGCCCGTAGACCCGATCGGGAGACACTGCTAATTGCGTGTCGTCGTAGTCGTCGGCATGAATGCCGATGCCATTTGCAAACGCGGCAAACCGTGCCCCCGATTTCATGGAGGATCCCAAGATCGTCGCCTCATTGCGCGAGATCCCCAACGATTGCAGGTAGGTTCGCGCCAAGCGTCCAAGGGCTCCCGCCGAGCCCACCAGTGCCAGGCCGATTCCATCGAGGATGGATTTCTTGCCCAGTTCGAGCAGTTCCCGGGGAAGATCGGCGTATTTGGTTTGGACGACGAACTCCGCGACCCTACGGGTTAACCCGTCCTGATTGGCGGATTGCGAGTTCGGCTGCAAATCGGATACCTGGCTCTTGCCGAGCAGCGCGGTATTTGCGCCCAACGCTGCTAACTGGGCCAGTCTTCTGCGTGTCAATCTCATGTTTCCGTTGACCCTCGGCCAACAGTGTACCTCCGGCTACGGACGGTCGACTTCTCGTGTGTCTCTAGACCGCTTCCCGCAAGGGCGCACGCTGGCGATTCGCCAACCTCGCGTCTCTACCCTCGGGCAATAACATCGCGGGTCAGAGAGCCCGCATCCTCGAATCGAACTTAGAATCGGAAGCGGGCCACAAGCTGCCCGTTGCGCGGATTATTTTCTACGGATCCGGGGTTGATATAGCCAAACCCGCTCGTAAGCTGACCCGCCGAGTTGTAGGTGGTCGTCGCGATAGAGTTGGTGCTCGTAGGATTGTTCAGGTATGTACGGTTGAAAACGTTAAAGAACTCCGCCCGAATCTGGAAGCTCTTCTTTTCCGAGATCTTGAATATCCTGCCCAAAGACATCGATTCGCTGGGACGCCGTTCATAACGGTAGTCGTTGTAAAACTCGGCGGCGGTGCCGAACTGTCCGGCAGGCGGCTGACTCCATGCCGCCGGGTTCAGCACCAGATCGGCGTAGGGATTGATGCAATGGCAGTTGAGGTTTTGCAGGAATAACGGAACGCCGGGCGCCCGGTCGGCATAGGTGGTCTGGAACACGTCCGAATTGAGGTTGTTCTGCGCTGTGGGAGCCGCAATGGGCAGTCCGCTCGAGTAGGCCAGAAGGCCCCCGAAAGTCCAGCCGCCGATTACGGCGCGCACGAGCTTGTTCGGGCCGACCGCCGGAATTTCATAGTTGTAAGCGATGGTGAATTCGAAAGGTTGGGACAGGCTCGAAATTTGCTTGTTGTTTGCGGGATTAAACACGTTGTTGGGGCCTTCCAGAGTGTCCAGCTCCCTCTGAAAAACGAAGGTCGCCAGCACGTCCAGGCCGTGGGAAAAACGCTTGGTGGCCTTTGCCTGCAAGGAATCGTACCAGGTGTCGCCCAGCGCCGCGCCCACCACCGTGATGGTGGTGAACTGCGGGAACGGCCGGAGCGCCTGAGCCAGGGTGGAAGTGACCGGGAATCCCGCATAAGGCGCTTTGAATCCGGCAGCTACCACAGCCGGCGAATCGAGAGCCGATGTGAGCAGCGTCAAGTTGGCTGGGTTATTGAGGCTGAGGCCGAAAGAAGCCAGCCTCTGCGACGAGATGGCATTCAAATTTTCGAGATTGTCGGCCTCGAACCAGGCGCCGCGGTTGCCCACGTAGGAGGCCTCAATGGCCAGATTGGTAGTGATTTGCCGCTGCAGCGTGAGATCCCACTGGACCATACGCGGCATCCGGCCCGCGTTGGGGTCGAGGAATGCCACCGGGGCCTGAACCTGGCCGGGCGTGGGATATAGTCCGGGATTGAGCGTAGTGTTGTACAAAGAGCTCAAACTATAGTTCATACCGTTCTGGAGCAACTCCGCTGGAGCGCCGTAGGTTGGGTTTGTGAATTGAAGCGTATTCCAGCCGCCGGTGCCCGCCGTGGATTGATTGGTTGACTGACCGCCCTGAGTTTGGGCGTAGGTAACCCCCCATCCGCCGCGGAACACCGTCTTGTTATCAATCTTATAGGCGAAGCCAAATCGCGGACCGATGGCGTATGGATAGGCGCGGCCAAACAGGCAGTTGCAAGTGCCCGGCCCGTAGCCTTCATAAATGGTCGCCCCCAAAATACCACCTGCGGAGGGATTCGGAGTGGTCGGCCCGAACGAGCTTACGCGATCATGGATCTCTTTGCCGGCGCCCTCGATGTCGTATCGCACCCCATAATCGAGCGTGAGTTTGCGCGTCACCTTCCAGTTATCCTGTATATACGCGCCAAAGGCTGGTTTGCGGGTCTGGGGAAGGGCTTGGTTGGCGACGCTGGAGCTGTTCACCAGGCCGAGCAGAAAGCTGGCGTAGGGCAAGCCAACCGTGCCGCCCCCGATAGTCTGTCCTTGAGTGTAAGGCAGCCCCGTCTGGGCGTTACTGAAGCTGTATGTTCCAAAGTCCGAGTTGGTGCCCGAGGTCAGCGCGTCAATGCGGAAATCGGCGCCAACCTTGTAGGTATGGTTGCCCTTGACCCAAGTGGCGTTGGCGACGCCTGTCGGCTTGTATGTCTTAATGGGCTGGCAATTAACCGAGCCGAAGCTCAAGGCCATCCCGCCTCCATTTGTCGACGAATTCAGGCCGCCGAAGGTGGGGAAACCAAGGCCGGCAATTGTGCCTCCAATACCCAGCCCGGTAACGGCGTTGAAGTCCTCCACTTGGGGCTCTCCACAGTCTGTATTAAAGTGGCCCTGGTAGCCAACGCCGACGTGCACCAGGAAGTTTGGCGTCAGTGGGTCGTCGAAATTGAGCCGGTAAGTGTTAGTCCTGGTCGTGATATACCGGGCCTGGGTGATCTGGGCGGGAAGGCCGTCCAGGCCATTGTAGTGCGGGCCGTAATACTGCGAAAAGTAGAACGAGAACTTCATCTGGTTCTTGAAGTACTGATCTATTTTCACAGTAGGAATGTATTCCTCCGTTATCGCGGTGTACTGCTGATCCCAGTTATTGAGGATGCCCGACGTAGTGGGGAGCGGGATGAACGACTGAGTCTTCAAGGCGACCGGGTCCATGCGATTCACCGGGATAGTATCGTTCGGGAAAGGCGTAGTGACGGTTTCGCCATTCACCGTAAAGGCGGTGGCGGGGTCGTAAACCGTGTTTTCCACGATTGGTTTCCCGCTTGGGTCCGTGCCGAGCGTCTTCTCTAGGGCTTCGCTGAAATTCCCGCTTCGCATCAAGTTCGATGGAACGTTGGTCAAGTCGAAGGTGGTTCCCTTCTGGTAGAACTCCTCATAGGAGAAGAAGAAAAAAGTCTTATTGCGGCCGTTGTAGAGTTTGGGTACGCGCACCGGTCCGCCGATGTTGCCGCCAAAGTCGTATCTCCGGTTGGCAGGCCGGAGCAGTCCCCCGTTCCCATTGTTGGTAAAAGGCTGTCCCGCTCCCAGGATCTCGTTGACCCAGTAGTCGAACAAGCTGCCATGGAAGTCATTAGTGCCGGACTTGACGTTGAAATTGACGAAGCCACCGGTGACCTGACCATATTCGGGAGAGAAATTGCTGGTCAGCACCGAGACTTCCTGCAACGATTCCACGGACGGCTGTACCTGGTCCTGGCGGATATTCAAGCGATTGTTATTCGCCTGTTGGCCCTCTATCTGGATGTTGAATGTATTGGTCGGGGCGCCGTCCAGGCGGATGGAAGAATAACTGGAGAAGACCCCGCTTGGCACCAGAGACACCATGGTCAGGGCGTTCCGTATCCCCGCCGCGGAAGTATTGCCGCCGGCCCCAAAATTGATGGGCAGATCATTCAGCGACTCCACGCTGATGGTCGCGTTCTGCGCGGCGTTTTCCGTTTTGAGCATCGCAGCGTCCGCTGTCACGGTGACCGTCTCGCTAGCCGATCCTAATTGCAAGGCGATATCGACGTGGGCGATCTCCGCGACAAAAACTCGAATGCCCTCTTGAGTAAATTTTTTGAATCCGGAAACTTCGACGCTGACATTGTAGATCCCGGGAGGCAGCTGGTTGAACGTATAATTCCCCGTGTCGGTCGACTCGGCTTTGAACTCCGCGCCGCTCTCCTTATCGACTGCGACAACCGCCGCCTTGGGAATGGCGGCCCCGGATACATCGGTAATCGTACCTGTTATGCCCCCGCGGTCATTCTGCGCATACAACAGGGATGCCACGGCAAAACCGGTTAAGAAAAATAGAACCCTCATCCTTCCACCTCACCAAAGCTCGACTCGGAGCGGCATGGATACCGCAGATCGATATATCATTTATCATAGGAATCCACGCGTGTCAAGGGTTTTGATGATCCTGAAGCTTCGAGAACGGCAAACGATGCTGTTTTGAGGACCCACCCGTGAATCCGTGTTAGGGTCGCCAAAACTTGTACCTTGAAACTTGGTAACACAATCTTCTATCATCGTTCAGGCTCCATGCACGAGCCGAAAGGAAGGTTACCCAGCATGAACCGCAGAACATTTCTGACAGTCGCCGCGGTGGCGCCCATGGCGAGCGCGCTGCCTCTCGATCTCAGCAAAATTCCCGCACGAAAGCCCGGTAAAGTCGAGATCGTGTTCAAGTCGCCCGGCGACGACCCCAAGCCGAACGGGTTGCAGGCCACGTCGGACGGGTTGTGGATCATCGATCAAGGGGTCGGAAACAAAGCCTACCTGGTGAATTACAAAGGAGCCCTGCTGCGTTCGTTCGAGACCGAAACCGACCGCTCGAGCGGCGTCACCTTCGATGGCGAAGCGCTCTGGATCGGGTCCACGTATAATCGCGAGATTGTGCGCGCCGACGCCCACACGGGCAAGGCGCTTGATCGTCATTTCACGCCCGGCGCCGGGATCATTTACCAGATGGCGGGTGACCCGCCGGCGCGCCGCAGCCCGCTTGCGCGTCCCAATCCGCCGCAGAAGCAGCCGAAGTCCGGAGCGGCGAAGCAGGTGGGGGGATTCGATCAGGGCCGGATTCAAGGAGCGGCGGCGCCCGGAACCGGAGCGCACGGACAGGAATGGAGAGATGGAAAATTGTGGTTCGCCGTACCGCCTTCCAGGAGCGTGTATTGTCTGGATCCGAAGACTTGGGTGGTTCAAACCAAGTTCTCCACTGCAGGCAACCGCCCGCACGGCATCGGCTGGGAAGGCAAATATCTCTGGGTCGCGGATTCGAATTTGAACGCCTTCTTCAAGCACGATCCGGAAACCGGCGAAATGGTCGAGAAGATCCAGCTCGCCGACACCGATCCGCTGCCGCACGGCATGACGATTTGGGAAGGAAATATGTGGTACTGCGACGATGTCGGAGTGGTGTGCCGCTTCCGGCTTTCTTAACTTAACGAGACAGATCAGAACCTGATTCGCGCCGCACCAGCCGACGCCCCGTGAGACGATTTCCCGGCGGCTGCCAGAAAATCTGCGCCGGCCTGCCCTGCCGAGCGGAAGAGGACCACGTGTCGTTACCTTGTGGATTGTCACCTTGTGGGTTGTGTCCACCTTTGTCGCGTCACTGTAACGCGATCAAATCTTTTTTTCCAAGGCCAAAAAAAACGATTGCCTTTCATTGCCTATCCGATTTCACAAGAGCTACGCTTGCGGCTGGCTCGGATCGCGGCGAATCCACTGGTAAGCGGCGACGGAGTTCTTCCAGAAGTATTTTTCCGCCACGGCCCGTCCCTTTCCGTTGAAGTATTCCCGTACGACGCTGAGGACGGTTTCAAATGGAGCCCAGTTGTCTCCATTTGGCCAATCGCTTCCGAACACCAGATGATCTTCACCGAAAATATCCCAGAGCTGGTCCAGACGGGGCCGATAAAAGTTCAGATCCGTCGGCACCTGTCCGTCGACGCGGCGCAATACCTCGGACACCTTGACGTACACCTGGGGACGCTTGGCCAGCTCGCGAAGATTCGCTTCATATTGCCCGCGGGCCGGCGATTCGGTGGGCGGATCGAGCTGCGGCAGATGATCGATCACGATTCGCAGCTTCGGGACCTTGTCCGTCACGCGAACCATCGCCTCGATCAGCGCCGGCCGCGGATTGGCGGTATCCAGCACCAGGTTGGCTTCCGCCAATAGCTTCAACCCTTCGATGAATTCGGGCTTGTTGAGGTCCACGCCGATGTCCCGGCCCCACAGGTTTCCGTACCGAATGCCTCGAAACAGCGGATTCCGGTGATAACGCTCCAGGTACTCGGGAAACTCCGGCTTTCCCGGTTCCAGATCCCCGACCGTGCCCACCATGATGGTGTCCTTGGCGGCGACCTCCAGAACCCAAAGGTTATCCTCGATCCACGGGCTGGCTTCGATTTCGATTGCGCCGACAACTCCATGCGGTTGCGCGATTTTTCGATACCGCTCCGGCAGCGCCGGCTGATAGAGCTTCGCGTTGTCCTTGTTCGGATAAGGCACGCCTTGCGGACGGGTCGTATCGAAAAGATGAATGTGCGTGTCGATAATCGGGATTGGAGAAGCCTGCGCCTCGAGACCCTGCGCAGCCGCAATTGCGATAGCTCCCGTTAGAAATGAGCGCCGGCCGACCAGCGCCGCATCGAAGGCGTCTCTGGCGTTGTGCTCAGGCATCGTGGCCTCATCGCACCTTGTTCCCGGCGATAAACACCGACTCGATTTTGCGGGTGTTGCGGATATCGATGAGCGGATTCGCGGTGAGAACCAGGAAATCCGCCCACTTTCCTTTTTCAATCGTCCCCAGATCCCGCGCGCCCAGAAACTCGGCGCCGCTTTTGGTGGCCGCGGTGATGACCTGGTTGGGAGTCAACCCGGCCTGGACCATCAGCTCCGCCTCTTCGTGCTCGAAATAGCCCGCGAAACGCGCCGGCGGACCGGAATCGGTACCGAGACCATAGCGCACGCCGGCGTCCGCAAGGCGCTTCAAATTCTTTTCGGCGGTGTCGAGGAATTTTGGATACTGCGCAATTTCGGGATCTGCCGCGACTTGCTTCTGGTAAGCCGGGCTTCTCAAGGTGGCGAGCTCATCCGGCGGGATAGCGCGCGTGAAAAACGGATCGGTCAAAAAAGGCGCAGGCTTAGCCAGGGCAAACATGGAAGCCTCCCGCGCCAACGTCGACGCCATCTGCCACGCGCCGTGTTTCTTCATCATCGCGATCAGCTCGTCGTCCACCGGTTTGTCGCGGACGCTATGGGCCAGACCATCGAGACCGGCAGCGATCAGTTCTTTCGCGTCCTGCAAATAGAAAACGTGCGCCGCCACTTTCAAGCCGTGCTTGTGCGCTTCCTGGATAATCGCGCTTGAAAGCCGGATTGGAATCTTCGGAAGCGTGCCGAAATGATCGTCGACCCAGATTTTCACCAGATCCGGATGATGCGCCGCCACTTCATCCACGTCGCGGATGGCTTCTTCGGGACTCGATATCTCAAACGGGACTCCTTCCATTCCATGAACCACCCCCGGATATCCGCCCTTGACCGTGAAGCCGCGGCCGGCCGTGAAAAGGCGGGCTACCGTTGGCCGCCCGCTCCGTTGCTCGGCGCGAATCGTATAGCCCAGAGGCTGGTCCGCACCCATAGAAACCACCGATGTGACGCCATAGCTCGCGTACAGCGCGAGATTCTTTTCGACATTCTCGCGCGTATAGAATCGCTTCGTATCCTGCACCAGGCCTTCGGTGACGCTGACGTGGCCGTGCAGGTTGATGATCCCGGGCATCACGAATTTCCCGGCCAGGTCGTTAACCGTAGCGCCCTGCGGGACCTTAAGCTGCGCCGCGGGCCCGACCCACGTAATGCGCCCGTTCTCGACAATCATCGCCGCGCCGGACACAGGAGCGCCGCCCGCGCCATCGATGAGAGTGAATCCCTTGTATGCGACGGTTTCGGCCTGCAGAGCGAAACACAGCAGGCCAAGAAGGATGGCAGGCTTCATTTTGTTCGCTTCCTGGCATCTTCGAGAATCCGGCAGGCCCGCGAAGGATTGAATACGCCGCATGAGCAGAAACGGCCCATATAGCTGACTGCCTGTTCGGGCGTGCGGCGGCCCTCTTTCACCCAGTCGATCATCTTTTTCGCGAGCGACGCACTCACCATTCCGTGCCCGCACATGGTGGAAAGCATCAGCACGTCGGAATTGGCGAGATGCTCCGTCTTGCCTTCGAAACCGAGCGAATAGCCCACGCTGTGCCTGCACAATCCCGCCGCGTGGCAGCATTGTTCCGCGCCGTCGATGGAGGTCGAGATGTTCACGCTCAAGCCCAGATCGGCCTCGCGGACCGCCTTCAGAAGATCTTCGGCGGCGACGCGATTGTCAAATACCGCGGCAGCCGTGGTGGGCGTATCCAGGCCGGCGATCACGGCGTCGAAATCCGGTTTGATATCGCGCTTCCAATGCGAGAGCGGATTCATCGAACGCGACGGCCGGAAGGCGCCGCCATGACGCGCGTCGCCCAGGTTGACCGGATTGAATTGGCGCGCCATCTCCAGAAATCTGCGGAGTTTGGGCACCGAATTCTCGTCATTCTTCCCGCGGCTGCACATTGCGAACACGATGTAATCGTCGCGGAAACTGGCCGCGTCGCCGGCCCGATGCAGTGTGTTGGTCATCGGGCGACCACCTCGCTCTGGCGCTGCTCCCGCGCGCCATTCGTGATCCGGCCCAGGCCCGTGTTGGTCTTGGCGCGCTCCAGCCGGTACCCGAGCCGTTCCAGAATCGGCGCCACCACGTAATCTTCTCCGTCCGGCGCGCACCGCGTCCCGACGCCCAGCGCCACCACCGTATCCAGCCGCTTTTCGACGTCCCACACCAGCCGGATCACTTCCTCGGCGCGCTCCACCGGAACCTTGATCTCGAGGATCGCGGATAGCACCTTTTCGCCCAGTATATCCTCACGCAGCGCGCCTTTGGAAGCGTCCGACATCAGCGAAGTGATCGGGTTCTTCTTCTCGAAGGCGACCCCGGCCTGGGCCAGCGCCGTCGACATCTCCTGGATCTCGTGCATCCATACGCCGACGCCGGGGCGGCCGAACTCGATCGTGAATCCCACTTCGCCCACATTGATGCGCCCGCTGATGTCGTTCGTCTTGACTTCTTCGGTGCCTCGCCCCTCGATTCCGGTGGATTCGTGGGGAACGCGAGGATCGGAAAACGCGCGCCGCACCACGCGCGGCCAGACGAGTTCATCGGGCGCAAACGCGGCCGTCGGGCAAACATCCGGTTCCGGATCGAAGCGCAGCCGGAATGCCTGAAAAAACTTGCGCACGGCGCGCACAAATGTCGGATTGAGATGCTCCTGGCTCAGTCCGTTAAAGCAGGCGTAACATTCCACGCACTCGTCGCTGTTCACGGTCGCCCGTTTAATGACAGGATCTATATAAATGGCGCCCATGGGACAGACGTATGTACAATTTCCACAGGCTACGCACTTGTTTGGGTCGATTTTCATTGGCGCAATAATCCTCCTATCAAACCTCTAGACCGCCGAACGCCGCGGATCGATTCGGCTGACGATCAACGCAGAAAGCACACACAGGAAGCTGGCAAGCAGGAACGGCGAAGTCCAGCCCAGCAAGGTCGCCAGGTATCCCACCATGACTGCGGAGATCGCGCCGCCGAGGTTGCCCAGCGTGTTCATTACCGATGAAACCGATCCGCTGTAATCTCCCCCGATATCGAGACACATGGCCCAGGAAACCGCCACGGTTAGCTCCAACCCGGCCAGGGCAAGCGTGAGGCAAACCAGCGCCGTCACCGGACTATTCGCCAGAACTCCGGGAAGCAGCGCGAGAGCGGCGACAGTGAATCCGAGAATCGAAACCGTGAGCCGGCCGCGCCGCAAATCGCGAAACCTCGCTGCGAGTTTGTCGGATGAAACGCCGCCCGCAACGTTAGCGACAGTCGCGGCAAGCAGAGGAATGCTCGCCAGTCCGCTCTTGAGCGCACTGAAATGGCGCGCCTCTCGAAGATAAGTCGGAAACCAGGCCAGATACAGCCAGATTACCCATCCGTAGCAGAAGTAAACGACGCTCAGATACCAGAGATCCCGGCTGCGAAGAATGCGCCGCCAAGGCACGCTTCGCTTCGAGGCAGGGCCGGCGCCAGGGACCGCTTTCGACAACAACTCGATTTCCGCGGCGTTAGCTCGCGGATGCTCGCTGGGATAGTTACGGTAAAAGGCATACCACACCACCGCCCACAGCACTCCGGCGGCGCCAAAAACGTAAAACACCCACCTCCAGCCGAAAATAGCCATCAGCGACACAACAATCGCCGGCGCCAGCGCCGCGCCCAGGCGCGAGCCTGAATGTTGAAAGCCCTGACCGAAAGCGCGCTGCCCAACCGGTAGCCAGCGTACCAGCGCTCGCGATCCGGCCGGGAACGCCGCCGCTTCCCCCGCTCCAAACAGGAAGCGCGTGATGGCGAGAGAAATTGCGCTAACGGAAAGACCGGTTCCCGCCGTAAAGACAGACCACCAGGCCATTGCGCCGGCCAGCACGATGCGGGAACCGAAGCGGTCCGCCATCCAGCCGCCCGGAACCTGGAACAGCGCGTACGACCAGTTGAAGGCGGAAACGCTCCATCCCATGGTGATTTTGTCGATGCGGAATTCCCGCATGATGTTGGGTGCGGCGGCTCCGATCGCGCCGCGCTCCATATACATCAGAAAGGCCATTAGAAAGGTGAGCCCGAGGACCCGATAACGGACCCGCGTCGCGGCAACTGGAACGACCGAGGGTGGATCTACCTGAGTAGGCACCTTTTTTTGCTCGATCATAGAGTTTTTGGCGACCCTTCCATCGCTCGACAACCCGCCTCTCAGGAAGCGCGGAAGGCCCATCCTATCACAACTCCTGCGAGAAAAAAAGTTCAAAAAAATAATAGATCATATTGCGCAGGATTTCTGCGTACGCATGGCGGCCGCCTGCTTGAAATCGAGAATGGGCGTTTTGCACGCGAGCCCCGGAGTTGCCGGCTTTTTGCGTTTGGATATCCAACGAGGGTTGGGCCGACAGAGGCCGGAAGGCTCTTGCTTACAGGGTTGCCTGATGCTCCGGTAACTGGACTCGAAGCCAATGTGTCTTATCCGACGGGGAAGATCGCCGTCAACGATTACGGAGACGGTCGAGTGGCGGTCCCGGTTGAGGTGATCCAGCGGAAAGCGAAGGCAGTAATCGTTTTGCGGACCAGCGCCGTGAACTCCGGCTCCTCAATCGAGCGCAGCGACTCGATCAATGTGTAATGCTCACGGCCCATCGAGGCCGTCAGCGGCTTTCCGCTCGCCAGCACGACGAACGCGAACAGCGGCGCCATTAAACGCTCTAAAGTATCCGCCAGAAAAGTGTTGCCTGACAGCTTCCAGCAGCTGCGGTGAAAATCGAAATCCCGCTCCAGAAAATCGCGGCGGTCGCCTCGCTGCCCGGCCTCCACCAGCCGGTCTACGCGCGTTTTCAGATCCGCCAGATCCGCTTCGGTGACCCTCGGGCGCGCCCATTGCAAGGCCAGAGTCTCGAGTTCGATTCTGAGCGCGTACAGGTCCCGCACCTCTTCGGCGTCGAACTTTGTGACGTAGGTCCCTTTATTGTTAACCCGGCACACGAACCCATCGTGTTTCAGGGAGATGAGAGCCTCCCGCACCACGGGCGAGCCGACGTTCATCTCGCGCGCAATCTTGCGTTCAATTATGGCGTCTCCGGGCTTGAGCGCGCCCGAAAAGAATGCGCCTTTCAGGGCGGCTATCACCCGCTCAGTGAGTGAGACGACTTCAATATTTTCAAAAACCCCGCTGCTAGCGGCTGGAGGGTTTGCAGTATCCACCATGACTTAGCAACGATCATAGCACGAGACCGGATTCTTGTATTTGAAAGGAATGCTCGATTGACACCCATTCCAAAGTGATCTATGATAGATCGGCGCTCACCATGAAGACGAAAGTGGCCATTCTCGGCTCCGGAAACATCGGTACCGATCTGCTGATCAAGATTCTTCGTACCTCGGAAACTCTCGAAGTTGGCGCGTTTGTTGGAATCGACCCTGAATCCGATGGCCTGAAGCGCGCTCATCGCATGGGGGTGCCCGTCACCGATCGTGGAGTTACGGGTTTGCTTGCGATGCCGGGGTTTGACGACATCCGCATCGTGTTCGACGCCACTTCCGCCAAAGCTCATGCGCGCCATGACGCTGAGCTGCGCGGCCTCGGCCGGCAGCTTATCGATTTGACGCCCGCCGCCCTGGGGCCTTACGTAGTCCCCGTGGTAAATCTCGGCGCGCATTTGGATGCTCCCAATTTGAACATGGTCAGCTGCGGCGGGCAGGCGACCATTCCCATGGTTGCCGCCGTGAACCGCGTAGCGAAAGTACACTATGGGGAAATCGTATCGAGCATCGCCAGCAAATCGGCCGGGCCGGGAACCCGCGCCAATATCGACGAATTTACCCAGACCACGTCGAGGGCGATTGAGCGCATCGGCGGAGCATCCAGGGGCAAAGCCATCATCGTATTGAATCCGGCCGAGCCCCCGCTCATCATGCGCAACACGGTCTTCTGTCTGAGCGAAGACGCGGACACCGGCGACATCGAGCACTCGATCGAGCAAATGGTGCGGGACGTGACCAGCTACGTTCCCGGTTATCGCCTCAAGCAGCGTGTGCAGTTCGAACGCGCCGGGACGCCCTCCGACCCCATGCGAATTTCCGGGCTGGGGATATTTCACGGCATTAAGACGTCAATCTTTCTTGAGATCGAAGGCGCGGGACACTATCTTCCGAAATATGCGGGCAATCTCGATATCATGACGTCGGCCGCCCTTCGCACGGGCGAGTGTCTGGCCAAAGCAAGACTGAACTAGCGCGCGGAGATTCGATGATGGATGGAACCCGGCTTTACATACAAGACGTTACCTTGCGCGACGGGATGCATGCCATCCGGCATCGGTATTCGATCTCGCAGGTGATCGAAATTGCCGCGGCTCTCGACCGGGCCGGCGTTGACGCGATCGAGATCACCCACGGAGACGGGCTTTCCGGATCGAGCTTTAACTACGGATTCGGAGCCCATACCGATCTCGAGTGGATCGAAGCCGTCGCCGGCAGCGTGACGCGCGCCAAGGTAACCGTGCTGTTGATCCCCGGTATCGGCACGGTGGAGGATTTGCACTGCGCTTATCAGGCCGGCGCCCGATCCGTGCGCATCGCCACGCATTCGACGGAGGCCGACATCGCCAGGCAGCACATGGAGCACGCCCGCGAGCTCGGGATGGATGTGGCGGGATTCCTGATGATGGCCCACATGACGCCTCCCGCGGAACTGGCCCGGCAGGCAAAACTCATGGAGTCCTACGGCGCCCACTGCGTGTATGTGGTCGATTCCGCAGGCGCGCTGCTGATGCATGAAGTCGCGGAGCGGTTTACGGCATTTCACGATCTGCTGGATGCGCGCACGCAAATGGGGATGCATGCGCATCACAATCTTTCGCTTGGCGTGGCCAATACGATTGTCGCAATCGAGCATGGCGCGACGCGCGTCGATGGGTCGCTCGCGGGCATGGGAGCGGGGGCTGGAAATGCGCCCCTCGAAGTATTGATCGCGGTTCTCAACCGGATGCATGCGAACCACGGATGCGATCTTTATGCGCTGATGGACGCGGCCGAGGATCTGATTCGCCCGATTCAGGACCGCCCGGTGCGCGTAGATCGCGAGACGCTGTCGCTTGGCTACGCTGGCGTCTATTCGAGCTTCCTGCGCCACGCCGAGGCGGCCTCCGCGCGCTACGGAATCGACACGCGCGAGATTCTGACGGAGTTGGGCCGGCGGCGAATGGTGGGCGGCCAGGAAGATATGATCGTGGACGCCACGCTCGATCTGATCGCGGAGCGCGACGCGAAAGTGGCCGCACCCGCTTCCGCCTCGCGATGACGAGCGCCTGTATCGCGATCCACGCTTGTCGCGACCGAGGCCAGTCGCGCATGATCCAGAGTGGTTCGCGCAGCTACTTCTGGTCGATCGCGCCAGAATCGAGAGCGAAAGAATAGATCGTACTGCCTCCTGCGATGGCAACATACTGCCGCCCATGATCCAGAGATGTCATCGGCGACCCCTTCCAGATCTGGGTGGTATCGAAATGCCAGAGCGGATTTCCCGACCGGGCGTCCAGCGCCGAAAACCCTCCAGCGGTCTCACCGTAGAAAACAACGCCACCCGAGGTCGCCAGCACGCCCGAATAATTCGCTTCGGTCGAGCCGAACTGCCGAACCTCCCAAGCCACATTGCCGGTTTCGATATCGAGCGCACGAAGCCGCACGCGATCGAGACAAGCCGCGTCATGCAGAAGTTCGATGTGTTGCACGTGAATCAGCCTTTACTTCTTAAGCCCGAACGCATAGATAAACGATTTCCGCGTAGTGACATAAACCTGGCCGTCGGCCACGGTGATGCTGCTCAAGTGAGTCCAGTCGTCGATCTTGTCCTTACTCGAAAAGAGCTCGGCGCCAGTTTCCGCGTCGAATGCGTAAAGGATGGTATGAGTCGTGTGCTGGCCGCGTTCTTCGGGAGTTAGAAGGCCGCGCGTCGAAAGCGGCGGGTCGGTCGGCTTGCGGTAAAACACCTGGTAGCGCGGATCGGTGTGACGCTGAATGGTGTTTTCTCCGGTGGAGATAGCGAAGATCATCCCGTTGGCCAGCACGGGCGGTTCCGGGACCGCGAGATTCCGCGAATTCCAGATGGGAAGCAGCTTGGGCTTTTGATCTTCGATCGCCACTTTGAAGGCTAATATACTTCCGTCCGCCGCATCGCCATTGGCGCCGCTGAAGTGAACGTCCCTGGCAGGCGGACCCCACATCGGGACGTAGAGCCAGCGGCCGTTCCTGGAATCGAGGCCCGTGGCCATTGCGCCCCACATGCCGTTGGCAGCATACATTTCCGCTTCATTCCCCACTTTGAGGGAGTAGAGCGGAGTGCGATGGTCCGCCCCTCCGAGCGATTTGTTGTCCAACAGGTAAATGATCCCATCTTTGCCTGCGGCGGCCACAATCTGCATCCCGCCATCGGTAAACGTGACCGGGCCGCCCGACCCGAAATCAAGATCTTTTTCGTTGATCAGATCCAGATTGGGTGGCGTGAAATAGTCTTCCAGCTTCAGAGTTTTCGGTGCAAGCTTGACCAGGCTCTGGCCCCATTTTTTGTCGTCGGGATCCCACGGCGCGTCCGCGGTCTGGGCGAACAGCGCGCCGAATCCCCAAACCATTCCTGCGCGGCCCCACGATCCGCCCGGTCTACCTGTGCTGATGACGAATCGCGTCACCGGATGAGCCGGATCGTTCAAGTCCATGGCGACCATCATCGAGCCGACCGGCTTCTCCCGCGTCCCTCCGCAACCGCGCCCCACGTTGGTGTAGATCGTGCCGTCGACCAGATTCAAACTCCAGTTTCTCGAATACGGCGGCACAAAATCGACCGGAGGCTCTTTGTCTTCCCCATCGGCGAGGCTAGCCAAATGGAGCACGCCGTCCGCGCTGATCAAGTCGATGGTCCCTCGCGCTTTGTCGATCACCGGAGTTGCTGTGGACGTGTTGGTGCAGACCCAGGTCGCGTCGGCCGGGGGCGGTACTTTGTTGGTGAAGGTGCGCTGCCAGACGATCGATCCGGTCTTGGCATCCAGCGCGGCAAGAGTGTTGGACGCCGCCAGCGTGAAGACCAACTCTTTCGACCCCTTTGAGGTCTTGACGCCGTCGACCACCAGCGGCGCCGTGAGCATCGCCGCTCCTGATTCGATGTCGATCGGAACTTGCTTGTCGATCTGCGTCTTCCACTTCAAATCGAGACTGGCCACGTTCTTCTTGGAAATGGCGCTCTCGCTCCGGTTCCAGCCGGTTCGCTCCGGACCGTCTCCCCAGGTCAGCCATTCGTGTGACTTGTGATCGTCGGAGCGGCTGAATACGGAGAAGATAAGAACGGCGGGAATCAGGCGACAAGTTCGTATGGCCGACGTGGTACGCATAAGCACAAGGCAGGTACAATACGCTAGGCCTTGCTCCGTGTTGTATCTTATATTATTTATCGCCGACAAAATAGAGCGTCGAGCGGATCCCACGGGGCGAGTAGCGTTTGAGCAGATCGGAATGGAAACAGAAAACGCGAGGCGTTGTCCGGGGCCGCCAGGGCGAAGCGGTGTGGCTGCGGCCCGCACTCCGACGGATTATCGGGAAGGTGCTTGTACCTCATCTCGGCGCCGGAGCTGTCGTGCTGGAAATCGGAGCCGGAACAGGCGAATTGTCACTCTTGACCGAAGGGGAGGAGCCGCCTGGAACTCACTGGATGAGCACCGATCAAACCGTACATGGTCCCGGCCAAACCCTGGCAACGCTGCCGGATCTTCTGGAAGTTTCGGACGGGGCAACGGATGTGATCGCCGAGCTTTCTGTCGCGGATGCAATTCCGCAACCCGTGCTTGTAGCCTCGTTTGCAGGCATGTGGCGGGTGCTTAAGCCGGGCGGTGTGATCGTCCGAATTCTAGACCTGCGGGAACAGTCCGCCATTCTCGGACCGGATGCCGCACGGCGGGGACTGCTCCCGCTCCTTTATACGAATGGAGCCGACGATAACCGCCAATTCTCCAGGGTATTGGTGCTCATCGACAGGGAGCGTTTGCGGACGCAAATGCCTGCGCTTCGACAGACCACACTTTCTTCCGCTGCCGCAAATAAGATTGAATCGTGGCTTGATGTTCCAGACGGCGTCTTGAGCGACGAGGATCCTCCCGAGCAGAGAAACATGTTGTTAGCGCTGTTCCGCAAATTCAATATTCTTTCAGCGGAGATGGACTTGGCGGTATATGCGCAAAATAGGCTTGCGGATGCCCTGGCCGAGGCGAATAGCGCCGGGGTTTGCAGCTTTGAAGTCGAATTCTGCGGACCCGTTACAGAGGAAACCGTCGTGAGACGAGAAACGCTCCAAGGCTTCCCCAAAAAGGCCGCGGCAATTGCGTCGCGTTACGGCCTGATGCGGATATGGGCCAACGACCCGTTTGGCCCGCACAGCGACAAATTCGTGCGTGTCCGTTCAACCGCGATTGTTCTCATCGGCCGCAGATTGGACGCGACGGTTGCCGGGATGCGAAGCCGGGATGCGAAGCCAGGATGAGAGACGCGATAGAATCTAGTCGCGTGGGCTCGCCGTAGCATTCCACCGCCGAAGCTGCGCGGAAAGCGATTGATCCGAAGTTGCTTGTGCGCGGGCCTCAAGAACCACATGGGTAGAGGGCCAGGTTAACGTGCGAATCACAATTTGCTATCTGTTGCTTGCAGCTGCGCCGGTGTTCGCGCAGCAGGCGCCGAAATCTTTCAGGAGCTTCACCAGCCATTGCACGATCTGCCACGGCGGCGACGCTAACGGGACAGAACGTGCGCCTGGCATCCTCGGCTTCGTCGGCTCCCACTCCGACTCGGAAATCGCCGCGTTGGTGCGAACGGGCCGCCTCGACAAAGGTATGCCCCGCTTCGACTTCAGCGACGACGAGATGCAAACTCTGTTGACTCACCTGCACGGCCTGGCTACCGGAAAGATTCAGGGCGCGGCCGGTGCAGGCCGAGGCGGCGGCGGCCGGGGCGGCGCGCCATTCCAGCCACATCCGGCGACTCTGAAACTGCAGGACGGGCGCGCCCTCGATGGCACATTGACAAGCTTGACCAGTTTCAGCGCGACGCTGTTGACAGGCGATGGCAGGTTCCACCTTCTGGCGCGCGATGGCGAGACTTACAGCGAACACGCGATCGAACCGAAACAGGATTGGACCAGTTACGATGGCAATTACACCGGGAACCGCTACAGCACGCTCGACCAGATCAACGCGAATAACGTGCAGCGTCTCGCCCCCGCCTGGGTGTTTCCGGTTCCCGGTGCCCCGCGCCTGGAAGTGACCCCCGTGGTGGTGGATGGCGTGATGTACATCACCGGGCCAAACGAGGCTTACGCTCTCGACGCAATCGCGGGCCGCCAGATTTGGTCGTTCCGAACGGCGCGCACTCCCGGCCTGTTGAGCGAAGCCAGTGGCGGAGCCAATCGCGGCGTGGCGGTCTCCGGGAACCGCGTGTTCATGATCACCGACAACGCGCACCTGCTGGCTCTCGACCGGGGGACCGGCCGCAAACTGTGGGATGTCGCCATGGCCGACGCTAAGGAAGGGTACAGCGCAACGGGCGCTCCGCTTGCCATCGGGGATCTGGTGCTCTCCGGCGTGGCCGGCGGCGAGGAAGGCGCGCGCGGATTCGTGGACGCCTATGAGGTATCCACCGGCAAGCGCGTCTGGCGCTTCTACAGCATTCCGGCGCGCGGCGAAAAGGGCTCGGAAACGTGGATCGGAAATGCCCTCGAGCACGGTTGCGGCGCGACCTGGCTGACGGGCTCGTACGATCCCAACCTGGCGACGGTGTATTGGGCGGTGGGCAATCCCTGCCCGAACTACAATGGCGACGAGCGCAAAGGCGACAATCTTTACACTGCGAGCGTGGTGGCGCTGGACGTGAAGACCGGGCAACTGAAGTGGCATTTTCAGTTCACGCCCCACGACATGCACGACTGGGATGCGGTGGAGCCGCTGCTTCTGGCGGACGAGCCGTGGGAGGGGCGTCCGCGCCAGCTGCTGCTGCATGGCGACCGCAATGGATTTTTCTTCGTCCTCGACCGGACCAATGGGGAACTGCTATTGGCAAAGCCGTTTTCAAAGGTGAATTGGGCTACCGGATACGGCAAGGATGGCCGTCCGATCTTCACCGAACATTTTGATTCCACGCTGGAAGGATCTCTGGTTTGCCCTTCCGCCGGCGGCGGCGCCAACTGGCCCTCGACCTCTTTCGATCCGACATCCAAACTCTTCTATGTCCGCGCGAGCGACGGGTGCGCCATCTATAGGAAGGACCCCGCGCCCATCGAAATCGGCGAGCGCTTTTTTGGCGGCGTCGCGGCCGGGCAGCCTGGCAGCGCGAGTTTCATCCGCGCCGTGGACATTCGCACCGGCCAGAAGGTTTGGGATTATCCGCTCTCCGGCGGAGGCGCCGCCGGGACGCTCGCAACCGCGGGCGGACTGGTGTTCTTTGGCGAAAACGGAGGGACCTTCACCGCCGTGGATTCGAAAACGGGAAAGCCGGTCTGGCATTTCGAGGCCGGACAGGTGTGGAGGGCTTCGCCGATGACATACATGGTTGGGGGCAAGCAGTATGTGGTGCTTGCGGGCACGGGCGGGATCTTTGCCTTCGCGCTCGTGAATTGAAATCGTTCCGTCATAGTTTATGGATACTCATCTCATTGAGACTCTCGCGGAGCAGCTATGGAGCGCCGAAATCAACGTAAGACCAATAGACGTCCTTAGTCGAAATTACCCTGGAATTAGCGAAGATGAGGCCTATCAGATCTCGTTGACGAACCTGAGCAAGCGAGAGAAGGCCGTCATTGGGTACAAGCTCGGATATACCAGTGCGGCCATGCGCGCTCAAATGGGTGTTGATCGGCCTAACTTTGGGTATTTGACCAGCGATCACAATATCGAGTTCGCGTCGTGCGCTGTGGATGCCGCCCGGCTCATACATCCCCTGGTCGAGCCTGAAATAGGATTGTTGACCAGGCGAACTCTCGATGGCGTTGGTCACTCACGCGCGTCGGTCTATGCTGCAGTGGAAGCCGTTGCGCCGGCTATTGAAATCGTTGACACGCGTTATAAGGAATATAAGTTCACTGCGAACGACAACATTGCCGATAACAGTTCCAGCGCTCGGTTTGTGCTTGGATCTCTAAGGCCGTTTGCGAGCGTCGATACTCTGTCGCTCCTCGGCGTTACCCTGTGGTCTGAAGGATATGTGTTAGACACCGGGATTGGCGCGAATGCGCTTGACGATCCGCTCAACGCTTTGGCCTGGCTGGTGAATGCCTTAGGTCGCCGCGAACAGACGCTGGCAGCGGGGAGCATCGTTCTCACCGGGGGTCTAACTCGCGCTTACCCGGCGCGCGCTGGTCAAACATTTGTCGCCGAGTTCGCCGCATTGGGGATCGCGAAAGTACATTTCCGCTAAAGGCCAATACTCTTCAATTAGTGCAGACGCACCAAATCGTGGCGCACGCACTCATGCGTGCCGCGTTCACACTCGTGTGAACGCGCTTCGAAGCCGATGACTTGGGACGCAGCGCTGACGCTTGCGTTCCTGAACGCGCCGCCGTTACCCGGCGCTGCTACGCTTCGGCGGTCCTTCCTTTACCACTTCAGTGATCGCCGCGTTGAACTTTCCCATCTCCTCGAACGTGCCGACCGTCACTCGGATGTGCTGCGGCCACTCCGGCCACCGGCTCGCGTTCGCGAGCAATACCTTCTTTGCTGCCATCGCTGTGCCCACCTGTTCCCCCGTCATCCCTTTTACGGACATCATGAGGAAGTTCGACACCGCAGGGACATACGAGACGCCGATCTTTTCCAGGTGCTCGAAGGCCAGGTCGCGATTCCGCTTGTTGATCTCCATGCGTTCCTTCTGCATGGCGGGCAGAACCTTCATGCTGGCGGCGGCGCACGCCGTTGCTGTCACCGGAAGGTGGCCGCCCCTGCCAAACTCGGCGACTTTCGCCAGAAGATCCGGGCGTCCGTAGAGCGCTCCGGCGCGAAGGCCCGCCATGCCGTAAATCTTGGAGAACGTACGAAGCACCACCACGTCCTTGCCCTGCCGGACCAGCTCGGTCGAATAGATTTCCGGTCCGCCGAAGTGGACATAGGCTTCGTCAATCACCAGGACGGCGTCCTTCGGTTTGTTTGCCAGAATATATTCGAAGTCCGCGCGCGAGGTGAGCGTGCCGGTCGGGTTGTTAGGGTTGCAGATGTAAAAGGCGCCGGCGTTCGGGTCTGCCTTGATCATAGCCTGCACATCGTGCGAGTAATCCTTGCGCAGCGGCACTTGGATCACTTTGTTGCCGATGAATCTGCCCGCGCCGGACCCATAACCCGGACTGCCCATAATCCAGGGTCTCGTCGGCGAGCAGAACGCCGCAACGCTGTTTGCCAGTGGAACGCTGGACCCCGGATATCCGTTGACGTACCCCGGTTTCACGTTTTCCGTGCTTTCGAGCAGCCCCTGGAATTCGAGATTCTCGCCTCGCGGATCATATCGCCAGCCGAGGGGACCGACCTTCGCCATCGCCTCAATGCCTTCCTTCGTCGGACCCATCGGGTTCTCGTTGGAAGTGATGCGGACAACGTCCGGATCGTAAACCCGTTGAGCTCCGCCTCCTCCACGTCTGGTCGCCACTTGTTGCGCCTGCTGGGCTTGGGCGAATTCGTTGAAAAACGGAATAGCGGCGGCAGCTCCCATAGCGATTCGGCCGATTTGACGGCGGGAGTATCCCCGATCCACTAATGATTCCTGTGTCTTGCGGGTGAGAAACATACGCTAAAAATCTCCTGGAGTGATAGCACTCCCGCTCAAATTGTTAAAGCCCACTTAAATTGTTAAAGAGAGTTAAGATCGAGGGACTTGCCGCGCGAAGCCAAAGCTGCTGACCGAGAGCTTGGCGGAGAAGGGACCTACTGCCAGGGAGTCTACTAGCACGAATGATAAGCTGGACGCAAGACGCGTGTCAAGAGAAAACGCGCAGTCTCTGTTTTTTTCTTGACAACGCGAACCCATCGCCTTAATATGTCTGAAAGTCGTTCGGGGACGGTCCCTCGTCAGCCCGTCAGCCTTCCATTCATGCTCTCGGTTTTGAGCCTATCGATATTCGGCCGGCGTTTGCATTTGCCCGCCGGAAAATTGTATTAATTCGGGATCCGCGGCGCGAGTTCAGAGGTTAGCGTGCTTGCTGGAATAGGGGTTTTTTCCACTCACATAACCCTGGCAACTCGCGAAACGGCAAACCCGGCCAATCTCTCGATTAGGAGCTTCTTGTGAACCTAAGCAGAAGACTTCTCATTCCGCTTTTCTGCACCTTCATGGCTGTAACCGGTCTGTGGGCGCAATCCTTTCATGGAGGCATTCGCGGAACGGTAACCGATAGCTCGGGGGCCGCGGTAGGAACCGCGAAGCTTACCCTGACCGAGCAGGCTACGGGTATTACCCGTTCCACAGTCTCCGAAACCGGAGGTGGTTACTCGTTTCCGGACCTGAATCCATCCACGTACTCCATCAGCGTCGAAAAGCCCGGGTTTAAGGTCCTCGACCGCCAGAACATACTTGTCAGTACGCAGGAGTTTCTCATCGTGGATTTGAAGCTTCAGGTCGGCGCGGTAACGGAAAGCGTCAACGTGACGGCCGAAAGCGTACCGCTCCTCGAAACCGAGAATGCGTCCACCGGGCAGGTGATCGACAATCAGAAGCTCGCCGACCTTCCGAACATGGGGCGCAATCCGTTCTTCGAAGGCGTGAAAATATCCCAAAACGTCACCCCGGGCGGCGACCCTAAGTTCAACCGGATGGAAGACCAGACCGGATCGTCCGAGATCTCCATCGCCGGCGGGCCAATCACCGGCAATAACTACCTGCTCGATGGAATCCCGATCACGGATTCGGGCAATCATGCCGTCATCATTCCGAGCATTGAGGCTGTTCAAGAAGTCAAGCTTCAAGTCAATACTTACGACGCCGAGGTGGGACGCACCGGCGGCGGAACATTCAACCTGTATCTGAAATCCGGAACTAATCAGCTTCACGGCGACGTATTTGGTTACACCTGGGTGCAGCCTTTGCTGGCCAATACCTATTTCGCCGACGCCGCCGGGCGAAATGCGAGCGGCGCGCTGAACTCGCCGGTCGCCAATCAGCCGTTCTATAACTACGGCGCGGCCATCGGGGGTCCGGTCGTAGTGCCCAAGCTGTATAACGGCAGGAACAAAACGTTCTTCTGGGTGGCGGGCGAATCCTACCGGCAGAAAGAAGCTGCTTCCACGGAACTGGCGGTGCCTACGGCTCTCGAACGGGAAGGAAACTTCTCCCAGAGCTTCACTAAGAGCGGCGCCCTGCAGCTCATGTATGATCCGGCTCCGACGGGCCGCGTTCAGTTTCCAGGTAATATCATTCCAACCAGCATGCTGAACCCTGTCGGACTCGCGCTCGCGTCCTACTATCCGCTGCCGAATGCTCCCACGCCCTACTACGGAGCCGCCAACTACAACACCACTGCGATCATTTACGATCGCGCCGATCAGGTGGATACCAAGCTGGATCAGGAAATTACCCGGTGGTGGCGCGCCAGCGTTTCTTACTTACATTACGGCAGCCGTGAAGAGTCGAACGCATACTTTGGCTATAGCGACCCCGGCACTCCCGGACAGAGCATGCTTGTCAGACACGTGGACGCCACGCAGGCCAACACTACGCTAACTCCATCGCCGACTGTGGTGGTCTCTCTCCGCTGGGGATTCAACCGTTATCCGAACCGCACCTACATGCTGGCGAGCCAGGGAATCAATCTTAGCGCGCTCGGCTTTCCCCAGTCTTACGCTTCGTCGGTTCCTTACGATGCTTTTCCGGCGATCACGATGTCGAGCGACATGGCCAGCTACGGCGGCAGCGGTTTCTCGCAGGATTCCTTTTACTCACACAGCTTTTCGGGAAGTGTCTCCAAGTTCTTGGGCCGCCACAGCCTGAAGACCGGGGTCGATTTCCGCGCCATACATGTTGCGGGATTGCCAACGGTCACGCCGGGGGCTTACACATTCACATCCGCCTTTACCGGCGCCTCCGCCACGTCCACCGTTGCCGGAACCGGTGGGAGCCTCGCCAGTTTGCTGCTCGGCATTCCTTCCTCCGGCAGCGTAACGGAAGCCATCCCGGTTGCATCCCAGGTGGATTATTGGGGATTCTGGGTGCAGGACGACTTCCGGTTCAACAGTAAGCTGACTCTCAACTTCGGCATCCGCTATGACTACGAAACCGGACTGCACTCCTCGAATAACTCGCTGGTCGAGTTCGATCCGAACGTGGTCAATCCCATACAGTCCCAGGTGTCTGGCATTACTACCAGGGGCGAGATCGTATATGCCGGTACGAATGGCTTTACCACTGCCACTCATCCGAACTCGGACAAATTCGGCCCCCGCGCGGGCTTGGCCTACGCTATCAATTCCAAGACCAGCATTCGCGGTGGTTACGGGCTGCTGTGGGCTCCGTTCACCTTCACACTGTTTACGCCTATCGGCTACAATAACGCCACGCCTTACGTAGCTTCGACTAACAATAATGTAAGCCCGGCGAACACTCTCTCTAATCCGTTTCCCACCGGATTCATACCGCCAGCCGGTAATGCTTTGGGGTCTGCCGCGGGGCTGGGGGGCCAGACGCTGACGGTTTACGATGGCAATGCCCACTCTACCCGCATTCATCAGTTTTCGCTCGACATTCAGCGGGAACTGGGGGAAGGCTTTATGGTGGTTGCCGGTTACTCCGGGTCCGTCACTCACGACTTGATCGAGGGAACGCCCAACATCAACATCAACCAGTTGCCCGACGCGGACCTGTCCCTGGGCAAGGCATTAAACAATCAGGTGCCGAATCCGTTCTATGGCACCGGCGCCGGCATTCTGAATCTGGCTTCGGCGACTGTTGCCATGTCGCAACTGCTGCTGCCGTTCCCCCAGTATGGACCGATCAACGAAATGGCTTCGAATCAGAACCACGCAAGCTATAACTCGGTCTATGTCAAGTTTCAGAAGCGTCTCGGCAATGGATTGAACTTACTGAGCACCACCACGTGGTCTCGCAATATGGATGGTTCGAATGCGGCAAGCAATACCTTCAGCGCTCAGCAAAGCGCCGCGCAGGATAACTATAATCTCGCGCCGGAATACTCGCTCGCCACCATCAACACTCCGCTCCGTTGGACCACCGCGATCAATTATCAATTGCCGTTCGGCGCCGGCAGGAAATTCCTTTCGACCAACCGTTACCTTGACCTTGTGGCAGGGGGCTGGGCCATCAACGTTCAAACCACCCTGCAAAGCGGTTTCCCGCTGGCGATTTACCAGAGCAACCTGAATTCGGCTATCGGCACGAGCGTTCAGAGGCCGAACGCGACAGGCGCGCCGGAAGGAACCAGCGGCTCGGAAACGCAGCGCCTCAGTGACTGGATCAACCCTGCCGCCTTCACTACCGCCGCCCAGTACACATACGGAAACGTATCTCGCACAACCCCGCTGCGCGGTCCCGCGATGAAGAACGCCGATTTCTCGATGTTCAAAACCTGGGCATATAAGGAGCATCTCAAGGGGCAGTTCCGCATGGAGGTTTTCAACCTGACCAATACGCCGTACTTCTACGCGCCGGGAGCGGATGGTTCCAATACCGGCAACGAAGTCGGGTCCGCTCAGTTCGGGCAGATTTCGCTGCAAGCGAACTTCCCGCGCGTTTTCCAGGTGGGCGTACGTCTGATGTTTTGAGCGGCTACGGCTTATTTGGCCGGAGCTTTCGGCGCCGGCACGCGGGCAATCATCCCCTGGAACACATCCGCGAACGGCTCCGGGCTGCAATCGTTCGGGATCTGGAAGAGCGAATCGTCGAGCGGCGAAGTGGAAAGCTCCACTATCTCCTGGGTCATCTTTATCAGGGGGGAGCCCGACGCGATCGCGGGTAAACCCGCAGCGGCAGCCGCGCCGGGGATCGATGCCATATCCACGTATGCTTCCATGTTCAGCCGCAGAATCACAGACTGATCCTTCTGCATATCGGTAAACATGTCAGCCATGCCGCCCGGCATTAAGCTTCCCATCGCTTTCATGGGATTCGCGAAATAATTGCGCCAGATCTCAAAGCCCGACAACTGCCAGAGCCCGGGTACGCGCATCCTCTCGACCGGGGACGCGAACCAAATGTGAGTCACGAATTTAACGCCCATGCCGGTATCCGGGGCGCCCGCCCGCTTCAAGCTATCGGGAAGGTTGACCGCAAGAGAACAGGTTTGTTCCCGCTCTTCGGCCTGAACGCTCTGAATCACTTCCGTGCGGCCGGTCTTCTTCGACTCGCATGTGGTCTTCATCGAGTTGAATACTTCCGCAGCCCCGGCCGTCTGCGCAGTGCCGGCCGCCTGCGCTACTCCCTGCTTAATTTTGACGCCGTACTCCGATGCCGGGATTGTCGCGTATTTTTTGCCAACCGTATCGACCACGGTGATTTCCTGCCTGGCGAAATCCGCGATTGTGGTAACATCGCCGGACACTGTCACGCCTTTGTTGCCCTTCATGTAAATCACTGACCCGGCTGGCAAGGCTGGAACCGCCGTTAGTGAGTTCATTTCCGTCTTGTATCGAATCGTGACATCGGCTCGAAGAAACGGTGGCGCGATTAACAGGAATAACCAGACTGCATTACGAAACGGTCGCATATGGAGCGTCCTTTGATGTTCTTATTCTATTCCAAATCCGTTGTGCGGCTCGGGAAGCCAATTGGACATGCCAGCGCCCGTTACTGCCTCGAGCCTTACTTATTAGTGCGAGCCACCCGCCTGCCGTTTCAATGCAAGCGCTGAAATATTACGGGGAGTGCCGGATGCCCTGCCGTCGGGCTATGGCGCCGTCGAGCCGCTCTTCGCGGCCAGCGCGCGCTCATCCTTGAAGTACACTCCGGAGACGTGTTGAAACATTCCCGTAATTCCGCCTGACTTGTCCCAGCCCGCACAGATTTCATCTACCGTTTGCAAGCCCAGCATGCGGTAACTTTCCGTCTGCGATTCGTCGAAGAACTGATCCGCAGTGCTCTGATGCGGGAACTCCTGGTTCTTGCTCTGATAGCTGGCGACGTCGGGAGGTTCATTGCCGCGCATCATGGGCTTGATGTAAAGAAGATATCCGTCTTCCTGGGTATTGTCCACCAGGCTGTAGCGGATCCGCGCGACGGCGCAGCGCTTGGTTTGCTCCCTCAGAGACTCAAACGAGCCATCCTCGAAATCGACGCGAATCCGCATGTCGATGCGGAGCTTGCGCAAGGCGTTGCCCAGGTCTTCGTAGGTAAACCTCGGGTCGCAGCCCGCATCCGACGCCACGATGTAATGACATCGCCGCCGCACCATCTCATAGATTCCCAGATTCTCGAAATGCCCGCCGTCCGAGAGATACACGTACTGACTGGTATCGTCGGTGAGACCGAAGGCTTCCCGCACGATGGATGCAATCGCCGAGGTAGGCCCTTCCTGGCGCCAGGTCTTCGAGCCGGCCTTGCCGGGATTGCCCAGCCACGAGCCCAGGCGGGCGTTGAACAGCGTCATGATGAACGCAATCACCGGCGACGAGTGATACCCCATGTTGGGGCTGGCGGCGGCTCCGGAGATCGCGACGGCGGTGCCGAGAGAGACGCCGTCGGTGCCGCCGTAGTTGAGACTGGGGCGATAGCCAAGCTCGGAACTGCCGCAATGCAGCGGAGTCATCGTGAAGGACGCAGCCTTCCGCTGTTGCCAGGCCAGCCGTTGACCGGCGACCAGGTTCAGCGTGACGTTGACCACGTGCAGCGGCTTCAAACTCGTGTCCACCTTATGCATCGGGATGTTGTCGCTTTGCGCGAACCCGGTGAAATCGTTCGCGTCCCGGCAAGCATTCGAAGCGCCCAGGTATGCGCGGATCAGTCGATTCCGGTACATCCCTTGCAGCGAAAACTTATTGATGTTGATGAACCGGGCCATCAGCCAGCCGAACGCGAGAAACGCCAGGCCCAGCCCCAGGTTCGCTTCCCAACGGGTTCCATTCAACATGCCCGGATGGTCCCACCAGGCGCAGTTCGGGCAATGCGTGAAGACCTCGGACTGTGTTGCGCTATCCCATTCCGAGTGCGCGCCTAGGCCCGACGCCATCAGAATCCAGTCCGTCAGGATCGCCAAACCCACCAGGAACGCCCCGGCGAAGACCGGAGCCGCCAGCTTCATGGCGAGGGACATCAGCATAGATGGCGGAGGGGCGCCGCCGCTTCCCCTGCTCTCCGTATCCGACTTGGTCCGCGAGCTCGATCCCGTTAGGGCGCTGATCCAGCCCGCGGCCGCACCCGCCGCCGCGAGCGCCGATTTTCCCCAGACGGGCAGCGTGAGCACCCACGTGGGCAGAATCAGCACCAGGGCGCATGCCGCTGTCCAGAATACGACCAGCAGCAGCACCCAAGCGCCGGCGCGCGACAGCCACTCGCGGTCTTCATCCTGCAAAACCCGACTCGTAACCCCCACGAAAAGGCATGCGGCGAGCGACATTGCCAAGAGCAGAAGGGGCGCCGCGACAGTGGTATATACAGGCCAGCTGGTGCTAGGGTAGACCCGGTCCGCGAGCAGCCACGCCGCGGAGCCGGCGCTCCAACTTGTCAGCAAGACCCCCGCGGAGACGGGCAGGAAAAAGCGGACTCGTTCCCGCAGGCTCTTCCCGCAGAAGATCAGGTAGGCCGTCCACCCCGCAAATGCGGCGGTCACCACGCCAAGCGTCAAGGTTCCGTATCCAATCTCCGCCGAGGATTCGGCGCCGGCCCTGGTTAGATCGCCGCCGGTGAACCAGGAATCGTTAGTGATCAACGCGACCGTGGCAATTACCAAAGGCAGTAAGCAATACTTCAGGAAATCGATTTCGGAATGGTCTTTCCCACCCACCCCGGGGAGGCGCCTCAGGACATTGAAAATTACCATCGCGAAGAAAAGCGCGCTCACTCCGGGAATGATTTTCGATAGGAGACTTGGATTGAGCCACCCGGACCCGCTGTAAAGAGCAAAGTAAGTTTCTCCCAGCCTCGCGAGCGATAACAGCAGCCGCGGCGCCATCAGCACGGCCAGCAGCAATGGTACGAAAACCAGCCAGTTCAAGAACATGTTGCGCCCCACCGTCGCCACCAGCGTCCAGGTATCCGCCGAGAATAGGCCCAACTTCGGCGACAGGTAATTGTTGTATTCGCGGAGGTGCTGGATAGGATCGGGGCTGCCCGTCCCTACGGAGGTGGATACCGACGTGGATACCGACGTGGATACCGACGTGGCTACGGACGTGGATACCAACGTGGATACGGAGGGCGCGTCACGGCGCAACTGCGGGATCACCTTGTCGAGACCTTTGGCGCGCTGTTTCCAGGAGGTGAGCCACGCTCCGGTATATCCTCCGCCGGACACCGTGGAGAGATAGTCGAAGCCGTCGAGGACGCCCTGCTCCGCCAGCCCTTGGATGACGCCGAAGGCGAACGTGGCGCTACGGATGCCGCCGCCGGACAGGCATAGGGCCGTCAGTGGGGCCTGCGTTTGGCCATCCGCCGCATTGGGGCGCAGGACTAGCTTTTCTTCACTCAAGACTTCGGGCAGTGAGAGCGGCTGGGATTCAAGCATAGGGGAAACTATGGGCCAATTCCAGACCGGAGTCAAGGCGGTTTCTTCCCCTCTTCTCGGGCATTAAACGGTGCAAACGGATTAAGGATTACCGTCTAGGTGTTTATGCTTGCACGGGTTCATGTGATCGCAATTACTGCCGATAACATAGATGTTCGCATGGGAAAGGAAGACTCCATAGTGACACCCTCCATCTACGGCACGGTATCGGCTCAACCGGCCTATACGCCCTCTCCAGCCCCTGCCCCCGCGGCAACCCCGCCGGCGCCGCAACCGCCATCGTCAGCGGACACCGTCACACTCTCTCTGTCCGCGCAGGTCAGCCAACTGCGTATACAAGGCCAGGGCCCGTCACAGATCGCCGAGAATCTCGGAATACCTATATCTACTGTCGATTCTGACTTAGGGATTGTTGCGGCGAGCGTCGCCGCTTCACAACTAGTGGTTGCTCCGCCCGCGCCATCGTAGCGTTTAGTGCAAGAGGTATACCCGCACAGCCGAGGAGCTCAAAAGTCGAGTTCTGCGACTCTGCGATAGGTTGGCGCTTTGGCGCTTGGGCGCGCGTTGGCGACGTTTGCAGTAAGCCCTCTAATCGCGCCGCTCTGTAATTGTCACCGGCGCACGCAAGCGGAAAGTAATCCTGGTCTCCGAGGCCAGCGCGACCGGCTTGCGTGTCAGCAGCACGTCGCCCGCGCCCGCGCCGCCGCCCACGCCCGCTCCAATCGCCGCGCCTTTCCCTCCGCCGGCGATGCCGCCGATCACCGCGCCGATCACCGCGCCGGCGCCCACCTTCGCGGCATCCTGTGCATGGTCCGGCTCGCTGCGCTTGTCGAATCTTTCAGTCTGAATCGCCACATCCTGCTTGTCGGATGTTTCCACGCCCGTTAACTCAATGCTGAGCGTTCTCGCACCGCGATCCGCCGTCACCACCTTACCCTCCACCCGGGCGCCGCGCTCGGCTATCACGAAGCGGTCCGCCACTAGCTCGCTGTCGAGCGTCGCGGCGAACCGGTCGCCTGCATGATTCCGCTCCAGCGAGAGACTGTCCAACAGGCGCACCGGAATCAACATACCGGCGTTCAGCGTCACCGTGTGTGGATCGGGTGCGGGCGGAACTGGCGCGGGAGCCGGAGTCGCGTTCTCCGGTTCCATACGCACGGGTGGTGTCTCCTTCGGCTGCTCGGGCGTCAGCGGCGGAGTTGAAACTTGGCCTTGAGGAGACGGTGGAACCGGCACCATTTCAACCGGCTCCATCGAATTCACTGGCGGGCTTGCGGGAACGCCGCTCGAGGCAACCATGCGCTCCGCCGGATGCTGCGATTCCACGTGCCTGGCCGGAACAGTCGCCGGACGCCGCACCCGCGAAGCCTTAGGCTCCAGCGGCCGCGCTGTATCGGGCGTTACTCCGGGCGTAGCATCGGAGGTTACGGCGGGTGTTACAGCGGGTGTTACAGCGGGGGCGTCCATGGCCAGCGTGGTAACCGGTTGCGGCGGCGTTGGCGGCGCTGGCGCCGTTACCGGCGCTACAGACTCGGCGGGCGTGGCCGGCGTGACTTCGGCGACCTGCGCCGCATGCGGCCGTTGGGCCACTTTCATCACCACCGCACCGCCCATAGCGCCGGCCAAAACCAGCAGCACGATGTTCACCGGCCTCATGCTCAATCCCTCAATTGCGACTGACGAAGCGCGCGCCAGTTCCGTTTCCACGCGCTAACCGTTAAACTTAAGTAATCCAGTTTAAGCGATCAGTTTGAGTAACCCGGTCTTTATGCGTGAGTTTCCCACGAGTTTTTCGATTGGTACGGTGAAGATCGCCCCCGCGACGGTTCTCGCGCCTATGGCGGGCGTCACCGATACCGTGTTCCGCCGCTTCATCCGCAACCTCGATGGCTGCGGCCTGATCATGACGGAATTCACCAGCTCGCACGGCGTCAGCGCGTCTTTGGGCGCCCGCAAGCCCACCAAGACGCTGGTGAAGTATCTCGCATTCGAGCCCGAAGAGCACCCCATTTCCGCGCAATTATTCGGCTCCGATCCGGCCGTGATGGCCACCGCGGCGCGCGTCTGCCAGGACTTGGGCTTCGACATTCTCGACATCAATTTCGGCTGCCCGGTCAACAAAGTCGTCAAGTGCAACGGCGGTTCGGGACTGCTGCGCGACCTGCCCCTGGTGCGGCAGATTCTACAGGAAGTGCGCAAAGCCATTTCGATTCCCTTCACCATGAAATTCCGCGCCGGGTGGAGTGACGAAGAACTGGTGGCCGTCCGCATGGCGAAATTGGCCGAGGATTGCGGCCTGCAGGCCGTAGCGCTGCACCCGCGCACCCGCGAGCAGGGCTACAGCGGGCATGCCGATTGGACGCGCATCGCCGAGGTGAAGGCCGCGGTGAAAATTCCAGTCATCGGCAACGGCGATATCGTAACTCCCGAGGACGCCCTGCGCATGGTGCGCGAGACGTCGTGCGACGCCGTGATGATCGGCCGCGCCGCGTCCTCGAATCCGTGGATCTTCCGTCAGATTCAGCAGTACCTGGCCCATGGCCGCTACGACGAGCCGGCGCAGAGCGATCGCTATGAGATGATGCGGCGGTATTACGCTATGCTGATCGGTCGCGGCGAGAAGGATTCCACCGGCAAAATGAAACAGTTCGCGACTTACTTTACGCACGGCGTACGCAATGGCTCGCAACTGCGCGCGTCCATCTATAAGGCGCAGGAAGCGGCGGCCATCCTCGACTTAGTGGACGAGTTCTTCCGGGAAGAGCCGGTGCTGGTCGCATGAAGAAAGTTCAATTGATCACCGATGGCGCATGCATCGGCAATCCTGGTCCGGGCGGCTGGGCGGCGATTCTGCGCCACGACGGCAACAACAAAGAGATCTACGGCAGCGAGCCGCACACGACTAACAACCGCATGGAATTGCGCGCCGCCATCGAAGCCTTGCGCACGCTTAACGAGGAATGCGAAGTGGAGGTAGTGACCGATTCGGAATACCTGAAGAACGGCATCACCACGTGGATTCACGGCTGGAAGCGCAAGGGCTGGATGACTGCCGCCAAGAAGCCCGTACTCAATCAGGATCTATGGCAGGAGCTCGACAAGCAGGTCGCACGCCACAAGACCAGATGGACCTGGACCAAAGGCCACGCCTCGCACGCCGATAACAATCGCTGCGACGAGTTAGCTACGCGCGCGGCCAGAGAACAACGAAACAGCAAGTAGGTAGCGCAGGCGGTAGCGCAGGCGGTAGCGCAGGCGGTAGCGCAGGCGGTAGCGCAGGCGGTAGCGCAGGCGGTCTTGCCGCCGGTGTCTTGTGGCAATACCAAGGAGCGCCGGTCATGCACCTAAGTTTGACGCCGGAACTGGAAAAGCTTATCGACGATGAGGTGACGTCCGGCCGTTCCGCCGATTCCGCCGAGTTTCTCAAAAAAGCTGTCTACCATTACGTCGCAGCACGAGATCTTGGCGAGGCATACAGCCCCGAAGAGATCGAGCATCTGATTGTCGAAGGGCTCGCCGATATCGACCGAGGCGACGTTATCGATGGCGAAGAGGCCTTCCGGGAACTCCGCGCGCACAGTGCCGAACGCCGCCGGCAGCGCGCTTGAAACGATTCGAGCTTTCCCGCCGGGGTCTTCGCGATCTTTGGGAGATCTGGGAATTTATATCCCAGCATAGTTTCGACGCGGCCGATCGGGTGGTTGAGGATTTCTACAGAGCATTTGGCCAACTCGCCGACATGCCCGGCCTGGGGCACGAACGCAAGGATCTTACCTCCCAAAATGTTCTCTTTTGGCCGGTCCATTCCTACCTTGTGGTGTACAAACTCTAAGCCGCTGCGCATCGTTCGGCTCATTCACGGCCGGCGAGATGTAAAGAGAATTCTGAAGAAAGGCTGACGCCAACCGTCTTCGCATAGATAGCGGCATTAGCCCATGGCCTGCGCTGGTAATAGACAATTCCACTGCAACAAAAAAGGCCGCGAAGCTCTCGATTCGGTTCGAGTGCATTCGCGGCCCTCTGGCCAAGCTATCAGCCGACCCTACTCCTTAACAGCCTTCAACTTCTCGCGCTGTTCCTTCAAAACCGCTCTGCGGCTCAGCTTGATTTTGTTGCCTTCGAGCGCCAGCACCTTCACCAGAATCTGGTCGCCCTCCTTCAGCTCGTCGCGTACTTCCTTGATGCGGTTCTCGGCGATTTCGCTGATGTGCAGCAACCCGTCGGTGCCGGGGAAAATCTCGACGAACGCTCCGAAATCCACCAGCCGCACCACTTTGCCCAGGTAGGTCTTGCCCACTTCGGCAGTGGCCGTAATATCCGTGATGATCTGGATCGCCTTGTTGGCCGATGCTTCGTCGGCCGATGCCACGTGGATAGTGCCATCGTCTTCGACGTCGATCTTCACGCCCGTCTGCTCGATGATTCCGCGAATCACTTTGCCGCCTGGTCCGATGACGTCTCGAATCTTATCGGTCGGAATGTGCAGCGTGTAAATGCGAGGCGCGTATTGCGAAATGCTGCTGCTGGCCGCGCCCAGGGCGGCGTACATCTTATCCAGGATGAACAGGCGGCCGCGGCGCGCCTGCTCCAGCGCTTGCTCCATGATGGCGGTGGTGACGTTCGGCACCTTGATATCCATCTGGAGTCCGGTGATGCCCTCGCGCGTGCCGGCGACTTTGAAATCCATGTCGCCGTAGTGGTCTTCCGCGCCCGCGATGTCGGTGAGAATGGCGTAGTCTTTGCCTTCCAGCACCAGGCCCATCGCCACGCCGCCCACGTGAGAGGCCAGCGGCGCGCCCGCGCTCATCAGCGCCAGGGAAGCGCCGCAAACCGTAGCCATGGAGCTGGAACCGTTCGATTCCAGAATGTCGCTGACCACGCGCATGGTATACGGGAACTTGCTCTCATCGGGAATCAACGCCGTCAGCGCGCGTTCCGCCAGCGCGCCATGCCCGATTTCGCGCCGCCCGGGGCCGCGCATGAATCCGGTTTCGCCCACGCTGAACGGCGGGAAGTTGTAGTGCAGCATGAAGCGCTTCGACGCCTCGCCCGGCTCTAGCAGCTCGATGCGCTGCTCGTCGTCCTTGGTGCCCAGCGTCACCGTCACCAGCGCCTGCGTTTCGCCGCGCGTGAATAGCGAAGAGCCGTGCGTACGCGGCAGCACTCCCGTCTCGATGGTGATCTCACGGATCTCGTCAAACGCGCGCCCATCTGGCCGGCGGTGCTTCTTTAGCATCTCGTCGCGGAAGATGCGCTCCTTCAGGGCTTCGTAACACTTGACCGCTTCGGGACGCTGCTCTTCCGGCGTGGCTTCAACGATCTTCTTCTTCAGCGCGGCAATCCGCGAGTAGCTTTCCAACTTCTCGTACTTCTGCGTGTCTAAAGCGTCGCTCAACTCTTCGCGCACCTGGGAAACCGTCGCGTAAAGTTCCTCGTTCAGCACGGGTGAAGCGAATTCGCGCTTCGGCTTGCCACAGGCTGCAACCAGCTTGTGGATGCCCGCGGCGATCTTCTTGCAGCACTCGTGGCCGAACTCGATCGCGCCCAGAACCTCCGCCTCGGAAACCTGCTGCGCGCCCGCTTCCACCATCACGATGCCGTGCTCGGTTCCGGCCACCACGATGTTGAGCTTCGATTCGCGCCCTTCCGTGTAGCTGGCGTTGGCGATATACTTTCCGTCCTTCATGCTGACGCGGACGCCGCCCAGCACGTGCGGGAACGGAATATCCGAAATCGCCAGAGCCGCCGCTGTGCCCGCGATGGCGAGCGAGTTCGGGTCCTGCTCGGGATCTGCCGACATCACCATGGCGATGATTTGCGTTTCGTACAGAAACCCTTCCGGAAACAGCGGCCGGATCGGCCGGTCGATCAACCGGCTGGTGAGAACTTCTTTTTCCGAGGGACGGCCCTCGCGCTTGATAAAGCCGCCCGGAATCTTTCCGGCGGAGTAAGTGAATTCGCGGTAATCGACGGTGAGCGGGAAAAATCCGGCTCCCGGCTTGGGCTCTTGCGCCATGCACGCGGAGACGAGGACGACTGCGTCTCCTGAGCGAACGACAACGGCGCCGTTCGCCTGTTTGGCCATCTTTCCCGTTTCCAGGGTGATAATACGGCCGCCCAGGTCAATTTCAACTGTGTGAACCATTCGTGTTTTAAAACCTCCATTCGGCGGGGAACCAGTCCCGGCCGATCAATCCGGCGCCCCATTCAGGGAAGCCGTTTGAGACTGGAGTTGACAGGATGAGTAGCCGGAGCGCATCGGGCAACACGCGATGTGTCCCACCCAAGTGCGTCCCAGCCAAGTGGGAATGTAGCTCCGAAAGCGATCCGCAAGACTGCTGGAACAACGGGCCGCCTTCGACGAACGAACTAGCGTCGAATGCCCAGCCGTTGCAGAACAGTCTTATAGCGTTCGGGATCCGTATTGCGCAGGTACGTCAGAAGCCGACGGCGCTTCGCGACCAACGTGAGCAGCCCCTTACGGGAACCGTGGTCCTTGCGATGCGTCTTGAAGTGCTCCGTCAGCATCGTGATCCGCTGACTCAACAGGGCAATCTGCACTTCTGGCGACCCAGTGTCGGATTTGTGGCGCTGATTCGAAATAAAAATCTGCCGCTTTGCTTCAACCGCCAGTGCCATTCGAGGGGTAAAACTCCTTGTCTTCTCTTAATCTCGTTTTGATACAGCCAATAGGATAACACAAGTGGGAGGTGGGTATACCACTTCCCAGTCCGCTCTTCGCCGCAAACTCCCATGGAACCGGATCCTCGTGTGCGGGGCCGAACATTTCGATGTCCGTGAGTTGCCCGATATCGCCCACGATGGAGGCGCGAGCTTCGTCCGCCCGGGGCGAGCGCGCGGGACGGCCATCACGCGGCTGGTCGGGATCTCATCGGGATTTGCCTCAGGGTCGAAGGCTTTACCAATCGCACTCGCACTGCCGCCCACCCCAGCGCGAAGAAACGCGATACGTCTTCTACCTCCGCCCTCGATCCTCCGTATCGATCCAGATAGTCACTGGTCCCTCATTCACAAGATGTACTTTCATTTCGGCCTGGAACACGCCGGTCTCTACCGGTACCGGACTGCGGCGCGACGCTTCCACGAAGTAGTCGTACAAGCGTTGCGCCTCCGCCGGAGGGGCGGCCCGGTCGAAGCTTGGTCGTTTCCCTTTGCGGCAGTCTCCATAAAGGGTGAACTGAGAAACTAATAATAACGATCCGCCAGCCTCCTGCACGGTGCAATTCATCTTGCCCGCTGCGTCCGGAAAGATCCTGAGGCCAACCATCTTCTGTACCGCATAGTCGACGTCGGCAAAGCTATCTTCGCGTGAGATCCCCACGAAGACTAACAGTCCAATACGTATAGATCCGATGGTACTCGATTCCACGCTGACTTGGGCCTCAGATACCCTCTGGATCAATAGTCTCATTACTCTTTTCGCCAAAGGTACTTGTCATCCATCTTGTATCTTGACACGAGTTTAGCAGGCTTATGTTATATTGTGGCGGGGAGAACCTATGCCACGAGGAAAAAGCAACGAAGATTCAATTACGCTGCAAATGGCGTTGATTGGATATCAGCACGAGAGACAGCGGATCGACGAGAAGATCCATGAGATAGAAGCGCGTCTCAAAGGCAAGAGTTCGGTGCGCGCCGCGACGCCTGCTGCCGCGGCGGCAAAGCCTGCCGGAGTCAGGCGGGCTCTAAGTGCGGCGGCGCGTAAGCGCATCGGCGCGGCGCAGAAGAAGCGCTGGGCCGAGCACCGGAAACGTTTGGCCGCGGAGCAGGCGTAGAGCGCCCCTCACAGCGCAATGAAGCCGCTGGCGGCGCGGCGAGCGCGTTGCGCCATCAGCGCCTGGACCTGTACTTATGAGCGGCCTCAGCCGAATAGGCGTTGCCATCGACTCCGGTCTTCTGGAGAAGTTCGATCGTCTCATCTCGGAGCGCGGTTACACCAATCGCTCCGAGGCCTTCCGCGATCTGATTCGCGACGATCTGGTCCGCAAGGATGCGGAATCGCCCGACAGCCAGGTCATCGGGACAGTTACCCTCGTGTACGACCATCATGTCCGACTCCTCCAGGAAAAGTTGACGGCCATCCAGCACGATCATCACCACTCCATCCTATCTACTCTCCACGTACACTTGGATCACGACAATTGCCTCGAAGTATTAGTAGTCCGGGGACGTTCGGAAGAAGTGAGAAAAGTTGCAGCCGTACTGATAAGTACTAAGGGCGTAAAACACGGCCGCCTCGTGATTACTACCACGGGAGCCGGCTTCAAATGATCGTCGGTACGGGAGTGGATTTAGCGGAAGTCCGCCGCATCCGCACGTCCATCGAACGGTTCGGCGAACGCTTCGTCCGCCGCATTTACACGGCCGCTGAGATAGCCTATGTGGAGCGTAAGGCGAATCGTTACGAGCGTTACGCCGCCCGCTTCGCCGCCAAAGAGGCTGGTATGAAAGCCATTGGAACAGGTTGGAGGCGCGGCGTAACCTGGCAGGATTTCGAAGTCGCCAATCTGCCCTCGGGAAAGCCTACGCTACGCTTTCACGGCGTGGCCGCGCAGATCGCCGATCGACTCGGCGTGCGGAATATCTCTCTATCCCTGACTCATACCTCGGAATTGGGAATGGCGCACGTGATTCTGGAGGACTGAATCCACGAGCCGATTAATCCGCGCGCCGGCTGTTCGCGCGCTCGGCCCATCGCAAGTAGCGGAGTAACTCCCGGCGCGTCTTCCAGGTGAACCGCCAAAACTTGCTAAACGTGATCGTGTCGGCGTGAAGCCCCGAGTAAGTCTCGATGCGCCACCGCAGGTAGGGACTGCGCCAGGGCCGCAGCCTGTATCCCCGGCTCATCCGCCAGAGTAATCGCAACATAACCGGGTAGGGTACGCTTTAGCTTGCCATTTCGCTCGTACGCGGGCAAGCTAAAGCATACCCTGCCTATTTCGAAGCGCCGGCCGGCTTGTTGTTCTGCGCTTGATCCGGCGTGGCGTAATAGCCGGTTCGCGTGCGCACCGTGGGGTGTCCGGGCGCGTTCACCACAATCTTGATCGCCCGGAAAGTGCCGTCCAGCGCGGCGTTCGACGGAGTGTAGGCAATCGTGTATTGGTTGCGGATATCGCGCGCCACTTCCTGCGCTATATGCTCCACGTCCGCCAGTTCCTTGGGAAAGAAGGCCCGGCCGCCCGTTGCTTCCGTCAGTGAATCCAGTTCCCGTTTCGCGCGCGTCGCGTCACGCCGGTCCTCGTCGGTCAGCAGGCCCACGGCATAGATCAACACGCCGCTTTGTTGCGCCACTTTCACCAGCGCTTCGAGGCTGATAATGCTGCTGTTATCCACGCCGTCGGTAACCACCACCAACACTCTCTTGTCGCGGTGGGCCTTCTCCTTCAAGTGGACAATGGACATGTTCAGCGCGTCGCGCATGGCAGTCCCGCCGCGCGCGTCGATTCGCGCCAGCGCCTCTTTCATCTCCTCGATGTCGTTGGTGAAATCCTTCTCGTGCGGCAAATCCAGATAGGCGCTGTCGTTGAAGTTCACCACGAACACTTCGTCGTCCTTGTTCGACGCCACCACCAGGTCGAGCGCGGCGGTTTCCACTTTCTTGCGCTTCTCGCGCATGCTGCCGCTGTTGTCGACAATCAATCCCAGAGAGACCGGGACGTCTTCGCGCTTCATGGTGAATTTTTGCGGCTCTTTGTCCTCGTAAACCGTAAATGCCGATTTCGGCAGGTTGGTCACCAGATGGCCGTCCTTATCCACCACGGTCGTGGGGCACACCACCACGCGCGTGTCCGAACGGAATATCGCGCCGCTGTCCTCGGTCTGATCGGTCTGTGCGGCGGCCTTCGAGCCTGCCGGGCGCGTTACGTTCTGCTGCTCGGCCCAAAGCGCCGCGGCAGCCAGGGAAAATATCGAGAGAATAAGAGAGAGAGTTCGTTTATTGAGGGGGAGCATAGTAGCCTGTTCTCCAGTATGCCCGGAGAGGAGGCAGTCCGCGCGGCTGAATGATCTTTACCTGCACCCGGCGGTACTTTCCGTCGCGCTCCTGGTTTTTCGGCGCATAACCCAGAATATACTGGTTCCGCAGTTCCACTCCGATCTTGTTCGCCACGTCCGGCAACTCGTTGATATTATCTACTTCATACTGCCGGCCGCCCGTTGGTTCCGTGATCTCAGTGAGTAACCCCGGCCCGTTGGCCTCTTCCGGCGTTCTTCCGCGGCTTGCGCCCATTTCGTAAATCCCTATCGCATAGATTTGGACGTCCGCTTCCTTCACCAGGTTCTTCACTTCTGTAGCCGTGTAACGGCTGTTGTTATCGCCTCCATCGGAAATAACCAGTAGCGCCTTGCGCGGATTCTGCGCCTTTTTCATCTCATGCAGGCCCATATAGATGGCGTCGAGCAGCGCCGTCTGGCCCTTGGCTTGGGTAAAGGTCAGCCGGTTCTGAATCTCCTCCAGGTTGTGCGTGAACGTCTGCGCCATCTGGGCGTTGTTGTTAAACTGCACCAGAAAGAATTCATCCTCCGGGTTGGCGGTCTTAAAGAACTGCGCCACGGCCTGCCGCGATTTCTCCATCTTGTTGCTCATGCTGCCGCTGCAATCGAAGATCACCCCGACGGAAATCGGCGCATCCTCGCTCGAAAACGAAGTAATTACTTGATCTACTTTGTCTTCCGCCAGCTTGAAGTTCTCTTTTTCCAGGCCGGTTACAAACCGGTTCAATGGATCGGTGACCGTCACCGGAATCAGCACCAGCGTGGCGTTGACGCGGATATCGGCCTTGGGAAGCACCTCCTCCTTGGCCACCGGTTTCGGCCGGGGTGTAATGGAAACCTGCTGCGCGGCGACCCCGCCGAGCAGCACCATTGCGAATAAAACCTTAAACCCAAACAGCTTCCAGTAGGAGGGCAGCATGGCGGCTAGCCAGCCTTTCTGTCCAAAGTCTAGCACACGGGTTTTATGGTATGATCGCCTGTGCCGCGTAAAATCTTGGGCGTGATACCAGCCCGGTTCGGCTCCTCACGGTTTCCTGGAAAAGTACTTGCCCCGATTTCCTCCAAAAGCATGTTGCAACACGTCTATGAACGCGCCTCCATGGCGCGCTACCTGACCAGCGCAATCGTCGCCACCGACGACCAGCGGGTGTTCGATGCCGCACGGGCCTTCGGCGCTCCAGTACGAATGACGCGTCCCGATCACCTTTCCGGTACGGACCGCGTGGCTGAAGTGGCCTCGGCCGAAAACGCCGCCATAATTGTGAACATTCAGGCCGACGAGCCGCTGATCGACCCGGCCGCCATCGACGCCGCCATCCTGCCCGTGGTCCACGACGCCGGCATCGTCATGAGCACGCTCAAGAAGCGCATCGAAGACCCCCGCGAGATCGCCGACCCCAACGTCGTCAAGGTGGTCGCCAACCATGCCGGCGACGCAATTTACTTTTCGCGCAGCCCCATACCCTATTGCCGGGAGCGCGCCTCTTCGATCGACCCGCGGGGCGGCTCGCCGAACGACTTACACGCCCGTCACGCCGCCTGTTTCAAACATATTGGATTGTACGTTTACCAGCGGGATTTTTTATTGAATTATTCGCTTCTGCCGGTTGGTCCCCTCGAGGAGGCCGAACGCCTGGAGCAGTTGAGGGCTTTGGAAAATGGTTACTCCATCCGCGTTGTCGAGACGGAGTACGAGTCGTTTGGCGTGGATACGCCGGAGGATCTGGAACGTGTGTCGCGGCTATTTGAAGCGACAGTGATTTGAAGCAACAGTTTGAGCGAAAGTTCGTGCAACAGTTTGTGCAACAGTTTGTGCAACAGCTTGAGTAACAAGGGAGGTGCATTGCATTGGCCAAATACATATTCGTCACCGGCGGCGTGGTCTCGTCGTTAGGTAAAGGCATCGCCGCCGCGTCCATCGGTTGTCTGTTGGAAAGCCGCGGGCTCAAGGTCACTTGCCAGAAGTTCGACCCGTATCTCAACGTCGACCCCGGCACTATGAGTCCGTTCCAGCACGGCGAGGTTTTCGTCACCGACGACGGCGCGGAAACCGATCTCGACCTCGGCCACTACGAGCGTTTCACCCACGCCAAGCTCACCCAAAGCAATAATCTCACCTCCGGCCGCATCTATGAACAGATCCTCACGCGCGAGCGCCGCGGCGACTATCTGGGTAAGACGGTGCAGGTGATTCCGCACGTCACCAACGAGATTAAGGCTGCCATGAAGCGCGTTGCCGCCGATGTGGACGTGGTCATCGCCGAAATCGGCGGTACCGTCGGCGACATCGAATCGCTGCCATTTCTCGAAGCCATCCGCCAGATGCGCCATGAAGAGGGCCGCGAGAATACGCTCTTCGTGCACGTCACCCTCGTCCCCTTTATCGCGGCCGCGCAGGAATTGAAAACCAAACCCACGCAGCACAGCGTCAAGGAACTGCGCGCCATCGGTATCCAGCCCGATATTCTTCTTTGCCGTTCCGAACGTTTCCTGCCGGCCGAGATGAAGGAGAAGATCGCGCTGTTCTGCGACGTGGACGTGAAAGCCGTCATCACCGCCTGCGACGTAAAATCCGTCTACGAAGTGCCGGTGGTATTCGCCGCTGAAGGCGTCGACGAAATCGTCATCCGCCTGCTGGGGATACAGGCGGCGCCGCGCGACCTCAGCCGCTGGATCGCCATGCTCGAACGCATGCAGAACCCGCGCGGCGACGTATCCATCGCCATCGTCGGCAAGTACGTCGAGTACGAAGACTCCTACAAGAGTTTGAAGGAAGCCCTGCTGCACGGGGCCGCCGCGCACGAGTTGAAGGTCCACATTCATTGGATTGAGGCCGAGGGAATACATGGCCCCGATTGGGAACGCCAGCTCGAAGGCTACGACGGCATCCTGGTGCCCGGCGGCTTCGGCAAGCGCGGCATCGATGGCATGTTGAACGCCATTCGCTATGCCCGCGAGCGCAAAGTGCCCTTCTTCGGCATCTGCCTCGGCATGCAGACGCAAGTGATTGAGTTCGCCCGCAACGTGGCCGGGCTCGAAGATGCCGACTCCACCGAATTCAACCCCGGCACGCCGCATCGCGTCATTTTCAAGCTGCGCGAATTGAAGGGCGTCGATGAGCTGGGCGGCACCATGCGTCTCGGAAGCTGGCCGTGCCGTCTCGCCGAGGGCAGCTTCGCCCAGCGCGCGTACGGCGCCCGCGAAATTCACGAGCGTCACCGCCACCGCTACGAATTCAACCGCGAATACGAAGACCAGTTGCGCGCCGCGGGTCTGCGCATCACCGGCGTGACGCCCGATAATACGTACGTCGAGATCTGCGAGATCGCCGACCACCCGTGGTACCTGGGCTGCCAGTTCCATCCGGAGTTCAAGTCGAAGCCCATGGAGCCGCATCCGCTCTTCGCGGCGTTCATCAAAGCGTCTTACGACAACCGCCGGCGCCCGGCAGCGGCGGTGGAGGCCATGGAGCCTCAGTATTCGCGTGCCCATTGATTTCGGCGCGTTCGGCCCCGGCCGCCCGCTGGTATTGATCGCCGGGCCCTGCGTGATTGAAAGCGAAGAGCACGTGCATTTTATGGCGCGCGCCATACGGGAAGCCGCCGGCGACTTCGTTTTCAAAGCGTCTTTCGACAAAGCCAACCGCACCAGCGCCGATGCCTACCGCGGTCCCGGACTGCGCGAAGGCGTCCGCATTTTGGCGGGCGTGCGCCGCGAGGGGTTCCCGGTGCTGACGGATATTCACGAGCCCTCGCAGGCCGAAGTTGCCGCCGAAGCCGCCGACATTCTGCAAATCCCCGCGTTCCTTTGCCGCCAGAGCGACCTGCTGATCGCCGCCGGACGAACCGGCAAAATCGTCAACATAAAGAAGGGTCAGTTCATGGCGCCGCACGATATCCGTCGCGCCGCCGAAAAGGTAGCCTCCACCGGCAACAATCAAGTGGTGCTGACGGAGCGCGGCTCGTCATTCGGCTACAACAATCTGGTGGTGGATATGCGCGGCCTCAAGATCATGCGCGATTCCGGCTGGCCGGTAGTCTTCGACGCCACGCACAGCGTGCAGCTGCCCGGCGCAATGGGAGGCGCCTCCAGCGGCCAGCCGCAATTCATCGAGCCGCTGGCGCGCGCCGCCGTAGCAACGGGAGTCAATGGCATCTTTGTGGAGGTGCACGACCGGCCGGAGGAGGCGCTATCGGACGGCCCGAATGCATTGCGCCTGAATCTGCTGGCAGTGTTTTGGCGCCGGCTGCAAGCGATTCACTCGCTAGTAAGCGCCTGGCAATAAAAGCCGAGCCTTTAGTGAGAAGAAGCCGGCAGTGAACGCACTTCCCTGGTAGCGCCGGCGGTCTTGCCGCCGGTTCTTTACGCGCCACCGGTAGCGCCGGCGGTCTATTCCGCCGGTTCTTTACGCGCCGCCGGTTCTTTTACGCGCCACCGGTAACGCCGGCGGTCTTGCCGCCGGTTCTTTTACGTCGCCGAACCTTCACTATGTACTGGCATCGAAGACTGCCGCACTGGACTCCGGAGAACACCACGATCTTCGTCACCTGGCGCCTGGCTGGCACCAAGCCAACGCCCACCCCTGCCGCTGGCCCGCGATGGTTGATCGACCCTCAAATTGCAGCCATTTTTGCCGAAGCCTTGGTGCACGGGGACAAGGTTCGCCGATCATATGACCTGGTCGCTAGGGTGGTGATGCCGAACCACGTTCACGTGGTCATGGATCCCGCCGTTCCACTGTCCGAGATCATGCGCTGGTTGAAGGCGGCGACTGCGAACCGTGCCAACACGCTGCTCGGGAGAACCGGAACGCCCTTCTGGCAGAGAGAGTATTATGATCGCTGGATCCGGTCTCCGACGGAACTCTCTTCGGTAATTGCGTATGTGGAAGATAATCCGGTTCGAAGCGGCTTGGCCGCAAGCCCCGAAGAATGGCGATGGTCAAGCGCATTCAAAGAACCGGCGGCAAGGCCGCCGGCGTTACCGTAGCGGCGCCCTCTCTCCCGTCACAGCGGTGATCGCGTTGCTGCGATGAAATCAGAACGGCCTATTTGCCCCCCATACCCCATCAACGCTGCGCCCCTCCGGCGCGTCATGGACACCAGAGTATATGCTCCGCCAGACCAACCGCCGCCGCGGCTTCTCCCCGATTGCAATGCTGACCACGGTTTCGATCGTCCTGGTCTGCGTCGCAATAGTGGTTCCCTCTTGCCTCTCCCTCCACACGACCTCGCCTGAACTGGGCGCAATCAAAGCCATCGAAACCATTCATCAAGCAGAGGTGCAGTACAAATCGCAATTCGGCAGGTATGCCTGTACGCTCAAGGAAACTGGCCCGTCGGTTAGCGGCCCCGCCTCCCCGTCCGCCGCCGATCTGATCGGTGACGACCTGTCGAGTGGCGAAATAAGCGGTTACCGCTTCACGCTGACCTGCAGCGCCGGCGGTTACCACATTACCGCCGCGCCGGTAGTTTTCGGCGCAAGCGGTAACCGGACCTTCTACTCGGACCAGACCATGGTGATCCACCAGAACTTCAGCACGGAACTGCCTACCGCCGCCAGCCCCGAGATGAAGTAGTTCCCTCTTGCAACCCGTTGCCCGGTAGTCCTCAATGCCGCGCACACGTTGCAACTGCCGGATGGCAGGAAGCGCCTCCAGCGGCCAGCCCGCGGTTCATCGAGGCGTTGGCGCCCGCCGTCGCCAAGCGGACGCTTCCGCTACCTATCAACCCGGCCCGCAATCATTGAGCGTCCGTCACACGCATGCGAAAATTCAATGTGAGCGGCTTGCCCGGCTCCAGCGTGTAACTATCCACGGCGGCGGTGCGGCCGGGGAAAGATGCGCCAACGAATCCGTAGTTGCGCAGGCGCCATTGATACGGGAAACCAATGCCGGCCGGGTCGGGCGTGATGCGCAGCGTAACGCGCTTGCCTCCGTAGACGCCTTCCAGCTCGGCCCACTTGCGCGGCGTCAGGTCTTCGTCTTTCGAGAGTGTTTCGCCATCGGCGCGCAGAATCGTATTCTCGCGCGCGGCGAAGCGGACGCTGAAGCCGCCGTAACTCTTGCTCGGTTCCTGCGAGCCGAGCAGCGTGACCGGCGCTTTAAGCGCTTGCCACGCGAGTTCCATTTCCAGCTCGCGCGCGTTCTCCTTAGCGGGAAATACGGTCATCCGCACATCCTCGCGTACGATGTCGCGGCCGTCGATCTGCCAGAAGTTTTCCGTCTCCATGCGTGCCTGTTTGGCGGACGAAGTGACGGTGGGAGGCTTCGCAGCGTGGTCCTTCACCGTCATGTTCATCCAAAGGTCGTACTTTTTCCCTTCCGTCTCCACCACCGGCCATGCCCAGAACAGGCCGCGTGGCGCCAATGATCCGTCGGGAAATCGTCGAGCATAGAGACGCCGGCGGGCGTGTCGAGCGGGAGGCTTCGCAGCGTGGTCCTTCACCGTCATGTTCATCCAAAGGTCGTACTTTTTCCCTTCCGTCTCCACCACCGGCCATGCCCAGAACAGGCCGCGGTGGCGCCAATGATCCGTCGGGAAATCGTCGAGCATAGAGACGCCGGCGGGCGTGTCGAGCGGAAAAATGTAGCAGCAGCGGCGGCGGTCTTCGGGCGCGCCCGGTTTGAGCTGCGGCCCATAGTTATAGACCAGGGCCGGCTTGCCGCCTTCGCGCAATTCCATCCGTCCGTCGCCGATATCCTTCCAGGCGAATGGCGATTGCGCCACCAGCGGCAGCGCCAACAAAATTGGTAGGGTACGCTTCAGCTTGCCCATCCGCCTGATTAAGCCCGTCGCGCGCCGTGCGGCGGCGCAATCGCGATCAAACCCCGCCCACCCGCTGCGTTTAATCATCCGACGCATACCGAACTTTTCTCCTCGTCCACTTCGACTAGCCCGCAGCCGCGCGCAACGCGCCGCCTTCCACGCGGCAGAGGCTGTTTCAGAAATGACCCAGCGAGAAACGGTGGACCGCCCGTGTGGCCGTATACTTGATTCCGAAGCCGCAAAACAGGGCCGCTGATGCAGTGAAACATCAGGCCAGTGATGCGGCGGCAGCGGCTGCCATAAGAGTTCGGCGGATGGACGAGGATGGACGCCAAATGGTTTTGTTTTTCGTTCGAACTATATATACTGCAAGAGATCGCGGCTTGCAACCGTTGCCGCGAGATTGTGAAGGAGGCAAGCCAAATCGTGCCCTACCGTTCTCCGATTCTTTCCGCCGCCCTCGCGGGCGCATTCGCTTTGGCGCTAGGCGCCCAAACCAAAGTCAATCGGCCCCCCATTGTGGGCGTCGCGCATATTGGGCTGAAGACTAACGACCTTGCCGCGGCGCGGAATTTTTACGGGCGCGACCTCGGCTTTCAGGAGCCGTTCACGCTCGACAAACCAGCCGGCGGTCTGATGCTGACCTATTTCAAGGTCAACGATCACCAGTACATCGAAGTGTTTCCCGATCTGAAAGAGGAATCCGAAGACCGCCTGTCGCACATCGCCTTTGAGACTACGAATATCGCGCAGTTGCGCGATTATCTGGCGAGCCGCGGCGTGAAGGTCCCGGACGCTCTCAAGCCCGGCCTGGACAGCAACGTCAGCATGATGATCCAGGATCCCGACGGCCACAATGTGGAGTTTGTCCAATACATGCCGGGTTCGCTGCACAGTAAAAACTTCGGGAAGTTTCTGCCGGCCACGCGAATATCCGAACACATCATCCATGTGGGCGTGACGGTTCAGGATCGGGACGCGGCCGACAAATTCTACAAGGATATTCTGGGATTCCGCGAGATGTGGCACGGCGGGAAGACCGACCAGGTGACGGATTGGATCGACATGCGCGTCCCGGATGGAACGGACTGGCTGGAGTATATGCTCAACGTGCATAATCCTTCGCCGAGGACGCTGGGAGTGATGAATCACCTGGCGTTGGGCGTGCCCAGTGTGGATGCGGCGTACAAGCGGCTGCTGGAGCGCGGAATGAATTTGCAGAATCAGCCGCCGAAGATCGGGCGCGACGGGAAATGGCAGTTGAATCTCTACGATCCGAATTTTACCCGGGCCGAGTTGATGGAGCCCGCGCCGGTGCAGACGCCGTGCTGCTCGCCGTTTATCAAATTTTGACGCGCCGCGTCCGGCGATCCATCGGAGCCTCCGCCTCGCGGTCGCCGCCCGCCGTGGCGCACGCACTATGCGTCTTACTATGCGACCAGCGTTCACGCTAAGTGTGAACGCGTTTCTTTCAGCCCCGCGCTTATCGGCTCACTCGCGCTACTCGATCAGTTGATAGGACCTCATCTGGCCGCGCAATTCAGCCAGGTCGATTGGCTTTACAAGGTACGCGTCGCACAGGTCATGGAAGCATCCGGTAACTTCTTTGAGGTCGCGCACCGCCGTCGTCATGATGACCTTTGCGCCGGTCGAGAGAACGCCATGGGCCTCTTCCATCGCCCGCAGCTGGCGAACCGCCTCGCGGCCGTCCATTTCGGGCATCATAATGTCCATGCAGATCAGGTCGTAACTCTGCCCTCGACCGAGGGACGAGCGAAACGCTTCCACGGCTTCCCTGCCGTTAACGGCGATGTGACATTCGCCGTAGCGGGAAAGAAAGGTCTGCAGCAGAAGCCGGCTGACAAAATCGTCTTCCACAAGAAGTACCCGCAGATGCCGGCCTCCTTGGCGCACCTGATCCACGGCGGAAGCGCCCACCATGGAAGCGCTGCTCTTTTCGGCTGCGGTGCGGGACTGCTCGGGCAGGCTGGCCAGAGCCGCGATGATTTCGGCGATGTCCGCCTGGTTGCTGGCGCCGGGGTTCTGAATCAACTCGTTCAGTCTGTCGGTGGCGCGCAGCAGAACGCCGACCCGGTCCGGCGTGGCAACCATCTCACGGCGGCGGATCAGCCCCACCACTTCTTCGGTCCGATGCGCAAGGTCGCGAATCGCCACCAGGCCGTGAACGCCCGCCCCTTCCTCGATCGAATGCAAGGACCGAAAGACCCGGTTCGCCCGCTCCTCATCGATCTCCGCTCCGCCCTTTTCGATGGCAAGAAGCTCCGTCTCAATGGCAGCCAGGCGCCTGCGGCACGCAGCCAGATACTGTTCAGCCAACTCGTTGTCAAGATTGATCATCGATCGTCATCCTTTAAAAAGCATCGCCGTCATTTCGCCGGAACCCATCCGGCCCGCTCCACGGAGCTTTTGAACCGTTCGAATTCCTCGACCGCGCGGGGCAGTAGCTCGCCGCACCGCTTCAGGCGCCCGGCGACGCCGGCATGTTCCATCGCCAGCGCGATCGCGTGCAGACCTTCCGCGGAAACCGTGGCCGCCGCGCCCTGGAGCGCGTGCGCCTGCGACCCCGCGCCGGGGGCATCCGCCTCATCCAGCCGTTTGCGCAAGTTGTTCAACTGCGAGGGGGCGTCCAGGATAAACCCTTCGAGGACTGCGCCGGCGAGCTGCCGGTCTCCCATCACCCGCCGCAACAGAGCGTCTCCATTGAAGCTGGCTTTTGCCTGCTCCCCCGCGCGCCGCCCGGGAATTTCGGCCGCGTCTCCTGCGCCATGTTCGGGAAGCCACTTGGCAAGTACCTCCGCCAGCCCTACCATGTCTACCGGTTTCGCAAGATAATCGTTCATGCCCTCGCTCAGGCATCGGTCCTGATCGCCTGACATCGCGTCGGCGGTCACGGCGATAATCGGAATGCTCGGATGAGCCGACGACTTCCTGATACAGCGGGTCGCTTCGAAGCCGTCCATCACCGGCATCTGGCAGTCCATCAGCACCAGGTCGTACACTCCGTGCTCTACCGCTTCGATAGCCTCGGCGCCGTCGGCCACCGCGCTAGCCTCGTAGCCCAGCTTCCTAAGTTGCGCAAGAGCTACCATCCGGTTGGTGGGGTTGTCCTCCGCCACCAGGATTCGGCCCTTCCGCCCTCTGGGAGGCGTCCCGCCCGCGGCGCCGGACCGCCCGTCCGCCCGCTCACTCGCCGGTTGCCGCTGGCCGGCGGTCTCCAGTCCAAGAACCACCGTGAACCAGAAGGTGGAACCCTGGCCTTCCCGGCTGTCGAGACCGATAGTTCCCCCCATCATCTCGACCAGCTGTTTGCAGATAGCCAGCCCGAGCCCCGTACCGCCAAATTTGCGCGTAGTGGAGGCGTCTGCCTGAACGAATGGGGAGAATAGCTGCGCCGCCTGGTCCGGCCGCACTCCGATTCCTGTATCGGTAATAGTGAACCGAACGGTCGCCCTGCCGCCGCCCTCGCTCTCCATCGCCGCATCTAGCGTCACCTTCCCCTGTCCGGTAAACTTGATGGCGTTGGCGCAAAGATTGGTCAACACCTGGCGGAGTCGGTGGGCATCGCCGCAAAGCACCGGCGGAGTTTCCGGCGATACGCGCCAACGAAAGCGCAGCCCCTTCGCATTCGCCTGGACGCGCAACGGCTGCATGACGGCCTCCACCGTGTCGTGCAGGTTGAAGCTCAGGTTCTCCAGTTTGATCCCCCGCGCCTCGATCTTGGACAAGTCCAGGATGTCGTCGATGAGCGTCAGCAGCGTCCGCCCGCTGCTCTGCGCCACGGTGGCGTATCCCCTTTGTTCCGGAGCGAGGTCGGTTTCGAGGAGCAGTTGAATCATGCCAATGACGCCATTCATCGGCGTGCGGATTTCATGGCTCATATTGGCCAGGAAACAGCTTTTCGCCCGATTGGCGGCGACCGCGCCTTCCCGCGCCTGAATCAGTTCCGCTTCGTACCGTCTTCGATCGGTAATCTCCTCCGCAATTCCAACCAGTCGAATCACTTGCCCGGCTTGGTTGCGAATGGGGAAAGCACGGTCCCTGATCCATTTCTCCCGCCCGTCGGGCGTCCGTATGCGGTACTCCGAGTCGACAAGCTCTCCTTGTATTTGCCTCGCGAAAACCAAGAGGGCCTGTTCCCGGTCATCGGGGTGGATCGTATCCACCCAGGACATCGGGTTTTGGTAGAGGCTCTTGCAGGTCCTGCCCCAAACCCGTTCATACGCAGGGCTGATATAGAGGATCTCATTCGCCGCCGGGGGCATCATCCAAAACACTTCGCGAATGTTTTCCGCAATCTGGCGGAACTTCTCCTCGCTGCTCTGCAAGGCTTGCTCGGATTGCTTCCGCTCAGTGATATTGATGTGCTCGATCAAAATTCGAGCGAGGCGATTGCTCGCGAATCGCGTGACTCGGCTTATGAACCACCGCGGTTCGCCGGGGGCATGGCACGGATACTCCGTCGAGTATTGTACCCGTTTGCCATGCAGCACATCCCGGATTCCGGCGGCCGACTCAGCGGCCTCCGCGGAATTCGGACCGGAAGCCCGGTCGCACACGGCCAGGTAGTTGACCCCCTCACCGAAGCAGTCGCGACCCGGGCACTCAAGCCGGACCCCGTCAGAGTCAAATTTTGGGTTAGCTTCGGCAAAGTCTTTCCACGCCTGGTTCACTGCTATGATCGTCCCCGCCTCGTCCAACACGCATACGTGGGAAGAGAGTGCATCGATCGTAGACTGAGCAAACTCCTGGGAATCGCGCGAGGCTTGCTCGGATTGCTTCCGCTCAGTGATATCGTGGCTGAGGCCGACGTGTCCCAGGAACTCGCCACCCGCCGATAAGCGCGGCTCCGCGCACGAGGCGATCCATCGCCACTCGCCGTCGGCGCGGCGGATGCGCCCTTCCGCCCTGAAAGGCGAATGTTCCCGCACCGCCCGTTGGAATGCCCGGACATACTCCGGCCCATCGTCCGGGTGAATCCACGACTGCCATTCGTCTCCGTTCACCTGTTCGCAAGCCGACCCGCAGAATTCCCGGTACGCCCGGTTGATGAATTGAGACCCACCCTCTGCATCGGTCACCCACATCAGCGTCGGGCAACCGTCTGCCATGGTTCGAAAGCGATCTTCGCTATCGTGCAGCGCGTCCTCGGCATGCTTGCGTCCGGTAATGTCTTCCACGTGGACCACGAAATACATTGGACTGCCGGCGCTATCCGGCACCAGCGAGATCTTGGTGCGCGCCCAAACGATATGGCCGGACCGGTGAAAGTACCGCTTTTCCCTCTCCACACAGGTAGCCGGCTCGCTTAACAGCCGCGCGACTGTCCACCTCGAAGTTTCTCGATCGTCAGGGTGAGTCAGTTCCGCCCAGCTTTTGGAGAGCAGTTCCTCTTTGGAATATCCGACCATCCGGCAAAACGCCGCATTCACCTGCAGAAAGCCTCCGTCCAAGCGGCTCATGCAGATCCCAACCGGCGCTTCTTCAAAGACCTCGCGGAACCGCTCTTCGCCTTCCCGAAGCTTCCGCTCGGCCTGCAAGCGCTGGCCAATGTCCCGGAAGATGGCGGACGCGGCCACTATCTCTCCGGCTGGATTCCGGATGGGGGAGACAGCCAGCGAGACATCGATCCGGCGGCCGTCCTTCTGTAGGCAGACGGTTTCGAAAGGGCTGACGGCGCCCCCGTTCCGGATCGTCGCGATGCACCGGCGCGGTTCGTCGCGGTGGTCGGGCGCCGTGAGAACGTCTGCGTTCTTTCCGAGGATTTCCTTGCGCGAATACCCGAATAGCGCCTCAGCGCCTTGGTTCCAACTGACCACCGTCCCATCCAGCCCTGCGCCGACAATCGCGTCGTCCGAAGATTCTATGATCGAGGCCAGGAAAGCCCTGGCTTGCCCAGCCTCCTGCCGCTCCGAGATGTCGCGCAGAGTAAGGGAGATGGCCACCGTGTCGCCTGCGGCGTTCCTGATGGGGGACCCGGTAACGGATACGTGCACCCTCCGTCCGTCCTGGCGCACGCACACGCTGTCGTATTGGGGTATGGCGTTCCCTTGCAGTATCCGTTCGGTGAAATTCGCCAGAAAAGGCAGTCGCTCCGGCGCTAACAGCAGAGACAGGTGTTTCCCGATCGCATCGCCGGCGGAGTAGCCAAAAATCGCTTCCGCGCCCCGATTCCAGGTGAGGATGGCGCCCGCGGGCGAGCAGGCAAAGATAGCGTCGTCGGAGCTTGCCACAATCGCGGCAAGGAACCCTTGCGTTTCCTCGGCCGCCCGCCGCTCGGTCACGTCGTGTTTGATCGCAATGAAGCTGACAATTTTGCCATTCGCGTCTTCCACGGGAGTGATTCGCATCTCCTCGTTATAGAAGGTCCCATCCTTGCGCCGGTTGATCAGGTCGCCGTGCCACACCCGCCCGGACCGGATGGTGCTCCAGAGTTCCGCGTAAAAGGCAACCGAATGGCGGCCCGATTTGAGGATGCGCGAGTATTGCCCCACGGCCTCTTCGCTGGCATATCCCGTCATGGCGGTGAACGCGGGATTCACATACTGGATTTTCCCGTCGGCGCCGGTGATCACGATGCCATCACCAGCCTGCTCGACAGCCGCAGCCAGGCCCGCCCGCTCGATATTGTCGCTTTTCCGGTACACCCTTCACCTCGATGAGGTTATTCAAGACGATGAGGTTATTCAAGACCTCATTTCTGCTTATCGGCCTAACGCGCGCCGCATTTCCACTTTCCGAACCCTCGCGCCCAGTGGTTTCCGTCGCCGGAGCCGTTCCCCTCCAACGACCGTCCCCCGTCCCCAGCGCGTGTCGCACCCGCGCCTCATCCAGCCCGTATTTGTCGAAGATCGGAGCAAACACCAGCCAGAGTTCCGCGCGCGCCGCAGTGGCTCTGCTTCCGCAACCCCTCAATTCACCATATCGGCAGGAGCGAGCAATCCTTTAGCGGCGAAATCTGCCGGAAAGTGCGCCTCGGCGCCTCGGTGAAACTACCCCACATACCGCGCGTACAGACTCCGCGCCACGCCCGGATCGCTGGTCCCCTTCACGATCGCGCGCCCATCCCCAAACACCGTCAGCTCATAACCGCCCGTAGAGAACCGCAACGCATACTCATTCGCGCGCACTTCTCCTAACGGCTCCAGCCGCCGCCGCAACTCAGCCAAATCCATCGGACGCTCACCCGCCCTGATCTGCACTGCATTCCGCCCGCACAGCGTCGCCGGCGGATACTCCGTCTCCTCCAGAAATGGAAACTGCCGCAGCCCGCACGTGGGACACTCCGCGTCGCGCTCCGGCGCCGCTACCTGCCGTATCTCGCCGCTCCATACGTCGATCGTCGTGATCCGCGCGCGTACCATCTCCGCACGCCCCGACAGCAATTTCAACGCATCCGCCACCTGCAAGCTCGCCACGGCCGAAATCACCGCGTTCAGCACTCCCGCCGTCTCGCACGTAGGCTGCGCGCCCGGCGGCGGGTCCGGATACACGCATCTCAGACAAGCCGTGCGCCCCGGAATCACCGTCATAGTGAGGCCGTAACTGCCCACCGCCGCCCCGTAGATCCACGGCGTTCCGCGGCTCACCGCAAAATCGTTAATCAGGTATCGCGTCTCGAAATTGTCCGTGCCGTCGAGTATCACATCGGCCGCGCCCAGCAATTCCTGTATGTTCGACGCCGTCAAATCCGCCACCACCCCGCGCGCCGCAATCGACGAATTCATGCGCGCAATCCGCCGCTCCGCCGCCGCCGCCTTCGGCAGTCCTTCGGCAGCATCCGCCTCTTCGAACAGCCATTGCCGGTGCAGATTACTCGCTTCCACGTAATCGCGGTCGATGATAGTGAGCCGCCCCACGCCCGCGCGCGCCAGCGCCGCCGCCTGAAAACTGCCCAACGCGCCGCACCCCGCAATCGCCGCATGCGAGCCCAGCAGCGCCTCCTGCCCGCTCTCGCCAATCCCCGCAAACAGGATCTGCCGCGAGTACCGCTCGCGCTCGGCCGCATTCATGCACCGATCGTAACAAACGGCCGCTCCCCGGTTGCGGGCAGGATGGCAGTTGTGGGGCAGGATGGCATCCTGCGGGCGGTTGGCAACCGCCCCTCTTCCCGCATTCACTGAACTCTCACAGCATTGTCGGCGAGTAATCCTTACTGACAGGCCTCTTCGGTGAGGCGGTCCACCACGTCCGCCAGCCAATCGAGAAGCACGCTTCATCGCGGCTCCCCGGTTCGATAGGGCCACGACACTCTACTCCTGGCGCCGTAACCATCAGGGCGTTGCCGCCAATAAATCATAGGCCGATTTACTGACACGCAATTCGCGCTATGTTAAGTGCTTAGCCCGAGCCGCAAGTCCCCCCGCGGAAAGCTCTTTTATAATGCGCCTATTGCTTCTTACTCTCGTCACCTTCTCCTGCACCGCATTAGCTCAGACCTACACCATATCGACAATCGCCGGCGGCGCGCTGCCAGTCAACATTGCAGGAACGTCCGCCAGCCTGGACACAAACGTACCTGAATTCATTGCGGCCGATCGGACCGGAAACGTCTTCTTCGTGGATCAAAGCACCGTCCTGCGATTGGATGCGGTAACCGGCCTGCTAACGGCAGTAGCGGGTAACGGGACCACCGGCTTCAGCGGCGACAATGGTCCCGCCACCAGCGCCCAATTGTACTCTCCTGATGGTCTGGCTGTGGATTCCATCGGCAATCTGTACATCTCCGACGGCGGCAACAACCGCATTCGCAAGGTATCGAACGGAGTGATTACCACCGTTGCTGGAAACGGAACGCCAGGCTTCAATGGTGACGGCGGCCCGGCCACCAGCGCCGCATTGTGGAAACCCTCTGGAATCGCTGTGGACTCCGCTGGCAACCTGTACCTTGCCGACTATGGCAACAGCCGCGTCCGTAAGATCTCTAACGGCGTGATCACCACCGTGGCGGGGAACGGCGCGAGTGGCTTCAGCGGCGATAACGGTCCGGCCACCAGCGCCCAGCTTTACCTCCTCTCGTATGTTGCAGTTGACTCGTCCGGCAATCTCTACATCACGGACCAAGTTCACAACCGCGTCCGCGAGGTTTCTAATGGTGTGATCACCACCGTCGCGGGAAATGGGACCCCAGGGCTTAGCGGCGACAGCGGGCCAGCCACCAGCGCCGAACTATACCTCCCTCGGGGCATCGCTGCGGATTCCGCAGGCAACCTCTACATCGCCGACAGCTTCAACTTCCGCATTCGCAAGGTTTCTAAAGGAGTGATCACTACCTTCGCGGGAAATGGGGTTCCTGGCTTTAGCGGCGACGCCGGCCCAGCCGCCGCAGCCGAGCTGAATCTTGTAGACGCGATAGCCGTCGACGCCGCCGGCAACCTCTACATCGGCGATCTGAACAACGGGCGTATCCGCAAAGTCGCCGCCGGAGTGATTACCACCGTCGCCGGAAATGGCCCAGGCGGCTTCAGCGGCGATAACGGCCCGGCCACCATCGCTCAATTGTCTGGGCCTTACGCGACCGCGGTGGATTCAGCGGGAAACCTGTACATTGCCGACAGTAGAAACAACCGCATCCGCAAAGTCTCGCGCGGAGTGATTACCACCGTGGCCGGGGCTGGGCCGACGGGTTTCGGCTTTGGGGGCTTCAGCGGCGACAACGGCCCGGCCGTCAACGCCCAATTGAACTCCCCCCGTGGCGTTGCCGTCGACTCCGTTGGTAGCCTTTACATCGCTGACTCCAACAACTCACGCGTCCGCAAGGTTTCGAACGGAATCATCACCACGTTTGCCGGAGGCGGGACATCTGGCTTAACCGGCGACAACGGACCTGCTGCTAGCGCGCAGTTGAACGACGCCAATGGGGTAGCCGTCGACTCTAACGGTGACGTATACATCGCCGACGCCGACCGGATCCGCAAGGTCTCAGACGGAATCATCACCACCGTAGCGGGAAATGGGATGGGAGGCTTTAGCGGAGACAACGGTCCGGCTGTTGATGCCGGGCTCGGCGACCCCGGAGGGGTAGCCGTGGACGCCGCCGGCAATTTGTACATCGCCGACTCTCTCAACCAATGCATACGCAAGGTCACAACAAACGGGATCATCACTACCGTGGCCGGAAATGGGACACCGGGCTTCAGCGGCGACAACGGTCCAGCCACCAGCGCTGAGTTGTTTGAACCTGGCGGGGTCGCCGTGGATTCCGCTGGCGACCTTTTTGTTACCGAAATTTTTGGCGGTCCGATCCGCAAAATCACAAACGGGATCATCACGACTATAGCCGGAACCGGGGCGACGGTAGGAGGCTTCAGTGGCGACAACGGTCCGGCCATCAACGCCCAGTTGTACCAACCGAACGGACTCGCCGTAGACGCCGCCGGCAACCTTTACGTCGCCGACACTCTCAACAACCGCATCCGCCTCCTTCAGCCCCAGCTCTCCATCAACCCCGGCGGCACTGTCAACGCCGCCAGCTCCGCCCCCAACGCCCCCGTAGCCCCCGGCAGCATCGCCACCGTTTACGGCGCCTTCCTCATCACGTCCTTATCCACCGCCTCAGCCGTCCCGCTTCCCATCAACCTGGCCGGCCTATCCCTCGAATTCGGCTCCTCGCTCGCCGCCCCCTTGTTCGCCGTCTCCACCAGCCAGATCAACTTCCAAGTCCCCTGGGAACTCGCCGGCCAATCGCAGACTTCGCTCTCCGCCTCCATCAACGGACAGACCAGCCCCACCCAAACCCTCGCTCTAGCCACCTACGCACCCGGACTCTTCAGCACCAACTCCCAAGGCTCCGGCCCCGGCGCCATCCTCGATTCGTCCTACAACCTGGTCGGCTCCTCCAACCCCGCCACCGCCGGCGTCACCATCATTCAGATCTATTGCACCGGTCTCGGCCCAGTGACCAACCAGCCGCCCAGCGGATCGCCTCCCAGCGGCGCCCAGCTCTCGCAAACCACCGCGACCCCCACCGTAACCATCGGCGGCGCGCCAGCCACGGTGCTATTCTCCGGCCTGGCCCCAGGCGCCGTCGGCGAATATCAGGTGGACGCGCTAGTCCCCGCCGCATCCTCGAAAGGCGCCGCCGTCCCGGTAGCAATCGCCATCGGAGGCGCCACCTCCAACACCGTCACCATCCCCGTGCAGTGATCGAAAACCACCACCACTACCACCAGGCATTCCGTTAATTCCGTTCGCAGCCCAAGCCCTTTTCAGCAGTCCCCGGATCCCCAATCACAAAGGTAGAAAATTCCCTAAACCGAACAAAAATAACACCTTAACCAAATCAATCGCCTGCCGTGGCCCCGATTCCAGCACCCCGTGGGGGACAATCATAAGTATGGAAGCCCGACGCTTCCCCCGGGGGGATCTTTTTGTCCTTGTGTTCAATCCGCGTTTATCGGCGTTTATCGGCGGCCAACATCGCTCGCCCAACCTGTACGCCCCTTACAACCCCAACATCCCAAAGCCCCACTGGTCGCGCTCTCGCCCACTCTCACGCAGATCAACCCACCCGCAACCCCAAAATACCAAACGACCCCAGTCCCATTTCCGGACACCTCAAAAACCTCCGCGTCTCCGCGTCTCAGCGTCGAAGAAATCCTCCCAAGACCCTCAACCACCCCCCAAACGTACGGCAACTCTCTCAAACCTCCCATCCACTCATGGCAACCAAGTTGCATTTGAACGGGTTACGCTATCATGAGAACGGTGCGCCCGCGGTTATCCCACCTCGCCTGCTGCATCCTCGTCCTGACCGCTCCCCTCCTCGCCCAATACCAGAAGTACGAAGGCCTCAAAGTGACTAACATCCAGTTCAGTCCCGAAGACCAGCCTCTCGACGCCGCCGACCTCCACGCCATTCTTCCCCTGAAGCTCGGCGACTCCCTCAAAATCGCCGCCGTCCGCGCCAGCATCGACCGCTTGTTCGCCACCGGCCGCTACGCCGATATCCAGGTCGACGCGCGGCCCTACAACAACGGCGTAGCCATCGCCTTCATCACCAAAAACAGTTGGTTCATCGGCTCCGTGCGCGATGTCGGCGTCATCAGCACCCCCCCCAACAACAACCAGCTCCAGAACGCCGGTAATCTCAACCTCGGCCAGCCGTTTACCGACGCCAAACTCCAGGAAGCCCAAACCGAGCAGCGGCGCCTCCTCGAACAGAACGGCCTCTATCGCGCCGAATTACGCCCCGTCTTCGACTACGACGAAAGTTACCAGCAGATCAACATACGCTTTGAAATCAACTCCGGCCCCCGTGCGCATTTCGCCCCAGCTGTGCTCGACGGCGACCTCAAGATGGACCCCGCCCGCGTTCAGAAAAGCCTCAAACTCCGCCGCTGGATCATCCACACCTGGAAGCCGATGACGCAAGCCCGCGTCCAGGAGGGGCTGAATGGGGTTCGCTCTCTGTATCAGAAGGAACACCGGCTCGAATCCAAGGTCTCGCTCGAAGGCGTGAAGTTCGATTCCGACAGCAATTCCGCCACGCCCTCCCTGCACATCGATGCCGGCCCGGTCATCGACATTCGCGCCATCGGCGCCAAGATTTCACGCGGTAAACTCCAAAAATACGTGCCCGTATTCGAAGAGCGCTCGGTGGATAACGATCTTCTGGTGGAGGGCGCGCACAATCTGCGCGACTACCTGGAGTCGGCTGGATACGTCCAGGCCGACGTAGAGTTCAAGGAACAGAAGGTGGTCGGCGACAAGGCCGAGATCGATTACCTCATCGCCACCGGGGCGCGCCACAAAGTCACCGCCATCGAAATCGAGGGCAATCACTACTTCCGCACCGAAACCATCCGCGAGCGCATGTATCTGCGTACGGCTTCGTTCCTGCAGTTTCCGCACGGCCGCTATAGCGATAACCTGCTCAGCCGCGACGAAGATTCCATCACCAACCTGTATCAGTCGAACGGCTTTCGCGACGTCAAATTGACTCACCACATCACGTATAAGGAAGACCCCCGGCGTAAAATCAACGATGTCTCGGTTTTCATTTACATCGAGGAAGGGCCGCAGTATCTGGTCCACACTCTCACCGTGAAGGGTATTGAACGCATCGACCAGGCCAAGATCATGGCGCAGCTTAGCTCGGCGGAAAATCAACCTTTCAGCGAGTACAACGTCGCCGAGGACCGCGATGTCATTCTGGCGCAGTATTTCGAAAACGGCTTCGCCAACGCCACTTTCGAGTGGAGTTCCAAGCCTGCCGCCGAGCCGCACCAGGTCGACGTCGAATTCGTCGTCAGTGAAGGCAGCCAGGAGTTTGTCCGCCAGGTGATCTACAGCGGAAACCGGCGCACCCGGAGCCGTCTCATCAACCAGATGCTGGAATTGAATCCCGGCGACCCGCTCTCACTCACTAAGATGGCGGATACGCAGCGCCGCCTCTATGACCTCAACGTCTTCGCCCGCGTCGATGCCGCCATCCAGGACCCCGATGGAGAGACTGACAGTAAGTACGTGCTCTACGATCTGGAAGAGGCCCGCCCCTGGTCCATGCGCATCGGCGTCGGCGCCGAATTCGCGCGCATCGGCGGCTGCGAGACCTGCCTCGATTCGCCCGGCGGCCAGACCGGTTTTTCGCCGCGCGTCTCTTTCGATATCACGCGCAGCGATCTATGGGGCATTGGCCACAGTCTCACTCTCGGCACGCGCGCCTCCACCCTCGACCAGCGCGCCCTGCTCTCTTACCGCTGGCCCCGGTTCGCCGGCAACAGCAAGCTCACCTTCACCATTTCCGGGCTCTACGAAAACTCTCGCAACGTAAATACTTTTTCCTATAAACGCGCGGAGGGTTCGCTGCAAATGGAGCAGCGCCTGTCGAAATCCATCAAGCTCTACTACACTTATACTTACCGGCGCGTGAGCGTGGATGAAGCCACTCTTAAAATCACTCCATTCCTGATCCCGCTTCTCTCACAGCCAGTGAAGCTGGGCCTGGTCTCGACGTCGCTCATTCAAGACCACCGCGACGATCCGGTCGACCCGCACAAGGGATACTATAACTCGATCGACATCGGCGTAGCCGAACACATATTTGGTTCGGACCGCGACTTTGTGCACTTTCTCGCCCGCAATTCCTCTTATTACCGCCTGGGCAAGCGCTTCGTCTTCGCGCGCAGCACCGAGTTCGGCGACATATACGCCTTCCATTACGGCACTGACTCATCCGACGCAGTTCCTTTGCCTGAGCGTTTCTTCGGCGGCGGCAGCACTTCCAACCGCGGCTTTCCGGACCTGCAATCGGGACCCAGAGACCCGGAGACGGGGTTTCCCATCGGCGGCACGGCGTTACTGTTTAATCAGAGCGAGCTGCGCTTTCCGCTCATCGGCGAAGACATCGGCGGCGTACTCTTCCACGATATGGGTAACACTTTTTCCAGTCTTAGCGACATATCGTTTCGCGTGCATCAGCAGAACCTCACGGATTTCAACTACATGGTGCATGCCGTCGGCTTCGGCATCCGCTATCGCACACCGGTCGGACCCCTGCGCGTCGATCTGGCATACAGCATCAATCCCCCGAAGTTCTACGGATTTCCGGGGACCGAGCAGGAACTGATCAACGCCGGCGTGAACCCATGCGCCACGCCCGGCAACTGCACGCAAACCAGCATCAGTCATTTTCAATACTTCTTCTCGATCGGACAAACCTTTTGAGACCGCTCCTCCCACTCGTCCTATCGCTCGTAGGGCGGACCCCCTGGTCCGCGCGGGTCCCCCTGGACCCGCTCTTCGCTCCGCAAATTCACCCTCATAGAGTCCCCGCCGGCGGGCGCAATGCCGCCGAAACACCGGCGCCGCTCGCCTGCTTTGTGGGGCAGGCAATCCTGCCTCCAGCCGCCTTTCAGGCGGCTTCCGCAGAGTCAGCCTACCCCATATCCCCCCCGCCCGATATCATCGACCGCGTCGCCGTAGCCGTAGGCAACCACGTAATCACCACCAGCGCCATCGACCGTGAGATCCGCGTCACCGCTTTCCTGAACGCCGCCAAGCTCGATATCACCCCCGCCGTAAAGCGCGCCACAGCCGGTCGCATGGTAGAACAGGCGCTGGTCCGGACCGAACTGGAAGCCAGCCGCTATCCCACTCCCCCGCCATCCGAGGTGGACCCCATACTGGCGCAACTGAAGAAGGAGCGATTCCCCACCGACGCAGACTTCCAGCGCGCTCTCGCCGAATACGGCATTACGGAACAAGACGTGCGCGACGAATTGCTCTGGCAGCGCACGTTACTGTCATTTCTGGATGTACGCTTCCGCCCGAGTGTCCAAGTCAGTGACAAAGAGATCGAGGACTATTTCGAGAAGACAGTCAAGCCGGCCTTTCAAGCGGCGCATGCCGGTCAAACCGTATCCATCGACGAATATCGCGACCAGATCGAAGCTACCCTGACCGGTGAGCGCGAAGACCAGGAGATGAGTAAATGGTTGGACCAAGCCAAAAAGCGGACGGAGATCGTATACCACGATGACGCATTCTAGTATCGGTGGGGTGGGCCCATGGCCTGCCCAGTTCCGAGCCGCTCCGAGCGCTCGGTCTTCGGGCAGTTTGCCGAACCCGCCCGGAGTAATCCAGTGACCCCCAGAAGGCGCCGCCTCATAATCGCCATCGTCATCCCAGCCGTCCTGACCCTGGCGCTAATCTCGGCCGTATACATACTCCAAAGCCCTTGGCTTTACAACCACGTCCGTACCTGGATCGTAACTAAGGTTGAGACCGCCACCGGCGGCCGCGTGGAAATCGGCGCCTTCCGCTTCGATTGGAAGCTGCTTCGCGCCGAGGTCGACGATTTCACGCTGCACGGCACGGAACCCGCCGGCAAGCCGCCGCTGTTTCACGCCGCCTACGTTGCCGTGGGATTGAAGATTGTCTCCCTGTTCCGTCGCGACATCGACATTCAATACCTCGATGTCGCCGCGCCGCAGATCGGTCTGATCGTAAGCCCCGACGGCCGCACCAATTTTCCTCATCCGAAAATTCCCGCCAGCGGCAACCAGGACGCCTCGGAGACTATATTCAAGCTCGCCATCAACCGCTTCACTTTGTGGAATGGCGAGTTCGATATCAATTCGCAGCAGAAGGCCCCGTTCGAATTGCGCGGCCAGAACCTGAATGCGAATCTGCTCTACGAACTTCCCGCGCGCGGCAGCGTTCCGAAGAATAACGCCGCGCAACCCGATGCCGCCACCACCTACCCGCGCTATCACGGCAATATCTCCATTCAACCGTTCGAGCTACAGTTCCAAGGCGTCGCGCGCACGCCCGTGGCCATCGACGCCTCACTCTCCTTCGAAAAGAACCGCATCGGCATCGCCGCCGCCCACCTGACCACCCGGGACGTCGATATCCAGCTCTCCGGCGCCCTTCAGGATTTCACTGCGCCGCGTCTGGCCGTGGACTATGTGGTCCACGCCACCATGCAGTCGATTGTGCGAATCCTGCGTACGCAATTGATGGACCGCGGCGACATGATCGTGTCCGGGAATGCCCAGTGGACGGGCTCCGATTTATTCACCACTGGCAAACTGCACGCTTATAATCTCAATTACAAGACCGGCGGCGTGCGTCTCCAGAACCTTCGCGCCGATGGCGACGTAATCGTCAATTCCAAAAGCGCCACCCTCACCGGACTGCGCTTCTCCGGCGCGGTCAATGAGCAAGCCGTTGCGGGTCGCGTCGAGACCGCTGTGCTCACACCCACTCGCGAGCGCGGACGCAAGGTTGTGATCGGCCGCAATCTTCTCGACTTGCGCGGCATCGAGCTGGCCTCCATCGGCGGCGTCTTTCACGGCGATGCGCACGCCATCGATTTCGACCAATACAGCGTCACCGGAACCTATGCAGGCCTCGACATCAGGCGCGTCGCCGCCATCTACACTCCGCAACCGCTGCCGTGGGATGGCCTGGTCTCCGGCACTGCCAACCTCGATGGATCCTTCAACCACTCCGACGCTCTCACCATCGCGACCAACGCCACCATCGCCCCATGTGGGGCAGGCGCTTCCGCCTGCCAACCCGCAGCAGCCACCATTCCCTCCGCCGCCACGGTCGTCAGCCCCCCTTTGAGTGGCCAGATCGCCGCTTCCTATAACGCCCGCGCGAGCCTTCTCGATCTCGGCCATTCCACCATCTCACTGCCCAACTCGCGCGCCGCTTTCTCCGGCGTCCTGGGACGAACGCTCACCGTGCATCTCGAGACCACCGATCTCGGCGATATTCTCCCGGCTCTCGGTTCCAGCGCGGCATCGCTCCCCGTCAAGCTGCAAAAAGGATCGGCCGTTTTCGATGGCACAATCAAAGGTCCTCTCGATGTTCCCCATGCGTCCGGCCACCTCGACGCCGCCAACATTCTCTATAACGCCGATTTGATCGATTCCGTGTCCGCCGAAGTCGATGTCTCGCCCAATAACCTTGAGATCCTGAATGGCGCCATTACCCACGGCCCAATGCGGGCGCAGTTTCAGGCCACCGCCGACATGCGCGATTGGCAAATCGAATCCACCGCCTCCGTCTCCGGCAGCATCGCCATCCACAACTCCAAAGCCGCCGATTTGGTCGCGCTCCTCAAGCCCGGCGTCGCGCAAATCGAAGGCACGGTCAACGCCACCGCTCAAGTATCCGGAACCATCGGCGACCCCCACGCCGCCGCGGATATCACGGTCGCGCAGGGCTCCTTCAACGGCGAGCCTTTCGACCGCGTCGCCGCGCATCTCGCTTATACCGCCCGCACCATCGATCTGACCGGCGGACAAGTCAACGCGGGCAGCAAGCAGGCGACTCTCACCGCTTCGTTCGACCACGCTCCGGACCAGTTCGACGCCGGCCGCCTCCAGTTCCGTCTCGCCACCAACGCCATGCCGCTGCAGCAGATTCACGAACTGCAGGCGCAGCGCCCCGGCGCCGCGGGCACGCTGCAAGTCGAGGCCAATGGAGCCGTGGACCTGGCTCCCCCAACTGCTGGCCGCGAGGGCTACCGCATCGAAGATCTCCACGCCACCGTCGCCGCGCTCGACCTGCGCCTCAACGGCCAGCCGTTCGGCAACGCCCACCTCACCGCCAACTCGCAGAACGGCGGCCTCCACGCCCATCTCGATTCCAACTTTGCCAATTCC
>Ga0208193_1000040_pt1 | contig 93938 bp, 72 predicted proteins | sample June2015DPH_17_2_FD_184716 | JGI IMG/M metagenome (GOLD analysis project Ga0208193, IMG submission 184716) | Peatland microbial communities from SPRUCE experiment site at the Marcell Experimental Forest, Minnesota, USA - June2015DPH_17_10... | ecosystem: Environmental > Terrestrial > Soil >...
GACCATGCCGGATGCGCTCCGGCGGCAGGCCCGCAAAACTCAACCGCAACGCGCCCGCATCCTGCCGCGAGACCGCGAAATACCGCCCCGGCAGATACGCCACGCCCTCTTTTTGCGCGCGCGGCACAAGCTGCGCCGCGTCGAGCGGTTCCGGCAGCCGCACCCAAACATTCATCCCGCCTTGCGGACGCGTCCAGCGCGCGCCTGGCGGAAGATGCTCGCGGCACGCCTCGAGCGTAGCGCTCAATCGCGTGGCGCCGGCTTCGAGCATGCACGCGCGGTGCGCCGCCAGACGCCCCGATTCCGCGAACTCGAGCAGCACCGCTTGCGAAAGCTGATCGGTGTGCAGATCCGACGATTCCTTGGCGTGCCGCATGCGGTCGATGAGGGCTTTCGGCCCCAGCGCCCATCCCACGCGCAGGCCGGGGAAGCTCACCTTCGAGAAGCTGCGCAACAGCACGGTGCCCGATTGATCGTCCAATTGTTTGATGGCCGCCAGCGGTTCGCCTTCATAGCGCAGCTCGCCATAGGCGTCGTTTTCCACTACCGGCACTCCCGCCGAACGCGCGGCCTGCAGGAGTGCGCGCCGCGATGCGAGGGGCAAGGTCGCGCCGGTGGGGTTTTGAAAATTCGACGTCACCACCAGCAGCCGCGGCCGCTCGCGCGAGAGCACGCGCTCAAGCTGCGGCAGATCGATTCCATCGGCGCCGACGGGGATTCCGGCCAGCCGCACGCCCATTCCGGTCAGCAGGCTTTTCAAGCCAGGGTACACCGGATCTTCGACTGCCACCACGTCGCCCGTACGCAAGAGGGTGCGCGCGATCAGATCGAGCGCCTGCTGGCAGCCGTTGGTCACGATGAGGTCGTCGCCGGCCGTGGCCAAACCTTGGGCGCGCGCGCCATCGAGCAGATAACGCCGCAGCGGTTCGTAGCCGCTGGGCGAGCCGAGCTGGAGGATGTCGGCGAGATCGTGACGCGCCAGCACAGCTTCGCAGCTTGCGCGGAAATCGTCCAGCGGAAAGAGCTCGCGCGAAGGGCGCGACATCACGAAGCTGATCACATCGCGGCCCACGGGACCGGCCTGGGCGCTCAGACCTTGATCGCCACGTTCCAGCAGTTGAGGCCAGTTGACGCCCGGGGAGGCGGGCGCGTGGGCTGCCAATTCGCGAGCCGTTCCGAGCACGGGCGGCAATCCGGTGACAAAGCTGCCACGGCCGACTTGGCCGGAGATCAGACCTTCGGTCTCCAGAAGCTCGTATGCAGCGGAGACGGTGGTACGGTTCAGTCCAAGTTGGCCAGCCAATTCGCGGGTGGCTGGCAGCCGCTCGCCCTGCGTCAGTTCGCCCGAACGTATCTGTAACGCTATGTGTTCAAATAGCTGACGGTAGAGCGGGATCTCCGAATTCGAATTGAGTGCCGGAGTCTGATGCATCCAGCCAAAGCATACCATATTGGCTGTATGCAGTCCAATAGGGAGAAGTTTGGGGGTGCTTAACCGATCTGGGTGGAGTCGGCTCTATTTGTCGGAATCGCGCCTGAGGGGCAGCGAAACATGTCGCGTTCACATGAGTGTGAACGCTGCACGCAGGGCCCAGAGGGCACCCCGTGCGCCACGTGCTTGGCCAGTGAATCCGTCTTCACCCTGGGAAACGGAGGGCGCCGAGTCGATCCGGCGGGGTTTAGGGCCTTATGATTCGGCGAACATATGTCTTCTCCCTGACCGGGTGCTTATAGGATTCCCACGCGTCGCCTTGTGGACCGAAAATGCGGTCCATGGCGGTTTTCACCAGACGAAAGGCGATGTTGTCCCGGTCGTCCAGGCGTTCCGAAAGATGTTCCAGCAGCGCAGCCTTGATGCCTCCCCACGGAGCCCCGTCCGGCCCGTTCAGTTTGCTCATCGTCTGAGCGTCGGCGCGCAGAGCTTGAATCGCAGCCGCCTTTGCGGTCTCCAGGGCGTCGACTTGCGCAGGCTCACTGCCGGTTTCCGTATCTGGCGGATTTCGATCCGGGACCAGTACAGTCTGTCGCGGATCTGTCGTGTTGGCGAATAGCTCGCGCAAATGTTGAGCGTACGTACTTACCGGCGGCTTTCTATAATCCGGATCTCGCACCGCGTGCATGAGCTCAAAGGACAGGACTCGAAGACTTACGGGATAAGGTTTGCCGCCTACTGAACTCCAGAAGATGCCTTGTCCGGGTATTGGCTCGTTCAGAAGCGAGCTCAGTAAGTCGTCGCTAAAATGCGCGTTGGCTTTTTTCAAGCTGGCCAGGTCCGATGCCGACAAGAGATGAAAGATGAACCAATTGTCCCCTTGGCTAAGTATCTCGCCCGGAATGCTGCCGGGCTGTTGAGTAATCAGCACCGCTCCCAGGTCGTACTTGCGGCCCTCTTTCACCCAAGCGAGATAAGGTTCGGATGAGGGTCCATTTTCAACTAATACCGACTGCGCTTCCTCGACAACCGCGATAGTCGGTATGGTTTTCGGATTGGCGCTGGTAAACTCCTGTTGGTTCCGGTCGAAGATCCGGCGCAGAATCAACCCTGAGAGCACCAGAGACTGTGCGCCGCGCATTTGAGAAACGTCTACCACGCACAATTTACCTTCGGATAATGCGTGGATAAGCATGTCCATCAACTGGCTGCCGCGGTCGTGAAGCATCCTTACGATGGCGGTCATATTCGATCGCGCCGCAACGGCCTCGGCTTCCTGTCTCTGCTCATCCAGATCCAGAAGCCTGCCAATCTCGCTTAGCGGCGTGCCGTTGCCATTCGCATCGATGAGATTGACGAGACTCTCCCATCGCTCTTGCGACAGCCCCCTGAGCTTGCGTACATTCTGTTGCTCCTGACGCTCCGGCCCGAGCGCGATGGCGATGACATCGGAGGGCCGTAACCTTCGGATGTCCAGCCGAATACCTCCGGCTACGAAGGATTGATAGAAGCGACTGGGGTTCGCTCTGGGCGTGAATACCACCAGCTTGTCCTCTAACTCGGGCACATCGCATAGTCCGGGCCGCCCTTTGTCATCCGGCCAGAAATACTCGCCATCAGGGTCGAATATGACGGAGCCCACCGGCACGCGCCTTCCGCCACGTTTCGAGACAGTAGGCGTACCGCGATAGAGCGTGCTGAATAGCAGCTTGTTCAGGTTGGACTTTCCGAACCCGGCCCGGGCAAAGATGAAGCTTCGCCGCGAGACGAGTGACTCGATCGGGAAACGGACTTGAACTTCGGGTTTAACAATCTGCATCCAGTCCTGCAACCCGGGGCTCTTGTCATCCGGAGCGTAGATGTATTCGCCGAATGCCATGTGGCCGATGTGCGCGCCTTCAATGTTGTGGCCCGCAATCTCTTGCAGGATCTGGCTGGAGGGAAACGCTACCGGGCTGCCCACGTGCGGGAGGCGCCGGTGCGATGGCACGAAGGTCAAGCCGGAGCTGCTCTTGCGCAGAACTCCCAGCACGCGGATATTGATCCTGTATTTGAGATATTGCTCTCTGAGGTCTTCCGGAATCGGACGCTCTTCGCGGACCGCGCGAATATTGAATTCCTCGCCCGATCCGAACGACAACTTGCCTTCGGACGAAAAGGAAGCTATGCGTCCGAGCACGGCCTCATCCGGAGTCTCGAGTTGTACCAGTACAAACTGACCGTGCATGGGGATGCGCTGGAAGTCGCTTCTGTAAGGGAGGACAAGATCGGCATGGAACTCCAAGCCGCCTTCCTGCTGGAATCCGCGGAATATTCCGACTATCTGCTCACGCGGGAACAAATTGAAATCGGCCACGTTTGTCTTCCCTACCGGTATCGTTGCTGGGCTGCATCGGTATCCTGAAGTCGAAAGACGTCCAAGGCGCCGGATTGGCTGCCAAGCGCCAGGCGAACGCCATCATAGATGTTGTCCTGAAGGATATCGAAATCGAAATCGACCAGGGCGGCGTTCTCGTGCGCTTTTTGCAGGCATCGCGGATAGAAGGCAACGGGAAAGCCATTGATCGCGTCGGCGAGCATCGATCCAAGAATGATCGGGGCGCTCTCGCGCTGCGCCGTGAAGATGTCTACCGGCCAGACGGGGTCGCGACGGCTATTGCCAAACTTCACCAGAAACATTTTCCCGCCAACGAACCGGTTGATTGCGCCGCCCCTCGATGCAACGTCGTCGCCTCTGGCGTACTCCGGCCATATATACGCTTTCTCTTCTATCTCTCGCGGCACTTCAACATACGCCGGGTAATCTACCTGGAGCACGCCTTCCAATGCCATCGCCAGGCGATACCGCGTGAGCACCTTACTGTGTTTCGCTACGCCGGCCAGGTAAACGCGCCGCTTATGCCGCGTCCACTGAAGCTCGATAAGTCTTCTCATCTCCGCGAGCAGCCTGGGAAATAGAAGGGTGGCGAAGACCTTGCTTCTGAGCAGGCCGTCACAGACGATCAGCGTGTCTGTGGCGAAGTCCTTTTTCAGGATGGAGAGCAGAATGGCCCATTCGACGAGCTCCCGGTAGACCTGGACCCAACTCGGTGAAGCCGGTTGATACCGGTCTGCCGGCGGGCGGATCATGTATGACAACTCGGGCAGAGATTTGACACCCAGGACCGCCATCATTTCCCCAAGCGCAGTCCGCGGCGTTCCGTCCGCGTGAAACTGCCGCTGGCGCAACGCATCGATCGGCGTGGTTGGTGAGAGCGCTTCCAGGCAGTATTCGTTGTTGCTGGAATCAACCACTCGGACAAGTTGAATCAGGAATGGGTCAAATTGGAGCTGATTGTTGCCGCCGTCCGTGCCCACCAGGGATATCGATGTGGTGGCGCGCGGTTGAATCCGGCGCGTCTGATTGCGCAACGGTTGAATCTCTTCGCGAAGAGCGTCGAGCACGCTGCGGTCGCTAAGGATACACTCGGCGATAGCCTGTTTCAACTGTCCTTGCGTGGATGGATCTATCATCCGGAACTTGTAACAATAGTAGCGTTTTCCGGCGCGGAAGAACGGCTATCCTACGATAGCCGCCGGTGATCCTTCAAGATACAGCGGTCCATCACCACATCGAGACCCGCCTCCGCGGCGCGGCGCGCGGCCTCTTCGTGGATCACGCCCTCCTGCATCCAGACTACCTTGGCGCCCTTGCGGATGGCAGCCTCTACGATCTCCGGCACGAACTCGGAGCGGCGGAAGATGTCGACGATGTCAATGGCTTCGGGGACGGAATCGAGATCGGGATAAGACTTCTCGCCGAGAACTTCGCTCTCTTCCGGGTTCACGGGAATGATGCGGTAACCGGAGCGCTGCATATACTCGGCCACGCCGTAACTCGGGCGAAACCGTTTGGCGGAGAGACCTACTACCGCAATAGTCCGCGATTGCTGAAGAATCTCGGCGACGCGTCTCATGCCTTAGGGCGCTCCTTCTTGACTTGGCTGCCTTTAGCCGGTACGCCTTTGACCTGGTTGCCTTTAGGCTGGACCGCTTTAACCTGGATAGCCCGCTTCAGTTTTTCCACCTCGTCCGCGTCCAGATAGCGGAACTGGCCGGGCTTGATGGGCCCCAGATCGACCGGCCCGATGCGCACGCGCTTCAGCTTCTCCACCAGCCGCCCAAAGTGTTTGAACATGATGCGGATCTGGTTATTGCGGCCTTCGTGCAGCTTGACTTCATACCAGGGATTCTCCGCCTGCCGGATCAACTTCAAGCCCGCGGGCATGGTGCGGCGGCCGGAGAGTGGAACGCCGTCGCGGAATCGCTGCTCCTGATCGGCCGTCAGCGCGCCGTTGATCTTGACCAGGTAGGTCTTCGGCAAGTGCGTCGCGGCGGACATGACGGCGTTCGCCAGATCGCCATCGTTGGTGAAAAGCAGCAGGCCTTCACTGTGATAATCCAGGCGGCCCACCGGGTAGACGCGCTCTTTGACGCCGCGGATCAGGTCCATCACGGTGTCGCGATTTTCGGGGTCGCTGACGGTGCTGACGGTGCCGGTGGGCTTGTGCAGCGCGATGTAGACCATGTGCTTGGGCGGGCGAAGCAGGCGGCCATCCACCTTGATGTGATCGCGCTCGAAATCGGCCTTGGACCCAAGCTGGGTGACTACGGATCCATTCACGACGACGCGGCCTTCCGCCATGAGTTGCTCGGCGTGGCGGCGGGATGCCACTCCGGCTTGCGACAGAATTTTCTGCAGACGTTCCTCGGCCATCAGGACTCCTGTCCAGGCTCGGCGGGTGCGGACTCCGGCGCCGCCGGCGGGGCGTCCGCGTCCGGGGTCTCCGGTGTAGCCGCTTCCTGCGTGGGAGCTTCCGGCTTCGATGCCTCCGGCGCCGGCGGTTCGCTCTGCACTGGCTCGCTGTCGGCGAACGCCATGCGCCGGATCTCTTCGAATTCCTTGAGCGACGGCAGCTCGCCCACATCGTTGAGGCCGAACTGAATCAGGAAATCCCGCGTGGTCTTGTAGAGGATCGGCTTGCCGATGACGTTCTTGCGCCCGGCCACGGCGATCAGCTTGCGGTCCAGCAGGGTCTTCAAAACTCCCGTGCCCTGCACGCCGCGGATTTCCATGATTTCAGGGGCGGTAACCGGCTGCTTGTAGGCGATCACGGCCAGCGTTTCGAGCGCCGGCAGCGAGAGCTTCATGGGTGGCTTGAGGCTCTTCACGAAGCTGCGGACGGCCTCATGGTGTTCGGCCTTGGTGGCCATTTTGAAGCCGCCCGCCACTTCGCGGATGGCGATGCCGTGCTCGGGCTTTTCGAGTTCGGCGATGAGCTGCCGCAAGACTGCGTCGACGCGCTCGGCCGGTTGCCGAAGCGCCGCGGCGATCTGCGCGAGGGTCAACGGCTCTTCGGCGACGTAGACCACGGCCTCCAGGACGGCCATTAGCTGCACGTCTTCCATGGGGGCCGCGGCAGGGGCTTCGGCATCCGGCGCAAGCAGTTCCTCCATGGAGATGGTTGCAGCGGGCTCCGGCTCCGCCGCGGCTTCTTGAGCTGGCGCGCCTGCGGACTCGGGCTCCTGTGTGATTGCGGCGGCTGGCTGCTCCGGGCTTGCGGCGGCGGGTTGGTCCGGGTCTGCGGCGGCTTCTTGAGCTGGCGTGGCTGCGGTTTCGGCCTCCTGTGTGGTTGCGGCGGCTGGCTGGTCCGGGCTCGTGGCGGCTAGTTGATCGGGGCTTGCGGCGGCTGGCTGGTCCGGGCTTGCGGCCGCGGGTTGGTCCGAGCCTGCGGCGGCTAGTTGATCCGGGCCTGCGGCCGCGGGCTGCTCCGGGCTTGCGGCGGCTGGTTGATCCGGGCCTGCGGCGGCGGGTTGATCCGGGCCTGCGGCCGCGGGCTGCTCCGGGCATGCGGCGGCGGGTTGATCCGGGCCTGCGGCCGCGGGCTGTTGAGGGGCTTCACCCTCCGGGTTGATTTCCAATTCTTCCATTTTCGAGTTAGACGTAATCTTTTTCGATCGCCGCAATGGGCAAATCGGAAGCGAACGCGGCTTCAAAATTGCCGTGCCGCGTGAGCGCAATTTCACCGAAGAGGTCCTTCTGCGTCACCACCACCGCCTGCATCCGCACCATTTCGAGTACGGCCAGGAAAAGCGCGATCATGGCGCGCCGCGTGCGCTGCCGCTCGAACACCCGCAGGATGAAAACGGGGCGGTCGGGACCGGCTTCGACGAACTGGTCCTTCAAATAGCGGATCATGTCCGAAACCGTAACGTCGGAGGCTTCCACTTCGTAAGTGGGCCGCTTCTTGGCGCGCTCGATGATCTCGCCAAATGCTTTCACCAGGTCGAAAACCGTGGCGCTCAGGCCGGGGTCGTCGTCGGAGAGGAAGTCCTTAATCTGCGGATTGGACCACACGTTTTCTTCGATCAAGCGCTTCTGTTGGAGCATTTCGGCGGCGTTCTTGAAGCGTTCGTGCTCCAGGAGCCGATCCACAAGCTCCTGCCGCGGATCTTCGAGGGCGTCGGCGTCCTTTTCCAGCGCCGGGTCGCGCGGCAGCAGCATTTTGGACTTGATATGAATCAGCGTAGCGGCCATGTAGACGAAATCGGAGCCCAGGTCCATGTCCATTTCGCGCGCTTTATCGATGTATTCCAGGTACTGCGCGGTGATGGTAGCGATGGGGATGTCTTTGATATCGATCTGCTGCTTGCGGATCAGGTCGAGCAGCAAATCGAGAGGTCCCTCATAGTGCTCCAGATGAATATTCAGTGGCGATGACACCGTATTTCACGATAGCACGCGGTGTATGGCGGGCCGCTGCGGAGGGTTGTCCGGCGCGGCGGCTCTCGATGGAGCCGGATCACAGCTCGATGATGCCGCGGCGCACGGCGATCGCGATCGCCTGAGTGCGGTCTTTCGCGCCGAGCTTGTCCATGATGTGTTTGATGTGCACTTTGACCGTCTCTTCGGAGATAAACAGGAGTTCGGCGATGTCCCGATTCCGATTACCGCCCGCTACCTTCCGGAGCACCTCAATCTCACGGGCGGTCAGATCTTCGTCGCTCATGTGCTCGGCCAGGTGCGCCGCTACTTCGGGCGGGACCCGCTTCTTTCCCTTGTATACCTGGCGGATGGCCTCAGCCAGTTCGCTGGGAGGCATGTTCTTGAGCAGATAACCGCGAGCTCCGGCTTGAAGGGCGCGATGGATCTCGACGTCGCCGTCGAATGTCGTCAGCATAACGATGCGGGCGTCGGCAAATTCCGAACGGATGGCAATCATCGCGTCGATGCCGCTCAGATCGGGAAGTCTGAGGTCCATCAGGGTGACGTCCGGACGATGCTCGCGGTACTGCTCGATGGCTTCGGCGCCGTTGGCGGCTTGCGATACAAGCAACATGTCGGGTTGATCGTTGATGACCGCGGCGATGCCTTCCCGCAGAAGCGGATGGTCGTCGACGCTGAGGATGCGGATTGGATCGCTCATTTGCTGTTCCCACTTTCTGCTTGCGGCTGTGGACCGCCCGTCCGTGGAGCGCCCGGCTGTCGACCACCCGGCTGTCGACCACCCGGCTGTTGAACACCCGGCTGTTGACCACCCGGCTGTTGACTACGCTGGTTCGATGGATGTCTGCGGCTGCCGAACCATTTCAAGCGACCATTCGGCTCAAGGCTGCGATCGGGCTGGTCCCGAAAGGCAACCTGGCCGGGCACGGAGAGTTCGACCTCCGTACCGGCGGCGGCGGCGCTAAAAACATGCAGCCGGCCGCCGATGCGCTCCGCCCTCTCGCGCATTCCCGGGAGACCCCAGTGTCCTTCGCGTCCCGAACGGATTACGTGCGGATCAATGCCACAACCGTCGTCGCGCACCAGCATGCGAAGCTGGCTCGATTCGTACTTCAGCACCAGCTCGATCCGTTTCGCGCGGGAATGATGGAATGCATTGATGAGCGCTTCCCGCCCGATCCGGAAAAGTTCATCCCGCAAGACGGGGTGCAGCGGCCTGCGCAGTCCATCGACAATAATGCGAAAGTCGATCGGCCCGCCGGCGGGATGTCGGGAAAGCTGTTCGTCCCAGATGCTCGAAAACGCCTGTTCGAGGTCGAGCGAGTCGCTATGAGAGGAGCGCAGGCCGCGAACCGCATTACGGCCCTCCTCGATCACTTGCGTCATCAACTGAAGCGCGCGAGTGAGGGCCGGCTTGGCGGGTGAGTCGGCGGTCAAGCGATTCGCGGCTACGTGGACTTGCATGGAGACGCTGAGAAAGCCCTGCAGCAGCGTATCGTGCAACTCTTGCGCGATGCGCGTTCGCTCGGCGAACCGCTCCTCGAAACGCAGATTGAGCCGGCTGGTCAACTGGCGCAGCCGTAACCGGTAGAGACCGACGGTTGCCAGTATGCACACTGCCGCCAGGGCAAACTGAAACCAAAAGGTCTGCCAAAACAAAGGCGCGACGTTGAACGCGACCATCGCTTCCCGGCCGCTCCAGGCGCCATCCGGATTGCTGGCGACAACGCGAAAGCGATACGAGCGAGGAGGCAGGTTGGTGTAGGTGGCCTCACGGATTGCGACCGGCCCGCTCCAATCCGGATCGTATCCGTCGAGCTTATAGCGAAAACGCACGCGCTCGGGAACCGAAAGGCTCAGACCGGCGTAGCCAAGCGTGATTCTCTGGCGGCCGCCGGGAATGTGAACGGCGCCTTGAAGGCCGATCCTCTGGCCATCGGCCGAAATGGATTCCACGTGGGCGATGGCCGGAGCGGAGTTACCGGTCAACCGGGCGGGATCTACCATGGAGATACCCGAATTCAGGGAAAACCAGATCCGCCCGAGCGGATCGGTAACTACCGACCGCTGCCGCTTTACGCCTTCTACGGAGCGCAAGCCGTCGTCGAGCCCATACTCGCGTAAATCGCCCTCAACCAGCGCGCCGCGCATAAGCTTGTCGCGATTCACCCGCAGCACGTGGTTGGACGTGGAGATCCAGAGCGATTCGAACCTGTCTTGCGCCATGCCAAGTATCTGTTCGCGTAAAGAATCCCGCGCTTGACGGGGCACATGAAACCCGGTGGAATCGCGGAATGCGATACCGGCAGTGGTTCCAATCCAGAGTACGCCGGCCGAATCCTCTAATAGAGAGACGGCGCCGCTCGACGGCAGCCCGTCCGCAGTAGTGTAGGTTCGCCAGTGTTCTTTGGAGAGTGCGCTCAATCCTGAAGGAGTTGCGAACCACATGGCGCCATCGGACGATTCAAGAATTGAAGTAACGGCATTGGAGGCCAGACCATTGGCGATGGTGTAAGTGGTGAAGCGGCCGCCGCTGAGCTTACTCACTCCGCCGCTCAGAGTTCCGGCCCATACGCTTCCCTCATGGTCCTGGTAAACCGAATAGACGCTGTCTTGAGTAAGACCGTTGGCGTGGGTGTAAGTCTTAGCGGTGAACGAGCCTTTGTCCGAGCGCAACTGAGTTAGTCCGCCGCCTCGGCGCCCCAGCCAGAGCTCGCCTGGTCTGCCCGCGATGGAGTAAACCACGTCTTTATCCAATCCGTCGAGCGTGACGCGGCCGCTTTGGCCATCTTTGAGCCACCATAGCCCGCCATCGACGGGAGGGAACCACATGCGATTTTCGGAATCGACATACACCGGGTGGCTGCCGCCGGTAGGCAGACCTTCCGGAAGCGAATAGGTCACGAACGCGCTGTCGCGCAGACGCTCGAGGTTGTTGGCGCTTCCGATCCACAGGTCCCCTTCCCTGTCTTCAAAGACGGCAGTCACGGCGTTTTTCACATGATGCGGGTCTTCGAGTAAGGCAACTTTTCCATGGTTGAGCCGCACGAGTCCCAGGGAGTTAGTCGCAATCCAGAGATTCGAGTCGCGGTCCAGAGCGATGGCGAGCGACTGCACGCCATCGAGCGCCGCGGGTATGCCATCCCTGGTAAGCTTCGCCCCGTCCCAGCGCGCGAGACCACCGTCGGTGGCAACCCATAACCGATTGTCTCTTGCGGCCGCCAGCGAGTTGACTTTCAGGTCGGGTAAGCCGTTAGTAATCGGGATAGTTTTCCCGCCGCTCATACGAAACAGGCCCGCGTCGCGGGTACCGATCCAGATGTCGCCGTTCTCCGTTTGGGCGATGGCGAGCACCGTGGAGCGGGTAAATCCGGCCGGGGCAGGCACGATTTGGGTCTTCCCGCCGCGCATCACGATGCAGCCCTGCTCTCCCCAAAAAAGGAGCGCGCCATCGCGGCTGCGAGATATGGCCGTCACGACCGAACCGAAGAGACGGGGGTCTCGCCTGGCGTCTTCGAATACGCCATCGCGATAATGCAGGAGCATGGGCCGGGGCAATCGCGCCCAAAGGTCGCCCCGATCGTCGGTCTCCAAGCCCAGGATGTTTTTGATGGTGGGCAATTGGGGAATCGGGGACTGAATGAGGCTGAAGTTCCGCCCATCGAAGCGGACGAGCCCCGCCTCCGTGCCTATCCATAGATAGCCGTCGGCGGTTTGATTGATAGCATAAACCGGGCCTCGCGGGAAGCCGCTCTCAATGCCCCACTGCTGGCGGACGTATTGCGACATAGTCCGGTCGGGATCAATCGCCTGGGCAGATTGCGTGAAACACAGAGCTATCACGATGGCGGCCAATAGATGGAACGGTCGTCGCAGGGCATGGCCCGGCGCCACTTTGCGGCGATTAAGGGAGATATTCGAATTTCTCAATTATGACCTCGACGCCGTTCTGCTGGGGGGTTCGCGATCTGCCATATACGTACAAGTTTAGATGGACTTTTTCCTCGCCAGGCGAGGGGATTCCGGAGGTGAATACATGCTCGGCGAGCACGCGAGATTGCGCGTCCGGACCCGCCTGAACTGTCTGGAACGATACCCTTCCGGCTTCCCACCGAAACGAGTGAGTGAGCGCCGCGCCCGCGGGCGACATAAACCGGAAGACGTTCGCGGGAACGAAATAGGGCTGAATCACGAATTGCGCGTTCTTGATGGCGGGGTCTCCCCATTGGCTAAGCTCGATATCGATTTCCCGATGGTCCGCTCCAGACTCTAAGTGGTCGTAGGTGAAGAGGCCCAGAACGGTCCCGGGCTCGAAGCGAGGCGCCTGACGCACGACGAACGAGTATGAGCCGTATCCGAGGCTGCGCGACAAGTTGAGTTCGGCGCCGGCCCACTCGCCGCCCTCATGCGTCATCCGCAGATGCAGCCACCCTTTGGCATCGGTCCAGGCATTCGAGGCGAGGTTGGCATGCGCCACCCCGCCGCCGTCGGACGGCAGTTGGCGAACCTGCCATTCGTAGCCGCTGAACCGAATTTTCTTCGGCGCCAGCGGACCGGGCGGCGCGGGGACAGTGGCCACAGCCACCACGCCGCCGCCTTTGGCTGGAAGGACGTCCGTGGTTGGGGCGGCGGGCGGCGAGTAGCCCGGCTCCACCAGTAATGCGGCGTATTCGGTTCCCAGATGCACGGAACTCTTCCAGGTGGAGTCCGGCTGGATGGCGGTAAACGGCGCGCTATCGGATGGCTGAAGCCACCAGGATCCGCTCTTCGCGAACAGGACGATTCGCTGCCCCGTCTTGAAGCCTTTGGCGTGGCCCTGGATAGTTTCGACGATCCCGGAGCCGCCCCAATCCGCCTCGGGAATCGCAGTGAAATCGATCGATGGCGGGGCGCTGTTTCGGAGGGAACCGCAGCCGCTCAGCAGCGAGCAGAGAAAACCAATGGCGACGCGTGAGGGGGCGCGAAACGCAATCATCGACGCTCCACTGAAGATTGCATTTTAACCGCGCCACCGAAGCCCGGCTGTCCGAACCGGATGGCGACGGGCGTACCTCCCCAGTAATAAAGTAGCGAATGCGACCGCAAATTGAATCCCCGCGATTCGGTATGCTTTGATACCCCGTTCGTAGTATCGGGCTGCTGGAGGCGGCGTTGGCGGATTTTGACGGAACGAACCCAATTTAGCGGAACTAGGTTTGGATTGTTCGGCTTGCGGGGGTGTGCGGGGCGTGGTCCCGAGCCATCTTGGGCGAAGGCCCGCGTCCCCGGAAGACGGCTTCGGCGCGCATTCGGCGGAGCGCCATTCGTTGTGGATGTGAGTGTCGACGGCCGGGATCGGCGGGGCTGTGAAGGCGTGAAGCGGGACTTGACCTGGCCCGCGGTAGTGCGCGGCCGGGTGGATTCCTGGGAGTTGGCTCGGCTGGCTGGCATGTTCGGTACGGCACATCGGAGGAAACCTCGATTTGAGGCTAGCAGACGTTTTTGGGGCTGCAGGGGGCGGTAGGGCTGAAGTGCTTCAAAAAGGCCTGAAAATAAATGTCAAAGTCGCGTGATCGTGCTTTTTGGGAAGCGCAGAATTGATGAACGCGGATTTAATGCTGGATCTTTCCGTAATTGGAATCTGCGCACCGACCTCGGGCAGCCGCGGGCGGTCCGGTGTGACGGATTCGTCAGGTGGGTTCTGTGTCCTGCGAAGTCCGGATGCCGCGTTCCAGCATCTTTGCAAGAAACAGGCTTGCCAGGCAGAAGCCCACGAACAGGTAATAGCCGGGCAGCATTTTCGAGCTGTCGGTCGGGATCGCCAGTTCTGCGCTGGTCCCCTTCAAGGCGCCCATGGTGTTGGCGATCAATCCGTTGAAGGCGACGAATGCCATGAATATGGCAAGGGCCATCACGTCGGCCATCGACCATTTCGAAGACTCCAGGACGAGGAATCGCGCAACGCGATTTTGCCGAAGTAAGGACGGCTTATATATATAGAAGACTGACGTGAAGATCTTCAATGTCGGGAAAACGATGCTGAACATCAGAACTAATACGCCGACGATCCACATGTCCGGTCTGCCCTGCGAGATCAGCGTCCGGAACACTTCGAGCACGCTCTTGCTTTGGAAATACAGCACCTGATCCCCAAACACGATCGGCTGGCCGAGGAAAGTCAGGCTCAGCCGCGATATCTTGGCTTCCACCTCGAGCATCGGAGTGAGCACGCCGCCTAATAACAGAACTACGCAAAACAGCAACAGCAGGATGGCGCCGGGGCGCCGCAGAACCGGCCGCTCGGTCAATAACAAAATGAATGCCAGCGCGCTCGCCGCCAGCACTGACAGGTAGTAATATGCAAGCTTCGCGTCCGCCTGACGAATGCGACCGCCGAGCTCCTGTTGACAGGCAGTAGCATCCGCGCATCCGTGCTGTTTCAAGATGGACGAATACCAAGTCATGTCCACGTTGCCGAATGTGTTCCTGGCGCCATCGGCTAGCGCACTCCTGATGTATTTCTTGACTGCCTGCTTGTTCGCCGGGCTCCCCAATTCCGCCAGGACCACATCCGCGTACTCCGGAATGTGCGGGCGGAGCATCCCCACCATGAGGTTCGCCATGAGCGCATTTCCCTGGCCGAGGAACGCGCCACCTGTGGCGCTCGGGGGACTCTTCGCGCTCATTTTGTCCTTGACCTGGTCCAGCAGGCGATAGAGGGCGCTCTCGACGGTCGGCCGGAGACTCGCCCGGCTCGCCGCTTTCAAATCGAGCGCGTCGATGTTCGCCTGGAGAATGGGCACTATCTTTTCCATCCAGCGATCCGCGTTGAGCAGCCCATAACGCACGTGACTGATCTCAGCCAGCTCGGTCCTGAGCTTGCGCCGCGCGGAAAGTCCTTCGATGGTCAGCCACGTGAATACAGTGGCGGCGGCGAGCAGGAGCACGCCAGCGACAAGCCGGAAACCGCTCATGTAAGAGTGACGTTGAGTGATGGAATTGATTATAAGCCGTCGGGCTCGGGAGGTTGAATTAGCCGATTCTCACGGACACGGCTATTCGCCCACCTTGATCATCCTCATGCGAATCATGAAGAGGCCGACCGGGGGGTCGGCCGCGGACCAGGGGGTCCGCCCTACTGGCGGTCTATCGCGTCATACTCAAAGCAAGACTTATGACACGTGCTCTACCCGCTTTGGCGCTGGCGGCGGCTTGCGCTATGGCGCAGTCGCGCGGCGGACGCGCCTCCAAGGCGGCGCCGGCGGCGGTTCCGGATAAGTGGCCCATCCAGTCGCTGGCTGTCGAGGGCAACCAGATATTTCCAACGGCGCAGATCCTCGCGGTCGCCGGGCTCAAGATCGGACAGGTGGCGGGCGCCCCCGAATTCGATGCCGCGCGCGACCGGCTCACGGCATCGGGCGCGTTCGAAACGGTTGGCTACAAGTTCGCGTCCGCGGGCGCGGGTAAAGGGTACGCGGCCACATTTCAAGTGGCGGAGACCACGTCCATTTTTCCGGCGCAATTCGAAGACCTTGGCGAGCCTGACGCCGATATCGAAAAGCTGCTGATTTCTCACGATCCGCTTTTTTCCATGGCCCACCTGCCCACCAACCAGATCACGCTGGACCGCGACGCCGGATGGGTGGAAGAGTATCTCGCCGCCAAAGGCAGGCACGACAAGATCGCCGCCAGCGTGACCTCGGTGGGGCCGGACCATTTTGTGATTCTCTTCCGTCCGGCCAGGGAACTGCCCGCTGTGGCGCAGGTCTCGTTTGAGGGCAACCGGATTGTGCCGGGCAGCGTGCTGCGGACCGCGGTTTCCAGCGCCGGAATCGGCTCGGCATACACGGAGCGCAACTTCCGGCAGATTCTCGAGGGCGCCGTTCGTCCCGTTTATGAGGAGCGCGGGCGGCTGCACGTGACGTTTCCCAAAATTCGCGCGGAGACGGAAAAGGACGTGCTGGGCGTTCACGTCTACGTGACCGTCGACGAGGGTGAAGTCTACAACTTGGGCAAGGTCGCGATCGTCGCGCCCACGCCGATGCCCGCGGACCGGCTTCTGGCCGAAGGCGATTTCAAGACGGGCGATGTCGACAACGCCGAGTTGATCGCCGCCGGTCTGGAACGCATCCGCAAGATGGTGCTTCGCGCCGGATACCTGGATGTCAAGGTGACGTCGGAGCGGCGGGTGGACGATGCGAAAAAGACCGCCGATATCGATGTCCACGTAGATTCCGGGCCGCAATATCTTATGGGCAAGCTGACCCTCACCGGTCTCGACCTGGAAGGCGAAGCCGAGATGAAGCGCATATGGAGCCTCAAGGAAGGCGCGCCGTTCAATCCCGAATATCCCGATCATTTTCTGGATCGCGTGCGTGAAGACGGCATTTTCGATCACCTGGGAAAGACCAAAGCCGAGACGAAGATCGAAGCGAAGACGCACCTGGTGGCGGTAACGCTGGTGTTTTCCGCCGACCCGACGGATCAGAGCAAGCCAACGCGGCGGAAGCTGCCATGAAGCTAGGAACTGGTTACGAAATAAGGCTGCGTGGGACGCTTTGGCGCGCCGCGCGGCGAGATTCCGCGCGACTAAGAGAGCCGGCTGAAAGCCGGCTGCAGCCAGGATTGGCTGCCCCACAGTGAATAGCGCCATTGAGGCGGCTTACCGCCGTGTACAACCTTATATCCGTGAGACGCCGGTGGAGCAATGGGGCGCAACCGGCGCCTACCTGAAGCTGGAGCATTTGCAGCGCACCGGTTCTTTCAAGCTGCGCGGAGCGTCGAACAAGATTGCGCTGCTGACGCCGGAACAGGCGGCGCGAGGCGTGGTGGCGGCCTCGAACGGCAACCACGGACTTGGCGTGGCGGCTGCGGCGCGGGTCCGCGGAATTGAAGCCGAGGTCTTCGTTTCGGCGCATGTCTCATCCGCCAAGGCTCAGCGCATTGAGGCGATGGGCGCGCGCATACGGACTGCGGGCGACGATCCGCTGAGCGCCGAGTTGGCCGCGCGACGCGCCGCCGAAGAATCGGGGCGGGTATTCATTTCGCCATACAACGATCGGGACGTAATCGCAGGACAAGGCACGATCGGCGTCGAGCTGCACCGCCAGGTTTCGAACCTCGATGCGATCTTCGTCGCGGTGGGTGGCGGCGGGCTGATCGGCGGCATCGGGACATACTATAAGGCCGTGTCTCCGCGGACGGAAATTGTGGGATGCTGGCCGGAGACTTCGCCGGTGCTTTATGAATGCCTGCGCGCGGGGCGGATCATCGATGTCCCCGAGCGGCCTACGATCTCGGAAAGCACGGCTGGAAATCTGGAGCCGGAATCGGTTACGTTGGAATACTGCCGCAAGACCATCGACTGCAGCGTGCTGGTCTCAGAAGACGAGATTTTGGCGGCCATGCGACTCATGCTGGAAACCGAGCACTGGCTGATTGAAGGCGCCGCGGCGGTGGCGGTGGCCGCGTATCTCAAGGAGGCGCAGCGGTACGAAGGGCGCAAGGCGGCGATCGTATTGTGCGGCCGCAATATCTCGCCGGAAGTCTTGAGGCGAGTGTTGGGAAACCTACCGTGAAGAGCTACGACGTCGCTGTGATTGGCGCGGGAGTATTCGGCTCCTGGACGGCCTGGCATCTGGCGCGCGCGGGGAAATCGGTGCTGCTGGTGGACGCGTGGGGCGCCGCGCACAGCCGCGCCAGCTCCGGCGGCGAAAGCCGCATCATCCGCATGGGGTACGGCGCGGACGAAATCTATACGCACATGTCGATGCGGTCGCTGACGGCCTGGCAGGATCTGTTTGGTCGAACCGGCCAGCTGTTTCACAAGACCGGCGTGCTTTGGATGGCGCGCGAAGACCACCCGCACAACGTGGACACGCTGCGGGTTTTCGCCGCTGCCGGCGTGCCGCACGAGGTGATTCCGGCGGCGGAACTGGCGCGCCGCTATCCGCAGATTCGTGCTTCGAGCGCACAGATATTCGGTATCTTCGAACCCGAGAGCGGCGCGTTGATGGCTCGCCGCGCGGTGGCGGCGGTGGTGGAGGACGCAGTACGCCGCGGGGTCGAATATGCGGTTCAATCCGTAGAGTGGCCAGACCCGCAAATCGGCGCGGAAACTTTGGTTTTCGCGTGCGGCCCGTGGCTGCCAAAGTTGTTCCCCGATTTTCTCGCAAGCCGCATCTTCGTCACGCGGCAGGAAGTATTCTTCTTTGCGCCGCCCGCGGGCGACCACCGCTTTTCACCGCCGGAACTGCCGATCTGGCTGGATTACACCGACGCGCGCGGCCCTTACGGCTTTCCCAACCTGGAAAATCGCGGCATGAAGCTCGCTTTCGACCGGCATGGCGCTGCGTTCGATCCCGATGCCGGCGATCGACAGGTGTCCGCCGAAAGCATCGCCCTGGCGCGCGGTTTTCTCGCCGAGCGATTCCCCGCGTTAGGCGACGCGCCGCTCACGGAATCGCGCGTCTGCCAATACGGCAACACATCGAACGGAGATTTTCTGCTCGATCGACATCCGGATCGCGCCGATGTATGGCTGGTGGGTGGAGGCTCCGGGCACGGCTTCAAACACGGGCCGGCCGTAGGGGAATATGTGGCTGCGCAAATTCTGGGAACGGCGCCGGCCGAGCCGCGGTTCTCGCTCGCCAGTAAAGCGGAGACGCTGCGGCGGGCGGTTTGGTAGCATCCCTTTTGCGAGGGGACGCGGCGCTTAGTGGTGTCTCGTTGAGACCGCGGTATGGCGGCCCTGGGCGACGGTCCTCTACTGCGAGGACGTAGCCTTTTGATTCTTGACCTGGAGTTCGTTCACTACCTGCTGAACGTTAGGAACGGAAGCTGCGACGCCTTCGGCCTCCCGGCGCCGGGATTGAGAGTCGACCTCGCCAGTCAGCGTGACGACGTGGTTCTTGACCGCGTACTTGACGTGATTGTGCAGCTTGTTTTGAATGAGCGCGGCATCCAGATTTTGCTCGATGCCTTTATCCAAATCGGCATTCATGCTCCGGGCCTCGCTGGCGGCGCTCAACGGGACGACCGCAATCTGATTCGACACAACTTGTCCGCCAGCGATGGACGTTGCAATGGATTGGGCTTGCGCCTTGTCGCTGTCGCCTTCGACTTGCCCGCCCAGAGTCACAACGCCTTTGTCGCGATCCTGAGCGATGGAAACCTTTTTCAGCCCGGCCTGATCGAGCGCCGTGCGTAGGTTGGCGGAGACGTCGGGCGTTTTCGCGGTCTGTGAGCACCCGGCAAGTATTCCGATGGCAGCCATCGCCAGTAATGCGGGCCGGTGAGAGAGAATCTTCATGTCTTTTCCTCGATTCAGTACTGAACAGATTTAGGGCCAACGTCGCGGGGCCGCAGTGACTTACATTACACACGCCCTTGTCGCCTCTTTGTGGTCCTATCTTTACTGGTGGCCAGTTACCGACAGTGATGTCCATCACATAGCGGAACACTACCGTTGAGGGAGAGACATGAGAACCATTGCTCTTGCGGTGATGTTGTTTGAGGCGTCAAATGGGCTCTGCCAGACGCCCGCGAAGGAACCGGATACCCTGCATGCGCTCCTGCTGGAAGTGCATCAGCTGCGGCAGGATATCGAGGCCATGACAGTGGCGTCGCAGCGTGTGCAGATCGCGCTGTATGCACTGCAGATGCAGGATGCCGCCGTGGCGCGCGCCGCGCAGCGACTCGATTCCGCGCGGGACAGGCGCTCGGGGGCGGAGGCGAATCGTGACCATACGGCGTCGGCGATTCAAGAGCTGGAGGGCAAGCTCGCATCCGTGACGCCAGGGCAGGGCGAAGCCAAGGAACTCCAAGGAGCGCTGTCCGAAATGAAAAGCCAAATCGGGCCGCAAACGGCGGAATTGCAAACCCTCCAGGCAGCGGAAGCCGACGCGTCCAGTCAGCTTCGGAGCGAGCAGGCAAAGTTGGCTGACGTGCAGGATCGCATCGAGCGTCTCGATAAGACTTTGGAGAAACTGAGCGCCGCCGGAAAGTGATGCGTGGTGAGGTGGCGCGTGCTTTAACTTGCCGGGCGGTCGAGCGAAGCTCACCGCGTGCCGCTTCGCCACACTACGCTTCACAGCGCGTTCACACGAGTGTGAACGCTGCACGCATGAGTGCGTGCGCCACGATTTGATCCGCCTGCACTGGACCACGATTTGATCCGCCTGCACTAAGTGGAAGCTAAAGCATACCCTACCGGCAGTTATGCCGTGGATAGGGCGCTGAGGCGTTGCTGATGATACGTGGTGAGGGTTTGGTTGGCCGATTCGATGGTGGGGATTTCATCGGCTACGCGCGCCAGGGTTGCGCCGCGAAGCACTACGTAGAACTCGTCGTCTCCCACGCCGGTATAGACCCGATTGCCGATGCAGCCTGAGCTGGCCACCGCTCCATTGGCCACGGCCGCCGGGATGGCCATGCACGTCGGGCGGCCTAGCAGCGGCAGATTCGACATTTCGCCCGCGCGTCCGGCAGCTTCCACCAGCAGCATGACCCGGGCTGGCTTACCGCTGGCGATCACCGCCGAAGGCGCGACCGGGGCATCGGCGAGCGGTGAGTAAACTACGAACTTCGCCGATTGATCGAGGTGAAAAACGCCGCCCACTTCTTCCATGCGGATATAGCCGATGCCGCTCATGAGCGCCAGCGTCTGCTGCAGTTCGGGCATGCGCGCGGGCTCGAGCAGGTTGTGGGTATAGCCGCCGACGGGACAGTTCTGGTGGTCGGCGGGGACGGTGTAGAAAGTCCGCCCGGCGGCGGCCAGGCGCCAAAAACTGCACGACGAAGGTTCCGAGCCTTCGAACCGGGCAACGCCCGCGGGCGGTGAATCGACGAACGCGATGGCGATGGGGCGGCGGGATCCGCCAAGCACCTGCTGAATTTTCTCTTCAATTGCGGGATAGTCGGGCATAGACTCTTAGGGTGGCATATTTATAGGCGCCAGCGGAGGAGATTCACACCATGTTCGTTGTGCACAGTTTGCCGGTGGCGATCGCGTTCTGCGTGATCACGATGCTCGGTTGGGGGTCGTGGGCGAACACGCAAAAACTCGCGGGGAAAGCCAAGTGGCCGTTCGAGCTCTTCTGCTGGGATTATTCCATCGGAGTACTGCTGTTCGGCCTGGTCTTCGCGCACACGGTGGGGAGTTGGGGCGAATCGGGCATGGGCGCGCGGGAGAACATGCACAGCGCGGCGTTTCACTTTGTATGGCCGGCGCTGATCAGCGGGGCCATTTTCAACCTGGCGAATATTCTGCTGGTGGTGGGAATCGGCGCGGCCGGACTTTCGGTGGCGTTCCCCGTGGGGGTGGGGCTGGCGTTGGCGATCGGCACGGTGGAAAGCTACATCGAAGAGCCGAAAGGCGACCCGCGGCTGCTATTCGCAGGGGTGGCGCTGATTGTGTTCGCCATGATCATGTCGGCCATAGCGCACCGCCGCCTGCCGCACGCGGGCGGAAAACGCCCCGTGCGCGGATTGATCTTTTCGGTGCTGGCGGGGTGCATCATGGGCTTCTTCTATCCGGAATTGATGCGCTCCATTTCGCCGGACTTCAACGAGACGCCAATCGTTCCGGGGATGCTCACGCCTTACGTCGCGCTGGTGGTTTTCGGAGTGGGCGTGTTGGGCAGCAGCATCGTGTGGAATACGATATTCATGTGGGCGGGCAAGGTTACCTATGGCGATTACTTCCGCGGCAGCGCGCGGCTGCACGGGATCGGGATTCTCGGCGGCGTAATCTGGATGATCGCGCTGAGCTTCAATGTGATTGCATCGAGCGTGGCGGGCCCGGCGATTTCCTACGCGCTGGGACAGGGCGCGACGCTGGTGGCGGCGCTGTGGGGGCTGCTGATCTGGCACGAATTCCGGCTGGCGCCGGCGGGGACGAACAAATATGTCGCGCTGATGTTGGCGGGGTATACGAGCGGGTTGATTCTGATTGGCGCGGCGACGCAATAGGGTGGGGCGGATTTGGCGTCGGGCTCGCGTCTCGCTTAAGGTAGGGAAAGCTGTGACGTGAACGAAGAAGCCGTTGCGGATCGAGACGAGCCGGCTGAAAGCCGGCTGCAGCCAGGATTGGCTGCCCCACAAAAGTGACTGCTGAGGCTTGCCCATCCGCGCTGCTGCTCGCGCCCGAAACGCCTTATCCGCTGGCGGGCGGCGGAGCCTTGCGCACCGCGTCGCTGCTGCATTATCTGGCGCAGGCGCACCAGGTGGACCTGATCGTGTTCCGCCAACCGGGCGGGGCTGATCCGGCGGAGCGGATGCCCGAGGGGTTGGTGCGCCGGATCACGGTGATCGACCTGCCTGCGAATCGGCGGAGCCTCGCGGCGCGCATGGTGCGCAACGGCGCGCGCGTGGTGCGGCGGGTTCCACCGCTGGTGGACCGGTTCTCGGGCTTCGCGGCGCAGATTGCGCGGGCGGTGGAAGGGCGCCGCTACGAAATCGGCGTGATCGAGCATTCCTGGTGCGCGGCGTATTACGACCAGATTGCGGCGTCGTGCGCGTGTACGGTGCTCGATCTCCACAACATCGAATCCGCGCTGCACGCGCTGTGCGCCGCTAGTGAGAGCCACGCTGGAGCGCTGGCTCACCGCGTGTTCGAGCGCGCCTCACGCGAACTCGAGCGCCGCTGGCTGCCGCTTTTTTCGCAGGTGTTGACGGCTTCGGAGAGCGACGCCGCCGCCGCTCGCGCCATCGCGCCTGCCGCCCGCGTACGCGTCTATCCGAACGCGCTGCCCTTACGGCCCATCCCTACCGAAACTAGAGGTGACTCCATCGTGTTCTCAGGGAATATGGAATATCACCCGAACCGCTCGGCCGTCCGCTTCTTCCGCCGGGAAGTCTGGCCGCTGCTGCGGGAGCGCCGTCCGGAGTTGGTTTGGCGGCTGGTAGGGAAAAACCCCGAGGCTGTGCGGGCGTTCACGCGCGGCGATTCGCGTATCGAGGTGACGGGGGAAGTGGAGGATGCGGTGCGCGAACTGGCAAAATCCAAGATTGCTGTGGTCCCTTTACTTGCTGGCAGCGGGACCCGTCTGAAGATTTTGGAAGCTTGGGCAGCCGGTACGCCGGTGGTTTCGACCACGATTGGAGCCGAGGGTCTGCCGGTGCGAGACGGGCAACATTTGTTACTTGCAGACGGCGCTTCGCAACTCGCGGGCGCGGTGGAGAGGCTACTGGCGTGCTCTGATCTTCGGGAACGCCTGGCCGCCGCGGGCAGACTGTTGCTGGAAAAGGAGTTCACATGGGAAAAAGCTTGGCGGCATCTGGCGTTTTGATACACTGGTGGGTCGTTTTGGTCGGCTATACTGGAACAGTTGATGCGCATTGCCGTTGATGCTCACGCCATCGGCCGCCGCTTGACGGGGAACGAAGTCTATATTCGCAGCCTGCTGAATGCTTTGGCAGGCGAAGGAGCGGATTGCGAATTCGTCGCGTATGTCTCGTCGGATGGCGCCGAGGCTTCCATTCCGCGTAATGTCACGGTGCGCCGCGTAGCGGCCAATCCGTACGTCCGGCTCGGCTGGGACCTGGCCCGCAGGCTTCGGCAGGACCGTCCCGATGTATTGCACGTGCAGTACACCGGACCACTCGCCTGCCCAACGCCGATTGTGGTGAGCGTGCATGACGTCAGCTTCCTGGAGCATCCTGAATACTTTCCGCGCACGCGAGCTTTTCAACTGCGGACCACGGTGGGGCGCACGGTGCGCACCGCGGCCAGGATCATGACGGTCAGCGAATTCTCGCGGCGGTCGATTCTGAAAGTCTACGGCGATCTGGACGAAGACAAAGTGGTGGTGGCATCGAATGCGGCCGCGCCGGAGTTTCGCCCGATTTCGCGCGATGCCGCGTCGGCCTACGTGCGGGACCAGTTGAAGATCTCGCAGCCCTTCGTTCTTTCGGTTGGGGATCTGCAGCCGCGGAAGAATCAGATCGGCCTCATCCACGCGTTTGCGAAGCTGGTGCGGGCGCATCCACAACTGAAACACCACCTGGTTCTGGCGGGCAAGGAGACCTGGTTTGCGAGTCACGTTCACGACGCGGCCCGCGCGTCGGGCGTGGCGGACCGCATCCAGTTCTTCGGATTCGTTTCCGATCGCCACCTTTTGCAGCTTTATAACGCGTGCGACGTGTTCGCCTTCCCATCGTTCTACGAGGGTTTCGGATTGCCGCCGCTGGAAGCCATGGCGTGCGGCCGCGCGGTGGTGTGCTCCAACACGTCGGCGATGCCGGAAGTGGTGGATAGCGCGGCGATTCTGTTCGACCCCTACGCGGTGGACGAGATTGTGCGGGCGATCGCGGACCTGCTGCTGGATTCCGAGCTGCGCACGCGCATGGAGCGGCTGGGTTTGCAGCGCGCGGCGCATTTCAGCTGGCAGAAGAGCGCGCAGCGGACGCTCGACGTTTTCCGCGAGGTGGCCGAGGGGCCGCGTGCCGCAAGCATGCACACGCAGCCGGCGCCCATAGTTCGAAGATGAAATCCCCTAATATCCCGGCAATACTAAGTCGCACGCGAGGCTGTGCATTCAACGTGGAGACGCGGAGGCGCGGTGACCACGCGGAGAGGGCTTGGGGAAGACTGCGCCGCGGTAAGATGCTACTTGCCGCTTTGCTGCTCACAGGCGCGGCGCATGCGCAAACCGGATTTCCGTTCACTAGTGAGACGCTCAAATACACCGTCAATTGGCCAAGCGGGCTGAGCCTCGGCGAAGCCACCTTCAGCGCGCAACACCTGAGCAGCGCCGGGTGGGAATTCGACATGACGCTGAACGCGGCTATTCCCGGCTTCGCATTGGTGGATCACGTGAAGGCTTCCGCCACGGACGATCTATGCTCGAAGCAGTTCGAGCGCGATCTTTCGAACGGCGGCAGGAAGACGGAAGAGAAGATCGATTTCGATCAGAAGCAAGGCTCCGCGCACCGCACTACGACGGTGCCCAAAAATGGCGGCGACAGTACGTTCAGCATTGGGGGCTGCGCGCGCGATGCGCTGACGTACATATATTACGGCCGCCGCGAGCTGGGGCAGGGCCGCGTACCGCAGGCGCAGGACGTCTACTTCGGCGGCCCTTACTCGGCCAGGATGGATTACACGGGCGCGCAGAATGTCACGGTGGGTGGAAAATCCACTGTGACCGACCACCTGGTGGTGAGTGTTAAGGGGCCCAGGGCCGACTTCAACTTCGAAGTGTTTTATGCGCGCGACGCGGCGCGCACGCCCGTGGCGATTCGCATTCCGCTCCCGGTAGGGGCCCTCTCGATCGAACTGGTTCCCTGAAATGCGCGTGGCTTTCTTCTCTCCGCTGCCGCCCGCGCGGAGCGGAATCGCGGATTATTCCGAGGCGTTGATCGAATCGCTGCGGCCGCTGGTGGAACTGGAAGTCATTTCGAACGCGCAGGCGGCTTTCGACGCGACCCAGTTCGACGCGACCCAGTTCGACATCGCGGTCTATCAGGTAGGCAACAACGCGCACCACGATTTCGTTTACGAGACGGCGTTGCGGCATCCGGGCGTGGTAGTGATGCACGAATCGAACCTGCATCATTTGATTACCGACCTGACTATCCGCCGCGGCGATTGGGACGCCTACCTGGCCGAGTGCGAGTACCACGGCGGGGCGGCGGCGCGGGCCTTTGCGGAGCGCGTGCGCAAACTGGAAGTGGGGCCCGACTACGAAGGCGTCGCCATGACCAGGCGCCTGCTGGAGACCGCGCGCGGGGTGGTGGTGCACAGCCGCTTCATGCGCGATGAGACGCGCACGGCGGGGTATGCGGGGCCGGTGGCGGTGATTCCGCACGGGGCGTGGATTCCGCAGGCGGATCGCATGGCGTACCGGCATCGGCTGGGCCTCGATGGGAACACGCCGCTGATCGGCATCTTCGGCTTTCTGAAGCCATACAAGCGCATCGCGGAATCGCTGCGCGCCTTTCGCCGCCTGGTGCGGGTGGCGCCCGCGGCGAAGATGATTCTGGTGGGCGAAACGCATCCCGAGCTTCCGGTGAATGCGATGATCCGCTCGATGGGGTTGGATGCCAACGTACGCGTGCTGGGCTTCACGCCGATCGACGACTTCGTGGGCTATCTTGCGGCGTGCGACATCGTGCTCAACCTGCGCTATCCGACAGTAGGTGAAAGCTCGGGGACGCTGCTGCGGTCGTTGGGCCTGGGCAAGGCCGTGATGGTCTCGGAGGTGGGCTCATTTCAGGAATTCCCCGACGATGTGTGCCTCAAAGTGCCGGTGGGCGCGGGCGAGGAGGACATGATCTTCGAGTATTTGAACCTGCTGGTTTCGCGGCCGGAAGCGGCTCGCGCGCTGGGCGAGCGGGCGAAGAATTACGTGGCGACCGAATGCAACTGGGCGGCGGTGGCGCGGAAATACGCGGGCTTTTTGGAAGCGGTGGTGAGTGGCGCTGAATGGCAGCCCGCAGAGCTGGCGGGTGACGCGGGCTCGTCCGAGAAATCCCCGCAGGCTGAGGAAAGCTCGCAGACCGCGGAAGGCGCGCTTGCCGAGGAGTTAGCGCCTTACCTGCACGGCTGGGCACACGATGCGGAACAGCGCTGGTATCTGAACACGCACGAGACACGGCTGGTGAAAACGCTCTCCGTCACGCCGCCGGGTGGGCCGCGCGACCGCGTGCTGGAAATGGGCGCGTATCTGCAAATCACGCCGGCGCTCAAAACGAAACTGGGTTACGGCGAGGTGCGCGGCTGCTACTACGGCAAGTTGGGGAACTGCGACCATCGCACGGTGGTTTCCACTGAGGGCGAGCCTTTCGAGTGCGACGTCGATCTGTTCGACGCGGAGAAGGATCGGTTTCCATATCCCGACGGGCATTTTTCCACGGTACTTTGCGGCGAGTTGATCGAGCATCTGTTTGAAGACCCGATGCACCTGATGAGCGAAGTGAACCGCATTTTGAAACCAGGCGGACACCTTGTGCTCACCACGCCGAACATCGCTTCGCTGCGCGGCATCGCGGCCATTTTGCAGGGATATCATCCCGGGTTGTTTCATTCGTACATCAAGCCGGCCGAATCCGGCCACGTGGACCCGCGGCACAATCGCGAATACACGCCGCGCGAGATCCATCAGCTGCTGGAGAATTCGGGCTTCGAGGTGACGCTGCTCGAAACCGGCGGGTTTCGCGACGCACCGCATCCCGAGTATGGCTGGGTGCTGCATCTTTTGAACCGCTACGAGCTGGATACAAGCCTGCGCGGCGATGGCATTTTCGCGGTGGGCCGGAAGACCGGCGCGGTGCGCGTACGTTACCCGGGATGGCTCTACACATGAGGCTCTTCGCATGAACGCCGCGTATCTCGATCCGCGGGTGAAACTGGACCCGGGCACGCGCGCGGCGCACGTGGAGTTCGAGATTCGCAACGATTCGGCAGAGACGTGGAAGGGCGCCGAAGGCTTCGCCGTAGGGTATCACCTGTTCGACCCGGAGACGGGAACGCTGATTGTGGACGGGCTGCGCGTGCACCCCGCGCGCGATATTGCGCCGGGCGAACAGGAGCGCTTTCGCTTCGAGGTGGAATTGCCCCCCGAAGATGGCCGCTACCGGGCGGTCTTTTCAGCCATGCGCGAGGGCGTCTGCTGGTATTACGAGCGCGGCTGGCCGTTCCTCATGCTGGAAGCCGAGACGCGGGATGGGCAGGCGCACATAGAGACTCTCGGCGTGAGCACGCAAGCGCGCTTGAGACGCGCCCATGCGGTGCGCGCGGTGGGGCGCGCGCTGACTTATCCGGTGCTCACGGTGTGGCGGAACCGCGGGCTGATCCGAGTGATGGTGCGGCGCGATATTCTGGGCCGCTACCGCGGATCGTTCGGCGGGTCATTCTGGACTATTGTCAACCCGCTGTTACTGATGATGACTTACTTCCTGGTTTTCGGAGTGATACTGCAGCGGCCGGGTGAGACTAAGACCACCTTCGCGCTGCAATTTCTAGCCGGGATGTTGCCGTGGCTGGCTTTTAGCGAGGCGGTGGGCCGCTCGCCAAGCGTGATGCTGGAACACCGGAATTTCGTCAAGAAGCTGGTGTTCGCGATAGAGACTCTGCCGGTGAACCTGGTGGTCTCCGGATTAGTGAGTGAGGCGTTCGCGGTGGCGCTCTACTGTGTGTTCCTGCTGGGTATCAAGCATAGCCTGCCGGCTTCGATTGTCTGGCTGCCGGTGCTGATTGTGCCACAGGTTCTATTTACCGCAGGGATATGTTGGTTTCTGGCTGGGCTGGGCGTGTTTGTGCGGGACTTAGGCCAGATTATGAGTTATATCATTACGATCTGGTTCTTTATTACGCCGATCTGTTACTCGGAGGATCCGCTGAGGGCCCACGCGCCGCTGCTGGCGAAGAATCCGATCACGGTGCTGGTTCGCGGGTACCGCGCAGTGTTCCTGGAGAATCAACATCCGCAGTTTGGGCCGTTGTGGAAGCTATGGCTGCTGGGGGCGGTGGTGGCGGTGCTGGGGCATGCTTGGTTTTATAAGTTGAGGAAGTCGTTTCCGGATGTGATTTGAAAGGCGAGTAGTGAGGCCGTTCAAATGACCAGGGGCACACCGGTCAACTGCAGATGCCTGTCGGTGGACCAGCACGCCTGGTTCCGCCGGCTTTGCATTACAGCTAGTCCATGTGCGTCCGCCAGCGTCAGATTTTGATCGGAGAATTTCTTGATCAGCCGGGTGGACTTGGCAAGCTCGTTGCCGTCGAACGGGTACACCAGCATGGGTAATTCTTCGACGAAGTTGAGGAACTGGACGGCGCGCGCGGAATCGTACCGGCGTAGAAACCAGCCGTGGCCTTCGGCGACGACAAGCGCCGAGGTCACGAGCGGCGGCGGATCTGAGAATAGACGCCGGAAGAGCGGATGGAAGGTGTCTGAGCGGTCGCGAAAGGCAATCAGCGCGGATGTATCCACGTAAGCTTCAGTCTTTCGCGCCATAGACTATCTCGTCGATGGCTTGGCTGGAATTCGGATCGCCGGATTCCACATCGCCCGCGTAGCGCATCCAAGGCGCCGAGCCCTGGGCGGGAAGTTTGTCGCGGACCGCCATGCGGACGAAGTGGGCGACCGACACGCCCAGGGCCTTGGCCTCTTTCTTTGCCAGCTTGTACTCCTCTTTTTCGAGGCTCACCTGAGTGCGAATCATGTTATCACTCCCAATTCGGATGATAACACAGGAGCGGGCGCGGTCTCCGCCCCTTCGGCGCAAGCCGGATCGCGCCCAAGCCCGGACGACGACGCGTTCACACGAGTGTGAACGCTGCACGCATGAGTGTTGCTCTGCCCCGCGGCGGGGCAAGGCAAGGTATGAAAGCACACGCTTCGCTTGGTGTTTTCGAGGGTGCGTGCGCCACGGCGTGTCCGCGGTGGTGGTGAGATGAATGCTCATTGCTTTGTGACATCCATCCAGTTGTCGTCCGAGTCTCGATCGATGAGCTTGTTATAGGGATCGATGCCTGCACGCGTGGGCATCTGGTCAACGATGATCTCGAAGGTCTGAGTGGGTTGAGTCAGCCATTCCTTTTTGAGATACAGCGGTTTCTCTTCGTCCTTTTTGCCTGTAAAGACGCCGATGTCGATCAGGTCGTGCAGCGGCATGGGGGACTCGTTGCCGCTGCCGTCTGATTGCAGCTTACGCACCTGGACGCTAAGAGTGACCTTGTATTTGTGGTCCGGCGTGGGCGTGACGGTAGCGGAGACCGCCTTGTTGTCATAGAGAACGATGTTCTCGAAGGCGTCGGCGAGGTAATACTGCAGCTCGGCGGGGGTTTGGGCGCGGAGCGCTTCAATGAACTGGCGCGTGTCGGGGTAGGGGACAGACTGCGAATCGTTGGCGTTGGCGTAGCGGTACTGCATGAGGAAGTTATGCAGGGCGAGGTCGACTTTGTCTTCACCGATGTAGTCGGCGAGAGTGTACATAACCTGGCCACCCTTCTGATACCAGACATAGGGCTCGTTCTGAACTAGCACGACGGGCCGCTCGCGACGGATTTCGCCGGCGCGTCCGCGCAGGTACCTGTCCAGCTCGTGCTTGAGGAACCGGTGCATGTTGTCGCGGCCGTATTTTTGCTGCATGACCATGAGGGCGGAATACTCGGCGAGCGTCTCGGACATCATGTTGGAGCCTTCGACGCGGCCGCCGATGAGTTGGTGCGCCCACCATTGATGGCCAAGCTCGTGTGCAGTGACGAAGTAAGTGAAGTCGATATCGGTGGGCTTTTCGACGCGGCCTATGAAGCCGATGCCCTCAGAGAAAGGGACAGTGTTGGGAAAGGACTGCGCAAAGCCGCGGTAGCGAGGAAACTCGAGGATGCGGTACTGGCGGAACTGGAAGGGGCTGAACCGCTTTTCGTAGTAGGCCAGACCCGCCTTGGACGATTCGATCATGTCGTCGACGTCGTAGGTATGTCCGGCGGCGTGGTAGACCTCGATAGCGATGGGGCCGGCGACGCCCTGATACATTTCGCGTTTGACCTGGTAGCGGGCAGAGACATAGGCGAAGAAGTCGAGAGTCTTGACATTGCCCATGTCATACGAGAAGTAGTGGCGGCCATTGGCGCGCCAGTCCCGAGTGAGGTATCCGGGTGAGAGAGCGATCTGGTCATCGGCGGTGCTGACGGTGGTGTGGTAACCGATCCAGTCGGACTGTGGAGTGAACAGGTTGGTGACGGCGCCGGCGGGGTCGCCGCGGTGGGGGAGAAGTTCCTGCTCGGGGAGATGCTCTTCGCGGCGGCGGCGAGGGTCGCCGAGCTCAATGTTCGCGTCGTAGCCGATGGTGGGGAAATAACCGTTGTCGAAGAAGGTGCCGGAGTAGGCGAGCTCAGGGCGCTCGTTGCCGTCTTTGAAGCCGCGGCTGGCGTAGCCGACTTTGAAAGTGAGATCGAGCTTGTCGCCTGCGGCCAGCGGAGCGTCGAGCTGGTAGATGGTGTAGAGAGCGCGAGGGCTTGTAGAGACGACGTGGAACGGGCGGTCGAAGTGGACGTCTGAGACGGACTGCTGCTGGTTGGTGATGTGGACCCGACTGATGGGCTGCGCGGTTTTGTTCTGCAGGACGAAGTGGCCGGCGCCGGAGAAGGAGCGGCGCTCGGGGAAGATGTCGATGTTGGCATCGACGGCAATAATCTTGGGTTGGGGGAGAGTCTCGTACTTCTGGAAGTCACGCTCATAGGCGGCTTGTATGTCACGCCGGTCCTTGGCAGTCAGGTATTCGTTGAGGACGTGGGAATTGTAGAAGTACCACGCGCCGCTGCCGATTGCGACTAAGAGGAAAAGCGCCGCGGCGGGGATGAGACGCGGAGCGCGCTGGGCGGCGAGACGGAAACGCGCGCGCCAGCCGTCATCGGCGCCGCGGAGGGCGAGCGCGACGGAGACAGTAGCGAGTAAGCAGGAGATAGAGAGCCAGTAGGTGATGGACCAGAAGAGCGCGGGAACGAAATGGCCGTAGCCATTCATATCCGAGTAGGTGTAGGGCGGCGTGTTGCCGTAGAGATAGAGGGTATTCTCCCAGCCGAAACTGAAGAGGATAGGTACTAACACAAAGATGCCGATGATGATGCCGTGGCCGATGAACTTGTTGGAGACAACCGTCTGGATGAAGAGCGCGAGCAGAGCGAAGGTGAGCACTTGGGGAAAGGTGACCACATAGAGCTCTTTGGCGTACTGCGCAAGCTCGTAATTGTAATAGCCTCCGATCGTCTGCATGAGGATGCCGCAAAGCCCGGTGACAGTGAGCAGGACGAGCTCGACAAAGCAGAGGGCGAATAGTTTGGAGAACCAGTCGGTGGTCTCGGCGATTGGCAGCGCGTCGTGGATGCCGGAGAAGTGAGTATCGCGCTCGCGCCAGATGAGCTCGGCTGCGTAGAGCGTCGCGACAATATAGAAGAAGAGCTCGGCGCCGCCTTCCACAGATTGGAGCATGAGGTACGTGACGGGCCAGACGTTCTGATCGGCGATGCGGCCGGCGTAGTGGCCGTTGTTGAGAGCGATGCCGGCCATAAGAATGAGGATGCCCCAAAAAGGCACTTCGCGAACAATGTTGGAGATCCGCAGGCGGGTGAGTGAGACAAGCTGCGCTAAGGTTGTCCGGGAGCCGAAGACCTGGTGAACGGTGGGTAGCTTGGCCGCAACCAGGCTGCGCCGCGAGGCGACCGCAGTGAGATCCTGTTCGCGGGCCAGCGCGGCGCGTTTGCCACTGGAGCGGGTGGTCAAGGCCTCCACTGACATGGGGAAAAGCTTGCCGAGTGCGATGAGCGAGAGCAGACCTATTCCGCCCCAGAGCAGGCGGTTATATAGAAAGACTCCGGAGGCGGAGTGCGGTGACCAGGAGTAAAGGAGCGTGTTACGTTCGACCACGGTCCAGTAACGAGTGATGGCGTCGTTGTACAGGAAGCCGATGGGGTCGAGGATGCCGGACCAGAAGTGTTCCAGCGATCGCGTGGCGTTGAAGATAGCGATGCCGATGAGATAGAGCATGAAGATCGCGGCGCCCTGCAGGTAGACGATGAAGATCTTGCGCGACAGGGCCGCGACAAGGAAGAAGAGAGAGCCGAGGAAAAAGATCTGGAAGACTACGATGGAGACGAACGGCTGCAGATACCAGGAGAGATGGTTGGGGCCGATGCGGGCGTGGTCGGCCCAGGGGGCGAACGTGCCGAGAAACTCGCCGAAGAGCAGGCCGGAGAAGGCGAACACCGTGGCAACGAACGACCCGGCCCAGCGGCCGCCGAGATAGGCGAATTTCGAGATGGGCTTGGTGAACAGGATCTGAATAGTGTCGCGTTGGAAATCGCGCAGGATGGACGTGCCAAAGATCGCGGCGATGACGATGATGCCGAAGAAGCTGATGCCGATATCGTTAAAGATGTTGGCGTACGGGCCGTTGAGCAACAGCTTTCCATTGGAGCTGCCGATGGGGCCGAAGCCCTCGCTGGCGATGTCGAGGAAGCTGTAGGTGAACCAGACGGCGAAGTAAATGTAGGTAGAGAGGCTCTTGAAGCGGAACTTGAGCTCGAAGGTGAAGAACTCCCAGAACTTAGCCATTTCGTTGTCTCCTTTGCCGGATTAATTCTTCGCCTGGCCGGCGAGGTTGACGAAGTAGACATCTTCAAGGACGGAATCGACCGGGCGGAAGCCCTCGCCGGGACTGGAGAGCGCGAAAACGCGGACCTCGTGCAGGCCGCCGATGAGATGAGTGGAAACCACGTTGAAGCTGGTTTCGAGGGCGCGGAGCTCATCGTCGGTGGCCACAACCTTGGACCAGATCTTTCCGCGCAGGGATTCGAGCGCCTCGGCGGGCGCGCCTTCGAGCAGAAGCTCGCCATTCGAAATAATGGCCATGCGGGGGCAGAGCTCGCGTACGTCTTCGACGATGTGGGTGGAGAGGATGACGGTGACGTTGGAGCCGATGGAGCTGAGCAGGTTGAGGAAGCGGTTGCGCTCGGCGGGGTCGAGGCCGGCGGTGGGCTCATCGACGATGATGAGCTTCGGGTTGGCGAGCAGGGCCTGGGCGATGCCGAAGCGCTGCTTCATTCCGCCGGAGTAAGTGCTCAGGGCCTTCTTGCGCACGTCCCAGAGATTGGTCTGGTTCAGTATAGCCTCGACCATCTGGTTGCGCTCACTCTTGTTGGTGACGCCTTTCATGATCGCGAGGTGCTGTAGCATGTCGATGGCGGAGATCTTCGGATAGACGCCGAACTCCTGCGGCAGATATCCAAGGATCTTGCGGACCTCGTCCTTTTGGGTGAGCACGTTGAGGCCGTCGAGGTCGATCGAGCCGGAGTCCGGATCCTGAAGGGTTGCCACCGTACGCATGAGCGAGCTCTTGCCCGCGCCGTTCGGACCTAGAAGGCCGAACATAAGGTTGCCGATAGTGAGCGAAAGGTTCTTGAGCGCCTTTACGCCGTTGGGATATGTCTTGGACAGACCGGTGATCGTAAGTGCCAAAGGAACTGCCTCCGATTTCGCAATTTTGGTCAGCTTTTCCTGGCGGTGTCAAGTTTGGTACGGGACGGCACATCGGGCGGCCCTGAAGGCCGGTCTGCACATGAAATAAAGTACGCGCCTCCTTTCATCGAGATCAGCGCATCTTGTAAGCCGCTTGTAAATGTGTTTCCGAATACTCGCCATGCGGATGCGGCTTGCGACCCGGTTTCAGTGTAGCGCGGGGTAGTCGTGGAACACGGAGATTTGGAAGGCGGCGGCGTTGGGGGAAACGGCTGCCGACCAGGCGATTCTGGCGGGCCCCGGGAAAGTGCGGAACGAAGCCAATTTCGCGGAAGTCCAAACTTAAGTATAGGTTAGGAGGGGTAGCGATCAGGCTGCCGGCTGGCGGCCAAGGCATCTGCGGAGTCGAGGTTTGCGAGGCCCGGATTTATTTTCAAGTGTTGTGACTGGTGCTGTGAGGTTCCCGGTTCCCGCCACGAAAATTTGGCCAAATTGACGGTGGCAAGTCGGAAGCCGGTTGAAAGCCGGCTGCAGCCAGAATTGGCTGCCCCACGCTGTTATGCTGAACACACTGCTGCATGCAAGAGTTGCTGGAATCCCTGCCGCCGGGCGCGCGCGTGCTCGATTTAGGAGCGAGAGCCGGGAGCTTCACCACCAATCGGAAGGACCTGGCGGTGGTGCGGCTCGACCTGGAGATTCCCGCGAATCGGGGGGCCGGCCTGTATGTGAGCGCGGACGCGGCGCGTATGCCGTTTCGCGCGGAGGCGTTCGATGCGATTATCAGCAACCATAGCCTGGAACATTTTGTCGAGCTGGAAGCCACGCTCCGCGAAATCGGCCGCGTGGTGAAACGTGACGGCGCGTTGTATGTCGCCGTACCCGATGCCTCCACGCTGACCGACCGTATCTACCGCTGGCTGGCCAAAGGCGGCGGACACGTCAATGCGTTTCGAACGCCGCAGGACGTGGCGGCTCCGGTGGAGCGCCTCACTCGATTGCCGCACCGCGCCACGCACCGCTTATATAGTTCGCTCTCTTTCCTCAACCGGCGCAACCGCACCGCGCCGGCGCCGCGGCGTATCGCGCTGTTTCTGAATGGAAGCGAGCGGTACCTCGCCGTTCTGATGTGGTTGCTGCGCGGCATCGACCGGCGCCTGGGAACGAGGCTGAGCGTTTACGGATGGGAATTCCATTTCGGCGGCGGTCCAGTTCCGGAGCGCGGCGAGGCGTGGATCAATGTGTGCGTGCGCTGCGGATCGGGATTTGCGGTAGCTTATCTGCGGGCGAAGGGCGTGGTGCGGGGAATCGCGTACCGGTGTCCGGAATGCGGCGGCTTCAATCTGTTGACGCGGGCAGAATAAGGTGAGGGCCCTCGACCGGGCAGGACCAGCACCGAGGTTGACAGGCGAAAGCGCCTGTCCCACTGTGGCGCAAGACCCAAGCGCGTTCACACGAGTGTGAACGCGGCACGCATGAGTGCGTGCGCCACGTGTTCGGTCTGCGGAGATTCATAGCGCGCGAAGGGCGACCTCGCGTAGCTCTTCGGCGGTGAGCTGGATCGGGTTGCCCTTCATGCTGCTGGTGTGGGCGGCTTTTTCGGCCAGATCGGGGATGTCGGCTTCGGTGACTCCGTAGGCACGTAGCGGCGGGATCTCCAGACGGTCGCAGAGATTGGCGATCCAGAGCACGGCGTCGTCGGCGATGGCGTGCGGCTGGCGCGTGAGCAGGCGCGCGATCTCGTCGTAACGACGCAACGCGGGGTTGGCGGGCGCCCGTCGGCGAAGGGCTTCCACGTTCACTTCGATGGCATGCGGCAACACCGCCGCGCAGATGGCTCCATGCGGCGCCTTCCACACGCCGCCGACGGGAGCCGCGAAGGCGTGAACGGCGCCCAGGCCGGCGTTCGCCAGCGCCAAGCCGCCGAGCAGGCTCACCCAGGACATAGCCGTGCGCGCTTCGCGATCTTGTCCGTCTTCCCAGACGCGCGGTAATGCCGCGGCGGCGCGCCGGAGGCCATCCACGCAGTAGAGATCGGTCATGGCGTTGGCGCGTGAGGACACATACGGCTCGATCAACTGCGTCAGTGCGTCGAGCCCCGTGGCGGCCGTAATGGACCGCGGCAGATTGAGCGTAAGTTCGGGGTCGACAAGGGCGAGCCGCGGCAGCAGGAACGGGCTGCGCAGGCTCGCCTTCACCCGATGCGCGGGCGACGCCAGCACCGCGTTGCGGGTGACTTCAGCGCCGGAACCGGCCGTGGTGGGGACCGCGACCAATGGCGCAGACGCGTGCTGCAAGGGCTGCCCGCGGCCGATCACTTCGAGATAATCGAGCGGTTCGCCCGGGTTGGTCAGCAGCGCGGCCAGCGCCTTGCCGGTATCGATGGCGCTGCCGCCGCCGATCGCGATCACCATGCCGCAACCCTCGGCGCGCGCATATTCGGCGCCCGCGCGGATCAGATCTATGGTTGGCTCCGATGGGGTCGAGAACGGCGCGCAGGCGACTCCAGCAGATTCCAGATTGGCGATGAGCGGGCGCGCGCGCTCGAGTGACGATCCGGTGACCAACAGGGCGCGGCTTGCGCGGCGGCAGCGGCGAGGCGGCGCGCTTCTCCCCAACCGAAGACGATGCGTGCGGCGGTGGCGAATTCAAAATGCATTTTCTGAATACGACATCTCAAAAAGCATCGTCGCCTGGATGCACGTTGCGATAGACGGTGCGGGTACGCGGCTCGGCCAGCATATCCGTGACGCGCTCGATCCACGCGTGGTAGTGCGGGGTTTCGCGATGCGCGGCAAGCGCTTGCGCATCGCGGTAAAACTCGACCAGCACGAAGCGGGTCGGGTCGTCGGTCTGTTGAACGACGTCGAAGCGCGCGCAGCCGGGCTCTTGGATGCTGTTGCGGGCGTTTTCGACAGTGGCGGTTTGGAAAGCGTCGAGATGCTCGGGCTTGACGTGAACGTGCACGTGCAGGATGTGCATAAAGCTATTATCCAGCTTCGCCTTCGTTATGCCGATCGGGATCGCTATCCTGGCCAGTTTGTTGGGGTGGAGGGGTCACCTCGCGGGCGATGGGCGTTCACGGCGGGAATCCGCGACTGACGCGGCACGGTGACTGCTATACCCTGGCGAGCGCATTGATATCGCGGCCTTCCAGCACGGCCTTCGGCGCCCCATGCCTGGCGGCTTCGATCATGGCGCGGCCAATCCGCTCGGTGGTGGTCACGTAGCGCGGCGCAACCGCCATCAGCAGAGGGATGAGCGGCCCCATCGCGGTATACAAGATCCGGTAGAGGGCCGTTTTCGATCTGACCCCGTGCAGCGGCTGGATGAAGCCGGGACGGAACATGTAGGCGGCGTGGAACGGTAACCGAAGCAGTTCGTTCTCGGTTCTGCCCTTCACGCGCGCCCACATAAAACGCCCGGTCTCTGTACTGTCTGTCCCCGTGCCGGACACATAGATAAACGTCATTCCCGGGCTAAGTCGCGCCAGCGTTCGCGCAACCGCCAGGGTAAGTGAGTAAGTCACATCCCGGTAATCCGCTTCGGTCATACCGGCCGAGGAAACGCCCAGGCAGTAGAAGCAGGCATCGTAGCCCTGTAACTCGCGCTCGCTGTCTGTAAGATCGGCGAGGTCTTTCCTTACTATCTCGCGGAGCTTCTCATGCTTCTGCCCAGTCGCGCTGCGTCCGATGGAGAGGACGCTTTGCACGTTCGCATCCAGCAGGCACTCGCGCAGAACGCCTTGCCCAACCATTCCGGTGGCGCCGAATAAAATGACCTTCACGGCGTCCTCTGCCATCTACCTGGGCGCCAGTTGAGCCATTACCCGGTCCAACGCGTCGTCGCCGCCGGCCCCCGCGCAAGACGGCGTCCGCGCTCCCCATAACTCCAGCGCCAGCGCGCGATTGGAATCCGCCGCGTCGCTATAAGAGCTCGGCCGCTTCTTGCGCGCCAGCGCGGCTTGCGCCTGCTGCACCGCGGCGTTGTCCCCGTCTCCGCCGCACCGCGCCAGTTCGTCCAATACTCCGCCAAGAATCTTCAAGCTCCTCTCGTAGCGCTGCGTGGCGCCCAAGCCCCGCAAATCCGGCTCCAGCGCCAGAATCCGCTCGCAGAGATCCGCCCTGTTGGCAATGGCCGCATTGGCCGGATCGAGCGCCAGGCTGCCGCGATAGGCGTCCTGCGCCGCCGCATATTCCCCGTTTGCGAACTCGGCGTCGCCCAAGCCCTCCAGCGCGCCCGCGTCCTGCTTGTTGCGCTGCGCCACCTCGCGGAACAGGTTCTCCGCAGCCTTCGGCAGCCCATACTCGATCAGCATCTGCCCCACCTGCTTCTTCAACGAGTCGTTGTCCGCTGGAATCGCCGCGGTGGTGGAAAGCAGTTCCCCCTGGGCCTGCTCTCGCCTGCCCGCCTTCGCCAGCGCATCGATCAGCTCAAGGCGCGCCTGGAACTGATTCTCGCGGGTCTGCTGGGGCCATGTACCGTAGATGGCCCGCTGATAGTGCGAAACAGCCTCGTCGATTCGCCCTTCCTGCGCCGCCACGCGCGCCAGCCCCAGATGCGCCGGCCCGTTCCCGGGCTTCTCACGCAACACTTCGTTGAGATAGACGGGCGCTTCACTGGTATGCCCGGCTTTTACCAGCGCCAGGCCCAGCGCCAGGCGGTAATCGACGCTGTGCGAAACGGAAAGCGCATCGCGGTATCGCTCAATGGCTTCCTCATAGCTGCCGCGCTGCATCAGCTCTTGCCCGGCCTGATAGTAACTGTTAGCGCGGCCGGCGCGTTCTATGCGGAAGAAGTAGTTGAGGAAGCCCATCAGCAGCGCTATCGCAATCAGCGCCGCCACTACGCCCACGAATAGCTTCCGCGTCGTCTTGGTTTCGGCGGCCACGGCAGCGGCTGGTCTCCCGAGGGCGAACGCATCCAGAACATCCTTCGCCGAAATGGTTCCGCGCAGCTCGCGAATGTTGCCGCGGCTCACCACCGGAAGTTCCGCGAGGCCGCATTGCGACAGGCGCTGCATGGCCGATTGCAGCGAGTGGTCGGGATGAACATGCGGGAAGCGCGCCTCGTTGAGATCCTCGATGGGACCCGGATCGGGAACCAGATCGCCCAGCGTCTGCTCGCCGAATCCTCCCGCGGCAGCGGCTTCAAGCTGGTCTTTCGCGATCATGCCGCGCAGTCCGTTTTCATCGGTCACCGGCCAGACAGTGCGCTCACCCTCGACGGACGCCAGCGCCTGCGCCACGCTCAACGTCGCCGGCAGCGCGTGCATCTCGGGTTTGAGCGCGTGCGCCACCGTGATCAGGTCTTCGCGCGCACGCGCTCCGGAAGGCAGATGAATGCCGTCCTGGTGCTGCAGCGCTTCGTAAATGGGCTCTTCCTGCAGACGGCTGGAGATAAAGTAACTCAGCAGATTCGCGATCATCAGGGGCACGATGATGGAATAATCGCGTGTGATCTCGAAGATCATGATCACCGAGGTTAGCGGCACGCGAATGGTGCCCGCGAACGCCGCGCCCATCCCCACCAGCGCGTAGGCGCCCACGCTGCCGGTGTAATCGGGCATGAGCCAGTGCGCCACGCCGCCCACCGCGCCTCCCGCCATCGCCCCCATAAACAAGCTTGGACCGAAGATGCCGCCGGCATTGCCGGAAGCGTAGCAAGTGGCCGTGGCGATCACTTTCAGGCCGACCAGAAGCGCCATGGCGCCGATCAGCATCTTGCCGTTGAGGGCCTGATCCACAAAACCGTAGCCCACGCCAAGTACCTGCGGCACAAACCAGCCCAGCACGCCGACCAGCAAACCGCCCGCGACCGGCTGCAGCCACACGGTGGATTTCGGCATGCGGAGAAAGCGCTTGCGCATCCACAACAGCAGCTTGACGAAAGCCACCGAGACCAGGCCGCCCACCACGCCCAGCACCGCGTAGAAGACGAACTCTATGGGGTGCACCAGTTGGTACGCCGGCACATGGAACAGCGGCTCATCGCCCAGCAGGAGGTGCAGCACCATCCACGAAGTAGCCGAGCTCAATACGATGGAGCCTAGCACCGGCGCGTGCATATCGCCCATCACTTCTTCCAGCGTGAACAGCACGGCGGCGATAGGTGTGTTGAACGCCGCCGCCAGCGCGGCTGCGGCGCCAATGGGCAACAGCGCGCGCACGCTCCGGGGCGATAGCCCCAGCCGCCGGCCCAGCACCGACGCGATACCCGCGGCGACGTGGACCGAGGGCCCTTCGCGCCCTAGCGCTATGCCGCTGGCGAGCGTGATGGCGCACATACTGAATTTGCCCAGCACGGTTTTGAAGCTGATGTACCCATCGCGCAGAAACAGCGCGGTCTTGGTTTGCGGAATGCCGCTGCCGCGGGCGTTAGGGAAATAGCGGGCAAGAAAAAATCCGGCCGTGAGGGACCCGGCGACGGGAATCAGCAGCCGCCGCCAGGCAGCGCCGTTGGCTGGATAGAGCTTCGATCCGAGGTTTTCGGTGACCAGAATAAACGCTACGACGACGAAGCCGACCACCGCTCCGATGATGAGCGTGAGCAGCAGCAGGATCTGGTCTTCACGCTGGAGCGAAATGGAATCGAGCCCCGCGAATGTGTGTTTAGAGTTGGGGCCGCTGGTTCGGCTGGAAGCCGGCAATTCTCCTCCGCTAGGCGTATTTTAGCGTGAGGCGGCGCAAGTTCTGTGTGCGAGTCGGTTTAAGCTCGCACAATGGTGAGGTCTGGTACTACTGGAAAGTGGCCCTGAGCGGTCCGTTCCCATCGGATGCGCCCGGCGGCTCGATGGTTACCGGGGAAGCATTGGACTCAGCCATCGAGATTTGCTGGGTATATTGCATGTGATATCATTTTTCAGGGATCAAGTGCGGATTGTGCTGGATACCGACGTTCTGGTCGCGGCCCTGCGGAGCGATCGGGGCGCTTCCCGGCAACTGCTGTTGGCTGCACTAAACCGGGAAATTATAGTATTGGCCTCCGTGCCGCTTATGCTGGAATACGAAGCTGTCTTGACCCGGCGCGAGCAACTGGAAAGGACCGGCTTAACAGTGGAAGAAACCAACGCAATCCTGGATGCGTTGGCGGCGGTGATCGAGCCTGTCGCTTTTCGGTTTCTGTGGAGACCGCGCCTCAAAGATCCGCAGGACGAAATGGTGTTGGACACTGCGGTCAACGGCCAGGCGGATCTGCTGGCTACCTTTAACGTGCGGCATCTGGCCGAAGCTGCGCGGGAATTTGGGATTCGAGCGATCCCGCCGGGTGAGATCTGGCGGGAGTTGCAAGGAGCGAAGCATGAGAAGAAGTAATGTTGCCCTGCGCCTTCAGACGTCATTGTTAGAAGAAGCCAAGCGTGTGGCGGAGTCGGAAGGCGTTGCGCTGAACCAGTTAATCAACGTGGCGGTAGCGGAAAAGCTGTCGGCGCTGCGGACGGACGATTATTTCCGCGAGCGATCCAGCCGGGCGAATATCGGAAAAGCCAAGCGGATACTGAAGCGCGCCGGCAGGGGACAACCTCCGGCAGCCGGCGATGAGCGTTGATCTTTTTTTGAGGTAGGCACTTAAATTCCGCCGCTGGACAGGCGGCCGGAACTGTACCCATTTAAAGAGCTGAAATTGACCTTCCAATGGACCTGGATGCCGTTACATTTCCCGCCTTGATCGTGGCGGAGGATGGATGGGTCGAGTATCTTGCCAGTGTGGCGCAGCTAGCAATGTGGACCAACACGGCCATTAAGAAATACAACAAGCGCCGTGTCTTACTGTACGATTGGAGCGATCGAGCTTGGATGGTTGACGCCATCGTCTCGCGAGCCCGGCGGAACCTGTTCGTGAGATTGATTCACGCAGCCTACAACCCGAGAATTCCCGTTCAGATAAGCGTTCGACCGATAACTGAATGCCCGATTGAAACCTTACGGGACGCTCTTCTGGTCGCCATCGGCAAAGACGACGACGTTTAAACGCAGCATACTGAAGCATCAGACCTCAAGACGGAAATTCTGCAAGCCGCTTCTTTCAAGGCCCTTATACAGGCGCTGAGAGCCGCACGGGCTATTTAGACGCTCCCGGCTCGAATCCCAGCCGCACCGCACGCGGCCCAGCGGGCGCCATTGCCGCCATTCAATCGCTCTTCTTCGGCTTCCGAAGGCGCCGCGCATGCTCCCGATCGCGGGAGCGGCCGGTGAGTTTCTTCGATAGAAGCAGATCTTCGCGGGATGTGAGCACGTCTATCCGCACGGGCTCGACGCCCATTTGGTAGAAGATCTCGGGTTCGGTGAAATCCCGCGGCGAAATCCCTTTGAGCGGGGCGCCGAATGCACTCAGCGCCCTGAATAGGGCTTGCGCATTGTCGATAGTGGGGTCGATCCAAATGTCGAGGTCTTTGGTAAAACTAGGCTCCGTGTAGATCATTACGGCGTATCCGCCCACGATTAGATACCTTACGCCGGCCGCGTTCAAACCTCTCAACAGATCTTTGTAATCGCAGCTGATCTTCACTTATGCCCTTGCGCGATGCGGCAGTGACCACCAGATTCCAGGCGGCTTCGAGTATCCGCGCCGGCCCCAGCGCCTGCCAGAATTCGACGTCGAATTCCCGCCCCGGCGCGCGATTGCGAACCAGGCGTTCCATCACTACGCGCTCCGCCATCTACCGCACGATTCCCAGCTCGTCGGACACCTTTTCGAGCGTGCGCACCAGGCGTTCCACGTGCTGCTCGGTATGCGCGGCCGTGCAGGAAATGCGCAGCAGATTCTGCGCCGCGGCGGGGCGCAGCACCGGGTTGATGTAGATGCCCTGTTCGAGCAGCGTCTTGCACAACCGGCACAGGTCGACCTCTTCGCGAATTACCACCGGCACAATCGCCGTCTCGCCGGGCAGCACGTTGAATCCGCGCGACCGCAGCTCATCGCGCAGCTTGTTGGCGATGTGCAGCAAATGCAGGCGCCGCTCCGGCTCCTTCCGCATGATATCGAGGGCCGCGCCAACTGCCGCCACCGAAGCCGCCGGTAAACTGGCCGAGAAGACGAAAGGCCGCGCCGTGTGCTTCAGATAATCCACCACGGCGCGCTCCGCGGCGATAAAGCCGCCTACGGACGCCAGCGACTTGCTGAACGTGCCCATGATGATATCCACTTCGTCCAGCACGCCCAGATGCTCGGCCGCGCCCGCGCCGGTCCGGCCCAGCACGCCGATGCCGTGGGCTTCATCCACAAACACGCGCGCGCCGTAAGGCTTGGCTACGCGCAGGGTGCCAGGCAGGTCGGCGATATCGCCTTCCATGCTGAACACGCCTTCGGACACAATGAAGATCTTCTCTTCGGGCGGGCAGTTCTCGAGACACCGCTCGAAGTGGTCCATATCGTTGTGGCGGAAGCGCACCGTGCGCGCGGGCGACCGCAGCGCGCCTTCCACCAGGCTGGCGTGCAGGTTATGGTCGCAAATCATCACGTCGCCCTTTTCGGTGAGCGCCGAAAGGGTGGCGTAATTGGCCTGGAAGCCGGTTCCGAAGATCATCGCGGCATCTTTATGGACGAATGCCGCCAGCTCGCTTTCGAGGCGTATATGCATGTCCAGGGTGCCGTTCAGCAGGCGAGAGCCGCTGCATCCACTGCCGTACTTCCTGATGGCCTGAACCGCGGCTTCCTTCACCTTGGGATGCGTAATCAAGTCGAGATAATCGTTCGACCCGAACATCAGCACCTTCCGGTTGCCCATGCGGACTTCACCTGGTCCGCAACCTTCGCGGTCTCCAAAGACCTCGAAGTACATGTAGAGCCCTGCCGCCTGAAGATCACCGGGACGGGTGAAGCTCCGGCACTTGTCGAAAAGATCGTTCGACGCGGCGCTTTTCTTCCTGCCGGTGACTACGCTATTGGATGCGCGCATGGTATTCAGTTCCATTCATAGATTCGGTAAGTCTTATAGCGCTTGGCTCCCATCAATTCAGCGGAGCGGTTCATCAAAACGTTGTCCTCCAGAATCCAGGACATCTCACACGGACCGAAACCCAGCTTGCGTGCGTTGCGGACCAGCATGGCATAAAAGGCCGCCGCCAGCCCTGTTGCCCGGTACTCTTCCACCACCCCTAATGCGAGTACCCGTACACCTTTGATCAAACGTTGATAATACAGGATTTTGAAGATGCCGAGGGGGAAAAGATGGCCACCCGCCGGTTTGAGAGCGAAATTGACGTCCGGAAGAGCCAGCGCGAAGCCTACCGTACGGCCGGCTTTTTCGCCAATCAACACCAGTTCGGGCTTTAGAATCATCTTCATATCCTTGCCCTGGAGGCGGAACTCCTCCTTGGTCATGGGCACGTAGCCCCAATTCCGCGCCCATGCCGATCCATACACTTCCCAGACCCGCTCCACCTCGGCGTCGAAATCTTTCATATTGATCGGGCGGATGGTGACGCCGTTCGACTTCACCGCCCGGTCCGCCACGCGATCGATTTTCGCCATCTCGATCTTCTGCGCGTGGCTGACGTAGGCGAACAGATCCTTGGCCTTTCGCAATCCAGCCTTTTCCATTAGCTGCGGGTAGTAGCGTGGATTATACGTCATCATTACCATGGGACTCGAATCGAAGCCCTCGGTAAGCATTCCACACTCATAATTCGTCGACGGGTTCACGGGACCACGGATCACCTGCGCTCCGCGGTCCTTCAGCCACTGCCGGGCTTTGCCGAGCAAAGCATCGGCGACGGCCTGGTCGTCAATGCATTCGAAGAAGCCGAAAAAGCCGGCGGACTCCTCATGAAACCGGTTATGCGCGCGATCGAAAATGGCGGCGACGCGGCCCACTATTTTGCCATTCTGCCGGGCCAGAAACATCTCCATATCCGCATTCGCGTAGAAGGGGTGTTTTTCCCGGTTCAGTAAGTCCTTGATGGCCATGCGGGGCTGCGGAACAAAATAGGGGTCGCCGGTGTAGAGCGTGTATTGGAATTCGATGAACTCCTTCAGCCCGCTCTTCCCATTGACCGATACAACTTCCAAGCCGCCCAATATTTCGCTCCTCATTGCAGTCTTCGGTACAGGAACGGGGAGGCCGCGATCAGAACGACCGCGACGAGGGCTCCCGCGAACACGTCGACCGTATAGTGGTATCGAAGATAAACTGTAGCAAAAATGATGCTCAGAGTGTAGGCAAAATACGCGCTGAACCAACGCTTGGACACCGCCTTGCTGGACCACCAAGCGAGGATGGTTAGCTCGGTGTGGCCGCTCGGAAACGCATCGTACGCCACCGATTCCAGCTTGTCGAGCGTCGATTGCATGCCTTGAAACAACCAAAGCCCGTGTAAAGGTAAGTGCTCAAAGTCTTTAAGCAGAAACCGGGGACCCCGCGCAGGTACCAGCACGTAACCGAGATAAGAGACCAGATAGCCCAGCGCGATTAAAAAAGCATAATATTGGAACTCCGCGTAATGGCCGCGGAGCCATAAAAGAAAGGCCACCAGGAGAACGGCGGGAATAAAAAACGTATAAATCCACTGCAAAAATTCAGTGAAAACCGGCGACTGAATCCGGCTAAGCCAAACGCCGGGTTGAAGGCCCCAAATGCGCTCATCGAGGTCCGCCAACTGCTGGTCGTAGATGACATGTCGCGCCAAGGGCAGGAAGTCGGCCATCTCTTTGTAACAGGAAGCTACGTAGATAACGGGGTACCAGTTCCGGAAGAGCCAGGTAGTCCGGTTGGGGCGCTTGATCTGATACACCAGCAGCGCCGCGCCGGCCACGTGCCACGCCAGCAGCCATCCGGCGTGGGGGACGCTGCCCCACCAGGCAAGCAGCATGACCGCCATGAAGGCGAAATAAGCCAAGACCAGCTTGTCCACTGGCCAGAAGCCGGCGCCGCGCTTTAGTATTTCACCCAACCGGCCTCCTTATACCAGGCCAGAGTCTCGGCCAGGCCGGCGTCGAGCGACGTCTTGGCTTCGAAGCCAAGCTCGGTAGCTGCGCGGCGCGTATCGCACACCCAACGGGCGCATGTGGCTTCGCTGATCTTTTCACGCGAGACCATGCCGGGGTTGCGGGTGAGCGCCGACCAGAGTTCGGCCAGGTAACCGATGCCATAGGCGGCGCTTACGGGCACGCGCAGCACCAGCCGTTTGCGGCGCACCAGACGGGCCGTGGCGTCGCCCAGATGGCTCCAGTTCACCGGCTGGGCGTGCGAAAGGAAGTAGGTGCGGCCGGGAGCCTGCGGGCTGGCGGCGGCCGCCAGGATGCCATCCACCAGGTCGCGCACGTAGATCGCGCTGAACCAACGCTCGCCGCCGGCGATGCGCACCTCCACGCCGCGCGCAATAGACCTCAGAAATGGGAACACGCCCGTGTCGCGCGGACCGTAGACCACCGGCGGGCGCACAATCACGGCCTGGGGCAGCAGGGAACGAACGATCCGCTCCGCCTCCAATTTCGACTTGCCATAGTGAGTCAACGGGCGCGTTTCGGAATCCTCGTTGACGGAGCCGTCCGCCGGGCTGGGTCCACAGACGGCCAGCGAGCTGACGTGGACGAAGCGGATTGCCTGCCCCGCCGCCGCTCGCGCCAGGTTTTCGGTGGCGCGCGCATTGCCGCGGTAATAATCCTCCGGCGTCAGGGCCTTGAGCACGCCGGCTATGTGGATGACGGTACCCGCGCCGCGCACAGCCTCGGCCAGGCCTTCACCGGTTGCCAAATCTCCGGAAACGGGTTCCACGCCGCGCGGCAGCGCCGTATTGCGCCGCACCGTCTTATGCCGAACCAGCACGCGTACGGGCTCACCGGCATCGGCTAGCCGGTCCAAAAGATGGCTGCCGATGAAACCGGTGCCGCCCGTGACAAGGATCACTGCGGCGCGCTGCGAAAGGCCACGTCGCCGAAATAGCTTTCGGCGGTGGCGCCGGTATGCTGCGAGTTGATTTGAATGCGAAGCCCTTTGACGCGCGAAGGGGGCTTGCCGTAGGCGCGCTGGAAGTCGGCCGCAACATTGTGATTCTCTGCGATCCAGCGATTGACATCGGCGGCGCCGGACTCGCAAACGATGTCGAAAACGTGAATCAGGGGGATATAACTGGCCTTCAGCGCCGTCCCCTTGGGCGCCGTGCTATCCCAGATGTAGCTCAGAATGCGGCGGTCGGGGAATGCCACCAATACCTGGGCCGCCTGATCGTCGGTGGCGGCATTGCGGAAATCGCCATTCGGGGGAAGTTGGGTTACTTTCCAGCTCCACGTCAGATACGGCATTTGGGTCAAATCGACGTCTACGCTGCGCTCCAGACCGAAGGAGGCGCTGGCGCTTTTCAGGTGCAGACAGGGGCTATCGGGTCCGGAACACACGGAAAGATCGGGCCGGCCATGGCTTACCTTGATTTGCCAATCCGGCGGCGGCAGTTTTCCGGGGTTCAAGTTCTGGCGGTTCAAAGCGATGAAAGCGAGCGGAGAAGTTCGCGCCTGAAAAATGAACACAGAGATAGTGCACGAAAGTAGCAGCTTCTTCAAATAGCCTCTCTCTGAGGAACGGTCTGAGGGCACAGCCCCCGAGTCTATACTACTATTGCATGAACCTGCGTCGTTTTGCACCTGCGCGCCGGGTGGGGAGAAGAAGCTTCGAGATTCCGTCAGGGGCGCGAAGATCAGGGCGCGAGGATTAGGATTAGTACATCGAGGCTCTTACTTTCGCGGCTCGAAACGCACTTCTACCTCGGTTTTCACTTTGACCGGGTGGCCGCGCTGAACTGTGGGCTTATAACGAAACTGAGTCCACGGGACACTCTCACAGAGTTGCGCGCCGGTTTCGAGCTCCGAAATTCTCCCTTCCTTGTCGATGACGAGTTTGCAACTAGCCGTTCCCCCCGCGGGCGCCCAAAGGGGCGCGGTTTCAACGGTCGGGCCCTCAATTAGAAGGGCGCGTTGTTTATCTGCCGTTACAGAGACTTCCGGGATGTCTTCAGCCTCTGCGTCTTTCTTGGGTTCGGCAGTGCCGCTCTGCTTGGATGCAGCGGAGGGTGCAACGGGCAGTAGTCGCGTCACCAGGAATACGGGCCTGGCGGGATAGCGTTTCACCCTGGCGCACAAAACCGAGGTATGCAAATCGGTCACATCGAAGGCCAGCCCGGGCCAAGCCATCTTGACGACACGCTCGCAGCTCGATTGGAGTGGATAGCCGTTCTTGCCCTGGTCGGGATCGCCAATCTCGTCAATGGCCTTTTGCGCATAGACGCCCTCGGCAATATACTCCTTCCCTGACTCTACCTGGAAGGCTGTCTTGAAGAACAGGCGGTAGCGACGCAGGCCATCCACAAGGTACATAGAAGGTCCACCCGCGTTCAGAGCGGCATCGGCCGCGGTCGATTCCGACGGATTTGCCTGGGCCTTTCCCTGGATTTTGTCTGGCGCGGTCTCGGCTTTCTTGGATTCTTTGGCCGATGGCCCGCTGGAGCAGCCGCTCAATCCGGCAAGAGTCAGTACGAGAAAGCAAAAAACGTGTGCGTTACGGTGCATCAGCCGTGCCCTCGCTTTCCAGATGTTTCGTCCGAATCTGAAGGTATCACGGGAAATAATCGCTGACAACCGTTCCGGCGGAGGGCTGTTAGGACATGTCGCGTTCACATGAGTGTGAACGCTGCACGCAAGGGTGCGTGCGCCACGGCGGCCATCAGAGGCCGTCTGCACCCAAAACCCTGCTGCACTGGTTTTGTGCAGGCCGCTTCCGGTAGCGCAAAATATTTCCGCGCGGCAACCGCGGCCAAAAGGTTCACCCGTGCGACCGAGCCTTTGCGGCGGCTGCCAGGAATCGCCGGGCGCGTTCTTCAATTTCGCTGAATCGCCCCTCCTTCAGCAAGGTCGCGTCGGCCAGTTCGCCGCCCACCCCCACCGCGCATGCGCCGGCCCGGAAGAAATCGCCGATGGTCTCGAGCGTCACTCCGCCTGTCGGCGCCATCTCGATGTGGGGGAATGGCCCTTTGAGCGACTTGATGTATTTCGGGCCGCCCACGTTGCCGCAGGGAAAGACCTTGACCGCATCCGCGCCCGCCTCCCACGCCGCCAGCACTTCCGTGGGGGTGAGCGCGCCGGGGAAGATCGCCTTGGAATACCGCTTCGCCATTTCAATAGTGGCCGCGCGCAGGTTCGGCGCCACCAGGAACTCCGCTCCGGCAAGTATGGAAATGCGCGCCGTTTCCGCATCCAGCACCGTACCCGCGCCAATCAGCATCTTGCCGCCAAAGCGTCCGGCGAGCTTTTCCAGCGCCGGTATCGCGCCCGGGACTGTCATGGTGATCTCCGCCGCGCGGATGCCGCCATTGAAGCAAGCCTCGACCGCCTGTATTGCCGCCTCCGCGGTGGCGGCTCGCACCACGGGAATGATGCCTATTTCGACGATCGTCCGGAAGATTTCGCGCCCAGTCACCCTCACACGTTATCACGCACAGGCGGAACGCGGAAGCACGGCATCGCGCATTCTTCCGTGGCCGCGCGCTATCCTATCTTCTTGACGCCTCAACCTCACCCAGAGCAGGAAAAACAGGCGCCGCGCGTCACTGCGGTGGTGGTTTCGCACGACCGCCAGGCGATGCTGCGTCAATGCCTGGCAGCGCTCGAAAAATCCGAAGGCCGCGAAAGGCTGCAAATCGTTGTCGTGGAAAACGGCTCCATGGACGGCAGCGAGGCGCTCGATTCCGAGTTTCCCGATCTGCAATGGATCCGCCTGCCGAAGAATTTCGGCTTGACCAAAGCCATGAACCTGGGATGGAGGGCGGCCGACGCCGAGTACGTCTTCTTTCTGCACGACGATACTGTGGTTCCTCCCGAGGCCGCCATGCGCCTGGCCGATACGCTGGACGCCAATCCGGATGCGGCTGCGGTGTGCCCACTGCTGGTGGATGCCGAAGGCAATCCGGCGCCGCAGTTCGGCAGCCTGCCGCCCGATTTCGTATGGCGCCCGGCCCAGCCGGCGGGCGACGCGCTGGCGCCGGTGGAATATCCGCGCGGGGCCGCCCTGATGGCGCGCATTTTCTACATCAAGGCGACGCGGCAGATCGACGAGCGCTTCGGCCAAGCGGGCGGCGACGCCGATCTGGCGGCGCAGTTCCGCCGCGCATCGAAGAAGATCCTTCTGGCGCCCACGGTGCGCGTGTTCCATGCGGGCGCCGGCGAATACACAGCGCAGGAGCGCGCCGACGCGCTGCTCGCGCACGCCGCATTCATAGCCAAGTACCAGGGATTCGGCCCCGGCATGGCCGCGCGCCTGGCATCCATCTTCGGCCCGCTGTTGGGCTTTCGATTCGGGGAACTGCGATATACGCTGTCCGGCAGGAAAATCGACGGCTCGCAGTAGGGCGGGCATACTCGGCCACTTTGCGCTCCTAAAAACACCGGCGGCAAGACCGCCGGCGCTACCAGAGTTACCGCCGGCGCTACCAGAGTTACCGCCGGCGCTACCAGAGTTACCGCCGGCGTACCAGCCGCGGCGTTAAAAGTTACCGCGGCGTTACCAGAGATAACGTTGCCGGTTTACCTTTTGATATCTAGCTATGCTTGGCGGCCCGCGGTTAACATTAACGCCATGGAAGCCTTGCTCTGGATCTTACTGCCGGGATTCGTGGCAGTCGCCGCCGGACTGCTGTCGTGGTTTGTGATGCAGGCGCGTATGGACGTCGCGCTCGCTAATCAGCGCGAAATCATGGCCGAAAAGCGCGGCGCGCTGGAAGTGGAAAAAGCCACGGTGAAAGCCGGTTTTCAAAGCGCCGTCCACGCCGCCGAGGAAACTGCGCGGCGTCAGGCGTTCGACACCTTTCTGGACGAGATCACCGTCGAGCAGCGCCACTATACGCGTGAGAATCGTCTGTTGATGAAGCATCGCAAGAGCCTGGTGCTGCAGGAACGCATTTTCTTCCGCAATCTACCCCTCTCGGATTGGATCGAGCACGAAATCGTTCTGGAAGAAGGCATGGACGTCAACCTGCTGGTTCAGGACATGACGGTCTTCGACAAGAGCGTAGTGAGTATCGCGGACGTGCGCAGCCCGAAAATGGCGCTGGCGGAAGCCGGCCGTGCGACCGCTACTTCTTTGGCGCCTCGACTTCCTTCGGCAGCTTCTGGATTTCGGGCATCGCAGACGCCAGTTGCCGCCGGACAATCACGCTAGCTTTCGCCATGATCGTCGTTCGCCTTGGTCTGCTCCGGAGTCGGCGTAACGTCCAACACTTTCTGCAGCCATGCCGCATATGGCCCTTAAAAACTCTTCCAATTTCGCAGCTTTGCTCGCCTCATCTGCACACAAGAATAAGCCTCACCGCTCGCTATCGAGCATCCTCATCTGTGCTTCGGCGTACCGCGTGCCCGCGGCCGCGGATGCCGGAATAAGTCCTTCGATGCCGGCCAATTCCTCCGCGTATAACTTAACCCGAAGCGCGCCCAGCGATTCTTCCAACTGCGCGCGCGTCCGTGCGCCAATTACCGGAACGATATTCTCTGCTTTGGCCAATACCCATGCGATGGCGAGTTGCGCCGGCCGCACTCCCTTGGCCTCTGCCAGATGCTTCAGCGTCTCCACCAGCCGCCGATTGCGGACGCCGTTTTCCCCCGTGAAGCGCGGGAAGTGAGCGCGAAAATCGCCCTTGGCCGCCGGCGTGGAGCCGCTCAGCAAGCCCCGCGAGAGCACGCCGTAGGCAGTCACGCCGATGCCGAGCTCGCTGAGTGTGGGAAATATTTCAGCTTCGGGCCCGCGGCTGATCAAGGAGTATTCGATTTGCAGATCGCAGATCGCGTGCACGGCATGCGCGCGGCGAATGGTGGCGGCTCCCACCTCGGATAGCCCGACGGCGCGCACCCATCCGGCCTTCACGGCATCGGCGATGGCGCCGACGGTGTCTTCGATAGGGACACTGGCGTCGAGCCGCGCGGGCCGGTAGATATCGATATAGTCCACGCCCAGCCGCGTCAGGCTGTACGCCAAAAAGTTCTTTACGGCTGCCGGGCGGGTATCGACGCCCAGCCAATTTCCACCCGGATCGCGCAACGCGCCGAATTTCGCCGAGAGCAGCGCCCGATCCCGGCGCCCTTTAAGCGCGCGCCCGATGAGCGCTTCGTTGTGCCCCATGCCGTAGAAATCGCCGGTATCGAGCAAATTGACGCCGCGGTCGAGCGCGGCATGAATGGTCGCGATGCTCTCGTTCTCATCGGCATGTCCGTACACGCCGGACATCCCCATGCATCCGAGAGCCAGCGGAAAGATCTCTGGGAGGGCAGCCCCCAGCCGGCGGCGCGAGGGTTGGTTGCTTGATGTCATATGCGGCATCCTCTACTGCATTCTACAGGGTGCGGCAGAAGATTAAGGCGGCGGATGAGCCTCAGTCGCTATCCGGAAACTTGATGTAGAAAATACCGTTCCACCGACTTCGTGCGCGCGGTTTCGTCCAGCAGAGAGATCAAGTCGGGCAGGCTGACGGCGCCGGTCTCTTTGGGATCTTTCATCAGGGCCAGATCTTTGCGCGCCGAGCCAAGCCAGATGGTGCGGCGAAGCAGCTCCAGCGACGCCGCGCGTTGGAACGCCGCATTTATTCCATTGTCATGAAGAAATGAACACAATGCAAACGCAGTGTCACATTGCCTATTTCGCCAGCAACCCGGCCACAGCGTCATAAAGCCGCAAGGTCAGTTCTACGCGGTCGGCGATAGTCAGTCCCTTTGTCGAAATCGGGTCACCCACCCGCACTCTCACATTGCCGCTGCGCAAATGCGCCGACCCTATCGGCAGCAGCTCGCGCATTCCGGCGATGGCCACTGGAACAATCGGCACTCCCGCCTTGATGGCGATGTACGCCGCGCCCTCCTTGAAGGCGCCCAGTCCTTCGACCGTACGGCCGCCCTCGGGGAAGAGCAGCATCGAAATGCCGCGAGCCGCCACTACGCGCGCGCCTTGCGTCATGCTCTTGAGCGAATTGCGTGGGTTACTGTAATCCACGGGCAAATGGCCGGCGCGGTGTAAATGCGAGCCCAGAAACGGAATCTTATACAAGCCCTTCTTCGCGAAGAAGCGGAACTGCTGCGGAAGAACGGCGAGCGCCGCCGGAATATCCATTAAACTGCCATGGTTCGCCACGAAGACGTAACTACCCTGCGGGTCGAGCTTCTCCACGCCTTCGCTGCGCACCCGAACAAAGCTCACTGCCAGCAGCGTCTTCGCCCAGACTTGCGCTATCCGGTGCTGCACATCGCCATTCGGGTCAAACAGGGAAGCGATCAACGTCATCGTCCCCAGCACGATGGTGGAAAGCAGGATCAGTGGAACGGAGAAGAGCCAGGTACGGGCAAGACTCATCGCTTCGCACCAATCATAGCGCGAGCCTCGGCCACCAGAAACAGCGATCCGGTGATAAAAATGGCGTCTTCGCCCGTCGCGTCCGCCACCAACTCCAGCGCGTCTTCGAGCGCCGGCGCGCTACGCAGATCGGCATGTTCGACGATATCGCGCAGCGTCTCCGGCTCAATGGCGCGCACTTGCCGCGGCGCAGTCACAATCACCTGCTGCGCGCAGGGAAACAGGATGCCGCCGATCTCTTCGATGGCCTTGTCGCGCATGGCCCCATAGATCAGGCGGACGCGGCGCTGCGAATAGAAGCGGCGGATATACGCCGCCAGCGCACGCGCGCCGGCCGGATTGTGCGCGCCATCCAATATGATCTCAGGCCGTTCCGAGACGCGCTCCAAGCGGCCCGGCCATGCGGTCCGCGCGATGCCGTTTTCAATCGCTTGGTCTGTGATGCCTAGGCGCGTCAGGGCGACTGCGGCGGTAGCGGCGTTCTCCACCTGATGCTCACCCGCCAGCGGGCAGCGAATCCGCAGCTCGCGCTCGCCGGAAAGCAGAAAACGGCTGCCGCGCGGATCGAGCTCCAAATCGCGGATGCTCCAGGCATCCGTGCGCGCTACGGGAATGCCGAGCTCAGCCGCGCGCTGGTCCAGCACGCGCGCGGCTTCCGGACGCTGCCGCGAAAACACCGCCGGAGCGCCGGTCTTCAGAATGCCCGCTTTCTCGGCGGCGATCGATTCCAGACTCTTGCCGAGAAACGCTTCGTGGTCGTAATCGATCTGGGTAATGACGCACAAATCGGGACGCACCACGTTGGTGGCATCGAGGCGTCCACCCAACCCGACTTCGAGCACTACCATGTCCACGCGCTCATCGAGGAAGATGAGGAACGCCATGGCAGTCACGGTTTCGAAGTAAGTGGTATGCCAGTCCATTGCGCCCTCCGCCAGCAGTTTCTCGGCGCAGCTATGCACACGTTCAAACGCTTCGGCGAACTGGCTGGATGAAACGGGCTGGCCGTTGACGCGGATGCGCTCGGTAGGCTCGGTCAGGTGCGGAGACGTGAACAGCCCGGTGCGCCGGCCGTCCGCGCGCAGGCCGGCCTCGATCATGGCGCACGTGGAGCCTTTCCCATTCGTGCCCGCCACGTGGACGAAGCGCAGTTGATCCTGCGGGTTACCCAGCGCCGCCAGCAGCGTGCGGATGCGATGGAGCCCTAGCTTGGCGGTCTTAATTTCGTTTCCGAGCGCGTAGAGAAACTGGACGGAATCGGGATAGTTCATGCAGTCAAAGTGGGGCGGACCCCCTGGTCCGCGGCCGGCCCCCTGGCCGGCCTGACTCAAGAAATGCGGGTCCAGGGGACCCGCGCAGACCAGGGGGTCTGCCCTACAAGAAAAACTTCAGCGCCGTGGCAATGTACGCCTTCATTTCGAGACGCGGCACGACGGCGTCCAGCATGCCGTGCTTCAATAGAAACTCGCTGCGCTGAAAGCCCTCGGGCAGCGATTTGCGAATGGTCTGCTCAATTACGCGCGGTCCGGCAAAACCGATCAGCGCGCCCGGTTCGGCGATATTCAGATCGCCCAGCATGGCGTAGCTCGCGGTCACGCCGCCAGTGGTCGGGTCGGTCAGCACGCTGATGTAAGGCAGCCTGGCCTCGTCCAAACGCATCAGGCCGGCTGAAATTTTCGCCATCTGCATCAGACTGATGGCGCCTTCCTGCATGCGCGCTCCGCCCGACGCCGAGACGATCACCAGGGGACACTTCTTTTCGAGACACCGGTCGATGGAGCGCGCGATCTTCTCGCCCACCACCGACCCCATACTGCCGCCGATGAACGCGTACTCCATCGCGCAGATCTCGAGCGGCCGGCCATCCAGCGTGCCCGCCGCGGCCACCAGGGCATCCGAGCGCCTGGTGGATTCCTGCGTGGCGCGCAACTTGTCGCGGTAGGGCTGCTTATCGACGAACCCCAGCGGGTCGGAGGAAGAAAGCCCGTCGTCGAACATGTCGAATGCGCCGTCGAAGAGGAGCTTCAGGCGCGTGGCGGCGTCGATACGGAAATGGTGGCCGCACTTGGGGCAGATGTTCCAGTTGTCCGCCAGCTCTTTCTTCCACGTGATCTGGCGGCAGCCTTCGCACTTCTGCCAAAGCCCTTCGGTGCGAACCCGGCGTTCGGCGTCTTCCACGCGGGGCAAGCCTTCGCCGAGGGGCTTATCTCGTTTGAACCAAGCCATGTTTAAACCAAGTCATGCAATGCTTACGTTATCGCGGGTAGGGATGGCCCCGCAAGGTTGCAAACGCACGATAAATCTGCTCCGCCAGCATGGCGCGCGCCAATTCGTGCGGAAACGTCAGCGCCGAAAGCGATAGCAGAAGGTCGGCGCGCGCGGCCCAGCCCGCCGGCAGGCCGTCATGTCCGCCAATCGCGAACACCAGGTCGCGCCCATCCATTTCGGCCTTCGCGGTCAGGCTGGCGAACGCCGCCGAATCCATCGGCTTGCCGGCCGGGTCGCAGAATATCTTACGCGCGGTGGGATGTTTCGCCCACAGATCCACCCGATCGGGCCGGATTTCGCGCATCTCGCACGGAGCGTAGCGCGCCGCGCGGCCCAGAAAATCCTCGGCTATGGCGTTGGCGTGCGGGTCTTTCGGCTTGCCGATGAAGTAGAGGTAAATCTTCACTCAGGCGGAATCTCGACCACTTTAGCGTTGCGCCACAGCCGCTCCAGACCGTAGTATTCGCGCGATTTGGGCGAGAACACGTGGATGAGCAAGTCGCCATAATCGGCCAGCACCCACTCGGCCTGGTTGTAGCCTTCCACGCTGATCGGCAGCTCACCGGCCTGCCGTTTCAACTGGAGCCCGATGTCGTCGCTGATAGCCTGCACCTGGCGCTGATTCGAGCCGGTGCAGATCACGAAAAAGTCGGCGAACGTGGTGATGCCGGTGAGATCGAGAACCCGGATATCGGAAGCTTTCTTGGATTCGGCGGCGCGGACAGCCAGGAGCCAGGACGGGGTTGCCACTTCCACTTCAGAGGTGGGAATCGATTTCGCCTTCAGAACACGCTCCTAAGGGGTATCGTACTACATCGATCTCTGCGGTGCGGTTCTTCTCCGCCCATTGGCGCGCATACGGCTTCCTATTGCCGCTGGCCGACTTCGGCCGTGCTCAAACTGTGCCCTTTAATGCGATACACTCGGAGGACCCCGTAGAGGAGCGTGCGGGACGAAAGTGAGGCGCCTCAATGCGGCAAGTAAATCGACAAGTCCGCGAAGTCATTCGCAATGACCATTCAACGAGGAGCTCATGCATGGTCAGGGCTCTATCGGTTAGAAGAACCGGCCCGATGCTTCGAGTAAGACGGAGCGCATTACTCGCCGTGGCGATGACTTGGATCACCGCGGCGTCGATGTGCATTAGCGCACAAACGCCTTCCGGGCCGGCTGACAAATACCAGTGGCTCGAGGATGTTTCGGGCGAACGCTCGATGGCTTGGGTGAAGGCGGAGAACCAACGCTCAGCCAAGGTGCTGGAGAGCGATCCGCATTATGCGGGGCTGGAGGCGGCAGCGCTCAAGGTACTGGAGTCTCCGGCCCGGCTGCCCACCCCCTCCCTTAACGGGGACGATGTGTACAACACCTGGCAGGACGCCGATCATGTGAGAGGTATTCTACGGCGCACCTCACTGGCCGATTATCTTTCCAGTCAGCCGCATTGGCAGACGTTGCTGGATTACGATGCGCTGGCGAGACAGGACAATCAGAAGTGGGTCCAGAAGGGACGCGATTGCCTGTATCCGGGAAACGAACTGTGCCTCGTGGGGCTCTCCGCTGGAGGGGAGGATGCCGTCACCCTGCGCGAGTTCAATCTTAAGACCGGCAAGTTCGTCGAGGGTGGCTTCATGCTGCCCCGTTCTAAACAGGATGTGGCGTGGGTTGACAAAGACACCCTGCTGGTGGCGAGAGACTGGGGCGCCGGCACGATGACCAAATCCGGATATCCGTTTGTGGTGAAGCTCTGGAAGCGCGGTCAGCCCCTCGACCAGGCCAAAGAGGTTTATCGCGGCGCCGAGACAGACGTTTTGGTGGAAGCTGTAACGGGTCACGACGGCGATGGGCATCAGGCGACGGTTATTCTTCGCCGCGTGAGCTTCTTCGAGGTGGAGATCTCGCTGCTGACGCCGGATGGAACGAAACGAATTGCCTTGCCTGGGAAGGCGAGAATTAACGATCTGCTCAAAGGACAAATCATTGTCACGCTCGACGAGGATTGGAAGCCGGAAGGCGGGGATACGAAGTTTGTCCAGGGCTCGATTGTCTCACTGGATCTGGAAGCGGTCAAGAAAGACCCGCGTCACCTAAAGCCAACCGTGGTGTTCGCTCCGACTGCGACGGAGTTTGCGCAGCGTGTAGCGACCACCAGGAATCGCCTGCTGGTGACGACGCTCGAGAACGTGCAGGGGCGGGTATACAGCTACAGCTTTAGCGCAAAAGGCGGCTGGACGCGGAAAGAGTTGGATGTGCCCGGCAACCTCGCGGTATCCGTCGTGAGCGCCAACTGGTCCAACGACCAGTTCTTCCTTTCGGTCGAGGGCTTTCTGACTCCCTCGTCCCTTTTGCTCGGCGATGCCGGCGCAAGCACGCTGAAGGAAGCCAAGACATTGCCGGCGCAGTTTGACGCCTCCGGCGAGGTGGTCGAACAATTGGAGGCAGTCTCAAAGGATGGAACAAAAGTGCCTTACTTCGTAGTGCGGCGTAAAGACATTCACTACGATGGCGCAAACCCGACGCTGCTGACGGCTTACGGCGGCTTCCAAATCTCGGAGACGCCGGCCTATTCGGCGACAGTCGGTAAGCTCTGGCTGGAGCGTGGCGGCGTGTATGTCCTGGCGAATATTCGCGGGGGCGGCGAGTTTGGTCCTGCATGGCATGAGGCTGGCCTGAAGACCCATCGTCAACGCATCTATGACGACTTCGCGGCCGTCGGCCGGGATCTGGTGACGCGCCGGATCACCTCGCCGCGACGTTTGGGAATCGTAGGCGGCTCGAACGGCGGCTTGCTGATGGGAGTGGAAATGACGCAGCACCCCGAGATGTGGAATGCAATCGTGATCCAGGTTCCACTGCTCGACATGCTACGTTTTGAGCACATTGCGGCCGGCGCCTCGTGGGTGGGCGAATACGGCTCAGTCTCGGTCCCCGAGGAACGCGCGTTTCTGGCGTCGATCTCTCCCTATAATCAACTCAAGGCCAATGTCACCTACCCGGAGCCGCTGATATTTACCACCACCAAAGACGATCGAGTGGGTCCGGTGCATGCGCGAAAGTTCGCGGCCAAGATGGAGGAGTTCAAGAAACCATTCTTGTATGAAGAGATTATCGAGGGCGGTCACGCCGCGGGCGCCGACTTAAAGGAGCAGGCGAAGACTTACGCCGTCGAGTACACGTACCTTACGCGCAAGCTTATGGACTAATCCTTTTGCGGCTGCGGGCAATGGAACGCGGCGCGCCCCCCCAGCGCTACGCGAAATCGCGATCCCCCTCCGCTCTGTAAACTCCGCGCGAAGATGCCGTAACACGGCTTCAATTTGGCCGCTTCTCGAAAACCGCCTCCAGGATTTCGTAGCGCGGTCCGTAGCTCCTGTTCGTGGCGCCGACTTGTCGATAGGAGGGCGCTAACCCTGCTGCCATCACCGCGCGCCTGCTATCATGAAATCTCTTCCCCGATGATCGTTGAGCGCGGCAGTGTCAGCTTTGACTCGATCGATCTCGATAACGGCTGCAGGCTTGCGCCGGTCGAGGTGGCATACGAGACCTACGGCCAGTTGAACGCCGGCAAATCCAACGCCATCCTGATCGAGCACGCCTTCTCCGGCGATGCCCACGCGGCCGGCATCGATCCCGAAAGCGGCAAGCCGGGCTGGTGGGACAACATGATCGGCCCCGGCAAGGGGTTCGACACCGACCGCTACTTCGTCATCTGCACCAACGTGCTGGGCGGATGCCGCGGCACTACCGGACCGTCGTCCATCGACCCCGCCACCGGCTGCCCCTACGCGCTGAAGTTTCCGGTGATAACCATCGGCGATATGGTGCGGCTGCAAAGGATGACCATCGATTCGTTCGGCATCCCGCGGCTGCTCGCCGTGACCGGTGGTTCCATGGGCGGCATGCAGGCGCTGGAATGGGCTGTCGCCTATCCGGACCGCGTGGTCTCGGCGATCCCCATCGCGTCCACCACGCGGCACAGCGCGCAGCAGATCGCATTCAATGAAGTGGGCCGCCAGGCCATCATGTTCGACTCTAACTGGAACAACGGCGATTACTACGGTAAGCAGCCTCCGGCGGGCGGCCTTTCGGTGGCGCGCATGGTGGGTCATATCACTTACATGAGCGATCATTCCATGCGCGAGAAGTTCGGCCGTCGCCTGCGCGCGAAGGACGACCTGAGTTACAGTTTCGGCGTGGATTTCGAAGTGGAAAGCTATTTGCGTTATCGCGGCAGTCAGTTCGTCAGCCGCTTCGACGCTAACTCTTACCTTTATATTACTAAGGCCATGGATTACTTCGATCTGACGAAGGGGCGCGGCACACTTGAAGAGACACTGGCGCGCACCGAGGCCTGCTTCCAAGTGATCAGCTTCAGCTCCGACTGGCTCTATCCCAGTTACCAGTCGCAAGAGATGGTGCGCGCGCTCGAAGCCGTCGGCCGCGATGTGCAGTACACCGAAGTGCAATCGAGCTACGGCCACGATTCGTTCCTGCTGGATGTCGCCGGGCAGCCCGATGTGGTTCGCGAGTTTCTCTCTCGCATGGAAGGCGTGGCCAACGGGCGAAGCATGGCTCACCTGGGCGGCGACTGACCGCAGGCAACAGGTCTCGCCTATTGCGCCGCGAATAACTCCGCCGGGAACTGGTCGAAACGGCGCTCGACGGGTTTTCCCATCAGGTGCTTATCCGCAAAGGGAAGCAAGGCATCCCAGTCACCCTGAACCATTCCATGCGGGCGATCGGCCCAACTTACTCCAAGCCTGTCCTTGACATTCAGCAGCGCGAAGGCGGGCTGAGCCGCCAGCCAAGCCTGGCGTACGCCGTTCGCATTCACGTTCTGGTCGTGAGTCCCTTCGAGAGCGATGAAGGGCCGCGGCGCCGCGAGCGCGATGAACCAGTGCTCGTCGAACGGCAGCTTATCCGGCTGTCCCCAGAATTCGTGCAGATGGGGCGAGAACCAATTGGGATACTTTCGCATCATCTCGCTCAGGCCCTCTTTGCCGCCCCGCTCGGCGCCGCTGAACCGGTATGCGGGCGTGCCGCCGCCGGAGCTGGCTACGGGTGCGACCATGGCCAAACGGTCGTCGAATGCGCCGGCGACCAATGCCGACTTACCGGTTCGCGAGACGCCAGTGATAATGAGCTTCGTGTTATCGATGGACGCATCGGTCTCCAGATAATCCACAATTCGAGAGACTCCCCATGCCCAGCCTTGCAAGAGTCCCCAGTCGTATTTTGGGTAAGCCGGATAGAAGCGCGTGGTGCGGAAGGCCCAACTGCCGTCGGCATTGCGGAGCGTAGTATCTTCGCCGCAATCGGTGTTATTGAATGTCACGAAGGCAAAGCCGTGCGCCAGCGCCTGGTTGCCGGCCGCGACGGATTCCGCCGTTCGCGGGCCGCCGAATCCGCCGCGCCCTGCCGCGGTTGCCGCAGGCGCGGGGGTGGCCGTGGGGACTTCCGGCCCAACCATCAGCAGCACATCTTCACCCTTGCCTTGATTTGGCCCTTGCGGCAGGCGCGGCAGGGCCGTTGCGCCCGGCGGCGAGCCGGACGGCGAAATCAATGCCGGCGCAGGGCCGCCCCCGGTAGGAGTAAAGATGCCGATATCCAAACTGAGACTCTCTTGCGGCCCGAAAGTCAGGTGGACCAGGCGGTATTTGACTTTGCCGTTCAGCACTAATTGGGAGCTGACGTCATGCCCCTTCACATTGTCCGGCGGTGGCGGAGCCTGGCCCACAGCGTAATACTGGAGGATCCGTTTCATCTCCTCGCGGCGGCGTTTCCATTGTGCGGCGGAGGCGACCTTTTGTCCGTTGTTCATCGTCAGAACATCGGGCATCTGTGGGCGGTTTGGAAGCTTGTCCACGCCCGGCATAGGCGGCATAGATGTCGCAATCGGCGGAACGGGAATCTCTCGCGGATCTGGCCTTGAGGTCGTGGTCTGCTGTCCGCTGAGAATCGCCGCCGCGGCGAGCAACACAATCACACCGATTAAGCTGTCTCTCACGTCTCTACTCCTGGAGAGGTCCGGTTTCATTGTACGGCGAGACTCGATTTGGGTGGGCTCACGCACTTGAGAGTCACGGCTACGGGAGCCGCCCCTGAAACATCGATATCCCCGCCACCCCCGCAGCCCCCGCTGCGATGCAATCCGCGCTGTTCTGTTCCGTCACCCCACCTAGCGCCAGGACTGGAAGCGCGGCCGCGCGCGCCGCATGCCGCAGCCGATCGAGCCCCTGCGCCGCGCCCTTCGACGCCGTAAAAAACACTGGCCCGAATACCGCGAAATCGGCGCCCTGCGATTCGGCCGCGCGCAATTCTTCGATGGAGTGCGTGGAAACCCCAATCAGGAATCCCGGCGGTACGATGCGCCGCAGATCGCAGGCCGCAATCGAATTCGCCGGCAGGTGCACGCCGTGCGCGCCCGCCGCGAGCGCGATATCCGCGCGCGCATTGACCAGAACCTTCGCGCCGTGCGGATTCGGAAGCGCCAACACGCGCCGCACCAGCCCGCACAATTCACGCGCGCATAGATCCTTCTCGCGGATCTGAATGCGCTCCACGCCATCGAGCATGGCGCGCGCTATGAAGCCGATGAGCGCTTCGATGCCGCCCGCCGCGCGGCGGTCCGTGATGTAGTAGCGGACCATCCGGATCCGGCCAGCCTAATGCCGCGTCTGCCGTCCCGACGCTTCCCAGCGCCCCACGACCAGATCCACGAAGCCCATCCACGCGCCTTCGGGCCGTTCCAGTTGCCGGAACAGCGCCACATAATCGGGCTTCTTCAACCCGATTCCCGCGAACGCAATCGAGTAGACGCCGGTTGTCTGGAGATCGACGATCTGTTCCTTGGTCCACTTGCGCGGATCGGTAAGATACGGCGCCAGGTAATCGATCACCGTGCCCAGATTCGCGCCGCTGGCGGTTTGCAGACTCCACAGATCGACGCCCTGCACCTGCGCGATGCGGCACAGCGTGGCGTACGCCTCCAGGTTGAACGCCGAATAGGAAAGCGACCGCGGGCGAGCCTCTTCGCGCGGCGCACTGCCGTCTCGCCTGATCTGCTTGGGGAAAATACTGTCGCGGTAGAACGCAAAGGCCGCCTGCTGCGCCGCGTTATCGCCCGCATAATTCGCCACTGCCGCCATCTGCGCGACGTACCAGCTGGCGTGATTGTTCCCGCTGCCTTTTTCGTCTTCGCCCGCCTTGCTGTGCGTCAGCCAGTGCAGGTAATCCTCGAACCATTTATGGACGGCCGCCTGATCTTTGGCGTCCCACGACCCCGTGGCGGCCAAAAACTCCATACCCTGGATTGCGCGGATGAAAACCCGCCCGTCGAGAATCCCCTCCGGGCGCCCCGTGACGCTGCCCGGTATCGCCTGCGCATACTCCAGGCTGGGATTCATGCGCGTCTTGGGATTGACGAACCACGCATTGATCACCCGCGCCGCGCGCTGCGCATACTGCGGATTGTCCAGCAGAAACCCCGCCGCGCCCAGCGCGAAAACCGCGTCGCTCATGGCATCGAGCGCGTTCTTGTTGGCCATGAACCGGTCGGGATTCGGGCGGCCGTCGCGCCGGATGTAGGGACCGCCCGGATGATCGGGATCGGACCAAAAGTATGTTGCTTCACTGTAATAATCGTGAGAGTCGAGCTCGATGTTTTTGGGCCGGTCGGAAGTGACGGTCCACGGCCCCTCCTTGAACCGCTTCTCCGCTTCCAGGCGGAGGCGGCGTACGGCATCCTGCGTCCATGCCTCCTTGCGGAGGATGGCGCTATGGATGGGCTCGGCTTCGCTTTCCGAGATCAGCGTCATCGGCGTATCCGCGCTCGCCCGGATACACGAAGCCCCTAAGATCAGGAGCGCTGCGATTCTCACTATTGCGATTGTACGCCAAAGCCAAGCCGCGACAGGCGGGAAGCGGATGGCAGCTACGGAGGTCAGGATATCCCTTAACATTGCGCCCGCTCTTGCTCTTGACCGGGCTGGCGGCAAAGCGTGCCTGGCAGCGAATCCCCGTGCCTGGCCTTGGCCGAGCGCGCGGTTGGCAGGCGAAAGCGCCTGCCCCACAATTGGTCCGATCGCTGCCGAAAGGCAAAAACTCGAGGGGGCGATTAACAATCGGCCGCGGGTGCAAAGCATACAATTGAAAAGGAACCCATGCCAGAAGCTGTCATCATCGATTGTCTCCGCACCGCCGTCGGCAAAGCCCCGCGCGGCGCTCTTCGCAACGCGCGGCCTGACGATCTCGCTGCTACCGTGATCCGCGCCCTGCTGTCGCGCTATCCCCAGGCCACTGAGGGCGCCGGCGTCGACGACGTCATTATCGGCTGCGCCATGCCCGAGGGCGAAGCCGGCAACAACATGGCGCGCCAATCCCTGCTGCGCGCCGGTCTGCCCGAATCCGTGCCGGGCATGACCATCAACCGCTTCTGCAGCTCGGGCCTGCAAGCCATCGCGCAAGCGGCCGACCGCATACGCAGCGGCGGCGCCGATATCCTGATCGCGGGCGGCGCCGAATCCATGAGCAAGACTCCGTTCGGCGGCCTCAAACCCGCGCCCAACCCCTGGTTCGTCGACCACTGGCCCGAAGTCTACATGAGTATGGGGCTCACCGCCGAGCGCGTGCAGCGCAAGTACTCGGTCTCCCGCGAAGACGCCGACGCGTTCGCTCTCCGCAGCCACCAAAACGCCGTCGCCGCGCAGCAACTGGGCAGGTTCGACGAGGAAATTGTGCCCGTCGAAGTCGAAACCGCTACGCCGGCCGGGTCGCAGAAGGCCGTTTTCCAGCGCGATGAAGGCCCGCGCGCCGATAGCACCATCGATGCCCTCGCGAAGTTGAAACCCGTCTTCCACGCCAGCGGCACGGTCACCGCCGGCAACGCTTCCCAGACCAGCGACGGCGCCGCCGCCGCGCTGATCATGTCCGATTCCAAGGCCCGCGAGCTGGGTCTGAAACCCAAAGCGCGCTTCGTCAGTTACGCCACCGCCGGCGTGGCGCCGGAGATCATGGGCATCGGCCCCGTCAAAGCGATACCCAAAGCGCTCGCCATGGCCGGTCTGACCCTCGCCGACATCGGCGTGATCGAATTGAACGAGGCTTTCGCGGTGCAGGCGCTGGCCGTCATCCGCGAAGCGGGCCTGGATATCGATCGGGTCAACGTCAACGGCGGGGCCGTCGCTCTGGGCCATCCGCTGGGATGCACCGGCGCCAAACTCACGGCCACCATCTTGCGCGAAATGGAGCGACGCCACTCCCGCTATGGCATGGTCACCATGTGCGTCGGCGGCGGACAAGGCGCCGCGGGGATCTTCGAATGCCTGTAGGACAGGCCTCCTGGCCTGTCCCCCGGAGGCGTAAGTGAGTCTTGCCATAAGAGGCGGTTCGTTTCTCATCGAAGAGCGCGTGGCCGCCGACATCTTCACGCCCGAAGATCTCAGCGAAGAACACCTGGCCATCGCGCGCACGGCCGACGAGTTCTGGGCGAAGGAAGTCGTGCCGGAACTGGAAGCCATCCAGCATCAGGAGCCCGGCGTCGCGGTGCGCGTGCTGCGCAAATCAGCGGAGCTGGGTCTCACGTCGATCGCCATCCCCGAAGCCTATGGCGGGCTCGCGCTCGATCTCGCCTCAGCCATGATCGCCGCCGAACACCTGGCGCGCGACGGCTCCTACGCCGCCTGGCACGGCGCCCACACCGGCATCGGCACGCTGCCGCTGGTCTTCTTCGGGACCGAAGAGCAGAAGCGCAAGTACCTGCCCAAACTCGCAACCGCCGAAATGGTGGCCGCCTATGCGCTCACCGAGCCGCACGCCGGCTCCGATGCCCTGGCTGCGCGCACTCGCGCCGATCTGAGCGCCGATGGAACTCACTACCTGCTCAACGGCCAGAAGATGTGGATCACCAACGGCGGCGCCGCCGATCTCTTCACCGTCTTCGCCAAGATCGGCGGTGAGCAGTTCACGGCGTTCCTTGTGGAGCGCGCTTTCGGCGGCGTGACCAGCGGCGCCGAAGAAAAGAAGATGGGCATCAAGGGCAGTTCCACTACGGCCGTCTACTTCGATAACGTGCGCGTGCCCGTGGAAAACCTTCTTGGCGAGATCGGGCGCGGGCACATTATCGCCTTCAACATCCTGAACATCGGCCGCCTCAAGCTAGGTCCGTTCGCTTGCGGCGGAGCGAAGAATGTGCTCGCAGTTTCGCTCAAATACGCCAAAGAGCGCAGGGCTTTCGGCTCTTCCATCGCGGATTTCGGAGCCATTCAACACAAGCTCGCGGAGATGGCCATCCGCACCTTCGCCGCCGAATCCATGGTGTGGCGCACCGTGGGTCTGATCGCGCCCGAGGAGTCGCTCAAGACCATCGAGGAGTACGCCGTCGAGTGCTCCATCGTCAAAGTTTACGCCTCCGAAGTTCTCGACTATGTAGTGGATGAAGGCGTGCAAATCTACGGCGGCTACGGCTACCACCAGGATTACGCCGTGGAGCGCGCCTACTGCGATTCGCGCATCAACCGCATCTTTGAAGGCACTAACGAGATCAATCGTCTGCTAATCGCGGGCATGCTGCTCAAGCGCGCCGCGCGCGGTCAACTGGCGTTGATGCAGGCCGTGCAGAAGCTTATGGGCGAGTTAGTGGGGCAGGCCCATGGCCTGTCAGAGGATGGCGAAGGCATCCTAGTCGCCAACGCCAAGAAGATCGGCCTGCTGGCGATGGGACTGGCTTACCAGAAATTCGCCGTGGACCTGGAAAAGCAGCAGGAGGTGCTCATGGGCATCTCGGACATCGTGATGGAGATCTACGCCATGGAATCGGTGCTGCTGCGCAACCGCAAGAACGGCGCCGGCGCCGAAATGTCCGCGGTGTTCCTGCGCGACGCCATGGCGCGCGTCGAGTTCAGCGCACGCGCGGTGCTGGCGGCTTGTTCCGAAGGCGATTCGCTGCGGACGAACATGGCCGTACTGCGCAGATTCGCGAAGTACGAGCCGGTCAACGCTGTCGAGTTGAGGCGGAAGATAGCGCACCGTCTGCTGGCGGCGGAGCGCTATCTGGCTTGAGTTCCACAGAGACAGGCTGGGAGGCCTGTCCTACGTCAGAACCGGTAGCGAATCGCCATCTGCACGATTCGCGGATTGCCTGCTGAGGAGATCACGCCAAAACTGGATGAGCCAAACGTCGTCCCTGGATTTCCAAAGTTCGTGTGGTTCAGGGAATTGAAGGCTTCAAAGCGCAGCTCCACCGATTGGCGCTCGGTAATGCGCGTGTTTTTGGCGAGGCTCAGATCGAGGTTGGCGAGACCGGGGCTCAGGGCAACGTCGCGGCTGGCATCGCCAGGCGTGTTGAGAGTTTGCACCTGGAAGGCCGTGGAGCTCAGGAAGTCGTTGCGGTTGACTTCGGGACTGATGCCGGTCTGAGGGTCGCCCACCAGGTTGGGGCGCAGCGTGCCTCCATTGAGGTTCAGGAACTTGTAACTCTGTCCGGTGGCGGGGTTCGTGCCGGTGCTTGCCAGCGTGACGTTGAGAGGCAAGCCGGTACGGAGTGTCAGGATGTTAGCGATATGCCAACCGCCCAGGATGGCGTTGGTCACGCGGTTCCAGTTAGAGCCAAAACGGCGGCCGCGGCCAACCGGCAATTCGTAGATATTCGACAACGTGAAGTTCTGGCGCGGGGTTTGCGCTTGCGGACCTTGTTCGGCATTGAAGTCATTGCCAATCTGCGGCGTGGTGTTAGCTCCCCACGCGCCGGCTTCATCGATAGCGCTCGCGAACGTGTATGAGGCCAGCGTGTACCAGTTAGTGGTCAGACGCTTCTCATACTTGAGCTGGAGTGAGTTATACCAGGATCGCGCAACCTGCGAGCCCACGGTGATGCCATCCCACTCCGGATACGGGCGGTTAGCCGCCACGCTGCCGTCGAGACCGAAGGGCACTTGATTGCCGGCGTTTTCCGCAAACTCGTCATAACCGCGATTGCCTACGTAGGCAATTTCAAGAGTCGACTTCAGCGGCAACTGGTATTGCATGGCCACGTTGAACTGATAGATACGCGCGGCATGGTAGTCAGGCTGGCGGGCAGTGAGCGAGATGATACTGGTGTTGTAAGTGCTAAAGAGATTGGACGGAACCGCTTGCGAGAGCAGCAATGGCGTCGGCCCGCTGCCAACCTGCTCCAAGGTGACGGGAATGAGTTGCGGAGGGTTAGCAGCCAGGTCCACATCCGAACCGGAGATATCCTCACCTGAGTAGAAGATGCCGAAACCGCCGCGCACGATCAGCTTGTTGGGAAGCGCCTGCCAGGCGGCGCCGATGCGGGGGCCGAAGTCTCTATGGTCCGGATTGACCAGATAATCGGTCGGGCCGGTACCGTGAACAAGCTGGCCGGTTTGAAAATCGAAATTGATATTCTCGTAGGGCGCCGCGCCGTAGAATGGAGTCTCGTATTCCCAACGTAAACCCAGGTTGAGAGTAAGCCTGGGAGCGACCTTCCAATCGTCCTGTACATAGACCGCGTAGGCTTTTTGCAGGACGTCTTCTACTTCCTGGTTATTCGCTTCGAAACTGTAAACCTGCCCGGTGAGCAAGTCGGCCAGCGCGTCGCCGGTGAAGTTGCCGTTGAAATCGTATTCGGGCACGGTGCGGTCTGAGTTGAGATTCGTGTTACTCTTCTGCCGAGTCTCAAAGCCGGTGCGAATGGTGTGCTGCCCGCGAATAATCGTGAGGTTGTCGAGCGCCTGATAGAGAGTGGGCTTCTGATATTGCGGCCGGAAGTTGCGCGTTCCCAGTTCATTATAATTGCTGGGATTGATGAGCGGCAAACCTCCGTTGCCGGCAAGAACGGCCTCCGCGGGAATTTGGAAACCGAACGCCGCGGCGCCCTCGCCGTTGGCCGAGGCTTGCGTGAAGTTGGCGTTGGTGCTGGTGAAGCCGAAGCGGACGGCGTTCACCACGGTCGGAGTAAAGATGTGAGTCCAGCTTCCGCCGTAGCTGGAGTTAGTGTTGAACTGGCCGCCCTGGTTGCCGACGCCATCGGCGATCCCGGGAAAAATGCCGTCATTGAAAATATCCTGGCGCAAATAGCTGAAGCGCAGGGACACGACGTCTTTGCCGCTGAGGTTATAGTCGCCTTTGACGTCGCCCTTGTGGTCGCGCTCAGTGCCGGCCGCCTGGATTCCGTAGTTATTGATGGTCTGGCCGCCGGCCGCTATCGTACCCGGAATATTCGCGGCGGGGTAAAGGGCCAGCAGCTTGGCGCCCAGGGGGTCGTAGAGCGAAACGGGAACCGTGTTATTCGGTATCGGAGTCTTGGTTCCGGGGAAGTAGATGGTGTGATAGAAGACGCCGTTCTGCTCAGCCGCGGTGGGCACGGTCTCGATGAAGGGGTTGCTGTAGTCTTCCCTGAAACCTTCGTAGTCCACAAAGAAGAAGATTTTATTCTTGCGAATGGGACCGCCGGTTGTGCCGCCGAACTGGTTCCAGCTGAGATTCGACTTCGCCGCCCCCATGAGATTGGAGGCCCATGCATTGGCCGCGAACTCGGCGTCGCGATTGTAATACCATGCCGAGCCGTGTACCGAGTTCGTTCCCGACTTGAGGACCACATTCACTACGGCGCCGGCGGAGCGTCCGAATTCCGCGGAGTAACTGTTAGTCTGCACTTTGAACTCGGCAATGGCGTCGGGCGACGGCGAGACCACCTGCGCGGAGAGAGACTGCGCGTTGTTAGTGCCCTGGTTATTGTCGACGCCGTCGAGGATAAAGTTATTCTGCGTCTGATAGTTACCGTTGGCGACGAACCAGCCGACGCCGCGCGTGGTGCTGTTATCGAGCGTGCTATCGGTCGCGCCGGGCACAAGCAAGGCGAGCTGCGTGTATCGCCGGGCGGCCAGCGGCAGGTCCACTGCCACGTTGCCTTGGATGACGGTGCCCAGAGAGCCTTGTTCCGACTGAACGATATTTGACGAAGCGGAAACTTCCACGGTGGAGCTTACGGACGCGACTTGCAATTCTACGCGCACCAGTTTGTTTTCGTTGACATCGAGTGAGAGATCGGTGACATGCGTTTTCTGGAAGCCGGGTTTCTGCACGTCGACCACGTAACTGCCGCGGGCCGCGGGTGAGAAAGTGGCGTAGCCGTCGGCATCGGTGGTGCGCGACAGTGAGACGCCGGTAGCGGTATTGGTCAACTGGACCACCGCCTCGCCAATTTTCGAGGCGCTCGTATCCACCACGAAGACCCGGATGGATCCGGAATCGGTCTGGCTCAGAACGGCGGAACAGACCGCCAGCAGTGCCGGCAATAAGCGCTTTTTCATTTGGAATTGTGCTCCTGCATGAAGCTTCGAAGATCTTCGTACTGGTCGGTGGCGATAAGGTTCACGCCCGCATCCAGAGCGGCTTTCCATCGCGCCTCGGCGCGCTCACGGGTGCCGAAGTTGTAGCCCGCGCCCCAGCCTTTGTTGTCTGCGGGGGCGAAACCATCGAGGGTGTAGAACCGGATCCAGTAGCCGAGGCGGTGGGCATGGTCCACCAGAGCGCGAAGCCGCGCGGCGCTTGCCGGGGTCCAATCGCCAGCCTTGGTCTGGCCGCCCTCTTCTACCTCATCCCAGGCGTTGTTCCACCAACGCCGGTAGTTGGTGGGCTTGCCGATGAGTAACTGGTCGGGCGGTAGAGTCGCGGCCAGGTGTTGACGTTCCTCGCGCGAGTTTGCGGTGATTTTGGCTGTCTGAGCCGAACCGAAGACGCGCAGGCGCACGCCTTTGGGAATCTCGCGGAAGAAGACCTGTTCCTGAATGTCGGCGTCCTCCGTCAGCACCAGAAGCGGCTTGGCGTCAAATGGCGCAAGCTGGTAGGGGTCGGACGTTTGCGGAGCGGTGGTGATCCAGTCTTGATACTCACCGAGCAGATTCCAGACCGCGCGCAGCAGCGTCGGGTCGAGAGACTTGAAATCGAAATGGAGGATAATGATCGGCCAATGCGCGCGATCGTTCTGCGCGAGCGCTTTTTCGACGATAGGGCGGACGTGTTCGAAGAAATGGTCGCGGAGAGTAGGCTCACTACCCGTGGTTTTGGGAGTGTGAGTGACCACGGGGCGTCCTTTCCCCGTAACAGGATCGGCAGCCCAAGCGATGTCTTGTTCAATGCCGATGGGAAAACCGCTTTTGAGAGCGCGATCGATGCGATCCGACCACTGCCCTTCGTAGGGATAGCAGTTATGGGCATCGAGGACAGGTTGGTTGTGATTCAGGAAGTCAAGAGCAGCCGGCGATTGGGCGCAAAGGAGTGACGCCAAACCAAGGAGGCACAACAGATTTTTCATCGTTTACATGAGTTTATAGACCCAAGATCACAATGAAATGACACTCATATGACTCTTCGAAGAATTCGGAAGGGATTTACCTGGGTTGACTTACTTGGGCAGGCGCGCGCAATGGCTCTCGAATACGGAGGCTGAGTCCAGTCGACGCGTAAATCAGGCAACGGGTAAGTCGATTTCGACGATCAATCCGCCCATAGGTGCGTTCGTCGCGCGGATTGTTCCTCGATGAACACCAACGGCGCGCTCGGCGATGGCGAGTCCCAACCCGGCCCCTTCGGCATCTCCATTGGCGATCCGCCGGAAGGGCAGGAAAATTTCGGACAGCATAGTCTCCGGCACTCCCGGTCCGTGGTCGCGCACGCGAAGCGACACCCGCGAATTGTGGAGTTGAAGTAGAATTTCGACGGCTGTCCCTTCGGCGGTGTGACGGATGGCGTTCCGCGCGACATTCTCTATGGCGCTTCGTAGAAGCTCTTCAAACCCGTTGACCATGCACGGCTCGACATGTTCGATCACGACGCTGCGATGGCTGGCGCGCGCTTCGAAATCGGCGTCATTGGCGACTTCCTGAACCAGGTTTGCCAGGTCGAACGGCGCGGGAGCGCCCCTATCCACGCCGCTATCGATCCGTGTCAGCGCCAGCAATTGACCGATCAGCGCATCCAGCCGGTGCGCTTCCAGCCCGATCCGCTCAAGATTTTCCGCGGTTTCCGCGGGGGAGCCTTGTTTAACCAGGCCCAGCGCGACGATGAGACGCGACAGCGGAGAACGCAATTCGTGCGAGACGTCGCCCAGGAATCGGCGTTGTCCGGTAATCAAGGCTTCGATCCGCTCGGCCATCCGATCGAAGTTACGAGCCAGGTCGGCGATCTCATCCCGGCGGTTCTTCAGCGACGGATCGACGCGCGTTTCGATCCGCCCTTCAGCAATACTCGCCGCCGCCTCACCCAACTGATTCAGCGGCTTCGTCAGATAGCGGATGACCAGGTAGCAGAAGATTCCGCCGGCGATCGTGAAGAGCAGGAGATCGTGGAACGCCAGTCTCACCACGGGTCGGTATCCCAGGCCCTCATGCAAGACGAAGGCGGTGAAGATTACCGCGACGCCGAAAAGCGTGAGCCAGAACCACAGGAAGATGGTGAAAAACAGCCGCCTCACCGCGCCCCCGGCTTCGCCGGCGAGGCGTACAGGTAACCGGCTCCGCGAACTCCCTTGATTCGCTCGCCGCCATCCTGCAGCGGGCCGAGCTTCCGCCGCAGATTGCAGGCATGCGTGTCGATGCTGCGGTCGAACGGTGAGAATTCGCGTCCGAGGACGCTGCGAACCAGATCTTCCCGGCTGACGATGCTTCCGGCGACGCGCATCAACGCGGCGAGCAGATCGAATTCGACGGTGGTGAGGTCGACCGGCGCTCCGCCTCGCCGTACCGAGCGAGTGCCTCCATCGAGCTCGATATCTCCGAGGGCAATCGCCGCGAAGGCCGGCCGATGCGGCGCGGATCGCCGCAAGATCGCGCGGATTCGCGCCACCAGCTCGGCGGGATCGAATGGCTTTGGCAGATAATCGTCCGCGCCCATTTCAAGGCCCCGAATGCGGTCGTGCGTATCGCCGCGCGCCGTCAGCATCAGCACCGGCGTGCGCGACCGCTGCCGGATACGGCGCAGCACCTCGAAGCCGTCCATGTCCGGCATCATTACGTCGAGCATGATCAGCGAATAATCTTCCGCGAGGGCCCGTTCGACGCCGACCGTGCCGTTTGGAGCCCAGCTGGTGGCGAATCCCTCGCGCGCCAGGAAGCGCGTCACCAGCTGGCAGAGCCCGGCGTCATCGTCGACCACCAACACGCGTTCCATGGGAACAGTAAACGCCTCTATTTTAAGACTCGCGGCCCCGTTGCACCGTCAAGATCCGTCAAGAGCTTAAGCTTAACGGTTCTTGACAAAGCTTGGCATTTCTAAACCGCCGCCGATAGCGAATGCACCGTATATTCGATGCATGAAAAAAATCTTCGCTATCGCAGCAATGCTTGGCTTGTCGCTGCATGACGGCCATTGCCAGGACCTCGCAAACGCTCCAGCTTTTGAGGTAGCATCGATCACGCCGTGCCCGCCGGGGACTCCCGAACCCGTGGAGGAACACATGGGCACGGTGCACTTTACGCAGCCGGGAGGAAGATTCTATGCGAAGGCGACCAGTTTGAAATTCCTGCTGGAGTGGGCCTACGGAATCTTGCCTGCACAGCACTCGGAAGGCCCGTCATGGATGGAAAACGATCGTTATGACATCGTCGCCAAAGCCGAGGGGAACGTGACGGACGCGCAGATGATGTTGATGACGCGGGCGCTGCTGGCCCAGCGCTTCCATTTGAAATTTCATCGCGAGACCAAGGAAATCCCCGTCTTCGTCATCTCTCTTGGGAAGACTGCTCCGAAGCTCTTTCCTCCGAAAGAGGACGAAACGCATTCTATCCACGTCGAGCCAAAGATGGGTCCGGATCAAAAAATTGCGTCTTGGCACTTGGTCGCTACACGATTCTCGTTGGCGCAATTGAGCGAGACATTCTCACGACATCTCGATAGTGTAATTGTGAACCGGACCGGCATGGCAGGAAATTTCGATTTCACATTGGACCTGACGCCAGATGAGAATCAGCCAAATCCCCTGGACCCGTCGATCCTCATTGCGGCGATGCGCGATCAACTGGGCCTGACATTGAAATCGCAAAAGGAGCCAGTGGACTTCCTGGTGATCGATAGCGCGGAGAAGGTAGCGGCCGGGAACTAATCCAACGGGTCCGGATCTTCCACGACGGCTGAGTCCGGACCGCCCCGCTGCGTTTCGCGTTGGAAGAGCGCCAAGATTGCGAATCTCGCCGGCGCCGCCCAATCGGAAATGACTCGCCGCCATGCTAGTATTTCCTCTAATGATTACGCGACCCAACCGACTGCTCGGGATCCTGGCGTCTTTACTCTTAGCCGGTCCCGTCAATGGACAAACCAAGCGGCAGCCCTTCAGCGTAGTGGAGGCCACGATTCCGGAAATGCAAGCGGCGCTGCAGAGCAAGCGCACGACCTCCCGGGAACTGGTGACGCAATACCTGACCCGGATCGCAACTTACGACCGGACGCTGCATTCGCTGGTCACGGTAAACCCTCAGGCGCTCGCGGAAGCCGACGAACGGGACCGGGAACGCGCAGCCGGCAAAGTGCGCGGCCCTTTGCACGGCATCCCCGTCGCGTTGAAGGACAACATCCAGACGACCGACATGCCGACCACCGGCGGCGCGCTCGCCTTCGCGGACCTGATCCCGCCGTATGAAGCGACGCTCACCCGGAACCTGCGCGAAGCCGGGGCCATCATCATTGCGAAGACCACTTTGATCGAACTGGCTAACTGGGTGGCAGGCGCGCCCACAGCGATGTCGGCTTACAACGCGGTTGTGGGTTTCGGATTCAATCCTTACGACCCGCGGCGCGACCCCCGCGTCAGCAGCGATGGCCGCGCGGTGCTCAGCCCCGGCGGCTCGAGTTCCGGCGCGGGGACCGCCGCCAGTTTATGGGCCGCGAACGTGGGAAGCGACACTGGGGGATCGATTACGCAGCCGTCGAACCAGGCAATGCTGGTGGGTGTTCGGCCGACGCTCGGAAGGATCAGCCGCTACGGCGTAATCCCGATCACAGCCGACCATGATACGGCGGGACCCATGACCCGATCGGTAACGGACGCGGCGATTCTGTTGGGCGTCCTCGAGAGCGCGGCGCCCGACCCTAACGACGCCGCAACGAAGGTCTGCACCCCGCCGGCCAATCGGGACTACACGAAGTTTCTGCAGCGGGACAGCCTGCACGGCGCGCGCATCGGGATTCCACGCGTCTTTTATTACGACCGCGTAAGTCCGCCTGGCGAGGAGCGGCCGCGCGGAGGTCTGAACGCCGAGCAGCAGAAAGTGATGGCCGAGGCGATTGAGGCATTGAAGCAGCAGGGAGCGGTGATTGTCGATCCGGTGGAGATTCCCAGCTTCGTCGACAAGGATCCGAAGAAGAACTTTATGCTGTGGCCGTACTGTTCGGGGGCGGAGCAAGCCAAGGGTAAGGACGAAGGCTGCTCGGTGAACTTCAAATACGGCATGAAGCGGGATTTTAATGCCTGGCTGGCAAGTCTGGGACCGGCGGCTCCAGTTAAGACGTTGACGGAGCTGCGCGAGTGGAATGTGGCGCACGCCAAAGCGGGCGCGATCAGGTATGGACAATCGAGGCTGGATATTTCCGACGAGATGGACCTGGAAGCAGACCGCGCCCGCAACGAGGCAGACGTGCGGAAGGATCAATTGCTGAGCCGGACGAATGGGATCGACGGGGTGCTGCAAGCTTATCACCTGGACGCGATTCTGACGCCCGGAGCGAACGGGGCGGACCTGGCCGCCAGGGCCGGATATCCGCTCATCGTGGTTCCGTTCGGGATGGTCCCGAACTCACCGCCGAACGGGCCGGCCGGCGGCGCGACGCAGCGACAAGGGACGTTTCCCGCAGGCTTTAACCCCAAGCCCGCGCCATTCGGAGTGGGCTTCACCGGAACCGCCTGCAGCGAGCCGCGCTTACTGGGAATCGCCTACGCTTTCGAGCAGGCGACCAAACGCCGCGTGCCGCCAGCTTTCGCTCCGTAGCGCTGGCGAAGATGGCGCAGCGGCAATAGAACTGCGGGCTGGTTGTCAGTCGAAGGGCACGGAAAGTCGGCAGAATCCAATAGCTCTCCGCGCTACCTTGCCCGATGGGCAAGCTAACGGCGTCGTATTTCGTCGGCTTGTCGATCCACGAGCACCTGCCGGATTGGCGGCGCTCAGCTCACGGTGAGCCGGATGCGCGCAGCATTTCACCGAGCTGCTCGCGCCGGCCGTGGGCGTGAAGTCTACGCGGGCGGCAAGCCCAGCAAGGATGCGGGGGCTGAAAATCGGATCACCAATTCGGGACGCTCTAAACAGCGCCGGCCGATTGGAGTTTACCGTCAGCATGAACATTGACCTCTACGGGCGAGGTCCGTTCAATCGTCTCTTTCGCCTTGGCCACTTCGTCCGCGGTTCCGTGCGCAATCAGCAGGAACTTGTCCGCCTTCAGCGCTACCTCATAGCGGAGAATGCTGTCCTTGGGAATACCGATGCTGTACAGGCCGGCGCCGATCGCGCTCAGCCCACCCACGACGGCCGCTCCTTCCAAGGCCGCGACGATCCAGGCGGCAACGGGGCCCGCTACCAGCACCGGCCCAACACCCGGCACCACAAAAAACGCGGCGCCGAACAGCAGGCCCCAGACGCCGCCCCAAAAGGCGCCCATTTTTCCCCAATACTTCATGCGGTCGCCGGCGTTGTAATACCCGACGACGTTCTCTTCCGTGTGATAGTCCTTGCCGACAATGGACAGCTTCGTCATGTCGAAACCGGTCCTCTTGAGCTGATCCACGGCCTGCTCAGCCTGAACATGGTCGTTGTACACGGCTACGATTGCGTTCTCGTTCGTCATGCGATCCTCCTCGATTCTAAGAGTCGCATACTTGGACCAATGTTGGTGCTCAAAACTGAAGCTTCGCATAAGCCCGAACCCGCTGGCCGGCTCCGACCGCAAGCCGGAGTGGGCGCATTTCACCCACTGCTCACTCCGGCTGAGGGCTTGACGGCTGCGAGGGCGTCCCGCAGGCAAAGGAGCGCTATGCACGCCCGATATCGCGTCCGGGCAAGGGGTCGCAGCGATGGCCACAGTTCATAAGGAAGAGCGAAGTTGTATCTAAGGCAGCGCGAAAACGTATAATGCCTGGCCGCTCTGCGGGATCTTGATATCCGGCGCGATCGCTGCCGGCACATTGCGGGGGCTGCCGCCGCCCAGTCCGGTCATCACCGCGATGTACTGCTTTCCGTCGACGCTGTAAGTCACCGGGAAGCCCTGCACCGATGTGCCGAGGCGCGTCTCCCACAACATCTGCCCGGTCCTCACGTCCAGAATATGGACGCCGCGATTGATGTCACCGACCAGCACCCAGCCGCCCGCAGTGGATAACGCGGCCGTAAGGAATGGCGCATGTTGTTCGTATTTCCACAGCTCGTTCAGGGTCCTCACGTCGTACGCGGCAAGCTTGCCGATGTTACCGTTGGTGTCCGGCATCGGCACGAATTTGCGGTCCCCGCCTCCTCCGCCATTACCGTTGAAATCGACCTCGCGCGCGGTAAATTCCATGCACGACTGGCTGAGCGGCACGATCAGCAGCCCGGTCGGCGGATTGTAGCTCATCGCTTGCCAATTCTTCCCACCTTCCGTGCTCGGGCAGACTTTGATCGGCTTGTTGAGCTGCATCTCGAGGATGTCCGTGCGATACCGCGGCGCGCCGGTCTTAGGATCGATGCGCTCCCACACCGTCTGCTTGACCATTTCTTTGCTGCCGAGGTACTGTCCGGTCCTGCGATCCAGCTTCCAGAGGATGCCCGCCTTGCCGGCGCTGAACGACAGTTTTTGATCGCCGATATCAATGAGCACGCGCTCGAAGACTTCGTCGAGGTCGAACGATTCACCCGGCGCATGCTGGAAATACCATGCCAGCCTGCCGGTTTCCGGATTCAGGGCAATGGTCGAGTTCGCAAAAAGCGTCTTATCGAACGGCGTTAGCTTACGGCTGAGAAAATTCCACGGCTTCGATTGCGCAACGCCCCAGTAAGTGAGGTTGAGATCGGGATCGTAGCTGCCCGCCAGCCATGTCTCTGTCCCCGCGCGATTGTTCATCGGCAGGCTGCCCCAGGTTTCGCTGCCAGGCTGCCCTTCGCGCGGAATCGTATAGAACCGCCACACGCGCTGCCCGCTGTGGATGTCGAATGCGGAAATGTAACAGCCCTCGCCGTCAAAGCGCGCGCAGCCGGTTAGCCCCATTAGCACTTTGTCGCCAATGACGATGTCGCCGCTGGTGGAGACATGTGGTTTGTCGGATGCGGGCGTGTCCCAGAGAATCTGCCCGTTGCGGGCATTGATCGCCACCATGTGCGCATCGCTGGTCGGCAGCAGCACCTTGTCTTCGGCGATGGCGATACTGCGAATTCCCCCGTAGCCCGGGGCCTGATCCGGACCAACGCGTGTTTCCCAAATCAAGTCACCCGTCTTCGCATCGATCGCCTGGACGATGTTACTCGGGCTCGCAAGATAGATCACGCCATTGTGCACGATCGGCGTGGTCTGGTTCGCCCCCGAGTCGTTCATTGCCCAAGTCCATTTCAGCTGCAGGTTCTTTACGTTTTCCCGGGTGATCTGATTGAGAGGGCTGTAGCTATATCTCTGATAGTTGCGCCCGAAAATGAGCCAATCCTCGGGAGGCGGGTTCTTGAGCATCTCAGGCGTCACAGGGACATAGCTCTTGACCTCGCCCGGAACACTGACGCCGCGGTTCGTCGAGGCGGCGCCTCCGCCTTGTCCGGCCGTCGATCCCGCACCGAGCACGATCGAGCCAACGCCGCCGCGACCAGAGCCTTGAGCAGCCGGAGCCGTCTGTGCCGCGCGGCCAATGGCAACCGCGCCGATTGGAGTGGTAGCGCCCGGAGTCAGCGCCTGATGGCCAGTCTGAGCGCCGTTGCGCTGCAGGATGTATGCGGTTGCGTTCAACGCCGCCAGCTCGCCGAGCGATCCCGGATTGGCGGGCGGCATAGTCTGGAGAATTTCGCCAAAAAGCTCGCTCACCATCTTGGGTCCCCACTTGAGCATGAAGGTGCCCCCGGCGAGCGATGGGGCGTCGCCCGATCCTTCAAAGTTGACGCCGTGACAACCGGCGCAATTCCGATTGTAGATGGCGCGTCCCGACTGAGCCTGTGCGTCAGTCAAGGCCCCGATGGGCTGCCGCGGCGCTTCCTGCGCGGCAACTGCGGCAGGCGCCGCCATGCTTAGGACAACGGAAACAGACCATCGAAACAGGAGTACGAAGCGGTCAGTGACGAATCTCATATTGTCGACGCTCCAAGAACTGACATACGGCGCAGCGCTCGACATTCGCAGCGCCGCCGAATACTGCTCTACCGGATTCGGCCAAGTCCTGTCCGATACTCTCGCTTCCGTGTGCACGGGCCAGTTCACTGTCGACGAAACCAAGGATGCGGCCTTCCGTTTTGCAGAGGGTCTGCATCACCCAAAGTTAGCGCGCGATTCATATGAAGGCAACCCGACCCACGGCGAGCCGGATGCGGACGCATCTCACCGAATACCGTGGATTAAGGCGGCCGGAGTGACGGCGCGCTTCATAATATGCGCGAAGCGGGCGGCGGCCTCCGACGACGTGGAGCGACGACGTGGAGCGACGACGTGGAGCGACGACGGGGGACCGTGAAGGTTAAGCGTAGTCGCCCATGAGGGCCGCGGACGCTATGCGGTTGAGGTTGCGGTGGCTGGCAGAGAATCGAGACTCCTGTCGTTCCCTGAACGATTACTGCGGACGCCGGAACAGGCCCCCGTAGACCGCTTTCGCCAGGATGTGACCCTGAATCGCTTTCATCACGTTGGCGCGCGTTTCGAAAGCGTCGGCCGATGGTTTCACGTCCAGCTTAATGTCCAGGGCGTAGAGCTCAAACACGTAGTGGTGGAACGGGCCGTTCGCGGCAGCCCCCGGACCGCGGTACATGGGTCCTGTGGCGCTGATCTGATAACTTCCGTCGGCCAATTGCGATCCCTTGGGTACGCCTTCGGGCAAGCCGGCCGCGGTCGCCGGAATGTTCCAAAGAACCCAGTGCGCCTGATCGTCAGTTGTCTTGTTGCGGGCGAGATCCATGTCGTGCATGTTGAGGAAGAAACTCTGCGTGCCGGTGGGCACGTTGGCCCAGCTCATCGCCGGCGAGGTACCCTCGCCAACGGCAACGCCGGGAGCGGCCTGACTGAACTTAACGGGAATCTGGCCGCCGTCGGGAAACCCCGGAATGGTCAAAGTCATAGCTGGCGGCGCAGCTCCACCTCTAGGCTGACCTCCGCGGCCTGCATCTTGAGCAGATAGCAGGAAAGCTACGGAAACAAGGCTTGTGGAAACCAAGAACACTCGCATGGGTATATCCTAACGTGGAAATGGAAAACCGGGGCTTGGGGCCGTTGCCGTTATCGGACAACCTCTGACCCTTGGCTCCCGCTATTGTCGCCATACAAGCGATATCATCCAGACTTCCATAACGCGCGCCGGTCGTTCCCGCTCTCGGGCTGCAAATTTCCCACTCAGCTTCGGCCTGAGAGCCAGCATGTGCAATTTCGCACCCCGGTTTACAATGTTGCCAATACTCCGCACTTTGCGAATCCCGGTTCAGCTTTCAGCAGAGCGGTATTCAACCCGACCAGCGCGTAGTCGAGTTAGCTCTGCGGATCGATTTCCAAGCGTCCGGCGCCTGCGAGATAATAGGTGTAGAACATATGCAGACACGGCGGTCATTTATCGCCGCGGGCGCAGCCGGTCTTCCGGCAATCGCCCAGCTAGCTCATGCGCAAAACCGGGCGCAACCCCAGGCATTAAGTGCCGCACAGGATGCCTTCCTCGAAGATATCTCCCACCGTTCCTTTCAGTTCTTCTGGGAACAGTCGGATCCGCACACCGGCGTCACTCGGGATAAGACCGGGCTGGACGGCGCTCTGGTCGAGGGTAGTGCGCGCGACGTCGGCAGCACCGGTGCGACAGGTTTCGGCCTCACCGCGCTTTGCATTGGCGCGGAGCGCGGCTGGATCTCGCGCGACAAGGCCCGCGAGCGGGTGCTCAACACGCTGCGCTTCTATGCGGATCAGGCTAAGGACGAGCATGGCTGGTTTTATCACTTCATTAATGTAATCACCGGTGAGCGCAACGGGACCAGCGAAGTGTCCGTCAGTGACGACACCTGGCTATTCGCCGGAGCCCTCACTGCCAGACAATACTTCCATGAAGATCCGGAAATCGCCCGCCTGACAATGAAGATCTACCAGCGCGTAGACTACGATTGGATCCGCAATGGCGACCCCTATCTGATGTCTCACGGCTATCGTCCCGAGACCGGGCTCCTTGCCGCACGTTATGAGAAGTACTGTCAGCTGGCACTAATGTACCTGGTGGGCATCGGCGCTCCGTCGCGTCCTCTGCCGCCGGAGTCGTGGTACGCATGGGAGCGGAATCCCAATAGCTACGCGGGTTACAACTATATCGGCGTTTCGCTGCTTTGGACCTACCAATATCCATTTGCCTGGGCAGACTTCAGAGACCGCCGCGAGGCGCGCGGCTCCCATGCCGATTGGTGGGGCAACGCGATTACGGCAACGCGCGCGCACCGTCAGTTCTGCATCGACCTCAAAAAGGAATTTCCGGCTTATTCTGAAAACGTATGGGGAATCACCAGTTCCACCAGTGAGCACGGTTATACTGCTTGGGGCGGACCGCCGGCCACTAAGAACATCGATGGCTCGGTAGTGCCGTGCGCTCCCGCTGGATCCTTGATGCTAACTCCGGATATCGCCCTGCCCGCGCTGCAAGCTATGAAGAAGCAGTATGGCGATAGGATCTACGGCCGGTATGGCTTTACGGACGCCTTCAATCCCAACAATGGATGGGTCGCGCCCAATGTGATCGGCATCGATGTTGGGATCACGTTGCTCAGCGCCGAGAACCTGCGTAGCGGATTTGTGTGGAAATGGTTTATGAAAAATCCGGAGATCCAGCGCGCCATGGATTTGGCAGGGCTGGTGAAGAAGTAGGCGCAACGCCGGCCATGTCGATGACTCCGCGGCTATAGAAAGCGATACCCGGATTTAAGTTCGCAGCGATAGACCTTAGTCTGATCTTTGTTCACGACGACCTGGCAATTCGCCCAGCTCAGGGAGAGCGAAGGACCCAGAGGGAAGACAATTACGGTTCCATCCAGCTCGGCCTGGATGCTCACGCCCGCTGCCGCGGCGGGCAAAGTAAAGGTCAAGGCGCGGTCGAAGATCACTGGGTAGGATTGAAGCAGAACGTCACTGACCATCCGCTTAAAGACTTCCGCCTCCAATAAAAACGTGGCTGTGTCGGACCAGTCCAGAGCCGTGACCCGGAAAGTCTGGCTGTCACTCGAAAGACTATCCTCGATCCTTGTAAAAGGGCACGGTCCGGCGATACAGGAAGCGCGTGCGTTGTGAAACTCATTGCCGGCGCCGGCATCTATCGCCGCCGCGCCCGTCGCGGCTGTCCATTGCCCGTCCGGCGAGCAGGGACCGTGTCCCTGGCAGGGCAGGTTGCCTGTATTCACCACTTGTAGAGTTTTCACCGCGCTTCCTATGTTTACCTTAGTGGTGGCGCTAATGAAATACTTGGCAACCACGTGGGCAAGGGCGGCCTCGGATCCCTGGTCCGCGGCGGCACGAGCCCGAGGAGTCAAGTGTGCGATGTATAACTTATCACCGTCGACGTTATGCAGGTCGAGAGGCAGATAGTCGGGATGGCGGAACTGGAGAGTGATCGGTTGGCTCAACGGCAAGGGACGCCGCATTACGACATTGAAGGATCCTGAGGCGTCGGATCGAACGACGCTTACCTGGGGGCCAACTACGGTAACTTCTACATCCGCGATTGGCAGTTCCTTAGTGGCATCGGGCGCGCTAGTGACCACGGCCCCGCGAATAGTGAGGGGAATCCGGGTGATGAAATGCGCTATCAGTACGATAGCCAACACTGCGACGCCGATGGCCACGCCCGATTCGATAGTGCTCTTGCCGCTCACGGCCATATCTTACGACGCGCCCCAGCGGGAGAATGGTCTCAGGCGAGAGATCTTCATGCAATGTGTGCTTTGACCCACATATCCCATGTTCGGACGATTTACAATAGTGAGGGGCTTATAGCAGATGGGATCATCCAGCGTCTGGCCAAGAGAAAGCGGGTGCGCCGGCAGATGGTTTCGCGCCGCAATCTGCTGAAGCAGACGGTCCTGGCGCACGGCTTGAGTCTGGTTTCCGGACTTCGCGCGTCGCAGGCGAAAGTCCCCTTTTCGGACGAGGAAGAGGCGTTCCTTGACGAACTGGAGCGTGCTACCTATCTCTATTTTTGGGAGCAGGCGAGCCCCCAAACCGGACTGGTAAAGGACCGGTGCAACGTGCGCGTGGCCGACCGTGGGATCGTCGCCAGCATTGCAGCTACCGGTTTCGGGTTGACCGCTCTCTGCATAGCGGAAAACCGCGGCTATCTCAGTTACCCGCAAGCGCGAGACCGCGCTCTGACAGCGCTTCGTTTCCTATGGAAAAAGCTGCCCAACCATAGGGGCTTTTTCTATCACTTCGCGCACGTGGATACCGGGGAGCGGCAGTGGGATTCGGAAGTTTCTTCGGTGGATACAGCCATTCTGCTGTGCGGCGTGCTCACCTGCAGCCGGCACTTTCGCGTGGAAGAGATCGGCGATCTGGCCTATGCCATCTTCAACCGCGTAGACTGGAGCTGGCTATCCGAGGACACTTCGCTGCTGGCCCATGGATGGATGCCCGAACTCGGCTTCCTGCCTTATCGCTGGGATGGCTACAGCGAACTGATGATGATGTACCTTTTGGGCCTGGGGTCATCTTCCCATCCTTTGCCGCCGGAAGCCTGGAACAGTTGGAAGCGCACCGTCTTCGAATACGACGGGATGCGTTACATTGGCGCATTCGCACCCCTGTTTATCCACCAGTACTCACAGGCGTGGTTCGATTTCCGGAACAAGCGCGACCATTACGCCGATTATTTTCAAAACTCTGTTACCGCTACCGCCGTCCACCGGCGCTTCTGCCTTGATCTGGCGAAGCAGTTTCCGGATTACAGCGAGGATTTGTGGGGCATCAGCGCCTCGGATTCCCAGCATGGGTACGTGGCTTGGGGCGGTCCTCCTGCGATTGGTCCCATCGATGGGACAGTCGTCCCTAGCGCTTCCGCCGGCTCGCTGCCGTTTCTTCCGTCGGAGTGCATGCGCGTGCTGCGGGCTATGAAGAGCCGCTATGGCGACCGAACGTGGTCCCGCTACGGCCTGGTGAATGCGTTCAACCCACTCAAGAAATGGTATGACAGCGATGTAGTCGGAATCGATACAGGCATCACCATGGTGATGGTGGAGAATGCCCGCACCGGGTTCGTCTGGAATACCTTCATGAAAAGTCCCGAGGCTCAGCGCGGGATGGAGCGGGCCGGCTTCGAAGCTTACACGCCCTAGCCTAAGACAAGTTAGCCCCAGGGCGCACTTAGCGCGTAAGAATTTCACTTTCATCAGGGGCCGCCACTGTCTTTTCATGGCCGTTTCCAAACGGCATTCCGTGTGCATGAGTACTCCGCGCCAGTAGTTAGTTAGTTTTGTTCCCCAGGACACATGTGAAGCCTTCATCATCAAATCTGTGGGCAAGCTGGCATGAGCGCATGCGTGCGCTCCATCACGTACCCTCTCTGGTCAAAATTGTCTGGCAATCCGGTCCGCCAGTGGTCTGCGGCGTATTCTCCGCCCGCCTGGTGAGTGCACTGATTCCACTGGCCATGCTGACGGTTTCCAAGAGCATTCTGGATGCGGTGCAGGCTCATTTTGCGGGAAAACCGTTGGTCCCGTACTTCTGGTGGCTGGTAGGCGCGGAGTTCGCGCTGGCGGCGCTGGGCGCCATCGCCGGACGGACCATCGGATACTTCGATTCGCTGCTCGCCGATCGTTTCACTCTTCACGTCAGCCTGATGGTGATGAAACACGCATCGCGGCTGGACCTGGCTTCATACGAAGACCCTCTCTTCCACGACAAATTGGACCGGGCGCGAGTGCAGGCGACAGATCGAATTGCGATGATCCAGGCGATCGGTTCGGTGGGACAGCAACTGATAGCCGCGATAAGCCTCGCGCTTGGAATTCTTTGGTTCTCGCCGTGGCTTCTGGTAGTGCTGGTGGTGGCGGTAGTGCCGGCATTTCTGGGCGAGAGCCATTTCGCTTTTCTGGGATACGCGCAAAACATCCGGCAGACGCCGGACCGGCGCAGGCTCGACTACCTTCGGTTGCTGGGCGCGAGCAAAGAATCGGCCAAGGAGCTGCGGCTTTTCGCGTTGAGCGATTTCCTTTCGGGCGAATACGCGCGCATCTCGCGGCGAATCTATGAACAGGACGTAAGCCTGGCGCGCCGCCGGTTATGGGCAGGGGCTGCGCTATCGCTGGTCAGCACGGCAGGCTACTATGGCGCCTACGCGTATGTGATCTACCGCACGGTGACAGGCGAGCTGACGTGGGGTTCCCTGCAATTCCTCGCGGGAGCCATTGCCGGCGCCAGCAGCAACATCCAAAACGTATTTTCCACCTTCTCAAGCATTGCCGATCAGGCGCTGTTTCTCACCGACCTGGTAGAGTTCCTGCAGGTGGGTCCGAAGATTAGCTCCAAGCCGGACGCGCTGCCCGCACCGCGCCCCATCCGGAGCGGTTTCGTCTTCGAAGACGTGTCGTTTTCCTATCCGCGCAGCCGCCGCCGTATCCTGGACCGCCTGGACTTCCGGTTGGAGCCGGGAGAGAGCGTCGCGCTCATCGGCGAGAACGGAGAGGGCAAGACCACGCTGGTGAAGTTACTGACAAGGCTGTATGACCCCACCGCCGGACGGATTCTGCTGGATGGTGTTGATCTGCGCGATTACAGCATCGAAGATCTGCACAGCCAGATCGGCGTCATCTTTCAGGACTTCATGCGCTATGAGATGACCGCTCGCGAAAACATTGCGGTGGGGCGCATCGATCTGGTGGAGGATGCCGCGGTGTATGAGGCGGCGCATAAAAGTATGGCCGACGCAGTGGTCGGCAAATTGCCAAAAGGTTATGAGCAGCTGCTCGGCCTGCGGTTCGAAGGCGGGGTGGATCTTTCCGGTGGTGAGTGGCAGAAGATGGCGCTGGCGCGAGCCTATTTCCGCGATGCCCAGGTGGTGATTCTCGATGAGCCCACCGCCAGCCTGGATGCGCGCTCCGAATATGAGGTATTCGAGCGCTTCGCCGAACTCACCGAGGACAAGACAGCTCTACTGATCTCTCACCGTTTCTCCACGGTGCGGATGGCCAATCGGATTGTGGTGCTGGAAGGCGGCAGAGTCGCCGAACAGGGTAGTCACGAAAAGTTGCTTTCGCAGGGAGGCCGTTATGCGGCCATGTTTGAACTTCAGGCTTCGAGCTATCGATGATAAACCAACCCATTTCTATCAACGACTCGCCGCAGGAGGATCTACATCCCGACGTGCGGCCATGGCATGAAGCGGGGGCGGCGCTAGGCCGCCAGCAGGGGATTACCAAACCGCGCGGCGCCAGGAGACTACCCCGGACGGACCGCCGCCGCCGGGTGGGGGAACTACTTGCCCGAGCCGCCGCCGAGCCTCACCCGGAGAACGCGGCCTGGGTACTCGACAATTTCCGTTTGATTTTCACGGCGGAAAAAAGCAGTCGCGATTTCTCCCTGGGGCTGAAAGGGTTTCGCACGGTCACCGATCCTTCCGGGGCCGAGATGCCGCGCGTCTGCCTGGTGGCTCGGAGCTACCTGCAGGCCGGCGGTTACGGCTTCCAGGAGATGGAGCTCGCAGCGTTTCTGGAGGGATATCAGGAACAGGCCGGGCTCGATATGAATGAAGTCTGGGCGCTGCGACCAGCGCTGCAATTAGAGTTGCTCGACCGCCTGACCGAGGCGGAATCAATCCAGTGGCCGGTCCTGCTGACCAGCTTGAAGAGGCTCGATGAGGCGGTTTGGAGGGAATTCTTCGAGTCGGTGAGCCTGGTGCACCGCGTGCTGGCCAGCGACCCGGCCGGCGCCTATTCGGGCATGGATTTCGATAGCCGCAGCCGCTACCGCGCGGAGCTCGCCGACTTGGCCAAGCATGGCGCCTGTTCAGAAATGGAAACGGCGCAAGCGGCCATCTCGCTCTGTGAGCAGGCGGGCTCGGCATCGGACGGCTCACGGGCGGCGGTGCGCCGCACTCATGTGGGGTTCTACCTGGTGGATCGGGGGCGTACGCAACTCGAGGCGGCGACTGGCTATCGGCCACCGCTGCGGACCCGCATTCCACGGTTCATCCTGCGCCATCCGACCGAATTCTATTTGACCGCCATCGAGCTGATCACTCTCGGCATTGTATTCGGGATCTTGTACAAGTTGGGGTCCATCACTCCGGCCTACGCCGGGTTGCTATTGGTGGCGCTGCCGGCGACCCAGGCAGCCATGGATTTCGTCCGCAACCTGACCACTTTTCTAGTACCGCCGCGAGCGCTTCCGAAACTCGATTTTTCCGAAGGCATTCCCGATGACTGCGTGACCATGGTCGCGGTTCCCACGCTGTTGTTGAACGAAGCGCAAGTCCATGACTTAGTCCTCGACCTGGAGATTCGATTTCTAGCCAACCGGAACCGGAATCTTCTTTTCGCCCTCTTGACGGATCCGCCGGATTCCGACCGCCCCGGGGACCAGCACGATGCACTGGTGGAATTGTGCACCCGTCTGATCGAAGGACTGAATGTACGGTACCGTTCGGAAGGCCGCTCACCCTTCTACATGCTTCACCGCCACCGGACTTACAACCAGGCGGAAGGCCGCTGGATGGGCTGGGAGCGCAAGCGGGGCAAGCTGCTCGACCTGAACCAACTGCTGCGCGGGACCTTCGATGCATTTCCGGTGAAGGTGGGCAACCTATCAGTCTTGCCGGAAGTGCGTTATGTGATCACCCTCGATTCCGACACGCAGCTTCCGCGAGACTCGGCCGCGAAGCTCATCGGCGCCATCGCGCACCCGCTCAACCGTGCCGTGGTGGATCCGGGGAGTCGCATTGTGGTAGAGGGCTACGGCATCCTGCAGCCGCGAATCGGAATCAGCGTTCAATCGGCCGCGCGCAGCCGGCTGGCGGCCTTATACTCGGGACAAACCGGGTTTGATATTTACACCCGCGCCATCTCCGATGTGTACCAGGATCTGTTCGGCGAGGGCATCTTCACCGGCAAGGCCATCTATGAAGTCGACACTTTCTGCGAAGTGCTGGACCGCCGTTTTCCGCAAAATGCGCTGCTGAGCCACGACCTCATCGAAGGCGCCTACGCCCGCGCCGGCCTGGTGACCGACATCGAGCTGATTGACGATTATCCTTCGCACTTCAGCGCCTATAGCCGCCGCAAGCATCGCTGGATGCGCGGGGACTGGCAGATCATGCGCTGGCTTCGATGGCGCGTTCCCGATTTTTACGGGAACATGATTCCCAATCCGATTTCGCTGATCTCGCAGGTGAAGATCCTCGACAATCTGCGGCGAAGCCTGCTTGAGCCCAGCCTGGTGCTGCTCCTGCTTGGCGGCTGGCTGTGGCTGCCGGGACGGCCGGAGTACTGGACCGCTGCGACCATCGTCATGTGGTGTGTGCCGGTTCTTTCGGGTCTGTTCTTCGCGCTGCTACGCGTTCCGCTCAACCGGCGGGCGCTGCCGGCATGGCTGAGCGATTCGCTTCGCAACTTCCGCGAAAGCGGCCTGATCACTATGTGCAGCCTCATTTTTCTTCTGCATCAGACGCTGATCTCGCTGGACGCCATTGTTCGCTCCGTGGGCCGTGTGCTGGTGACCCGGAAGAAAATGCTGGAATGGGAGACTGCCGCGGAAGCCGAAGCCGCGGTACGTTCCAAATCGACGGTAGATGTTTACCTGGGGTGGACGCCATGGATCGCCCTGGGCCTCGCTGCGGGCATCTGGCTGTTGCGGCCAGGGGCCCTGCCGGCCGCCGCGCCGCTATTGGCGCTGTGGATTCTGTCCCTTCCGTTTTCGAGCTGGCTGAACCGCCGGCCGCGTCCGGGGCGTAGCGGGTTGCGCGACGAAGAGGTGCAACTCATGCGCGAATCGGCGGAACGAATCTCGCGATTCTTTCGCGACTGGAGCTGCCCTTCCACCAACTGGCTGATTCCAGATTCGGTGCGGGAAAACGGCGAGGTGGATCTGCGTATTTCGCCTACCAATCTCGGGATGCTGCTGAATGCGCGCATCGCCGCTTTGCACCTGGGAGTCATGCCGCTGGGCGAATTCGTGTTCCAGACCCAGCAGACTTTGGACCGCGTGGTTCGTTTGACCAAACATCGCGGCCATTTACTGAACTGGTATGACACTCAGTCGCTGGAACCGCTGCAGCCGCTGTTTGTATCCACCGTGGATAGTGGAAACCTGGCGGCCAGCCTGTGGACGTTGAAGCAGGCGGCCATCGCGTTCGCATCCGAATCGGCCGTGAAACGCGGCGTCACCGGGGAACTGGCGGAAGAGCTGCGAAACATTGCGGAGCAATGCGATCGCCTGGTCCGGGAGATGGATTTCCGATACCTGTATCAGCGGCGCACGAAATCGCTTTCGGTGGGTTACGACGTGGCCGCGGACCAGCTCGACGCTTCGAGCTACAACCTGTTGGCATCGGAAGCGCGGATCGCCAGTTTCGTGGCCATCGCCAAAGGGGACATTCCCCAGGAAGCCTGGTTCCGGCTGGGTCGGGCACATACCCGCTTTCGCGGCGAGCCGGTGCTGCTCTCCTGGACCGGCACCATGTTCGAATACCTCATGCCGCTGCTGTGGATGCGGAGTTATCCCGATACCATCATCGATCGAAGCATGAAGGCTGCCGTACACTCGCAGCGCGACTACGGGCGCAGCAAGGGAGTGCCGTGGGGCATTTCCGAATCGGCCTATGGGTCGGGACCAAACGGCGAGTACGGCTACGCCGCGTTTGGCATACCGGAATTAGCCATGAAGCGAGAGATCCCGCAGGGACTGGTGATCTCTCCTTATTCCAGCTTCCTCGCGGCCGTAGTGGACCCGTCCGCGGCGGTGACCAACCTGCGCCAGATGCAGGAGTTCGACTGGTTCGGCCGGTACGGATTTTACGAAGCCATAAGCTACAGCCAATCCGGCGCCGAAGCGGTGCGGATGTGGATGGCGCATCATCAGGGCATGAGCCTGCTGGCCATCGTGAATCTACTATTCGACAACCCCATGCGGCGATACTTTCACGCGGAGCCGCAGGTTCTGGCGACCGAGCTTCTGCTGCACGAGCGAGTGCCGGCGGCGGCGCTGGCGGAAGTAGAAATGGCGCCGCTGCCCGTTAGTCAGCCAGTGACGGCCTAGCATCGCTTCCGGTGCGGCAGTTATTCAGCTGGCGTGACTTGAGCGTTGGGCCGGTGCGGAGTTGCGATAGTGTGGCGTTCGTTACTTACCCAGGCGGGGCCGGCCACAGAGGGCGCCCGTTATCAGCAACATAGGCGTTAAGATAGGGCCCCTGCCAAGATTCGGCCCTGGCGCTTAGGCATAATCTCCGATGATCTGCGACGTCTGCGGGCCGGGTATAGGCAAAGGGCTGTTAACGTAGCGGCTTCGGCGACAACTCGCCCCAACGTAGATAGAACGCAAAGAATGGATCCGTAATGTGAAGCTTCTTCTCTTCCTCCTCGAAGTCAATAACAGGCGTAGAGCTCTGATCAGTGGCGGCAATGGTCGCCATATGCTTCAGCACGCGGGCCACTTCATGCAGTTGCGGGATCTGAGAGGCCGAGACATCCCGTATGGCTGATCGAAGTTCTTCATATTCGATGCTTACCAGCCCCGGGCAGATGTGGGCCAGAGCGTACAGCACTAGTTCATAGATATCGACCGTTCGTCCATCCTTAAGCTCCCTCTCAACACGATCGGTCCTCTGCCGGGGTCCGCGCGCAAGCTTTTCGAAGATTGGCCGACCAATCGTCTCAGCGGTGTCGCGGAAAATTGATTGGAGAATCTCGTCACTGACATCGAGCTCTGAGCGTGTACTTCCGCGTTCAACAAGCAGCGCCCTACATATGCCACGGCAAAACTCCTGCATGAGGTGAGGACTACCGATAGATTCATTCGCCAATTTCTGACTCTTGCTGACGGCTAAGGGATGATTTAGGAGATCGAAACCCTTCTTGGGAATGAACTGCAGCTCCTGATCAGTCCAGGTGGGTATGTCTACGGGATGGATCCTTCCGGTCATCTCCTTCTCCACCTTCAGGGCATCGTATCTCCGGTGCGGAATCGCAATGATCACGATTGGCAATCCGTCGAAAACGAGCGGCTTGAGCGCCCGTACTAGGTTCCCCTGTAAGTCCCGGGGCAAGTAATGGAAGTCATCGATCACAAGCGGCGCGGCGCGGTCGCGTAGCCCCTTCAAGGCGACAACCCTGGAAGAAAGCGTCTGTCCGCTCGTTCTTGAAGAATCGCGGCCAGCGCTGACCTCACCGCCAATCTCGACGCCACCCTTCACGAAGAGAAAACTGGTCTGGCCCGATCCCTTTCCAGTCAGTTTCCCTTCCAGCGTGGTGCTCGATCCTTTCTCATCCGACTGGAACAGTTCAAGCTGTTGGACGATTTGGTCCCAGAAATCATCTTCGGCAGAGACGGTGCCCCCATCAATCCAGACGGAGTCTTCCGGAGCGAAGATTCTGCGCGCCAAGACAGTCTTCCCGGACTTCGTTTGGCCCGTTACTGTTACCAGTTTGCATAGGTTGTCCCTTGACTCCGCCAGCTTCAATTCGAGCTGCAACTCCACGCGCGGATTATACGTGTGGCGTGGAAACCCGCCGGGCACGAAGACGTCCTGATACCGAATGTCGGGCATTCCCCCATCATAATCCGGCGCTCCCAGCACGCAGTAATGCTCTGCATAAATCGGCTCGTGAGGGCGCCCCCTGGTGCCCGACACATCGGCGCGAAGGCCTCTAACTGTCCAAGCGCCGGGCGGCGGAATGAAACTGGCAAGCAAGTCGGCGATTCTGTCCAGCACCACTGCGCCTTACCCGCCGCGTTCTTGACAGAAGATGATATCGGGCCCAGCCGGGTACCCGCTAAGGGCAGTGGCAGTGTGCGCTGTCACTTGGCCGCAAAACCCAACCCGCGGAAGCAAAGCCTTACGCCCGGTCGGGATCTCGGAGATGACCAGTTCTGAGGATTCCTGCAGGCAACAGCTTTAACCACAGCAATCACCCACGAGGTCCCCGCACGGTCAGGGCTGCGTTTCAGCGCGTGAATCGGCACTTCTTTACGCATGTCGTCATCAGCAGCCGTTTTTTGGCCAGCGCCGAATCTCGCGGCCCGGAGCACTACTGCAGCGTGAACTCGCCTTCGAGACCGCGCACTGAATCCGGAGCGATCCAGACCCGATACCGGCCCGGCTCAGTGATGAGACGCATTTGCCGATCGTGAAATGCCAGATCGCCCGCGGCGATGCTGAATGTCACGGTCCGGGTTTCGCCGGCCTTGAGCGGAACACGGCGAAAGCCTTTCAACAGGCGCACCGGCTGCACCACGCTGGCAGCTACCGCGTGGATATAGAGCTGCACTACCTCCGCCGCATCGCGCGCACCGCGGTTGGTGATATCCGCAGAGACCGTGAGCGAGCCGCCTCTGGGGATAGTAGCCGCGCTCAGGCGCAGGTTGCCGTATTCGAATTCGGCGTAAGAGAGGCCGTAACCAAAAGGATATTCCGGCGTCGCATCCACGTCGATATATTTCGAGGTGTAGCCTGTGGGCTCGGCAGGGGTGCCCATTGGGATCCCCAACTCAGCCGTTGTGGCTGGGCGGCCGGTGTTGAGATGCGCGTAGTAGATAGGAACCTGGCCGACGGTCCGCGGAAATGTGACGGTCAGTTTTCCGGAAGGCACTGCGCGGCCAAACAACAAATCGGCGATGGCCGGGCCGCCCATGGAGCCGGGATGCCAGGCCCACAACACCGCCTTTACCTGAGACACGGTTTCGTGAAACGTAAGCGGACGGCCAGCCATTATCACGGCGGTAATCGGCTTTCCCAGTTGGGCGATTTCCTTCACCAGGTCATCCTGCGCACCTGGCAGATTGAGGAAGGCGCGCGAGCGCGCTTCACCGGATAGAATCTGCTCTTCTCCCAGAAACAGCAGCGCCGCGTCGGCCTTTCGCGCCGCGGAAAGCGCCGCATCGAAACCGGCCCTGCTCGTGTCGCGGCTGTTCTTCAGGCCGGGGGCGTATAAGACGCGCGTGTCTCCCAGCATCTTGCGCAAGGCTGCCAGTGGCGTCTGAACATCCCCCGGCCGGCCGTCCATCACCCATGTGCCCATCTGGTCTACGGGGCTATCGGCCAGGGGCCCGATGACCGCCACCGAGCCAACCGATTCGGGCAGCGGAAGCAGATGGCCCTCATTCTTCAGCAGCACCGCGCTCTCCGTGGCCAGCCGCTGAGCCAGGGCGAGCGAGTCTGCAGTGACTTGCGCTGCCTTCGGAGCGGCCGTTTGCTGGTCGAACAATCCAAGGCGAAACTTGAGGCGGAGGATGTTGCGAACCGCGTCGTCGATCAATTGCCGGGGAACTTCGCCGCTCGCTACCAGCGACTTCAGGTGGTCATGGTAGGCAGTGCTCACCATTTCCATATCGACGCCGGCGCGTAAGGCATAACGCGCGGCATCGCGGTTATCCGCGGCGTAGCCGTGCGGGACCATCTCGGTGACAGCTTCATAATCGCTCACCACCATTCCACGGAATTTCCACTCTTCACGTAAAATCCGGCGTAGCAAAAACGGATCGCCCGTGGCGGGAACCCCGTTGAGCGTATTGAAGGCGGTCATTATGGTGGCCGCTCCTGCAGCCAGGGCGGCGTGGAAAGGCGGCAGATAGACATCGCGAAGCAATCCCTCGGGAATCCAGGCGCTGTTGTAATCGCGGCCCGCCTCGGCAGCGCCGTAACCGGCATAGTGCTTGACGGAAGACGCCAGCGAAAGCGGGTCGCTGAGAGATGCGCCCTGGAAGCCGCGCACCATGGCTGCGCCGGCGATTGCGGCAACGTAAGGATCTTCTCCCGGGCTCTCGGCGATGCGTCCCCAGCGCGGGTCGCGGGCAATGTCCACCATGGGAGCGAAGGTCCAGCGGATGCCTTCGGTGGCGGCCTCTATGGCGGCGGTCCGGGCCGCCTGT